>Ga0164243_10000030_pt1 | contig 403970 bp, 338 predicted proteins | sample OricompcompostOP_FD_108781 | JGI IMG/M metagenome (GOLD analysis project Ga0164243, IMG submission 108781) | Organic Plus compost microbial communities from Emeryville, California, USA - Original compost - Organic plus compost (OP) | ecosystem: Engineered > Solid waste > Mixed feedstock >... | reverse complement strand
CCCGAACAGAGCAGTTAAGCCCGCCAGAGCCGATGGTATTGCCGTAACAGGCGTGAGAGTAGGTCGGTGCCGGATTTTATACAGAGTCCCGTTGCAAACGCAGCGGGACTCTTGTTTTTTGGGACCAGCTAAGTTATTCCTTTCATCCTTCTCTCCGGGATTCATATTATATTTTTTTGTATCAATTCTTTTAAGGTTGTTTCAGCAGGATGATGTCCGCATCAGTATATTTGTTGGCGTGACAGGCTAACGTTTTGAGTCAGTCCGTAGTATCGTGCCATTATGACTTCTCATTTTAGATTCCATTCCAAGCTACCCGGCGTGGCTAATAGTATTTTTTCGCGGATGTCGGCCCTTGCGCAACGATATGACGCTATTAACCTGTCACAGGGCTTTCCTGATTTTGAATGCTCCCCCCGCCTCGTCGAGCTGGTGGGAAAGTATATGCGCAGTGGATATAACCAATATGCTCCCATGGCTGGAGTGCCGCTGTTGCGCGAGCGTATTGCAGGGAAAATTGCTGCAGCTTTCCGCCTTGGGGTCGATCCCGGTGACGAAATCACTGTAACTGCCGGAGCCACACAGGCACTTTTCACGGCGATTGCGGCTTTAATCAACGCCGGTGATGAGGCCATCATCTTCGAACCAGCTTATGATTCGTATGCACCTGCTGTGCGGCTTTTTGGTGGCGTGGTACGGAATATTCCTACCTATGCGCCCGCTTTTCAAATCGATTGGGAGTCGGTACGCCGAGTGACTACGGCTAAAACGAAGTTGATTATCATCAACTCGCCTGGAAATCCGAGTTCCAAGCTTTTCAAGGCTGAAGATTTTGACGCCCTGGCTGAGCTTATCAAGGATACTGGGATTTTGGTACTCAGTGATGAAGTTTACGCGGATGTGGTGTATGATGATAACCAACGGTTTGTCAGTGCGCTCGAACATCCGTTGTTACGGGAACGAAGCTTGGTCGTGAGCTCTTTTGGTAAGCTGTTCCACATTACCGGCTGGAAAGTAGGATATATCGTCGCACCGCCATGGTTGACCGACGAGTTTCGGAAGGTTCACCAGTTTAACGTTTTCAGCGTCAACACGCCGATTCAGTATGCGCTGGCAGAATTTTTGGAGAATCAAGCGGGATATGAAGGATTGGCGACTTTTTTTAAAGGGAAGCGAGATATATTGCTTGCCGCCCTCTCAGAAACGAGATTCGCCCCATTACCTTGTGCCGGCAGCTATTTTCAACTGATTAATTATGCAGCACTGAGCACGGAGCGGGACGATATGTTTTGTGAGCGATTAACCCGTGATTTCGGCTTGGCAACGATTCCCGTGTCGGCGTTTTACTCGGCGAATACCGACCAACATTTGTTGCGTGTATGCTTTGCTAAATCGGAAGATACGTTAGCGGCAGCGGCAATTAAATTAAGAGAAATCGACCAGTATTATGGCTAAATTGGTGATAGCCGGAGGAACAGGAGACCTGGGCTCGGCGATTATTCGCTATTATTATTCTAAGTCGGATCATGAGGTTGTCGTACTGAGCCGTGCTCCACATTCGGATACGGATAGGCTACGATATGTGCTTTGGGATGGCCGATCGGTGGGTGACTGGTACCACGAACTAAATGCCGCAGACGTAGTGATAAATTTAGCAGGCGAAATCATAAATTGTCGATTCACCACGCTCAACAGAGATCGAATACGGCGTTCGCGTATTGACGCGACTAGGGCGATTGGTGAAGCGATCCAACAAGTATTGGTCCCGCCAAGACTGTGGATCAATGCCTCGGGCATCTCGATTTACGAGCCGTCAGCTGTGACCCTCACGGAAAGTGACGAGCCGAGGGGAACGGACTTTCTTGCGCAGGTAACGAGGGATTGGGAAGAAGCGTTTCTGGTCTGTCATGCGCCCAATACCCGAAAAGTGTGTCTTCGGATCAGTTCGGTGCTCATGACCGGTCGCGGCATGCTCAAACCGCTAATCCGTTTGGTATGTTTTGGCCTCGGTGGCCGTATCGGTAGTGGTGATCAGTATGTCTCATGGATCCATGAGGCCGATTTTGCTCAATTAGTAAACTGGGTCATTCAACGCGACGACGTTTATGGAGTCATTCATGCCTGTAGCCCCAATCCCGTTCGTAATCGCGATCTGATGACAGCTCTGCGGCGTGCGTTGAAACAGCCTTTTGGTGTTCCCAATTATACCTGGGCTACGCGATTTGGTAGCTTTTTAATCGGTGCGGAAGCAGACTTGGTACTGTCTGGTAGACGGATTGTTTCGAGGCGGCTGGAAGCGGAAGGTTTTGTTTTTACCTATCCGGAAATTAATGATGCAATCCGTAATTTAGTCAACGATAGAAACACAAAGTCAATCAAGGAATGAGTTATGACGCAATCGTGGTAGGATCGGGACCGAATGGGCTTTCGGCTGCCATTACGCTACAACGCGAAGGGTTACAGGTTCTTCTACTCGAGGCAAAAGAGACCATTGGCGGTGGTATGCGTACCGCAGAGCTGACCTTGCCGGGATTCTTTCATGACGTTTGCTCGGCAGTCCATCCAATGGGTGCTACTTCCCCGTTTTTTCGAACGTTGCCCTTACATGATTTTGGATTACAGTATTTATATCCTGAGGTGCTGGCGGCACATCCTTTTGACGACGGTACCGCTGCTGCGCTCTATAGGTCGATAAGTGATACGGCAGCTGGGCTTGGCAGGGACGGACAAACCTATCGGCAGCTCTTTGAGTCGTTGACCGAAGATTGGCCACGGATAGAGGAACATATTTTAGGTCCGATGTTGAAATGGCCGAAACATCCGCTCGCTCTGGCGGGCATTGGACTCAAATTGCTACAGTCGGGCAAACAGATCGCGTCGCGCTTTAAGACGAAACAGTTGCGGGGCTTGTGGTCCGGCATCGTTGCACACAGCATGATCCCACTCGACTCGTTAACGTCATCGGCTATCGCATTCGTGCTTACTATAGCGGGCCATCGTGCCGGGTGGCCAATACCCAAAGGGGGCTCTCAACGCATTGCCAACGCATTGGCTGGGTATTTTCAGTCGTTGGGAGGTACGATCCAGACGGGCAGCCCTGTTACTTCGCTCAGCCAGCTTCCCGAATCCAAAGCGGTGTTGTTTGATACGTCCCCCAAACAATTATTGGAAATTTGCGGAGACCGGATATCCGGTTTGTATCGTTGGCAATTGAAGCGTCATCGGTACGGAATGGGCGTATTCAAAGTCGACTGGGCGTTAAGTGAGCCGGCTCCTTTTTTGGCACAGCAAGCTCGAAAAGCGGGTACGGTGCATTTGGGGGGCACGTTTGAAGAGGTAGCGGCCGGTGAGCGCGCCGTATGGCGCGGTGCTTGCCCCGACAACCCGTTCGTATTATTTGCGCAGCAAAGTGTTTTCGATGATACGCGTGCACCGGACGGAAAACATACCGGTTGGGCATATTGTCATGTGCCTAATGGCTCGTCGAGGGATATGACTGAAGCGATCACAGCACAGGTGGAACGCTTCGCGCCCGGGTTTCGCGATACTATCTTGGCTACGCATACTTTTGATACGGTATCAATGGAATCATACAATCCAAACTACATCGGCGGCGATATTAACGGCGGTGTGGTCAATATTGCCCAATTATTTAATAGACCCGCTCTACGATTTTCGCCTTATCGAACCGCAGCAAGAGGCATTTACCTTTGCTCGGCGTCTACCCCGCCGGGAGGAGGCGTGCATGGCATGGGAGGATACCATGCAGCAACACAGGCCCTGAAAGACCTTTTCTAGCCTCCCTTATCATCGGCGGATCGAAATACGCCAGATTCTTGCGTACAATAGGCATCATTTATGCCTATTTTGAATGATCGCATGTAGCTACTTTTGTACACACTAAACATTATAAGGTCGGTCTAATAAATTCAGAAATGAATAAAAAGTTTACCCTTCGCATGCTGTCTGTTGTTCGAACCACTGTTGGTATCAAGATTTGTAAGCAAATCACTTCTATGCGGCTGCCTGTCATGTCTACCGACCACATGTGCGGTTAATGGTACATGTACTCTTTGAAGCGGTTGCCGACATTAGGGCGCCGTTCTCATTTTACAGTAACACCTAATTTATTGGATATGAAAGCCACCGACTGTGGCTGATATGGCGAAAAGAGTTGGTGTCTTTATAAAGTCTATCAAAACTATAGAATTAATAAGTTACTACCTATGTTGACTATTGACAAAACGAAGAAAGTATACCACTTACTTTTACTTTGGGGCTTGCTTCTCTTATTACACCCGGGCGCATCGGCACAACAAACCACGCCGTTAATCAATTCCGTGTTGGAAGGGCGAGTAATTGATGCCACGACAATGGAGCCGCTTTCGGGGGCAACCATTGATATTGCCGGAATAACACACAGTACCAAAACGGATGAGGATGGTCGCTTCCGTTTCGTTACGGGACAAAAGTTTCCCTATACGCTTGTCGTGACCTATATCGGGTATAAAACCTCGAACGTGGTTGTCGACGGGAGCCCCGTTACCATTTCCCTGAAACAGGACGCCACCGTGTTGGACGACGTCGTTGTCGTCGGATATGGTACCCAAGCGCGGCGGGATCTGGTTGGTTCGGTATCGACCATAAAGGCAGAGGAAACCAAGCAAATACCTGCGGGAAGCTTCGACGCTCAATTACAGGGCAAGGCAGCGGGACTGCAGATATCTTCCAATACCGGCGTACCCGGGGAAGGAATTTTTATCCGAGTACGGGGGACGACATCCATCAATGCAAATAACGACCCCTTGTATATCGTCGACGGCGTATTCCTGAACAACACCAGCTTGCAGACTGTCAGCACCGGGGGGAAGGCGACATCGCCGATCGCTGATATTAATCCATCGGACATTGAGAGTATTGAAGTTTTGAAAGATGCAAGCGCCACTGCTATTTATGGTGCGCGTGGTGCCAACGGTGTGGTTATCGTGACGACCAAACGCGGCACGTTTAATGCGAAACCGGTGGTCGGCTTTAATGCCACGCATGGCTGGGCAACTGCACCCAAGGTCTGGGACATTGCATCTGGACCGGAGAATGCTGCATTGCTCAACGAATCGTGGGTGAACTCTGGAATTGATAACCCCGCCCTGAATCAGACGTACGAAAACCGCCCTTTCCGCCCGATCGAAGAAGGAGGCCGAGGGCTGCCGGAAGAGCAACAAACATTCGATCGGCTGGACGACGTATTCCGAACAGCTCGGTTGCAGAACTATGATCTAACCCTACAGGGAGGCAATAACATCACGCGCTATTATCTCGGCGCAGGATATAACAAACAGGAATCCATTATGAAGCCGGTTTTTTTTGAACGTTCAAGCTTCAAGCTTAACCTTGATCAAAAAGTCAACGACTGGGTGGAAATTGGTCTGAGCAACGGTGTTTCCAGGGCGTTTAGGAATCAGGCGCGTGCCGGTGATGGACCACAGGGCGGGATGTTTCAGACGGCCTTGTTAGTGGCGACTTATTTGCCGAAAGTGAATCCCGATGGGACACCGGCCAAGTGGGGGCCTTGGGACAATCTTGATGTGTTATTGAATAACTATGACGTCACAACTGCTAATCTCCGATATCTTGGTAATATACATGCAGATATCAATATCTTACCAGATTTAACGTTTCGAACCAGCTTTGGTATCGACTATAACAACTATGAAGAGTCGGAGTACTGGAACAGCCTGACGCTCATCGGCGCGCCACCGACGAATGGGCAGGCTACATCAGCAATCAGCCAGAATAGTACATGGCTTACTGAACAAACGCTTACCTATCGAAAAAAGTGGGGAGTGCACCGGTTCGGTGCCTTGATCGGAAATTCGTTGCAAGGCGATGTTCGGAAGGGAACGTCGGCTATCGGTACCGATTTCGCCAACGACTTGTTCAAGTCGATCGCCTCGGCGGCAAACCGGATCAGCGACCAATTTTGGACACAATCCAAATTGGCGTCTTTCTTCGCCCGAATAGACTATAACTACGCCGGAAAGTATTACATCGAATTAGCGGCGAGGGCCGATGGGTCGTCTCGGTTTGGTGACAACAACAAGTGGGGATATTTTCCTTCTGTCGGTGTTTCGTGGCGGGCTAAATCGGAATCTTTCCTGGAAGACGTGGATGCCATTAGTGATCTGAAGCTCAGAGCAAGCTATGGCTTGGCCGGCAATCAACACATAGGAGACTTTGCTGCCCGTGGATTGTGGTCTGGAGGGGCAGGTTACCCCGATATCGTTGGCGGGGGGGACAAGCCGGGTACGGCACCTCAGCAATTGGCTAACCGGGACTTGAAGTGGGAACGTACCCGGCAGCTGAACATGGGCTTGGATATTGGTTTGCTTCGGCAGCGACTGAATGTCGAAATCAATTATTATCATAAATACACGGACGACGCATTATTGCAATTACCGCTGCCCTCAACCACCGGATTTAATGCTTACTACAGCAATGAAGGGAAGGTCGTCAACAAAGGATACGAGATTGGTATTCAATCGGTAAATATACGTCGGGAAAACTTCGAGTGGCAGACCAGTTTCAATTTGTCTGGCAATACAAACCTTATTAAAAAGCTTGATGCTCCAATTAACGTATATAGTAGGGACTGGATCCGGATGCAGGAAGGCAACCCGATGTATTCGTTCTGGCTTTATAAGCAGCTTTATGTCGACCCGCAAACGGGGGATGCCGTCTTCGAAGACGTCAATGGGGATGGTCAAATTACCGTGGCCGACCGCCAGATTATGGGCAATGCATTGCCAGATTTTTATGGAGGTATTACCAATAATTTTGCCTTTAGGGCGTGGGATCTGGGCATCCTTTTCACCTTTCAATACGGCAATGACGTGTACAACATGAACGAATTTTTTGACATGGCCGGCGGTACGCGTCCCGATCGGTTTGCAATGGCCAATTCGACCCGGCGTTGGCAAAAACCCGGTGATGTGACCGACGTACCGCGGTTTACAACAGTAGGTAATAATTATCGAATTGAGCAAAATAGCCGGTTGCTGGAAGACGGATCATTCTTGCGCCTGCAATCGGTCACACTCGGATATACGTTGCCCGATAACTTAGCGTCGCGGATAAAGGCCAAATCGCTCAGGGTGTATTTAGTCGGATCCAATCTTTGGCTGCTTACCCGGTATTCGGGTCTGGATCCGGAGTCGAATGTATCAAATGGTCAAAATGTCCAAGGGTTGGATTTTGGCACGCCGCCGCAGCCGCGTACTGTGCAGCTCGGCTTTCAGCTGTCTATTTAAAAGTTAAATAACTATGAAAAGTACACGTGTTTTATTCTATACATTGGTTTTCTTGGCGGTTGTTTCCTGCAACTCGTTTCTTGAAGTAGAGCCAAAACAGTCTGTTTCAGACGAAGCGACCATTACGAATGGCGCTTCTGCGGAAACCGCTATCCGGGGTTTGTATCGCGCGCTGTCCGCGGACAACTATTATGGCACCACCTTCCAAGCCATCGGTTATTTGTCAGGCGACAACATTGAGTGGACGGGTTCCCGAGCTACTGCTGGCCAGTTCGTCAACCACGATGTGCGGGCGGATAATGAATCGGTGGGAGCTGTATGGTCTGCTATCTACAATACTATTAATCGGGCGAATCATATTATCGAAAAGGTGGCCGCCCTGCCTTTGGAACCGACATTTTCCCAAGAGAAGAAAAACCAGTTTTTGGGAGAAGCATACTTCATTAGGGCTTTAGCATATTTCGACTTAGCAAGATTGTGGGGTGGAGTGCCCATCTATCTTTCTCCAACTTCCACATCGACCGACAACCGGGGCCTCCCGAGGAGCAGCGTTGAAGAAACATACGCCCAGGTGTTGCACGACTTAAACGAGGCTGAAGCGTTATTGCCCGAGACGACGAACCGCATTAGGGCTACGGCAAAGACCGTTTGGGCATTGAAGGCCCGGTATTATCTCTACCAAAAAAACTGGGAGCAGGCCGAAGATTATGCCTCCAGGTTAATCGCTGATGACTCGAATTACAGACTGGTGGAAACCTATGGTGAATTCTTTATGAACAATGCCGTAGCAACTTCGGAGTCGGTGCTGGAGCTGGCCTATAGCGCGACTAACACCAATGGGCATCGCGGCAACTGGCAGCCGCCGCAGAATGGAGGTACGAGACAATGGGCGCCAAACGCCGAATTTGTTGATTTGGTAACCGACCCGGCAATCGGTGGCAATCGTGCTGTACTCGTTGCCCGTACTTCGGATGGCCGTTGGTACGGCAACATGTACTACAGGAGCCCTGCGACCGATCCTGCGTATGTTATCCGTATCGCCGAGATGTATCTCATCCGGGCGGAGGCCCGCGCTCACCAAGGCGGATCTAAATTGGAAGCGGCAAGCGAAGACCTTCAGGCGGTTCGCAGCCGCGCCGGATTGGACGTCATCAACGTTGATACGCCGGAAGCGCTTTTGCTTGCGATTGAAAGAGAGCGAAGAGTCGAATTTGCCTTTGAACCGCATCGTTGGTTCGATTTGGTCCGAACCGATCGGGCGGCTGATATACTTGGACTGAATGACCATAGGCGGTATGTAATGCCCATCCCTGCAGACCAGCTTTTACTGGATAGGGCATTGGAACAGAATGACGTATATAAATAGCATTTCAATGACCTTGTCACCAACATCCAACCGCGGAAAGCGAGGGGATAAAACGTTGAAAATCCTTTTCCGATTCTGCTTTGTCTTTTTTGCCTCGCACGTACTGCTCTTTACCCTAAACGGACTGGTCGGGATATCCACACTTATCGGGCATGAACTGACATTTTTGCGACTTTTTGATCTCGCAAACTATGCCGGGCTTCTTCCCTGGTGTTTGATATTGGCTGGGTTCGTTGTCTCCGTATGGACGTATTACGACGGCAGTAGTACCCGGTATGCGGTGCTAGAGTACTGGATCCGCCTCGCCGTTCGTTTTCGATTGTCCGTTGCGATGTTTGCCTATGGCTTTATCAAATTGTTCCCAATCCAGATGCCTTCGCCGACATTAAGTGACCTAAATACCGCCTATGGAGATTTTCTGCCATGGAAGATTTTCTGGTTGACTACCGCGTCTGCATCTGGGGGCTATCAGTCTGCGTTGGGCGTCCTGGAGATCGTGGCAGGGTTGCTTTTGCTGTATCGTTTGGGGACGCCGTTTGGAGCGCTATTGGCCTTGTTGACCCTGACTAATGTCCTGGGAGTAAGCGTTGCCTACCAAACAGGGCAGTACGCTTTTCCGTTATTTCTGATTGCCGCTGCGGTTTTTCTTATTGCATCGGATCTTCCGCGGCTTTACCGTTTGCTGGTGTTGGAAAGACCCGCAAAGGCAAGCCGGAGTCATAATGCCTGGAGCGGACAGCAAATCCGTATCAAACAGGGTTTTCGAACGGCATTTGTGTTGGTCGTTTGTATTTATGCGTGTTTGGTATATGCTGACTATCGAAGAGGATCCTACTTACTGCCACAGGAACAGGGGATTGACGAATTGTATGGCTATTACGAGGTAACTGAGTTTGAAATGAACGGCAGATCGATTCCCTTCACGCTAACCGATCCCGATCGGTGGCAAAACGTGGTGTTTGAACAATGGACGACAATTAGTGTAAAACGGGCCTCGCCGGTACTGATGGATTGGACGACGACGGGGTTTGGCGCGTCGTCGGATTTAGATCGGAATTATGAAGCCGCCGGAACAATTGGTAGGCATTATTTTCACTACGATGCAGATACCGTAAGCCATACACTTTACCTTCAAAACAAAAATAAACATCACCGATTGGAAAGGTGGCGCCTTCGTTACGCTACGGGGCCGGATGGCGAATTGACGTTGGCCGGAACCACTGAGGGCAGCGATTCGGTACGTATGAAATTAAAAAAGATTGACCGACGATACTTGTTGCGGGAAGGAAGACGGCGCCCCATCGAGCTATCTATCTTTAAATGATGTTGACATGACTACACAACTTGATCTCGCTAAGCCCTGGACCCCTGCTGAAAGGCTCACCTTCAGAGCGGCCTGTTTATTTTTCCTTGCCCTGAGCGTCCCGCTCAGTGGTAATTACTATCAGCATCTATTTTCGTTGGATTGGTCCCATTTGAATTATCGCGATATCACGAATCTCGGTAGGTTTAATCCCAATATTCTAAGTATTCAGACGGAAAGCGGGCGTTGGGGTCTGGCCAGCTACGCCGATTGGGGTATTATTTTGCTGGGCGCATTAATTGGCGCTTTGGTATGGACCTTATTCGATCAACGAAAGTCTTACCGTAAATTATACTATTGGTTGCGGGTAGTTGTTCGCTACCGAATTGCGATCGGCATGATCGAGTTTGGGTTTGTAAAGGTTTTTCTCATTCAGATGCCCTTCCCGCCCCTTGCGACCCTTCATACAAATTTTGGCGATTTTACGGCACAAAAACTGTATTGGCTTTCGATCGGGATTGTGCCCAGCTATCAGGTATTTTTAGGGTTTGTAGAAGTGGCAGCCGGCTTTATGCTCTTTTTTCGAAGAACGGTTGTTCCGGGCGCTTTTCTCACCCTATGTGCGTCGGCCAACATCGTCTATATCAATCACGCGTATGATGGAGGGGTACATGTTTATAGCGCTTATTTTGTCCTGCTATCGTTGTTTTTATTATGGCGGGATATTCCTGCCATTGGCAAACTGCTTATTTATGAGCAAGACGTAATCCCACGACATTACCAGCCTGTATTTGACAAAGGCTGGCAGCGCGGGATCCGGTTTGTTGTCAAGTCTGCCTTCCTATTTGTATTCGTCGTCTTGTTGGCCTTCCTCCACTGGCGCAATTACACCAGTGCCGATCGGAATATGAAATTGCCGGCTGAGCCCGGTTTGCCTGGCTCGACAGGTTACTACCAAGTGAAAACATTTAAGAGGAACAACGTTTTGCTTCCTTATTCGCCTTTTGATTCCGTCCGGTGGCACGATGCAATTTTCGAGCGTTATTCCACATTATCTTTTAAAATAAACCAGCCGGTAAAAATTGAGCTGTCAAATGGAGTCCCTCGAAAAAAAGGCCTGTACAGCGAGTGGGAGTATTCGGGTCGGGCTGGCGGCAGGCAGTACTACTACTACGACATCGACACCGCCGAACAGCTGCTTCTATTGCAGCGTAAGCAGCAGCGATCCGGCAATCAGGAGAATAATGATCAAAAGGATGTAGCGACTGGACTGCGACTAACTTATCGACTGCCAAACGACTCGACAATTATATTGTCAGGAAGATCGGGGGCTGATTCACTATATGTGGAACTAAGTCGAATAAAAAAGCGGTATGGTCTACTCGAAGCGAATACTTATCAATAACGACGATGATCGGCGTTCTTGGTTATCGAGTCCTTAAAGGCAAGAATGGCGGAAAAAAGTCTACTAAATTAGTATACTTTAATGATAAGTGTTTATATTTGCCTTGCATGAAGTGTGGATGCAGAAGATTACAAACAACATTTGATTGACCGTCTTGTTAAATGGAACAATCCAGTATTTTGACACGAATTAAAGAGATCCGGAAGCGCCGAGGCTGGTCGCAATCAGAAATGGCTGACCGGCTTAGCGTAGCGTTAAAAACCTATCAGAATCTGGAAAGTGGCATTACTCGAATGGATCTTGACCGTTTGAGGCAGGTGGCAGATATATTCGAAGTGGAATTAATCGACTTATTGGGTTACCAATCCAAACCGGATGCCTACATTGATCGCTTTATCAATGAAGAAAAAGCGTTGTACGATAAAATAATTCAAGATAAAGAGACCTACATTAAGCGCTTGGAAGAGAGCTTGAAAATTTATCAGGAAATGCTAATTGGGCGTTCCCAAGACGTCGATTCGGTTTTGCCGCCGCAATAAACACTAATTACTAATCGCGGTTGGCAATTGCGGGTAAAACTTGTAATTTAGCTTGTTGGTGAACCTATCTGCGATGAAGTATATACTGTTTTATGGCTGGCTTGTTGCCGTAGCCACATTGATAGCGTGTAATAGTGATAGCAACGCTGGCGGGCCGGCCACTGAGCGGCCGCCCAATATCCTGTTTATTTTTTCTGATGATCACGCTTATCAGGCGATTGGCGCATATGGTAACAAAATGGCTAAAACGCCAAATATCGATCGGATTGCCGCAGAAGGCGCTGTCTTTCGGAATTTCTTTGTGACTAATTCCATCTGCGGACCGAGCCGCGCGTCTTTACTGACCGGTAAATACAGCCATTCCAACGGATTTACTTCCAACGAAGAGCGATTTAACATCAGTCAGTTTGTGTTCTCCCGTTTAATGAAGGATGCCGGCTATCAAACTGCCTGGGTAGGCAAGTGGCATTTAGAAACATTACCAGGTGATGCATTCGATTATTGGAATGTTCTTCCAGGACAAGGCCATTACTTTAACCCGGACTTCATCAATCAGCAAAATGACACCGTGCAGCACCAAGGATATGTGACAGACGTCATCACGCAGTTGGCAACCGGTTGGCTGGACCAGATGGATAAAGATAAACCCTTCGTTATGGTCGTTGGAGAAAAGGCCACCCATCGCGAATGGCTGCCGGATATTCAGGATCTGGGGGCATATGACGATGTGGAATTTCCACTGCCCAAAACGTTTTACGACAACTATAGCACGCGTATAGCCGCTGCCAACCAGGACATGACGATCGCTGAAACGATGCGGTTGGACATCGACCTAAAGGTTAATCTTAATTTGGAAGCCTCGGAAATTTATAACCGGATGACGCCGGAACAAATGACGGCCTACAAGGCATATTATACCGATAAGGTGAGTAAAGCGTTCAACAGTCAGCAGCTTACAGATAAGGAGCTAGCCGAGTGGAAATTTCAGCGATACATGCGAGACTATCTGGCAACTGCCAATTCACTCGACCGCAACATCGGTCGACTACTGGATTATCTGGATAAGACCGGGCTAGCGGAAAACACCGTGGTCATCTATTGCTCCGATCAAGGCTTTTATCTTGGGGAACACGGGTGGTTCGATAAGCGGTTTATGTATGAAGAATCCCTTCGTACGCCTTTTGTGATACGATATCCGGGTGTGGTAACGGCGGGAACCTTCATTGACCAATTTGCATTGAATATTGACCTTGCGCCTACGATCTTGAATATTGCCGGGGTGCCTATTCCGGACGATATACAAGGACAGTCGTTTCTGCCATTATTAAAAGGTCAGGAGCCGTCTCTTCATGACGCAGTATATTACCATTACTACGAATATCCCGAGCCGCATCGCGTAATGCCTCATTTTGGTGTACGTAGCGAGCAATATAAATTGGTCCGTTTCTATGGCGAGCAGGATTTTTGGGAGTTGTTTGACCTGCATAGCGATCCAAATGAATTGCGCAACATGTACCATGACGACGCATATCAGGCCGTTATCGTGGAGTTAAAGGATAAACTAAACGAGTTAATAGCAAAATATGAAGATGAGGAAGCTGCCCGTATTTTGGCGGAGGAGGTGGAATAGGCGACTGCACCGGGGAGCTAATCGCGCGTGTTTGTACACCCTTGTGTCGGGCACGATGTGGGCGTGTAATGGCAATGGTGCTCAAGAAACACGAAACGACGGCACCATGGGGGGGACCGATAGCTTGGCGACCTGCGTATCACATGGAATCCCATCCAGGGCGGCGGCTATTGCAGAGGTCCAAGTCGACCATAATTTTCTCGGTGCCGACAACGCGCCGATGGTGTATATCAAAGGAGGTACGTTTCTTATGGGATCCGAACAGTTTTCAGACGCCCGTCCGGTCCATGAGGTGATGGTAGATGGCTTTTGGATGGACGAGCACGAGGTAACCAACGCACAGTTCGCGCGTTTCGTGGCAGCCACGGGCTATCAGACGATCGCGGAGCGGCCGTTAAATGCGAAAGATTTCCCCGATGTCCCGCTGGATGTCCTCCAACCGGGATCGGCTGTATTTACGCCTCCACAGCACCCAGTAGACCTACACAATCACCTGCAATGGTGGCGTTACGTGCCTGGTGCAAATTGGCGCCACCCGGAGGGTCCGGGAAGTAGTATAGTCGGCCGTGAAAACGAGCCCGTCGTTCACATTGCGTACCAAGACGCAGTGGCTTTTGCAAAATGGGCGGGTAAGCGGCTTCCTACCGAGGCAGAATGGGAGTTTGCCGCACGAGGAGGGCAGTCGGGTACCAGGTACTACTGGGGTGATGAACTGACGCCCGGTGGCAAATGGGCAGCTAACGTCTACCAAGGAAACTTTCCCGTCACCAATACGGCGGAGGATGGCTTTGTAGGGCCTGCACCAGTAAAGTCGTTTTCACCGAACGCGTTTGGACTCTATGATATGGATGGCAATGTGTGGGAGTGGTGCGCGGATTATTATAGGCCAGATTATTACGAGCGTAGCGCACGAAATAATCCGGCAGGACCGACGGACAGCTTCGACCCAATGGAGCCCCGCGCTGTGAAGCGTGTCCAGCGGGGTGGTTCATTTTTATGCAATGCGCAATATTGCGAACGTTATATTGCTGGCAGCAGGGGCAAAGGAGAGATAAGTAGCGGTAGCAATAACCTTGGATTCCGATGCGTCAGCGATGATCCGCCACCTGGCCATAAGTCGACAACCGATGAAACACAATAAGTAAAGTTACCGAATATGTCATTTTTTAAGTTAAACATTGCCGAGGACTGGGCAGTCGTTATCCTGGGATTTGTCATCATTTTCCTCGCGATATGGGGCCTGGCTATTCCGGTTCCGCACTACGAGTGGAGTAATTGGACCTCGTTTCAAGCGCTGTTTTCTCGAGTGAACGAACTGTATATTTTCTATCAATTTATATTGGCGTACATTCTGGTCACTTTCGGTGCAGTGATCACCGGCAAACCGGTACGTCCCGTTATACAGACCTTCCCAATTATTTTCGGTTTAACAGTTATTGCATTATTATGCTCGGGGAACGAGCAGCTAAACGGTCTCGGGCTGGAAGCGGTTATTTTTAGCTTGATCATCGGACTCCTTATAGGTAACCTTTTTAGACTGCCAACTTGGTTTAGGGAAGCACTCAACGCTGAATTTTTGGTGAAAATTGGCTTGGTTCTCCTTGGTACGGGTGTTATATTTTCCAATATTCTTGAAGCCGGATCACTCGGACTCATCCAATCGCTTATTGTTGTTCTTTCGGTGTGGTATTTTGCTTTTTGGCTCTGTAAGAAATTAAAAGTTGATGAGGAGCTGACGATGATGATTTCCAGCGCAGTTTCAATTTGCGGAGTATCGGCAGCCATAGCCACCTCAGGGGCCATTAAAGGAGATGCGAAAAAGCTTTCGTACGTTGTGTCGATGGTGTTATTAACAGCGATCCCAATGATGATCGCGATGCCCTACGTTGCCCGGATGATGGAACTCCCGGAGGCGGTTACTGGAGCCTGGCTTGGGGGTAGTATCGACACTACAGGAGCGGTTGTCGCATCGGGGAGCCTAGTGGGCGAGCGTGCATTAGAGATCAGCACCATTGTCAAGTTTTCCCAGAATGTGTTGTTGGGTATCGCCGCGTTGGCTATTTCCATCTACTGGACCTATCGTGGCACGCCTGATCGCGCTTATGCGGAGAAACCAGGGTTTAGTATCATTTGGGAGCGCTTCCCGAAATTCGTGTTGGGATTTATAGCCGCTTCGTTGTTGTTTTCTTTTGTCTTGGATACCGGTACAGTAGACCGCGTGAAAGGAGGAGTCAAGAGTATACAGGGGTTGTGGTTTGCCCTAGCCTTTACAAGTATTGGCCTGGAGACCAACTTTCGGGACTTATTGCGGCACAACAGTCCGAAACCGTTTTGGGCCTTTCTAATCGCGCAGGGCTTTAATATTTTGATTACGCTAGCGGTGGCTTCGTGGTTGTTTAGCTAACGGTCTATAAAAAAGGGGAGACGGTCACGCCTCCCCTCCTTTGTTGAATTTGTGATTACACTACTCCACTTCGACAATCATTTCGATTTCCACTGCTATTCCCGAAGGCAACCCTGCCATGCCAACGGCAGAACGGGCGTGGCTTCCCCTTTCCTGGCCGAATGCAGCCACCATTAATTCACTAAATGCATTAATCACCTGTGGCTGTTGGGTAAAGTCTGGCGCCGAGTTGACCATACCGAGCACTTTTACGATACGTTTTACTTTGTCGAAACTGCCCACTTGTGCTTTTAATGTTTTCAACAATGCGATTGCCGTGAGCCTCGCTGCTTCCTGACCTTCTTCAAGCGTTAAATCAGCGCCCACTTTCCCTACGATCTGTGTTCCGTCCGGTTTATCGGGACCGTGACCGGAGAGAAAAATCAGGTTGCCGACCCTAACCGCGCCGATGACCATTCCGGAGCCGGGCTGTGTAGGAGGCGTTATACCAAGCTTTTGTAATTCGGCTTCGACCAGGGGCGACACCTGAGCAAATGAGGTTGTTTTCATAGCGAATAAGAATAAGACTGCTAAAAGTACGCGTTTGAAATTGTTTGATAAATTCATGAGAATAGAATTAAATGGTAAATAGTAAGAACCGGCTAAAATAACCACAAATTAGCCTGGTTGTATCGATCTTTTTAGGGATTAATGTAAAAAAGAAGTTAACACGGAAGCGAGTATACAGCAAGAGCGCCTGATGGGCAGGCGCTCTTTGCTTAACTAACCAATTATAAACCTAAGAGAAATTTTCAATAAGCCACTCCTTCCAATTGTTCGAAAAACGAACGGATAGGCTGGAAGTTTTTGTGCAGTCCCACAGTTTGACCAAAAATCAGCATTACCGGGCCGCTGTGGTCGATCCGTCTTTCTTCCGCCACTTCTTCAATAGTATTTACGATACCTATCGCGACGCGCTCATTGGCCATCGAGCCATTTTGAATTACCGCCGCCGGTAGGCGTCCTTTGCCGGCTTTTTGATAAATCCGAACGATTTCACCGAGTCTATCATACCCTAGCAAAACAACTACGGTAGCCTTGCTTTCCGCCGCATCCAACAGCTCCGAAGACAGCTTGCCTTCACAGTCCGTCCCCGAAAGTATCCAGAGGCTTTCGCTTACGCTACGATGAGTCACCGGAATACCCTGAAGGCCCGGCACCGAGATCGCACTGGATATGCCGGGTACGACAGTAGTGGGTATACTATACGAAGCGGCATACTCCAATTCTTCGTATCCACGACCAAATACAAAAAGGTCACCCCCCTTTAACCGGACGACGTGCCCAAAGTTTAACGCGTAGTCGACCATCAATTGATTCACCACATCCTGCGAGAAATTTTCATCCCCCGAAGGATTGCCTACAAACACCTTTATCGCCTGTTGGGATGTGTAGGCAAGCAACGCTTCATCAACGAGTGCATCGTATAAGACCACGTCAGCCGTTTTCAATGCTTTCACGCCTTTTACGCTAATTAAATCCGGGTCGCCCGGACCGGCGCCTACGATCGTTATGCGAGGATCGATATATTGCTTTTCCGCTGTCTGTACTGTCATATTAACTTATTTTCTATTGTAATTAAAAACCCCTTCGATCTTTCGATGAAGGGGCTATATGGCTTATCCAACAACACCTTCATCCGTGAACAATACACGGCATTCCGCACATTTTAATGTTGCGATTGGTGACTATTGCATGTTGTAATGTTTTCATGAAGCAAAGATATATAATATCTATCAATTTTATAGATAATATAATTAAAAAAGTTATTTTATGTTTCAAACCACTGATAATCAGACGTAAATTTTCGCTAAAGACGTGTATACAACGCCAATTGTACAATATGGATCATTAAATTCGGCGCGGGATCTTTTCTCACCAAGAATTGATTCATATACCCAACTTCCAGGTCGTACCTGCGGGAAAAGCGGAAGCCGGCTGCTACATACGCCCGGTTCTGATCGAAAATATGTCCGTTCAGCCGATGGTTATGCTGGATGTTAAAAAAAAGCTCATTCTGCAATGCGCCATACGGACCACGGGTAAACGCATCTTCCGATGCTCGAGTGAATGGAATGACCCCACGTACAAAATACCGAAAACGTTGAGCGAAAATCGTTTCGTCCGGTCGCCTTAAAAAGCGCTGTTCCAACCGAAAACGGTGCTGTATAGCTGCAGAGCCAAGACGACCTGTAAGTATGTATTGCTGCCAGATTCGATGCTCAGTAAGGCGGCGTCCACCGGCCGCGAGTTGACCGGTCACCAAAGTGGTAGCATATCCGGCGGCAACTGTCTGTTTGCTATCGATGTAATAATTGATGCCCGGCCGGATCAGTAACAAGGAATTATTGCTCCAGTCCTTACCGGCCCTGAATTGTATGTCGTTGACTAACCCCCATTTTTCGGAAAACTTAGCATTATTAAACCAAGCCGCCCAATTAGCAAAAGCATAATCTTGAGCGTATAAGTGCGGCGAAATGATCGTTAACACGGCCGCGGCAAGGATTGGAACAGGAAGTTTACTGAATAACCACATACGATAAAGTTAAATACTAATAACGTTACAATGGGTGAATATAATAAAAACCGATCGCTGTCGCCGAGAAAATAAGTGCAAAACAGCAGAGGAGCAATGTTCGGAGTTTCAGATAAAGTCTTATTTTTATCAGTTCGTCACATAACCAATGCGCATGTTATCTAAAATTAGTTTCCTGTCGTTTTTAGCCGGGGCTTTATTGTTAAGCGGCTGCGGCGGAGCTTCCACCCCGATTAAAGACGCGCCTGCCCCCTATGGTCCTGTACCGTCTGATGCCCAGATAAGCTGGCACGAAATGGAGATGTATTGTCTCATCCATTTCACACCGACAACTTTTCAAAATAAGGAATGGGGATATGGTGATGCCCCGGCGCACGTTTTTGATCCCAAACACTTTGATGCGGGACAAATTGCTGCTGCAGCCAAAGCAGCCGGTTTTACGGGATTGATCTCGGTTGCCAAACATCATGACGGGTACTGTCTGTGGCCTACGAAAACCACGGATTACAATATTTCAAAAAGCCCTTGGAAGAACGGAAACGGTGACATGGTGAAGGAATTTAAAGAGGCGGCGCATGCGCACGGCTTACAATTCGGAATTTACTGCTCCGCTTGGGACCGTAACCATCCGGAATATGGCAATGAATATTACGCAGAAGCCTACCGTGAACAACTCCGTGAGCTCTATAGCAACTACGGCCCTTTGTTTATCAGTTGGCATGACGGTGCAAACGGAGGTGACGGCTATTACGGGGGAGCAGATGAAATGCGTAGGATAGACCGTCAAACCTATTACGGCTGGGAGGAGAAGGTGTGGCCAATTACCCGTGAAATGCAAACAAACGCCGTGATCTTTAGCGACGTGGGGCCTGACACCCGCTGGATTGGCAACGAAAATGGCATCGCGCCGGAAACCTCATGGGCCACATTCACGCCAGTAGGACCGGATGGAGGCAGGGCTGCTCCCGGTCATGTGGATGATCGTTTTCTCGGTAGCGGCCAGCGCGACGGGGACTTCTGGATACCTGCAGAGTGCGATGTGCCGCTTAGACCTGGCTGGTTCTACCACCCCGAGCAGGACCATCAAGTCAAAACTCCGGACCAGTTATTCGAGATCTATTTAAAGAGTGTAGGCCGCGGTGCTGCCTTCAACCTCGGTTTGGCTCCTATGCCGGACGGCGTATTACATCCCACGGATGTGGCTGTATTGGAGGCTTTCGGAAAGAAAGTGAAGGAGACCTTCGTCCAAAACCTCGCGCGGGGGGCGTCGTTCGTCGCAACGAACGTCCGTGGTGGCGACGCCCTACATTTTGGTCCGGCAAATCTGGTCGACGAAGACCGATATAGCTATTGGGCCACCGAAGATGATGTCATCACGCCGGAGTTGATTGTTGAACTCAATAAAGAAACAACGTTTGATATCATCCGCCTCCGCGAGAATATTAAGCTGGGCCAGCGATTGGACAGCGTATGGATAGACAAATGGGATGGAAGCGCGTGGCAGCCACTGGCTTCTGCTACGAGTATCGGCGCAAACCGTTTGATAAAACTGGATAACCCCACTATTGCAAAGCGGCTTCGTTTGCGCTTGTTCGCGCCGGTCGCGACCACATTAAGTGATTTTGGACTATTTCGGGAAGCCGATTCGGAATACCGGCCAAAAGGAAACGTGCGCAAAGGGGTAGACCGCGCCAATTGGAGGGTAACGGTTGTAGGAGCGCCGGCTTCGGCATTGTCGGCAGCCGTTGATGGCGACCCCCAGACGCTTTGGTTGGGCCGGTCGGCACTTCCCCTGCCAATCACCATCGACATGGGCCGGCAACAACGGATTAGCGGTTTTAGCTACCTTCCCCGACAGGACCGGAACACGTCGGGCATCATCAGCCGTTATTTGCTGGAATCCAGTGAAGATGGCGTGTCATGGCAACGGATTGGCGAAGGCGAATTTTCGAACATCGTCGCCAACCCCATTGCACAATACATCGGTTTCCGAGAGGCTATCTCACTACGGTATCTTCGTTTTACGGCGCTTGCCGTGGTAAATGCCGCAGACAATCAAGCGGACGTCGGGATTGCGGAACTCAACGCTTACGAGTAATGCGAACCACTTAGTGCTTTACGACAAAGCACCAAGTAGATTTTTCCAGCCGACGAGGTCGTTGATAATTCTTTCGAGGTCGGCAATCGCAACGCGCTCCTGCTCCATGCTGTCACGATGTCGCAGGGTTACCGTATCATCTTCTAAAGATTCATAGTCCACCGTGATACAAATCGGTGTACCAATGGCATCCTGGCGGCGGTAGCGCTTTCCAATCGAATCTTTTTCGTCGTACTGTACGTTGTAGTCAATTTTTAGTCGGTTAAGGATTTCCCTGGCCTTGTCCGGCAACCCGTCTTTTTTGGTCAATGGCAGTACGGCCGCCTTGACCGGAGCCAGTGCCGGGTGGAAATGCAGTACCGAACGAGAATCTTTCTTGTCGGCGGTACTCAAGTCCTGTTCCTCAAACGCATTGCATAACACCGTGAGGAACAGACGGTCCAATCCGATAGACGTTTCGATGACATACGGCACGTAATTTTGATTGATCTCCGGATCGAAGTACTGCAACTTTTTGCCGGAATATTTCTGATGCTGCGTCAAATCAAAATCCGTACGCGAGTGAATGCCTTCCACTTCTTTGAAGCCAAATGGGAATTCATATTCGATGTCTACTGCAGCATTGGCGTAGTGCGCGAGCTTCACGTGGTCATGGTAGCGGTATTTTGCCGGATTCCCACCGATGGAAAGATGCCATTTCAATCTGGTTTCTTTCCATTTGGCGTACCACTCTAGTTCACTGCCCGGGCGGACGAAAAACTGCATTTCCATTTGCTCGAATTCACGCATGCGCATAATAAACTGCCGAGCGATTACTTCATTACGGAATGCCTTGCCGATCTGGGCTATGCCGAACGGAATTTTCATGCGTCCGCTCTTTTGCACGTTCAGGAAGTTGACGAAAATGCCCTGAGCGGTTTCGGGGCGTAGGTATACGGTATCGGCGTCTTCGGCAGATGCCCCCATCTGTGTTGAGAACATGAGGTTAAACTGCCGTACGTCGGTCCAATTTTTCGTGCCGGATATTGGGCACACGATGTTGTGCGCTTCGATGATCTGTTTTAGCCGGGGCAAGTCGTCAGCATTTAGGGCAGCATCCAGATCTGCCTGCAATTGTGCAGCTTCTTCGACTTTTCCGTCCTCTCCATAACGCGCGATTTTATCTTCAATGAGCTGATCGGCACGGTACCGTTTTTTGGAGTCTTTGTTGTCGATCATCGGGTCATTAAAACCATCGACGTGGCCGGAAGCCTTCCAAGTCGTCGGATGCATAAAAATGGCGGCATCAATGCCCACAATATTTTCGTGGAGCTGTACCATCGCCTTCCACCAATATTGCTTCAGGTTGTTTTTCAGCTCTGCACCCAACTGACCGTAGTCGTATACCGCACTTAGGCCATCATATATTTCACTTGATGGAAACACAAAGCCATATTCCTTGGCATGTGAAACCACGTTTTTGAAAAAGTCGTCCGTCTGTTTGCTCATAGGACGGCAAACTTAGACAAATTGCCGTTGATTTCAAAGCTATTAAATTGAACGGAATACCGCCATAAGTCAACGGCGACGCGCTGCTACCCGGCAGCTCATTTCGGCGCCGTCGTATCGCTTTGTTGCTTGTTGGCTTCATAGATCCGTACCGTAATCAGGAAGTAGGAGAGCAGGAGGGGGCCGAAAACCAGTCCCATGATTCCAAATAACGGAAGGCCGATAATCACGCCCACCACGGTGATAATGGGATGGATATCACCAACTTTTTTGGCAATGACGAGGCGAAGCAGATTGTCGATGTTGATGACAATCACAAATCCAAAAATCAGCAGGCCTATGGCCGCAAAGTTTTCGCCCTGCGTAAATGCGATGACAGCTGCAGGGACAAAAATCAGGGGCGGCCCAAGCAGCGGAATGAACGACAGGATGGCACAGATCACTCCCCAGAATAGCGGATCCGGAAACCCAAATATCCAAAAACCCAAGGCCAAGGCTCCTCCTTGGGCGATGGCAATGCAAGTTTGGCCGATCACGTTTGAATAGGTGATGTTCCGCATTTCGATGCCGAACCGCAACGCATGTTCCTGTTTAAAGGGCGAATAGCGGGATAATCCGCGCTCGAAACTCCGAAAGCTGGTCAGCATAAAATAAAGCAGGAAATACATCACGGCGATGTCGAGAAACAGGCCCGCGGCACCGCTCACCAGTTTCGTGACCAGGCCGCCCAAATACGTAGCACTCCGTTCGAGCTGTTCCTGGAGCAAATCGGGCTTCCCCAGTTTGTCACCAGCAAACTCATTTATGGTTTCTACCGTATTGGTGATCCATGCCGGATTCTTTAGCGCTTCGGCCACCCGGGTCGCCAGCAATGCGCCGATGCCCAGGAACGGTATCACGATGATCACAAACGATAACACGATGATGAGCACGGCCGCCAGCGACCGGCGCCACTTTAAGCGGAGTACCAGCCAGCTATTAAGTGGTCTGAAAAGCGTGTACAGAACAACGGTGCCCAGCAAGGCGCCGATAATGCCCCGTACCGCATAAACGATAATACCACCCAATAAGATAAGCAGCACGAGCGTGATGACGTTTCGCTCCTTTTGATTGAAGACGGGAAGGGACATGTTTTATTGATACCAGTTTCATTGACTCAACAGTCAATTAGAAACTTGGTTTGCGTTTCTCCAAAAACGCCGACACGCCCTCTTTGAAATCTGGGGTGCCGAAGCACTTGCCGAATGCGGTTATCTCCGCTTCGTAGCCATTCTTTTGGGGGGCCAGACCAGCGTTGACCACATGAATCGCCGCGGCAACGGCCGAAGGCGATCGCGAAACAATCCTAAGCAACAGTTCCACGGATCTTGCGTGCAGCTCCGAAGAAGCCACTACCTCGTTTACCAACCCGTATTCATATGCTTTTTGGGCGGTGATCATATCTCCGGTAAGGATCATTTCCAAAGCACGGCCTCTGCCGACCAATTGCGTAAGCCGCTGGGTCCCGCCATACCCCGGGATGAGGCCGAGTGACACTTCGGGCAGTCCCAGCCGTGCCTCGGATGCGGCGACCCGCAGGTGACAGGCAAGGGCCAGTTCTAACCCGCCGCCCAGCGCATAACCGTTAATAGCCGCAAGGAACGGTTTGTCGGCATCATGAAGTAAGTCAAATACCTTGCGGTGTCCGTCTTCGGCCATACGACGACCCTGTTCGGGGGTGAAAGAGGCAAACTCGCGAATATCCGCGCCTGCCACGAATGCCTTCTCTCCGGCGCCGGTCAGCACCACGCCCCGAACCGTCTTATCGGTCAACGCGTCCTGGATCGCAATATGCAACTCCGCTAAGACCTTTGTATTTAATGCATTGAGTTTTTCTTTACGGTTTATGGTCACGAAGCGAATCATGCCTTCGTCGTGAATCGTTAGCTGTGAAAACGACATAATCGAATAATTGAGTAATGGAACAAATCAATTAACTTAAAAACTTAAACTAGCGCCAATCCGGATGCCGCTTCGGTTGGCCTGCGGATGATCAAGGTACGACAACCTTCTCACGTATTCGACGCGGAAGAGCTTAAATATATTTTCTACCCCGAATGCCGCCTCCATATACGGCTCCCTTTCCAGTGTATACGTGGTTGGCAAACCATCCCGGTCTACGGGCAGTTGGAACACGGCAGAAGCACCGGTTTCCGGCCGGTTTTCAGGTCGCACATTGCCATATAGCAATCGGAAGCTCACGATCTCCCGTAGCTTCAATAATTTAATGAGGGGAATCTTGTTTAAAACAAAACCATGCAACCGGTGCTCGATGCTAAACCGAATATATCGATCGCTCACAAATTCGAGGTCTTCCATCAAACTGTAGGTAGCCGGCGAGAGTACATAGGTCTGGTTCGCATTAGGAATGTCAAGTAATGGAAAAGGGACTGCCCCAAAGATATAGCCTGCACCAAAATTCACATCCGCGAATCCCAACTGGGAGAGAAATACCCGTTTGAAGACATCAAAACGCAGCGCCTGGTAGTTATATTCTCCACCGAAGATGCCCTTGACCCCCATTTGATATTGCAGGTTGAAAACCGGAAAAGCATTGGTGATCGGCGATCGTTCAACATTGCGTTGGAAAAATTCTTCGTTTGGAGCCCAGCGTAGGTTAAGCCCCCATTCGGTCGTCCGAAGTGCGCGAAGAGTGTCCGCCTCCGTCCCCGCGGTGACAAACCAAAGTTGGCCCGCGGGCGCTTGCCGCAGTGTTGCAAGATGCGTCTGCAACATGACATGGTTGCCAAATTCAATGACATGGTTTACCCGCAGGGCGTCGTTATAAAGCCATTTGTCCTGGTGGCTTCTACGAAAGGCACGCACGAAGCTATCGCCATTTCGGAATCCCATTTTCTGTCCCGGCTCACGGGCATCCTGCTGATAGGTCGCCTGGATGTAATGCGCCGGGTATTGGGCTACGCGTTGTCCATTAAGCGAATAGGCAGCGCCCAGGTAAAACTTTAGGCGCTCATCGCGAAACCCATAGGCAGTGTACGCCTCGCCGTATATCTTTTTAGAAAGCAGGGGGCTGGTCCTTCCCCCGATACGTATCCTATTTCCCTCCAGCGCATTGTAACTATAGCTGTATTCAACAGGGCCGAGCTCCACGGGCCCCGCGCGCTTAAAACTATTGAGTAGCAGCGAACCCCAGTCCAGCGTACGTTGGAACGCCCGGTTGTTTCGGAGGCTGTCAAAGTTGCTGTATGTGTTGTGCTCAGCTCCGGTTAGTTCCACCGGCCGGCTATCCTCCCAGAAATCTTCGGGTACCCAATCGGCTCCGGCCACCATAGACCGATTTTGGCCGCCGAATACGCCGTCTGGAATTTCCTTTTCGGTGTCGTAATGCTGATAAACCACTGTCCGTTGCCCATAAGCGCCAGATTTGCTTTCCGATAGTCCAAAATGAGTCCGCATATCCGAATACCGAAGCAAGTAGATGCCATTGTGATGGCGGTAAAAGCGGAGCGAAACGGATACTTGGGTGACCCAGTTGAGGTTGGCTTCTTTGCCGATCCAAATATCTGCACGCCGTATGCCGTAGTTGCCATCCAGGGTGACCTGTAATTTCCCCGAGAACAACCGGTCTTCCTTATTGCGGGGGACAAACGAGAGTTCGACGAAATCTCCTTCATTGGTAAACAGCGTGTCCGTTATGTAAAATTTGTAAAATATCGGCGCGCTTTCTGCCGTCGGACTCAAAAACGGCTTGTTGAGAATAAGGATATTGTCTTCGTAGATGTCTACGTCGCCATGGATGAATTCAAAGTACGCTTCGATGTTGCGGTTGTTCACATATCGCGGATCAAGCTCTGTTTTTTTGTGCGCTGTTATGAGGGTCCTTTGGCTGCTTGGAAAGCTTCTGCGGTATTGCCGAGATATGTTTTCCTCCAGGTAAATCGGCAACAGCGCCTGCCCTGGAGCCAGCGTGGTGTCAATATTTTCCAAAGCAAAGCGATAGCGCCGGGTAAAGGCGCTGTTCAGCAGTGCCCTTGGTGGGTTGCGTAGGGCCATCATCACCTTCTCATAGGCTTGAACCGATACGTAATCGTATCGAGACAATCGGTTTACAGGCTTATGCCTGATCACCTGACGGATAAGCGCCACCGCGGGATTATCCCGGTTTCGATAACGTCCCTTCGCCTCGATAACTACCTCGTCGAGGGTCTGCGTATCTTCGTCGAGTGCTACATGCAGCGGTTGTCCGTGCGCTGGGAATGGCACGGTCAGGGATTTATACCCGAGCGCATGGAACGTTATCGGCGAACCGGCTTTGGGCGTGGACAGCTTATAAAATCCCTGATGATCGGTTGAGGTGCCTATAGCGGTGTCCGCCAACCGAACGGATACGCCGTATATTCCTTCACCGGTATTGGCGTCGACTACCCGCCCCCGGAGGCTGATTTGCGCCATGAGAGGCAAGGCTGCCGCCCACAGCAGTATCGTCAAGAACTTTCGCAACGCGATATGTCGTATAGCAAAATGTTGTGTGCCCGTTCCTTGCTTCAATGCCATAGCCGCCGGTTGCTGTCGTACGCTTTTGTTTATGTATAAACGACGACAAGATACATTTGTTGGGCCATTAATCCAACATTTCCTAACTTGCGCTACATCAAGAAAAAAGAGTGTATGACCCATGTAGAAAAATTGGCAGCCATACGTGGCCTGATGGCACAACAGCGTATTGATGCCTATATTATCCCCTCCGCCGACCCGCATATCAGCGAATATCTTCCTGCGCGTTACCAATGCATCGCTTGGACTTCGGGCTTTACCGGGTCTGCCGGAACCCTGGTGATCACGGCCGACTTTGCAGGCTTATGGACAGACTCCCGGTACTTTGTGCAGGCCACCGAGCAACTAGCCGGAAGCGGTATAGAACTCGTGAGGCTGCGGGCGCAGGGCGCCTCAGAATATGCCGATTGGCTGGCCGAGCGACTAGCTCCTGGTTCAACGGTAGCATTTGATGGCAATCTTGCCGCTGTTTTGGTGGCCAAAACCGTTTCAGAAAAATTGTCACCGTTAGGGATCGCCATACGCGGGGATGTGGACCTGCTGGGAGCACTGTGGCCCGATCGCCCGTTACTGCCAACAGCGCCGGCATACCTATTGGACGTCGCGTTTACCGGAGAACCGACGGATGCTAAGCTCGAGCGGCTACGACAGGAAATGAAGAGGCAACACGTGCAGGCTCATTTTATTTCTTCTCTGGACGACATCGCCTGGCTTTTTAACATACGTGGCAATGATGTTGACTGCAACCCCGTAGTGCTGGGCTTTGCGTTGGTTACGGCCACCTCGGCAACGCTTTTTATTGAAGGTTCTAAACTAAGTGCGGCCGACCAGCAAGTATTGATGGACCAAGGCGTCACGCTTGCCGGATATGAAGAAGCCTACAGTGCCTTGTCGGCGTTGCCGGTGGGTTCGCGACTCTTGCTAGATCCGAAGCGAACGTGTTTTGCGATTTACCAGCAGCCTGCGGCCGGCGTTTCGATTATCGAACAGGTGAATCCGACGACTTCATTCAAAGCGGTTAAAAATAGCGTGGAAATCGCTCATACGCGCGATACGATGATCAAGGACGGCATCGCACTGACGCGTTTTTTTAAATGGCTCGAAGAGTCCATCGAAAAGGAACACCTCACCGAGCGCAGTATCGCAGAGAAGCTTCTGGACTTCCGCCAAGCACAGGACGGATTTGTCGGAGAGAGCTTTGATACCATCGCCGGATATCGCGCCCACGGCGCCCTCCCGCACTATAAAGCAACCACAGCAAGTGACAGCATCCTGAAGGCCGAGGGGCTGTTGTTGTTGGATTCAGGCGGACAGTATCGTACAGGGACCACGGATATTACACGGGTCATTTCACTGGGCAACCCGACGGAAACGGAGAAAGCCGATTATACATTGGTCCTAAAAGGTATGATAGAGGGGAGCACGGCGATTTTTCCGAGCGGCTCCCGTGGATATCAGATCGATGCGATTACGCGCAAACCACTTTGGGATACACTGCGCAACTACGGCCATGGCACCGGCCATGGCGTAGGTTTTTTCCTCAATGTCCATGAAGGGCCGCATGTATTCAACCCCTCTAATGTTGATGTCGCGATCGAGCCGGGTATGATTACCTCCATCGAACCGGGGCTGTATCGCGAAGGCCTGTATGGCATACGCATTGAAAACCTGGTGCTCAGCGTAGGACACGATGACAGTGAATTTGGGTCGTTTATGGCGTTTGAAACGCTTACGCTATGTTACATTGAAACCTCGCTGATTGAAATCTCGCTGCTCGAAAGGACCCACATCGATTGGATAAACAGCTATCACACGATGGTATATGAGCGGTTGGCCTCACATCTGAATGGCGACGAGCGGCGCTGGCTTGCCGGGAAAACTGCGGCTATTTAGAAGCAACGTTATCGTAGCCATTCGTAGGCGTCAAACGGAACTTTAGCTAAAAAAAAGGCTGCCCCGCACCGAGGCAGCCTTAACAGGTGTTTAGGTGGATGTTTCTTTCGCTATTGTTGTTGCGCCCACCACAGCGGCGTCAGCACTTCATCCGGTCCCCCAAGGGCGCTGACAGCACTTTGGTAACCTTCAGGGTTGCTGTTCGGAATAGTTGATGGATAACGCACGCGTTGCGGGAAAAATCGTATATTACTATTCATGTAATTATTTCGATTCAGGTCCGGGAGGCCAGCCATTGGATCTTCAACTGCAGGATTTTCAAAGAACGGCAGGCCCAGTCGACGGTGATCGTTCCATGTTTCAAGCGGCAACCAAGGCACCTGCGCGATAAATTTCTGCGTAATGATCTTGGTCAGGTGGTCGTTCTTTACCGCGCCATCCTGATATAGTTCATTGTCCGGGTACGGTATGTTCGCAACGCCGCTGTCGCCCGTGTATCCGTCTATGAAATCCATGGCGTGTGTCGCCGGTGGTTCAGTGGTGTGAGACCAGCTCACCGACGTGCCGGCCATGTTATAGTCGGTTGAGCTCAGGTAGTCGGCTAAATGTGATTCAACGCCCCAATGTGCAAAGCTCGCGGCAATACCTGCCTCATAAGCGGTCTGGCCATCCATCGGCACCGACCATCCCCGTACAGCAGCCTCAGCAATCAAGAAATACGACTCCCAGGGGCCGAAAAAGATCCGCTTGTTTTCGCTGTTTCGGAATTGGTTGTTTAACCGTGGCGTGGCGCCTGGGTAACTATATACGTTATTGAGCGACCCTCTTGCTCCCCACGATCCATTTGCAAAGCCGTTCCAGGTGTAGGAAACATCTACGGTTTTAAAAACAGAGCCATTCGAATTCATCAAGTCCCTTTCCGTATCCAACGTAGCGTAGGTAGGGTATTGGGGGTGGCTTTCGTCCCCGGGAATCGCAAAAATTTTATAGGCCCGAGGGTCGATGCTATGAGGCAATCCATCGAACCAGTACCCAGCGGTAGGTTCGTTGGTCAGCGTTGTGAAATGTTGGTCATACTTGATGCCGACATAATCTTCCGGTTTGATGTAATCTCCGTATGACGCGCCCAATTGTTCAGCCGAAGACACCCCTCCCAAGCCCAAATAGAGATTGTTGAGCGTTGCGGGCAAATTGAAGTGGTTCCACCCGCGGGTCATGACACCGGTAAGGGCGTCCCAGCCCGGTCGTTCAGCAACCTGAAAGATTTCGTCGGCCGTAGTGATATGAGGAAGGGCCGCCGCCGCTTCAAACTCCGTCTGGGCTTTCGCCGGGTCGGCTTCCGACAGACGCATCGCCAAACGCATTCGCAGGGAGTTGGCGTACTTCTGCCATTTGGCAAAGTCGTACCCATAGGCTGGATCAAACCGTGAAATATCTGTAGCGGTTACGCCGAGATCTAGCTTGGCCGATGCGTCGGCCAGTTCAGCCAGCAAAAAAGAATAGACATCCTGGAGATTGGAATATGTTGGATTCGCTCCCTGAAAACCGTCTACCGGAATCGGGCCAAAGGTATCTGCAGCCTCGCTCATCAAATAAGCCCTCCAAATGCGGGCTACTTCTTTTAGGTTCGGCGTATAAGCAAATCCGGTGCCTCCTTCAATCTGTTCGTCAGCCACTTGGATGGCGCTGTTGATCGCCGAAAGCCAGCCTGACATATAGCTTCTGCCATAATAATCGCTTGACCAACCATCGTCGTGATTGCCGCTGGAAATCCCGCCTCCAAATTGCATATGGCCAGCGGTCGTCCAGTAAAGCACAAATACGCGTTCGGCGATATGGGGGTCCATCTGTGCGCTGACTATCGCATTGTTGATGAAATACTGAACCTGAACCTGATCGGCATTGGCGCCGAACGGATCCCGGTTGATTTCCTCAAATTTGCTGCAGGATTGGAAGAATACCGCGGACCCCAATAATGCAGCAGACGTTATTTTAAGTATATTTTTCATGTTAAAATACATTTCAAAGATTAAAAACCAAGAGTTACACCAAACATGAATGAACGCATGGTCGCCGCTGCGGCACTTTCAAATCCAATGGCATTTGAACCGGTTGCAAAGGTCGACTCCGGGTCGATGCCACGCATATTGCTATAGATCATCCACACGTTGTTGCAGCTGGCGAAAAGGCGGGCGTTTTGTATGCCGGAGTTCCCGAAGAACGAAGCAGGGAACTGGTAGCTTAGTTGCACATTACGCAGCCGAATATTGGTTGCATCATAAATGTTCATTTCATTGACGCCCAAATTGCTGATTGTAGATATGTAGAACCAGTAATCCTGTGCAGACACTGCTGTCGTATTTTCTACGTACCCGCCTTCGCCGTCACTCACTACACCATCTACCACAAAATCCTCTCGTTGGCCGTTGGGGGCAGTAATAGCCGCGGTGCCGTTCCGTTGCATAGCCGCCTGAGTTGCGGAGAACATCTCACCACCAAAGCGACCGTCGATTTGGAATGATAGCCCAACGCCTTTGTATGAGAATGAGTTTGTTAGGCCAGCCAATGCCTGCGGCTGTTGATTACCGAGGAAAACTTTTTCCGGATCCCTACCGGGTAAGCCCGAATTAAGGATAAGTTGTCCGTAGTACGGGCTTGCCGGATCCTTAACCCGTAAAAAGCGGTGGCCATAAATTTCTCCGAATTTTCCTCCGGCCCTTCCCAGGATGGAAAGGTCGTCAAAATTAGCGGTGGGATCTACGGGATATTGGAATACGCCCAGGTCTTCCGCTACCGAGATAACCTCATTAACGTTTCGGCTTGCATTTGCCGAGATGTTCCAGTTAAAGCCACTGGCACTGGTAAGGGCATTAACATTCACCATTACCTCGAAGCCCTTGTTCTGGATGTTCCCGGCATTGATTTTCCGGGAGGCATAACCGCTGCTTGGGTCGAGAGAAAGGTCTATCAACTGGTTGGTCGCGTTCGATTTATACCAGCTAAAATCGATGTTCAACCGGCTATTGAATAGACGCACTTCGGCCCCAAATTCGATATTTTTTAGCAATTCGTTGACAACGTTGGGATCAAAAAATATGCTTCCCGTATTCGCGGTAGTATTACCGAGTGGATCCTGTCCGATGCTGTATACATTATACAATTGATAGGCTCTCATATCGTTTCCGACCTGCGCGTATGAAGCCCGCAATTTGGTGTAGTCAAGCCAGCTGGGCAACGTGCCGCCAGTCGCGTTGATCATGTCGGAAACGACATACGAAAGGCTTACAGATGGATAAAAGAAGGAACGGTTGTCCGGGTGCAACGTGGAGGTCCAGTCGTTACGGAAAGTCGCATCCAAATACAGGTAGTTGTCGTAGTTTACGCCAAGGGATCCATACAGTGAATTAATGCGACGTTCTGAACGGGTTTCGCTGACCACGGGATTACTCACCCCGTTGTTTAGCGAAAATAAGTTAGGAACTTCCAATTCGGTGACCGACCCACTTAGGTATGCCGTGCTTTGCTGCATTAAGTTCCCGCCAACCATCACCGAACCGCCCAGTCGTCCGAATAAGTCCTGCTTTTCGGCGGTCACCATCGCACTGAAATTAGTCTCCTGGAATGTTTCCTTAGATTGGCTGTAGTGCCCGCCGGCTGGGTTCGGACTTCCTACATAAACCTTCCGCTGCACGCTGGTTGTATACAGGTCGCCACCTCCGCGAACTTCAGCACTTAACCAGTCCGTCGCCTGGTAGCGTAGCGTTCCGTTGAGCAGTACCCGGTCACGTGAATCTTCATATTGGTCGTACTTAGCCCGCCAATAGGGATTGATGGACGCATTGGTGCCGCTTCCGAACCACAGCATATCGCCATTTTCATCGACCGCCGGTTTGAAATCGCGGATGTCCAGCGAGCGGGGCATCATGTAGAGCGAGTACATGCTGCTCCAGTCGCGAGAGTTGATGGGACGGTTATAGCCAGCTGTATTGTTAAACTGTACCTTGGTGTCCGTGCTCCAACGGTCATCCCGCCCAAACTTAGTGGTTGCCCGGGCAGATAAGTTGGTACGGGTGATTCTGTTGCCCGGAAGAATGCTCTTCTGGTCCACGCGGCCAAGAGACGTGTAGATGCCCGTGTTTCCGTACTGCTGTTGGAAGGTGGCACTGTGATTTTGGTTAATACCCGTCTCCAAAAAGTTGTTCACGTTGTCGTGTATGCCCAGTTGTTCTTGCACGCCATTCCAGTTGGTCACCGTTTGGCCTTCGACGCGCGGGCCCCAGCTAAGTCGCTCGTCTGGCAGGAAGTTGCCGTTTGAGCCCTGGCCGAAAACGTTTTGGGTCTCCGGAGTGAGAAACGGATTTTCGATACCGACGTTAGAAGATATGGTAAGTCCCAGACCATCTTGTTTTCGGCCGGATTTAGTGGTGATCAGGATCACGCCATTACCGGCACGCGTGCCATAAAGGGCGGCGGCAGATGGTCCTTTCAAGACCGACATGCTCGCAATATCTTCGGGGTTGATATCCCCTAAGCCGTTACCCATGTCATACCCCGGCGTGAAGAAGCCGTTGCTTTCTGTTCCCGTGAAATTGTTGATCGGCGTACCATCCACTACGATGAGCGGTTGATTATCGCCGGTAAACGAGTTGAATCCACGGAGAACGATTTTAGCGGAAGCACCGGCCCCGTTGCTCGAACGGGCAACTTGCAGACCGGCGACCTTGCCCGAAAGGGCATTCGTGACGTTGGTCTCCCGCGCATCAGCCAGCGTGGTGCCGCGTACTTCCTGTACCGCGTAGCCGAGTGACCGGCGTTCCCGTTCGATCCCAAGAGCCGTTACCACTACCTCGCCCAGCTCGCTCGTGTTCAGTTCAAGTGTTACGTCGATACGGCTTTGTGTCCCGACGGTCACTTCTTGGGTCGTGTATCCGACGATGCTGAATTGGATGACCTCACCCTGCGAGGCACTGATGGTGTAGCTGCCATTGCCGTCCGTCTGGGTGCCGCGCGAGGTGCCCTGCACCGCCACGCTTACCCCGGCCAGTGGACCATCGGCATCCGTCACGCTTCCCGTAATGGATTGCTGCGCAAAGCTAGCCGGTACGATGCTGAAAAGCACCAGCGCCAGCAGGCAGCATTGCATGTACAAATTTCTCATGTTTTGTGTTGTTTGATTGAAAAATTGGTTAATTACTCCTGTTTTAAAGTCTATAAATCTTGTATTGGTTAGTTATAATCCATCGCCGGTTGTTCGAATCGTTCGGCCTTGATTTCTTCATCGAGCGTACAGTTTTCGATCACGAGGCTTGCTGCACCGAGCAGTTCGGCTTGATACGTAAGGCTGGAGACAATGACGTCGGTATTCTCCACCAGCTTGGGAATGCAAAATTCATTGATGGCCCGCAGCACGGGTGGGAGCAGTAACTTGCCGGCGGCCGCGCCCCGTCCGCTTAGTACGACCCGTTCCGGATTCATAATGTGGATTAATGTTGCAATACCCTTTCCCATCATGAAAGCGGCGTCGGACAATACGGTGACAGCCAGCTGATCTCCCTTACGCGCTGCGTCAATCAGGTGATCACCTTCCGCCTTGGTGGTATCAGCGAAAAGTTTGGCTAAACTGGATATTTCTCCTTCGGCGATTGCCCGTTTGGCGTTTTCCACAGCGACGAGCAATGATGCGACGACTTCCAGGCACCCCCTTTTTCCACATACGCAGAGTGCGTTCGAATCCGACAGCGGTATATGGCTGAATTCACCCGCGTATCCGTTGTGACCCCTGAACAATTTCCCGTCGACGATCATCCCAAGGCCGATCCCCCAGCCTACATTTACGACCATTACGTCTTTGAGGTTCTTCGCTGCGCCAAAGTGCAATTCAGATATCGCGATCGCGCTGGAATCGTTTTCGATGTAGACCGGTATACCCAATCTTTGGGTCAGCTTATCCTGTAATCCGAGGTCCCCGTCTTCGTCATTTAAGAACGAAGCATTTACGCCCTTTTCCACGTCTACAAAGCCCGGCATGCCGACTCCAATACCGAGAATATGCCGGGAGGCTATTCTCGATCCATCGATGTATTGCCTGATAAAGTCGCACAGCTCCTCAAAAGCCGATGCGTTGTCGTGCAACCGCAAGGCAATTGCCGCCTCAGGATGTATCACCTCATTGAGCAAATTGTATAGTACGATGCGGGTGACGAATTGATCCATAGCCACGACAACAATGTATTTTTTCTTCTTCTTGTTCAGCCGATATCTTGCTGCTCGCCGCCCCCCGGTGGAGGGCGCTAAACCCTGTCCAATCACAAAGCCGTCTTTTATAAGACCGTTAATAATGTTTGTTACGTTCGGAATGCTTTTTTTGGTGAGTTTGCTCAACTCCATTACAGAAAGCGCTCCTTTATAATACAATAACTTAAATATCGTTTGGCGCAATTGGTCGTTTCGACTTTTCACAGTTAGTTGAAAACAGTTAGTTTTTTCAAAAGTAACGCAAACTTAATAAAATAATGCACTAACAAAAGATACTTTTTAAAAAAAATAATTAAGAGGCTGTAAGTTATTATTTATTAAGTGGTTTTGGTCTGTTAGTATCATGGGTGAGTAAGACGAGACCTTTCCCCAGCGGCGAATGAGATGCCTGTCGGCGGTGTTGCCGGTTTTTTCGACACGCGCGTGGAGTCACCGTGGACTCACGGTGGAGTCACCCTGCATTAATCCCGATCGAGGCTCGGGCGAAAAGCGGGCGTTGTGCGACCGCTGATGCCCGGGCGGGACGGTGACGCGCAAATGGCTCACGTGGCGTACCCGGTTTTTATTGCATTTTGCAAAAAAAGTGTAGCTTTACGTTAAAGTAATTCAAATCAATTCCTGAACAATGAATCAACGTTATTATTCCCTGGATGTCTTCCGGGGAGCTACCGTGGCACTGATGATCCTGGTTAATAATCCGGGAACCTGGTCGCACATCTTTGCGCCACTGGCTCACGCCGAGTGGCATGGGGCCACGCCGACCGACCTGGTATTCCCGTTCTTTCTTTTTGCGGTGGGCAATGCCATGGCTTTCGTAATGCCCAAACTGCGGGAAGCAGGGGACGCAATTTTTTGGAGAAAGGTGCTGAAACGGACAGCGCTTATTTTTTTGATCGGATTGTTTATCAACTGGTGGCCGTTTGTAAGGTGGGAAGGCAGTTCATTGGCGTTTAAACACTGGGTAGATCCGGACGATCCGACCAGTGGCGTACGTATTCTGGGGGTGTTGCAGCGTATTGCGCTGGCATATGGTTTCGCCGCCATCCTTATTTATTATTTGAAAGAAAGAACCGTTATCGTCGTATCGGCAATGTTTTTATTGCTTTATTGGCTTTTATGTGCGGCACTCGGCGGGTCCGATCCATACAGCATGTCGGGCTGGTTTGGCAACGCGGTCGACGAGCAGTTGATTGGCGTTGCACACCTCTATAAAGGCGAAGGCGTTCCGTTTGAACCCGAAGGGATCATGAGCACCCTGCCCGCAATTGTTCAGGTGATGCTGGGTTACCTGGCCGGGCGTTATATCCGGGAGAAAGGGGCTGTGACTTGGTTATGGCCACGTTTGGAAACTCCGGCGGCTCCAGTTTACAAAGTAGTCGGAGGGCTGTTGGTCATTGCCGTGTTGCTCTATGCAGGCGGGCTGTTCTGGGGGTTGGGATTCCCCATCAACAAGAAAATCTGGACCAGTTCTTATGTGCTCTACACCACCGGTTTGGCATTGTTCTCCCTCGGCGCGATGATTTGGTTCATTGAGGTGTTAAATGTAAAAAATGCGCTTACCCGGTTTTGCGATGTATTTGGAAAAAATCCGCTGTTTATTTTCGTACTGAGCGGAGTGTTGCCCCGCTTGCTGGGGCTCATCAGGATTTCCGCAGGAACCAATAGTGCCGACGAGCCGGTATATACCACTCCACTGAACTGGTTTTACAGCAACGTGTGTGCGAAAGTGCCAGGGCCGCCTGAAATCGGCTCGCTCGTTTACGCTCTGACGTTCGTAGCTTTCTGCTGGGCAATCTGCTATGTAATGGATAAGCGGGGAATCTACGTAAAGGTCTGACACTTTTATGCTTGTTCGGATTTTATCGTTTGGAAGCTAATAAAAATTGGCGTATCTTTGCAGCCACTTATTTTTTTAACGCTTTAATATTATTCACTGTAATGTATTTAAGTAAAGAATACAAGGCGGACATCTTCGCCGAATTTGCCGGAGGCGCGACCAATACCGGTTCTGCAGAAGGCCAGGTGGCTTTATTCACCAAAAGGATTGCTCATTTGACTGAGCATTTGAAAACGAACAGGAAAGACTTTGCCACACAACGTTCCTTACAGAAGTTAGTGGGTAAGCGCCGTGCCTTGTTGAAATACCTGTACAACAAAGACATCGAGCGCTACCGTGCCATCATCAAGGCATTGGGCTTGAGAGATATTATCAAGTAGCTTTCAGTTAACATTTTCAATAAAGCCATTCGTTCGCCTATCGGCGGAGGAGTGGCTTTATTGGTTTTTTCGCATCTCCTCCTGATCAGGGTAGTTGGTGAAATTGCATATTACATGCCATAGATAAATGTCAATTTATTTATGTTTGTGAGCAAATAAAAGTCTAATATATCATGATGTGCTGCCTGAAGACGAACAGTGCATCGAATTTTTGAAACAACAGATGAGTTACAACGAAATCAAAACAACAATCGATATCGGCGAAGGGCGCCATATCGAGATTTCTACCGGTAAGTTGGCCAAGCAGGCTGATGGATCGGTGGTGGTCAAGCAAGGTAACACGATGCTGCTGGCCACCGTGGTTTCTGCACAGGAACCGAAGCCTGGAACGGACTTTTTGCCGCTTTCAGTAGACTACCAGGAAAAGTATGCTTCTACCGGTCGTATCCCCGGTGGATTTTTGCGTCGGGAAGCACGCCTTTCGGACTATGAGATATTGATTTCGCGGCTGGTAGACCGGGCATTGCGTCCGCTGTTTCCGGAAGATTACCACGCAGACACGCAGGTAATGATTTCGCTGATTTCCGCCGATAAGGACATCATGCCCGACGCGTTGGCCGGACTCGCGGCTTCGGCGGCATTGGCAGTGTCGGATATCCCGTTTAACGGCCCGATATCCGAGGTTCGGGTAGCGAAAATCGACGGGCAGTTGGTGATCAACCCGCTGTTGAGCCAATTGGAAAAAGCAACCCTTGAGTTTATCGTAGCCGGTACCGCCAACGACATCGTGATGGTAGAGGGTGAAGCAAAGGAGATTTCCGAAGCGGAAATGGTAGAAGCCATTGAGTTTGCGCACGAAGTCATTAAAAAGCAGGTTGCCGCGCAGGTAGAGCTGTCCAACTTGGCGGGCAAGACGGTCAAACGGGAATACAGCCATGAGCCGAGTGATCCGGAACTTCGGGAGCGCATTTTTGCGGCGACGTATGACAAGGTTTATCAGGTTGCCAAATCGGCTTCTGCCAAGCACGAGCGGAGCGAACAGTTTAAGAAGATCGGTGACGAATTTGTAGAAACTCTTGGTGAGGAAATTGACGACGACACGGCATTCCTGGTAAAGAAATACTACCACGATGTACAATACGAAGCGGTGCGCAACCTGATATTGGATGAAGGCATCCGTTTGGACGGGCGGGACTCACGCACGGTACGTCCCATCTGGAGCGAAGTGGATTACCTGCCCGCAGCACATGGCTCAGCCCTGTTTACCCGCGGCGAAACGCAGTCCCTTACCTCCGTAACTTTGGGTGCCAAAGATGATGAGCAATTGATCGACGGTGCGTTTATCCACGGATACAATCGTTTCCTTCTCCACTACAACTTCCCCGGATTTTCAACCGGCGAAGTACGACCCAACCGCGGGCCGGGACGGCGTGAGGTGGGCCATGGCAACCTGGCGATGCGTTCGTTGAAGCAGGTGCTGCCCACGGGCGACGAAAACCCGTATACAATACGCGTAGTCTCTGATATCCTGGAGTCGAACGGCTCTTCATCAATGGCTACGGTGTGCGCCGGAACGTTGGCGCTGATGGATGCCGGCGTCAAGATCAAAGCTCCCGTGTCGGGTATCGCCATGGGGCTGATCACCGATGAGAAAACCGGAAAATACGCGATTCTGAGCGATATCCTTGGTGATGAAGACCATTTGGGAGATATGGACTTTAAGGTGACTGGTACCGAACAAGGTATAGTTGCTTGTCAAATGGACTTGAAAATTAATGGGTTGAAATGGGAGGTGCTTTCGCAGGCACTTGAACAGGCTAAGGAAGCGCGCTTGCATATTCTCAATGAAATGAAGAAAACGCTTGCGGCTCCGCGTGAAGATTACAAGCCGCATGCACCGCGCATCGTGAGCTTCAGCATCGATAAAGAGTTTATTGGTGCGGTAATCGGGCCGGGTGGAAAGATTATTCAGGAAATGCAACGGGAAACCGGGGCGACTATCGCAATCGAGGAGATCGACAACAAAGGGGTCGTCCAGGTGTTCGCCGACAATAAAGCAGCTATCGACGATGCCGTAAGGCGCATCAAGGCAATTGCGGCTAAACCGGAAATAGGCGAGGTGTACGAAGGAAAGGTGAAATCGATCATGCCATTCGGTGCGTTTATTGAGATCATTCCGGGCAAGGACGGTTTGCTCCACATTTCTGAAATCGACTGGAAGCGGTTCGAAACCATGGACGGGATTTTCAATGTCGGGGATATTGTGCACGTAAAATTGCTCGATATCGACAAACAGGGCAAACTCAAACTTTCGCGGAAAGCACTTCTCCCAAAACCAGAGAAAAAAGAGGCATAGTTCTCCTGCGAATTTACGATAAAGCCGGGCGCACATCGACGTGCGCCCGGCTTTTTTTATCGTTCAGAATCTCCTTGGCCGCGGTCGGCCACCGCTACGAAGCGCTGAATATCGCACGGGTGCCAACCTTTTTCACTGGTAGCAGACCGCCCGGTTATTGCGGACTGCCCGGCCATGTGGCAGGCTTATTGCCAAAACGTTTGTTCGGCTTTGGGCCCATTTCAAAGACGAGTTCGCCCCCTTTAACCAGCTCCTCGTGTTTGATGTAGGTCTTTTCATAGGGTCGGCCATTGAGCGTGATAGACTGGATATACGGATTTCCGGTACTGTTGTTTAAAGCACGGATGGTAAACGGCCGGTCCCCTGCCAGGTAAAATGTGATTTCATCGGCCAGCGGACTGCCGAAGATGTATTCGCCGCTTGCCGGGTTGGCCGGGTAGAGTCCCGCGATGCTCCAAACCGCCCACGCGCTCATCTGGCCCGCATCTTCATTACCGGCATATCCGCCCGGCTGGTCGTGATACATGGAGTCGACAATAAGACGGACCTTTTCCTGCGTTTTCCACGGCTGGCCGATATACGCATACATATAAGCAATGTGATGGCTCGGCTCGTTGCCGTGTGCATACTGGCCGATAAAGCCGCTCACATCCGGAGAGATGTTTTCTCCCCGCATTTTGGAGGGTGCGTTGAACAGCTCGTCGAGCTTGGCGCTTAGCGCATCGTTTCCACCGTGGAGTTTGGCCAGCCCCGCTACATCGTGTGGTACAAAAAACGAATGCTGCCACGCGTTGCCTTCAATATACTGGCTTTTATCAAAATCGTGCTCCGACCAAAACGGGTCGAAGGGGGATACAAATTTTCCGTCACTGTTTTTGGCCCGCATAAATCCGGTCTCCGCGTCGAATAGGTGCACGTAGGATTTTGCCCGGTCCATAAACGTGGCGTAGTCAGCCGTTTTTCCTAGTTTTCTCGCTACCTGTGCGATACACCAGTCGTCAAATGCGTATTCCAAAGTGATAGTGACACTTCCGCCGGCTTTATCCTGCGGCAGGTACCCATACTTAATGTAATCCGGAACCCCGCGGATGTCCTGGTAGGCGCTTCGGACCATGGCTTCGTAGGCGCGCTCGACATCCAGGCCGGGCCAATTTTTCAGGATTGCATCCGCTAGCACCGGGATGGCGTGGTATCCCGTCATGGTATTGGTCTCTGCGGTGCTGAGGTCCCAAACTGGCAGCAATCCGTTTTCGTCGTAGAAGGCCAGCATACTGTTCAGCATGTCGCCGTACTTTTCGGGCTGCGTGAGGGTAAACAGGGGGTTGAGGGCGCGGAAGGTGTCCCATAGCGAAAAAAGGGTGTAGCGGTGTCCGCCCTTCATGGTGTGGGTGTCACCGTGTGCGTTTTGGTATTCGCCATCGGCGTCTGAATAGAGGGTGGGAGCAAGGGCGGTGTGGTACAATGCGGAATAAAAGACCCGTTTCAATTGTTCGCTGCTTGTCTCGATTTGGACTTTCCGCAATTCGGCTTCCCATAGTTGTTGCGCCGCCACACGTATTTCCTCAAATCGCCGGCCAGATGTTTCGCGGAGCGCATGCAGCGCTTTTTCGTAGCTGGTCATCGACAAAGCGACTTTCAGCTCGATGGTTTTGCCATTCGCCCCGTCAAACAGCAGTTGGGCAGCAGCCCCTTTCCCGGCTTCGTATGTCTCCACCATGTCTGTCATTTCGGAGGCCGAATAGCCGTCGTGTAGGATGGTCTTTGAAAACGGTCGCGATGTTGTCGCTGCAAAATAGACGCGCTGAGCCTTCGCCCACCCCGTGGAATAGCGGTAGCCAACGATCGTAGTGTCATTCAGTATACTCAAGTAGGTCTCGGTAGGACTGTCCCAGTTGAGGTGAAACCCGAGGTCAAATCGGATAACGGGGGTGCTCGTCGGCGGAAACGAATAGCGGTGGAAGCCTACGCGCGCCGTAGCGGTGAGTTCCGCCTTAATGCCATTGTCCAGCGTGACTTCGTAGTACCCCGGAGTGGCGTTTTCATTGACATGGCTAAACGGCGCCTTTATCGAGGAGACGGTATCATCAAGCGGGGTGTCCAAGGGCATTACAGAAATATCGAGCCAGTCGCCGATGCCCGTCCCGCTGAGGTGCGTGTGGCTAAAACCAGCAATGAGACTATCGCTATAATGATACCCACTACACCAGTCCCACCCCTCACGTCCGTTGTCGGGACTGAGCTGCACCATCCCGAACGGAACCGTAGCCCCGGGGAAGGTATGACCATGTCCACCGGTGCCGATAAACGGGTCGACAAAAGAGGTGAGCGGTTGCTGCGCCCAGGATAGGGAGTTCGCGATTATCAGAAACGCGGTAACGCTGAAACGTATTAGCATGATTTTCTATTACTGATCGTGTGGTAAAGCTACGGGAATATTTAATATATGAAGAAATCTTGTCGCAAAATATTTCGACAATTTTTTCGTATTTGTTCAATTAAATGCATACGTTTGCGAAACATGCTAAACATTAAGCATGGAAAGCTAAAAAACAAAGATTTTCCGATGATCGTGAGGTGGCGGTCTTTTGTGTGTGGACTTGTTTGCGGGAGTGACTGTGCCTGACTATTGTGGGAATCGATGACCACGTCCTCCTAAAGAAATGAAAAAGAAAATACTTATCAGCGATATTGCCAAGGATTTGGGGATATCGGTTACTACGGTGTCGTTTATCCTCAACGGCAAAGCCAAGGAAAAGCGTATCAGCGACGGCTTGACTAAACGCGTGTTGGACCATGTGAAGAAGGTGGGATACAAGCCGAATGAGTTGGCAAAAAGTCTACGGACGGGGAAGACGAAAATTATTGGTTTGGTCATCGAAGATATTGCAAATCCCTTTTTTGCCAACATTGCGCGGTTTATCGAATCCAAAGCCTACAGTCGTGGATACCGCATCATTTACTGCAGTACAGACAACGACCCTGAGCGTACAGTCGAACTGATTCAGTTGTTTCGCGATCGCCATGTAGACGGATACATCATTACACCTTCCGAGGGTATTAGCGATACGATTCAATCGCTGCTCAACAGCCATCTGCCCGTGGTGCTGTTTGACCGGTACATACCCGGCCTGCAAACGAACTACGTGGTTTCGGATAATATCAAGGGGGCATACGATGCGACCGCTCACTTGGCCCAGCAGGGATATAAGCGGATAGCGCTTGTGACACTCTACTCCTCACAGACCCAGATGCGCGATCGGATGGATGGCTATATGCGGGCCATAGACACCTTTAAGCTGCAGCCATATGTAAAAAAAGTCAATACCGGTCAGGACGAACTCGCTATTATCGAAGACTTTAAAAGTTTCTTGGGCGAACAGCAGCCCGATGCCATTTTCTTTGCTACCAATTACCTCGCTATTTTGGGGTTGAAGGCGATGCGTCAACGTTCTGAAGCCATGCCCGCGGTCGCATCATACGACGATCACACGCTGTTCAAGCTTTTTTCGCCTACCATTACCGCCGTATCCCAGCCGATAGAAGCCATTGCCGACGAACTGATTCGCATCCTGCTCAACCAGCTGGATGGGAAAGCAAAAGAACTGAAGCAGGTCGTCCTGCCCTCCGAACTGATCGTGCGCGAATCTTCGAAAACCCGGCCGGAAGTGTCCGCCGGTGGCCCGGCTATTCTCCGGGTATAAATTTCAGCGAAAGCGAATTGACGCAATGCCGGGTGTTTTTTGCGGTAAATTGCTCCCCAAGGAACACGTGACCGAGGTGTCCACCACAATTCGCGCAAACTATTTCCGTGCGCCGACCATCCGCATCGGGCACACGTTTCACCGCGTTCGCGATCTCGTCATCAAAGCTGGGCCACCCGCAATGCGATTCAAACTTGTCGTCCGAGCGGTATAAGGGCGCATTGCAGCGTTTGCAAACGTATGTGCCCTTGGACTTGTTGTTTAGCAATTCCCCCGTGAAAGGCCGTTCGGTGCCTTTGTGGATCAGAATATATTCCTCTTCGGGTGTTAATTCGTTGTATTTACTGGTATCCATGTCTTTATACTTTGTCGTTACTACCCCGCGCCCTTCTTCCGGGGGAACCGCAGCTGTGGTCTTTCGTTGTGCACTAAGGTGCCCACATGCGGTAAAAAGGGGTATTAGGATAACAGCTAATACCGCCCATCTGTTTGATCGATACAACCTCATTTTTTTTCATCTGCGTGTACTACGAATATCGGAAAAAAAAACTCGAAATAAATGCGCCGGCGCAAAGGCTGAAAGTGCCGGCCCGACAGCGGTCGGTTCGCGCTGTTTTTATATTAGAAAATAGCATCGAAAATTCAAAATATCTAAGATCTAAATTGTGGAGGTTGCCGAACGCGCTATAACAAGAAATCATGCTATATGCGCTAAAATCTCAATTTTTAGTCAATTTAGAACGATTATAAATTATTAAATTCAGTCATCAAAGTGTCACCGATACGGCAATAAGTTATACTTTTGTGGCAATAATTAAAAAGGGTACATCCAATCAAACAGATAACCCAAACTTTTGTATTCATCATAAACAGTATAAAGTGCTCAATATGAGAAATATCTCATTGTTTTTTGGAAGATTTGTGAAGCCGGTTTCCGTTGCATTAGGGTTGTTTTTCGTGGCCTCATCACTGCATGCCCAAGACGCAAAGGAGGGAGAAACACTGTTCAAGGCCAACTGTTCCTCCTGTCACAAAGTTTTTGGCAAGTTTCTGGGGCCTGAGCTCGCCGGGGTCAATGAAAGGCGGGAAGAAGCTTGGTTGTTGAAATGGATTCACAACGCGCCTGCCATGATCGCTTCCGGCGATCCTATTGCCCAGGAGTTGGATGCGCAGTTCCCCAATGCGGCAATGACGGCTTTCCCACAGCTTTCTGAAGACAATATTAAAAACATTCTGGCCTATGTCTCGGCCGAAGAAGAAGCTGCTGCTGCAGGTGGTGCCGCATCCGGAGGCGGAGCGGGTGGCGCGGCTGCTACGGGCGACAGTGGCGATGCCAGCAATTTGATGATCGTCGGCTTGGTCGCTGTAATCGTTTTGGCATTTGTGATTATTTTGGTGCTGAACAAAGTGATCCGCACGCTCGAGCGCGTATTGGTTAACAATAAGGAACTCATCCCCGCACCTGTAGAGCGCAAGCCGGGTAAAGATTACGCCGCCACGGTCAGAAGACTCGCTAAGAATAAAAAATTGGTGTTTTTTGCAGTGCTGCTGTTGGTGGTGTTCCTGGGTTCTGCGGGTTGGAAAACGCTGTGGAATGTCGGGGTACATGAAGGTTATATGCCGGTACAGCCGATCAAGTTCTCCCACCAGTTGCACGCCGGTGTGAATCAAATCGACTGTCAATACTGTCATGGCGGCGCTTATAAATCCAAGAATGCCTCCATTCCGTCGGCCAACGTTTGTATGAACTGTCACGTGGGCATTACTGCCAGTGATAAATACGATGGCCAGCTCTCGCCTGAAATTGCAAAAATATATCGTGCCCTGGATTACGATCCGGAAACCATGGAGTACGGCCCCAATAAACGTCCGATCGAATGGATCCGTATCCACAACCTGCCGGATTTTGCTTACTTCAATCACTCACAGCACGTAGTCGTGGCTGGCGTAGAGTGCGAAACCTGCCACGGGCCGGTAAGCACGATGGAAGAAGTGTACCAGTACTCACCGCTCACGATGAAGTGGTGCGTGGAGTGCCACCAGCAAACCGAGGTTAATGTCGACAACGCTTACTACGAGCAGCTGATTGCTGCGCATGAGCAGTTGAAAAAGGGCGAGAAGGTGACTGCCGCTATGCTTGGTGGATTGGAGTGTGGTAAGTGTCACTATTAATAAATACAAATCAGAAATACGCAATCTTAGATATAGCTTAAATGGATAGCAACAAGAAATATTGGAAAGGTTTGGAAGAATTGCAGCAGACTCCTGCTTTTGTTGAAAAAAGCAAGGGTGAGTTTGCCGAATCGATTCCGGTAGAAGATGTATTGAGTGAAGCTGGGTTGAGCACAAAAACGCCACGTCGCGATTTTCTTAAAGCACTGGGATTTGGCGTGGGTGCCGTAACGCTGGCAGCCTGCAACAGAACACCGCTTCACAAGTCCATTCCCTATTTAATAAAGCCGGAGGAAGTTACTCCGGGTATTCCGAACTTTTACGCCTCCAGTGTCAACGGTCAGAGTGTATTGGTGAGAACCCGTGAGGGGCGCCCAATCTTGTTGGAAGCCAATCCGGCAGCACAGGGCCTGAACTGTGGAACGGACGCGGGGACGCAGGCGTCGATCCTGGACCTGTACGATATGTCCAAGCTGAAAGGCCCGAAGTTCCATGGCGCGGATACGACCTGGGATGAATTGGATACACAGGTGGTGACGGCCTTAGAGGCGGCTAATGCGGCCGGTAAGCAGATCCGTATTGTTTCTTCTTCAATCAACAGCCCTTCGGCACTTGCAGCTATCGCCCGTTTTACGGAAAAATATCCAACCGCAAGATTGATTGAGGTAGATGCAGTTTCTTATAGCGGGCTAATCAAGGCCAACCAAAACAGCTTTGGCAAGGCCGTTGTGCCACATTACCGTTTTGACCGTGCAGACGTGATCGTCAGCGTGGGCGCCGATTTCCTCGGCACCTGGCTGAATGGTGAAGAACATACGCAACAATACGTGTCTAACCGTGATTACAAGAGCCTGCAAAACGGACGGATGTCGCGGCACATTCAGTTTGAAGGCGGTATGAGCCTCACTGGCACCAACGCCGACGTGCGCGTGGCCATCAAACCTTCAGAAGAGGGACCATTGTTGATCGCCCTGTACAATGCGATCACCGGAAGCACATTGTCCGGCGCGCTGTCGACCAACAATAAAGCGCAGACCGCACTAAAATTGGTTGCCCAGGAGTTGAAACAAGCGCAGGGCCGCGCCGTCGTAGTGTCGGGATCAAATGATGTTGCCATCCAAACGCTGACCAATGCCATTAACGTAGCTTTGGGAAGCTATGGCGCCACCATCGATCTGGATAATCCTTCCTACCTCTTTAAAGGCGACGAAAGTGCTTTCGCCAATTTCTTAGCAGAAGCCAATCGGGGAGATGTCGATGTTGCGTTTTTCCTAAATAGCAATCCGCTATACAATTATCCGGACGCCGCGGCGGTCAAGGAAGCGTTGGACAAAATTAAGTTTAAGTTGTCGTTTTCGGACCGTGAAGATGAAACCGCTTCTGAGCTGGATGCAATTGCACCAAATCATAACTTTTTGGAGTCTTGGGGCGATGGGAATGCACTCGAAGGATACTACACCATCGTTCAGCCTACCATCAATCCCGTATACAATACCCGCCAGGCCGAACAAAGCTTATTGGTATGGGCGGGCGACAACACGGATTACTATACTTTTGTAAGAAATTACTGGGAACAAAATATTTTGGTAGGAAGCAGCAAATCTTGGAAAGAGGTGCTGCAGACTGGCTTTGAATACAAAGGCGAGAAACCTGCCGGAACGTATACCTTTGACGCTTCAGGACTTGCAGGCATAGCCGCCGCGATTACCAAACAGAGCCAGTCGTTGGCAAACGATGTGGAAGTGCAGCTTTACCAAAGCGTGGCGCTGCGTGACGGAAAGCAGGGCAACAACGCTTACCTGCATGAATTGCCTGACCCGGTGTCTAAAGTGACCTGGGATAACTATGCGGCATTGAATCCGAAATTTGCCGAGTCATTGGGACTGGGCGAAAACAGCTTGGTTCAGGTTGAAGGTGAAAATGGCTATACGGTTACGCTTCCGGTACTGCTCCAACCCGGCCAGGCAATGGGTACGGTGTCTATTGCAATTGGATACGGACGGACTAAGGCCGGCAAGGCCGGAAATAACGTTGGCCAGAATGCTTATCCTTTTGCCAAGATGGTAAACGGTACACTGCAGTTTACCACTACGGCCAAGCTCAGCAAGGCCAGTGGTACATATGAATTGGCCCAAACCCAAACACACCACACCATTGAAGGCCGCAACGTAGTCCGGGAAACGACCTTCGCAAAATACCAGGAGAATCCGGGCCATAATGCCGGACGGTGGACCGACTCGCATAAGACTTATGACCTGTGGGATAAGTACGAGCAACCCGGCCACAAATGGGTAATGGCCATCGACCTGAACGCTTGTACGGGATGTGGATCCTGTATTGTAGCTTGTAACATCGAAAACAACATTCCGGTTGTAGGCCGTGATGAGGTGCGCCGTCGCCGCGAAATGCATTGGTTGCGCATCGACCGTTATTACTCCATCGAGCAGGGTGGGGAATCGTACACCAAGGAGGATGATATCAACAGTTTGGATGATCTGGAGAACGTTTCGGTAGTGCACCAACCCATGTTGTGTCAGCACTGCGATCACGCGCCATGTGAAACGGTATGTCCGGTACTGGCTACGGTTCACTCCTCCGAAGGGCTCAACCATATGGCGTACAACCGTTGCTTCGGTACGCGTTACTGTGCGAACAACTGTCCGTACAAAGTGCGTCGTTTCAACTGGTTTAACTACTGGAATGATTCACGGTTCGACAATTACCTGAATAACGAGTTTACGCAACTGATCCTGAATCCGGACGTCGTGTCACGGTCACGTGGTGTCATGGAGAAATGTACGATGTGTATCCAGCGTATCCAAGCGGGTAAGTTGAAGGCTAAGATCGAACAGCGCCCGTTGAAAGACGGAGATATTAAGTTGGCCTGTAGCTCCGCATGTTCGGCCAATGCCATCATCTTTGGCGATGCAAACGATCCAAATTCTGAAGTTTCGAAAGCATTGCGCAACGAGCGGGTCTACTACGTCTTGGAAGAGCTTAACGTACAGCCGGGAATTGGTTATATGACCAAGGTGAGAAACACATATGAGGCTTAATATATTCTATTCGAAATAACATACTATGTCATCGCATAACGAATCAATAATAAGAGAACCATTAGTAACCGGCAAGGATATCACCTACGCGAAGGTGACGGATGATATCTTGGTACCTGTGGAAAATAAGCCGAACAAGGCGTGGTGGATCGGATTTATCCTCGCCGCATTGGGCGCGTCGCTTTGGGTGGTCAGTGTAGGTTACACTTTTTGGACAGGTATTGGCGCCTGGGGGTTGAATAAAACAGTAGGATGGGCGTGGGACATCACCGACTTTGTATGGTGGGTAGGTATCGGTCACGCCGGTACGCTGATATCCGCGGTATTGTTGCTCTTCCGTCAAAACTGGCGGAACTCCATCAACCGCTCTGCGGAGGCGATGACCATTTTTGCGGTGATCTGTGCCGCCACCTACGTTGTGGCACACATGGGACGGCCCTGGCTGGCATACTGGATTTTTCCGCTGCCGAACCAGTTCGGATCACTGTGGGTAAACTTCAACTCGCCGCTCGTTTGGGACGCTTTTGCGATTTCGACATACTTTACCGTGTCGCTGGTGTTTTGGTACTGCGGGTTGTTGCCCGATATTGCTACCGTTCGCGACCGCGCACAAGGTTTAAAAAAGCGCATCTATTCCATCCTTTCTTTCGGTTGGAACGGATCGGTGAAAACCTGGCAACGGTTTGAAATAGTTTCATTGATACTTGCCGGTATATCTACCCCGCTGGTACTTTCCGTGCACACAATCGTATCCATGGACTTTGCGACCTCAGTGATTCCGGGATGGCACACCACGATATTCCCTCCGTACTTCGTAGCCGGAGCGATTTTCTCTGGATTCGCCATGGTGCAGACGCTCTTGCTGGTAATGCGCAAGGTGCTCAACTTCGAGAATTACATTACGATGTTCCACATCGAGTCCATGAACAAAATCATTCTCGTCACGGGTTCAATCGTAGGTATTGCTTACCTGACGGAGTTGTTTATCGCTTGGTATTCCGGTTCAGAATACGAGATGTACGCGTTTGCCAACCGTATCGCTGGACCGTATTGGTGGGCGTATTGGACAATGATGACCTGCAACGTGATTTCTCCGCAGTTGTTCTGGTTTAAGAAGATCCGTACCAGCATTCCAATATCATGGGTGCTCTCGATCGTGGTGAACATTGGTATGTGGTTCGAACGGTTTGTAATTATCGTTACTTCCCTGCACCGCGATTATATTCCTTCCAGCTGGGCGATGTTTTATCCGACTTGGGTTGACGTGGGTGTTTTCGTTGGATCAATTGGCCTTTTCTTTACACTGTTCCTGCTGTTCTTACGTTTCCTTCCGGGGATCGCTATAGCCGAAGTGAAGCTGCTGCTCAAGAGTGCAAGCCTGCAACAAAAGACCAAGCTGATCAAAGAAGGACATCAAAATCCGGAACAGGTTGAATTCTTCAGGAATTCGCTTACTAAGTACGATTCTGTAACGGAAAAGGAAATTAACGAGTTAGAAATCAAATAGCAATGAGCAATACGAAATATATCATCGGAAGTTTTGCCGATCCTGATGAGATGATGGATGGGATCGATAAGCTGCAAGCAAACAACATCGGTATTTATGACTGCTTTACGCCCATGCCGATTCACGGTATCGAAGCGAAACTTGGCGTAAAACCATCCCGCCTCCCCATTGCCGCTTTTTGCTTTGGCATCACAGGGACGATGCTTGGATTTAGCCTTTTGTACTATACAATGACGTACGACTGGCCTATGAACATCGGTGGCAAGCCAGCACTTCCGCTGCCTAACTTTGTGCCGGTGACCTTTGAGGTAACGATACTTCTATGTGCATTGGGTATGGTGGCTACGTTTTTCTTTCGCAACCATTTGTTCCCCGGCCGTGCGCCACGGGTAATGGACCTGCGGGCTACGGACGATCGTTTTATTATTGCTATTGACGCCCGGGAAAATGCCGACCACCAAAAAATTGAGGCGCTGTTGAAAGAAGCCGGCGCTGTTGAAGTTAAGTACAATGAACGAAAATATGTTAGCTATGAATAGGAAGAATTTTCTCAGGACGATAAGCGCGGCTGTAGCCATCGCTGCTGTGGTGAGTGCTTGCGGCGACGGAACTACGCGCAGCCGGGGCTGGGAATTTTCACGGAATATGTACGATCCGCTGGGCTATAATCCAGACCAACCGAACAACAACTTTAAAGACGGGAAGACGGCCCAAACGCCCCCGGCCAATACGGTGCCGGTCGGGTTTGAGCGGTTCGACTATCCCAATACCATGGAAGGCTACCAACGGGCAGGGGCGGAGTTGGTAAATCCGCTGCCCAGGACGGCACAGACGTTAGCCGAAGGGCAGGCACTTTATCAAGTGTATTGCGCGGTTTGCCATGGCGAAGAAGGACACGGCGATGGCCCGATAACGAAAGACCGTGAACTGGTTTCTTCTACCGAGCGTCGGATGTTGGAGAATTTCCCTCCCCCACCTTCCTATGCAGCGAGTGATAGCATCAATTCATCAAGGGGTGGCGCTATGGCTGCGTTGAATGACGGTAAAATATACCACACCATAACCTATGGATTGAACTTGATGGGGCCTCATGCTTCCCTTTTATCCCCCGAGGAGCGTTGGAAGGTGGTTATGTATGTTAGGGAATTACAAAAGAATTAATATTATATCAGCTATACTAAATGGGAACTCACAGTCATCATCACGATTATAATTTTTCCGAACAGTTTGTGTTTACCGGAAGGGCTCGAGCCCTGAGCCTGGTTGCCGTTGTCGTGGGCGTATTGGCCGTTGCTTTCGGCCTGCTTTCCAGTGACCATGTTACGGTGGAGCGTACCTATGCCAACCTGTTGCTGATGGGGTATTACTTTACCTGCGTATGTGCCGCGGGCGGGTTCTTTTTAGCCCTGCAATACGTCACGCAGTCCGGATGGTCGTCGGGTCTGATCCGTATTCCGCAGGCCATGGCCAGTACCTTACCTATCGCCGCACTTATTCTGCTGGTCATTGTGGTGACCGGTTTGTTTTCGCACAACTTGTATCACCACTGGCATGCCGAAGGGATTACCGATCCCGAGAGTCCAAATTACGACGCCCTGGTGGCTGGTAAAGCCGCGTTTTTGAATGCACCGGGCTTTTTGCTCCGTCAAGTTGTGTTTATGGGGGCTTACAGCATCTGCTCTTGGTTGCTTGCCAAGTATTCTTACAACGAAGATTTGGATGGCAGCCTGAATTCCTATAAAAAGAGCTTCAAACTATCTGCCCTGTTCTTGGTGATCTTTGGTTTTACAACACCAATCTGGTCGTTCGATACGATCATGTCGCTGGAAGCGCATTGGTTTTCCACCATGTTTGGCTGGTATAACTTCGCCGCCATGTGGGTGAGCGGACTTTGTGTAATTACCCTGATCATTATTCTTTTGAAGAAATCGGGCTACCTGGCTTGGGTGAATGAGAATCACCTGCATGATTTGGGGAAGTTGATTTTCGGATTTTCAATATTCTGGACCTACGTATGGTTTGCACAGTTTATGCTGATCTGGTATGCCAACATTCCTGAAGAAACGGTTTACTTTTACAAGCGTTGGGAACCCGAATATAAGCCCTGGTTTTGGATCAATTTATTGATTAACTTTGTCTTCCCGATTTTGGCGCTGATGGATCGTGACGCTAAACGCAGATTGAATATCATGATGATTGTTTGCATCGGCTTGCTGTTGGGCCACTGGCTTGATTATTACATCATGGTTATGCCCGGAACGGTTGAAACCCATCGCGGCTTCGGGTGGATTGAAATCGGCACAGCGTTGGGATTCGTAGGGCTGTTCACTTTCTTTGTATTCACGAAGTTGAGTAAGCACGCGCTTGCACCGGCAAAACACCCTTTCTTAGAAGAGAGTTTGCATCATCAAATATAATTAGTATCGTTTAGCACAGAGGTTAGGTATTATCGTTATTATAGAAATGAGCTTGATAAAATATATTAATTTGAAGACGGCTTTTATACTGGTGTTCTTGACCGGTATGACGTTGTCGAGTAGGGTGTTTTCACAGGTTGCCGATACATCCATTCGCGCTACCGACACTGCCGCTGCGGTGAGCAGCCAGGGCGGTGAGTCTGCCGATACCATCATTGCCGCCACGGGGGCAGAAGCAGATTCGGCAGCGACCGCAAAAGTTGGTGCTAAACCCACCGCCACATCGGAAGCTGAGGGTAAGGTCAGCCTCGACCCTCAAGTGTATGTAAATTTCTTTTATTATACGCTGCTTTTCGTGTTGGTGTGCATTTTAGTTGCCGTCATTGGCCGCATCCTGAAAGTGTATGAGCTGACACGGATGATGAACGGGCGCGATACGGTATACTATATGTACAACGTTCACGCTACCCTGTTTTTAGTGTCATTGATCGCGGGGTTATATGGTGTATACTGGTCCTATGCCCACCACGGTGCGCAGGCTTGGCGCGAAGCCGCTACTGAACACGGCGAGGCGATTGACACCATGTTTTTGGTTACCACCATTATCACGACAATTGTTTTGGTCCTAACCCACATCGGGTTGTTTGGTTTCGCATTCAAGTATCGGGCTACGCCATCGCGCAAGGCTTATTTTTATCCACACAATAATACCATCGAGAAAGTGTGGACCATCGTTCCGGCCGTTGTGTTGACGATCCTGGTATTGTTTGGGTTTTTTACCTGGCGTAATATTACGAACGTCTCTGAAGAGGATCAACAGCGTGCTCTTCACATCGAGGTTATGGGCGAGCAATTCGCCTGGACGGTTCGTTATCCCGGACGCGATGGTAAGATCGGTGAACGCAACTACAAGTTGACGACGCCGTTGAACAGCCTCGGAATTGACTTCAACGACAAAAACAGCTGGGACGATCAGCTCGGAAGCGAAATAGTCCTTCCGGTAAACAGGCCGGTACGTGTGCAGATCAGCTCTAAGGATATTTTGCATAGCTTCTATATCCCCGACTTCCGGGTTCAGATGAACGCCGTACCGGGTATGAAAACTTATTTTCAGTTCACTCCTACGGTCACCACGGATGAGATGCGGGATAAATTGGGCGATTATAATTACGACTTTGTAATGCTGTGCGCCAAAATCTGCGGCGGCGGTCACTACAATATGCAGAAGCGGGTTCGGATTGTGACGGAGGAGGAATATCAGGCATGGCTCAATGAACAGCCTTACTTCTTCACCGAAGACCTGAGGAAGGAATTCCAGGCCGCACAGCAGCAATCTGACGAGGTAACGGAAGATAAACTGCTAGCCACCGCGAACTAAAGATTGAGGATTAAAGTATTTAATAGTTAGATATGTCAAATGTAATAAGCGCAAGCGCTCATAGTGTGGACCACCACGGTGACCATGGACATCACCATGAATCATTTTGGACTAAATATGTGTTTAGCCAAGATCACAAAATGATTGCTAAGCAATTCCTGATCACCGGTATTATCATGGCAGTATTTGCCATGATACTATCGATCCTGTTCAGGCTTCAATTGGCTTGGCCGGATAAAGAGTTTCCTATTTTGGAGGTCTTCCTCGGAAAATGGGCAGAGGGCGGTCGGATCAATCCCGAGTTCTTCCTGGCGCTGGTAACCATACATGGTACCATTATGGTATTCTTCGTGTTGACTGCCGGCTTGAGTGGTACTTTCGCTAACCTGTTGATTCCATATCAATTAGGTGCCCGCGATATGGCCTCGCCATTTATGAACATGCTTTCCTACTGGTTCTTCTTCGCCGCCTGTGTGGTCATGATCTCATCCTTCTTCGTCGAGAGCGGACCTGCGAGCGCCGGTTGGACGATCTATCCGCCATTGTCGGCCGTTCCGAAGGCGATCAGTGGATCTAGTACGGGTATGTCGTTGTGGCTTGCCAGTATGGTGATGTTTATTATTTCCCAGATTTTGGGGGGTACCAACTATATCAGTACCATCCTGAACATGCGTACGAAGGGAATGAGCTTCTGGAAAATGCCTTTGACAATTTGGGCGCTTTTCTTGACTGCCATTGTGGGTCTTTTCTCTTTCCCTGTACTGGTATCAGCCGTTGTACTGCTCATTTTTGACCGCAGCGTCGGCACGAGCTTTTACTTGTCTGACCTGGTCGTACAGGGACAGATTCTTCCTTACGAAGGAGGTAGCCCTATTCTATTTCAGCACTTGTTCTGGTTCTTGGGACACCCGGAAGTATACATCGTGTTGATGCCTGCGCTGGGCTTGACTTCGGAAGTCATTTCGACGAACTCTCGCAAACCGATTTTCGGTTACCACGCCATGGTTTATTCTTTGATCGGTATCTCGGCGCTTTCGTTTATCGTTTGGGGGCACCACATGTTCGTGACGGGTATGAACCCATTCCTCGGGGGCGTGTTCATGATCACTACGTTGATCATCGCGGTTCCATCTGCCGTTAAGGTATTTAACTACTTGGCCACGTTGTGGCGCGGTAACATCCGCTTTACCCCGGCAATGTTGTTTGCCATCGGCATGGTGTCCTTCTTTATTTCCGGAGGTTTGACCGGTTTGTATGTCGGTAACTCAGCATTGGATATCAACCTGCACGATACATACTTTGTGGTCGCGCACTTCCACCTGGTAATGGGGTCTGCTTCTATTTTCGGGATGCTTTGTGGGGTGTATCACTGGTATCCGAAATTATTTGGCCGGATGATGGACGAAAAACTGGGCTACCTTCACTTCTGGCTTACGTTTATCGGCGCATACATGGTGTTCTTCCCGATGCACTTTATGGGCATCGACGGCGTGCCACGTCGCTATTACGCGTTTACTGAATTCCCTTTTATGGAAAAATGGATTTCTGTCAACGTATTCGTAACATGGGCAGCGATCATCGCCGCACTTGGACAGGTGGCATTCATATGGAACTTCTTTACATCCATTCGCTTTGGTAAGCGTGCCACTCAGAATCCCTGGGGTTCTAATACGCTGGAATGGACGACTCCTGTTGAGCACATTCATGGCAACTGGCCGGGCGAGATTCCGACCGTTCACCGCTGGCCGTATGATTACAGCAAGCCGGGTCACCACGAAGACTTTATTCCGCAGAATGTGCCGTTTTCAGAGACTATGAGCTCTAACCTGCCCCACGATTTCGAAGGCGATCAGGAGGCGGAACGCATCCAGCGGGAGTGGGAGTTGGCCAACAAATCTCAGGCCGAAAAAGAGGAAGAGACAAATAGATAACAACCCAATGGGACACCTACAGCCAAAGGACGTGGGTGTCCATACGGGGTTTAGTTAGCGATAAAATATGCTGCCACCTGCCGAAAAGCGTTTTTTACGCATCAACATGCTGACGATTGTTTCGTTGTTTGTGTTGATTCTTGCAGGAGGGGTGGTGCGGAGTACGGGATCGGGTATGGGGTGCCCCGACTGGCCAAAGTGCTTCGACAGGCTGGTGCCGCCCACCGAAGCGTCGCAGCTTCCGGAAGGGTACGAGGAAAAATACATTGCCGGAAGAAAGGAAAAGAATGATCGGTTTGCCAGTTTGCTCGATCGCATGGGCAATAAGGAGCTGGCAGACCGGATCAGGCACGACGAAAGTATACTTGTGCACGAAGAGTTTAACGCCGCTAAAACCTGGACAGAGTATATCAACAGGCTGGTTGGCGCTATTACAGGGTTTTTGCTGCTACTTTGCGCAGTTTTCTCCTTTACGTTCTTTAAAACGAAAACACGGATTTTTGTCTGGAGTGTGTTAAATGTGTTCGCGGTTGGCTACCAGGCTTGGCTGGGTTCGATCGTCGTTTCAACAAATCTGATGCCCTGGATCATCACGGTCCATATGCTGTTGGCGCTGGTGATCCTGGGGATTAGCATTTACACGTACTTCAAAGCCCGGTCGTTGCGCGATAAAGATCTGTTGATCAATCACACCGCTACCGGAATCAAGTGGCTGGCGGCGATCTCGCTGATCCTGATTGTGATTCAGGTTGCGTTGGGCACTACCGTCCGCGAAGAGATCGATTTGATCTCGACGACGGGCGCACACAGGAACGAGTGGCTCGAGATGATCGGCAGGAACTTTGACATTCACCGTACGCTGGCGATTGCGACAGCGGTTGTGATAGTCTTTTTGTTCTTTGTCGTCCGGTCGCGCTTTGCGCCCAATACACCGCAGAGCAGGTTTACAAATTGGGTGTTGATCCTGTTGGTGTTACAGATCGGCAGCGCGATGCTGTTGACTTATTTTAATATGCCCCCGTTCGCACAAACGGCACACTTGGTGTTGGCCAGTTTACTGTTTGGGGCACAGTATTATTTGATGCTTTTGTTGGGAAGGGCTCCCCGATAAGGGCACGGAGGGAATAGGAATCATATGTCGGATCATAAAATAGAAGAAAAACTTAGTGGGGAGGCCGTTGTTGAACGGCACGGTGCTGCGGCATTTTTCGCCGAGGTCAAACAGTTTGTGGCCGACCTGAAGCAGCTGGTAAAGATGCGGTTGACGATGACCGTCGTTTTTTCCGCTTCCATTGCATTTTTGATCGGGAGTAAGCAACAGGGCGATATCAACTGGATCAACTGGCTGATATTAACGGCTGGAGGATTTCTTGTCACCGGCTCTGCCAATGGCTTCAACGAGATTATCGAGCGGGATCTGGACCGGATGATGAAGCGTACGGCTGATCGGCCGATTCCGGCTGGGCGGATGACTACCGGCCAGGCACTGGTGCTAAGTCTGTTGATGGGGATAGCCGGGACATACACCCTCGTAACGCTCAACTTCGTTGCCGGGTTGCTTTCGGTATTTTCGATTTTGTTGTATGCATTTTTTTATACGCCGCTGAAGCGCAAATCACCGATCGCAGTCTTCGTCGGCGCTTTTCCGGGTGCTTTGCCTCCTTTGATCGGTTATTATGCCGCTTTCAGTCAAAATGACCTGGCAGCGTATAGCCAGTACAATGCAGAGGCGATCGTTATCATCCCACTGGTGCTGTTCGCTATCCAGTTTGTATGGCAATTCCCCCACTTTTGGGCGATAGCCTGGGTGCTTGATGACGATTATAAACGCGCAGGTTTCCGTTTATTACCTACCATGAAAAAGGACAAGCTTTCTGCGTTCATGGTATTGTTTTCGACGTTGTTGATGGCCGGTGTGAGTCTGCTGCCTTTCATCTTTGGGTTTGGTGGGTATATCGTATCAGCGGTATCCCTGATAGGTGGATTGATTTTCAGTTGGTACGGTTTAAAGTTGTTTATAAATTGTGATTTGGCCTCGGCAAAAAAGGTGATGTTTACCTCTTTTATGTATTTGCCGTTGATCCAGTTAATCTTACTTTTTGACTTTATAGCAATATGATTGCCATGGCGCAATACACACAAGATAAAGAAGAGCTTACGCAGCAAAAAGCGAAACGGTTCAACCTTTGGTTGGGCATGATAGGGATGTTTATGGTTTTTGCAGCGTTGTCCAGCGGCTTTATCGTCTACACACAGGGTGGTATAGATAAGGGCATCAAGACGATATTGCCCGACGCCTTTATATATAGTACGGTGCTGATCGTAGTGAGTAGTATAACGATGCATCTGGCGCTTAAGGCCGCAAAGCAAACGGCTTTCAACCGGCAAAAGATGATGCTGATCGCCACCATAGCATTGGGCATAGGGTTCTTTGTGATGCAGGTCCACGCGTGGGGGATATTGACCGATCGCGGAGTTGTTTTTGTCAATAGCAACGCCTCCCAATCGTTCATTTATATTTTTACAGGAATGCACCTGGCGCACATCGTTGCCGGTATTATTGTACTGTTGAGGGCGCTTATCGGCCGAATCCGTAATATCCCTCAGGTAAATAATGTGTTCCGTATGGATCTGGCTTCCATTTTTTGGCACTTTTTGGGTATTTTGTGGATTTATATTTATGTTTTTTTACTTTTGAATCAATAATTAAACAATGAGCACTACTGTATCGCAATTGGATAATGTGAAAACCGGAAGGTGGAGCGGAGGCAGATCTCCGTTTGACGTGGAGTACGGCAAAATCATGATGTGGTTTTTTCTGGTCTCGGACGCCTTCACTTTTTCCGCATTCCTGGTTTATTATGGCACGCAGCGGTTTGCCCACCTGACCTGGCCCGACCCGGATAAAGTGTTTCAATCGGTTCCGTTTATTGCGGACAGTGGTTACCCGTTGGTTTTCGTGGGTATCATGACCTTCATTTTGATCATGAGCTCCGTGACCATGGTGTTGGCCGTCGAAGCGGGTCACCGGAACGCCAAAAAGGAAGTCGTTGGCTGGATGATTGCCACGATTATCGGTGGTTTGATGTTTATCGGTTGCCAGGCGTTGGAGTGGAGCCACTTGCACCATCAGGGCTTCTGGTGGGGAAGTATTCCGTTCCAGGAAGGCGTGTCACCCCAGGAGACACTTGCACCTTATTTCACAAACGGCATATCCGAGGTTTCTGCGCAGCAATTTGCCAACTTGTTTTTTACCATCACTGGCTTTCACGGTTTCCACGTTTCTGTGGGGATTCTGCTGAACATCATTGTATTGGGCATGACATTGGCGAATACATTTGAGCGTCGGGGTACGTATTTGATGGTTGAGAAGGTCGGCCTGTACTGGCACTTCGTTGACCTGGTGTGGGTATTTGTATTTACATTCTTTTATTTGGTTTAATCCGATTCAAAAAATTAGCAACTATGGCTTCTAATCACGATAATATCGCAGCACACGAAGATGCGGGACACCACGAGGGGATGACGAAGAAAAAAATATGGCGTGTATTTTTCTACCTGCTAGCCCTCACTGCGCTTGAGTTTTTTATCGCACTGGTATTGGTGCATGGCGGAGTAGTTTCCAAGGGGTTGGCAGTCAACATCACGTACATCTTGTTGACGCTGCTCAAGGCCTACTACATCGTCGCCTATTTTATGCATCTCAAATTTGAGACCCTCGGCTTCATCATTTCGACGACGGTAGTGTTTATATTCATCCTTTATCTGATCGCGTTGATGCTGACAGAAGGTTCGTATATGAAATCTCATTTCAATCCGTTCCCTTTCTGGCCTAACCCGTAATGGAAGAAATCAGGCAAACCGGTGGTTTGGTGAAGAAAATAGTAATCCTGGTAGGTATCTTAATCCTGCCAGGATTTTTATATTATTTGTTGGAAAAAAAGGGCGAGAACCGTTATACGACGCTCCCGATCTACGGCAATAAGACCTTAACCGGTACGTTTACCAACCGGATGGGCAAAAAGATTCCGGATACCCTGTTCCATCAAATAAGTCCTTTCACGCTTACCAATCAACGTGGAGACGCCGTTGATGTATTGGCGACAGATACGTCGCTCGCGGTAGTTAATTTCTTTTATACCCGTTGCCCGTCGTTTTGTAAACACATGAATGACGAGGTAAGCCGCGTGGCCGAAAGATTCGCCTCAAATCAGCTTGTGCGGTTCTATACCATTACTGTCGATACGGTATACGATACACCGGAGGTGTTAGACGGCTATGCATCGGACTACCGACTGGAAGGTAAGCACTGGGATTTTCTCACTGCCGGCAAAGATGACGTGTATCAAATTGCCCGGGAGGGCTTTTTGGTGGATGCGGTTCAGGATACGACGCGCGGCGTACCCGCTTTTCTGCATAGTTCATCGCTGATCCTGGTCGACACACACCGGCGCATCCGGGGCTATTACGACGCCCATGAAAAGGCGGAAGTAGATCGCCTCATCGATGAAATCAAGCTATTGTTGGTACAGGAAATCCGCGAGCGGAGTCCGCTTTAACGGGCGGAGCCGCTGTCACCCAACTGTCAGTTTTCAAGATCACCGTGCGGGTCGACACTGTTCTTGTTATCTTTGTAAGACACCAACCGAGTTTTAATAGATGGCCCAGCAGCTAGAGAGCAAATACAACAAATGGATCGTTATCCTGTCCATCGCCATACCGTTGGTCGTGGCACTGTTGTTTGGTGTCAACCTAAGGGATCTGGGCTATGATGTGGCACCCCTCACCTTTCTCCCCCCCATCTACGCGACGATCAACGGGGTGACCGCCGTGCTTCTCGTTTGGGCCGTCATAGCGATTCGAAAGGGGAAACGTGCCCTGCACGAACGGTTGGTGAAGGTCTGCATCGGTTGTTCGGTGGCGTTCCTGGCCATGTATGTGGCCTACCACATGACGTCCGAATCGACTTCTTATGGGGGAGTGGGGTTGGTCCGTTATGTTTATTTTTTCATTCTGATTACGCATATCCTGCTTTCCGTCGTGATTATCCCCTTTGTGTTGATCACCTTTGTACGGGCTTTGGCAGGCAACTTCGAACGGCATCGGAAACTCGCCAAAATCACCTTCCCATTGTGGTTATATGTGGCGGTAACGGGAGTTGTTGTTTATCTGATGATATCGCCGTATTACGGCACTTAGTAAGGGTAATCGTTATTTTTGAATCGCATGCAACGAATTTGGATCTATCAGTCGGACAGGCAATTGCAAAACGATGAGAAGACGCTAATTGAGGAGAAATTGGGCGAGTTTACGGCTCAATGGAAAGCACATGGCAAGCAACTGGCTGCACACGCCGAGATTCGCTACGATCGTTTTATTATCATCATGGTAGATGACGAGGTGGCCCCGCCCACCGGCTGCTCAATTGACAAATCTGTACATGTGCTTAAAGAAATCGAATTGATTACTGGCCTGCAATTGTTCGACCGCATGCAGGTCGCCTACCGCGACGGCGAAGAAGTTAAAGTCGTTTCCCGCAACGAGTTTGAACAGCTCCTGGCTAAGGGAATGGTGACGGAAGAAACCATCGTTTTTAACAACCTGGTTACCTCGTACCCCGAGCTCGAAACTGACTGGCAAATTCCGCTTCGAGAAAGTTGGCACGCCAAGGTGTTTTTGTGATCTAGGGAACCTTGCTGTAACGCATATAGCGTACAATGGTGTTGGTCTTGCGGTTGATAAACGCGGTGGGCCTCGCGGGCGACCACCGGCGGGGGTTTGGCAGGACCGCAACCAACAACGCTGCCTGGCGTTTGGTGAGGCGCTCGGCAGACCTTCCGTAGTAATGCTGGGCGGCTGCTTCCGCGCCGTACAGACCATCGCCGGTTTCAATCACGTTCAGGTATACCTCAAGTATCCGTTTCTTGCCCCAGAACAACTCGATCAAAACGGTAAAATACGTTTCAAGTCCTTTTCTGATCCAGGAGCGTCGCGGCCAAAGGAAAACATTTTTCGCAGTTTGTTGACTGATCGTGCTGCCGCCCCGTAGCCGTCCGCCCTTTTTATTCCGCTCGATGGCATCTGCAATCGCTTCCCGGTCAAATCCCCAATGATCCATAAAGTGCGCATCTTCGCCCGCAATAGCAGCCTGTTTGAGGTTGTCGGATAGTGCATCGTACGCGATCCAGGTTTTTGTGATCTTCCACTCTTTACCGGCGATTTTGCGCTCGAAGCCGCGCTGTAGCATCAACCAGGTGATTGGCGGGTTTACGAATCGAAGTATAACCACCCAGAGAATGCTGAATACAAAAAAGGCTACCACTATGCGCGCTCCCCATCGCAGGTACCCGTTTTTAATAGTGGAGAATGGAAGCTTCCGTCGTTTCGTACGCTTCCTACGGATTCGTTTGGTTGCCATATTGTAGGACGAATATACGCAATAGTTGTGCGCCGGCAAGGCATTGCGAATTATACATTGTCAATTCCCCTCAATTGTCCTATTTTTACGGCCAGTCAGAAACAAAAAAGGCTATTTTGGCACAATCGACAAAGAAGAAAGAAACCCCGTTGATGCAACAATACAATAGCATTAAGGTGAAATATCCCGGTGCATTGCTGTTGTTTCGTGTGGGCGATTTTTATGAGACCTTTGGAGAGGATGCCATTAAGGCGGCGGGCATTTTGGGCATCGTCCTTACCAAGCGAGGTAATGGTAGTGAATCGGAAACGGCGCTTGCCGGCTTTCCCCATCATTCGCTCGAAACGTATCTGCCGAAATTGGTCCGGGCGGGCCAGCGGGTGGCCATCTGCGACCAGCTCGAAGACCCGAAGGCCACCAAAACCATTGTCAAGCGTGGCGTGACGGAATTGGTGACACCGGGTGTTTCATATAACGACAACATTGTACAGCAGAAGGCCAATAACTACCTCGCGTCCATTTTCTTTGACAAGAACCAAACGGGTATAGCCTTTCTCGATATTTCGACGGGCGAATTTTTGGTAGCGCAGGGAAGTCCCGCCTATATTGATAAGTTGATGCAGGGGCTGAAGCCAACCGAGGTCATCATGGCCAAGCGGCAGTACAAAGGCTTCGTAGAGCAGTTTGGCAGTCAATTTTACACGTATACGCTCGACGAGTGGCCGTATACCGGCGATTATGCCGAGGAAGTGTTGCTTAAGCATTTTGAGGTGCAGTCAATGAAAGGTTTCGGCATAGACCGCCTGCCGTTGGCCATCGTAGCCGCAGGTGTGGCGCTACACTACCTCAACGAGACGGAACACCGCAACCTACAGCACATTACCACAATTTCGAGGATCGAAGAAGACCGCTACATGTGGCTCGACCGCTTTACAATCCGCAACCTCGAGTTGATCGCCTCGGCTAATGAAAACGCGGTTACGCTGGCCGACGTGCTGGATCAAACGGCCTCGCCAATGGGGGCGAGGTTACTTAAGCGCTGGATGGTCATGCCGTTGAAGGACAAAAAGGCGATAGCAGAACGGCTGGAGGTCGTTGACCACCTCTATACCCACAAGGAACTGCGCGAAGCGTTAATCCGGGAGATAAAGCACATCGGGGATCTGGAACGGCTCATCAGCAAAATAGGACTGCTGAAAGCCAACCCCCGGGAGGTCATGCAGCTGAAACGGGCACTTCATGCCATTGAAAAGCTAAAAGCGCTCACTGCCGAGGCGGATGCCGCAGCGCTCCATGTAATAGCCGAACAGTTCAACCCGTGCTTGCTCATCCGCGATCGCATCGAAGCGCAGTTGCAGGCAGAGCCACCTGTACAGGTAAACAAGGGAAATGTGATCGCCGACGGGGTGGACGAAACGCTCGATAAATTGCGGAAGGTCGCCTACGGCGGAAAAGACTATTTGCTCGAAATACAAAAGCGCGAAGCGGAAGCCACCGGTATTCCCTCGTTGAAAATCGCATTCAATAACGTTTTTGGTTACTACCTTGAAGTAACCAACGCGCACAGGGACAAAGTGCCGGCCGGCTGGGTCCGCAAGCAAACATTGGTCAATGCCGAGCGCTATATTACCGAAGAACTGAAAGAATACGAAGAACAGATTCTTGGCGCCGAGGAGAAGATACAGGCCATCGAAGCTCGGCTCTATGCCGAGCTGGTGTCCGCCATTGCAGCGTACATCAAGCCCATTCAGCTCAATGCCCAGCTCGTTGCCAAACTGGACGTGCTGCTCAACTTTGCGACCATTGCCGAAAAAAATTACTACGTAAAGCCGGAGATCAACGAAGGCCACATCATAGATGTTAAAGGAGGGCGGCATCCTGTAATTGAGCAACACCTGCCGGTTGGCGAGGACTACATTACCAACGATGTCTTTCTCGACGCCGATACACAGCAGATCATCATCATTACGGGACCGAACATGGCCGGAAAATCAGCATTGCTGCGGCAGACCGGCCTCATTGTACTCATGGCACAGATGGGATGTTTTGTGCCGGCAACGGAAGCCAAAATCGGCGTAGTCGATAAGATCTTTACGCGGGTCGGGGCATCAGACAACCTGTCGTCAGGTGAGTCGACCTTCATGGTGGAGATGAACGAGACGGCCAGCATCATGAACAACCTTTCGCCGCGGAGCCTCATTCTTCTTGACGAAATCGGCCGGGGTACCAGTACGTACGATGGCATATCGATCGCATGGGCCATTGCCGAATTCCTCCATAATCACCCCTCGGCGAGGGCTAAAACGCTGTTTGCCACCCATTATCATGAGCTGAACGAACTGACCAACACGTTTCCGCGTATTAAAAATTTTAACGTTTCGGTCAAAGAAGTGAATAACAAGGTGATCTTTTTGCGGAAGTTGGTGCCGGGCGGGAGCGAACACAGTTTCGGCATTCACGTTGCGAAACTCGCGGGAATGCCACCGAAGTTGCTGCAACGGGCGTCAGATATCCTTAAACGGCTTGAGCAGGAGCGTACCGGGGGCGAGCACATCAAGGACAGCATGAAGAAAATCCAAAAGCAGGCGTACCAATTGCAGATGTTTTCCATTGACGATCCCGTCCTTGTTAAAATCAGGGATATGCTAAACAACCTTGACGTCAATGCATTGACTCCGGTGGAAGCGCTGATGAAGCTGGACGAAATTCAGCGGCTGCTCAAAAACTAATTTTTTGTATCTTTAATCGGTGTCTAATTTAGTTGAATAAGCGGCAAGAATGTCATCGCGTTCGTCTGTTGCTCCAAAATATTGGTCTAACTTTTGCACGAACGTGTCCACAGATACACATTACTAAAACATTCAGTACATTATGAGGGCAATTTTATCACGTTATTTGGCGTTAGGCGGACTTGCGCTGCTGGTTTTTTCGTGCGAATCGGGAGCATACGATGAACAGGGCGCAGAGGCCAAGCAACTGGCCAAGCTGTTTGCCGAAATCGAAGGGCTCGCCAATGAGAAACCCTGCGAAGATGTCTCGAAGTGGTCGTTTACGCCTATTGGGCACAAGCCCTGTGGCGGCCCCAACGCATATCTTGCATACTCCACCGAGATTGACACCAAGCGTTTTCTCGAACGGGTAGCGCTTTACGATAAATTGCAGAAGCGTTTCAACGAAAAATGGGGGGTAAGTTCGGACTGTGCGGTCGTGCCGGCACCTACCGGCATTCAATGTGTCGATGGCAAAGCGCAGTTTATTTACGTTCGGGATCCGCAGACACCAGGTGATCCCGAAGATGATATCACCGATTCAGTGGATACGCCCAACCCGGCGGACTCCCTCGATATACCCGGTCCAGCTGACTCCCTCGATACGCCAGATCCGGCAGACTCCCTGAGTGCCCCCGACCCGGCGGACTCCGCCGATGCAGCGATGCGGTCGTGGCGAAGCCGGGTGTTCAATTAGCGACTTGCCGCTTTCTGTGCGGTGCTGTCCCCGAAATACGGCTGTCGATTTGCCAGATGGCAGGCGATTTATGTATCTTTGTCACAGGTTGAAGAGATTCCAGCCGCCAATAATCCTAGGTGGTTAGCTCCACGCTTGAGCTAACCTCATTAACGAAAAAGGCATGTCCACAATTCTTATTAAATCCGCTACTATTGTCAACGAGGGGAAAACTTTTTCATCGGACGTCTACATAAACAACGGCATCATCGAAAAAATCGCCCCGGAGATCGCTGCACGGGCGGCGATCGAAATCGATGGCGAGGGGTTATTCCTGCTCCCCGGCCTGATCGACGATCAGGTACATTTCCGGGAGCCCGGGCTTACCCATAAAGCCGATATCTGGCATGAAAGCCGCGCCGCGGTAGCCGGAGGTACCACGTCCTTTATGGAGATGCCGAATACCGTGCCCAACACACTCACCCAGGCGTTGTTGCAGGAGAAGTACGACATCGCCGCCCGGCGCTCGCTGGCCAACTATTCCTTTTATATGGGGGCGGCCAACGACAACCTGGACGAAGTGCTGCGCACCGATCCCCGCACCGTTTGCGGTATCAAAGTGTTCATGGGGTCATCGACCGGCAACATGCTGGTAGACGATGAGTATACGCTGGAGCGAATATTTGCGCAGTCGCCCATGCTGATCGCGACGCATTGCGAGGACGAGGCCACCATCAAACAAAACCTCGAAACCTTCAAAGGGGTGTACGGCGATGCGCTGACGCCCGACATGCACCCGCTGATCCGCTCGTCGGAAGCTTGCTATATCTCGTCGTCCCGGGCGGTCGGGCTCGCCAAAAAACACGGATCGCGTCTGCACATTCTGCATATTTCCACCGCCAAGGAGGCGTCGTTGTTTGATTGGAAGACGCCGTTGGCCGAAAAGCGCATCACGGCCGAGGCGTGCGTGCACCACCTCTGGTTCAGCGACTTGGACTATGCCGAAAAGGGCAACTTCATAAAATGGAATCCCGCGGTGAAAACCGTGGAAGACCGCGAGGGTATCCTGGCAGCGGTACTTGACGGGCACATCGACGTCATCGCCACAGATCATGCGCCGCATACGCTTGAAGAGAAATCGCAACCATACCTACAGGCGCCGTCGGGCGGACCCTTGGTGCAGCACGCCCTGCAGGCACTGCTCGACCTGTATCACAACGGGCAGCTTACCCTCGAGCAGCTCGTTCAGAAGACTGCCCATAATACGGCCATCTGTTTTCAGGTGGATAAGCGCGGATTTATCCGAGAAGGGTATTGGGCCGATCTGGTATTGGTCGATTTGAACAAACCTTATACCGTGTCGGCCGACAATATATTTTCGAAGTGTAAGTGGTCGCCGTTTGAAGGACATACCTTCAGGTCGACGATAACCCACACGATCGTGTCGGGCCATTTGGCCTATGAGCGGGGCAAATTGCGGGAAGGCCCAGCGGGAAAACGGCTCGAGTTTGATCGATGATAAACGTAACTCATGGATAAACGTACTTTTTTAAAAACATGCGGCACCGGGGTGGCTTCCATAGCCGTAGGCAGATCTTTGTTAGCGCCGTCCGAAAATAAGCAGCTGCCGCAGCGGCACCCGCTATTTCCCAGACTGCTGAAAAAGGGCGATACGGTAGGGATCATTACCCCGTCCTCGCCACTGGTAGATGACAGCGGGTACGGGATCGCGGAGGAAAATATAAAAAAGTTGGGCCTTCGCTTAAAATGGGGAAATCACGTCGGTAAACGATACGGATACCTCGCCGGCCGAGACGACGAGCGGATTGCGGATATCCACGACATGTTCAGCGATCCGGAGGTGAAGGCCATTGTGTGTCTCCGCGGCGGATCCGGTGCCGCGAGGCTGCTCGATCGGTTGGACTACGCCCTGATCAGCCGAAACCCGAAAATCTTTATGGGGTACAGCGATATTACCGCATTTCATCAAGCCATTTATACCCAGACCGGGTTGGTGACATTCCATGGCGCCGTGGCGAATAGTGTCTGGACACCGATGGTGAATAACCAAATACAACAACTGTTTTTTGAAGGAAATGCGCCGGTATACGCGACGGCCAACGGGGAGTTCCAGGCCATTACCGGTGGCACCGCCGAGGGTCGGCTCCTTGGAGGTAATCTTACGGTATTGACAGCAATAGCAGGTTCGAAGTACTTTCCAGAGTTCGAAAACAGCATTTTGTTTCTGGAGGATATTGGGGAGGAGCCCTACCGCATCGACCGCATGTTCAGCCAGTTGGCGCTGTCGGGTGCGCTTTCCAAAATCAGGGGACTGGTTTTCGGTAAGTGTTCGGATTGTGAGGCCCAAAGCCCGAAAAATTCATTGACGCTTGACCAGATATTAAACGACTACATCAGGCCTCTTGGCATACCGGCTTTTCAGGGTGCGCGTATTGGGCATATCGATGAGCAATTCATCCTACCCGTTGGTGCACGCGTCCGCATGGACGCCACGGCGGGCACCATACGTGTCCTCGATGCTGTTTTTTCGCGTGTTTAGCCGCGAAGCTAAACACGCAGCATGCAGTGAAACTAGATTGAATCACGATATACGACGACTAACCCAAAACCACAAGAAGTCCCTATGAAACCACTGAGCTATTTATTCACCATGCTGTTGCTGTCTTCCGCGTGCCAGGGCAACTGGTTTTCTCAGCAGATCGACTACGTGCCCGACACCGCTATGCTGGCCAATGCCTACGAGACATACCGTGAGCCAACCATTACCAATCGAAGGTTTAAACATGCCGACATCGAGCCGCTTATCCTGAAACGAAAGGGGGGCGATGTATTTGAGGTTTCCCAGTTGGGCGTTTCGGTATTGAAGAAACCCATTTATCAACTCCGTTACGGGTCGGGGCCCAAAAAAGTGATGATGTGGTCGCAGATGCACGGCAACGAGCCCACGGCTACCATGGCGCTCATGGACCTCTTCAATTTCCTCGAAGCAGAGGGCGACGGCTTGGACAGCATACGGAGCTTGCTACGTGAGCGGACCAGCCTTTATTTCATCCCGATGCTCAATCCAGACGGTGCCGACGTCTACACGCGGCGCAATGCCATGGATATCGATATCAACCGTGACGCGCGAGCCGGTGAGACCGCAGAAGGAAAATTGCTCATCAGCGCCGCCAAGACCGTGCAGCCGGACTATGGATTCAATCTGCACGATATGCACATTTACTACAACGTGCCGGGTACGTCCAATCCGGTCACTGTGGCGTTGCTGGCGCCGGCATACAATCAACAGCGCGAAATCAATGATGTGCGGGGAGACGCCATGCGGATTGCCGCCGGCATCAACCGTATCCTACAGGGGTACGTCCCGAATGGCGTTGCCAAATACGACGACACCTACTCCCCGAGGGCGTTTGGCGACAACTTTCAAACCTGGGGGGCGCGTACTGTTCTCATTGAATCGGGCGGGTACCCCGGCGACCCCGAAAAGCAGTTCATTCGCAAGCTCAACTTCATCGTGTTGCTCAATGCCCTGATCGAGATCGCGCAGGGCAGCTACACCCAATATGAGGTAGCTGAATACGAAGCGATGCCCTTCAGCGAGTCCAAACTCTCCGATCTGGTGCTACGCAACGTCGGCGTCTCGCGCGACTCGTTGCATTACAAAGTTGACCTGTCGATCGTGCGAAATGAAGTGACCGAGACCGGCGATTACCGAACGTTTTATGTGCAGGGCCGCATATCTGACGTTGGCGACCTAAAAGAACAACTTGGATATGCGGAGCTGGACGCCACAGGCTATCACTTCATGCCAGGCAAGGTTTATCCGACCGCATTTAGTACCATCGACCAGCTTACCCGTGACCGAGCCATCGAACTGCTGCGGGAAGGATACGCAGCAGTCCGCGTAACGAATCAGCCGAAAAACCGCCTTCATACCCTGCCGATAGGCGTGTTCAATACGCGGGCGCCAAGCATATCGGGACCCAACTTGGGATCGGCGGCAAATTTTTTCATTGCGAAAGATAACGTGCCGGTCTACGCCGTGATAAACGGTTACTTGATAGACCTCGCTGAAACACCGGACGAAACCTTTAAAAATTACGTATGGTAATGAAAACAAAAAATCGGAAGACGCGCTTCGGCATGGTGTTGTTGCTGGGCCTGGCCGCGTGCAACAACAATCCAAACAATATGAAACAGGAATCCGTTACGCTGGTCACGGTCGCTCCGGGACATTTTCACGCGTCGCTGGTACAGAAATCCATGTATCCTGCCGTAAACGATACAGCCTACGTTTACGCGCCCGAAGGTGGTGAGCTCGACGCCCACCTGGCCCTGATCGAGCAGTACAATACCCGGTCCGATCGGCCCACCAACTGGCACGAAGTGGTGTATACCGGCGCAGATTTTATGGAAAAAATGCTTGGCGAGCGAAAAGGCAACGTGGTTGTGCTGGCGGGCAACAATCAATATAAGATGGACTATATCAGCCAGTCGGTAGACGCCGGTCTGAACGTGCTGGCCGATAAGCCCATGATCATTCGGCACGCCGACTTTCCCAGGCTACGGGAGGCCTTTGCCAAGGCGAAGGAGCAAAGGGTATGGCTGTATGACATCATGACCGAGCGGTACGAGATCAATACGCTCCTGCAGAAAGAGCTTTCACAGCTTCCCGAATTTTTCGGTGGTTTGGTGACCGGCGACCCGGAGCACCCTGCGATTACGAAAGAAAGTGTACACCACTTTTTCAAGGAAGTGTCGGGGAAACCGCTGATCCGACCGGCCTGGTTTTACGACACGCGGCAGCAGGGCGAGGGGTTGGTAGACGTGACCACCCACCTCGTAGATTTGGTCCAGTGGGAGAGTTTCCCCGAGACGGCGATTGACTACGAATCAGAGGTCGAAATTGTCAATGCCAAGAGGTGGCCGACCCGAATCTCCGCGGCGCAATTTTCGCAGTCGACCGGACTTTCGGCATTTCCCGAATATCTTAACGAGTCTGTTCAAGACGGCAGCTTGCCGGTTTTCGCCAACGGCGAAATTAACTACACGTTGAAAGGCATTCACGCCAAGGTATCGGTGATCTGGAATTTTGAAGCGCCCGCGGGCGCGGGCGACACCCATTATTCGATCATGCGCGGGCGCTACGCCAATCTCATCATCAAGCAGGGCGAAGCCGAGCAATACAAGCCTGTGCTGTACGTGCAGCCGACTGAAGAACGCGACCGCCCCTCCTTCGAGCAGGCGCTTGCCGATGCCGTCAATCAACTTGGCGAGCGCTACAGCGGGCTCGCATACGAACCGTTGCCCGATGGCTTGTATCGGATCAGTGTAGACCCCTCGTTGGTGACCAGCCACGAAGCTCATTTTGCACAGGTCACCGAAAAATACCTGTCCTTCATCCAGTCGGGCACCATGCCCGATTGGGAAGTACCCAATATGCTGGCGAAATACTACGTGACTACCCGTGCGCTGGAGCTCGCGGAGACAGTAGCTGCCAGGTAAAAAGCTCGGTAACAAGGTTGAAGATAGCCAAAACGGCGCCCCTGATGCAATTGCTGCCGCAGGGGCGCCGTTTTGCTAGTAATCTGGATTTTGCTGCTCACCGATACCCGGGTTCGCATTGATTTCGTCCTGAGAAATCGGCAGCACCGTTTTGTAAAAGCTTCGGTCGATGGTTTTCTCCCGGTGAGGAACCGTTATGCCGCCAAATTCATCGTTGAAAGTGATGGACTGGTCGAGCCGAATCAGATCGAAAAAGCGGTGCCCTTCAGCAAATAGCTCCTTGCTTCGTTCATCCAGGATCATCTGCAGGGACATGGTTCCAGCCGTTGCGGCGGGGAGGGTCGGCGATCGTTTGCGGATCTCGTTGAGGTAAGTCGCCGCCAACTCCCGGTCGGTTGGCAGGGCCGCTTCGGCAGCAATGAGGTAAATTTCCGAAAGGCGGATCACCTTGATATTTACCGCCGTGTTGGTTGATTTTCCGTCGCCCTCCAGATTGACGCCGCCACTGTATTTATAGCACGAGCCCAGGTGTGGTGTTGCCGATTCGTCTTGGTCCATCACCCCCCAGCGTACGTCGTCCGGATCTTCCCCGAGGCGCTCAAGGAAGTAGTCGCTGGCCATAAACCATCCTGCGGCCGTTGGCGCGCCATGTGCGTATCGTCTCAGGTAGAAGCCCAGCGAGGCGCTGCCCAAATCACCTTCGTTGGGGAATACGCCCAATTCGAATATCGATTCAGAGCCGAATTGGGTCTTCCAAGAATCCACCCATTCGTCGTTGTCGTACAGTGCATACACGCCGTCGTTGATGATTTCCTCAGCGGCGGCCAATGCCGCGCCGTGATTGCCCATATACAGGTTCACGCGTGCTTGCAGGGCTAAGTTTGCATAATAATTGATGTAGCCGTTGGACGGCGCTTTCGACAGCAGCGGGGCGGCGGCGGCAAGGTCACGCAGAATCTGTTCATAATTTTCCGCTACGGTTGCCCGCAGGGGCTGCGCCGAGGCTTCCAGCGTCGTTGTCACATTGGGCACGCCCCAGGCCGTCGGATCGTCGGTATAAGCTTTACCATAGAGCCGAACCAGGTCAAAGTAAATTAGCGCCCTGGCGGTCAGTGCCTGCCCCCTGTAATCACTGAAGTCTTCAGGTGTGCCCTCCTGTTCCAGCCGTTCAATGTTTTCCAGGAGGGTGTTCGCCTGAAGGATGCCCTCATAGAGTTGCGTCCAAAACGAGGAATAATTGTTGGCGGTTTGCGAGTGGTTAAAGGTATACAGCGCATCAAGCCCCCTGCCTTGGGAAGCAATGGTCAGATCCCCGCCCTTGGCGTCGCCATACATGATGAAATTCCGGCCGTAGTAGTTGGAGCTGGTCATGGACCGCATCAACCCGTTAATCATCACCTGGGCGTCGGCCGCCGTTTGAATGGAACTTCCCGAGTCGCCCGAGTTGCTGGGTGTCACATCGAGGAAATCCTTACAGGAAAAACAGGACACAACCAACAAAGCGCCCAAGAGTTTAGTTATCGTTTTCATCGTACAATGCTTTAATCGTTAAAAACTTAGTTCAACACCAAACGTATAGGTCTTTCCATACGGTGTTTCCCAGCCCCTTGTGCCAAACTGGTTTACCTCCGGATCGGCAATTTTATACTTGGAAAATGTCAGTAAGTTCGTGCCGTTGAAGTAAATCCGCGCGCCGGAAACGCCAACACGGTTGACCACCTGCGTCGGAATGGTATACGTAAGGTTGATGTTCTTGAGGCGGAGAAAGCTGGCATCGTGCATCTGGCGGCTGCTGTATTGCATGGCATCCGTGAGGTCATTCCCGTCCAGTTTGGGGAGGGAGCCGCTTGTATTTTCGACCGTCCACCGATGTTCGTAGTAATACTGCGAGCGGATGCGCTCCCAATAATACCCGTCGTCTGCCATATCCTTAAATGCGCCGTCGTATAGGTGCCCGCCGATTTTATAGCTAAAATTGAAGCCAAGCGCGAAGGCGTTATAGGTCACGGTGGTGTTCAGGCCGCCGTACACGGTGGGGATGGCCGATCCAAGAATCACGCGGTTGGCGTTTGCATAATCATAAGTGGCGCCTCTACCGTGATGTAAGAAGTCGCCGGCCTCACCGTCTGCCGGATCGTTCACATACCAAACGTTGCGGCCATTATCCGGATCTACACCGGCCCACTCAAAACCATAGAAACTAAGCATGGACGCACCTTCGCGATAGATAAACTGGGCGCGGTCATCGCCGCCGGTCGGGTCTTCCCAGATGATGTCCTGCCCGCGTGGATCGCCTTCGCCGCGGTAGAGCTTGGTAACCTTGGAATCCATAAAAGAACCGTTAACATTGGCGCTCCATTTCCAATCGCCCTCGCGCAGGATGTCATACCCCAGCTGGATCTCTACGCCGCGGTTATTCACTTCGCCTACGTTTTGCAGGATGGTGCCAAAGCCGGTGACTGTCGAGATGGGCACGTCCTGAAGCAGGTTTCTGGAATCCCGGTTAAAATACTCAACCATACCATAAAGCCGATCGTTGAATAATCCGAATTCCAAGGCCACATTGGTCGTATAACTGGTTTCCCAGGTCAGCGCCTCATTGCCCAGCGTACTGATTGCGCCACCGGCGTTTCCCATATACCGGTCGGTATAGCCGGTCAACGTTCGCCATCCGAAGTTGTCAGTTGGTAGTGTGCCGTTCACCCCGTACGAGGCGCGCAGGCGGAGGTTGCTGAGAGGCGCCGCCTGGTCCATAAATGACTCTTCGCTGATGGTCCACGCACCGCCGACCGACCAGAAGTCGCCCCAGCGATTTTCGGGACTTAGGCGGGAGGATCCGTCGCGCCGGTACGACGCCGAAAGGTTATATTTTTGGCCGTAGTTGTACGCTACGCGTGATAATACCGACATCAGGTTATATCCCCAGAAATAGGCGCTGGCGTCCAATTCGCCGGCCGTTGCCACCGAATGCAAGGCGCTGGAAGGCAGGTCCGTGCCCGTGGCCCGCTGAAAGTCCGTCTGATTTTTTTCCGCTTCAAAACCCGCCAGCAGGTCGAGTCCGTGCTGGCCAAACTGTTTGTGATAATTGGCGGTTGTGGAAGAAACCAGCTTTACGTAGTCCGTATTTATTTCGTTGACCTCGCCGTTGCTGGTAGCCCCGTTAAAGTGGTTTGCACTGTAATACAGGTGCTCTTTTACCGCGTTTCGTTCATAGGAAAAGACCGTTTTCAGGTTCAGTTCCGGCAATAGCTGAAGGCTCAACGTTTCATTCGCCGCAATCCGCAGGGTATTGGAATTGTTTTCCCACTCGTTCTCATAATACTCCGCATTGTACGCGTAACTGCCATATCGCGCCGTCCACGGTTCGCCGGTTTGGTAGTCGGTAGGCCAATAGAGCGGCCACAGCAGGTTGCGGGTCTGCAGGTAATAGTTTCCGCCCAGGTTTCGCGTGTCGTTAAATCCCTCCTGGTCGTTGTTGGAAATGGCGATGTTGGAAATAAATTCGATACGTTTTCCGATTTTTTGCGACAGGTTTACACGCCCTGCTATCCGGTCGTAGTTGTTGATCACCACGCGGTTTTGATCCTTGGTGTAGGAGAGCGACGAATAATACCGGGTATTTTCTGTGCCGCCGCTTATCGACAGGTCGTTGGTTTGATAGATGCCCGTCCGAAACAGCCGGTCTTCCCAGTTGAAATAGCGGCCCTCCCGGTTGACCAGCCCGTCGGTCAACCCCCGGATGGCAACATTCTCCAGCACACCGGTACCTGCCGTTTCGAAATAATATCCGTGCCGGTTAAATCGGCTATTCAGCATACCCAGCGCTGTTTCGTTAGCCTCAGCCTCCGTAGCGCCGCTGGAGGTGCCGACATCGTGAAATACCTGATACAGCATATTCACCTGCTCCTGTACGCCGGCAGCTTCGTAATTATCCGTCGCCCATGCCGGCGTTAAACCGATCGAAGACCTTAGGTTGATCACGGGTTTGCCGACTTGTCCCCGTTTGGTCGTGATGACGACTACCCCGTTTGCCGCGCGCGATCCATATAGCGAAGAGGCCGCCGCGTCTTTCAGCACCGTGATCGATTCTATATCGGCGGGATTCAGCGAGTTCATTACATTGGTAGAGGTGTAGAGGTAGTCTCCGAACTGCCCGACGCCGCCAGAAACCACGGGCACCCCGTCGACCACGTAGAGCGGCTCATTGGTAGCGTTCATGGATCCAATGCCACGGATGCGGATACTCGGAGCGGCACCCGCCTGGCCCGACGAGCTCGTGATCTGCACGCCCGGCACACGGCCCGACAACGCACTTTCAAAGGACACCGTCGGAACGTCCTGGATGTCTTCCTGCCGGACTACGGCTGCCGATCCCGTGTAGGTGTCGCGTGTGGCCGTGCCATACGCCACGACCATGACTTCGTCGAGCGCCCTGTTGGTTGGCTCCAGCGTGACGTTAATCGTCGCCCGGTTGGCAACGGGCAGCTCCTGCCTCGTATAGCCCACGGCGGAAAAGGCGAGTACAGCGTCGCCGTTCGAGACGTCGATGCGGTAATAGCCTTCGTCGTCTGTAGCGGCTGAGGTGTTGCTACCATTGATGGTAACGGTGACGCCGGCTAGCGGCGAACCATCCGAAGCATCCGTAACCCTTCCAGTTACAGACGTTTGCTGCGCTTTCGCTGCATACACCAAAGTGCACAGCAAGAGCCAAGCGCATAAAAATAGTCGCTTTCTCATAATGGTTTGATTAGTGTTTGGTCAGTATACTCTGTTCAGCTATTCGCTATATAATGCCTATGCCGGCCCGGTCGGGAAGGATCACCTTCCCATAGCTTACCGTCATGCCCTGATAAGGATCGTTGCTGGTCAGCAATGCGCCATCCAGGTCGGCCCAGTCCACGACCGGCGACAATTGGGCGGCCGCAGTAATGGCGCAGGACGTCTCCGTCATACAGCCCAGCATCACCTTCATGTCCAATGCGCGGGCCAGTTCGGCCATCTTGTGTGCCTCGCGGAGGCCGGTGCACTTCATCAGCTTGATGTTGATGCCGCTGTACACGCCGAACGCTTTGCGTACGTCTGCCAGCCGTTGCACCGCCTCATCGCCCACGGTGGGGATGGGGCTCTGCTGGGTGAGCCAGGCGTTGTCGTCTACCTGATCACGGGGCATCGGCTGCTCCAGAAAAACAACGCCGCGTTCCGCCAGCCAATGGGCCATCTCGAGGGCTTCTTCACGATTTTTCCATCCTTGGTTGGCGTCTACGCACAGGGGCTTGTCGGTCACCTCGCGGATGGTCTCGATCATGAGCTTGTCGGTATCCAGGCCCAGTTTCACCTTTAGTATTTTGTAGGGATCTGCCTCACGCACCTTCTGCCGCACCACGTCGGGGGTATCGATGCCAATGGTGTATGACGTATCTGGTGTATGGGTGGGATTGTACCCCCAAATCCGGTGCAGCGGCTGCCCGACCAGCTTGCCGATCAGGTCATGCAGCGCGATGTCCAGGGAAGCCTTAGCCGCCGTGTTTTTGTCTGCGAGGCTGTCTACGTACGTGAGTAAGTCTTCCGTAAGAAACGGCGATGAAAAAGGCGTGAGGTCTATTTTATTGAGAAAAGCGATTACGGTATCGTGCGACTCACCCAAGTACGGGGGCATGGATGCCTCTCCGCGCCCGGCAACGCCCTCGTATTCCAGTTCGACCAAGACGACGGGCGTCGTACTACGCGAAGCGGTAGCGATGGTAAAGACATGCTTTAAGGACAGGGTGAAGGGCCGGTAGCGAAGTATAAATTTGCCCATCTTCCGGGTAATGGTATCGGCGGAAGCAAACAATGAAGTGGGCGCATCAGATACAGTACTCATGGTATTTATTGCTTAGGAAGGTTCGTGTTTGTCGAAACAAGGTCGGCTCCATTGTAAGCCGGATGGGCCGTGATGGATTGCAGCTGCGGATCCTGTTGACCCAGGTACCGGCGTGCGGCTACCAGCGTACGCGCCTGGTGATCGTCGTAGTTCGCCGCCTCGCTCAGCAGGCTGTTGATCCGTACGGTTCCCGACGAATGGATAAACTGTCCGTTGCCCATGTAAAGCCCTACGTGCGTAACCCGGGGATTCGGCGTTTCACCCTTCCCCGCGGCAAAGAACAGCAAGTCCGCCGGCTGCAAATGAGCGAGCACCTTGGCCGTATCCAGGTCGCCGTCGGTCAGGATATCCAGTTCCAGACCGGCCAACACCTGTTGGGAAGCGTCGCGGGGGATAATCAACCCGTTCATGTAATAAGCCGTTTTTGTAAAGCCGCTGCAATCTACGCCCTTTACCGATGTGCCGCCCCACAGGTACGGCAGTCCGATCATCGTCTCAGCGATACGCAACACATTTTCTGCAGTGAGGTTCAGCGCCTGCTGCCAGCGACCGAACGACTGTACCTGGTCGCGTTTTACAAAAGCCTTGCGACCATCTGGGTAGACTACCTGCATAAAATCACCGGACGTGCCGGTTGTCGTCAGAATATCGCCCATGACCAGATCAGAGACCCGCAGCGATGAAGCGTCTGCCTCCCGGAAGCTGTGCCCGAAGTCGGCCACAAAGATCACCTTATCCTGGCCTTGCCAGGCGGCAAGTTCAGCCTCGGTTTTGGGCGTCACCGAGGTCGTGTTTACCCAGGCAATATACCCTTCGGGCGTCCGCGCGAGAAAATAGCCGTGCTTTTCCTGCAGCAAATCGACGACCGTACCCAGCAGCACCTGCGTAGCCATTTCCGCCTGATTGCGCGGCGCGGTGCGAAAATTAGCCACCGACAGGTTTACTACCGCCTTCTCCTTTCCCGCTACCGAGCTGTCCGGAAACAACGTGAATGCTACCGGTGAGGCGATGCCTTCCGTTTCCAGCGCCGCCATAAAGGCTGCCTTCGCCGCTGCTTCGGTGGTCTCCACGCGGTAACTGATCGTTCCCGCGCTCGTGTCGGCGAAAATGTCAAACAGCGCCGTCCGGCGGTCGGGCGCATATTGTTTGCGGATATGTTCGGCTATTTGCATGGTTTTTTGATAGGACGCAGAATCGCGCATCCCCGTCTGCGCAGTACCGGGAAACGGCGCGAGCCAGATAAAAGCGATAAAAAAGACGATGAGCTGAATTTTCATGTCGGGTAGTTTCCGACTAAAGTACAAAAAATTGTATTTTTAGCGAACTTTTAAAACCTGATCCGTCGAAATTTAGCGAAAAATCAAGCAACAAACCGAAAATTACTAACTAGCAACATAAATGAAAATCGATCGCAGAAAATTTATCAAAGCCGGGCTGGCAGGGACAGCGTTGCTGTCGGCAGGCGACCTGGGTAAGGCCTACGGCCGGGAGGGCGCGCCGGACAATGGGCCGGTAGTCCTTTCCACGTGGGACTTTGGCGTACCTGCCAATCGGGCTGCCTGGCAGGTTTTGCAAAGAAACGGCCGGGCGCTTGATGCTGTTGAGGCGGGGGTGCGCGTCGCAGAGGCTGATCTGGACAATGCCACGGTGGGCAAAGGCGGATACCCCGACCGCGACGGTCACGTGACGCTCGACGCCTGCATAATGGACGAGGAGGGAAATTGTGGGGCAGTTGCCGGGCTTGAGCATATTGCACATCCCATTTCAGTTGCCAGGTTAGTGATGGAAAAAACACCGCATATTCTGCTGGTGGGGAATGGCGCCTTGCAGTTTGCCTTGGAAAATGGCTTTGAAAAGGAAAATCTGCTTACGCCCGAGGCCGAAAAGGCTTGGCGGGAATGGCTGAAGGAACGGCAATATAAGCCCGTAATCAACGTGGAAAACCGGTCGTTTGCCGCAGAGCGGCTTCCGGGCAACCGGTACAACCACGATACCATCGGCATGGTGGCGCTCGACGCCCAGGGCAACCTTTCCGGTGCGTGTACCACCAGCGGTCTGGCCTTCAAGATGCACGGCCGGGTGGGGGATAGCCCCATCATCGGCGCCGGCCTGTACGTAGACAATGAGGTGGGGGCTGCTACCGCCACCGGGGTGGGCGAAGAAGTCATCCGCACCGCGGGGAGCTTCCTGGTGGTGGAGCTCATGCGACAGGGATATACTCCCGAAGAAGCGTGCCGCGAGGCAGTCACCCGCGTTGTACGGCGAAAAGGGGAGGCGGCCAAGGAAATCCAGGTGGGCTTTCTTGCGTTGAACAAACAAGGCCAATACGCGGGGTATGCGCTTCAAAAAGGGTTTTCTTACGCAGTGTGCAACAAAAATCAGCAAGACTTGTTAGTAGACGGGAAAAGTTTTTATTAATCAATAATTATGACAGCAACATTTGGAGGGGGGTGCTTCTGGTGTACGGAGGTCATCTTTCAGCAACTCGATGGCGTATCGCAAGTCTTGCCCGGCTATATGGGCGGGCAGCGGGAAAACCCAACGTACGAGCAGGTGTGCTCCGGCGCCACCGGGCACGCTGAGGTCGTCCAGATCGAATACGACGAAGAGGTACTGCCTTACGAAGAATTACTGGCGGTATTTTTCAAAACACACGATCCCACGACGCTCAACCGTCAGGGCAACGATGTGGGCACGCAATATCGGTCGGTGATATTTTACCACGACGACGCACAGCGTGCCGCTGCGGAGTCGTTTATCCGGCAACTCGAAGAAAATGCGGTTTACAGCGCGCCCATTGTTACAGAAATCGCTCCTGCACAGCCGTTTTACGTGGCCGAAAATTACCATCACGATTATTTCAAGAATCATCCGGAAAACCCTTATTGCGCGGCCGTGATTGCGCCAAAGCTGCAAAAGTTCCTAAATGGCCGGCAACAGTCGAAATAGTCGTTGCATACCAACGCGAAGATTATTTCGACGGCTAAAAACAATACTAGAAAATTTTTTAAATTTGACGGTTCTATCATTTATGTAAATCGATTTTCTTTGGATGATTCATCCGTATGGAAGGCAAAAATCTAAACCGTATATTGCTAAAAACACTGTTGTTATGGATAACCGTCGGCTGTTTATGGCCGGCGCTACCGGTTAAAGCCTCTCCATACCACTACGTCCAAATCCTTCCGGGGGTAGATCCCTACCACACCATGATCAGCGATGCCACCAAAGATGCGTCGGGAATGATTTGGTTGGTGGCAGGGGGCATGTTATACCGGTATGATGGCGTGAATGTAGTGCCCTTCTCCAGAATTTACAAAGGGACGATCCCTTTCGACGAAGTCAGCAAGCTGACGGCCGATCCGTGGGGACGGCTGTGGATCGGCACCCGAAACGGGCTTTTTATTTTTGACACCAATACCTGGGCGATGGCAGACGGGCAGCATCCGATGGCACGCCTGGTTGGCAAGGCGCTTATTGCCTTCTATCCCCATGGAGACGCACTGTATGTGGCCGACGGCGACGGGAACGTGTGGAAGGTTGGCGAATCGGCAATTAACAGGCTGTTTCGCTTCAACGCCAACGCCGTCAACGAACGCTGGCCACTTGGCAAAATCCTCATCGCCGACCACGACAACCTCTGGCTGGCCTTCAGCAACAAGCTGCACCGTTTCGATTTGCACACCGGCAACACACAGGTTGCCGACTTTCCGGCCGGTTTTTTCCGCGAACTGGAGGATGTGTTGCCCGTGAAGGGGGGCGCCCTCATCCGTTTTTACGCACACGGCTACTGGGTATACGACGGGGATCGATTCCGAGCCCTTCCGCGCAAAGATTTTCGCGGCAACGATTACACCACATGGAATCACTGGTCATTTACCAGCTGGGATAAAGTCATCGTTTTTCACGAGAATACCTACCTGGAGTACAGCCGCGATACGGCTTTCCGGCTATTGCGCACAAGCACGCACAATATCGACGATAAAATCCTGTATAAGCGGTTGAATGCCTGGCAATTTGGCCAAGACGAATGGCTGCTGGCCACCAATCACGGTTTGTTCAGTGTCTTTCCCTCCCGGATCGCATTCAACTTCATGGGCGGCAGAACGGCCCGCGGCATGGTCAAGCAGCGGGATACCTATTATTTCGGTGGCTATGGCTACCTATACACCTGGTCCAGCAACCGCGTGTTCGGCCCTTATACGGCCGCCCGGGAAAACGACTATTATGCCTTCCTCCCCCTATCGGCAGATACGACTGCCATAGCCATGGAAAGCGACTTTCTCAATTACCTGATCGGCGGTCGCGTGACAAAAGCGCCGCTTCGCGTGCCCGATACGGTGCCCGAACGGTTCAGTGCGTTGGCCTATTGCGTGGCGCGCCAATCGGCAGACACCTTACTAGTCGGCACTTCAAACGGGATTTGGCAATATGCCATATCTTCGGGCCAGGCAACGCCCCTAAAAAGTCGGCAGCACGGCTTTTTTACCCGCGGCGCGCGTATCCAGTCCATTAGCGTGCAGGGCGGTCGCATCAGCTATACAACAAACGAGGGTTTTTTTGTTTGGCAACAACAGAAGCCGCTTCAGAAAGTTTATCCCCGTGATTCGTCCAAGCTGCACGTCTATGCCCACACGTATGAGGGCGATTCGGTATACCTCGCAACCAAGGGGCGCGGCCTGGTGGTCCTCCATCCGGCTACGGGGTCGAGTCGCATACTCCGAACCGAGCAGGGGCTGGCCAGCAATATCGTGTACAGCATGAAGTGGGTAGACGGCGCATTGTTCCTGGGCACACACAGCGGGATGTCGGTATACCGTGACGGGCAGTTTTTTAATTACTACAGTGCAGACGGGCTGCCGTTCGAAGAGTTTAACCACTCGGCCATTTACTACGATCCAGATGACGACTGGCTCTTCATGGGCGGCACGGGCGGCTACACCTATTTCCACCCCAGTGAGCTGCTGAGGCCTTACGACGACCTCGACATCCGCCCGGTGCTGTCCGGTATTCGGATGGGGATGAAAACCAACCGGTATGTCGACGATCACGCGGGTATGCAACAGCTCGATACCATTAGCCTCTCTTCGGACGTCGTATGGCTGTCTATGGACTTTGCACGCCCCAATGCCTATCGGCAAGTCTACCGCATGCAATTCAAGGTGGCGCCCCTGATGGACGCTTATCAGGATATGCCGAATTCGTCGCAAATCAACCTTACGGGGCTCTCTGCGGGCAATTATCAACTTTCAGTCCGGATCCAGACGGTAAATTCCGGTGCCGAAGGCACGGTTCGTACCTGGCTGATCCATAAAAAGCCCGTTTTTACCGAAACGCTGACATTCTATGGCCTGCTGTGTATTGGAATAGCCGGCGTGTTGGCGTTTTTCCTGTACGAGCGCGCCCGTCGCACCAAAAATGAGTACCGCCTCCGTGGCAAGATATCCCGCGATTTACACGATGAAGTAGGCGGCCTCCTCACCGGTATTTCCATGCAGGCCGACCTGCTGCGACTGAAGGCTGCGGGGGCGGAAGATTCCGATGCACGTCCGGTGCTGGCTATTGGGGAGAACAGCCGGCAGGCAACCCAGATGATGGACGATATTATCTGGGCGGTAGATGCGCGTAATAACGACCAGGAGAGCCTCACCGACCGCATGAAACACATAGCCACGCAGCTGCTGGAACCGTTGAACATCGAATTGAGCTTCGATTTCGAGCCCGGCGAACGCAAGATTCCACAATCCGTGCGGCAAAACCTCTACCTCATTTTTAAAGAGGCGGTGCATAACATCAGCAAACACTCAAACGCAACCGCCGTTCGGATCGGACTTCGCATGACGTCTTCCAATATCGAACTGGCTGTGTGTGACAACGGTACGGCCAGCAAGAAATCGGGTACCCCCGGTCGCCGGGGGAACGGACTGCGCAACATGCAGCTCCGGGCAGATCAGCTCAACGCCTACCTATCCTGCGGATTTACAGCGACGGGGCACGAAGTGCGCGTCAACGTACCGGGTTACAGAAAGCGTTTTATAAACTGGATACAATTTTGATGCAAACGACAAAACGGTCACCCGATGTATAACCTGGTTATCGGATTTGCCGGTGGCGGCATTTTTTTTAGCTTTTTAGCGATCGTCATCCGGCTCATCGACGGGCGGCTGCGCCGCGATCTTGCCGAAATACTGCTCGCCATCGGCCTTTTCTCCCTCATGTGGTTTGTTTTTATCTACCTCATGGTTGTCACCCGGTACATCCAGTTTATACCCAACTTTTACAACAAGGGTATTCCGTTGTATTACCTCATTGCACCGTGTTCTTATTTTTACGTCCGGCTGAAGCTTCATCCGACGTCCCGCCTACCGCAGGGCTGGTTGCTGCACACGCTTCCATTCTGGCTCGGTTTGATAGACATCGTACCCTATATGCTGACCCCCATGGCCGAGAAGCAGGCGTTTATGGCACGACTTGCCGAAAATATCAGCCTGGGCTTCGAGCACGGATTCGGGTTTATCGACCAGCAGTGGCATTATATCCTTAAACTTACCCTTGGGGTCATCTACCTGTTCGCGCAGTGGCGGCTACTTTTTATGGCCGATGCTACCGGCCATGCCTACAGTCGCGGGCTACGCCCCGCGCTCTACGGCTACACCTTGATTTTTTCCCTTTTTACGTTGCTGAACGTCGGTGTGGTATTCAATATCCTGTTCAACCGACAGCAATCATCCTATATCCTTATGGATCCCGAAAAGCTATTTTGGATCAGCTTACTTTATCTGCTGGTGGGCGTTTGGCTGTGCATCGACCCGTACACCCGAATCCGAAATAGGCGACAATCAACATAAAAATCACCCAATTTGGGGGATATTTCGGAACCAAAAACGCTTTATGTTTGTTAGTGTCGAAATCGGACCTTTAACAGAAAATTGTGGTTGAAAGAAAAATGAAAAACCACCCTTTTGGGTGGGAAATCCTATCTGCCCAATCTCGTACATTTGTTTCGATTCAGACCTAGAGTACCAAAAGCCAACGGTGTGCGACCTGTGGCGCGGGCGGTGAGGGTCTCGAAAATTATTATGACGCAAAACAAGTATAACATAGCCATTGTCGAAGACAATCAAGCCATCTTGAACGCTCTGTTGGAGTTTTTTAGTACGTCTAAAAACTTCGACCTCTGCCTCACCGCCGCGTCGGCAGAGGAGTTCATGGATCAATGGAAAGATCAGCGGATCGACCTACTACTGAGTGATATCGGACTTCCAGGGAAGTCCGGTATCGAAACCGCATGGTATGCAAAACGTAAATCGGCTGCCACCCAGGTGGTGATGTATACGGTGTTTGATGATAAGGAAGCCATCTTTCAGGCGCTTTGCGCAGGCGCTTCCGGCTACCTGTTGAAAAACACCCCATTGCCGAAAGTGGAGGAGCAGCTGCTCGATGTCCTTAATGGTGGGTCGGTGATGAGTCCGCACGTAGCCCGTATGGTCATCGGACATTTCAATCCTTTTCTGGATAAAGCGTTCACCGATGCCGAACGGCTGACGCCGCGGGAAATTGAAATCGTATCCATGCTGCAAAATGGCGATTCCTACAAACAGGTGGCTGAGAACTTTAACATCAGCGTGGATACCGTTAAGTTTCATATTCGAAATATCTACAGTAAACTGCAGATCAACAGTCGGGCCGAGTTGATCAATAAATATAAGCGCCCAAAATAAGAAAACCGAAGATTATCAACCCTCTTAGGTGACAACGCGCGTACCGGCCATCCAGATTCCCCCAGTTGTGATGGTAGAACGCAACGCTGGATAATTACAGCTGGTCGCGCGTTACTTATTGAAACTATTGGAAGCGGCCGTGAAAGGCCCTTTGCAGACATGAAAACCTTGATATGCGCCGCATGGCTAACGCCATTACAACGCCTTGAACCTCTTCAGTATTACAGCTGCAGCTCCATCATGACGTCCGCACGATCGTATATACCCGGCTCGACCGGGATGTCCCGAAATCCCACTTTGCGATAGATGGTTATCGCCGTTTCCAGTCTTTTCTGTGTAAAAAGCACCAGTCTTTTCGCCCCTAAGGCGCGTGCCGAAGCAACGGCGTTTTGGCAAAGCAGCGTCCCCGCGCCCATCCCCTGGAATCGTTCATCGACCGCCATTTTGGTCAGCTCAAAGGTATCGTCGCCGCGCTTCTTCAACGCCACTGTACCGACAATTTCGTCGCCGTACGCCACGAACAAGATCTTACCGCCATCATTCAGGATCGCCTCTTCAGGATTCGAAAGCACGTATTCGTCCACGGGTTCGACGGTAAAATATTTATTCAACCAAGCCTTATTCAGGTTTTCGAAATGCGGTTTCCATTCGTCGCGGTATTCGCATAAACGAAACTGTGCCGTAAATTGCGCATGCAACTCATTTAAATCTAGCAAGTTAATGCCGATATTAAGCAGTTCTTCCTGCCCCTTGGGGTAGATGCCGGAGAGTGCTTGGGGGATGGCGCCGATGCTGAAATCGCGCTCGCTGGCTTCATAGATCGTCGTTCGCGGACAGTTGGGGAAATTACAGCCCACCACGATCAGCGACCGGATATCTTTTTGCTTCAGAAAGTTTTCCAGTGGCGTGTCGTAGAAGGCTCCCCAACGGGGTTTATAAACCGCATAATCCCCGTCGCCCATCGGCACTATTTCCCCGGCAAGTAGCTTTAGGTGGTCTGGCTGCGCGACGCCTCCCGGCAAGAGTGGGCGTACGATCGCCGCACCCGCCGAGTGCGGTGCTACAACCGATCTCCCCGAGGCGATGTACTGCCTGCGGCACAGGTCGGCATTGCTGCCGTCTTGCCTATACAAGCGGACCACGTGTACCACCGGACGGCGGAACTTCCGAAAGCAGCGCGCAATATCGGAGACGACGGGAATGACCGTTTCCGTCCCGCTGATGTAGGCGTTGCCTTCAGGAACGGCAAAGTCGACCTGCATATCAATGATCAGTAATGCGACGTGTTGCCAATCTATTGCGGTGAGCTCGTTCATCGTATAAGAAGGTAAATTGTTTAATCGCTTTGCACGTTCACGGCAGTCTGCTGCCCGCTTTTGATGAAATAGATCCCGCCCATCGCCGCCAGGAGGGCCAAGCCCGTGATCCAGGTAAGCCGCTCGTCCAGGAAAAAGTAGCCCAGCAGCAGGGCGATGAATGGGTTGATGTATGCGTAGATGGCCGCCAAACCGATGGGCAGCTTTTCCAGTGCATATACGAAGCAGGGGTAAGAGAGCAGCGACCCGATCACGATCAGGTACAGCAGTGCCCAGAAACTGCTTGCCGAAATGGATGACACGGCGCTGAAGTCATCAAGCAACAGCGACATGAGCAGCAGCACGATCCCTCCAAAGAGCATCTGAAGGGCGGCGCTGGTAAGCGCATCCATTTTGGACGGCCGGTATTTGGTATACACACTGCCGGAAGCAAACGCCAGCGCTGCGAGGAAGGCCACTACCATGCCGGCAAAATACTGTGGGTTGGCCAAGTCGGTGATGTTGTCGCTAAACATCAGGGAGATACCAATGCATCCCAGCAGCAGACCGGTGGCCACTCTCAGGTTGAGCACATTGCGGTCGGCGCCGCTGACAAAGGCCACGATGACCACATAAACCGGCATGATGGACACGATCAACGCGGCCAATCCGCTGGGGATATATTTTTCGCTCCAGCCGACCACCCCGTTGCCCAACGTGATCATCAGTACGCCGGGGATGACCTGGCGAAACATCGTGCGGAACGGTATGCCGCTCGTCTTTCCGAACAGGCGCAACACCAGCAGCAGGAGGCCTCCGGCTATGGTCTGCCGAACACCAGAGAATAAAAAGGGCGGGAAGGTGGTGACACCAATCCGCATGGCGAAATACGTAGTACCCCAAACGATGCAGACGACGGCCAGGGCGAAATACGCAAGAGTTAGTGGTTTGCTCATGTAATATCAATCAGTAGGACAAAAGTCGGTAAAAGCAGGCGACAAATACCAGAACAATTTTTGCCAATCGAAACCATACAGTTTTCGGCCGGTAGGCTTCGGGACACGCGCTCCAAGGAATGGTGCGAACCGCACAGAAATGTAGCAGGGATTTATAGGGTTTTACTACGGATATGATTCGTACTTTATAGGGATTTTGCCCCTACGAAGTCCCTAGAAAGTCCCTACAAGATCCCTAGAAAATCCCTATCGAAAATGCCGGGGAACCATTGGTTTTATAAAGGGTCAACCCGATTAAGTTTTTCGCATATTTCCGAAAAAGTGTTATGTTTATGGCTGACATAGAAACTGGGAAAATTTAAACCTCATAATACGATATCATGATATACCGGCTCTTTTTCAGCGTCGTTGGCGCGGCATTAGTTACAATGGGCTGCACGTCGCAGGGCGACACGCAGCGCGAGGAAATCACTCTTGAATGGGAAATTGTGGAAGCGCACCATGAAGGCGGCAACGAGAGCCTATCCCTGCTGACCATCAAAAACGGATCGCCAGACACGCTAAAAGCGGATGGCTGGTCGATTTACTTCAACGGCCTGGGCGGACGTACTGCCGGGCCGGACACGGCCGTGGCGAGAATCGAACGTATCAATGGCGACTTTTTCACCTTTACGCCGCAACCCGGCTGGCAGCCGCTGGCGCCGGACTCCGCGGTGCAGATCCGTATCCTGACGCGGGTGCTGCGGAATCTCACCGACATACCTGTTGGCTTTTATATGGTTTCCGACCGGTATTCGGAGGGCAAGGCCTTGCCCCTGCAGGTGATGCCCTACAGCGAGGCAGATGACCAGGAAATGGAATTGGCCAAGCGCATCTACGGGCAAAATGCCACCATTATGGAGGTGGCTGATAGCGAATTGCCGCCGGTATTTCCCACGCCCCTTCGTTATGAGGTGGGGTCGACAGCGTTTGAACTGGATGGCGACGTAGCTATTGTTGCGGATACGGCGTTTGGCGATGAGGCAAATTATTTGCAGGCCGAGCTGGCCAAAGTATTGGCCACGGCACCGTCTGTCGTATCCGGACAGGCGCCGGGCACGACTATCCATATCGGCCATAAGCCGCTCACGGAAGCTGAAGGGTATGAACTGACTGTGGACGAAGCCGGTGTGCGCATAGCGGCGGCCACCCCCGCGGGGGCGTTTTACGGTATTCAATCGTTGTTGCAACTGGTACCGCCCCAGGCATGGAAGGCAAAGCAGCCGGCCGTGCAACTCGCCGGCGTACGCATTACCGATGCACCGCGATTTGGCCACCGTGCCGTAATGCTCGATGTGGCCCGCAATTTTCAAAAGAAGGAACAGGTACTCAAAATACTCGACTTATTGGCCCATTACAAGATTAATGTGATGCATTTTCACCTCAATGAGGACGAGGCGTGGCGATTGGAAATCCCCGGATTGCCCGAACTTACCGAGGTGGGCAGCCAGCGCGGGCACACCCTCGATGATGCGCTTCACCTGATGCCTTCGTATGGCTCCGGCCCGGGCACGTCAAACGCCGCGGGAAGTGGTTTCTACAGCCGCGAAGACTTTTTGGATATCCTGCGTTATGCGGCAGCGCGCCACATTCGCGTCATTCCGGAGATCGAGACGCCGGGGCATGCCCGCGCGGCGATCAAGTCGATGGACGCCCGCTACGCCAAGTATATGGCACAGGGCGACACGGCCGCTGCCAAGCAGTTTTTACTGCGCGACCTGGACGACAAATCCGTGTACCGGTCGGTGCAGCATTGGAACGACAATGTCATCAACGTGGCGCTCCCGTCTACCTATTCTTTTTTGGAAAAAGTGACCGACGAGCTTATCAATATGTATAAAGAAGCCGGGGCACCCCTGGAGACCATCCATTTCGGTGGTGACGAGGTGCCGGCCGGTGTATGGGAGCAGTCTCCCGTAGCCCTGGATCTTGTCGCCAAAGCTCACGCACCGAACATCGACGAGTTGTGGCACTATTATTTCAGCCGCGTCAACAAGATGCTGGCGTCGCGCGGCCTATACCTGTCGGGGTGGGAAGAAATTGGCATGAAGAAGGCGTTGGTAAACGGCCAGAAGCGAATGGTTGTAGAACCGCGGTTTGGTAAGGACAACTTCCACGTCGACGTGTGGAATAACCTTGGCGCCAACACCGATCTGGCTTACCGGCTGGCCAACGCAGGTTACAAAGTAGTGCTGACCAATGTGACCAATTTTTACTTCGACCTCGCTTACAGCACCAGCTTTTACGAGCCCGGACAGTACTGGGGCGGCTATGTAGGTTTGGAGAAACCTTTCCGGTTCATACCGTATGACTACTACCGCAGCTTATTTGACGACAACACAGGCAAGTTGGTAGACCTATCCAAGTTTGCGCGAATGGAGCGACTTACCGCTGCGGGGCGGGAAAATATCGTGGGACTGCAGGCGCCGCTGTGGAGTGAGAAGATCACCACCGCTGAGCGTATGGAATATCTGCTGCTCCCGAAATTTTTCGGGCTCGCCGAGCGGGCGTGGGCGCCGAGGCCGATGTGGGGTGAAGGGGCTACCGGCACGACGGACGATGCCGCATACCAGCGCGATTGGTCGGTATTTCTGCATACCTTGGGCAAACGCGAACTACCGCGTATCGACCACTACGCGGGAGGCTACGAGTATCGAATTCCGACCCCGGGCATCGAAGAACGCGATGGACAATTGCATGCGAATGTCCAGTTCCCGGGCTTTGTCATCCGCTACACCACCGATGGCAGCGAACCGACTGCGTCGAGCGCCGTCTATGAGGGGCCGGTGGCGGCAGGCGGTACCATAGCGTTCCGAGTGTTTAACGCAGATGACAGAGGCGGAAGAGCGGTGTACTGGCGGAGTGCGAGCGCGAAATAATGCGTGAATACAGCGTTACGAGGCCGTTAAGTCCTTTAAGTGTTGCTCGAATTTAAGCAGCACCTGCTCTTTTCTGAGGTAGCTCTCAGCATATCGCCTCGCGCGTTGACGGTAGGATGTTAGTTCTTCATTCAACGCCTTTTCCAACCCTTGGATAAGTGCGTCTGTGGATTCCGGCTCAACGACGATGCCTGTTTGATGGGTATATACCACCTCATAAAGCGACGATCCGGGCAGCGCCGAGACCATCGAAAAGCCTCCGGCAGCAAGGATGCTGGTGAGCTTGCTGGGCATCACGAGGTCTGTGGCCGATTTTTTTTGCAGTACCAGGTGGATATCTGCCGAAGCCAGCAGTGCAGACAGCTTTTCGTAAGGTTGTAAGGGGAAAAAGCGTACCTGCCGCAACCCGGCTTGCGCGGCTAGGGACTCCAGTCGGCCCCGTGCGCCTCCCGAACCGCAGATCACGAAATGTACGTTCGATCGATCCCGGAAATATTTTGCGGCGTCAATAACGATCTCCAGCCCCTGCTTTTCACCCAGGTTGCCTGAGTACAGGATCACGGTGTCGTGCATGGCGATATTCCATTCCCGCCTCAGCGATTGCTCTACCGGCAGCGGCCGGATCGACTGCTCATCCACCCAATTGGGAAACATGAAGTATTTTGTTTCGGGAACTCCTTTTTCAAGGATTTTACGTTTCATTCCTTCACTGATGGAGGTGACCGTCGCGCTCTCGTCGAGCAAATATTTTTCAACCCTAAACATGAGCTTCAGCAAATGCGGATGGCGGATCATTTCGAGTTCTTTGGCGGCGTCGATTTGCAGGTCCTGGATGTGGGTGATGAGTTTGGCACCTTTCAGCTTGGCATACAGTAGGGCATAAGCGCCCAGATGAAAAGGCGGACTGATGTGGATGACGACATCATATTTTTTCTTCAGCAGCAGGCTGAACCATGTTGGAAATACCCCACCTAGAAATGACAGCTCGTGCAGCATGCGTTTTTTCGGCGTCACGGTTGTGGGTACATAAAGCGGAACCCGATAAACCGTTACGCCGTCGCGTTGCTCGCGCGTCCAGCCCGAGCTTCGATAGGGCTCATGAACCTTCCACTCGGGATAGTATGGCTTGGCGGTGACGACCCCTACCTCGTGCCCCCGACTGGCAAGCCAGGCGCCCATTTCGCCGGTGTATTTGCCAATGCCGGTGAGCTCGGGGGCGTAGTTGATGCCGAAAATGAGGATACGCATTAGGACTGTTGTTTGCTTTTCAGTTCCTTTATTTTAAAGTAAATTTCGGTGAAGTACGCCATTTTCAGTTGCGCGAAAGCCACTCCCCTGGCGCCATCCAGAAAGCCGCCCATCAGGAAAAAACTTCCAATAAAGTAAACGGGTCCCAGTATTGGCGTATTCATCAGTCGGTATTTAATCTTCTGTCTCCAGCCTAGCTGATGGCTTTTACCATCGGTCTTCATCTTTAGGTACCGGGCCGCCTCCCAACTGGAATAGGCGTTGTGTTTGGCGATATATTGCTTCACGCTCCGCAAATCACGATGGTCGATCTTGGCTTTGATGACACCCACCTGGCCGGACAGTATGGGATATTCGTGTATTTCCATATCGAAGTGGCTCCACTGTTTTTCGTCAATGAATTCGTATTCGCCGGCTCCGACGCGAAATAGCGCTAGTTTTTTTAATGGGTAGCCACCTCTGAGCTTCTTCCCCATAAAGTACAAGGTATAGTTGAGCCAGAAGCCTACTTTGTTCGTATCTGTTAGCGCCTTTGTCGCAGCCTGCTTGAACTGGGGGGTGAGGTATTCATCCGCATCGAGAAACAGCACCCATTTGGTTTTAGGCGTGTGGTTGCGGAGGTACCAGTTTCGCTTTTTGGGAAACTGGCCATTCCATTGGAAATCGATTACCGCCGCCCCAAAGTTCCGGGCGATCTCTTTCGTCCGATCGGTACTTCCGGAATCGACGACAACGACGTCTCTGGCGAAATCGCGGCCGACGGCAGTGAGACACTCCGGAAGATGCCGTTCCTCATTTTTTGTGGGGATAACGATGGTTAGGTCAAGTAATTTATGCGGTGTAAGCTTTTTCAAGGTTTAGTTTGTAAGAATTCGTTCTTTGATCGGTTTACAGGGAAACCCCGAGCAGACGGTCCAGGCCGGCATATCTTTTAGGACAACAGACCTGGCGCCAACCACAGCACCTTCGCCGATTGTAACCCCGGGGTGGATAAATACGTCTGCGGCTACCCACGCTCGATCACCAACAACGATAGGGCGTGCGTATAACGGAAACCCGTTTTTTGTATAGTCGTGGGTGCCGGTGCTAAGGTGCGCGCCCTGTGAGATAACAGCCATTTTTCCGATTTTAATTTTAGCCTGTGAATAGAGGATCGCGTTGTTGCCTACGCCAGCGTAGTCGTCGAGTTCTATATTCCATGGTGCCCAAATTTTTACCGCAGGGTAAACGTGTACGCCTTTGCCAATTTTTGCCCCAAATATACGCAGGATCAGCGAGCGCCAGCGATGAAAGGGGCGCGGAGAGTAGCGGAACGCAATGATATATATCACGTTCCAGGCCACCCTCTTAAGTCGGTTTCCCAACGAGAATGATGCTCCGGTATGTGTGTTGACGTTGTATTTCATCGTCTTAACTCGTAAAGGCGTCGATCAGTTTTTTGGCAGCATTGCCGACGGCGAACCGAGATTTGAATGTTTCTTGAGCGGCATTGGCCATTGCCGTTTTGTCTTCGTCATCTAACTCGTGCCAGGTTTTTAAAGTTAAGTATGTGCTCTCCTCGGTATCGTCGCCCACTAGTCCTCCACCGCCCTCCTTAATCTCCAGCCAGATGTTCACCTTATTGGTGATCAATACCGGTTTGCCGCAAGCCATCGCTTCCACGATAGAAATTCCAAAATTTTCCTGATGGCTAGGAAGTATGAACGCCTCGCATCCGTACAATGCGGCCCATTTTGTATCTCCAGTTAACATACCCGGAAAAATTACATCGGGGCTGTTTTTTGCAATCCTGAGTAAGCGCTTTCCGAAATTAGTCTCCAATCCAGGTCCGGCGATAATCAGCCTAGGTAATTCCGGGTACGTCAATTTAAGTATTAAGTACGCATTAATCAAGAAATCAACTCCTTTTTTGGGATCGATCCGACCCATAAACAACCAATAGGGCCGATCTTTAAGTCCACCGTGTTGATTCAGGAAGGCCTCACTTGTTAGGAGATTATTAGCTGGCGGCGCTTCAACGCCATAACCAACATTTATTTCGTCTTTGGGGGTGTAAGGGCGAAATGACTGTCGGGCCAGCAACAGCTCCTGCTCACAAGTGAATAATAGCCCATCGATATTATTGACAACCCGTTGTTCGATGAGTTTCCAAAAAAACCAATTGCGAAGCGCTTTAAGTTTGCGGCCTTTCGCCCGCTGAAAGTATGGGTCGAGCATGCCATGCGGCATTAGGAACAACCTGGGGCCTCTTGGATGGCGCTTCTTGTATTTTTTCCATACCTTATAGGTTCCAAAACTATTGTACAACCACAAGCCGTGAATGATGATTGCGTCGAAACGGTGGATATTAAGTTTTAGCCACGGGCGCAACGCTTTGCAATAGGCGTAGGGCCCCGTGGCGGGCCCTATGGCGTGTATGGGGCAAAGGTTGCTGTCCAAAAACGGGGCGTCCGGTGGGTCAAAACAGAGCACCTCATTATTTGCACCGAGCGCGTCCATTGCGGGGATGCTGTTACGTATACCCTGAGAAGGACCTCCGTGGGTAGGGTTCATACTGGCGATGACGCGGAGGATGTTCATAATTATAAAACTCTACCTATTTGTCTTGTGAAGTATTTAGCGTCTTTGTTCATCTTCTTGATCAATGAAGCTGGAACGCCCGCGTACAATCCATATTGCTGTTCAAAATTTTTGTTTAGTAGAGATTTTGCGCCCAATACTGAGAAACTAGGAAGTCGAGCGCCTCCTAAAATCACAGAATTTGTTCCGATGAAGCAATAGTCTCCGATTTGAATGGGTGCGCTATCCTGTCTATTCTCCTCGATATCTATAGAATGTGTAAGGAATTGGGAGTGATACCCGGCCACGGTAACAAATCGTCCAATCGTGATACTGTTTGTGCAATCAATATGATGAAGTTTGGTAATTGCCGAGTGGTCTCCAATGACCAATTCTGATTTTCGTCTATTTCTTTGATGACTAAAATACGGCAAATTGGTATCCGCCGAAAGCCCCGTGATCCAGTTGCTCCGTCCGACCGATCCATTGATACCCAATTCGAAATAGTCTAAATGAATTGCCACAGTGAAATGTGCTATCCGGGAATATTCTTTCATGACCAATTTTTTGGGAAACACCCATGCTAGGCCGATATAAGCAGTAGGATGGATATCGTAATTGAACCAAGCTTTGAGTAGCCATCTTTTGAGGGGCCACGGAAGTAAAAAAACCAATAATTTTTTAATCATACAGTGCTAAAAACTGATCTGTCAACGCATTTTGTTCGAATCGTTCACAATTGATAAATCCTTTTTGGATGTATTCGGCTCTTAGTTGAGGATTTAGTATTAAAAGGTGTAATGCGGCGGCGAATTCCTCTTTACTATAAGGGCTGGCATAAATAGCCGCTCCTCCAGATACCTCTGGCACCGGTTCGATGTTACTTGCTATCACCGGTGCACCGCACGCCTGAGCTTCGATAAGTGGCCACCCAAACCCTTCGCTAAACGATGGAAAGATAAGTGCCGTACATCCACTATATAACGCTGTTAAAACTTCATGTGTTGGTTTAACAATGCAGATCACACGATTAGATAGGCCTAGTTCCTCAATTTGAGCTCGCAATAAAGTATCAATTGGTTGACCTGCAAAGCAGATTTTGCCCTGCCATTTTTCTCCAAGCTCATGGGCCATGTCGATTAACATTTTCCTGTTTTTGCGCGGTAACGCTGATCCTACCTGTAGAATGTAATTGGCGTCATCTAAACCGTGTTTTTGCAGCAGCGGTATCCTCTGCGGATATGCAACCGGTTTAAAAAGGGAGTTGAATGAGTTATAAATAACGATCCACCTTTTGTTTGAGGGTCGCGTCTGAGTAGTTATAACAGCTAAAGACTTTAATTGATTTAACGTTGTGCGCGACACGCATGCAATCCGGTTTGCGGTTATGAGATTTTTTAATATCCATTTTTGCAGCAAAACTCCTGTTGTGCTTGCTGGACAGTATGCATCAGTGTGCCCCAAAGCGCCACGTATTGCCAATACATCATGGCAGGTGATGCCACTTCGACTTTTTGGTAAAACAGCGAGGTACGGCGCGTTTGAGTGATCGCAAATATGGAAATAGGTGTCCCGGTATTTGCTTTTCAACAGCTTTAGTTTTAATATTAGCGGAAACAATACCCATTTGTCCAAATAGCCTAACCATTTACTGACCCCTCGAAGGGTTGATCGCTGCCCTAGAGCAAAAAAAACGACTGGCTTCCACAAAGTCACTTGCAAACCTTTTTGCAAAAGTCCTTTTTGTAGACTAAGAGAATAGCGATTCATGCTTTCTTGGTGATCCAATGGATAATTTCCAATCAGTATAAAGTGATTGTTTTTCACCCTTTAAGCGCTTTTGATTTTAAAGAATTATTGTTGACCCCGTTCGTTTTAAATGCCGCTATTGTCAGTCCACCGCCTAATACTGAAAAGCCTAAACTTGTGGGCTGAGCCCATTGGCCTTGTAATATCGGTATAATGGAAAAGCTAAATAGTAACCACGGAACAATCTCATTATATGCCAAATATTGGTAACCCTTTAATCCCAATCTAAGAACCACCGCAATTCGCGTCATAATGATAACCATCCCCAGCAAAAAACCCATTTCGCCAATTAATCGACCCCATTCCCCCTCAGATATTAAAAATGTAAGCTCGCCGGTCAAGAGCTGGGAACCGACATTTGTTCCTAACCCCAATCCATAGCCTAATAAAGGAGTATTTGCCTCACTAAAAACAGCTTTATACATACCGCCCAAAAAGCGATCAATTATTACACCTTCAACTCCCCCCTCAACTCTATTGGCCGTTTCAAAGCGCACTGTAAAAGCTTGTATGGGGGCCTGAAGAAACGGAAAGGAACTGAGCACTACTACGAGTATGATGAGTCCGCTGAATATAAATATAAGATACTTAGTTGCTTGTGGTTTTCTTATGATAATAAATAAGCTGAATAATAAAGAAATGAGGACTTGAGATAACAGTGATCGGCTGATTGAAAACGGAATAGCGGAAAGCAAACACATGCTTGTAATAATCAGTAACCATGTCTGTACGGCTCTTTGTGGCAGAAGCCAAAATATTAAGATAAAAGGTGTTAACATTCCATAAAACAAGGCCGTACCATTAGTGAAAGAGAACGTGCCGGGTGGTCGCAAATACCCCAGTGCACCGCTGAAACCCGCGCCATCCATATCTCCACCCACTCCGCGATTGACCCAGGCAGATTGAGGGCTATAAAATTGTAAAGCAATAAGGACGGTCATTGGTATTGTGATCCATAATAAAACTTTACCCATTTTGATAACATCCGTTTGACTAAACACCTTACCTATCAAAAACATAAAAGGTACTTGGATGATGAAAATACGTAATCCATAAACCGCGACAGCTAGATCTTTATGACCAAAGAGTAAAGTGGCCAAGAACGAAATGCAACTAACTGCTATGAATATATAAAGATAATTGTTCCTTGGAAAACAACCTTTTTGATAAGCAAAGGCCATTAATATTAATGCGACGGGATCACGAATAACTAGCAAGGGTGTGGCAAAAGATGGCAAAAGCCACTTACGAAAAGCGCCTTCAAAAATCAGCAGGAATACATAAAGCCATATTCCCTTTTTGATGATTCCCGAATCTTTATTTTTTGAAGTAATCATATGCCTTAAATATCAGATAATGGCAAAAATGATTTTGGCTACGTAATTTTCCCATGTGTAGGTGGCTGCATGGTAATAAGCCTGTCGACTCATATGTGAAAGAACATTTCGATTGGCTAAACACCATTCTAGCTTGTCTGCGATAATTTCTGGCGACCTAATAGGAACCAAAAAGCCCGTTTCATTTTCGATTACTAAATCCTCTGCGCCTGTATTTGGAGTGATAATTATTGGAAGCCCTTGGCTCATCGCTTCTTGAATGACTAATGCTCTACCCTCGACGATGGAGGGTAAACAAAATATGTGGCATGTTGACATCAACTGAAGCACTTCTTCATGTGAGCCCGGGGGTACATATGTGAAGTTTTTACATTCTGCCTTATAAAATGATAAGTCGTCGACTGCGCTACCCATTACAATGAGTTCTATTTTATCACTGTTGAGCAATCTCACTGCCTCAAACAAATCATATAATCCTTTTCGTTGTGTGAGAGACCCAACAAAAAGTACTCTCAGTGTGGTTGTGTTTTCCCCTAATTTACTTGCTGAAAGAGGCGGGAGGGACGGAGGACTACCAAACGGAGAAATGATGATTTTTTTGTCATGAGCGCCGACAGGAAGCGAATCATAAACGAATTTGCTGGGCACCACCACAAAATCTGCAAGGGCAAGTTCTTCTGTCTTTCGTTGCAGTTTTCTTTCACTATCGCTAATTCCGCGGGTCAGCGTGTGTGCCCATCGTGGTATTCTATCAGCCTCTTCCTGCATTATCTTTCGCCCAGTTTGCCAATATGCGATAGGTAAATCATATATAGTTGCTAATCCGAGTTTTTTAGCTAATCTGAAAGTTTCGCAGGCAGCGTCTTCATATGCATATACTGCTGTTGCACCATGACTAACTTCGCATGGAAGCGCGGAGGCTACGTGGTAATCCAATGCTTGGTATACTCGATCAATGCAAAACATTCCCTTTTCATGCCGAATTAGATTTTTAATCCCCGCCCGGTAGGCTAATAGGCGACCCAAATCCCGATAAGGGTAGGTGTGCGTGAACGGTCTGAGTACGTCCTCAAAGCGACGTTTTTTCAAGGAAGAAAATCCAGTGACGTTGCTTAATCTATCCAAAAAACTCCCATTATATACAGCAAGTGATGTATAAAATTTATGTAATATGTTGCTGGAAGCTAAACCTGTTGCTATCGCTCTTAGGTTTGCATTTCCTGTTGGATGTGTAAGCACTACTTTTTGTGTCTTTTCCATTACACTAGGGCTGACATATTAATTGGACATCCAACTCAATATACTGCTTCCGATCACTTGCCAACTCCTTTTTTTATGGTACCAGTTTAACATTTTTTCTGTCCGTGCTTTAGCCTCAATTTTGATTATCTTATAATTATTTAACAATTCTGCTCGATCAAAAAACGAGTCAGATGGTAGTTCAACTATAGCCTGACGAATATCGCAAACTATCGGAACCCCATGTGCAACCATTGACAGAAATGTGCCGGATTTAACTATACTGTCATTTGTTTGACTTATAAAAGCACCTTCGGCGGATAAGAGTTCGGTTGATATATTCGAATTGGACAATACCCCTAGTTGTGTATAAAAGCCATCACCTAATTTTAGCCTTGCATATGTTATCTCTTCTTTACCATAACGATCTCCCGTCGGGCCGATTGCTCTTATTTCAGTAATATGTCCCCTTCGGATGAGCTCTTTAATTAACTTAATATTTGCCTGTAATGTCCATAATCGAGTATGTGATAATCCGAATATTATCCAAGAACCTGGTTTTCTGTTCGTTTTTAAAACATCAATATGTGTTGGCGGAAAAATATTAGCTCCCACGGACTGAACGGATATATTTATACAATGTCTTTCTTTTTCCAGTTTTTCTTTTTGACCAGGGGTAACCGCAGAAATGCCGCTGGCTAGATCAGCAATTTCTAGGCAAGCCTTTTTAGCTAATTGATCAATTAATTTCTGATGAATTTTTAACTTTTGACTGCCGTTCCATATTTCATGGAAGAGGACGAAGATTCTGACATTTGGACTGGTTTTTTTGAGTCGCCGTAAAAAGCAGATAAAAGAAATAGGATAACCGTATTTAGCAAACCCTAACGGAGTGTAGTTTATAAGGACATCGGTATCCTGATTTATTTTTGTTGTTGTGATCCGCCAGTGTTTAAATTCAAAAGGAGTCGATGTTTTCAGTCCCAAGGGGCGCTCAGTGCCGAAAATAATTTTTGAATATGCGCTATGTTTAAACAACTGTTCTGCTACATTAAAAGCATAGTCATTTACACCGCATATACTTTGAGAAGCCTTTGGTGTTATTATCATTAACTGTCTATTATTGTTTAAACTTGTGGTAGTCATAACAAATTGTCATTAAATGTCGCGTATATACCTTTTTAAAGGTTTCTCATAAAAATGAAATGAAAGGAACGAGAAATTGATTAAAACAAAATAAAATATACCTAACGTAATAGGTAAATAAAATATGTTCTGGTCAAAACCAAGACATTCCGTAATTAATACAAAAAGTAGTTGTAATGGAAAGTGAATGAGATAACTTGAATAGCTTATGTCACCGATAAATGCCATCTTTTTGCCGACTCCTGGGCCTTTTATCGTTTCGACTAAAGAAACACCTATCACTATCAGAGGAAACATGTACAATTCGAAGAAATAAAAGGGGAGTTGTTGTTTAGCTATATATCGGGTGTAGATAATATACATCAACGATAATGAAAAAATCAGTATCATTATAGCCAAATTAGCTTTCATAGTAAACTCTTTGTACATGAAACTGTAAATAAAATAAGTAAGGGCGCCAACAAAAAAAGATATCATTCCTGTTCCTATCGGGTAGAAATCTGTACGTTTTAGTAAATAACCGACACAGATTAACAATACACAAATTACCCAATTGTTTAGCCTCACATAGGACATTCCAAAAAACAGTAGATACAAGAATAATTCAACTGAAACAGACCATGAAGGGCCGTTAAATGAAAAGTGCGATACAAACCAATTAAAAGTAAGTGTTAGGTAACCGATAAAAGTCCAAAAGTTGTAATCATGATAGACAAAATAGAATCCATGTTGATCATAATAAATAATTTGTAATACGAGCACCGCAATTAGCGTTAAAAAATGCAATGGATAGAGTCGCGATAACCTGTGTTTTGTAAAAGTTTTAAGACAAATTTTATTGAGAGAAATATTATTAGCGTATAGCCAAAAAAAGATGAATCCAGATAAAGTGAAGAAAAACTCTACGGCTCTCCATCCCTGCCCATAGAAAGGCCGGAATAGTTCGTAAAGAGGAAAAAGACTTTTGTCAATACTTTGCCCAAATTCGCTTTTTATTCGATTGTCGAAGAAAAAATGTTGCCAATGCCATAGTACAATGCTTAGAGCCGCTATTCCTCTTAATGTGTCTAACCAGTAAAATCTAGTTGGCTGTTGCGTTATCGTGGTATCTGACATTCTGTAGGTATTCTTGTCTATAAAAATTTAACGGCTTAACAAATGATTTAAGTGATTCCTTAGCCAGACTCGAATGTTGCAAGTAGACGTCTTCAGACATGTGAATTGCTCGCCGCATCTTATTGTAAAGGTCATCTACATTGCCGGGTTCAACAAGCAACGCTGAGGGCCCACCAGCTTCTGGTAGACCGCCGTCATTTGAGACTATTGCCGGAACGCCAACGCTTCTTGCTTCAATTGGAGTTAGTCCTAAATCCTCTTTTGTATTTGCAGGAGCTATCAGCCATTTTGTTTTAGCGAGCAGTATGTTTTTATCTCTGTCACTTAAGAAACCAGGCAATTGAATTTTCGTGGATAGCCCATGTTTTTCTATTAAATCAAATACTTTTTGTCTAATTGGGCCGTCACCGACGATTGTTAACGGCCAATGATTGCTGTCGACCTTTAACCTGGCATAAGCTTTGATTATTTCTTCTATCCCTTTATTTTTGATCCATCTTCCAATAAATATAAACCCTTGGCGTTTTTGAATGGGAACGCACCCTTGTGAGAGCTGACATACGGTTGGTACACAAGCACTGTTTCGTCTTTTACGACCTGGCTCCCACGTATTCCATACGTAATTTGAGTTATACCATCTTTTATCGGCCAATCTGATCATAATACACCAGATGAACTGTCTAAGGCTGCGAAAACTGCTTTTCCGCTTTCTATTGTGTACAGTTAGATAAATTTTCTTTTTCAATAAAAATGCAGGGAATACGACATCAGGGGGCATATTTTGCGCATGTATTACATCTGCCCACCTTACGAGCTTCATTAGTTCTTTAGAGCCTTTGTGCACAAAATACACGGCATCAGAGGGCAGGTTTGTCATTGTCTTAAGATGTTCAGTTTCATTTTTTTTTGAAACCAACTTATAGCATACTTTGACATCAAATTCTGGCCAAGTGACAGCGGCATTAGCGATAGCAATCATAAATGCCTCGATACCGCCATACATCCCGAAGGATGATCCTACTATTAATAATTTAATTTTTCTTTTCAATCCAAGTTTTCTATGTAAAATATTGCAGCTTTAGTTAATAGGTTTTCAGGTATATGCTTTTTTTTTGTTGCTAATGCAGTTAAGACGTCATTTTCTGAAGATATCTGAAACACCCCCTTATCTTTCAAATTGGAAAATCTGTAGCCACCGTCGTTACCAGATACCAATACCGGAATTGATCTTTCCAACCAAGCAGCCGTTGAACCACTTTTACCGATCCCGTCGACAGGCGTAGTAGTAATCGCGACATCGATATGACTAAACAATCGGTTCAATATGTCTTCGTCAAGGCTAATGTCTATGTGAATAACATGTGCATTAACCGAATTAGCGAGATGCTTTATTAGATTGGTATTCCTTGTATTGCCGCAAATGATTATATTTAATTGTACTCCTTTAATATCTGCCGCTTTTGCAATATACTTGAAAAGTGTTTTAAGCTCGGTATTTGGATATATGGCCCCAAAAAAGCCCACATTTAGTGTGTTGGTTAAAACGTCAATATTGAGGTATCTCTTGTCGATAGTTTCATTCCATTTGTCGTCGGAAGCGTAGCTTTTTATAGAAATATTGCTAAAGACAGGTATAACTCCCACGGCCTTCAGTCCGACATCTTGTAACCTAGATTTATATGGGTTAATGCTTGTAGAAACATAATTTGGTTTTAATTCTTTGATTAGTTTTTTGAGAACTATCCTTTGGCCAAAACCTAAGATTTTTTCTTTCACTGTTGCAGTTGTTGCCATTCCACACCATAGTTCATGAAACATAATATGCCATTTCGCATCTTTTGCTATGGATTTAAGCCGGTTTCCTAAACTAAAACAGAGGCCTTTTCTTTGGAATGAAAAGGGTACAAATTGTAAACTGATCCACTCGGGATTGATGCTACTAATATAAGTGCTTGCTGCTAACGTTCGTTCCGTCCACGTTGTATTTCGAGATAGTCGGAGTACTTTTAATTGCATGCCTTCATCCTGTTGATCCTCTAGTAGGGTCTGGTGAACGTACTTGTCGTTTATCGAAATTATCGTGGCCTGATGATTATGTCGAATCAATTCAGCCGCGAGACGCCTTGTGTAATCGCCAACCCCATCTTTTCCAGGTTCAATTGACCCGCAAATAAATATTATTTTCATCTCGTCTTATCTTGCCGTCGCGTCGGTCATATCGTGAGTTTACTCTACATAATTCTTAAATTGTCGGGCAATATGACAGTTATCTACATTAGATGCCGTTTCAATGATGGTACTGTGTGAGCACCATGATAACTCTCCTTCACTGACGTGTTCACTTTAAATTAGGTGCGTTGAATTTGATTAATTAGGTTTTGTTTTGATTAATCTATTATTTAGCAATCTATAACAATAATAACTAATATCTTGATGAAGCAAATTTAATGCATAGAGTAGCTTTATATGACGTGAATAAATAGCTAATTTGCTAATTTTGGGCATATTTCTTAAAAATTCTTGCGCAATTCCATAATTTCCCTGGCGTCTAGCGATGAAACCTCTAAATAGTTTCCAGACATAAAAGCTTGAAAGGAAGTGAATATGAGTCGATTGTCTTTGTTTAAGCCGCCTTTCTATTTCTTGTGATAAATAAAGCGTCTGTTGTTGATAAATATCTGTCGGTTGATTACTAATCCTATCAATTGATGTATGATTTCTAATTTTGACAGACGCATGCTTGAAATAGTAGAAACTATATCCCTCAAAATAGCATTCGAATAGAAAAAATAATTCTTGCCCACTTTCTAAACGTTCATTCCAACGTAATTTTTTTTGTTCTCTATTTCTAAATAGAAAATTCGATGTTATTGGCCTTTTAAGAAAAAACTCCTGATTAACGTTAGTCATATCTGTTATTCTTATACGTTGTAAACTTTGAGAATCAAAGTTATTATCAAAGTAATATTCATCTCCGAAAACTACATCTTTCATCGTATATTGAGCCATTTGAACTTGCTTTTCAAGAACAGATCCGTCATAAATCGCATCGTCCGAATCTAAAAATTTGATAAATTCTCCTTTTGCAATGTCCATCCCTAAATTTCTAGCTTTGCAAGCGCCCTTTCCTTTATTATAGACTAACTTTAAATGGAGTTGAGGGTACATATCAATCAGCGCAGATACGACTTCAGTCGTATTGTCTACAGAATGGTCGTCCACTACTATGCATTCCCAGTGTCTATAGCTTTGAGAAATCAGTGATTCAATACACTCTCGGATGTGTAGTTCAGCATTAAACGCTGGAACTATAACGGAGATCAGAGGACTTAAGGTCATACTAGCTTTATATTCGAAAATAGGTTAAATGAATATTTTTGTTTCACTTTTCTGTATACAATGCTTCTTCCTTAATACTTTTATGGTATCACAATGAGACTTACATCAATCAATTTACTATAAGATCTATCGTATTATAACGGAACTACAATTTTTTTTCTTCTCATCAATATCCGACAAAAAAAACTGATTAATATCAGTGATACCTTCACTTTTTCCATATCTCCGTCTTTAATAACTATTTTGAGAAGTTTAAGAAAAATTATGCTTCTCTGGACCAAAGGGACATTGATGTCACTTAACGCGACTTTGAATGCAACCAGGCGGATTTTCCTTTTAAACTGCAAATTATTGTCGTCTCTCCATTCTCTATCATGGCAGATGGATGCATTTGGAAACACACCAATTTTAAGATTTTGATATTTTAATCGTTGAATATAATTGTCATCTTCACCGTAATGTCTAAATAATTTTGAATCGAAACCGCCTATTCGTTCTATTGTTTGTCTTGGTAATAACCATGCAGCGGCATTGACAAATGGTATTTCAAAGAGCAAATGACTTTTAGCTGTTTCATCAAATAACCCATTTTGATGCGGAGTACTTCGAAGGTAGTATTTAAAATTAGCATCCAAATCGACTCCTGTCCCGTTTAAGTGTACAGGGCTTACAAGTCCATATTCTGGATTTTGGGCGCTTATCTTTACTAATTGTTCAATAGAGTCTTTTGCTGCTAGCCAAGCATCTTGATTTATTAAAAATATGTAATCGGCGTGTTGATTAAAAGCTTTCTTTATACCGATATTATTAGCTTCGGCAAAACCCAAATTTTCCTTTGAAGTTATTAGATCAACATTGGGATAATTATTTTGGATAAAACGCACACTACCGTCACTTGAATTATTGTCAATTGCAATAATATCAACAGGGATGCTTGACTCAATCAGGGAATCAAAGCACTTTTGAACCCAATTCCGTTGCAGTCCGTTATATACAACTACTATGGTAAAAATCTTTAATGTATCGCTGCTTACCATATGCTCTGTCCTGTAAGACAACTGCTTCATCAGAAATCAAATCTCTTGTAATTCTACCATCCTCTTAAATTTTTCGGACTTCAAAATCAATTCGTCGTAAGGGCCTTCGGCGGCGATTTCTCCGTTGTCCATTAATATAATTTGATCCGCTTGTTTTATTGTCGAAAGTCTATGTGCGACGATTAAAATCGTGTATTTGCCGTGTAAATTGTTGATGCTTTTCTGAATATACTTTTCTGTTTCAGAATCTAAGGCAGAAGTTGCTTCGTCAAAAATAATGAGATCGATATCCTTATAAAGTTCCCTTGCAATTGAGATCCGTTGCTTTTGTCCACCACTTAAATTTATGCCGTTATTCCCCAGGATGGTACTTTCTTTTTCGGGAAGACTATACACAAAATCATAAATATTTGCCTGTCTACAGGCTTGCTTAAACCTCTCAACCTGTTCTGCTGATTGCTCATCCCAAAGTGTTACATTACTAAAAATAGTGTCGTTAAATATAACGGGCTCTTGAGTAATATATCCGATTCGCGCTCTATACGACTCTTTATTAATATCTTTGATATGGAGATCATCAATAATTAACTGACCCGCTGTTAATGGCATTAGTCCTGCTATTACGTTTACTATGGTGGTCTTACCGCTTCCGCTCTCGCCTACAAAAGCGATTGTTTGGTTTTTGGATATTTTTAAATTTATGTCTTTCAGCACTGCCGTGTCGCAATAAAAGAAAGTTGCCTTTATCAATTCGATAGTGCTGGCAATTTTACTAAAAAAGGTACCACCGGATTTTTCGACGGTCTTTTCTAACTCGGTTTCAAATTCCGTCATATTTGTCATCGTGCCCGATACCGCCACAAAACGATTATAAGAAGACTGCAATTGGATTAGTTCGTTTAAGGCCCTGTAAAAGAACAACAAACTAATCAAAATTGGCCCTAAGTTTCCATTAAATACACTGAGTTGAATTAAAATAACGGAGCTAACAATGATCACTAAAATAGGTTCCCGTGTAGATGATATAACAGCTTCTAAGTTTCCTATTTTGCGATTTAACTTGTCAAAAAAATCTACTACATCGGCAAATTTGCCATGATACTTCTGAATATAGCCGGTTGCTTTAAGATATTTAAAATTTGTCGTAAATTGTAAAATTAGACTTTGGTATAGATTGGCATCTTTCGTTAATCTTATAGAATGAGCTTTAGTCGTTTTATATATCCAACTAAAAGCTATATTTGTCAATGCGGCGCCCAGGCAGATGAGCAGAGCAAATTTAGGATCAATAAAGAATGCAAACAACATGTAGATAACGACCATAATGCCGTATTGAAATGCATTGAAATAGTCTTGGTAGGCTTGGGACAGCTTCGTTATTTCGCCAGACAATGTATTTTGGATTCTTCCTACATCAGATTTAACAAAAGCCTTATATTGCATTCTACTCAGCAGTAAGGATAATTTCAAACGCATGGATTTGATAAACGATAACCGAATTTTCAATTCATATGTAGCGCTCAGATATTTTACAACTCCTTTAAGGATGAAAAATAGTGACATTATAAGCAGAATATTTTTCAAGTTTAGTGCAATGCCAACTGTGGTCATCCCTTCTAAAAGGAATTTTAAATTTCCGAGATCCCTTGAGTCAATATTTGCACCGTCTACCATTTGTAAAAGAGGTAAAAACATAGTCAAACCAAATCCATCAAGAAGACCAACACTTATGCTCAATCCTATCCGAACGAAAAGTCTACTGCCGATTCGTCTATAGAAATAGAGAAAATTATGGAAATACCTCTTGAAGAATTTTTTCATTGATTTTCAGCTGTCGTCAAAAATACTAAAAAAGCCATTTCCGCAGCCGGATATTAGTCTTTTAGCGCTTCTTCTATGGAAGTGTTGAATTCTTTGCTAATTTCTTTCGCCAATTTATGTCGTATGCTTTCCATCTCGGAAAAATTTGTACTTAATGCGTCATTAATTAGACGCGTCAGTTTGTCTTTAGATAGATATTGAAGGGGCAATAATCTATTCGACTGTTTTGATTGATGCATAAAAGAGACGAATTTCCGCTTATCATTTATTGATATACACGCACAGCCGGCTCTCCAAGCTAAAATTAGCCCGTGTAAGTTTTGACTGATAATAACCTCGCATTCACCCAATATATCTTGGAGTTCTATGTAAGAGTTTGGTAAGATCAACTTTGTATTAGCTCTGAGCTTTAACCTACGATATAATTTAAAAACATTCCTGATATCTGTGTCCCAACGCCTGGATACGGTTATTTTTATGTTGACGCCGGTTCCCTTACTTATTTCAATCAATGAACCACATATGGAGTCGACTTGTTGCTCACTGAGTTCTTTACTTCCTAAAAGGACCGCGATAGACTTAATTTTTTTATACTTGAAATCTGACTTAGACAAAACGGTATCAGGTATAACCGTCGGGTTCAATCCATAAGACTTCAATTCATAATAACTTTCAGTATCTCTAACGCTCAGGACGTTTGCCTTATTCAGCGCCTCTATCGCAAGCTGTTTGCATTTCCTATTAGTAAATGGCCCTATACTTTGTCCAATTACCAGTATTCTTGCCCCATATTTTTCGGCTATAAGAAGTTCCAAAATTCTTGCATAAAAACTATCTTTCCAGGACTCAATAAAATAGCCCCCTCCAGCCTGAATAAATAAATCGGCTTCTTTGAAATATTGAATACAAGGCAGCAAGGCAGGTGCTTTCCTAAACGCAAGATATTTACTTTGTAAAATAAATTGGTTTAACCGATGAACCAAACCTCTGATTTTTCGAGGAAGTTTGAAGACATGTCTGATATTTCGTGTAGAAATTTCGAAATGAGGATTTTTGCTGATCTGCAGAGTTTTGAAAGCAGATTTAGATAAATGCCTATTTATTGATCTAACGATTTTCATCCTCTCATCAGGTACAATCTCCCTTGTTTCAGATGGATTGAAACTCATTATAGTGATCTCGCATTTAGGATACTTTTCCTTTATTAAATCTATCGTTGAGGCGAGAATTGCGTCGTCGCCTAGATTCGCGTAACCCCAGCCACCAGATATCAATACTTTCATTGTTTTTCCATACTTATCGTCATCATGCGCTAAACGCTATCGCGCTATTTTTTGTCAATCGTTAGAGTACTTCACATCCGAGCCTTCCTTCGAGCTGTTTAGTTCAGACCGCATCGTAACCTTTTCCTTAGTCAAACAAGATTTTATCTCCTACGCTGTTGACGACCAAGCAGCCTGTTCCATTTCTGCTTCATCTCCCCTTCGTAGTATCCATAACCATAACCGTATCCATACCCACTGTACCCGTAGCTATACCGTTTGTCAGACTTTATATCATTCACCAGTATCGTCAGCTGTTTCAGCTTTTTCTGCTGGGCCAAGTCATTGAGCATGGCCAGCTGGCTTTTCTGCGTATAATGCTGCCTAACCAAGTAAATGGTCAGGTCAGTGTGCTCCGCCAATAATTGCGCATCCGTTACCAGACCAATGGGTGGGGCGTCGACAATAATGTAGTCAAATGCCTCCCGCAGCGCGGCAAACAATTGTGGGGTTCGATCGCTGAGCAATAGCTCGGCGGGATTGGGCGGGATCGGGCCGGCGCTTACAAAATGTAAATTGTCGTGGATGCCGGACGGTACGGCGATATCTAATGGCTGGATATTTGGCATAATCACGTAGTTGCTAAACCCAGCGCTGTTCTTCTTGGCCAACTTGGCCGATAGCTTCGGCTTTCGGAGATCCATCTCCATGACCACGACTTTCTTGCCGGAGATGGCAAGTACCATGGCCAGATTGAGCGCCACAAACGATTTGCCCTCACCGCTTACACTGGAGGTAAGCAGGATCGTTTTTCGTGTGGAACCTTTTAGGTAATACGAGAGGTTGGTGCGTACCGCGCGGAATTGCTCGGCGATGGCCGTGCGGGCAGTAGGCGTGACGACCAGCGGGTCGTCGCTCGTGCTGTGCCGGATTTCGCCGATGATGGACACGGGTGTCCGTTGGGTAATGTCTTCGCGGGTCTCAATACGCGTATTGGTCAAATCCCTGATGTAGATAACTGCAAACGGTACGGCGAGCCCGATGAGCAGTCCGGTGAGCAGAATCGAACTCCGCTTCGGGCTGAAGGGAAACCGTGCCGCCTTCGGGGGGTCGATAACCGTGCTATTGGCAGTTGTAGCCGTCCTGCTGATCGCCGTTTCTTCACGTTTTTGCAGGAGGTATAGATAGAGCTGTTGTTTGATTTGTTGCTGCCGTTCGAGCTCTAAATAAGTGCGTTCGATTGCCGGCACCTGGCGGACTTGCTGGCTGAGCTGCCCGGCTTTTTGCTGCAAGCTGCCGCGGGTGATCATTAGCCGGCTACGGGTATTTTCGAGGTTGGTGATCATGTCCGAACGCAGTGCGGAGAGCTGGCGGTTCAGGTTGCGGATCGCCGGATTTTCTGGCGTTGCGCGCAGGAGCCGTTGATCCCGCTCGAGTAGCAGCGCGTTATATTGGCTGGCCTGGGCGGAAAACACCGCGTCTTCGGGTATCACCGCGTTGGGCAATACCCGCTCATTGGCGCCATCGGAAAGCATCTTCGCGACGTTATCTAAGATGTCTAGCTGAACGTCCAGTTCAGCGAGTTGCTTAACGTATTCGTTGGAATTATTGACAAGTAGTTGTGACTGCGCAGTCATATCTGCCAGCTCCCGCTGCTGTCGAAAATCCTGAATAGCGCCCTCGACATCGCCGAGCTCTTCGCTGACGTAAACCAGTCGATTTTCGATAAAGGCGATGGTGCTGTCTGCGATGGTGTTTTTCTTCTTGATGTTGTTGTTGATGTACTGTTGGATGACTGATTGGAGGATCCTTTCACCCTTTTCGCGCAAGGGGTAGCGGAATCCGAGATCGATGATCGACACCTGCTTGTTGCTGACGGTAACGGATAGTCGCCCCATGTATTCATCAACTTTGTTGTCGAAGGAAGATATCTGGACGTAGTAGGGGTGCTCGACCAGTCCTGCTGAGGAATCGGATGAAATCAATACCTCGCCGACACCGGGCAAAGTTACGGTTTCACCATAACGGGCGTTGACGGAAAACCCGTCCGCCTGGTAGATGCGTATGGTGCTGTCGGTGCCGGTTCCTTCCAGCATGTAGGTGCCGCCGCGAACCGAGTCGGGCAGGAGCAGAATGAGCCGTACCGGAGGCGTGTCGGTTTCGATGTCGCGGATGCGGCCGGGCAGAAAGTAAGTGACCTGCGCATTGCGTGCTGCGACAACCTGTTCCATGAGGTGGCGCGTTTTCAATACTTCGGCCTCGTTTTCGACCGAGCTGCTTTTACCGAAAACAGCATTGACGTCACTGGAGAATGCGCCTTGAGCAATCGCGCCCGCGCCGCCTTGCTGTCCATCGGAGACGAGTACACGTGCATTGATTTGATAGACCGGGGTGGCATAGCGGAGGTGAAGATAAGAAGTCGCGAGACCGATAATACCGCACAAGGCAAACCAATGCCAGTAGCTCAACAGTTTTTGCAACAGGTCTACGAGACCTTGTCGGTTTTCTGCCCGGGGGGAATCAAAAATATCTTCGTCTTCTTGCCATTCTTTCATGGGTGGTAACCTGCGTAAATTCGTTTAAAATCGGGTGATAACTAATGTAATGATCGAAATGGCCGAAAGCGCCAGAGAGACGATCTGAAAAGTGCCGGCATTGTTTGCGGCCACTCGCCCTTGTCCGGGCTCTACATAGATGACGTCGTTTTGCTTCAGGTAAAAATAGGGTGAGGTAAAGGTATCGTACGCATTCAGGTTGAACCGCACAAACTTTTTTTCGCCATCTTCATCCCGGATCAGCAATATCCGTTTCCGATCGCCCTGGATGGTCAGGTCGCCTGCCATGCCCAGGGCGTCCAACAGGTTTACCTTTTCGCCGGGCACCGTGTAAGTCGCCGGTCGGGCAACCTCACCGAGTACCGTGATTTTGAAATTGGCGAAACGTACCTGAACCGTGGGCTCCTGGAAATAGTTGGACGCGGCCTTTGTGACCGCTTTTCGCACGTCGGTGGTGGTGAGCCCGGCTACGGTAAAGGTGCCGAGCATGGGCATCGTAATCTGACCGTCTTGGTCGACCAGGTAGCCTGCCGGGCTGGTTTGCCCCGATTGGGAGCGTGAGGCGCCGGAAAGCGGATCGACACTGTAGCCCAGCAACTGGTCGCCAACCATGGCCGCGCTGCCATCAACGGTCTGCACGGTGATATGCAAAATATCGTCTATTTGAATGGTGGGCTCGGTGTAATCGGCCAACTTGACTACGGGGTCGTTGTCGGGGATATCGGCGAAGTACACGAGATCTTTCCGCGATACGCAGGAGCAGCAGAGCGACAATAGCAAAAACGTATAAATCGTTGAGGTGTTTTTCATCATGGGTCGAATCGAATTAAATTCCCTGTCCTTTCAATAGGCGTTTTCGTCTCCGGTCAGCAAATGGATAATCGTCAGAAACACAATGCGCACATCCAGCATGGCCGTCCAGTTTTCGAGATACCAAATGTCGTGGGCAACCCGCCGTTCCATTAAGCTGGGTTCGGTAATTTCGCCCCGAAAGCCGTTCACCTGTGCCCATCCGGTAATACCGGGTTTTAGAAACTGACGCGCCATGTATCGGTCGACTATGCCGCTGTAATGTTCGGTGTGTTTCAGCATGTGGGGGCGGGGGCCAACCACACTCATGTGTCCGAGCCATACATTGAAAAACTGAGGCAGCTCGTCCAAACTGGTCTTGCGAAGGAAGCGCCCCACGTTGGTGGTGCGATCATCGTTGCGTGTGGCCTGCCGGACGTCGCTGTCTTCGTTGACACGCATACTCCGGAACTTGTAGCAGACAAAGGCCTTGTTGTCCCGTCCACTACGCCGCTGTTTGAACAGGACGGGCCCGCGGCTATCCAGCTTGATCAGTAGCGCCACGAGTGGATACACCCAGCTCAGCACGAATACAATAACGAGGGAGCTAAACATTAAGTCGAATACGCGCTTTTTGAAACGGCCTTCGATTTCATGCGAGGGCTCGTGGCGGATGCTGAGCACCGGCATGGTCCCCAGTACGCTGACTTCATAGGGAATATTGTCATTACGGCTAAAATCCGGGATAATCTTTACCCGCAGGCAATAGCGCTCGGCGGCCTTCAGCAGACCGGTGACGCGTGCTACTTGCTCGGGAGGGAGCGCAATGTATACTTCTTCGACACTGCGATCCACAGCACGCTGAAATTGTGCCAGGGCCGCCTTGGTGGCCTGGTTGTGGTCGTCGATGAGGGGTACATCCTGATCGCAAAGGTATCCTTCAAAGGCGTAACTCTTTTCGTGGGCACGGAAATAGTGTGCGAGGCGTTTGCCGCCCTCGTTGTTGCCAATGATCGCTACGGTTTTCCGGATGCGGAAGTGGCGGACCAGTAATCCCTGGATATAGGTGCCAATGAGCCGGCTCAAAGCGAGCAGCACGGCCAACGAAGCGTAAAGGGTGGTCAGGAAAAACAGCGTGTGCGTGTCGCCGCGATCGGCGAGGTACAGGTATGCCGAGAACAGCACGGCATGCAGCAACGCGGAACGCCAGGTGGCGCGGTAAATCCGTTCCAGCTCGTTGATCGTGGCTTGGGTGTATAGCCGGAATAGTCCGGCCGACAGCAACCACAACAGGTTGGCTACCGGAAGGTAATATTGCAGGATCGGCCGCGTATCCAGGAAGTAGAAGTATTTCGCGGCAACGCTTGTTGCCACAAATACGACATTCAGAATAAGCAGGTCGGATATCGCCAACACAAATCTTAGCAAGAAATTATACCGCGTCTGCATTTGTCCTAACGATGATTAAATTCCTTATTGAACATGACCATTTTACGGTTATTCCTGCGGAAGTAACTCGTCGCACTTCTCCGAGAGCATCGCCAAGTTTGTCGCGCCGGCGTGTTCGCCGATAATGTCGCCAGGTTCTGTTCCGACGGTACCGGAGTTGTCTTGCTTGACGGCATGATCACCCACAATTTTTACTTCATTACCCCAAACGGCCTTAAAGTCGTATCGAACGTTTTCATCCGGAATCAGCATTTTGGTCGAGATAAACCCGTTGACGACGATGCCAAGGAACTCCCAATCCATACCGGTACCTCGCTGCCGGTAATACAGGTAAAAGGTAGGGATGACATCGACAACTTCTTTCTGTCCGGGGCAACGCACATAAAGCTGCAGCGTAACCGTCGGGTCGGCCACGGTCTCGGGGTCGGCCAGGTTGATTGCCGTGGTGCCGCCGCAACCGGCTAATGGCTGCTCGGCGAGCACCGCCCCGCGGTCGTCCATCACCCGGATCGACACGCCATCGGCGGGTAGGTCGTTGAATCGCAAGCTGTTGTTGTTCGTGTTTACGGAGGCGGTGAAGCGCTGAACTACTTTGCCCGCCATCACGGCTTCGACCGTAAGCGGGTAGGTGATATTGGCATCAAACCACGACGCCTGTAACGTGACGGTGGTTGGCTCCGGACAGCTTGTTGTAAAATTGCCGTTGAGGTACCAGCTGAGGTGGTCGATTTCAAACGTCGCGTAGAGCTGGCCGTCTGCCTGCGAAACTACCGCCTCGCGCTCGTATACCCAACGGGCATCAGCAAGGGTATAGCTATATACGTCCAGTACATCGCCGGCTTGTACCGGTAGCCCGGTGATGCCATGCTGGAAATCGCTGCCGATTTGCTGAGAAACCACAATAGGCTGGCTGAAACGCCGAACGGGCTGACCGTCGACGAAAAATTCGATACTGGTTACTGCGGCGGGGTTGAACACACCGGAAACAGGCGCATTGCTACCTGCGGGATAGACACCGGTGGTGGCCAGCTGCCCGCCCGGAAATATGCTCAATGCTTCCTCCTTGTCGGTGTCGACGTTGATGATCTGTGCGCTGAGCTGTCCGCCCTGTAGCGGCTTGCCATTTTCGTCCAAAAACTGGGTGCCCGCAGGAAGGGTAATCTGGGCAGCCTGCTCGGATGGTCCGGTCAGCGGTGTGCTGATCGTCAGCGTTTCCGCGAGTTGGCCATCCTCCAACGCGGCGGATGGGCGGTATACCGTGACCCCCGGAGGGGCCGCGTCTGGACGGAGCAGACTGATGGCATGAAGGCCGGAGTGTTGCCCGCTTGTAATCTGGACCGGGATCACCTGCGTCACGTAGCCCTCACCGCTGAGGCGCACGGAAAAGGTAACAGGATCGGTCTCCGTAGGCTCGTGCTTCGGGTGCACGCCCAGGCCAAGGAGCCCGTCGTTAAGGGTGAATTGTTTGTAACCGTCGAGGTTATAAATGTATTCGGCGTCGGGGCCGGTGATCGTCACGGTAACATTCTTGGCAGGCTTGCCCAGGCCATCGGTAATTTCCAACAGGGTGGAATACCGGATGACGGCTGAGCTTACAACCACATTGACGTCTTTTAGCGGATCTTGACAGCCTTGGACAACCAGGAGGAGGGCGACTGTCAGGAAGGTAAATAGCGGTTTAAAGGTTTTCATAGTCATGTCGTTTTATGCTGGTTTAATAGCCTGGCTGAAATCGATAAGTAAGGCCAACCTGGATATTGGGTAAGTAGCGGTAGTTTCGGATGTTTCGCTCAACAATAGGCTCATTATGCTCGTTCTCGGTCAGTAGGTTCGTGCCGTGCATGTCGACACGTGGCTGGGAAAGCATGTATGCGCCGACGGCGAAATTGAATCCGAAGCGCTCGTCGATGGAAATATCGCCCATGCTCAAGCCTGCATATGGAGCGAAGGCCTTGGCCCAATTTACGGTTGTATAGAGCGTGCCTACATCGCGGGGGAGCACCTCGATTTCGCCATAGTAATAGTCATTAGCCAGCGTGGTATAGCCGGTTCCTTCGGCGTGGAAGAAGTATCCCGTGCCGACATTGATCGTAAGCCGACGTATGCCGGTACGCGCGCCGTAGAAAGGTAGCCATCCAAATAAAAGGTGAGCGTTGTGCATCCGCGCCTTGGCACGCGACTTGGTTTCGTGGTCGCCGTAGTAGCCGATTATCTTCGTGTGAAAGGGCATCAACGTCACGCCGAGCTGAGCGCCGAACCGATTGCCCAGTGGATGGAAAACGTCCAGTCCAAGGCCAGATGTCCCGATATGTCCGCCGAATGACGGCTTGTATACCGGGTTTTCCCGTACAATGTTAAAGACACCCTGCGATTTGGCCGAAACAGTGGCTAGAACAAAAACAACGAGTAAAATCAGTCTTTTCATAGGGTCCATGGTGTAATAATTTTGTTTAGGGTGAATATCATGACGAGTATAAATTGCTGATCGATATTAACTTTATTAACTAATAGAAGATCAGTCTTGCAGCTTAATATTTTCCAGGTGTATTGGGTAGATGTTTTAGCGCATATAATCGTTTTTCTTCGGTTCGGCTTTCAATGATCTGAACGATGCTGTCCGGCCGCCCGATCCGAGCTTTTCTCCGGATCGTAGAGGCTTTATAGACAAATCGGACAAAGCTATCGAAAAAAATATAAAAACTAAAACTTTCGGCAGCTTTCATGCGGCTGCCAGACAACCCGATACGGGTTGTTCCGGGGGGAGGGGAGGCAGGTTATGCCGGGGAGGTCAAAAAGAAAACGCCACGCCTAACTCAATGAGGTTGATATCGCGCTTTCCATAGCTTCCGTGATAGCCAACCGTGAGGTCGAATGTCGAACTGAAGGAGTAGCCGATCAACGGCGAGACCGCCACGCCAAAGGAATGGTCGTAGCCAACATAGGTCGCCCCGGCGCTTCCTTCGAGGTACCAGGCATGTCTGCCGGGCCGGGCAGACGGACCGGCGAAGCGGCGTTTGTCCCAAAAATGGAAACGGTAGCCGCCCAGCAGGTGTATCGCGCTGGTGTTGTTGTAATTGCCATGGTCAAATCCGTGGAAGAAATGGCCACCGTCAGTGGATGGCGAATGCGTGGCCTTGGCGGTTAGGACAGCACGGTGACCTTCAAAGGCGTGGCTGGGAAGCAGCCATTTAACGTAGCCGCTAACGCCCCAGCGTGTGTGATTGTAATTGTAATTGGAAGTCAGACCAACGGTAAACTGGTGACGACCGGGGCCATACGATTGGGCCAAAACCGAGCTGCATAACATAAGTTGCAGGGTGAGGATATAGGCAGTTTTCATCGATATTTTAGGTTATTGTCTGGTAAAGTAAAATAACCTAACGCATCGATCCTATACCGGGCGGTCGAACGTATAAGAAGCTGTGTACTTTTCTTTCACAGGTGGGAAAAAAGTGCACAACGAAGTGTTACACAATGCGAAATATCGCATTATAACAGTTGATCGCGGTAGTTAGAACAAGCCCATCTGCCCTTTGTCGTCGATTTGGATGTCGTCGGGATTGGTAATCTCGAAATCCACGCGCCCGTTGCTGTTCTGCGTCTCGTCGGCTTTGGTTTGCGTGACTGTTTCACCGACGGGTTCGTCGCCCGACCGATCCGGCCCGCTGCCGCGTACGTCCGATTTTGTTTCCTCGGCCTTTGTACGTGTAGCACCAGTGGGCTGGGCCGCTGTGGCGCCAAGATCTTCTCCCTCCTCCGAGTCGACCAAGGGCTCCTCCGCGGTCAGCAAGGTGATGCCAGTGACTTCGTGGGGGGTCAGGCGGTTTCCCTGTGCGCGCATGCCTTTGACATCAACGATGTCGGCCAGATTTTGTTCGGATGAGTCGGGCGTCTGCGATTTGCCTTTCAGTACGTCAACCCTGACCAGCGGTGACGCTGTAGGCGTCAGGAGGATCAATTTGGATCCGGACTCGTCGTTGATGATGGAAATTCGTTTGCCGATGGCTATGTCTTCGAACTGGAAGCGTTTTACGTAATATACCCCGGACTTTCCGTCCTGATGGACGGCATTATACACTTGCTGGGGGTTGAATTTTTCGATCCGGATCAACTGGTCGTCGAAGTGGTTGCTCAGGTCGAAGCTGCTCAAAGCGTATGTCCCGTCTGCCATCACCGTCAGCAACTTGTCTTCGCCGTCGAACTCGCCAAGATATTTTCCCCGACTGTCTACGTTCAGCCGTTTGAGGGTTTCGTCAAACCAGATTTTCCTTCCGGAAAGGGTAGAGACGCCTTTACTCTTGAGCGTGATCTTCTTGATGGGGTATTTGGTGATGATGTTGCCCTGCGAGCCGCGGCCCTTGATGGCAATTTCTGCGAAATCGACGTCGAACTGCAGTTTCCTAAGCTTGGAATGGGGCTTCAACTGTATGTTTACCACTTCGGCCTCGCCGTTGGGATTGGCCGTGAAATAGAGTATCCGCGATCCTTTGCTGCCTTTGGTGAGGTCGTATTCTTTATCGCGCGTAACGCCTAAAATGGAAAAACGCTTGATGTAGGAAATTCCGGACTTGGCATCGCGATAGATGAGGTTGTAAACCGTGCGGTCGTCGCCTTTTTTAAACACACCTACATGGATGATGTCTTTGCCCACAAACACTTTGTCCTGCACTTTGGTGACCAGGCATACGCCGTCGCCGCGGAACACGATAATATCATCGAGGTCGGAGCAATCGCATACGTATTCGTCCTTGCGCATGCCGGTGCCTACGAAGCCGTCTTCGCGGTTGACATACAATTTTACGTTGGCGAGGGCGACCTGGGCAGCCTCGACCTTGTCAAAAGCGCGTAGCACTGTCTTCCGCTCGCGGCCCTTTCCGTATTTGTCGCGTAGTTTCTCAAACCATGCGATGGCGTATTCGGTGAGGTGGCGGAGGTGATGGCGTATCGTTTTGATTTCTTCCTCGAGGGCAGCCATCTGCTCGTCTGCTTTTTTGACGTCGAAACGGGTGATGCTGCTCATCGGCTTTTCGATCAGCTTCTTGTAGTCTTCGGGTAATATCTCGCGATATAACTGGGAGAAGAAGGGCGTAAACAGCCGGGTGAGTACCTGCACGACGGTTTCAAAATCTCCCGAGTTTTCATAGTCGGCATGCTTGTACATGCCCTCCTGTATGAAGATTTTCAGCAGGCTGCTGAAGAAAATCTTTTCCTGCAATTCGCCGAGCCGAATTTCGAGCTCGCGCTTGAGGAGGTTTTTCGTCTGCTTGGTGTTTTCAATTAAGATGTCATTGACGCTCATGAAGTGCGGCTTATCCTTGCGGATGACGCAGGTGTTGGGCGATATCGATACTTCGCAGGAGGTAAACGCGTAGAGGGCATCGATGGTCACGTCCGGCGAAATGCCGGGCGCCAGGTGGATGATGATTTCGACGTGCTGCGCGGTATTGTCTTCGATTTTTTTGATTTTGATTTTGCCCTTGTCGTTGGCGGCTACGATGCTGTCGATCAATCCCGTGGTGGTAGTGCCATAAGGTATTTCGGTAATCGCTAGTGTTTTCTTGTCGCGCTCTTCGATCTTTGCCCGTACCCGTATTTTGCCGCCACGCTGTCCCTCGTTGTACGCCGAGCAGTCGGCCATGCCTCCGGTTGGGAAATCAGGCATCAGGTTCGGTCGGCCGCCGCGCAACACTTCAATGGAACCATCGATGAGTTCGACGAAATTGTGGGGCATGATCTTCGTAGCCAGTCCAACCGCGATGCCTTCGGCGCCCTGCGCCAGGAGCAGCGGAAACTTGACGGGGAGGGTGACGGGCTCCTTATTGCGGCCGTCATAGCTGAGCTGCCACTCTGTGGTGTCGGGATTAAACACCACGTCATTGGCAAATTTGGACAGCCGCGCCTCGATATACCGCGGTGCGGCAGCTGAATCACCCGTCATTGGATCGCCCCAGTTTCCCTGGCAATCGATCAGCAGGTCTTTTTGACCAAGTTGTACCATGGCGTCGCCAATGGACGCATCGCCATGGGGATGGTATTTCATCGTGTTGCCGATGACATTGGCGGCTTTGTTGTAGCGCCCATCATCCATCTCCTTGAGGGAATGCATGATGCGGCGCTGTACCGGCTTGAAACCATCGTTGATATGCGGTACGGCACGATCCAGGATGACGTAGGAAGCATAGTCCAGAAACCAGTTTTCATATAGTCCCGACAGGGGGATGGTTTGGTTGCTGCCCAACTGTGCGTCTTCGGGGAGGTGTTGGTTTTCTTCGGGTATAGAATTTGATTCGTCGCTCATGTAAATCCACTATTAAGACAAGGTACGCTGCGCGGTAAAAATACGAATCCGTTTGGTTTTTGACAAAGTTGATTCGACGGCGGGGTTGTGGAAGGTGATCCGTAAACGGTTGCCGCTAGCTTCCGAAACAGAGGTATTTCAGCTCGGTGTACTCGTCCAGCCCGTGCCTGGAGCCTTCACGTCCTATTCCGGACTGTTTGACACCGCCGAAGGGGGCCACGGCGTTGGAGAGCAGGCCGGTGTTCACGCCGACCATGCCGGCTTCCAGTGCTTCCGATACGCGCCAGCATCGGTCGACATTGTTGCTGTAAAAATAGGCGGCTAACCCGAATTCGGTGTCGTTGGCGAGCGCAATGCCGTCGGCTTCGGTATGAAACCGGAACAGTGCACAGACGGGCCCAAAGGTTTCTTCTCTTGCGACACGGGCATCGAGAGGCACTTCTGCCAATACCGTAGGCTGATAAAAGAGATCTTTGATCACGCTTCCGCCGGTGAGTAGCGTGGCGCCCTTGCTGAGGGCGTCTGCAACGTGCGCCTTTACCTTATCCAGTCCATCCTGGTTAATGAGGGGACCTACCTGCACCGCCTCGTCAAGGCCGTTGCCGGTTTTCAGTTTCTGAACGGCGGCCGTTAGTTTTTTTGCAAAGGTGTCAAATATGCCGTCCTGCACCAGAAACCGGTTCACCGACACGCAGGTCTGACCGGAATTGCGGAATTTTCCGGCGATGGCGCCGCTGACCGCGGCGTCGACATCGGCGTCGTCGAAGACGAGGAACGGGGCATTGCCACCAAGTTCGAGGGAAATTTTTTTGATGGTGCCGGCCGCCTGCTCCATCAGCTGGCGGCCGACGGCTGTCGAGCCTGTAAACGAAACCTTCCGCACCTTGTCATTCGTTGTGAGCTCTCGGCCCATACCTTTGCTATCCTTGCCAGTGACGACGTTAAACACGCCCGCCGGAAATCCTGCGCGATGCGCCAAATCAGCCAGCGCCAGGGCGGTTAGCGGCGTCTCAGACGCCGGGCGCAATATGGCTGTGCACCCGCTGGCGAGGGCGGGAGCAATCTTCCGGGTGATCATGGCCAGGGGGAAGTTCCATGGCGTGATCGCGGAGATGACCCCGACCGGTTGACGGATGGTAACCAGCCGCTGGCCGGCTTTGGGGGCGGGAATGGTTTCGCCGTAGGCGCGCTTGGCTTCCTCGGCGAACCATTCGACGAACGATGCGCCATAGTCGACCTCGGTACGGCTTTCGGCCAGTGGCTTCCCGCTTTCAAGCGTCATGATCCGAGCCAGCTCGTCCTTATGATCGCGGATCAGGATAAACCACTTGCGTACCAACGCACCCCGCGAGGCGGCAGGCGTGTCGCGCCATGCGGGCCAGGCTTGATGGGCGTGGTCAATGGCTTTGCTGCAATCTTCGGCGCTGAGGTCGGGCACGGACCCGACGACGGTTCCATCGGCGGGATTGACGACGTCAAATCGCGTTTTTCCCTTAACGAATTTCCCGTTGATGTAGGCGCTGTCGGTAATCAGATCGTGTTGCATGGTTTAAAAAGTAAGTTTTTTCGAGCCTTCTTTTCGTATTAACAATGAATGCTGAGCATGGTTTGTGTATCAACATTTGTGCTAAATTAACCGGATTTATTATCTTTCTTGTACTTTTGGGGGAAATTCTACGTAGCTACATGGGCCAAATCAAACGGAATGTTTTGTATAACGTAGCCCTGTCGGTCAGCCAGGTCCTTGTTCCCGTAATTGTCTTTCCTTATGTATCAAGGGTGCTCGGGCCTGAGGGGATAGGCAGCATCGGCTTTATGGAAAGCATTACCCAGTATTTTATCCTGTTTGCGGCATTGGGTATTCCCATCTATGGTGTTCGGGAAATTGCCAAGGTAAGATCCGATAAGGTGCAGCGTTCGAAATTGTTCTCAGAATTATTGCTGATCCATTGCGTCACAACGTTGCTGTTATCCGTGGTATTTTTACTACTGCTCCTCCACGTGCCTCAGCTGAACAGGCACTTTCAACTCGGGATGATCGGATTGGGAATGCTCTATGTGCAAGCGTTTATGGTGGAGTGGTTGTTTCAAGGGTTGGAGGAGTTTTCTTTTATTGCGATCCGTACGGTGCTTATACGCATTGTGTCGATCGTGCTGATTTTTGTGTTCGTATCGGCACCGGGTGACGCGGCCATTTATTACGGGATTATGCTGGTCACCGGTGGACTTAATATGTTGATCAACATGGCCTACGCACGACGATATATTGGATTGGTATTTACAGAACTGGAGTTTCGTAGACACTTTAAATCGCTGCTCTACATTTTTTCGTTCGGTATCGTGGTAAGCGTATATACGGTGCTGGACACGGCGATACTGGGATTTCTTAGTGATGTAAAGGAGGTAGGCTATTACAACACGTCACTTCGGCTTACGAAGCTGGTGATCACCGTGTTGACGTCTTTTGCGATCGTCATGGTGCCGCCGTTGGCACAGGCGTTTAACGGCGATAACAAGGCGTACGCGCTGGATCTTTTGAATAAATCCTTTGCTTATATGACCTTGATCGGTGTGCCGGCAGGGGTAGGTTTGTTTGTGTTTGCGCCGGGAATCATTGGATTGTTTGCCGGCAGTGATTTTGAGCTCTCGGTCTCCTCGTTAAGGATACTGGCACCCAGCATTATAATCATTGGATTTAGCAACATTTTTGGCATGCAAATTCTCAATCCCTCAAATAATGAGGCCCTGTTTTTTCGGGCGGCGTTGGTGGGGATGTTGGTGAGCCTGCCGTCGAACCTTCTGTTAGTTCCTTCATTGGGGCAGATCGGGACGGCGGCCGCATCGGTGATTACCGAGGCCGTGGTGCTGATGCTATTGGTTGCCTTTTCGAGAAGGGTCATCGCTTTCAAGCCGAACTGGTCGCAATTGGTTAAGACGCTTATCGCAACGACGGTTTTTGTACCAATCGCATACCTGTTTTCTTGGCTTGAAATGGACGAAACAGTTGCGTTATTGGGAGGGATACTCGTTTCTATGGCGACGTATTTTGCTATCCAGCACTGGGTGTGGCGGCACCAGCTGACGGGGGCCGTGTTGACGATCGCGCTTCGGAAGTTAAAAGATGCACGCGGGTAACATGGAAAAACTGGCTATTATCATCCCGGCATTCAAAGCCGACTTCCTGCGCGAGACGTTGCAGAGTATCGCGCGACAATCGGATAAGCGGTTCAGCTTATACATCGGCGATGACGCAAGTCCGCACGACCTGCTTGAAATCATTCGTCCTTTCGTAAACGAGATTGACTTGCGCTATCATCGCTTTGAAACTAACCTGGGCGGGACAGATTTAGTGGCGCATTGGAATCGATGCATTGAACTGTCCGAAGGTGAAGAATGGATCTGGCTTTTTTCGGACGACGATGTCATGGATCGTTCTTGTGTGGCGGCATTTTATAAGTATGTCGAAGCGCATGGCGAGACGGTGGGTGATCTGTTGCATTTCGATTTGGAAGTGATCAACGAGCACGGTGATCGGATATGGCCGGTAATTCCATTCGGCCATTGCATTGACTATACCGAGTTTGTAACTCGGCGAATCGGTGGAAATTTACACAGCACGGGCGTTGAATACATCTTCCGGCGGAAACGGTGGGAAGAGGTGGGCGGGTTTGAGTCGTTTGACCTTGCCTGGTGCTCCGACGATGCCACGTGGATTAAGCTTTCAGAAAACGGGGGGATCCAAACCATACCCGATACGCGGGTAAAATGGCGGTTTAGCGATCGAAACATTTCGTCAAAACATGCGAATGCTGCTATTATTCGGAGAAAAGTGGACGCAAGCGTTGCTTATGTGCATTGGCTGAGGAACTACTTTGAACGGCGTCGGCTGAGAGACCGCCCTTCGCTATATCGGACTGCCCAGTGGGTGATGACGGTACCCCTGAACGCTACCGCACTCGCCGCCAAGACTAAGGTGCGCTATGCAACGCACGTAGCGTCTTCATTGGGATTAAAGGGGATATGGAGAGTCTGGTTGGTCGTGCACGCTACATATCGAACATTGAAAATCGGTCTGGCTTCCATCGTTAAAGCGTACGGCGACCGCATTGGCCGGGATGACGATGCCGATAGGTAAGGTCAAGTTGTTGATTGATACCGCGAATTAATTATATATTTAGCCCGTGGCACTTTATCTCGCTATATTTATCGGATTGGCCTTAGCTACCTTGCTAGACCTCGTGAAGGACGACGACCCCTATCTGAATAAAAGATTTGTCTACTTCAGTTTCGTAACGTTGTTGATTTTCATCAGCAGCATCCGATGGGAAACCGGGCCGGACTGGGACTCTTACCACAACTTCTATGTCGAGATAGAGGAATTTGTTAAGGACTCGGCCGTCAACTTCTTTGAACCCGGATTTACCTGGATCAATTACGCGTTTTCCACCGCTGGACTGCCCTATACTGCGTTGCTTACTTTTTTTGCCGTTGTCACCATCGGGCTGAAAGCGATAGTGTTTGCCAGACATACCCGCGTATTGTTCCTTCTCCTGTTTTTGTATTACTGTTATTACCTGGGGGATATTTTGTTTGTCCGGCAATTCACCGCGGTGTCTATGTGTTTGTACGGCCTTCGGTTTGTTGAAAAACGCCAATTTTGGCCGTTTGTTGCGATCGTCTTGCTCGCAACCAGCATTCACGTGACGGCGCTGTTTTTCGTGGTCGCGTATTGGCTGTATTGGGCAAGAATATCAGACCGGAAACTGTATCTGTGTTTGCTACTGGCGTTGATTATTGGATTGATCGATATAACGAACTGGCTTGTAACGCTGGTGGTACGGCTGGTCGGTGTGGATGCGGTGCTCGCTGACAAAATACTGAAATACGGCGATGAGGGATTGGACACGGGTTCGGGTAATCCTTATTTGGCGTATGCGCTCGGCGTGCTGAAGCGGTCGTTTATTTTGCCCATCCTGATCATTGGAAAAAAATGGGTAGCTGAGCCGTATCGCGCCCAGTACCGGAGTCAGCTAAACCTCCTGGTTTTCGGAAATGTGATTTATTTTGTTTTTATTTTGAGTGTTCCGGTGATTACCCGGCTGGCCCTGCCATTTCTTTATATGGAAATTTTCATGTTGGCCATCCTGATTTCATCGTTGAACGACATGGGGTTGCGGCTGGTGAGTATCGGCGTGGTGATCGCTTTCGGATTATTACGGCTCTACCTGTTTATGCAACCTTACTGGGATCTCTACGTGCCTTTCCAGACAATCTGGGATCAGCATTACGAATTGAATCGTTACTAAACAATGGTTTATTATTGTGAACTGAATAAAACTGGATGGGAGCATGCTGCAGTGAACGGGCACCTGCTTGGGCTGCTTGCGGGCGCATTTCCGGAAGAGTCTATACAGTGCTGGTTGTCAGCGAGCCATTGGGAGGCACTGCCAAATAAGGCATCGGTCAAAAATGAGGTTTCCGTTTCTTTCGTTGACGTAATTGAACCCTTACAGGGGAACAAAGTGCGATGGGTTACAAAATTGGTGAGCGAATGCGGACAAATCGTTCGGGTTTTCCGGAGGGCAGCGAAGGACAAGCCGCTTGTAATTTTCTTTTCCTCCGCATCGCCGCTGGCGAATTTGTTTATCACCCTGTTAGCTGGCCATTGGTTTGGCCGTCAGAAAGCGGTTGTCGTGATGCACGGCGAATTACAATTGCTACGGGTAAAAAAGACAAAGTGGATCGACAAGTGCTACGCGTGGTGCCTGAGGCGCGCGTTCGGTCGTCGGTTGCCAAACCGTAGGTACCTTGTGCTTGGAGAACATATCCGCACGGCCGCCGTGCGCTATGGTTACCTACCTGAAAATATGGTGGTCGCTATTCCCCACCCGTTGCCAACCTTGTCGAATAGCGGATATATACAACCTGATAAAGGGATGGTGTTTGGTCACATCGGCGTGGCTAAGCGTGCGAAGAACTCTCAGCTGTTTTTTGAACTGGCCCAGGTAGTGAGTCGCAACTCGGGAAGTGACGCGGCTTCATTTAGCGTTGCCGGTATGGTTCTTGAAGAGCTTAAGCCCTTGAAGAAAGAATGGATAGACCACGTTGCCATTACAGGTCCATTGGCCCCTGACGGCTATATTAAGGCCTGTGCAGAAATAAGGTATGCTGTTTTTTGTTATGCTGACGAAGACTATGAGTTGATTGGTAGTGGTGCGGTCATGGATGCTATAGCCCTCGAAATTCCGATAATTGCCATAAAAAATAACTATTTTGCGGCACTTTTTGACCGTTCCGGGATAGCACCCGGTATTTTGTGTCAAAATTTTCGTGAATTATGTGAGGTGGTAACCCGGCTTGTTCAGGAAGACGGCAGTGCGTATCGCGACCTGAGGCGGGGCATTCATCAACTTAAACAAACCTTTGATGGCCCCGAGATACAGGAAAAGTTTTCTAAACAGATGAAGGAGTTTATAAACTAGGTGAATGGCAGCACCGTTAGTGACGATAGCGATCCCTTTTTATAACAACGCACGGACCATCCTTGATGCCGTGCGGTCGGTTTATGCACAGACCTACCAAAATTGGGAGCTGATACTCTTGAATGACGGGTCTACAGACGAATCGTTGGAGCTCGTCGGCCGGATCAATGATGTTCGGGTCCGTATCGTTGACGACGGCAGTAACAGGGGATTGGTCTATCGATTGAACCAGATTCCTTATCTGGCAAATGGTCAGTATATTGCCCGGATGGATGGCGACGATTTAATGCATCCGCTGCGAATTGAAAAGCAAGTTGCGTTGCTGCAAGCAGATGAACGCTTTGATTTGGTTGACAGCGCCGCATGGACCATGGATACACAGGGGCGCCCAATTGGTAAGCGCGGATTTGAACAAATCAGCCGTCGGCCCGCAGATGTCATCCGGCGCGCGCTGCTGTTGCATGCAGCGGTTACCGGAAAAAAAGCGTGGTTTCTGGCGAATGCGTACGATCCGAAATATGTCCGCGCAGAGGACTATGAATTGTGGTGCCGAACATACGGACATTCTAATTTTGGCCGTGTGTGCGAGCCCTTGTATATCATTCGTGAAGGGCATATAAATGTGACGAATTACGTTCAAAGCATGAGGACGCTCCGTTTAATTTTTAACGATTACGGTCGGTTGATGCTGCCAGACAAATTGGTGAAGTATGAAATTTTAAAAACATACTTAAAATCGGGTATTTATAAGATTTTGGGGGCGGTTAATATGCAGGATAGGCTTTCGGCAAGGCGTAATACTCCACTACATGTCGTTGAACGGCGAGAGGCCGAAGGCATCGTCCAGATGATTAAACGAACGGAGCTTCCGCTGAAGCCGCGTTAGTTATAAAAAAAGGATATCGCACAATGATCTCTATTGTTATTCCCACATATAAGCGAAACGAACAACTGGCCGAATGCCTGTCGTTATTGACCCCGGACATGCAGGGGCTGGCAGCTTCGCTATATGAAGTGATCGTTACCGACGATTCTCCCGATGGTGAGGCGCGGCGACTGGTACAGGAAAGGTTTCCATGGGTGCGTTGGGTTAAAGGTCCCGGAAATGGGCCGGCTGCCAATCGGAACAACGGCGTGCGGCACGCGGTAGGCGAATGGTTGATTTTTACCGACGACGATTGCTTACCTGCAACCAACTGGATAAAGGCTTACCTGCAGGCCGTCGCAGCAGAAGAAGACACCTTGGTGTACGAGGGAAAGACGGTGGCCGATAGACCGCAAGTTCGATACGACGAGGAATCCCCGATAAACGAAACGGGCGGGCATCTCTGGTCGTGCAATTTTGCGATCAAAAAGACGTTGTTCGAGCGGTTATCCGGGTTTGACGAGGGATTTCCGTATGCTGCCATGGAAGATGTCGATTTTCACTACCGTGTAGCGAAGGTAGCGGAATGTCGTTTTCTGCCCGCCGCCGTGATCGTGCACCCTTGGCGACGTATAAGCGCCGACATCTGGCTGACCAAGCAGTACCATTCGCGGATTCACTTTTATCGGAAACATCGGGCTGAACTCGGTTTTCGTTATCGTTACAACATGGCTAAAAGCTTCCTTGCAACGATGGCCAAGGGTGGGCTTGACCTGTTTAGGTTTTCGTTCCGGGGATGGAAAGCCTATATGACCCATTGTGCGATGAGGTTTAGCCTGATTTTTGCTTATTGATTCGGGATTTCATGAAATTGATGCATGGGGTGAAGGGACCCTCGGCAATAGATAAGAAAACCAGTTATTCGTATTTATATCATGAATAGACCTTTGGATAAGATAATAGGATACACAAGGTGCCATGTGGTCCGAGGTAAGGAGAAAGTGACAGTAAATTAATGCAGTGGTAGAATTTTAATAGTGGTTGTTCTATATGGTCGGTAAGCGGATTGCTTTTATTGCGAACACGGCGTGGAGCATGTATAACTTCAGACTGGGGCTAATGAAATTGCTTGTGCAACAGGGGGCCCAGATTTATGTGATTGCTCCTTACGACCAGTATGCCGACCGATTTTCGGCTTTCTCTATTCAATACGTCTGCCTCTCCCGATTACAAGCCCAAGGGAAGAATCCAGTGAGCGACTACCTGCTATACCGGGAACTCAAGTTGGCGCTGAAGGAGATTGAACCGGATATGGTGTTTACGTATACCATTAAACCGAATATTTACGGTGTGTTGGCTGCCACGGCTCTTGGTATCCCATCAGTAGCCATTGTCACGGGCTTGGGACATGGCTTTTCGAAAGGTGGCTGGATTACGGAAATTATCAAAATTCTATATAGGCATGCCATAAAGCACACCGTAAGTACCTGGTTTCTGAATGACGAAGACTTCAATTTCTTTGTAAAGGAGCGCCTGGTTGCTGCGGAGAACGCGCTTGTGTTACGGGGCGAAGGGGTGGATGTGGCCTATTTCAAGAGAAGGACCTTGTATCCTGAGGGAGCGCCGGTTAAGTTTTTATACATTGGTCGGTTGCTTTATGAAAAAGGTGTCGAGGACTTTGTCCATGCCGTCCGATTATTACGAGAACAAGGTGTTGATGTGATCGGCGAGTTGCTTGGGTTTACCGACGTGGCGAATCCGTCGGCAGTGTCCCGGGAGACCGTCGACTCGTGGATAGGGCAAGGATGGATCCAATATCTGGGGGCTACGGACGACGTGCGCACGTATTTGGAAAATACACACTGCCTGGTGTTCCCTTCGTATTACAGTGAGGGCGTCCCCCGTTGTTTAATGGAGGGTGCAAGCATGGAGGTGCCGGCAATCACCACCAATCACACGGGTTGTAAGGAGGTGGTCGATGACGGGGAAACGGGCTTCTTATGCGAACCCCGTAACGTTCACTCTTTACATAAAAAAATGATAAAATTTATACAGGCGTCGCACGAAGAACGGATCAAGATGGGAAGACAGGCCAGAGAAAAGGTCGAGCGCGAATTTTCGGAAGAGCGGGTATTCCACGTGTATCTCGCCCAAATTCACCGGATATTCAAGCCGGAACAATCCATAGCAATTTAAATGCATTATCTTTAAGGCACGGTTAATATGTAAAATCATCCATGTATGATCATCAATAAACACCACTATTACTTCTTTGCCCTTTGTAATCTCTTTATTTTAGGTAGCATTGCGCAAACGCTGCCCGTCGGTACGCCTTTGCTGGAAGACTATTACCGAAGGGAGCAATTGCTTGGACGACTGGACTCTTCATTGAGTTTCTCGGTTAGGCCGTTGACCTATCAGGCATTGAACACGGAAAACATTTTTAGCCCGGACAGCGCTTTTTCTGTGCTAAGCAGCCCGATCTATACCAAAGACGGAGCAGGCGCACTTCAGCTTATGCCGGCTCAATGGAAAAATCAGCTGACTTCCACATTCCCCTATGGCCGTAATGACGCTGCTATGATCCCTAATGTTGGCTACCAGGCAATGTTTAGCGCGGGAGTTAGTTTTCGTTATCGGTTTTTCAGCATTCAAGTAAACCCCGAGATCGTATTGGCACAGAATGCCGCGTACGATGGTTATAATGGATTGGTACGGGAATCGTGGAGAAACTGGTACCGTGTTATTGGTAATAGGATGGATAAACCGGAACGATTCGGTACGGGGTGGTATTCCAGGATATTGCCCGGCCAAAGTAGCGTTAGGTTAAATTTTCATCCGGTTTCGTTTGGTCTGTCAACCGAAAACCTATGGTGGGGTCCGGGGTTACACAATTCGCTGCTGATGACCAATACCGCTCCGGGGTTTGCACACCTTACCTTAAATACTACCCGTCCGATCCGGACGCCCGTAGGTTCTTTTGAAGGACAGTTGATTGGCGGTAGATTGGAAGCGTCAGGATATCCGCCTACGCCATTGGGCAACCCCGACCACTACGACCAATTTTATCGCCCGAAGCCCGATGATTGGCGTTACTTGTCGGGAGTTGTGTTGACCTATCAGCCGAAATGGGTGCCGGGACTGTCGTTGGGTATTACGCGAGCGTTTACGGTATATAGTGAATCGCTGGGAAGTAAACTGAGCAATTATTTGCCTTTTTTAGCCTCGGGCTTGAAAAGCAGTTTTGTAAACCCGGATAGCAGCGGTAATAGTAATGCGGAAGAGCAATTGGGGCGCGACCAGCTCGCTTCGGTATTTTTGCGATGGGTCATCCCAAAGGAGGGGGCTGAAGTTTACTTCGAATACGGACGGAACGACCATCCATGGGACACACGGGATCTGTTTGTGCAGCTTGAGCATTCCCGATCCTACGTTTTGGGATTCCGGAAGTTGACACCTATTCGTTGGTTTGATGAAGACGATGTTCTCCAGGTACAGGCGGAGATCACGCAGTCGGAAGGCCCCAAGGACGTTCCCATCCGGCCGGGCGGCCCATGGTACGGACATAGTCAAATCAGGCATGGTTATACCCATTTGGGACAGTTGATTGGCACTGGCATTGATCCAGGAAGTAATACACAAATCTTAAACATAAGCTGGATCCGCAACATGAAACAATTGGGGTTGCAGGTGGAAAGGTATGTGCACAATAACGACTTTTTTTACGTGCATAACCGGGACGAACGCAGGCACTGGGTAGACCTGAGTTTTATGCTATATGGCGAGTGGAATTATAAGCGGTTTTTGGCGCGAAGTCAGATGCAGTTTGTACACGCCTACAATTATCAATATGAACTGGAAGAGCGATACGAGGCTGAGAACTTTTGGATATTTAAGAAACAGGACAAAGGTAACTTCCAGTTCCAGATTGATTTGGTGTATCGATTTTAACGATAGAACAAGATTATGACACGACATATTTTTGCGAGCATATTAGTTTTCTTATTAGCCATTAAGGGCAGCTTCGGACAGGTACTCCCCCTGGGGATGCCTGCATTGGAAGATAAATTGAGGAGAGACCAGTTATTGGGCAAACTGGACTCTACGCTGTCTTTCGCTATTCGGCCGCTTAATAACGAAGCGCTGTTGCGGGATAATATTTACGGTACAGATACGGCATTTGCCGGTAAAGGCATATACCATTTCCTCGATCGCGAAGGCACGTTCCAATTGCAACCCGTCTTTTGGGAGCAGCGGATCAACACGGCTGTTCCGTATGGCTGGAACGACGGCCCGATGATTCCGGCAGCCGGATATCAAACCTTTTTTAGCGCCGGTGTATATGCCACTTATAAATGGTTTAGTATCCAACTGCGTCCGGAATTTGTTTACGCCCAAAACAAGGCGTATCCGGGCTACGACGGTGACGGGTCCTATGCCTGGGGTAGGTGGTACAAGTTTGCCAATAATATAGATATGCCGGAGCGATTCGGAGAAGGGAGCTATACCAAGCTGTTGCCGGGGCAGAGCAGCGTACGTTTTAACTACGGCGTCGGCTCGTTTGGCATCTCAACCGAAAATCTGTGGTGGGGGCCGGGCAGGCGCAACTCGTTGTTAATGAGCAACACGGCGCCGGGGTTCGTACACCTGACGCTCAATACACGCCGCCCAATCCAAACGGGTATAGGTTCGTTTGAAGGACAGCTGATCGCCGGCCGTTTGGAGGGCTCGGGATTCCCACCGACACTTTTGGGCAACCCCGATCACCATGACGAGCTTTACAGGCCGAAACGCGACGATTGGAGGTATATATCGGGCATTGTACTTTCCTACCAGCCGAAATGGCTACCCGGATTATTCATAGGACTTTCCAGAAGCCATACGACTTACCGGGAAGATTTAACGGGAGGGCTAAGCAGTTACCTACCGTTGTTAGGCCCCGGTTCTGTAAGCCCGTATGGCATGCCGGAGCATATGCAGGGGCGGGAGGATCGTATGAACCGGGATCTCTACGGCTCTATTTTCGGCAGGTGGTTAATGCCAAAGGGTAATGCCGAAATCTACGCGGAATATGGGCGCACCGATCCACCATGGAATTCGCGCGATCGCATGGTTGCCCTCGATCATTCTCGGGCGTTTGTAGTCGGATTCAGAAAGCTGATTCCCATCAGGCAATCCGAGGAAAGGTTTATCCAGGTAGGGGTGGAGGCGACCCAGCTTGAGGCTACACGAACATCGGACATTCGGAATAGTCCGTCTTGGTATACCGATGATATCGTGCGCCACGGGTATACCAATCGAGGACAAATAGTGGGAGCAGGTATTGGTCCAGGCAGCAATTTGCAATCGGTGGAGGTGGCGTGGATACACGGCATTAAGCGGGTTGGGCTGCAAGTCGAACGTTTCGTTCGCCAAAGCGATTTCTTCTATGCCGCAAGCACCGATTTCCGGCGGAGATGGGTTGATTTAGGGTTAGGTTTCGAAGGAGAATGGGATTACCGGAATTTTATCTTTTCGGGTAAACTACACTATGTACATGCCCACAACTATCAATATGAATTAGAGATTCCGCAAACAAATTGGGAGGGATTTTGGGATTTTATTCCACAAGACAAAATAAACATGCATTTCCAATTGGGAGTCATGTACCGGTTTTGATAAAAAGCCTGAATAAAAGGAAAAAAAACACGTTCTTTGTTGGTATTGTTGCGCAAAGTGCCTTAATTATAAATAGTAATCAATGATGTTTAGAAATTTCCGTTTGATTGGAGTTTTCTTGTTCTTTTGCGTCAGTTTATATGCGCTTCCGAGTTTAGGACAGAGTATCAACGCGGAAGATCTTTCGACTGTGCGGGTGGATGACCTTTCGGATGAGCAGCTAATGATGTACGTAAGGCAGGCAGAGGCTTCCGGTTTATCCGAAACCGAAATGGAGCAGTTGGCTAGGGAGCGGGGGATGCCCGCGGCTGAGATAGAGAAATTGAGAAGTCGGATTGCTGCCTTGGATGGTATGGCGACGTCCACACGCAAATCCCAACGGGGTAAGGCGCGAACACCTGAGCGGCAATTGCTGGATTCCGGAGTAATAGCGCCGTTTTCGCCTGATTCTTTGGTCGAAGATTCCGTGCCACCAATTTTTGGTGCGTCGCTTTTCCGCGGTGGGGCGTCAGCGCTCTTTGAACCGAATCTGCGGTTGGCGACACCTCAGAATTATGTGATAGGTCCGGGAGATCAACTACTAATCGATATCTATGGAAGCTCTGAAGCAGACCACGCACTAACTGTTACACCCGACGGCGAAATCAATATCCCTTACGCGGGGGTTGTTATGGTGGGAGGAATGTCGATAGAAGATGTAACGGTCCGAATCCAAAAGGCATTGACATCAGTATATCCAGCGATACGAACGGGCGACACCAAGGTAAACGTGACGTTGGGGAATATCCGTAGCATTAAAGTTATATTAACCGGAGAAATTGTAAAACCGGGGACTTATACGGTTCCATCTTTGGCGACTGCGTTTAATGCGCTTTACTATTCCGGCGGGCCTACCAATAACGGGTCTTTCCGAAATATACAGATCGTCAGAAACGGGAAGACCGTGGCGACGTTAGACATTTATGAATTTTTGATCAATGGATCGTTTGAAGAAAACGTGCGGCTGCAGGATCAGGACGTGCTTATGGTGCCACCATATCTCAACCGGGTAATCGTTAAAGGCGAGGTTAAACGGTCTGCAATATTTGAGCTTAAGGAAGGCGAAACATTCGGCGATTTGTTGACATATGCGGGTGGCTTTACAGAAGACGCGTACCGAGCGCGTGTTAAGGTTGTCAAACGAACAGACCGAGAGCAACGGATCGAAGATTTGTTAAGCGCACAATTTGCACACTATGTGCCAAAGGCGGGCGATGAATATGTGGTAGACAAAATACTGGATCGTTTTGAAAACCGCGTAATGATCGAGGGAGCTGTTTTTAGGCCGGGGGCGTATGAATTGAGTCCAGGCCTGACGTTGTCCATGCTGCTCAAGAAGGCCGAAGGAGTCAGGGAAGATGCGTTTCTAAACCGCGGCAATATCGTCCGCTTAAAAGATGATGCACAAGCGGAACGGCTTTCATTTAACGTAGCGGGTATTCTGGCAGGAACGGAACCCGACATTGAACTCAAAAGGGAAGATATCGTAACCATCTCGTCTATTTTCGATCTGCGTGAGGCTTATACGGTGCGAATTGACGGAAGTGTCCGCGCTCCTGGAGAATTTGCGTATGCAGAAGGTATGACGCTCGAAGATCTGATCATGCAGGCAGGCGGCTTTAGGGAAAATGCGTCGGAGAGCAGGATCGAAGTCTCCCGCCGGGTGAGCGGTGCGGATGTTCTGTCGGAGTCGGCGAAAACTGCCGAGGTCTTTATGGTGAATGCTGATAAAGGATTAACCAAGCAAGTTAAGGATTTCGTGCTGATGCCGTTTGACCTGGTCGTGGTTCGCACGGCCGCGGGCTATGAAACCCAGCGTACGGTGCGGATTGAGGGCGAGGTTCTGTATCCCGGCTTGTATACCATTTCCAATAAAAACGAACGAATATCGGATATCATTAAGCGGGCTGGCGGTTTTACTCCGTTTGCATACGTTGAAGGGGCTTCCTTGACGCGAGGCAACCAGTTGGATACCGTAAATCAGTTTGATGTTGAAAGTGGACAGCAAACTGAGCCACGAAATGATCAAACGCGTTTAGCTGCCCTGCAACAATTACAAAACGCCACATATGCGGCTGAAACCGATATTAACCTTAGCAATAATTACGTAGGCATCAACTTGGAGCAGATTCTGAAGCGACCTGGATCTCGGGGTGATCTGATCTTGGAAGGCGGCGACATCATTCACGTTCCAAAAGAATTACAAACGATAAAAATTTCAGGAGAGGTATTAGCGCCTTCGACCGCAGTTTATGGTCCAACCAAGGGATTCACGCAATATATATCGCAGGCAGGTGGCTTCTCTTCACAGGCGTTGAAAAAGCGAGCATATGTAATTTATGCGAACGGCTCCGTAAAGAGTACCAGCCGGGTTTTGTTTTTCAATAATTATCCGCCAATCAAACCCGGTGCCGAGATTTTTGTGCCGAAGCGGCCGGAACGCCAACGAATGGGACCGCAACAGTGGTTGGGGTTAAGTACTGGGCTCGCCTCTCTCGCCGCAGTGATATTGACTATGATCCGATAATTGAATTGTAGGTATGATGGAAAACACTTCCACGCCGAGTGGACAGATCAGCTTAAAAGAGCTAATTTTAAAACTCCAGGATTGGGTTAGATTTTTTAATCGTAAGTGGCTGGTTATGCTTGCCGCGGTGGTGTTCGGTATGACGGTCGGTTTGTTGTATGCAACATTCAAACCGACCAATTACACCGCTAGATTAAGCTTTGTAATGGACAGCCAAAGTTCGTCCAGCGGTGGCGGCCTGGGGGCCGCGGCAAATATTGCAGCCCAGCTAGGTTTTAACCTCGGAAGCTTGGGTGGTTCGGGCGGTTTTTTTGGGGGCGACAATATCATCGAGTTTTTGAAGTCTCGCTCCATGATTGACAAGACGTTGCTTACCGAGGTAAATACCGATGGCTACAGTGGGTTGTTGGTAGACCGATACGTCGATTATAATAAATTGAGGGAGAAATGGTCCTCAAAGCAAAGGCTTCGGGATATTCAATTTCGAGATACTACCGGGATTTTTCTACAGGACAGCCTGCTTTCAGAGTTTTATAAACGCATCCTGAAGGAAAATTTGATAATTAGCAAGCCCAATAAGCAACTTGACTTCATTGAAATCGAAATGGAAACGACGGATGAAGTTTTCTCGAAAGTGTTTGCGGAAACTTTGATCAAAAACGCTTCTGATTTCTATATCCAAATCCGAACCCAGAAATCCAAAGAGAATCTTGCGATCCTTACCCATCAGGTAGATTCGGTTCGCGACGAATTAAATCGGGCCATAAATGGCGTGGCTGCGGCTGCCGACGCAAACCCCAACCCAAATGAGGCTTTTCAACGTCTCCGGGTAGGCTCCCGACAGCGTACTGTAGATGTACAGGCGAATACCGCCATCTTAACGGAGCTAGTAAAAAATCAGGAACTAGCGAAAATCACCCTTCGTAATGAACGCCCTGTTATCGAAGTATTGGATCGGCCAATTTTGCCCTTAGAAAACGACAAAGTGAGTAAGCTCGTTGGCATAGCTGTTGGGGGCATAATCGCCGGTTTCTTGTGCGGGCTTGTTCTAATGCTCAGGCGGATCTACAATACCGTTATGGCCGAAAAAAAATAGCAATAATACGGTTGTTAACTTTACAGATTCTCCTTCATTATCGTGTGTCCCATCCGGTCCCGCTTAGCACGTAGATATTTTTCGTTATAGGGGTTCGGCTCAATTTCGATCGGTACATTTTCCACAATTTCGAGCCCATACCCGATGAGGCCTGCCCGCTTGGTGGGATTGTTGCTCATCAACCGCATTTTGGTTACACCAAGATCCCGCAATATCTGTGCACCGATGCCGTAGTCGCGATGGTCAGGCTTGAAGCCCAACTGCAGGTTGGCATCCACGGTATCTAATCCGGTTTCCTGGAGGTTATAAGCGTGTAATTTATTGATCAAACCGATTCCACGGCCCTCCTGGTTCATATACACCACTACGCCTTTTCCCTCCGCCTCTATCATTTCGAGGGCGCGGTGTAATTGCGGTCCGCAATCGCAGCGGCAGGAGCCGAAAATGTCGCCAGTGAGGCAGGAGCTGTGTACACGTACCAAGACCGGTTCATCTGGCGCCCATTCGCCCTTGCAAATGGCGATATGTTGTTCTCCGGTATTACTTTGGGTATAGGCGATCAGATTAAACTGTCCCCAGGTCGTTGGTAAATTGACCGAGACTTCGCGGGTGATCAGCGAATCCTTGGTAAGCCGGTATTCGATGAGGTCTTTAATCGATATAATCTTGAGGTTGAAATGTTTTGCCACCTGCATCAAATCCGGTAGGCGAGCCATTTCGCCATCTTCTTTCAGGATCTCCACCAATACGCCTGCCGGCTCGAAACCTGCCAGCCGCGCAAGATCAACGGCAGCCTCGGTATGCCCAGCCCGGCGAAGTACGCCGCCATCTTTTGCGATTAGGGGGAAAATATGGCCGGGGCGCCCGAACTCTTCTGGCTTGATTTCCGGGTTAATAAGCGCCCTAATGGTTTTCGAACGATCTGAAGCAGAAATTCCGGTGGTACAGCCGTACCCTTGGAGATCCACCGAAACAGTGAAATTCGTTTCATAGACGGCGGTGTTACGGCCTACCATCAAGTTCAGATCCAGTTCCCTGCAACGACTTTCAGTGAGGGGAACACAGACCAGTCCTCGGCCATGGGTGGCCATAAAATTGACGACCTCGGGGGTAGCATTGTGGGCAGCCGTAATGAAGTCGCCCTCGTTCTCGCGATCTTCGTCGTCGACGACGATGACGACCTTTCCGAGTTTGATTTCCTCAATAGCTTCCTCTATTGTATTTAATTTGATGTCCATGGTCGGTTTTTGAAACACACAAAGATACGTCACTTCAAGCGACAATGTATAATCGCCGTGTCAAGAATTTAACGCCTGTACAGCGTTTTTTCTTCGGCCTCCGAATCGGGTTTTGACCCATGTCCAGAATTTTTCGGCCTTTAGCCGGTACTGTTCGACGTCGAATAAAGCAGAGTCTGTAGTGGCTTTGTAGGCCAGGAAAATTGCCAGCGGAGATAGGATGAAAATAGCCATCCACATTCCCCAAAAAGCGTCTATACTGCCTTCCTTTGCAGACTTTTCACTTACGGTGGTAATGATGTGGTAAATCAGGAAGAAAATAATTGCTACGACCACCGGAAGTCCGAGTCCGCCTTTGCGAATGATGGCTCCCAAGGGGGCACCGATGCAGAAAAGCAATAGACAGGAAACTGCCAGCGTAAATTTTCGCTGGTATTCGATGTTATACCGTATATCTTTATCCCGATAAAAACCGTCTTCATTCGCTTTGACGTCGAGAATGTCGGTAATGTATCTTACCTGACTTTGGGCGTTGCTTATCGCCATATTTTTGCTTTCATCCGGCATCGTCTCAATAAAACTACGCGTATACGTAACCGGACGAACTTCCTCGCTGTGTTGTGCGTTGTTGTAGTAGCTGCTGAAGTAAAAATAGTGGGACTGGATTTCAGGAAATACGGTGTTGCGCAAGCTGTCCATCTGCACAGCGTTTGAATCTGTATAATACCTCAGCTGTCTTAGATTGAGCATGGCATGATGGCTTTTAAAAAGGCTCTCATCCGTGCGTTTCATTTGGAAGGCGGACATGTCAAACTTTTGCTCGGTTTCATCGAAGTAAAACCGTGTAAATTGCTGACGAGGGTTGTATACCTTGGCGTTCCTGGCCCGAGTGTCTTCGTAACGTACACCATCCCTAAGTTTGAGGATCATCGTATTGTTATCGGGCGAATTGTAGATATAGCCCTCTTTTGCCAAAAGTACGGCATTGGCTGTGTTACTTCCCTTGTGATCGTAGATCATCAGGTCATACAGCATCTTACCGTCATTGCTTTTTCCGTTAGCGCGAATCGAATATCCCGGAATAGCATTATTAAATACGCCCGGTTTGATCAGAAAGTCTGCCTGTTTAATCCGTACGTCATAGAGTAAGGCACCCATCTTGAGGTTTACCACCGGTAAAATGTAATCGCTGAATAAAAAGGCAGCCGCGCTGAAAAGACCTACCAATGCAAACAGTGGAGTCATCGCTTTTCGCAACGAAATTCCTGCAGCCTTAATGGCAACTAGTTCATAGCTCTCTCCGAGGTTACCGAAAGTCATGATGGAGGACAGCAGCATGGAGAGTGGCATAGCCATTGATATCTGCACAGCCGATTGATACGCCAGTAACTCCAAAATCACATACCATTCGAACCCTTTTCCTATCAAATCGTCGATGTATTTAAAGAGGAACAGCATCAGCAGGACGAACATGACAATTAAAAATGTCACGAGGAATGGCCTGATAAATGATTTGAGGATAAGAAGATGGACTTTTTTCATTACAAAACTACTTTCCCGCCAATAAATCCTTGCCCCCTAGCCGATGGAAAGCCGCTAATATCAGGTGGCGAATAATTACGACAAAGATAGCGTTTTTTAGGCACCGATAACACTTTGCAGATAGGCAATTTGGTTGTCCCAAATGAGCTTTCGGTCATTAAGGTTTTCTTCATGCGAGAAATCTGTTATAGACAATGCGACGTCATTCGTAAGCTCATCTTGAACAATTTCCATCTCAAAGTGATAGGGCTCGTCATCCAACCATTTGTATTTGACCAGCTTGTTTTCCTTAATGGCGATTAATTTGGCAGCGTGGTTTTCGTCGTCCCAGCTGAATTCGTAGACGCCGTCTTTGTAGGAGACCGCATCGGCGAACCATTGGGCTAAAGCATTGGGTTCGTGAAGGAATGAAAATAGAATTTTGGGCGAGGACTTAATTTCATATTCCAAGTTAAATTTAACCTTTTCTGCCATGCGTAATCGTAATAATCCGTTTTATTTTATTCGTTCGACTTTGTCTAACTTTTTTTCTAAAGAAAAGGAAAATAAAGTATATTTGCAAACAATTTTTCGGCGGGGTAGCTCAGCTGGTTAGAGCGCAGGATTCATAACCCTGAGGTCGGCAGTTCGATCCTGCTCCCCGCTACAAAACCGGTACAGTAATGTGCCGGTTTTTTTTATAGTGCTATGGGAAATGGTGTGGATAGATGCCTTACCAAGGGCGCCGTTTTGACGAAGCTGTCAAATTGACCATGCCAGAGTCACCGGATTTATTTGCTCATATCTTTTACAAAATACAACATAGCTGCTAAGGTCCTCGCGATATAGTTAAGAAACATATTACTAGAGGGTTTTTCAAGAGTTTTTTTCGTGTATCTTCTGAATCGATAAAAATTGGTGATGGCTTTGAGCTGTTGGATGAACGGAATGTTTAATTTGCTCAATTCTAGATAATAGGTGCATGTGTTGTAGGGGCTCTTTTTTCGGATTGAAATGATCTTCGCGCTAAGGCCGTCAGGTAAGTATTCACAGTAGTAGCCATTCTTGTTCATATACCTTATTTTGTAATCTTTCAGCCGATTAAAAAACAAGGCTTCGGGACAAAACTTCTCGTCCTTGGTTTCGGGAAAGGGAAACCGTAAAAATAAGTCTGTTCTGATGACTTCTGCTTTGTCACCTTTCTCATGATGTTTGTACCTGAACTCCACTGGCGAACAATCTAGTTGCGTGTACGAGGGATTTCCAAGGGGTTCGCCTTCCGGAGTGCTTTTATTTAAGCAAACACCAGCGAAATCCGGCTTGTCGGATAATGGTTCCCATAAGTCGATGATGGTAGCTACGCATGTTGGTGGTAAGTAATCGTCACTGTCGACGACAAAAAACAAATCTCCTTTAGCCAATTGGGCTCCCCGGTTTATCGCAATATGCTTCCCTGCATTTGCCTGCCTGATATATCTGATCGGAAAGTCAGCCTGTAGCGATAATATCAGTTCGCCTGTGTTGTCTGTACTTCCATCGTCCACGATCAACCATTCAAAATTTTTTGAGCTTTGCGCAACCAGACTTTCGTGCAATCTGGTTAAGAGGTAAGCTCTGTTATACGTTGGTGTAAATACAGTAATCAACATGTTATTTAATGCTAGGTCGCACGATCGTCTTCAAGATCAGGAGGATTCTCGAACCATGTAATTTAAAGCCGTATTTACCGATAATCATAACCTTCTTTAACAAAGAACTTGTATTACAATATCGAAGGTAGGCCTCGAATAGGAGTCTCGCTTTTGGCTCGAGCTTATTTTTGTAACTATTATAGAAGGAATGTGTAGCAAGGAAGTGTAAGCGATCCACGACCGGTAAATTACGAGAAAAGAACGAGAGAAGCCGCTTCTTTAGGCTATAGTTTATATTTGTCGTCGCTTTATTCGTGTGGAATTGTCGGTAGAGCATCAGGTGTTTGTCTAGATAAACCAATTTGCCAAAGCATAGAGCGCCCAGGGTCAGGAAGTGGTCATGCATCGCGATTTCGTTGGGAATGACATTAAGTTTTTCCCTTAAACGTCTATTAAACATTAAAGAGCACCCCTGTATCCCAGCGTTTAAGAAAAAGAAGTCGTTTAATGAGTTGGGATGAACTTTGGTTATTTTGTCTCCTATTATTCCCTTCTCTTGAGAATAGGCATATCCATTGCAAAATACAGCGCATGGTTCGTCGTCATACATATTTAATTTTTCAATTAGGTCTGCCAGTTTTGTTTCAAACCAAATGTCGTCCTGATCACAAAATATGGTATAATACGAGGTTGAATAATGCAGCAAGTGCATGAAATTTCTCGCGGCGTTACCAAAACGGATGTTATCGCTAATTAATAAAATGCGCGTGTCCAGGTCTTGGTATTTTCGAATGATATCAAGTGTGGCGTCATCTGATCCGTCGTCATGGATATAAAGAATCCAGTCCCTGTACGTTTGGCCGAGGAGAGATAATAATTGATTTTCTAAATATTTTCCACCATTATAGGTGGCCATTAGTATGTCAATTGGCATGATCTAAACGTTATGATATCAAATAACGATTGCAAAATAATAAATTGCACACAAGTGAATGCTTCGGATTCAGAAGAAGAGTCGGCTATTATGTGTTATGAGCGTTTGCATGCAGCATCGCAGTAAATAACAAGGCCTCTCTTCGTATAAAAGAGAGGCCTTGCTTGCATAAAGCAATTTTATATACAGCGCCGCGTATTACGCGCCCAGTTGTACGCGCTTAAAGACGGTAACCGTCAACCCCTTGGAAACGCTATCCAAGAATTGAGCGATATTCTTAGAAGAGTCCTTTACAAATTCTTGGTTGAGCAATGTCGACTCTTTGTAGAACTTGTTGAGTTTTCCCTGAGCGATCTTCTCTACCATTTCCTCTGGTTTGCCTTCTGCACGGATTTGCTCCTTAGCGATGTCCAACTCGCGCTGGATGGTGTGGGCATCCACGTCGCCTTTATCGATCGCAACCGGATTCATCGCGGCGATTTGCATAGCGACGTCCCGTCCGGCATCATCCGCGCCTGCTACAGCTTCGTTAAGACCTACTAAAACACCTAAACGGTAGTTGCCGTGAATGTATGCAACCACTTTTTCCGCTGCCACGGTTTCGTATTTCGAAACATCGATTTTCTCACCGATTTTACCGGTTTGGTCGAGCAGCAAATCGGATATTTTTACGCCGTTGATTGCCAATGCCTTTAACTCGTCGAGAGAAGCCGGCGCATGCTCAATAGCAGCATCTGCGACTTGTTGGGCGAACGCGATGAAGTCGTTGTTTTTAGCAACAAAGTCTGTTTCGCAGTTTAATTCGATGATCACACCCTTTTTTCCGTCAGCCGTGGTCTTGGCAATAACTACGCCTTCATTAGAGTCGCGGTCTTGGCGGCTTGCAGCCACTTTAGCGCCTTTTTTTCGTAAGTAGTCGACGGCGGCTTCAAAATCACCGTTAGCTTCGATCAACGCTTTTTTGCAATCCATCATTCCTGCACCGGTTTGTTGGCGCAGTTTGTTGACATCTGATGCTGAGATTTGTACTGTGGACATGTTATTTTTCCTTATGTATTATTAATGTGCTTCACCTAAGTGTTTGGTTGCAATACAAAGGTGACAAAAACTAAACAAGAAACCGGACGGTACATTCGGTTAACGGAAAATAACGCTTCCGAAACCTACTGATCACCATCCGGCTTCTATAAGCAGGTTATTCTTCGTCTTTCGCGGCATCAGCGTCGGCAGCGGCCTCTGCTTTTGCTTTACGAGGGCGTTTACCAGCGGCGTCGGCATCTGCCTTAGCCTCTTTTACTTCTACCTCGGCTTCCTCTCCGTTATCAATCTTGGCTTTTGCAGCCGCGGCTTCCCGCTCAGCTTCTTCTTCCTTGTCGCGCTTACGTTCCTCAAGGCCTTCCTGAATGGCTTTGCCAATAATTTCACTGATGAGCGTGATCGACTTCGTTGCGTCGTCATTCGAAGGAATCGGAAAGTCGATATTGGTCGGATCCGAGTTGGTATCTACCATAGCGAAGGTCGGAATGTTTAGCTTCAACGCTTCGCTTACTGCAATATGCTCTTTCTTCACATCGATGATAAAAAGCGCGGCGGGCAACCGGTTCAGGTCGGCAATACCGCCCAATAGGTTTTCCAGCTTCACGCGCTCACGCTGGATCATCAGTTTTTCTTTCTTAGACAATACATCGTACGTGCCATCTTTGGTCATTTTGTCGATGTTTGCCATTTTCTTGATGGACTTGCGGACCGTCGCAAAGTTCGTGAGCATACCACCCAGCCACCGCTCGGTGACAAAAGGCATGTTCACTGCCTTTGCCTGGGCAGCAACAATGTCTTTGGCTTGTTTCTTCGTAGCTACGAATAGTACCTTCCGGCCTGATTTGACGATCTGCTTAATTGCTGAGGCAGCCTCTTCAAGCTTGGTCAGTGTTTTATTTAAATCGATAATGTGAATGCCATTCCGCTCCATGAAAATGTACTTAGACATTTTCGGATCCCATTTGCGGGTAAGGTGGCCAAAGTGCACACCGGCATCCAGTAGTTCCTGATATGTTGTTCTTGCCATGATCTGAATCTCTTTAAAAAATTAACGTTTGCTAAATTGAAATCTCCTGCGTGCTTTGCGACGTCCTGGTTTCTTACGTTCAACCATACGGTCATCACGAGTTACCAGCCCTTTCGCGCGTAATGCAGGTTTTACCTCTGGGTTGAGCTCGATGAGCGCTTTGGATATCGCCAGACGAATGGCTTCCGCCTGTCCTTTGATACCGCCACCCGCTACGTTAACTTTTACATCGTAGTTACCCGTTACACCGGCAACTTCTGCGCTTTGGGTAACGATGTATTGTAATGGCAATGTGGGAAAATATGTTTTATAGTCCTTACCGTTAACGGTAATGGCACCGTTGCCTGCTGATAAATAAATGCGGGCAACCGCTGTTTTTCTTCTTCCTGAAGTGTTTATTGTTGACATGTTCGTTTCTCCTTAGAATTTGACAGTTTTCGGATTCTGAGCCGCATGAGGGTGTTCACTGCCGGCGTAGACATACAGGTTCTTGAACAACGCACGTCCCAGGCGGTTTTTAGGCAGCATGCCACGCACCGCCTTCTCCACAATCCGTGTTGGGTGCTTTGCCAATAGCTGCTTTGGAGACTCGAAACGCTGGCCGCCCGGATAACCGGTATACCGCTGGTATACCTTGTCATTGAGCTTATTGCCAGTCAACCGAACTTTGTCTGCATTGATCACGATAACGTTATCGCCGCAGTCTACGTGTGGGGTGTACGACGGCTTGTGTTTTCCCCGGATTACCTTCGCAATCTGGGAAGACAAGCGCCCCAAAATCTCGCCCTCAGCGTCAACAACAATCCATTGCTTGTTAACGGTGTTTTTGTTGGCAGAGACAGTTTTGTAACTTAACGTATTCACTTGCTTTAATTTAATTAAATAATGCTTTATATTTCCTTAATTTTTAAGGGACTGCAAAGGTACGATAAATAAAATGATTTTTCAAAGTATAGAAATACCATAATGCCTTTTTAGCGATAACATTGGCGTCATTCGCTTAAATACAATTAGCTTACGTACATTTGACCTTTGTTTAATGTTTTTTGTAACATCAATTGATGACTATTAAAACGAGTGTCTTACTAATTGCCCTATTTGGTGTCGGTCTGCCTACCAATCTATTAAAGGCGCAGGAGCAGTACCTGCAGGAGCGGAACGTCGTTGCGCCGAAGATTTTGAATGAAGGCGATAGCCTGCTGGTAAAGGAGCTCTATTTTCAGGGTATTCAGCAGAAATCGGCCGGCCAGTTAGCCGCAGCTGAGCGGACGTTTGAGAAGGTGGTTGATTTGCAGTCGGATAACCATGCGGCGCATTTCGAACTGGCACGGATCCATCTGGATCGGGGCAACTTCGAGGAGGCGGAGAAATCGGCGTTAAAGGCAACAACGTTGAATCCTGATAACGAATGGTACTGGAACACGCTGCTGGAAGTGTATAAGCGAACCGGCAAGGTTAATGAAATAGCCAGTGTATTCAATGAGCTTATCCGCATTCATCCGGAAACGGACACGAATTATTATGACAAAGCCTATGCATTATACCTGAATAAGCAGTATGACGAAGCGCTGGCCGTCTATGATGTTATATCGGAGCGATTCGGACGGACGGACGACCTTTACGTCATCCGACATCAGGTTTTTCTCGCTAAAGGCGACACCCATGCCGCCGTGGCCGAATTAGAGGCCCTGATTGCAACGAAACCCGCATCCAGCCAGGGATACATTTTGCTGGCCGATCTGTACACCAGATTGGATAGGGCCAAGGAAGCTGTCGCGCACCTGGCAGACGCTTCAAAGCGGTTCAGGGATGACCCGCTGATCTTACTTGCGCAATCAGACGCCTATCTTGCCATCGGCAAGCAAAAGCAGGCCTATGAGTTTCTTCGGCAGGCGTTTAACAGCAAAGCGCTGGACATCGACGCAAAGGCAGGAGTGCTTTATACATCGCTAGGTAATAAAAACCATCAGATCGGGGAGAAAGAGGTGGCAAGCCTTGCTGATTTGCTTGTTGAAATCTACCCGCGGGAGGCGAAGGCGCACGCCGTGCGCGGGGACGTCTATGCGCAGCTTCGCCAGTTTGAACAAGCTCGAGATGCCTATCTTCAAGCGTTGGATATTAATCAATACATCGAGGGGATTTGGCAACAACTGCTGCAGGTTGAGCTTCAACTCGGACGTTATGCCGACGTCGAAACACATGGAAAGACTGCATTGTCTCTATTCCCGAACCATGCGCTTATGTTATTTTTTACCGGGCACGGCTTTCTCGGCGGCAAACATTACAAGGAAGCCAGGATTTATCTCGAGAAAGCTCTGAATGCTGCGGACGAGCAAAATACAGCGTTATTGACGCAGCTTTACAGCAGTCTTGGCGATACGTACAATGCCCTCGGTCTACACGCGGAATCAGACGTGGCCTATGAAGAAGCTATCGCTTCGGATAGTACAAACGCCTATGCATTGAACAACTATGCCTATTATTTGGCGCTACGGAAAGCAAAATTATCCCGTGCAGCCGAATTATCGAAAAAATCCAATCAACTCGAGCCGGCGTCCGCCTCGTACGAAGACACGTACGCCTGGGTGTTGTTTCAACAGGGCAAGTACGACGAGGCATTGATCTGGATAAAAAAGGCGATTACACATAGCGACCCGGTGTCGGATACGCTTCTCGAACATTACGGCGATATCTTGGCCAAGCTCGGTCGGATAGACACAGCTGTTGAGCAGTGGACAAAGGCTAAAGCGTTAGCGGCATCGGTTGGCAAGAATATTGATAAACTAACGGAAAAAATCAATGGACGGCAATATGTTGAGTAGGTTAGGCCTTCTTTTAGTGCTCGGCGCGACGATCTTTTCCTGTGCGCCAAAGAAAGCATTGCATTCGGCAGCTGGCCCGTCGACTCGGGGTGTGTCCGCACCGGAACGCACCCGCATTATCAGTCAGGTCGTTCAAAACCAAAGCTATTTTAACACGTTTAAAGGGCGCGCGAAAAGCCGCATTGTACTGAATAATAAGGATGTACATGAGGCTACACTTAACGTCCGCATAGAACGCGATAAGGCAATTTGGATTTCCGTAACGGCCTTGCTGGGCATTGAAGCCGGCAGATTGCTGATCACACCGGATAGCATAAAACTAGTCAACCGGTTAGAAGGGACCTATTACGTTGACTCTTTCGATCGCCTTCAGGAATTCACCGGTAGGGGTTTGAACTTTTCCAGTTTACAGGACCTGCTTACCGGTCGTGTGGTTGAACAGGCATTGGGGCCGGACACTGATGTGCAGGCAACCGAAGCTGGCAATATTTTGAGTGGCGACGGAATAGACCTGTCTTATTGGATACAGCTCAATAACGAATTCCGGCCTGCTTTGACGGTGTGGAAGAGCGAGCAGGCAGACCGGCAATTTCAAGCCGCGTATTCGGGCTATGGCGTATTTTCTGGGCGGCCCTTTCCGGTTGAGATTGCACTTGCGGTCCATGCAGGCCGGTTTGATATCCAGTCTAACATGGCGTTCAGTAGTGTCACTTTTGACGGGGCATTGGAAATGCCGTTCAGCGTACCTACGCAGTATAAGTCGCTTCAGTAACAGCGGCGTAATGGTTTGTCAGGTAGTTTTATTACTTTCGCAGACAATAATTTCCAACGCGCTTGGGTTATCGGATTAAAGGAGTGACCGGGGTTGGGACAAGAACATGCAGTTAAATCGAAGCATATTGATGAGGTCTATAAGAAGCGTTTTAGGTATCGTCGTTTTTTTTCTGGGGTTGGCGGTTGCCCATGGGCAGCAAAGCAGCGCCGAACTGAAGAAGCAGCGCGAGCGCTTGAACCGTGAGATCGAACGACTAAACCAAAGTCTTCAGCATACTTCTACTGATCGCAACTTGTCGCTTAAACAGGTGAACGCCTTAAACGCACAGCTTCGGCTCCGTGAGCAAAAAATAAGCACCATAAACAGCGAGATACGATTGATCAGTAATCAAATCGCATCGCACAATAAGACGATCCAAAATCTTCGTAACCAACTGGCCAAGTTAAGAAAGGATTACGAGCGCATGATTCTTTTCGCCTTTAGAAATCGGAACGCTTACAATAAAATGATGTTTATCTTCGCGTCGAAAGATTTCAATCAAGCGTTTAAACGTATCAAATACCTGCAACAATTCAACGAATCCCGCAAGGATCGGGCGAAGGAAATCGAAGAAACGCAACAGGAAATAGCCCTGAAAGTGGCCCAGCTTGAGGCCAGTAAAAAAGAACAGGCCGTCCTGCTTGCCGAGCAACAGGAAGAAAGGAAGACAATTTCTGCTGAGCAGAACAAACAATCGCAGGTGCTCACTACCCTTACGCGTCAGGAAAAGCAATTTAAACAGGAACTGCAAAAGAAACAGGAAGAGGACGCCCGACTAGCACGCGCAATTCAAACGGCCATCCGCCGCGAGATAGAAGAACAACGCCGCTTGGAAGAGGAGGCCCGTCGGGCGGCGATTGCCATGGAGGCGGAGCGCACCGGGAAGACGGTGAAGGAAGTCGAAGCTGCCAATCCGGCGACACGCAAGAGTGATACAGAAGTACTTGCAGCGACGCCTGCGGCGGCTAAGTTATCTGCTGATTTTGCAGGGAATAGGGGGCGATTGCCGTGGCCGGTGACACAGGGAATCGTTACGCAGGGTTTTGGTCGGCACACTTACGGTAGGAATGTCACGGTAAACAATACCGGGATCAATATCCGGACCGCCAACGGAGCTCCCGTCAAGGCGGTATTTAGCGGTACGGTGCTTACTGTGGTTAATCCTCAGGGCAACTATGCCGTTGTTGTTTCGCATGGAAAGTACTTTACCATCTATCAAAACCTCCGAAATTCGCTTGTCAAGAAAGGGCAGAAGGTCGAAGCAGGCCAAACGCTGGGCGTCGCGTCTGTAGATCCGGACGATGGTACTTCTGAGATTCATTTCGAACTGTGGGAGGGAGCGGCACCGATTAATCCTGAACCTTGGCTGGCCAGGTAGCACCCATAGCGTGTCACATTTTTAATAAAATTATTCAGATAAAAAAATATTATCTTTACATTTGTGAAGTAGCCTGTGCGGAATTGACTGTGTCGGACAGGATTAAAAAAATTAAAACGTTATATTATGTTAGATTCAGTGTTGTTATTCCTCGGTGCACAAGAGATTATTCTGATCGTCTTAGCGCTTCTCTTACTTTTTGGGGGCAGGAAAATTCCGGAACTCATGCGTGGTATGGGCCGCGGCATCCGTGAGTTCAAGGAAGGGCAGAAAGAGGTGCCTAGAGAGGAATTAAAAGAAGAAAAGCAAGAAGCTGCAAGAAATTGACGACAGCAATATCCTGATATTGTACGAGACTTTATGTCGGTAATTATGGCCGGTATAAAGTCTTTCTGTTTTTATACTGTTTTGTATTTTTTAATATCGTATAATAAATAAGTGGCGGTCGCGTTTTAAAGAAAGTATTGTATAGTAAGTTATGCTGACCATTAGGCGCAAATATCCTGTATGAAAGCTGCCTAATCACTTACTCATATCATGATAAAAAAAATAATTCAGGTGGCTGCGTGTGGACTGTTGTGTAGTCATGCGGCACTGTCGAAAGGGCAAAGCAATGTCCTGGCAGCTGATTCTGTAACCGAAGCAAACTCAGCGGATCAGCTAACATCACGTCTCGAACTAATTGCGGATAGTGTCAACCACGTCCACCTCGATGACCTAAACGTCACATCGGCTTCCATGCTCAAGTTGTTTCCCACAACGATCGCCGGTCGGTTGGCTTACCTTCGAAATGAAATACCTTTTACATACAACGAGCAGGTTCAGTCCTATATCGATATCTACAGTTCAGACCGATACAGACGCTATCTTTCTCGGATGTTGGGCTTAGGGCAATATTACTTTCCAATTTACGAACGGGTGTTTGCCGAAATGGGAGTGCCCGTTCACATAAAATACCTGTCCATTTTGGAATCAGCATTGAATCCCGATGCCGTTTCCCGGGTTGGTGCAACGGGCCTCTGGCAGTTTATGTTTACTACCGCTCGGATGTATGACCTGAAGATAGATAGTTATATCGATGAACGGAAAGACCCTATAGCCGCCAGCTACGCTGCTGCGGCACATTTGTTAGATTCCTATCAGAGGTTCGGAGATTGGTTGTTAGCTATTGCAGCTTATAATTGCGGTGAGGGGAATGTCCTACGGGCAATACGCCGCTCGGGAAAAGACAACCCGGATTATTGGGACATTTCGCCGTACCTTCCCCGGGAAACGCGGAATTACGTTCCGGCCTTCATCGCCATGACGTACATGCTGGAATACCACGAAGAGCACGAAATATATCCCGAGGAAACAGAGGTGCCACTTCATACTGAAGCTGTTTTTGTACAGAAAAGCGTTTCGTTCAGCGGTTTGGCAAAAGTCCTTAACGTGAAAGACGAGCTTATTAAGCGGCTGAATCCAGCATATAAAAGAGGCGTTGTCAACGGTACCCGTGAGATGCCCAAGCGGCTTATACTGCCGGAAGTAGAGCCGGTGGCATATCCGGCACTATATGCTTTATTAAATCAGGCGCCGACGGGCGATCGTTTGGGCGTGGTCAATGCATCAAATTCGATATCAACGCCCCATACGGTATTTCATAAGGTACGCAAGGGAGAAACACTCGAACAAATTGCCAAACAATACCGCATTACGGTGCAGGACCTACGGGTTTGGAACGGCATTAAAAACCACGTTATTGTCCCAGGTCAGCAATTGCAGGTTTCCGCAAGCGAGAGGGAGGGGGGACGAAAGGAGAACGAATCTGCTCCGGCCAAATATATTACGTATCGGGTAAAGCGGGGCGACACCTTATCTGACATTGCGCAGAAGCACCGGGGCGCGACGGTGTCCGGTATCCGTACAGCAAATGCCCTAAAGGGGAATACGATCAAACCCGGGATGACGTTGAAGATCTCCGTAAATTAGTTCGAGCAGCTATCATCACATTAACCAGGCCGCGTCTTCTCCGCCGTCGCACTCATGCAGGTTTACCTCGACATGCTCCTTCAAAATCGTTGACAGTTTTATACCTGAATAATCGCTGAATACCGGAAACTTGTGATGGCTACGGTCTATGAGTACCGCCGTCCGCATTTTCTTAATGGGAATGTTGAAGAAAATCCCAAGGCCATAGGCCAACGTCCGGCCGCTGTTTAATACATCGTCAACCAATACAATGGCTTTGTTTGCCGCCTGCTCTACCGGAATGTCTGTAGTGGCGTTTAAAGTGCGACTTGTTTTATCCAGCGTCACCTTAATGAGTTGGATCTCCAAATCGGAGATTTTTTCCAACAAGGCCTTCAACCGTTGCGCGAATACATAGCCACGCGCGGCGATGCCCACCAGCACGAGTGATTGCTCCTCAAAGTTGTCTTCAAGAATCTGATACGCGATGCGTAACGATTTTTGTTGAATTTGACCCTGATTCAGTACTAAAACTTTCTTTGTTGACATGTTCGCACTAATAAAGCAGTGAAGATAATAATAAATAACCTTTTTAGCATCGGTCAGGCGCTAAATGCGGATTTTATTTGCCGTTCAAACAGCTTAAGACCTGCGTTGGTCAAGAGGAAAAGCGGGGTGTTCTTTTCGTCTTCAGTTTACCGGCGGGTGCTGAGGATTTTCTTCGGTTGGTTCGGTATGTTGCGCAGTAAGCATTCGGCCGCCGTTATAGTAATAGCGTCTCCAGTAAGCGTCGTTTAGGTCGCTGATCATGACCCCGCGACTCGAAGAAGCATGTGCAAATTTGTCGTCGCCAATGTACACGCCCACATGCGATATATTGCGGCTCCGGATTTTGAAAAACACCAAATCTCCCGGTTTAAGCTCTTCTTTCTTCACCGGGTTTACCTGTGTATAAATGTTGCGGCTGTTATATCCCAGGGTCGTATTGAAAACTTTATCGTATAATTCGTACGCAAATTTCGAACAATCCACACCTTTCTTTGTTGTACCTCCAAGACGATATGGCGTACCGATCCACTCATAGATGAATTGGTAGAGCTTCGTGTTCGTGGTGGCAGAAGCAGCCACGCCCATTATTTGGGAAAAATATTCTTTGGCTAAGTTATCTGGGTCCTCCGCGTTGCCGGAAGGTGCCCCGGTGGAGGTTTGTGCTTGCGAAACAGCAAATAAGCAAGAAAATAGCATACATGCTATTGATGTTTTCAAGTTCATTAAGCTCCCTTTTTATTATTCACTCAGACGTTGATTTATAGTAGGTTCCTTACCTCTACTCGCTTGGTTTGCAAAGGTAGAGTAAAATTCTTATTCATGCAAGCCAAAAAAAATCGTAGGGATGTGGATTGGCAGGAGACGAAAAATCTATGGTATAAAAAGCAACTTTTTTTTGCGAATCTCAGACGAATAGTGTTTTTTTGTCACAAATTTAAAGCAACGTGCGAGCAAATTCGATTATAACAACGATTACAACAATTATTACCACCGGGGTCTGCACACGGAGGAAGTAGTTTTATGTTGTAATCTAAATAGAAAACCATAAGCGCCTTCCTCAGCAGAGGAGGGCGTTTTCAATTTAAATACATACGTTGGTGAAAGGTACAAAATCACCGGTTTGTGTCCACTGGGGTACAGCGAAGTAAAAATTTAATCAACATGAAAGTACTTAAGTTTGGAGGTACATCCGTCGGTTCCGTAGATAGCATCAGGTCTGTCCTTGAAATCATTAAGCGAGCGCATGCCAATGGCGAGCAGCCGATCGTCGTACTCTCCGCCATGGGCGGTGTGACCAATTTACTTACCAAACTGGCTGAAGAAGCTGCTGAAGGCAGGGATTTTGCCCCGAGCTTGGCCGAAGTTGAGGCAAGGCATTTCGAGGTTGTCCGACAACTCATTGCGGTGAAGCGCCAAAATCCTGTATTTACCAAGCTAAAGCTCTACTTAAACGAGCTCGAAGAACTCCTGCAGAGTATTTCCAGTCTGCGCGAGCTTAGTGCGCAGAGCAAAGACCTGATATTAAGTTATGGGGAACGGGCGTCCACGTTTCTGGTCAGCAAAATCGCTGAGCAATATTATCCGGAGGCGCTGTTTGTGGATGCCACGGAGCTTATCCGTACGGACAGCCATTTTGGAAGTGCACAGGTAGATCAATCGCTGTCTGAGCGGATCATCCAGTCCTTTGTTGCCGCCCATAGCGAGCGGTTGTTATTTGTCACGGGCTTCATCGCGGCAAACGAAAAAGGCCGGGTGACAACGTTGGGCCGGGGAGGCAGTGATTACACTGCCGCCATTTTGGGGGCTGCGCTGGATGCGCAAGCCATTGAGATATGGACGGATGTCGACGGCATGCTTACTGCTGATCCGAGGATCGTGAAAAAAGCTTTTTCGCTGCCGCTCCTGTCGTATACCGAAGCCATGGAGCTCTCCTATTTCGGGGCCAAGGTTATTTACCCACCGACCATGATCCCCGCGTTTTTAAAGAAGATCCCCATCGTTATCCGGAACACGTTTAACCCGGATTTCGCTGGAACAGCCATCCAGCACGAGAGCGGTATTGCCGAACTGCCTATCAAGGGTATTTCTTCCATATCCGATATCAGCGTGATTAACCTCAGCGGCAGCGGAATGGTAGGCAAAGCGGGTTTCAGTGGAAGGTTATTCACCCTGCTGGCAAGGGAGCAGATTAATGTGGTCCTCATCACGCAGTCTTCGTCGGAGCACAGCATTACCTTCGCGGTTCACCCCGGCGACGTCCAGCGTGCAAGGAAGTTGATCGAAAACGAATTTGAGTTGGAGTTGCAGGCTAACAAGCTGCAGTCGCCCGATATTGAGGACGGACTTTCTATACTGGCCATTGTCGGCGAAAACATGAAGCAAACCCCCGGTATTTCCGGAAAACTATTTCATGCATTAGGGCGGAATGGCATTAATGTGCGCGCAATCGCTCAGGGCTCATCCGAGTATAATATCTCGGTGATCATTGCAAAAGCCGATCTTGCGAAGGCGTTGAATGCGGTGCACGACGCGTTCTTCGCCCAACTCAATAAAACACTGCACGTATTCAATGTAGGAACAGGCAATATCGGCTCAACCTTATTCGACCAGATACAGGCGCAGTACGATTTCCTTTTAAATAACAACGACATTGAAATCAAAGTTGTCGGAATTAGCAATTCACGCAAAATGCTTTTCCAGGAAAACGGCATTGTGCTGAACACCTGGCGGGAACAGGTCGAAGAGTTGGGGGAGCCCGCGGATTTGCCGGGCTTCGTAGCCCGGATGAAGCAGATGAACCTGCCGAATTGTGTATTTATCGATAACACGGCGAGCGAGCAGCCCATCAAACACTATGAAGAGATCTTCCGGTCGAATATTTCGATCGTCACCTGCAACAAAATCGCCAACTCCGGTAAGTACAGCCGGTATCAGCTGCTCAAAAATACGGCCCGAAAACACGGGGTAGACTTCTTCTATGAGACCAACGTCGGTGCGGGGCTACCCATCGTTCGCGTGTTAAAAGATTTAATGCTCAGCGGCGACCGGATAATCCGTATCGAGGCTATCCTTTCAGGGACGATATCATACATCTTCAATAACTTTGCCGGCGACGTATCCTTCCACGATGTAGTCAAATCGGCACAGGAAAAAGGATATACTGAGCCTGACCCGCGGGACGACCTTAAAGGGACTGACTTTATGCGTAAAATGCTGATATTGGCCAGAGATGCAGGATACCCGCTCGAGGCGGAAGATGTCGACTTGGGCGGAATATTGCCCGAAGCATGTCTAAAGGCTCCGACGGTCGAAGATTTTTATCGCGAGTTGAAAGCCGCTGATGCACATTTCAATACGCTCAAGGAGCAGGCTGAAGCGAATAACAAAGCCATAAGATACATCGGTAAACTGGAAGCCGGCAAGGTGTCGATAGCCCTGGAATTGGTAGACGAACATCACCCATTTTTTACGCTTTCGGGAAGTGACAATATTATATCCTTTACTACCGAAAGATATAAGGAACGGCCACTGGTTGTCAAGGGCCCCGGCGCAGGTGCGGAGGTAACGGCCGCGGGGGTATTCGCCGATTTGGTCAATGTTGGCGCCTAAGTAACAAATTGCATGTCAAAAGCAACAGCTATAAAAACAGCTGGAGTGGCCGGAGCAGCCGCCAGCGCCGAAAAGGACAGCGTCCATGTATTTGCTCCCGCCACCGTCGCCAACATGGTTTGCGGTTTCGACATCCTTGGATTTGCCCTGGATGATCCCGGTGATGAAGTGATTATGCGCCGGGTGGATAAGCCCGGGGTTCACCTTGTCTCGGTGACCGGGGATGAGGGCCGGCTACCCCGGCAGGCATCCAAAAATACCGTAAGCGCTTGTGTATTGTCGCTGCTTCAGCATATCGGCCGGCCAGACATCGGCGTGGAAATCGAGTTGCACAAGCACATGCCCATTGGCAGCGGACTAGGCTCAAGTGCCGCCAGCACGGTGGCAGGCTTATTTGCAATAAACGCACTTTTGGGCAATCCGCTCGAGAAGCGCGAGTTACTTCCCTTTGCGATACAAGGGGAGGAGCTGGCTTGCGGACATGGGCATGCCGATAATGTGGCGCCGGGGCTGTTGGGCGGTATCACACTGATCAAGGGATACGACCCCCTCGATGTAGTTTCATTGCCTACCCCGTCGGGGCTGTATGCGTCCGTAGTATTTCCCCACGTCGACGTGCCGACGCGGGATGCCCGTCAAATGATCCGGACAAAAGTGGCACTTAAAGACGCGGTCATACAGTGGGGAAACATCGCGGGTTTGATCGCCGGTCTATTTATGAACGACCACGACCTGATAGGCCGTAGTATGCAGGACGTACTCATAGAGCCAACACGGGCGATTTTAATTCCCGAATTTTACGAAATGCGCCGACTTGCGCTCGAAGCCGGTGCGTTGAGCTTCGGTATTTCCGGATCTGGGCCATCCGTCTTTGCGTTTGCAACAAGTAAGGAGCAGGCTGCAAACATCACCTCGACCATTCAGTCACATTTGACAGCGGCTGGAATCGAAAGTAATGGATACGTTTCCGGCATCAATTCCGACGGCCCGAGGGAACTTTAATCAAGTCGTTTTTTAAACAGATATCAAGACACATGGAATTATATAGCACGAATAACGAAAATCTCCGCGTATCCTTCAAGGAAGCAGTTTTCAATAGCCTGCCGGCCGATAAGGGGTTGTATATGCCAACACAGATCCCGCGTCTGAGTAATCATTTTATCGCAAACCTGCAGCAGTATTCCCTGCCTGAAATTGCATTTGAGATTGCACGGACGCTGATCGGCGATGTTATTCCCGAAGCAGACCTGAAAAGAATTGTCGATGATGCGATCAATTTCGACGCCCCCGTAAAGTTATTGACCCCCGACACGGCGGTGTTGGAGCTATTCCATGGTCCCTCTTTGGCGTTCAAAGATTTCGGAGCGCGCTTTATGAGCCGCGTAATGGGTTATTTTACCGATGATGAGGCCCAGCTTCTGGACGTGCTTGTAGCCACTTCAGGCGATACGGGAGGTGCCGTGGCGCTTGGCTTTCTCGGCGTCGCCGGAACCCGCGTGACTATACTATACCCAAAGGGCAAGGTGAGCCCCGTCCAGGAGTTGCAACTGACGACGAACGGCCAGAACATCCGCGCGATAGAAATAGACGGTACATTCGATGACTGCCAGGCGTTGGTTAAAGAAGCCTTCAACGATAACGACCTGAATGCCCGGTTTAAACTGACCTCGGCCAACTCCATAAACATCGCCCGATTGATCCCGCAAACGTTTTATTACGCTTATGCGTATGCTCAACTTAAATCACAAGGCGTCGATCAAGTTGTATTTTCGGTGCCCAGTGGAAATTTCGGCAACATCGGAGCCGGGTTGCTGGCTTATAAGATGGGTTTGCCGGTATATCGCTTCATCGCAGCTACGAACGTAAACGACACCGTGCCACGGTTTTTAAAGAGCGGAAGCTATGAGCCGCGTCCCTCCGTACAGACGCTGGCCAATGCAATGGACGTCGGTAATCCCAGTAACTGGGTTCGCATCATGAATTTATTTAACGGCGACCTGAATCAGGTGCGCCAACTGATACGTACCTTCAGCTACACCGACGACGAAACGCAGGTTGGCATTCGGGCCCTATTCGACCGGTATCAGTATATCGCCTGTCCGCATACAGCAATTGCCTGGCTCGCCGCCGAAGACTTCCGTAGGCAAGACCCGGGCAGCTACGCTACCGTGTTCCTCTCCACGGCACACCCTTGTAAATTTCCGGAAGTGTTTCCGACATCCATGACGGCAAAAATCTCCATTCCCGAGCAGGTGAAGTCGCTGGAGGGACGCCAAAAAGAAGTCACGTCATTACAACCGGATTTCTCCGCGTTCAAAAGGTATCTGATGGCAGGTGATTGACCGTACGTATTACAGGTTGAACCGCATCCACGCATCGGCCTCGCGACCAAAGATGAAATGTTTGGGGTTGATAATTTCCGCCAGAATTTCCACGTCTTCGGCGACCAACGCACTTGGACGCCGAAGGTAACGTGCATCGTGCACAACGTAAACCTGGCCCGATTTGACCGCATTGATCTCGGTCCAATTGTCCGAGGTTAGCAGGTATGCTAATTCCGCTAACAATTGGGGTACAGGCAAGTCGTCGATAACAAGCAGGATATCGGGATTCTCGGTAGCATAAGCTTCGCCGCCGACGAGACTTACTCCTCCCGCAATATCGATGAGCGAGGCTAGGTATTGCTCATTTATATTTGTTGCCGTCGAAATATCCTGAAGACAGGCTACGGTGGGCCGTTGTTCCTTCGGAATGAACTTGAGCTTGTGGATGATGATATTAATGCGCTCTTCGAGGCCATCGGCCAATTGGTTGGCTTTTTCGTCTGCGTCTACTAATTGACCAACCGTGCGGATCGCTGCATAGATCTCCTCTGGGGTAGTCGATTGTACGAGCTGTTGATATACTTCCGCCTGTTCAAGCACCGAAATACCCGTCGGTTCCAACTCAAGTGCTTCCAATACGCTGTGCAGGGATAAGCCTGGTTTTTGCATGGAAGCAAAGGTAACGAAGTTGAACGAGAATCTTAATTAATCGTCCACAACAGCACGCGGAATGCGTTAATTTCCGGGAGAGAGATAAACGACGCGTTCATTTCAATCCGTTCGGCAATTAGTTCACTGCCAGCGACCCCGATCATGATCAGCAGGGCAGCAAAAAACGGAACGGTTACCAACAGGAACGGAGAAACATGGCTAATTAACTTTTTCATAATAAAATAGATTAGAAGTTGCCCCTCTCACTTATCTAATAGCACAGTACAAAGGAAAGAATAGGTATGATCCCGCTAAAATATTTTAGACTAACCGCCGGATTTTGTAGACCAACAGTCAAGTCGGATTTCGTCCGGTGCATTGCACATTTCGCCGATCACAATCGGCCATTCGTCTAACGGGCAAAGGGATGTGACGCGCGAGTAGTATATTTGTCCATGCTTGCAAATAAAACCGTGTTTATCCACACATCGATCTGGTCGTTTTTGTTGTTGGTTTTATTTTTTGTCAATGCCAGGGGGCAGAGTGAAGAGACAGCCGTTGTGGTTTTTTTATACGGCGCGTTCAATATAGCCATATTCTATGCCCAATATTTTTTAATAAATCCGCTTTTCATTCGGGACAACAAATATTGGAGGGCAGTCGGGTATATGACGGTTGTGCTGGTTGTGTCGACTGTCATCAAGTATATCGTTGCTTTACAGTACGAAGAATGGATACTGCGGTATGGGGATCATCAAGATAAGGTTTTTTCGCCGTTTCAATACATCGTTGCCGCACTAATTACCGGGTTGTTTTTTATGATGCTGAGCACTGCCGTATACGTCATCGTCGACAATTTTGTGCAACGACAACACCGCAAAAATCTGGAAAACGAAAAATTGAACGCAGAGCTCGCTTTTCTGAAGTCGCAGATCAACCCGCACTTTCTTTTTAATTCGCTAAACAACATCTATTCGCTGGCGTATCAGAAGTCGGAGAAAACCCCCGAAGCCGTGCTAAAGCTCGCCGAGATGATGCGATACATGCTTTATGAAAGCAATGAGGATACCGTTTTGCTGACTGACGAAATTAACTACCTTCACAACTATATCGATTTGCAGAAACTTCGGTTTAAGGAAAATATCTTTGTGGACTTGGACGTTGATATCGATCAGGCAGATCACCGCATCATGCCGCTACTGCTGATTTCTTTTTTAGAAAATGCGTTTAAACACGGCGTGTCTACTGATGTGCACAAGCCGATCCGTATCGTCATAAAAGTAGTAAATGGCCGGTTGTATTTCAAAGCGGAAAACGCCAAAAGTCAACTCAATAAGGATCAGACCAGAGGAGTTGGACTAAGCAATCTGAAACGGCGACTACAGTTGGGTTATCCGGACCGGCACACAATCAATATTGTCGAATCGGACGATTATTATAGTAGTGAACTTTTCTTATATTTATAGTAAATAAACAGACTATGATCAGATGTATTGCCGTTGATGACGAGCCATTGGCGCTGGATATCATTGCAGATTATGTGTCTAAAATTCCGGAGTTGACACTGGTAGCCAGTACGACAAACGCGATAGAAGCACTACAGTTGGTGCAAAATGGCGAGGTCGACCTGGTGTTTCTTGACGTGCAGATGCCGGAATTGACCGGTATACAGTTTCTTAAAATTATCAACGGTAAATGCGATGTGATTCTCACCACGGCCTACCCCCAGTATGCACTGGATGGCTATGAGTTAAATGTTGTCGATTATCTACTAAAGCCAATTGCGTTCGACCGTTTTTATCGATCGGTACAAAAGGTGCTCAATGCTAAAACGCCCAGGATATCAGACACAGCTGTTGCGGTCGTGCAACAGAGTGAGGTAGTCGATTTTATCTTTGTCAAGACCGAGCATAAAATTCAGCGGGTTGACCTCGATGACATTCTTTATATCGAGGGTCTTAAGGATTACATCTCCATATTTACTGCTGCGGAACGGATTGTCACCTTGCAAAACATGAAAAAGATGGAGGAGATCCTGCCTCCGAATCGGTTCGTACGCGTCCATCGCTCCTACATTGTAGCTCTTGACAAAATTGGCAGTATTGAGCGCGGTCGTATTTTCATCCAGGATAAGGTCATTCCGGTTGGCGACACATATAAAGATGCCTTTTTCAAGCATATTGGTGATAGAAACAGCTGACCTTATCGGAAGCTGTAGTTTGAATTTACTGTCTTTTAGGTAGCTTTGGTGTCATAACATTTGTTTGCCAAAAATTTGAATAGACATCATGCGTACCTTCTTTATTTGTTTTCTCGTTTTAGGGTTCTTCCTGCGAGCTACCGCGCAAAACGACGTCGTCGCCGATGCGGCCGCCAGCGATTACAATTTGAATAAGCCCGAGCGTGTGGAATGGTTCCGGAATACCGGCTCCGGATTATTTATACATTTCAGTATGGATTCGCAGCTGGGAATCGTGATCAGCCACGCGTTGGTCGGCGCGTCCAAGGACTTTGAGGACCGCTATTTCAATGAGCTCTACAAAACTTTTAATCCCTACCGTTTCAATCCCGAAGAACTTGTCACCCTGGCAAAGCTGGCCGGAATGAAATACATCGTGTTTACTACGAAGCACCATTCCGGCTTCTGCATGTGGGATACCGAGACTACCGATTTTAAAATTACCAACACCCTTTACAAAAAAGACATCCTGAAGGAATATGTAGACGCTACCCGCGCGGCAGGACTGGGTGTAGGTTTCTATTTTTCTCCGGAAGATTTTTGGTTTTTAAAACAGCACAACATTCCCATCGACCGACTGGTGCAGCGCTTGTCGCCGGAATTGGCCGAGGCGTACGACGATTACACACGCAGACAATGCGAGGAATTGATGACCAACTACGGAAAGATTGATGTGCTGTTTATTGATGGAGACCCGAAGGCGGTCGTCAAGGAAGTCAGCTGGCGCCTTCAACCCGATATTTTAATTACCCGGGGTGCCATGCATACGCCCGAGCAGGTGCTGCCGGGCGCACAAATTGACGAGCCTTGGTTATCTTGTATCACTATGGGTACAGCCTGGCAATATCAGCCAACCAATGAGCGGTATAAATCGGGGGGGCAGCTCTTGCAATTGCTTATCGAAGCGAGGGCCAAGGGGGGATCGCTTTTACTCAATGTAGGCCCTAAGCCAAACGGCGAACTTCCTATCGAACAGGAAAACCGATTGCGGGAAATGGCTGCCTGGAACTTTATCAACCATGAAAGCATGGATAGTGTGCGCAGCTGGGTGGTTAGCCATGAGCAGGATGTGTGGTTTACCGCCAAGGACAATCGGACCACGCTTTATGCAATAGTGACCAACGCGCAGGACTGGCGTGAGGGCACGCGAAAGGATTTTGCGTTGCGATCCGTAAAAGCGACGCCGACTACGAAGATAAGTGTATTAGGACAGAACAGCCAGGTAATAGAGTATCGCGATGACGACGTCAGCTGCCGTTACATGCAAACAGACGACGGATTGGAAGTATCGGTCGTCAAAGCACAGCGTATCTATGACGACCACAGGTGGCCTAATCCAGTTGTCATTAAGTTGGAAAATATCGAGCCTACTATAGACCGGGCCGTCAAGGTCGAAACGCTGGGTAGTGAGCGACTCCAGGGCGGTGTGACGCTGAAGGGCATAATCCACGACTACGATGGAAAAGCTCAAAAAGCATATTTTTACGTACGGCCATTTGCCGGTCAGGTCGAGACACTCTATGTAAGCCCATGGGAAAAAACTGCGGAAGTGGTTATTGACGAATCGGGCAATTTCAGCATCACGTCAACTGATTTGCAGCCAAATCAGCGCTACGAGTATAAGGCAGTGGCCATCCAGTCGGGACTATCGGTGGAGGCCGACAGCAAAATTTACTACGCGAAGTGATCCGTATAAACGGGAAACTGTGAAATCTTGGACAATTTGGTTCACACCTTTTGCCTCATCACGTTTGCGACCGTAGACCAAGCCTTGATGGAAGTTGGTATAAATTATTGATAAACAGCGTATTGTTTCTGGATTTAAATTGGTATCTTTTCATTCTATGAGGGCCGGATCATGAGCGAATTCGAGTAGCGTTTCACAATTTAGTGGAGGGTATATTTATTTCCGTAAAATGGCGATATCTTAGCAGAGGTTTAGGTTGAAGCCACCATCCCTGGTGGCGCACCCCGATCGGTCTAACTGGTCGGGGTTGCTTTTTTTGCGGGGCTTATTCGGCGTTGACAGCTTAGCAGATGATTCCTAAGGGTTATGAAGTAAAATTGCCGGCGTAAGGGTGTAGAGGATCAGCTAAGTTTAACTGACGCTTTGTGTCTGCGGCTTAAAATTATGTGCCTGCTTGCATTAAAAAGTTTGGCGCTTCCGAAAACAATAAAAGCCCCTGCTGGATGCAAGGGCTTCATTTTGGCTGGTCGGGATGACAGGATTCGAACCTGCGGCCTCTTCGTCCCGAACGAAGCGCGCTACCGGGCTGCGCTACATCCCGAATCAATTTTTGGAACGGCATGCAAAAATACAAATCATCCGTATGTTTTGAAAATAGTTCGATGTTATTTCCGTTGAAAATGCAATGCAAGGCATAAGACGGTTACAACGATACCCCCCAAAAAAAAAGCCCTCATTTCGTGAAGGCTTTTTCTTGATGTCGGGATGGCGGGATTCGAACCCACGACCTCCAGCACCCCATGCTGGCGCGATACCTGGCTACGCTACATCCCGATCATACGAAGGTAACTTTCCGGTCTATGCCGGACGATTACCGAATGGGGTGCAAACTTAGCTAAATTTACTTTAATAAACAATACAATTGATAGGCATGAATTTGGTAAAAAGCTGTATGGGGGGTATTGAGGTGCGCAGGTGGACTCTTCGACCGCCGATGTAAAAATTTACATATAAAAGTAGGTTTCTGACAATTCCGGTCGCTGGCCGTTTCTTTATATAATGGATTATTATAGCTTTGCGGTAAAGATTTTTGATAACGAATTTCGAGAGCTGTAAAAGCAGCATTAATTGCCGGTTCATGCGGATAAGGGAATATCTCAATACTTGGATTACTGAAGTACGATTTTTTGCCGTTGTCTGCATATGTTTAGTAATAGGAGGTTGCTCGGGTGGCGAGGGGAACGGTGAGAAAACGGAAAACATCGATCCCCGTAAACCAGACCTTGGCAAGATCGTCGGAATCGATTTTTTCGAGGTTAGGCGCTCATTCGATACGGGGTTGGCGTACGATACCATTGGCTTTGTGCAGGAGCCGGAATGGCACGTCAAGTTTACCCATGCGGATTCGGTACAGATCTACGTACCAGGCAGCGACTCCTCCTTCAACTTCGCGATCACTCACGACCATGATTCTTTTTTCCATTTCGCGCGGGAAAGCTGGAAGGTAGTAGATCTACATCCCGACAGCATGATGTTACAGCGATTAAGTCTTCGTCGCCTCACGGTAGACAAGGTGCGGTCGAACGTTTACATGAGGTTTTATTCTGACGCTTATATCAAGAACAATTTGCGTAGGTCGCTCGAAGACCTCCGCAAGCCCACCTCAACGGATACATTGTTTGTACGACGCCAAATTGAAAAGGCAAACCGAAATCCCGGAAATCCGGACAGCGCCTTCGCGTCGAAAAATTTTGCACGGTTAAGCAGTAAAAGCGCCATACTGCGGATCAAGCGACAGGAAGTCGACAGTTTGGAGCTTATGGGCCGATCCGCGGCGCATACCTATCTATATCCGGAATACGATATCGAGATTGACAACGCATATAAAGATTTCCACTACACGTTTTCCGTGGTCGTCGACCAATATGGAAAACTCCATTTAGGTGATTTTTTCGTGATGCCTGAATTTGTCGACTCCAGGAGGAAGGTGCTTGAAGGTATCGTGGAGGTATACCTGCAAAATCTGCTGGAGGTTGTGCCTGCCAGGACCTTGGGTATGCCACATGCCAGCGTGATCTATCTTCGCGTAAAAGGTACCATGGCTCCGACATAAAAACAAATCCGTTCGCGAGCCGTTGATATAAAAAATTATTCTTTTTACAGTAAAAATTCGTCACAGTTATGTTCGATAAATTAATGGAAGCACGCCAGAAGGCGGAGGAAATAAAAAAGCGACTGGACCAGATTTCGGTTGTAGGGGAAGCTGAAGGGGGCAAGATAAAGGTGTCGGCCACTGCCAACAAGGAAGTGACCAATATCGCGATCGATTCGGCGTTTTTTGAAGCCGCGGAAAAAGAGGAGTTGGAGGAGTTGCTTACCGTAGCCGTCAATCACGCAATGCGCCAAGCCGAAAGTGTCAGCCAAGCTGAAATGCAGGCAGCTACCAAAGATATGCTCGGCGGATTGGGTGGCTTCTTCGGGCAATAGCATACGCGGCGTGAACAACCAAACCAGGAATAACAGAACCAACATATTAATACTTAAAAAAAAATGAGAGCAATATACTACGGGCATTCCAGCGTTATGCTGGAATTGGAACAACACCAGGTACTATTTGATCCATTCATCACCCCCAATCCGCAGGCGGAGCACGTTGATATCAACAAGCTGAAGCCCGATTATATTTTGTTGACCCACGCACATGACGACCATGTTGCCGACGTGGCGGCTATCCAAAAAGCGAGTAAAGCCAAGATATTGGCCGTGGTGGAAACCGCCATGTGGGTAAACCGACAGGATATCCCCGAATCAGACATTGTGCCGTTTAACCTCGGAGGTACGGTAAAAACCGATTTTGGATCAGTTAAGATGGTATATGCGTTGCATACCAATGGTACACCCGACGGACAATACGGAGGTGCGCCGGTAGGCTATGTGCTTTCAACGGGCGGCAAGAAGATCTATTTTGCAGGCGACACCGCGCTTACACTCGAAATGAAATTGTTGGAACCCATGGGTATCGATTGGGCATTCTTGCCCATCGGCGGGCACTTCACCATGGACGTGGACGACGCTATTACAGCAGCAAAATTTGTCAACTGCAAGAATATTGTGGGAATACATTACAATACGTTTCCGCCCATCGCAATTGATACGAAGGTAGCGAAGCAAAAATTTGCCGATGCAGGGCTCAATCTGAATTTGCCTGGCATAGGCGAAGGAGTTGAGCTATTGTAGCTTGGATTAGTCCGAAAGTTTGCTGATGTGGTATTGAACGAGGTCGTCTATTGGCGAACGAATAATTCGTCCCAATGTCATTTCGTACTCGCTTACCTTTTCCTGAAGCACATTACGGAAGTTGTAGCCGACCGATCCAATGCAGTTAAAAGAATAGTCGCGGTATCCGGGGTATTGGGTAACCAGGTTTCGGAAAAAATCGTCAAACGCGCCCTCTACGATTCCCCGGGTGTATCGCATGTCGACATTAACGTCGTACACGAATTTACTGAAGCTTGCGCAAAAGCGATTGGCAAGGGGTTTTGTATACACGGCATCCATCACGTCGTCGGGCGTAAGCTTGAATGTTTCCCAGAAGACTTGTCGAACGTTTTCGGGCATTAGCCCGCGGATATAGTCTGTGAGTAACTTTTTCCCTATGTAACATCCGCTTCCCTCGTCCCCTAAAATATAAGCGGCAGAGTCAATTTTATGGATGATTTCGTCGCCGTTATATAAGCAGGTATTCGTTCCGGTACCCAGTATTGCGGCGAACCCCGGATTGTCGCCCAACAGCGCCCTTGCGGCGGCCAACAAATCGTGGCTCACAAACACCTTGGAACGGCTAAATACCTGCCTGAGCGCTTCGGCAACGATATCCGCTTTTTCTTCATTGTGTACGCCCGCGCCGTAATAGTTTACTTCCGTGATCCGGTCAAACGGCATGTCTATGGGTAGACCTTTCTTTAGCGAGTTGACAATATATGTACTGTCGACAAAAAACGGGTTATAGCCTTCTGTGTTGAAATATACCTTTTTTCCAGCGTCATCCAGCAAACACCAATTCGTTTTGGTTGATCCACCATCTGCTATAATAATCATTTGTTGGGTTTTTATTCCTTAATTCACCTTCGAGTAACGGTGCCGAAAATACAGTTTTCTCCACAAAAAAAAGTATGATGCGCTGCTTATTTACAAAATGGTGCATCGAAACGTGTAGTCGGTGGCGATGATTTTTACGTTTTTGGAAGCGATATTGATACCATCTTTTTTTTTAATATTTTTTGATATTTAAAAAGGAATCGTTTTATTTGCGCAATAATTCTCGAATTTATCCCACACTTCAACGAAAATCAAAATTTCCTGAAGACCGAAATGCTGAAAACCATTGTATTGTTAGGATGAGCAGCCAAACGGGTGGATAAATTTCTGTGTAATAACAGCAAAATCCTTATTTTATTTTATAAGTACATTGATGAATATTAATGAATTGAATGCGAAGCTCGTGTCCGAATTGCGTGAGATAGCGAGGTTAATCGGCATAGCCGACGCAGACAAAATGCGGAAGCAGGAACTGATCAACAAAATTGTTGAAACAGGTGAAGAAGAGGCCAAGGTATCCGAAGAGGAGCCCGACTCATCTACAAACGGACCGTCCGTAGAAGACCGTCCCCGTAAACGGGTACGCACAACCAAATCCGCCGAACCCATATTCCGGAAAAGGGAAGAGTCATCCGACGACTCGGAAGCTAATGATGCAGCGCCAGTGGCGAAACCGCCACTTCCTATTAACGAAGCGCCGCAGAGAAGCACCAATGGTAGCAAAATTGAGGGCCCTTCCGGAGGTAATCTTGATTTTGACAACGTAATCGTCAACGAAGGTGTGCTGGAAATCATGCCCGATGGTTATGGCTTTCTACGTTCTTCAGACTATAATTACCTCACCTCGCCGGATGATATCTATGTGTCACAATCGCAAATAAAATTATTTGGCCTTAAAACTGGAGATACCGTTCGCGGTAGCATTCGCCCGCCGAAAGAAGGCGAAAAATATTTTCCGCTGGTGCGGGTGGAGGCCATTAACGGGCAGAATCCGGCAGAAGTCCGCGACCGTGTACCGTTTGACTTTCTTACGCCGTTGTTCCCAACCGAGCGGTTGAAATTGTTTACAGGAACTAACAATTATTCGACACGGATTATGGACCTGTTTACACCAATCGGTAAAGGGCAGCGCGGACTGATCGTTGCGCAGCCTAAAACGGGTAAAACCATGTTATTGAAAGACGTGGCCAACGCGATTGCCAAAAATCACCCTGAAGTTTACCTTATAATCCTGCTGATCGATGAACGGCCGGAAGAGGTGACCGACATGGCGCGCAGCGTTCGCGCAGAAGTCGTTTCCTCAACCTTTGACGAACCGGCCGAACGGCATGTCAAAATAGCCAACATTGTCTTGGAGAAAGCCAAACGTATGGTGGAATGTGGACACGATGTAGTCATCCTGCTGGATTCCATAACCCGACTGGCCCGTGCGTATAATACCGTAGCACCGGCGTCGGGAAAAATCCTCTCAGGTGGTGTGGACGCCAACGCACTGCACAAACCAAAACGTTTCTTTGGGGCCGCGCGTAACATCGAACACGGCGGATCACTTACCATTCTGGCTACCGCGCTGATCGATACTGGCTCGAAGATGGATGAGGTCATCTTTGAAGAATTCAAGGGCACGGGCAACATGGAATTGCAGCTCGACCGTAAGCTTTCGAATAAGCGGATATTCCCGGCTATCGATCTTATTGCGTCGAGTACGCGTCGCGACGACCTGCTCAATGACAGAGAGACGCTACAGCGGATTTGGGTGCTGCGCAACCACCTGGCCGACATGAATTCCACCGAAGCGATGGAGTTTTTACTGTCGCAGATGCGAGGCACAAAATCCAACGAGGAGTTTCTTATAAGTATGAACGGCTAGACAAGTCTCTGTTTAAAAACCAATACACCATTTCGGAAGAAGCAGTATCTGTATCTAGCCGGAATGGTGTATTTATTTAGACGTCATTTCGGGTTATGAAACGGCACATTCCTAATATCATCACCTGTTTAAACCTATTCAGCGGCTGTGTCGGCGTATCGTTCGCCTTTCAGGGAAAGCTGGAAATAGCCACCTATTTTGTTGTGCTGTCTGGCGTCTTCGATTTTTTCGACGGCATGGTGGCGAGGGCGTTGCGTGTCGACCATCCGATCGGAAAACAGCTCGATTCACTGGCCGATGTGGTCAGTTTCGGTTTAATGCCCGGCTGTTTTTATTATTCAATGCTCAACAGTGGCTTGGCTTCCGCGAGTGTCGGCTACCTCGGTTTTATCGTTACTGTATTTTCTGCGTTACGGTTGGCCAAATTCAATATTGACGAGCGACAGACAACTGATTTCATCGGACTCAATACGCCGATGAATGCCTTTTACGTCGCTTCCCTACCCTTTATTGGGCAAAGCTATGGGGTGGTTTACCACCCGCTGTTTTTGCTCAGCAGTGTGGTGGTTACCAGCCTCCTGTTGGTGAGTGAAGTACGCTTATTTTCTATGAAGATGGCCTCCGTTTCGTGGCGCGACAATCGATGGAAATTCATTTTTATAATTATCAGCGTACTGTTGATCGGTTTGTTTAAATTTGCAGCGGTTCCAATAATATTGGTGCTGTATTTTTTGTTTTCATACATTCATTTTAAATCGATAGCATGAAGTTTTTGGCAGAAATCAATGTGATGCCCTTAAAGGAAATTCTGGATCCGCAGGGGAAGGCAGTAACGGGCAGCATGAAGAATCTGGGACTCACCGAAATCAGCAACGTGCGGATCGGCAAACACATCACCCTTGAAGTCTCTGCCGATACAGAGGCGGACGCTCGCCAAAAAGTGGATGAAGCTTGCAAAAAGCTATTGGCCAACCTGATTATGGAAAGCTACGAGTTCGAGCTCCGCGCGTTATAACAACTAGCCAGTCGCGGCTGGGTCGTTTAACTCCCCTTTTCATTCTTGTGCAACCATACCGGTAACGGGTCTGTTGTGGTTTTCAGTAACTCGGTGACGGTGCACTGCAGCAACGGATGGACGGCCAGTGGTGCTACTTCGTGCAACGGCATGAGGGCAAACCGTCGGTCAGGAAGATGCGGGTGTGGGATTTGAAGGCGGGGATGGTCTATAGTTATGTCTGCATACAGTAAGATGTCAATATCGATCAGCCGCGCGCCCCATTTCTCCAACCGTTCCCGTCCCAATCTGTTTTCAATTTGCTGGGTGACATGCAAGAGCTGTAGCGGTGGCAACGGCGTCGCCAACCGCACTACCCGGTTCAAAAAATCCGGCTGGTCTGCCTTGCCCCAGGCCGCCGACCCATAGACGGAAGAAAGGGCAACAATTTTTCCAGCTTCCGCAGTAAGGCATTCGACGGCTAATTCCAGCAACGCCAATCGATCACCCAGATTTGTGCCCAGTAAGAGATATGCATCCTGTTCCATGACCGCAAACTTAACCAAAATTGTGACGGTTTATCGTCGCCAGCAGATAACAACTGCCGTCGCTGAGGCAACAATTAAACGAACATAAACGGTACCGTCCTGTTTACTACTAATCGGCAGCCCGCATTGCTGTAACTATTAACCAACACGGGGGTCAAATGGGGTGTATGCCGCTATTGACATACAACATTTTTATTAAGTTTGAACTTTACATTTTTTACATACGCTATGAAGTCTTTTTTTAAATACGTACTCGCCACAGTAACAGGCATAGTAATTTCCGTTGTGTTACTTATCGTTGTCGGGCTCGTCATCATCGGGGGACTGGTGAGTTCAATGATGTCCGACAAGGAGGTAAGCGTGGCTGATAACTCCGTGCTCCAGATCAAACTGGACTACCAGATCACCGAGCGGACAATACCGAACCCATTTGAGGAGCTGGATCTCCCGGGATTCAATGCAAATAAAAGCTACGGGCTCGACAATATGCTTAAGGGTATAGCCGGTGCCAAGAATGATGACCGGATTAAGGGAATTTACCTTGATCTTTCGCCGACGGCGGCCAGTTTTGCCACACTTCAGGAATTGAGGGACGCTCTGCTGGATTTTAAAACATCCGGAAAGTTTGTTGTTGCCTACAGCGAAAATTATACCCAACGGTCATACTACCTGGCCTCAACGGCCGACAAAGTGTATGTAAATCCCGAAGGTGCCCTCGACTTTAGGGGATTGGCTTCTCAGACCATGTTTTTGAAGGGCGCGCTGGATAAGTTGGGGATCGAAGCGCAGGTAGTCAAGGTTGGTACCTACAAAAGCGCTGTAGAGCCGTTTATTTTGGATGAAATGAGTGATGCCAATCGGGAACAGGTTAGTGCATTTCTTGGCAGTATATACGACCATTTCCTTGAAGAAATAGGTGAGAGTCGCCGGATCAGCACGGATTCACTGTTTATGATCGCAGATCAATACCTGGTCCGGACGGCGGCTGACGCCGTGAAGTTTGGGTTAGCCGACGATACCAAATACAAAGATGAGGTGTTAAAAGAATTGAAATCACTGCTGGATATCGACGACAAAGACGATATTCAGGTCGTAAACCTCAATAAGTATAAACCCCCTGTTCAAAACCAGAGCTCCGGGGTTCGCGATCGTATTGCGATTGTATACGCCGTTGGCGAGATCATATCCGGAGAAGGTAATAACCAGATGATCGGCTCCGAACGAATTTCAAGGGAGCTACGTAAAGTTCGCCGCGATGATAAGGTGAAGGCTGTTGTGTTCCGCATAAATTCTCCGGGGGGCAGCGCTCTGGCGTCCGATGTGATCTGGAGAGAGGTGGACCTTCTCCGGAAGGAGAAGCCGGTCATTGTTTCAATGGGCGACGTAGCCGCTTCGGGGGGCTATTATATCGCTGCCGCGGCGGATTCCATATTTGCCCAGCCGAACACCATCACCGGGTCCATCGGGGTATTCGGCGTGGTGCCGAATATGCAAAATCTGTTGAACAATAAGTTAGGAATCACATTTGATGAGGTAAAAACAGGAGAGTACGCCGATTTCCTCAGCAACGTAGACCGTCCATTGACTGTCGATGAAAGAAACATCCTGCAAATGGAAGTAAACCGTATATACGATACGTTTGTACAGCGGGTGGCCGATGGTAGGGGGCTGAGCAAGTCAACCGTCGATAGCATTGGACAGGGAAGGGTATGGAGTGGTAGACAAGCGTTGGCAAACGGCTTGGTAGACCGGCTGGGGAATATTCAGGATGCTGTCGATGCTGCGGCCAGCAAAGCGGGTCTGGAGCAGTACCGGTTGGTTTCCTACCCGGCGGTATCCAGCCCGTTCGATTCATTTCTAGGTGCCTCCTCAGACCGGATCAGCACCTGGCTCAGCCAACGGGAACTGGGCGAATATTACCGGTATTACCGGGATCTGAAGACCGGCCTTCAGCTTCGCGGTATCCAGGCCCGGTTGCCTTTCACGTTGGAAATTCATTAAAAACGCAGCTTTCCTGTGATTTTGCCAATTCTTATTTTAGTTTTGTGTGCTCGATAAACGAAAGATAGACAGATGAAAACAATAGATAATTTAGATTTTTCAGGCAAAAAAGCACTGATAAGGGTCGACTTTAACGTGCCACTTGATGAGCAATTCCGGATTACCGATGATAATCGCATTCAAGGCGCCGAACCGACCATCAAAAAGATAATGAATGACGGCGGGGCGGTGATTCTGATGTCACATCTCGGCCGTCCAAAAGAAGGCCCGACGGAGAAGTATTCCCTCAAGCATGTTGTAGGCCATCTTTCCCAGGTGCTTGGCGTAGACGTACAATTCGCAGCCGACTGTATTGGTGAAGAAGCTTACACAAAGGCCGCCGCGATAAAATCCGGTGAAGTATTACTGCTTGAAAACCTCCGTTTCTATAAGGAAGAGGAGAAAGGCGACAAAGCATTTGCAGAAAAGCTCTCCAAGCTGGGCGACGTATATGTAAACGATGCTTTCGGTACAGCTCACCGCGCGCACGCGTCGACGGCAGTAATTGCCCAATTTTTTCCGGGCGCCAAATATTTCGGGTACCTTATGGCTGCTGAAATCGGTAACGCCGAAAAAGTGTTGCATCACCCTCAACGGCCCTTCACCGCTATCATGGGGGGCGCGAAGGTTTCTGATAAACTAGAGCTGATCGAAGCGCTATTGGACAAGGTGGACAATCTGATTATCGGGGGCGGCATGGCATATACCTTTGTTAAGGCCCGGGGTGGAGAAATTGGACAGTCGTTGGTGGAGCTGGATAAGTTGGATTTGGCGAATGACCTGGTAAAAAAGGCGGAGGATAAAGGCGTTAATTTAGTGCTGCCTACGGATTGCCAGATTGCGGACGAATTTGCAGCGGATTCACCGGCATACGACGGGCCGAACGACCAGATACCCGCAGACAAGATGGGCTTGGACATTGGAAAGGAATCCGGCGCGCATTTCGCTCAGGTGATCATGGCGTCCAATACAATCCTTTGGAATGGACCGATGGGCGTGTTCGAGATGGATAGGTTTGCCAAGGGTACGAGGGCGGTCGCCGACGCCGTCGTAGCTGCAACCGAGCGGGGCGCCTTTTCTTTGATCGGCGGCGGCGACTCCGCCGCTGCAGTAAGCAAGTTTGGGATGACCGAACATGTAAGCTACGTGAGCACCGGCGGCGGGGCATTGCTGGAGTACATGGAAGGTAAAGAACTTCCGGGTGTAAAAGCAATCAACGAATAATTAAAGAAGCGATCGCCGCTGCAACGCGTTGCGGAACGGTACATATAAAGGTTAAAGGCACCTCATTTAGGGGTGCCTTTTTCGTTCCCCCGTTGACGTGAGACCGGGGTGCCTCCAGGGTGAGTCCACGGTGACTCCACCTTTCTTCGAAATAAGTCGGTCTGAATCGGTAAAGGGTCTGGCATGTCTGTGATCTTATGGCGAGGCTGTCAGCGCCAACGGAGGTTCCTGTTAGGGCCGCCGATTGCACGGTCTAGTAACTATACTCGATGCTGTAGGCAGCGAATACTTTTCGACGGGGATCCGCCTCGTTAACATAGATCAGTTTTATACCGAGATCGAAATTCGGAAGGTAGAACCGAAGTAAATTGAAATCTGACCGAAGTTCAAGCCCGACCGTCCGGGGCTGGAGGTGTGTGCGCTTATGCACGTTCTCGAAGTCTGCAAAAATTCCGCCTTTTAAACGTTTGATGTAGGCTAATGGACCAACCGACCAGTCCGGATAAGCAAACGGAAATCGATAATTCAGCAGTAAGGTGTTTGCTACTCGTACTGGCCTTAGCTGGTCGTACCCGCTCACCATAGGGATTTCATTGGCCATTTGGTAAGCGCCCTGGCCGTGCTGATAATTAAAACGGGCAAGTAAGGAATGGTTGGGAAACAGACCAGGGAAGTAAAATGCGCTGCGCATCGAAAAATGGGTAGCGACAACTTGTCGATCAAAAGGAAGATGGCGGTAAGTGACGCTGATATGCTGTCCCCAGCGCGGGGCAAGGTCAAGTCGGCTTTGCCGGAGGTTATGACTGAAATAGAACTGATAGTGCATCGGAAAGCGGATACGGTCGACAAAAAAGCTATTAAGTTCGGGCTCGCTCAAGTTGTATCGGCGTGTGAAGGAGGTCGCCGCACTTATACCTGCGGAATAAACTTCATTGAGCCGATAAAAAACCAGCGGAACGTCCATCCTGAATGTAGACACGTGTTCGCGCCACCGAACCGCGACCTGTTGGTTCTCTTCCCCGATACGTATGTTGGCTGTACCCAACTGGCCGCGGTTGCGGTATTCCATCGAAAATCGGGGGAAATAACGCTGATAAGTCACAGACGCCAGGTACTCATTGCTGTGGTTGTCACTATTGTAACTATAGCCCAGGCGGATCCGGGTGGTGTTTAGCAGGTTGTCGGATAACCAGTAGAGACCGGGATTGATCGAATTAAGATTTTCGAAATCTCCGTTGTCTACCGAGAGGCTATGAAAATTAACGATATTCTTGATCTCTTTATATGGTGCTGAAGGTAAGAATGTATAAGGTTTGACTGTGTCAGCTGTGGTCAGGTCAAAAGCAGGCGAGCGGAGCGGTTCAAAGTAGCTTATATGTGAATTTGTAACATTTTCGACTTCCTGCCTTCCCCATTCGGCCACAGGTAGCCAGCTGATTTGATAGCCGTCGGGCCCGTAGCTATTAAACCACAGCCGGCGACCTGCCTCGTCGAATGACGGATTGAATGCACCGAACTCGGAATTGGTAAGCTGCCGGATGGAGCCGTCCCCTGCTATGTCGAGCGCGTAAATATTATCGATTCCATTGTAATGCGCTTTAAAAATAATCAGACTGTCGGCATAAACCGGGCGTTCGATTTGCTGCGCCTGCCACTCGGTGATCCGATGTAAGGTTTCGTTGGCCAAATCGAGCTCCATAAGCGCAGCGCCTTCGACGGCGACACCTACTGCAACTACCTTTTCGCCCGTGGCGTCAAATGCCGGAGTCCGTAGCATAATATTGTCGGGCGATGGGAACTTCGCAATTTCTTCTCCGTTATCGGCACGAAGCAAAAGCAGGTACACCCGATTGTCCCTCCCGATTTCAACAGCCGCGATCTTTGATCCATCCGGATGCAATGCGGGAGAAAACAACCGGCTCTTACGGGACAATTGGAAATACGTCTTCGTTTCTAAATCGTAGCTGTTGATTATATTGTATGTCCGTTTGGCGTAGCGGCTATGTCGCCGGACCTCGTCCCATACAACTTTGCCGGCGGCATAGGAGAAGTTTGGCTCTGTTTGCCGCCCCGTATAAACAATCCGCTTCTGTTTGCCCTGGCCATTTAAAACGACGATCGCGGGCACACGTTGAAATCCCTGGTTCAGCGCGATGACATGACCGTCGGGCAGGATATGGGGAAGTAGCCAGTGTTCCGGTTTTTCCGAGTCAGGAACCGGTAACGTCGGATATGTCAGCGGCTGCACTGCGGTTCGCTGCGCGTGCCATTTTTGAGCAAGCTCTTCCATTGTGCGCCGATACCAAAGGCGGGTACTGTAGCCCGTGAACTTGCGGAGTGAATTGCTGAGGTTATAGGGTCGTATAGGATTGCCCGCCATTCGGCTCATCAAGCTGTCCAATATTCCGGTGCCATAGTCGCGCTGCATTTTTGCGACCATGAAGTATCCCAACTCATAATATCCCGAGGTAATATCTTTTAATGATCCGAGGTAATTCTTTTGATAGTCGAAGTGCTTTCCGTTTAGCAAATTGGTGCGGAGCGGCATGTCCCACGAGGGGAGCCGCCCGCGTCCGCTGGGGCTTAGCGTTGTCTCGGTCACGACGGCGTCCCCTTCAAAGAACCACGCAGGCAGCGATATACCATAAAGCGCGAAGGCCAACTGTTCGAAAAATGGTGCACGCAAGTAACCTGTCAGCTTGTCAATTTGCACAACATGGCGGAGCTCATGTACCGCAAGCTGATCGATCCAATCCTGAAAATCATTTCGCTGGGGTGGGGTGGTGAAGAACTCGGAACGGCGTGGCGCCAACTGAACGAAGCCGTTGGATTCCACTGTTTGGTTCTGCAGAATAATCGAAATCTTCCGCGGCGTTGTATGCAAGTTTTCCCAGACACGCTGTTCCAATCGTTGCAGTGTGTGCGCCACCCGTTGCGCCTCGGCCTCAAATTCTTCGGAGAATATTAGCTGAAAATTTTCGGTATTGATTTGGCGCCAATGTACACTAGGTGGGTATTGCGCATTATCAAAAATCTGCGCATTTGCAACATATGTAGTAACACATAATATGAAAGCTGCTGATAGTCTGAATATTAAATTTTTATATGTCAGACAGAACATCATTTTTTCTAATAGCTAAATTGAATAGCATTCTCCGCGGTCAGAAGCGCGGTACACCTGAATTTGTTGTTTGTGATTATGCCGTATCATGCTCATCTAAAAGACCTTATTATAATAATCCAACTTTAGTTTTCATCAGTATTAACGACGTCATCCATATCGGTTTAACGGTTTTTCCATATCGTCCAAAGACAAAATGGAGTGCAGTGAAATACAGTGCTAATGTACACGATCTTTTTTTATAGTTGGGCGCTTTTTTGTTGATGAGCCGTTTTTAGCGGGTTGCTTAATCGAACGTTGTCCGGGTTCGCCCGGTGAGGGGATCGGATGTCTGGTAGGTGGAATGCCAGTCCGCGGGGGCCGCTTGCGGCCGATAAATTCGGGGCATTTTATTTTGACATGGACAAGTGAACTTGGAGATTAAAAAGCGCGCGATTCCTGTTGGACATGCCGAATGAAAATGGAATGAAGTGTTCACATGACCAGCTGACATATTGGCGCCTGCCGTCCCCCCGATGATACGAAACTTTTTCGTTTATATCCACCGGATTAGGAGGTAATTGTTCTTTCTTTTGATAGAAAAAACCGACTTTTGCAGCAAAATTATTTTTACCGATGTAGAAAGCCACGTTAAATAGAAGGAGGGCCCATGGAAGAATTGGAAATGCTGGTTGAACAAACCAAAGTGCTCTTGGCAGAAGGAGATGATCAACGGCTCAAAGAATATTTGGACGAGTTGAACATTTCAGACGTTGAGGCCTTAATTGATGAGCTTCCGGAATATGGCGCTGCTTTTATCGAGACGCTGAGCATCAACCGTGCTGTACACGTATTCGGTATTCTGGACTTTCCCACCCAAGAACGGATTTTCAAAAAGCTTTCCGGTACAAAAATTTCTGAACTGATCAATGAGATGCCACCGGATGACCGTACGGCATTTTTCAGTGAACTCAAGGGCGATGTGGTCAAGCAGCTCATTATTCTGCTTCCGCAATCGGAACGGAAGGAAGCGTTGGCCTTGCTCGGATACCCCGAAGACAGTGTAGGCCGGCTCATGACACCGGATTACATCACCGTAAAGCAACACTGGACAATCACCCGCGTGCTGGATCATATCCGTAAATATGGAAAGGATTCGGAGACCATCGATGTATTATATGTCATTGACAAAAACGGAGAATTGCTTGATGATATCCGGATAAGGAATATCCTCCTTGCTGATCCCGAAACCCGGGTGAAGGATCTTATCGACAACCGCCTTATCGCATTGAATGCAAACGATCCCCAAGAGGAGGCGATCAACGTGTTTCGGATGAACAACCGTGTGGCGCTTCCCGTAGTAGACGACCAGGGGATCATGCTGGGAATAGTCACGATCGACGATATCCTTTGGTTGGCAAATGAAGAATATACCGAGGATATGCAACGTATCGGTGGTAGCGAGGCGCTTGATGAGCCCTATCTGGACGTGTCTATCCTGCACCTTGTACGGAAAAGGGCCGGATGGCTGGTGGTGTTGTTTTTGGGCCAGTTGCTTACTGCTACTGTAATGGAACACTACGAAAGCCAGCTGGCCAGTGCAGTGATGCTATTTATGTTTATTCCATTGATCATTTCAAGTGGGGGAAATACCGGCTCGCAGGCGTCTACGCTGATCATTCAGGCAATGGCGCTGGGAGAGGTGACGCTTGCGGACTGGTGGCGGGTGATGCGGAGGGAGATCCTGTCGGGCATATTACTCGGTCTGATCTTGGGTATACTGGGCTTCATACGGATTTTGTCTTGGCAAACGTTTGCCAATGCATACGGAGAGTATTGGTTGCTGGTTGGTGTTGTGGTCAGCCTTTCGCTCATGGGTGTCGTGTTATGGGGCTCATTGGTAGGGTCGATGCTGCCGTTCCTCCTTCGTAAGCTCGGGGCAGACCCGGCCTCGTCGTCGGCTCCTTTTGTGGCCACGCTGGTTGACGTAACGGGATTGATTATTTACTTTACAGTGGCTACCCTGGTGTTGGCTGGTATTTTGCTTTAGACGGGGTTTACGGTAGCGTAGCAACAAAAAATTATTTTAAATATTTTTTGTGAATTAGTCAGAAAATCCCGAATATTGCAGTCCCGAAAACGGGGTAGGCTGGATGAAAATTCAGCAAAACCAGACAAGAGACACTCCTGAATAGCTCAGCTGGTTAGAGCATCTGACTGTTAATCAGAGGGTCGCTGGTTCGAGCCCAGCTTCAGGAGCCTCAAAAAAAGGCCGATTTCTCAAGAATCGGCCTTTTTTGTTGCATGAGCCCGTTATCATGTTCGGGACAATTCCAAACGTTTTCTGCACTTTAGCCGGCTTCATCCATTTGTTTCGTTCCGGCGTAGATGGCCGCGAATAGATTTCCGGTACTACGCTTAACGCAGCCGGCTCTCCTCGTATGTGGGCCCATACATGCCCGGCACTTTATTTCCGGTACCGCGCAGGTAGACAATCATTTCCCCCCGGTGGTGGTACACGTGATTGAAGAGGAAGCCACGCACGACAATTCCCCTGGGCAAAGGACCAAGCACTACACGATCACCCACTTTCATCGTCCAGTTGGCTGCCAGCTGCTGCGCGGTGAGTGAATTCAACGCAGCCCTGGCCTTTTCGACGTTTCGCTCGAAGAGGTCCAATGTAGCTGTAATATCGTGTGGATCTCCGCGTTCCAGATGATCAGCGGCCATGTCATATACGTCCTCGTTGATCGTCCCGACATACCAATAGTAGATGGTGGCAATATGCTGAGCCAGTTCGCCCATGGTCCAGGATATGGCTGACGGTTTATAGTGAATATCTTTTTGTGGAACGGCTTGTAGTAATTTCCGGGTGTTGGTGACCTCGTGGTTAAACTCCTGGATTAAGGATTGCGTGATCATATGATGGCTGTATTTTTAGTAAAGTTAAAAACATCCGTTGAGTTTGTCTGTATTTTTGCGCGATCGGCGGATGGGGCGACCACAAACAGCAATGCTTGCCGTTGATCTGCAAGTTGATACATTGGTCGAAAACGCCTACCTTTAAACCCGATTTAGAATATTGTGAAGTAATAACATATATGAGTTTAGTGATTATCGGCACAATCGCGTTTGATGCCATAGAAACACCCTTTGGAAAAACGGATAAGATTGTTGGTGGTGCCGCAACCTTTGCAGGCCTCGCAGCGGCTTACCTGTACGACCCGGTAAAGCTGATAGGTGTCGTAGGCGAGGACTTCGGCGAAGAGAATCTGGAAATGTTTCGGTCGAGAGGCATCCATTTGGACGGCGTGCAGATCAAAGACGGCGAAAAAAGTTTTTTCTGGTCGGGCAAGTACCATAACGATATGAACAATCGGGACACGTTGGTTACCGAGCTTAACGTACTGGCCGATTTCGACCCGATTGTCCCGGATAGCTACCAAGATTGTCAATACCTGTTACTCGGTAACCTTACGCCACAGGTGCAGGCGACGACTTTGAGCCGCTTGCACAACAAGCCCAAACTCGTGGTGCTCGATACCATGAATTTCTGGATGGACGTGGCGTGGGATGACCTGATGAACGTCTTACAGCGGGTGGACGTACTGACCATCAATGACGCGGAAGCCCGACAGCTTTCCGGAGAATACTCGTTGGTTAAGGCGGCAGAACACATCCTTAAACTTGGCCCCAAATACCTTATCATAAAAAAAGGCGAGCATGGTGCACTGCTGTTTGGCGATGGACAGATTTTTGCGGCTCCGGCATTGCCGTTGGCCGACGTATACGATCCAACGGGTGCCGGTGATGCGTTTGCCGGAGGATTTATAGGTTATTTAGCTAAAGTGGGAACGGTTAATTTCAATAACATGCGAAACGCGGTAATATTTGGTTCGGCTTTGGCGTCGTTTTGTGTCGAGAAATTTGGCACCGAACGCCTACGGGAACTTACCGCCGATGACATTAACCAGCGAATTGCACGTTTTACAGCGTTAAGCAGATTCGAAATTTGATATAGCGATTATACCAGCTTACCTACGATTTCAAATCTTGAAAATACGTGGTCGTTGTGGGGCGCATCTGTCAATTCAGCGGTCAGATCCTGACCGGCCCAATGCTCATAGTGTTTGCCCTTTGTCCAAAGCCGGCTGCGTGAAACATCGTAAATATTTGCTTGGTAGGCTACCCATATTTCGGGTCGATCCTGACCGTTTCTTAATGCCAATTGGGATCGTGTATAAGTAGGCAGAGGTTCGGACATATACTGGTTTGCGCGGCAGGTAATGTTAATTTCGATCGTATTTGTAAGACGCTAAAGCTTTTTTCATGGTTTTGCGCGCCATATGTATCCGGGTCTTGACCGTGCCAATTGGAATGCGCAGGTGCTTGGAAATTTCGTGGTATTTGTATCCCTCAAAATACATGCTAAACGGCACATAATAGTCGTCTGTCAACCGCGTCATCGCCCCGCTTATGTCGTCCATTACGAACTTGCTCTCCCCGCCGTTTCGGGTAGCGCTGCGCGCAAGGTGGGCCGGCGCGATCTCGTCGGATTGGGTTACAACTGAATTGGCCTTTACAATGCGTCTGTAATGATTGATAAAGGTGTTTTTCATGATGGTGTACAGCCAACCCTGGAAATTGGTACCATCTCTAAACTTCCCGTAATACGTTACCGCTTTGAGTACCGTATCCTGCACAAGATCGTTAGCATCTTCATTGTCACGCGTGAAATGAAGAGCGTAGCCCTTAAGGGAATCGGTGTGCTGAACCACTAAGGAGTTAAACTCAAACTTCGTCATCTTTTTTAAGGTTTAAAGGACGTCAGCAAAGCTGAGAATCCGGGTTAAACATGTCAAAAACAAACAGACAGACAACTGCCCATTTGAAGAAACGTGACGTCTTGCTTCGGTTTATTTAGTGTCGTCTTCGGTACTACAAGTATCGTGCTAAAAAGGTGTAACTTGGTAAAGTTAATGCTAAGATATTAATAACCTTTTAAATATCCTATATAATATTTACTTCGCGCTCCAGGGTGATTCCAAATCGACTCTTCACGTCATCAATGATCTGCGCGGACAAATCGTATATTTCAGATCCCGAAGCGTTGTGATGGTTCACCAATACCAGCGCCTGGTTTTTCCACGTTCCGGCATCGCCGATCCGTTTGCCTTTCCAGCCGCATTGCTCAATGAGCCATCCGCCGGCGATCTTAACCCTATTTTCATCGATGGGGTAAGACACAAAGTTCAATGTAGGAAAGGCTGACTGCAATTCACTTAATTGCTGGACCGGTATAATGGGATTCTTAAAAAAGCTCCCCGCGTTGCCAATTGTTGTCGGATCCGGCAGCTTTGCGGTGCGGATGTGAGAAACGGCTTCTGCAATATCCGATAATGTCGGGTCGGCGATGTGCCGGTTTGATAGCTCAGTCTGTATGGCTCCGTACGTCGTATTCAGCTCGGGGCGTAAAGACAGTTTGAGTGACAATTGGGTAATGATGTACCGCCCATTCTGACGTTTAAACAAGCTGTCTCGGTAAGCAAAGCGGCAATCGGTCTTACTAAAGCGGACGATTTCCCCACTTTGTGTATCAAATGCCCTACATTGGTAGAAGACGTCCTGTAATTCAACACCGTAGGCACCGATATTTTGGACGGGCGCAGCGCCGACGGTACCGGGTATCAATACCAGGTTTTCGATACCGCCGAATTGTCGGTCGACGCAGAACCACACCAAATCATTCCACACCACGCCTGCTCCGGCAGTTACTTCAGCCGTTAACCCCGCGATCCGATGGCTGATTCCCGGAATTGCCATGTGGATAACCAATCCTTCGAAATCTCTGGTAAATAAGATATTGCTGCCCCCACCGAGGATAAGGACAGGGAGTGCCAACAAATCGCGATGTTCAGCGTGAAGCCGGTACAAGTCATCTTCGCAGTTGATTTCGGCAAAGTACCGAGCATTTGCTGCAACGCCGAACGTATTGTACTGTTTCAATGGGAAATCTTCTTGGATTGATAGCGCCATATATGTTGACCGATATTTTCAAATATTCAAAAGTATGCTTAACTTTAGCTCACTTAGCTTTGGTTTCAAAGATAAGCGATTGACCTGAGAGCAAATAATAGGATTTTAATGACATGGTAAATGCAGATAAAAAGCGCACTTTGATATTGGAGGCGGCGACGCGCAGGTTTGCTCATTTTGGTCTAGCAAAAACAACGATGGCAGAGATTGCAAAAGATCTTTCTTTCTCCAAGGCGTTGTTGTATTACTATTTTCCGGATAAGAACAGCCTATATGCAGCGGTATTGGAACACGTGATTGACAATGAGTTTAAGGGGATACAAAATGGGTTGAAGGACATCGCTGACTGCGAGGAGGCGATGACATTTATGCTGGACAGGCGAAATGCGTTCGTCACGAAATACTACACGCTTTTGGAATACTCATTATCGGCCGTTCAGCAAATGCCCGATGAGATGGCATGTGTAATTGGGGACGCCAAGGATGAAGAGATCAAACTTATCAGCGCCATTTTGGAGAAGGGCAATGAGACTGGACAGCTTCGGGTCGATAACGTGGCAGAAACGGCGGAAATCATTTTATATGCGTTGGTAGGAATGCGGTTTAGTGTATTGAGCGATATCAAAAGTCAGCTCTTTCCTACGAAAGAGGAATTTGACAGGATCCTTGTATTACAAAAAAAGATGGCTAACATCCTACTAAAAGGACTGCGTGCCAGTTAACCTTTGTTTCTGATATGGTTGATGATTTGGACGGCATGCACGCGCGAATTTTCAATAAACCACAAATGTGTATTCATGCCGCCACAAACTACTCCCGCAAGGTAAAGACCAGGGACATTGGTCTCCATGGTTTCGCGATTGTGATAAGGCTCCCTGGACGGATCATCGGAAAGCTGGATGCCAATACGGGTAAGAAAGTTAAAATTCGGCTGGTAGCCCGTCAACGCGAGTACAAAATCGTTTTCCAGCGTTAGGGGGCCGTCAGGGGTATCAATATCAACCGAATTTGGCCGAATTTCGGTAAGTCGGCTGCTAAAGAGCGCACGGATCTCCCCATTGGCAATTCGATTTTCGATGTCTGGCCGAACCCAGTATTTTACTCGCGGACCGATGCCTTCATTTCGAACAACCATCGTTACTTCTGCCCCTTTGCGATAGGTCTCGAGCGCCGCGTCAACGGAAGAATTGCTGGCGCCTACCACAACCACCCGCTGTCCCGCATAGTAATGTGGCTCATTGTAATAATGGGCGACCTTTGGTAGTTCTTCGCCCGGGATGCCCAACATGCAGGGAATATCATAAAATCCGGTCGCTACGACTACGTGGTGTGCCAGGAATGAAGTTTTTGCCGTGGTAACTTCAAAGCCCGAATCTAACTTTTCAACATCAATGACCTCTTCAAACAAGCGGATATTCAGATTAAATTTCTGCTGTATCCTTCGGTAATACTCCAGTGCTTCCGCACGTTTGGGCTTCGGATTGGTTGAAACAAAGGGCACGCCGCCAATCTCCAGGCGTTCGGAGGTGGAGAAGAACGTCATGGTTTGGGGATAATTGAACAGCGAGTTTACCAAGCATCCTTTTTCTACAATGACGTAAGAAAGACCGGCTGCCTGCGCTTCGATACCGCATGCAAGGCCGATGGGGCCTGCTCCAATGATAAGTAAGTCGTAACGATTGGCTGGTACATCCATGTGGAAACAAAGATACGTCACAATCGCACGAAATCAAAGGTCATGGCAGCAGAGAAACTTAGACCGTGCGGGTTTCGGCCGGCTTGTTGGCCAACCGCATACACGTTTTATGCAAATCTACCGCTATGCGATTCAAAAACTGGAGCTGTTCCGTGATCAGCCGTGTTTCTTCTGAATCAATATTATTGTCGTCGATGCCGACGGGGAATTCAAGCTCGACCTCGCTGAAATAGTCAGCATCATCGTCTGGCTCAAAACAGCGTATCGCCTGAGCCAAAACGCGCAGCGTCTTTCGTATCGTCCGTACGTGTTCTCCGGTAAGCGCTGTATGGTCGGCCTCCTGTACATTATTAAGGAGTGTCACCGAGTAGGAGGAAAGGATGTGGTTGAACACGACAAACTTGTTCATTTCCTTCGCGTCCTGCTGCTTGCTTTTTGGTTCAGTAATCATCCGCTGAAACGCAGAAGCCATATTGGCAGTTGTGATATAAACCTCCTTGCGGGCCAGTTTATAATCCGTTACGCTAAGCTTTTGGCCACCAATGATTTTTAGAGCTTGCGCAATGTACAGATAGTTGGCGATAAGCAATTTGCGCATCGTACCCTGTACTTTGGCGCTTTCCCAATTGGGCAGGATGATGTAGCTGGAAAAAAATGCCAAGCTGGATCCAATCAATGTGTCAATGATCCGTTCGCGCAGTACGGACATCGTATTTACCTCCAGAAAGCTAAACATAATGAGGATATAGGGCGTCATAAACATGACGCTGACGATGTAATTGATACGGATCAGACTGTACGTGGCGATCATCAGTATCAGCAACAAGATAAACAGCGAAGTGTCGTCCTTAATTAAAATGAGGATGAGCGCGCCGCCTATTCCGCCGATGATCGTGCCGACCAATCGCTGGAAATTCCGTTGTTTGGTCAGGCTGAAGCCGGGCTTCAAGATAACCATGATCGTGAGTAGGATCCAGTAGCTGTGCGAGCCGATGTTCAAGATCAATGCCACCACATACCCTAAACCCAGTACTATCGACATCCTAACAGCGTGTCTGAAGTGAGTCGACTGAAGCGTCATGTTTTCGCGAAACTGCTTCGCGTCGATAGTTTTATGCTCGACAAATTTCGTTGGGTCGGCTTCCTCTCGGCGGAATGTGTTGCTCTGTTTAAGATCGAAATACCCGTAAATGTTGTTTATCCGCTGAATTAAGTTACGGACGTTGATGAGAATTTTTTTTAATGGCAACGTATTGATTCCATAGGTTTTTTCCGTTTGGTCAATCGCTATCCGGAGTTCATCTAAGTCCTGCTTAAAGTCAAACAACGGCTTGGGTTTTTTATTGGCGTTGACCTGATATGCCAAGTGGTCCAGTTCATTGCTGATCCGCAGGATTGTCCGTTTGAAATGACGGAGCATGCCGGTTTGGCCAAATTGCTGACGAATGGATTCGTAATCGTAGTGAGTGGCCATACTTTGTTCAAACAGGTCGATGATATCCGTGAAGATCAAGATAAGCAAACGGCCAATTTTCGTTGTGTCGCGTATGATTCTTTTGCTCCTGAATAGCTGATCCCGCACGTTGTCCTGATGTTCGCTCACGACAACCTGTTGCTCAATCAATGCGCGATAACTTTTATCATAGTTGGCCGCTGGATCGTAAAACTGCGCCTTAATCCGAATATAGTCGGCGACATTATGAATCGATTCGGCAAGCTCCTGCTGCGCTTGGCGGTAAGGACGTACCTGGTGTAACGACAGGCTGAGGGCAATATACCAGGCACAGCCAATGAGCAAATAGGTAAGTTGCCAGGCGGCATCCACTGCCGTATGCGCCCCGGAATCCGTGTTGAGGATAACCATGAGGATACCTATCGTGCCAATGGAAGAAGCGCGGGCTCCATATACCGCAAACATGGAAAATAGACAGCTCAGTACAATAATAGCAAGTCCTAACAGCACAGGCTCCCTATTTAGGGTAAGTGTGATAAGTGTCGATAAGAAAACTACGGCGGTACAGGCAAACATGCCATTACGGCGGTGACTCGGTGGTCCCGGAGTGTCTGCTAGTCCGACAACAAGTGCGCCCAGCGAGATCGTTATCCCGGTCTGCAGGTCGCCAAATAGTGAAAAGATCAGTGCGGGCGTTATCGTACCGAACGTAATGCGCATGCCGTCGGCAAAATATTGGCTGTAAAAGAAGTTTTGAAGTTCTCGCGCCTTTTTCATGGTCGACCGGTTGGCGGTTGGAACAAAGATAGATAAAACCCTAGGGGTTTCGGTGTGTTAATGATTATTTGACACACTGCTGCTTTTTCTACAGTTGCTACCGAGGTATCACAAAAATGGATAGTCATGAAAATATGGAATTGCTTGTTTGCCATTTTATTTGTCGGATTGTTTCTGCCCGGGTATGCCCAGCAAAATGACCTGCCACAATCCAGTAAAAATCCATTGGCCGACTACGGACTCAATATCGTAAAAATAAACGTATTGGCGTTACCCTTGCGCAACTTTTCGCTGCAGTACGAACGGATGGTTTCTCCTAAAATATCACTGGCATTGGGCGTAAGCATCATTCCCCGCGGCAGATTTCCGTTACTGGGTAGCTTTGAGTCTTATATCAATGACGATGAGACGTTCACCCAGTTGGAAGACGCTCGCGTTGGGCGGACGGCCATCACGCTGGAATCGCGATTCTATTTAGGAAAAAAAGGAGGTCTGCAGGGTTTTTACATTGCGCCCTATTTGAGGTACAGTACCTATGGGCTGCAGATGGACGATTTTGCATATACGATTACCGTCGAGACAGCGTCGGGGACCTATGAGGAGACACGGGATATAGCCCTTTCGGGTCGGGCAAACGGTTTTACGGGCGGGGTGCTTTTGGGTGCTCAGTGGCGTGTATCGCCGCGCTTATATCTGGACTGGTGGATTCTCGGAGCAGCATACGGAACGGCAAATGGCAATTTAGATGGTGTTGCGGCGTTGAATCCGCTGGAACAGGAGGGGCTTCGGCGGTCATTAAATGACCTGGATGTCCCCATGGTTCGAACCACCGTTTATGTCGACGAAAATGGTGGCCGACTCGATTTGAAAGGTCCATGGGCAGGGATCCGGTCGGGACTGGCTATAGGGCTAAATTTTTAGCGCCTGGTCAGAAGCGGGCTCGGGGCGAAGATTCCATCGACGGTTAGGCGCCTGCCCGCCGTATGCAAGCCGCTGCGTCAGAGAGGTCGGATGAAGGATGTTGAATTATTGTCAATATTTATACCGTCTTATTGCTGAAATAACAACGGCCTTATCCATTCTTTATTAAACTATTTTTATATTTGACGGTTTTGTCGTCAATTTATAATCGCATATAGCGTAATCTGATAATCCGAAGTTTAATATTGAATCAACATCTGATTGGTTTTGTCATTTATATTACATGAAGTTAAGTAAAAAGCAAGCGGTATTTGAAAGTGAGGTGCTCACTCGGTTTGAGCTGTACAACAGTTTATTCATGACACTGCCCTTCTATCAGGTCAAGCATACAGGCACACTTTTGCCATTTTTTACGAGACATTGCGAGCAGGGGGTAGCCAATAAACTGGAGCCGGAAACGATCATTGAGAGTTTTTTTTCGCAATACGAACAATATGTGGGAGAAGCAGACCGCATCGATCTATTGTTTCGGATTATTCAGTACATCGAACGTCAGGTCGTGCTTTTTGATGCGGTGGAAGACTCTGCCTTTAAAAAGACGGGGCGCTCTGACGAGGCCGGTATGCTGGACTCGGTGTTTAAACTGACCGAAAACAACAAAGCGCTCCGCAAGCAACTTGTGGAGAAATTGAATAATTTTTCTTTAAGGCTTGTCTTGACCGCACATCCGACACAGTTCTATCCCGGACCGGTGTTGGCTATTATTACCGACTTAACGGAGGCGTTGAAAAATAACGATATCCACAATGTTCATTTGCTGTTGCAACAGTTGGGTAAGACACCCTTCATGAGGGAACGCAAGCCAACGCCGGTAGATGAGGCAATAAGCTTGGTTTGGTTCCTCGAGAATGTTTTTTATCCCGTAGCGTCGGCAATCCAATCGAAGATCGATGACGAGTTTGATATCTCAGCCGAGGATATAAAACCGATTGTTGAGTTAGGATTTTGGCCGGGTGGCGACCGTGATGGCAACCCCAATGTTACGGTGGAAAGTACTCGACAGGTGGCTGGGCTGCTTCGAACCGTGCTTTTTCGCTGTTATTATCGCGACTTTCGGACGTTGAAACGGCGGCTGACATTCAAGGGAATTGAAAAGTATATGGATAAACTGTATAACTTGTTATACGAAAACAGTTTCAATCCATCGCTAAATCCGATCAACGAGCAAAATAATATTTTGCAAAATCTGCGGGAAATTAAACGGGTGCTTATCGAATACCACGACGGCCTATTCGTAGAATTGGTGGACGATATGGCGCGGAAAGTGAAGACGTTTGGCTGCTTTTTTGCAACGTTGGACCTGCGGCAAGATAGCAGTGTACTTCGCCAGACCCATCAGTATCTTCGGGAGAAATATGCCGATCAAACTGGAATCGCGCCTGATTTTTCGGCACTGGATGAGCCTGCTAAACAGGCTGCCCTACAGTTCAATGAGCTGGATCTCAGTCATGGCGAAGACGCTTCTCCATTGGTGGCCGATACGCTTGAGGTGATCCGATTGATTAAAGGAATTCAACGGTCAGGCGGCGAACGCGCGGCACAACGGTTTATCATCAGCAACTGCCAGCAGGCATCCGACATCTTGGAACTTATGGAACTGTTTCTGTGGAGCGATTGGAAAAGGGATGCCCTGAATATCGACTTTGTACCCCTTTTTGAGACCGTAGATGATCTTGAGCGCGCGGCGGTTGTGATGAAAGCGTTGTATACCAACGAGCGCTACGCAGCTCACCTGCAGCATCGCGGTAATCAGCAGACCATTATGCTTGGCTTTTCTGATAGCACAAAGGACGGTGGATATTTAATGGCAAATTGGTCCATTTACAAAGCAAAAATAGAGCTCACGGCAATTGCCCGTCAATACGACGTCGATTTGGTCTTTTTTGATGGCAGAGGAGGTCCTCCCGCGCGTGGCGGAGGGAAAACCCAACGGTTTTATGCATCCATGGGCAAGGAAGTGGCCAATGACCATATTCAACTGACAATTCAGGGGCAAACCATCAGTAGCCAGTATGGATCGCTGGATACGGCTCATTACAACATTGAGCAATTGCTTTATGCTGGCCTTAACTCCCACATCGGCCAGAAAGATGGCGATACGTTAACGACAGAAAAAAAGCAGATCATCGACTACCTGGCCAATGTCAGCCACGAGGCGTTTCTGGAACTGCGACATGATTCATTGTTCCTTAAGTACCTGGAGAGGTTTAGTCCGCTTAAATTCCTTTCCCAAATTAATATCAGTAGCCGTCCGGTTAAGCGCAATTCGGATCGAGAGCTGCGGTTGGAGGATCTCCGGGCTATTAGCTTTGTGACCTCCTGGAGCCAGCTCAAGCAGAATATCCCGGGGTTCTATGGTGTGGGGATGGCGCTGCAACGCGCCGAAGAAGAAGGGAAGTGGGCACAGGTAGAGGAGCTATACGAAACTTCTGGAATGTTTAAGACGATGATCGACAATTGCATGATGTCGATGTCTAAATCAAACTTTGATCTGACTTCTTATATTCAAAAGGATCAACAGTTTGGGGATTTCTGGCGGAAGATGCGAGACGAATATGAACGCACGAAAGCGTATGTATTAAAACTGAGCAAAAGCAGCACGCTGATGGAACATTATCCGGTGGAACGGGAGTCAATAGCTATACGCGAGAAAATCGTGCTACCATTACTAATCATCCAGCACTATGCAATTCGACAATTGCAACAGGATCCGAACAACGAGGTGTACGCCAAACTTGTAACGCGTACCGTATATGGCGTAGTGAATGCGGGCCGTAACCTTGCGTAATTTCGAGATGATGAGATAATCACATTTGATTAAAAAATACATTTTGACTAAGTTTGCTTTACAGAAAAACAACTATAGATAACTATGAGACTTAATAAAATTTCCCTTGTTGCAGCCTGTGCAGTGGTTAGCTTAAGCGGATGCGTCAGGCATCCGGGAGAATCGGTGCGACGGGACGTTCTTTTTAGCAACGAAACGGATGTCGATTCGGAAGGCTTTACCTTCCTTAAGGTTGTCCATGAAACGGCGGTGTATGAATTGGCGCTGGCAAACCAGATCCAATCTACCGCTGCATCTCCTAAAGCAAGGGAAGTTGCAAACAAAGTAATAGCGGTGTACGAGCCTATTGTTCCGGATCTGGAACAACTTGCAGGCGAGTCGTTTGTCGTGCTGCCTGACCCGGGCGCGGTTGCCTGGACCACTGGCAGAGCCGGCGCTCCCGGAGACAGTTTGCAAATGGCGGGTGCGGTCAATGAAACAAACTATCTCGCTCATGTCCAGGAACGGCAAAAAATGCTACTGGATCAGTTTAACCGGGTTAATCGGAATACGCACCGTCAGTTGCGCCGTTATGCCGCCGATAAGATCCCGGCTATCCAGGAATTATATGCGTTGTCTGGCGGGGCAGCGGATCACGGCGCGCATCATTGATCCCCGTTTAAGACATTACAATATGTCTAATAAGAAAAGCATCGTCACAGGAATATTGTCGTATGGAATGTCCGGAAGGGTATTCCATGCGCCATTTATTGACGGTAAAACCCGTTTTGATCTGCGTGCTGTCGTAGAGCGGCGTGAGAAGCGGGCAAAACAACGTTATCCCAACATTATCAGTTATGATTCGGTGGACGATTTACTGAATGATGATGCGATTGAACTGGTCATCGTAAATACGCCAAACAACCTGCACGTCGAACACGCCACCAAAGCGTTAAAGGCCGGGAAGCACATCCTCGTCGAAAAGCCGTTTGCCACGAGTAGCGCGGAGGCGAGACAACTGTTTGAACTGGGACGGAGCCTGGGGAGACACGTAATGGTCTTTCAAAATAGGCGTTGGGATAGCGACTTCAAGCTGTTGAAGCGTGTAGTTGAACGGGAAACGCTTGGCAATTTAATCGAACTCCATGTTCGTTTCGACCGCTATCGGATGGAAAAAAGTCCGAAGACATTTAAGGAGACGAGTATACCAGGGAGCGGCGTATTATATGATCTCGGTCCCCATTTGTTGGATCAGGTGATCAGCCTATTCGGTAAGCCGAAAAAAAGCCTTAAAATTTCGTCTACGCATCGACCGCAGTCGGAAGTGGATGATTTTTCAACGCTGATTTTGACCTACGAAAACGGGTTCACTGTTTTTATCCATGCAAGTTTACTTGTTGTCAACCCACTTCCTGCGTATGTCCTGCATGGTACGAAAGGATCTTTCCACAAAGTGCGGGCCGATGTACAGGAAGATCAGCTTCAAGCGGGAGTTTCGCCAAGGGATCCTGAGTATGGGATCGAACCAGCGGGCAAAGAGGGGCTGATCACGCTAATTAAACCAAACGGTGAGCGAGAAATGCGCTATCGAGAGGCGCTCAAGGGGGATTACAATGGCCTGTTTAATGCGGTGTATGCTCAGATCAGAAAGGGTGAACCGTTTCCGGTAAAGGAAGAGGAGGTCTTATGGCAGATGGAAATTCTCGAACAACCGGCGTGGAACAACGTTATCTGATTTTGGACACCGACTTACCGTGACCTTCACTTCAATTATGGCGTGGTCACGATGACGTAACACCGTATTAACATTTAAGAAACTTTACATTGTTAATATTGGCCTGGTTACCCGTAAGCGGCCATATGTTGAGCATTGTGAAGCGAAATTACCCACTTATAAACCGCGAAATCAGTTGGCTGTATTTCAATGAGCGTGTGCTTCAGGAGGCAGCGGATAAGACGGTGCCATTGATAGAGCGGCTTCGTTTTCTCGCCATATTTTCGTCGAACCTCGATGAGTTTTATCGCGTTCGGGTGGCAACGTTAAAACGGTTGGTCGATATCAACAGCAAAACCAAAACTGTCTTGGGATTCAGCCCGCGTAAAATCCTCAACGAGATTAAAGACTTGGTTGTAAAGCTCGAACGCCGCTTTGACTACCTGTATGAGTGTGAGATCATCAAAGAGCTGGAAGCACAGAAGATCTTTATTATCAACGAAAAACAGCTCAACGTGGCAAGGGGCACCTATGTTCGGGAGCATTTTAGGCGAAAGGTTTTACCATCGTTGGTGCCCATCATGCTGGAGGGAAATGAACCAGGTAGTTTCCCCGAGTTGCAGGATCGGCACATTTATTTTATTGTCAAGTTGACCTTTCGAAAAAAGGTGAAGTATGCGTTGCTGGAAATTCCGACTGCAGTTGTTTCGCGGTTTCTTATCCTTCCCGAGAACAATCGGCTGAAATTTATTATTCTGCTGGATGACATTATTCGTTATTGCCTGGATGACCTGTTTTTTATCTTTGAGTACGATACCGTCGAAGCATACAGCATTCAGCTTACCCGGGATGCTGAGCTGGACATCGATGCCAATATGAGTGATCGCTTTATCGAGGTGTTGATGCAAAGTCTAAAGCGGCGGGATAAGGGGCGCCCTATGCGACTACTTTACGACAACGAAATTCCTGCTGATGTGCTGGACTATTTGGTGAGCCAAATGCGGCTTGATTCCGAAGCGATGATACCCGGTGGCCGGTACCATAATTTCAGGGACTTTATCAATTTTCCAAACGTTGGCGGACCAGAGTTGGAGCACCCGCCTGCCCCTCCATTGCATGTCCGAAATCTGGATCTGAGTCGTAGTATTTTCGGCCAAATGGCACAGCAGGACTATCTGGTTAGTTTGCCCTATCAATCCTTTGATTACATCGTTCATTTCCTCAGAGAAGCGGCAATTGATCCGAAGGTCAAAGAAATTGACATTTCTTTGTATCGGCTGGCAGAAAACTCGAGCGTAATTAATGCGTTGATCAACGCTGCGCAGAACGGAAAGCGCGTCAATTGCCTATTGGAACTGAAGGCGCGATTTGATGAAGAGGCTAATATTTTCTGGCGCAATAAGCTTGAGGAAGGGGGCGTGCACGTGAATATCGGAACTGCGGCATATAAGATACACGCGAAAGTTTGCTTGGTGACGCGTCGCGAAAAGCATGGGCTGGTCTACTATGCCAACCTCGCGACTGGCAATTTCAACGAAAAGACGGCGAGGACGTATTGTGACCATAGTCTTTTTACCGTTAACCCGGTCATTACCAAAGATCTCAGGCGATTGTTTAGGGGCCTGGAAAAGCAGGTGTTCCACCGAGGATACAAGGCAATCATTACCTCACCGCTGGAAACACGGACTAAATTTTATCGACTGGTGGACCGGGAGATAGCAATAGCCCGCTCAGGCAAGCGAGGATACTTGATTTTAAAGATGAACAGCCTTTCGGACGAGGGGATGATTGAAAAGCTATACGAAGCAAATAATGCAGGCGTGACCATACAACTTATTATCCGTGGTATGTGCTGTCTTGTTCCGGGTGTAGCCGGTTTTAGTGAACGAATTACTGTAAGAAGCATTGTTGATCGTTATCTCGAGCACGCGCGGGTGTGGATTTTTGGTAACGACGGCGATGAACTGATTTACCTTTCTTCGGCGGATCTGATGACCCGAAATATTGACCGGCGGGTGGAAGTGGCTTTTCCGATCTATGACCTAAAGATAAAAAGGGAAATTCGCGATTTAATCGATATTCAACTTCGCGATAACACGAAGGCCCGGGAAATCAATCAATGGAACACCAATCGGTACATCGGCGCTAAAAGAAAAATAAGGCACCGAGCCCAGGAGGACATTTATCATTATCTAAAATATAAACCATAGCATTACGTGAGATACGCAGCAATAGACATCGGGTCAAATGCCGTTCGGCTTCTTATCGCTGATATTATTCAAAACAGCGAGATCATTTCGTTCAAGAAAAATACATTGGTACGGGTGCCTTTGCGCCTGGGAGATGACGCCTTTATCGACCGATCGATTTCACCATCAAAGGCTGAAGACCTGGTGAAAACCATGTCGGCATTCAGAAGCCTGATGGATGTGTACAAAGTATCGGATTACCTGGCTTGCGCCACATCGGCTATGCGGGAGGCCGAAAATGGGAAAATACTCGCCGATAAAATTCGGGAGACGGGCATCAACTTAGAGATTGTCGATGGTGCTAAGGAGGCTGAAATCATCTATAATAGTCATATCGAACAGCAAATTGGTACAAAGAAAGTGTGTTTGTATATTGATGTAGGCGGAGGAAGTACCGAGTTGTCGCTGTTTGCTGAAACCGAATTGGTAGCATCCGCGTCGTTCAACATTGGCACGATCCGCATACTGGACAACCAGGACGACGAGGCAACTTGGGATAAAATGAAAGCGTGGGTGAAGACCCACACCAGTATGTACAAAAACGTTTATGGGGTGGGCACAGGCGGCAACATCAACAAGTTGTCGCGATTGGCCAACGGAAAGGAAGATAAGCCGATTTCTTACGTTAAGCTAAAATCACTTTATGAATACCTAAACTCCTTTTCTTTAAAAGACAGAATCAATGTACTGGGCCTGAACAACGACCGAGCAGATGTCATTATACCGGCTTGCGAAATTTTTTTGACACTGATGAAATATGGGCGTCTTAGGCGGATTGTCGTGCCCAGGGTAGGGTTGGTTGATGGTATTATACAAACGTTGATCGATAGGAATCTAAGCGAGCATACAGCGTGAAGCCCAAGATGCTAATTGTGTCAAAAAGACCTTGTGGAAACAAAAAAATACGCTACTTTTGCACCTATTAACTCCTGCGGAAGTGGCGAAATTGGTAGACGCACCATCTTGAGGGGGTGGCGCCCTACGGGCGTGGCAGTTCGAATCTGCTCTTCCGCACGAAGCAATGAACCCTTGCGAAAGCAAGGGTTTTTTTATTTAATGCCATGCGGGGCGCTTTGATTTGACCTGCCGGTACGGTTAACTGAAGGGGCGCGTTGATCACCTTGGTAGCCCCGGTTATTAATTTCCGATTGTCTTTCCGACGCCTGCGTTTGAAAATGCGTTTTTAATATCTATCTTCGCGTGACCAAGAGATGCCTGATTTTAGCAAAAGAAGTGATGTTGACCTTATCACCCAGTTAACAACGGGTGATGAAGAGGCATTTACCGAGATTTATCGGCGGTATTGGCATAAGCTGTTTTTTCTTGCGTATCAGAAACTGAAAGACACTGCAGCGGCAGAAGGCGTTGTTCAAGAGGTTTATTTGACTTTGTGGAAACGAAAAGAGGAGCTTAAGATCCGTTCGTTGCCCGTATATCTTGCCGCGATGGTACGCTATGCTGTCTACCATTATATTGCAAAAGAGAAAAAGACGCAGGAGTTTCAGCATGACTGGAAAAAGCATCAGATTTTGTCTGCAGATGCGGCTTTGGAGTTGGAAAACAAACTCCTCTTGGAAATTATAGAAACGTTATCGAATGATTTGCCGGAAAAGTGCCGTTTAGTTTTCCAGTACAACAAACTTGAGGACCGTCCGATCAATGAAGTCGCAGACACACTCAATATTTCGGCTAAAACAGCAGAAGCCCATCTCACTAAAGCGCTTAAGATAATACGCAGTCATCTCGGTAAAGGCCTATATTCGCTTTTTATCTGATTTTTGCTCTTCTACTAAGGGTAAATCTACCTAACCACACTCTATATTATTAGAGGCCCAGATACGGGCTACCAATTATGAACCAAATTAGGGAACTAGCAAAAAAATTTATTGCTGGAGAAGCGTCTTTGGCGGAGAAAGAATTTCTGCACAATTGGTATGATGAGCAAGTCATGACCGATGAGCAGCCTATCGTTGTGTCCAATGCCACGGATGCGGAGGATCTCGGTCAGCGTATATATCAAGCTATTATAGATCGATTAGACGATCAAGAAACCAGCTCTGCAACCTTAATAAAGAGGGAGGTCAACATTAGTTGGAGAGTCGCGGCGGCTGTTTTGGTGCTTGTAACCCTTTCTATAACTTGCTGCCTTTATTGGTTTGAAAATGCTCCTAAAAAAGTCATCGATGCACCTAAGCGTGTTGTCGTTGAAGATGCGCCTCCTGGCGGTAACAAAGCCACACTTAAGCTGGCGCAAGGTCAAAAAATAGAACTGTCAAACCGCAATGTAGGGCTTATTGCGCAGACTCAAGGTGTAGCAATAAGTAAAACGACGGATGGGCTAATCGTCTATAGGATCGTTGACCGAGAAATGTTTAGAGATCCGATTTATCATGAATTGACTACGCCAAAAAGTGGTCAATACCAGGTTATCCTACCTGACTGTACCAAAGTATGGCTTAACTCGGCTTCGACATTAAAGTATCCGACAAGGTTTGCGAGCGACAGAAGAGAAATCGAACTGGAGGGCGAAGCGTACTTCGAAGTTGCAGATGTATTTTCTGCGGTAAGGTCTCCTTCCCAACAAAATAAGGGGACTTTGCATAAGGTACCCTTCATTGTGAAGACTAAGAATCAGATTGTGGAAGTGACCGGTACAAAATTCAATATCAACGCTTACGCTGACGAAAGCGCTGAAAGGACAACTTTGATAGAAGGGGGGGTGCGAGTAACTGTCTCTTCGCCGATTGGAACGCATCAATCGAAAACGACGGCTTTGAAACCTGGAGAACAAGCCGTATTGTCGAACAATAGGATGGACGTCGCTAAAGTCGATGTTGAAAACGCGTTATCGTGGAAGGAGGGCAATTTTTTGTTTAATGATCAGCCCTTACACGTGATCATGCGACAATTGGCGCGCTGGTATGACGTGGAGGTCGCTTATACAAACATGCCTAACGGCCGATATAACGGATTTATTTCGAAAGATGTGCCGCTGTCAAATGTACTGGAGATGTTTGAAAAAACCGGTGACGTCCGTTTCGAGCTCAGGAACAGAACCATTAATGTGAAACACTAAATTGATAAGCCTATGTAAGCAACACAGAGATCAATGCCTGTAAATAAAGCCGGATACGCAGCCACGTATCCGGTGTGTAAGGCAATCCGCAATGATTAGTAACAGATTTAATCACCTTAAAACAATACAAATATAATGAATTCGAGGACATCGAAATGGCTTTTTCTTATGAAGCTGACGACTATTTTATTACTTATCGCCAACCTCCATGTCTATGGAATTGTCTTCTCCCAGGACATCGTCTTGTCCGAAAAAAATGTATCCCTAAGCATCGTTCTGCAAAAAATCCGGCAGCAAAGCGGCTATCAATTGCTATACAATGCTGATCTTTTACAGGAAAAGGCCAATCCAGTAACCATTGAAGTAAAAGGTGCTTCCGTTGAGGATGCGCTGCGGCAAGCGTTAAAAAACCAACCATTTTTTTATGAGTTGAGCAACCATACGATACTTATCCGCCCGAAGGAAAGTGTAACACATTCCAAAACGTTATTTATGGCTCCGGTTCAGTTTCGAATTACCGGGACGGTCACTGATGTCAGTAATGCCCCGATTGTCGGAGCGACTGTTTCATTAAAAGGAACAACGCGAAACACGGTAACGAACGACCGTGGAGAATTTTCGATGGATGCAACACCTGAAGGTGTTTTGGAGATTAGCTTCGTGGGCTTTATTTCACAGGAAGTCAGTATTAATAACCAGCCTGTTGTCAACGTACAACTCAGCGCAGACCAGCGCGCGCTGGACGAGGTCGTTGTTGTAGGCTACGGGACTCAGAAACGGAAAGATTTGACTGGATCGGTAAGTTCTGTTTCAGCGGAAGACTTCGCAGACATGCCAGTCGCAAATGTCAGTCAGGCGTTAAGCGGCCGGGTAGCGGGGTTAGATATTGTATCGTCGGGGGGCGATCCAGGCAGCCAATCATCCATTCTGCTACGCGGGACACGCTCGTTTACCGCTTCCAATGATCCGCTCATCATCTTGGATGGTATGCCCTTCTATGGAACCATAAATGACATCAATCCCTACGATATAAAGAGCGTCGACGTGCTGAAAGATGCATCGTCAACTGCGATTTACGGCTCAAGGGGGTCGAACGGCGTAATCATGATCACGACCAAACGTGGCGAGTCGGGCAAGCCGCGGTTTTTGATTGAGAGCTATGCAGGTGGCCAATTTCGCTATGGACGGATGCCCTATGCAAACGCCGCACAGTATGCAGACTGGGCCCGAGAGGCGTTTCGTGCCTCAGGGGGATATCCAGATCCGGGGGTCAACCCCGAATATGATGAGGCGGTCTTCGACGCTATTGAGTTGGAGAACTTGAGGTCCGGTGAGCCAGGCCTTGACTATCAGGATTTGCTATTGCAAAATGGTCACCAACAGAAACACCAGCTGTCCATCATGGGCGGAAGTGAGGCGGTGAGGTATAATTTTGCAACAAGCTATTTCAATGAAGAAGGAATTTTGCCAGATGATATTTTTAATCGGATCAGCATGCGCACAAACCTTGACTTTACGCTTTCACCGATTATCACCGCAGGCTCTTCCATCCAGCTTAACTATAGCATCAATTCAAATAAAACGGATCCGCGAGCGTTGACTTACTATGCCGTCAACGGAAGTCCTTTGGGTCGTGTGTACAACGAAGACGGGACACCAAGGTTTGCTCTCACAACCGATGGATTTGAGATAAACCCGTTGGCCGATTATCTTTTCGACTCATACCGATATGACAACAAGCGGTGGGACGCATTTGTGAATGCTTATGGCGAAGCCAAGATCCTACCCGAACTGACATATCGACTAAGCGTTGGAACAAACTTCCGACTGGAGACGGAAAAGGAATCAGCCGGTTATTATTCGATCGTGCGGAACCTGGGATTGCCGACGGCAAATATTGGTAATTCGGTAAACAACTTTAAATTATATGAGAGCATCCTGACTTACAATAAAACGTTCGCAGAGGATCACCAACTCACGATAACAGGGGTCCATGGCTTTCAATCCACCCATACGGAAACCAGTGGGGCTGGTGTAACTGACGTACCCTATGAACCTTCTCGTTACCACAATATAGGCAGTGCAAACGTAGTAAATCAGGTCAATTCTGGGCTTTCGGAATGGACACTGCTGTCGTATGCCGCGCGTATTTTTTACGGATACAAAAGTAAATATCTGTTGACATTATCTATGCGTGCGGATGGCGCATCGCAGTTTGCTGAAAACCACAAATGGGGGTACTTCCCTTCGGTGGCGCTCGCCTACAATATTTCTGAAGAGAATTTCATGGCAGGAATGCGGGATTGGTTGTCTACACTGAAACTGAGATTATCCTACGGTGTGACGGGCAACCAAGCGATTAATCCTTATCAGACCCAGGGAAGCCTAGTTAGAACCAGCTATTCCTGGAACGAAAATGCCGGATTCGGATACCGTCCGGCTGCGTTGGCCAATAAAAACCTCAAATGGGAAAGCACGGCGGTTTACAATGTAGGGCTTGACTTCGGATTTTGGGATGGACGCGTAAGTGGTAACGTTGAGGTCTACAATACAAATACTTACGACTTGTTGATGTTTCGGAAACTGCCCATTACATCCGGCTATGATCAGGTTTTGGAGAATGTAGGCAGTACGACGAATAAGGGTTTTGAAGTAGGATTGCGTACCGTCAATATTACGCATCCAGATTTTAAATGGAATACAAACCTGACGGTGTACAGTAATCGGTCGAGGATCACCGAGTTGTACAACGGCAAGATCGACGACGTGGGAAATGGCTGGTTTATTGGGCACCCAATAAATGTCTATTATGATTATAAAAAAATTGGTATATGGCAATTGGATGAGGCGTCTGAAGCCGCGTCCTACGGGCGTGTTCCAGGACAGATAAAGGTGCTGGACTTAAACCATGATGGAAACATCTCCGCTGATGATCGGATGATCTTGGGCGACCGGGAGCCAGACTTTGTAGCCAACATCACGAACCAATTTTCGTATAGGAACTGGGATTTTTCAATAACAGCCTACATCCGGTGGGGGGGAATGACATCTGTCGGTGCTTTTGCCCCGTATTCAAAGAAACGGTATAACAAATTTATTTTCGACTATTGGACACCGGATAATCCGACAAACGCATATCCGCGTCCCAACCAGCTATATGAGGGGGGAGGACTTGACGGTAGTACGCTCACTTATCGTGACGCTTCCTATATCACCGTTCCGCAGGCTTCAATAGGATACTCATTTCAACGATCATTACTTGATAAGCTGCATCTTTCTAACGCAAGAGTCTATCTTTCTGGAATGAACTTGCTGTATTGGACCAAATCTGAGGTGCGGAAATTTAATATGAAACCCGATTGGGCAGAAAATACGTTAACCTACCCGGCTGTCAGAACCCTAGTAGCGGGTGTGAACATTGGCTTTTAATCTCCTCACATGTACCATACTATGAAAACAATAATTAATGTATTACTTATCTGTTTAATTACGTTGTGCTTATTTCCACAGTGTACAAGCCAACTTGAAGAAGAAAATATCAATGAACCCATTGCGGATACCTACTATAATACAGCAACGGGTTTTAGTGATTTGATTAATTCTTGTTACACGCAGACGCGTTCACAAATGAATGGAGGAGGATTAGCTCCCATGCTGTATGGGACTGATTTATGGACAAGTGCATCAGACGTCGAAGCGAATGAATTTAATACGTACTCGCCTGCGCTTCAAGCCAGTAATAATATCTTATATAACCTATGGGAGGGATATTACATCGGAATTTCGACATGTAATACTGCCATTTCCCGGGCGCCCAGTGTTCAGGGCCTACAGGAAAGTGAACTGAACGCGAAATTGGGCGAAGCGTATTTCCTGAGAGCTTGGTACTATCATATACTAGTTATGCATTTTGGTGATTTACCCATGCCTCTCGAAGAAATAACGGAGGTAACGACTACAGCCACCCGGACACCACAAAGTCAGGTATACGAGCAAATTATCGCTGATTTGCGTAAAGCGGCTGATTTGCTTCCGCCCACACAATCCGATTGGGGGCGTGCGGCCAAGCCCGCCGCTGAAGCGCTATTGGCCCGGGTATATCTGACATTGGGCCGCAATGAGGAAGCAGCCGCCTATGCAACTAAAGTAATTGACGATTATAATTTTGATTTAGTCGACGATTATGGGGAGCTCTGGGATCCAAATATGCCTACAAACGTCGAGACCATTTGGGCAATACAGTTCTCACAAAATAATCGGTTGAACGGACCAAATACCTCGATTTATTTATATTTCACGCCACGGTACGATCTTCAGCCCGGAATGACGCGCAGCCTGATTTACGATAGACCTTACCCGCGCTATATGGCTACTCGGTTTTACCTCGACCTCATGCAGGAGAACCGTGAAAACGATGCACGCTACGATAAAAGTTGGCGGGATACCTATTTAGCTAACTATGCGCCTACCTTGCCACCTGGGATGAACATCGGAGACACGGCATTTGTGATTCTGCCGTATGCGGTGTCGGATGCATACAAAGCGTCTAAGCCCTATAAGGTGATGGATATTAACGATTACTATGATGGAGAAAATCCAATTGGTGCACTTCAGATCTATCCAAAACTAAATAAGTGGAACGACCCTAATCGCGAATCGATCAACGCTAATAGTGGTACCAGGAGTGTCATCGAAATACGATTGGCAGAAATGTATCTTATTGCCGCGGAGGCATTAATGAAACTTGGCCGGTCGGCCGAGGGGGTAACGTATATAAACCGGGTGAGGGAACGCGCAGCATGGCCGGGAAGGGAAATGGCGATGAGAATCACGCCTGATCAGCTGGATATTGATTTTATTCTGAATGAACGTGCGTTGGAGCTGGGGGGCGAAAGATTGAGATGGGCGGACTTAAAGCGGACTGGAAAATTGATTGAAAGGGTGAAACTTTATAATCCGGCCGGCCGCGATAATATTAGGGAGAAATTCCTTCTGCGGCCAATCCCAAGCAATATGATTGACCGCCTTACAAATAAAGATGAATTCCCTCAAAATCCGGAATTTTAACTAAACAATTAAACTTAATAAGATGAAAAACAACAATTGGTTAAAACTATGCCTGGTAAGTGCCATGGCCCTAATAATCTGTTACGGCGCTTCTGCACAATCGACCAATACGACGGATCTGAACCAAGAAGAGCTTGCGCATTGGTATGGGACATACACATGGTTAAATGGATTGAAGCTTACGCCCCACACGTCCATTAATCAACAGGAATTTAGCATACAATATCACAAGCAACCCGAATGGTGGGACAAGGCATTTGAATTTTTAAAGAGCAATGATCTTAATACACTCCAAACTGGCAGGTATGTTATTGTTCCGGATCACGTTACTGCCTTTGTTTCTGAAGGACCCGTGAAAGAAAAGGAAGCGATCAATTGGGAGACGCATGCGAATTTCAATGACTTGCAATACATCATCACAGGCAGAGCGGAAATGGGTATCACATCAGTAGATAATCCCAATGCCAAGGTAATAACACCCTATAATGACAAACTGGATACGGAAACGTATGCTGTTGAGGGCGGAGACTACTATGTGGCCATGCCAGGTACATTCTTCATTTTTTCGCCGAAAGATATTCACCGTCCTGCTTTTAAGGTACAAGGGTACGATACGGTAAAAAAAATATTGATTAAGGTGAGGGTGCCTTGATTTTAGCGAACCTTAAAAATCCATCTATTATTAACATCTATTATTAAACTGGTATAACATGAAAAAATTTGTTTTGATTTTCGGTATTTCATTGGTATCCGTCTGTGCTTTTGGCCAGCAACCCAATGTCGGCACTTCGCCCGAGTATGTTCGATCTTTAACGGCCCAATGGCAAGGTGAACGTTTTGCTGATGGACGTCCCCACGTGCCGGATGCGATGTTGAGACGATTAGAACATTGCACGCTGGAACAGATTTGGGGTTATCTTGGAGGCCGCGGTTATCGCAACCAAGTAGCAAACGAATGGCAAATCCTGAATCCCGGCGAAACAATGGTGGGCCGTGTTGTGACCGCGCGTTTTATGCCTGCACGTCCTGATCTCGATAGTTTGGTAAAGGTAGCGGGACAAAATGAGGGACTTTCCCAGAGTGGCGGAAACAACATCTGGCCGATCGATATATTGACTAAAGGGGATGTTTATGTCGCAGACGGATTCGGAAAAGTAAAGGACGGCACGCTGATCGGTTCAAGCTTGGGGAACGCGATTTACGGAAAGACTGGTAAGGGCGTTGTCTTTGATGGTTCAATCAGAGATATGCAGGAATTGAAGGAAACTGAGGGATTCAACGCCTGGATAAAGGGTCACGATCCGTCTTATATTCGCGATATGACTCCGATTTCAATTAATGCGCCTATCCGCGTGGAAGGGGTCACTGTATTCCCCGGGGATGTGGTATTCGCAAACGATTATGGCGTTGTTTTTATTCCCGCCCATTTAGTGGAAGGCTTGGTTAGATCATCCGAGATGACGGCACTTCGCGATGAGTTCGAGCGTTACTTGCTTCGTCAATCCAAATATCCCTCGGGGGAAATTCACGGGAAGTGGAGCAACGAAATTAAAGATGAATTTAGAGCCTGGTTTGACCAATATCCCGGAGAACTGACGGTGTCAAAAGATGACATCGAAAAATATCTCAGCCGTTGGGATTGATCATGGTTAACCTATGGCATAGCACACCTGCTATGCCATAGGTTTAAGTGGAAGGGGCGCTTCGAAATCAATTGGTGGCTCCTTTAATAGGCTTCGGAGCTGCGCCGTTAAGGCTCATTGTTCCGCTTGGGGAGCCTTAATCTCGGCAAGCTCCGCAGGTGTCAGCCGTTTAAATTCTGCATAGGTATCCATAACATATAACCGAAGTTCCTCGTCGTTTGCAGAAGAAATGAAGTCGTTGGTAGGCCTATACTTCGTCATATATAACTCAAGGAGCTCTCCTTTGAGTGGCGTCAGCGAGGTGATCAAAGCAGGGTTAAACCTGGCATCGATCTTTCGTCGTTCTTGTTCCGCGACCAACAGTTCGTATCGTTGTCTCGCCTGCCGGCTTTCCTTACTTAACCAGCGCGAGGGGGATAGCCTTATCCCGCCCCGGTATTGTGATACTTCGGCGACTTGGCCCTCTTGTCTTGCACGTTCAATCTCTTTAGTCAACTGGTTGTCCGTGAGTGCGGAAATTTGTACTTCGTCAATTCGTATGGAGCTTTCGTCAGGCGCCAGATAAACGCGTTTCAGTTCGAATTCGATTACGACCAACGTGTCTGTCCGGAATCCCGGATACTCGAAACGGAGCCTTTGATTCTTTTCGACTTTGATGCTGAAATTTCCGTTGACGTCTGTTTCAACTGCTTTGCCCGTCACAAGATTGACCACCTCAACGTGTTGCATCGGCCGGTCGGTACTGAGGTCAAGTACGACTCCACGAAGCGTATCGTTCTGCTGCGCAAGGGCAGCGGAAGGGTACCAGGCAACGGTAGCTTGTAACACCATCGCCGAAAAGATAATTAGCATGTACTTAGAACGAGCCATGTTTATCTCATAACGGCTTTTGAAGTGAAATTGTTTACAAGCAGCTGGCGGTTCTTAGATGGATACCACCAGCTGCTTGTGTATTACTGTGCCTGCCAACGGTTATTTGCAGGATTATGATCGGGATAAACGCGATCCGGATCCAGCTGTACGGCGACGATGGGTTCGGTAGATGGATATCGGAACGTCCAAGAAGTATTGCGCTCCCAAATTTCTACCGGCAATTTAACGCGGTGGGTTTCGCCGCTTTGGGTAGTAATGTCCAACACGACGGGCATCGGCATTTTTTCGAGGTTATCGATGGTAATCAGTACTCCATTGGCAGGATTCCCCTCTAAATAACCAACGTTGCTGATGCCTTGGTCGAATCGCCAATTATTTTGGAACCATCCCCGCCAGAACCAGTTGAGGTTTTCACCGGCTACGTTCTCAATGGTGCGAAAAAAGTCGTCCGGTGTGGGGTGTTTGTAAGCCCAGTAGTGTAAATAGGTCTTAAAGGCTCGGTCAAATCGTTCTGGCCCTAAGATTTCGTTTCGCAGAAGTGTAAGTCCGTACCCCGGCTTACGGTAGGCAAGCGTACCAATGTTGCGTTCTTGCATATTTTGGGGCGTGGTCATGATCGGTTCGAGGTCTGGACGCGTATATAGTTGCGCTAGCCGGTTTGCATCGCCCATTGGACGATGGTATTCCCCCCCGTTAAACGCTTCCGTGGATAGGGAATTAATAAATGTGTTGAAGCCTTCGTCCATCCAAGCGTGCAGCCTTTCGTTGCTGCCCACAATCATCGGGAACCAAATGTGGCCGAATTCATGGTCGGTGACCCCCCATAGCGACGCGCCTTTGGCTTTATAGCTACAAAACACAATGCCGGGATATTCCATGCCGCCTACATCGGCAGCAACGTTAACCGCCACCGGATAGGGATATTCCATGAGCAGGTCAGAATAAAATTCGATGGATGCTTTGGTATATTCGGTGGAACGCTCCCATGCGTTGCCGCCATTACTTTCCACCGGGTAAGCGGACATTGCCAGCGCAGATTTGCCGCTTGCCAAATTGATTTTGGCGGCGTCGATGATAAACGCGGGAGACGAAGCCCAGGCTACGTCGTGCGCATTTTCGAGTCGGAATCGCCATGTGAGTTCTTTTTTCGCACTCGGACGGGAACCGGGCCGGGTTACTTCTTCAGCCGATCGGATCATCACGGTTTTTTCGCTTTTTCTGGCTTGTTCCAGCCGCTTTAGCTGCTCGGCTGTATATACCTCCTCGGGATTGAGCAATTCGCCGCCCATCACAACAATATGATCAGCTGGTGCGGTGATATTCACTTCATAATCGCCAAACTCAAGGTAAAATTCTCCAGGTCCCGTATAAGGTTGCACATTCCAGCCCAAGACGTCGTCATAAACCGCTACCCGAGGAAACCATTGTGCGATGGCGAAAATCTTCCCGTTTTGTGTTTCTAATATGCCCGTCCGGTCTGCGCCGTGCTTTGGTACGGTATAGGCATAGTCGATATGAATGGAGATTTTGCCACCGCGAGGCTTTAGCGGTTCGTGTAAGAATACCTGCATGCGCGTATCGTTGATGAGGTGTTCTGCATCGGTCCCGTTGTCCAATTTTACTGCATTGATGGCGTATCCACCATCGAAATCAGACATGGAGTCGCCGTAACGGCTATTGGTAATTGGTACAATTTGCTGGCCACGGCCTTCGCGGGAGAACATGTTTTGGTCCAGTTGAAACCAGATAAAATCCAACTCGTCGGGACTATTATTCGTGTACTCCAGCGTAACGGTGCCCGTTATTTCGTTGGTTTCATCGTTTAACTTTGCCGAGATGTTATAGTTTGCAACGTTTTGCCAGTATTCAGCCCCCGGCCTTCCGCTTGCGGAACGGTAAGGATTGCCATTATTGTTATAGAAAAATGGATCAAACGCTTCCGTATAATCGTACCTGCTGACCGACTCCTGGGACTTCACTTCATAAGGAAGAATCCAGGTTAACGAAACTGCACTAATTACGCCAGCTAAGAGTGACTTTTTCATATTCCAGAATTTTAATTTACAGTGTTTATTATATTAGCTTACTACGGTACTGTTCCTCGTCAAATCCGAGTACGATGCCTTTCGGGCTTTCAATTACCGGCCGTTTGATGACGCTGGTTTTCGCTTGCATGAGCTTAAAAGCGGAGACGGCGTCTACAACGGCCGCTTGCTCATCGGCGGAAAGCTGTCGCCAAGTCGTACCACGTTTATTGACTAGTGATTCCCACCCAGCCTCCTGTTTCCAAACTTCCAGTTTTTCCAACGTTACACCCTCTTTTTTAAAATCGTGAAAGGTAAAAGGGACGTTGTGCTCCTCCAGCCAGGTAAGCGCTTTTTTTACTGTGTTGCAATTCTTAATACCGTATACGTGTATCATACTCTATCGTTGGGTAAACAAACTTAAAATAAATATCAAAATAACTGTTCATTATTCGAAATTTTTGGCATTTCCGCATGTGTAAATACACTTCTAACAAAAATCATTATCTTCGTACCGATGGATAATTTTATTGTTTCGGCACGCAAGTACCGGCCTGCAACATTCGATACAGTGGTTGGCCAACAGCATATTACCGGTACGCTCAAGAACGCCATAAAAAACAATCAGCTTGCCCAGGCCTTTTTGTTTTGCGGGCCTCGCGGGGTGGGGAAGACGACCTGTGCACGAATCTTGGCCAAAACCATCAACTGTGAGCAACTGACTTCAGCGGTAGAAGCGTGCGGTCAATGTAATAGCTGTAATGCGTTTCGAAACGGCAACTCGTTCAGTATCCATGAATTGGACGCCGCGTCCAACAATTCGGTTGACGACATCCGTAATCTGATCGATCAGGTCCGTATACCACCTCAGACGGGCAAGTATAAAATCTATATCATTGATGAGGTGCACATGTTGTCACAGGCAGCGTTTAATGCTTTCCTGAAGACCCTCGAAGAGCCGCCTTCATATGCCATTTTTATTTTGGCAACGACGGAAAAGCATAAAATTCTTCCAACGATTCTTTCCCGTTGTCAGATTTTCGACTTCAACCGGATTAAGGTTGATGATATGGCCGAACACCTTTCGCTCATTGCCCGGCGGGAAAATGTGGAATATGACGACGACGCACTACATATCATAGCCCAGAAAGCGGATGGCGGCCTACGAGACGCGCTGTCGATGTTTGACCAGATCGTCAGCTTTTCGAACAAATCCGTCACCTACCAAGCAGTAATTGACAACCTCAATATTCTGGATTTTGATTATTATTTCAAGGTTACCGACGCCATCGTCAAAGAAGACGCTACAGCTGCATTACTTTCCCTTGATGAGATTTTAGGACGTGGTTTTGACGGTAACCACTTTATCGGAGGTCTTGCCGCACATTTTCGAAATTTATTAGTGGCCAAAGAACCGGCTACCCTAAAGCTGTTGGAGACGAGTGATACAATCAAACAGCGCTATTTGCAGCAATCTCAGCAGGTCTCAGCCGGCTTGCTATTATCGGCCCTGAATATGGCCAGCCAGTGTGAAATTAACTACCGTACCACAAAAAATCAGCGCCTGCAGGTTGAACTTGCGTTGCTCAAAATGTGTCACATAGCGTCGGCCATTAATCTGGCCAGACTTGGCGACCAGATTTCAGGCACGACGGTGCCTGAAAAAAAAAAGCCTGATGCCGACCTAGATCAGGATAGAAGCACAAATGATAATAAGGCCGGTAAGACAATAGCGCCCGGAATAGTGGTTGGACAGGTTCCGAGTGTAAACGGCAGTGCTTCAGCTATGCCGGTCAGTCCCTTAAGCGCTTCGCGACAAACAAGATCCGCTGTAGCGACTGAGGGGGACACGGCAACGGCGGCTCCACCTTCGAGCGCCCGGCAAACTGCCGCCTCATGGGGACAGGTAAAATTAGGCCAGTTGATTCCGGATCTAAACAAAATCCTAGATCAGGAAGAAACGGTAGAGCTGGACGAAGTTGAGCTGCGTGGTGGAGACGACCGCGAGCCGTTTAGTTATGACGATTTACTCCGGGAATGGCATGCTTTTTCGGATAAATTAAAGGCAGAAAATAGGATCAACCTATTCACACTGATGACTGCCAATGCGCCAAAGTTGCTACCGGATGGCCGGGTGGAAGTCATCGTGGAAAATACCATCCAGCAGGAACTGCTCAACACATCGAAGATTGATATACTCAATGAACTGCGTGTAAAACTACGCAACTTTGCCATTGATTTGATGCCGGTACAAGTGACCGAAGATATCGTGCGAAAACCATACACCGCGCAAGAAAAGTATCAGGCGATGGTTGCGAAGAACCCGTCCCTCGATCTGCTACGCCAAACTTTCAATCTTGGGCTGGAATAAGGCTATAACCCAGGGCCACTAAGCACGCTTCAAGCGCCGTTCTCCAAGTAGCCACGACGCCTTGCGTGGCGGATTGAGCTTGATACAAGGGTCTCCTTCCGCATGCTTGCGTATGTGGTTAACTACTTCTTCTACTGAATCGGTAAATAGCAATAGATCCATGTCTTCGGGACTGATCGTTTTTTCGTCCATCATACGTTGGACGTGCGCGATGATGTCCTGATGAAATCCAACACCCATGACGACTATGGGGAAGCGTTTGATTTTTCCAGTCTGAATCAGTGTCAAGGTTTCAAAAAATTCATCTAATGTGCCGAAACCGCCCGGTAGCACAATAAAAGCAAAGGAGTATTTCCGGAGGAGTTCTTTGCGTACAAAGAAGTATTCCATGGTCACATAGCGATCAAGGTACGGGTTGTGCGCCTGCTCATGCGGTAGCAAAATGTTGCAGCCAACAGATAGCCCCCCTGCTTCTTTGGCGCCCCGGTTTGCGGCCTCCATGATACCCGGGCCTCCGCCTGTCATGATGGTGAATCCAAGTTTGGAGATTTCAGATGACACGTCCCGGGCCAATTGGTAGTACGGATGATCCTCTTTGAAGCGCGCCGAACCAAACACGGTGATGCAGGGACCAATAAAGTGCAAACTCCGAAAACCCTTGAGGAATTGAATAACGACGCCGCCAACGTATTTAAGTTCCTTCCAACGTGCACGTGCGCCTTGCAAAAATTTGCTCTCCTCTTTATAAAATGCATTGCTCATATATTAGTTGTTTTGGTGGTTTACCAATTCGATAGCTTCTTGTATAATTCGTTTTTCTTTACGGGCGGTAAGGTTCAGCGATTGAAGGTACGTTCGGTCGTCGAGAATATCCTTTACCAAAAGGCATCCCTGTGTCAATAGCTTGTCTTTCTCGGCTTTCGTCACGGTCGTCAGACACGTGACGGGATAGAGCCCCGCATGATCTACCCGTCTTTTAATACTCGACTCGGCAGGGTAATCCCAAGCCAGGAGGTTGAGGTGATAATGCGCTGCAAACTTAATGGAATCCGTTGTCATGTACGCGTTGGTAACCAGCCAGCCGGCGGTAAATCGTCGAGCTCTTCCAAAGAACGTAAACTCGAGGTTTTGCAAATCTTTAACCCGTGACAGAAAATACATGGGCGTAGTGACGCTAATTCGCGCGTCCACGGTGTTTCGGAATTTACATTCGATCAACAGCATCTGGGTATCGTCCTGTGCAATGACATCGATTTCGTGGTTCACTGCGTTTCCGGTAAGCAATTGTCCGGTGAGGGTTCTAAAACCCGCGTACTCGAAAAGCCTAGCTACCCATTTTTCGAAATAGTAACCTGCGGGCCCGAGATCCCGAAGAGCTTTTTTCAAACTGTATCTTGCCGCAAAGGAGTCAGATTCTTTCTTTAATAAGCGGAATGCCAACTGATAAATCGACTGGGTAGACATCCCCTCGAAAAGAAGAGGCTTTATAGAGGCTAACACTTCGTTGACGACATTGGTAGATGCGCCAGATTTGGCAAGCGAGTCCCTGAGGCGGTTAACATCGAATTCGACGATTTCGCCCGAATATTTCTTCACTTTCATAAGCTGTTCTTTGAGTCAGCAATATGCATATTTTTGCAAGTATGCCAAAGAACGAGTATGGAACTTTTATGTGCCAAATACGGATTAGATGGTTTTGGTTCAAAGACCCGCACGGTCAGCAGAACCGTTCATTTGGCAACGGCTTCAGGAATACCCTGGTTTGCTTGGGAGCCCCAGTTTTCCAATAACCCTGGAAGTTGGCTGATGTCACGTATTTCTTCATCCGATATTCCGAGCTCATCAATCCCCCATTCTTCCCAGCTCAATACATTTAACCAAACGGTTTTGCACCCGACGGCTTTTGAAGGCAGGATATCACGGTTATACGAATCGCCAACGGCAACACATTCTTCCGGTAAGTATCCGAGGCGGGAAATTGCTCTTTCATAAATTTCGGTGTTGGATTGTGTCTGTGCTGCGGTAGATTCCACGACATCTATAAAATATTGTTTGATGCCGAACTCGGTGAGCACCGTATTTAAATTGCCATAGAAATTTGAAACTAAAACTACGGGAAACATGTCAGATAGCGTTTTCAAAACGTGGGTCGTCTTTTTTAATGTGCGGACGGCGATGTGGTTGCATTCGTTGGCGATGGCGTGAACCTTTGTGTAGTCCAGCTGATAACCCTGCGTTGACAGGTAATTGAATTGTTGCGTAATCTTGTGGGTCAGTACGTCGAAAAATACGTGCGTGGGCTTTATCGTTTGATTAGCTGCCAAGACTGTTTCGGAATATGCATAGGCGTTGTTATATACGGATAATTCTAACCCTGAGATGTATTTTTGGAATTTGTGCCAAAGTATAGCCCCCCAGTGTTGTCCATTGGTATCGATGGTGCCCTCATAGTTTAATAGAATACCCTTGGTTTGCATAGCTACTAAAAATTAGAAATGACGACTTGACTATTTCAGTTTATAAGTCGAATGTATAAAAATATATCATCGCTTGTTTCTCATGATCGACCACAGATCAATAAATGACGGTTTAATTACAATACATTGGGCATTAGCTTTTTTTGCGATAGTTCCATACCGCCCATACGTTTAATACCGTCGCAAATACCAGCATCACCCCTAAATGGGGTAAGATATCGATCAGACCGCTCCCTTTAAGGATAATCATCCGCATGACTTCGACAAGATAACTGACGGGATTTAGTCCGGCTATAACTTTTGCCCAACCCGGCATGCTGTCGATTGAGGTAAACAAACCACCCATCAAGATAAAAATCATCATAAAGAAAAACATGATAAACATCGCTTGCTGCTGGGTATCAGTATAGGTGGAGATAAGCAATCCGAAGCCCAGTACCGCTAAAAGAAAAATCCATACGAAACCATACATGGCCAATAGATTGCCTTGTGGGAAGATGCCATAAATAAGCCAGGAAACCAATAGGCCTGAGGAAAATACAACGTTACCCAATATCCAGAAGGGAATGAGTTTTCCAAGGATGAAGTGATGTTTCTTGATGGGAGTAACATTGATTTGCTCAATGGTGCCGATCTCTTTTTCTTTGACAATATTCAAGGCGGACAGGAAGCCACCAACCATGGTCAGCAAAATGGCAAGAATTCCAGGTACCATGAAAAATTGATAGTTGAGCAACGGGTTAAACCGGTTGCGGGATATGACTTCAATGGTTGGAAACGGTTGGAAACGGGTAGGGGCAATCCAGTCCATGCGGATGTCCTGATTGTAACTACGGATAATGCTTGAAAGGTATGCGACGCCCAAACCAGCCTTGGTCCCGTTGATGGCATTGATGGCCAGGTGCAACTGCTGTTCACCTTCCCGAATTAACTGACGTTCAAAAGCAGGAGGTATCTCCAGAATAAGGTCGGCCTGATCCTGTTCAATCAGGCGGTACGCTTCCTGCATGGAGGCGTTATAGCCACGCAATCTGAAATAGCCGGATGCCGTGACTTTTGAAATTAACCCCTGCGCATAAGGCGAATGATCGTGATCGACGACAGCAAGGTCGATGTTTTTCACCTCATAGTCGGCTGCAAGCGGTAGAATGATCAGCTGAACAACCGGCATGATCATAATTAACGCCAATATCGCCTTATTGCGGAAAATTTGCTTAAACTCTTTCTGTAATAGAAATTTGATCGTTCTCATTTTATCAACTATTAACCAGCGATTTATTCCAGCCGTATTTTAAAACTCTTCAAACTAATCACAAAGAAGAACAGGGTGATGCCGCACAGGATTAACGTTTCTTTCCAGATGCCTCCGATGCCGATTCCCTTGATCATAATGGATTTGACAATGATATAAAACCACTTAGCTGGCACAATATTGGAAATGACCTGCAGCGGTACGGGCATATTTTCGATGGGAAACATGAACCCGCTGAACATCATGGTGGGCAATAACATGCCCATCAGCGAAATGAGCATAGCTACCTGCTGGGAATTCGTTTTAATGGAAATAAAGATTCCAAGCGTGAGGCAGGTGATAATAAACAGGGTGCTCTCCGCGAATAGCAGTAGCCAGCTGCCCGCAACAGGCAAATCCAAAACCCATACGCTCATCAACAGGATCGACAATACGTTGATCAGCGAGAGGATTAGGTAAGGTACCGCCTTCGACAGAATCACCCATACCGGCTTAAATGGCGATACGAGCAAGACCTCCATCGTACCGGTTTCCTTCTCCCGGACAATGGAGATGGCCGTCATCATCACGGAGACCAGCATGAGTACCAGTGCCATCACGCCCGGCACGAAATTGGGCGCTCCTTTTAACTGTGGGTTATAGAGCATGCGGATTTCCGGTTTGATTTGATAGGGCATGTCCACATTGCTGTTCAGCGCCATTTGATAATCCTGGACAATGGATGACACGTAGTTGGTCAGCGTAGTGGCATTATTGGGATCGGAGGCATCAGCAACGACTTGTATTTGCGCATAATTTTGATGAAGCAGGTCGTTTTGAAAATTATCCGGAAAGATCATGGCTAATTTGATTTCCCCTGCCTTGAAAGCCGCTTCCATGCGGTCTGTATTTGGGACATCCTCATGGATCTCGAAATAATTGCTGGCTGCTATGCGGTCAATAATCTGCCTGGACGCCTCATCTTTAGCCTGGTCGACCACTACGATATGTGCGTTTTTCACCTCATTGGTTAAGGCAAATCCAAAGATAAGGATCTGGGCGAGTGGCATGCCAAACAGGATAAATAATGTCCGGCGGTCGCGCAGGACATGGTAAAATTCTTTTTTTACGAAGGTGATGAACTGTTTCATTTATTCTCCTCTTTTGGCTTTGCGTGCTAATTGATAGAATACGCCGTCCATTGATGTTTCATCCAACTGCGCTTTCAATTGCTGAGGGGTACCTAATGCCTCGATCCGGCCATCGACCATGATGGAGACGCGGTTGCAGTACTCGGCTTCATCCATGTAATGCGTAGTTACGAAAACCGTGATTCCATTGCTTGCTGCTTCATAAATCAGCGCCCAGAACTGACGGCGCGTCACCGGATCCACACCTCCCGTTGGCTCATCAAGGAAGACGATTTTTGGTTCGTGCAATATAGACACGGAAAAAGCCAGTTTTTGTTTCCACCCCAGGGGCAATTCGCTAACCAGTTTTTTGGCTTCTGACCGCATGTTCAGCCGTTCGACCAATGCTTCGCTTTTTGCCTTAAGCCTACTGGTATCCAGTCCGTATATCCCGCCAAAAAAGCGGATGTTTTCCAAGACGGTGAGGTCCTCGTATAGCGAAAATTTTTGGCTCATGTAGCCGATGTGCCGTTTGATCTGTTCAGTTTGCCGGAATACATCGAAGCCAGCGATGGTAGCGCTGCCTGAAGAAGGGGTAGATAGCCCGCAAAGCATGCGCATAGCCGTGGTTTTTCCGGCACCGTTGGCGCCCAGAAAGCCGAATATTTCTCCCTGATAAACCTCAAAAGTAATTTCGTTGGTGGCGGTGAAATCACCAAACCGCTTGGTCAATTTTTCTGTTTTGATGACAGGTTCCCGGGAACTCATGTTGTTAGCATTTTTATAAAACAATCTTCGATGGTCGGCGTGATAGGTTGCACCTGAACATCGTTAAAGCCGGCATCGCTCAGGTACTTGATCAGGCCGGCAATTAGGTCGTCTTCATCTATTTCATGTGCATCAACATGGATGTATTCACCAAAAATATAGCTGTTGATACGAGGACGATATGCAGGTAAGACGTTAATCAGCCGGGGCATATCGGCGGCTTTTACCGCGTACAGTCGACTGGGGTATGCTGCGGTGATTCCAGCGGGAGAATCGATAGAAAGGATCTTCCCGTGTTGTATCAGGGCTATCCGATCACACAACGTTGCCTCATCCATATAAGGCGTCGATACCATAATCGTAATGCCCTGCTGTTTCAGGCGTTTTAGCATTTCCCAAAACTCCTTACGTGATACCGGGTCGACACCGGTAGTGGGCTCATCAAGGAAGAGAACGGTCGGTTTATGTATCAACGCACAGCAGAGGGCCAGTTTTTGCTTCATTCCACCCGACAGCTTGCCGGCACGGCGTTTTTTGAACGGGGCGATCTGCTCATAAATATCCTCGATCAGGTGGTAATTTTCCGCTACCGTTGTGTTGAAGACCGTCGCAAAAAAATTAAGGTTTTCTTCGATAGTCAAATCCTGATAAAGCGAAAATCGGCCGGGCATATAACCCACGCTGTTGCGGATTTGCCGGTAATCTGTCAGGATATCGTAGCCGTTAACCGTCGCTGTGCCGCTGTCTGGCAATAGCAGGGTCGTAAGCATACGGAAGATACTGCTCTTGCCAGCCCCGTCCGGGCCGATAAGTCCAAACAACTCACCTTTTTCAACGGCAAAGGATACCTTGTCTACGGCTTTTATGGCTCCGCTGTTGTATGTTTTTGTCAGGTTGCTTAAGGTGACCATAGTGATCTTACGTTTAGGTGTCAATTAAACCTTACCTCTCCATACATGCCTATTTTCAATGAGCCGTCATTTTTCACCCGGATTTTGGTCGCATATACCAGATTTTCCCGTTCGTCTTTGGTTTGAATGGTTTTGGGCGTAAATTCGGCTTTGTCGCTGACCCATTCGATCACCCCGGTATGCTCCCGGTATCCGCCATCGGCTGCATCTACCAATACCGTTACTTCTTGGTTGAGCCGGAGCTGTGCATATTGCGGCCCGGTGACGTACGCGCGAAGTATGATTGTCGACAGATCGGCAATCTTATATAGCGGTTTCCCCACAGTAGCCATTTCGTTGGCCTCGGCATATTTCACCAGCACTGTTCCATCTACTGGATTGACGATACGGCTTTTTGCCAGCTGGTCTTCCAGCTGAGCGATCTGTATTTCTAATGGAGAGGCTTCGCGGGTGATGCTGGATGACGTGATACCCAGGGCCGACTCCTGTGCGGCGATTTGCTTTTTGATGATTGCCACCTGCGCGTTGGCGTCGTCGAGTTGCTTCGGAGTGGCCGCGTCAGCCTTGACCATATTGGCAATTCGCTGTTGCTCGCGCACGGCCTGCTCAAGTTGTTCGTGTAATGCGGCTACTTGGACAGCGATATTGGGGCGCTTGCTGAGCATCGCACCAATTTGCGATTGAAGCTGGCGTTTTTTGAGGTACAGCTGGGTGCTATCGATGTAACCGACACGCTGTCCGGCACGCAGTTGCTGGCCTTCGTGAATATCCAGCGCCAGGATGGTTCCGTTTGCCTCTGCTGAAATGATGGTTTCGACAGCCTCAAACGTTCCGGAAGCGTCATAAATGTTTTGCTTACTCGTGCAGGAGGATAGTAAAAGCACGATTGTTATCAGTTTTGTATTCATTGCTGGTATATCTTATGTGTTAGTTGCCTGATGTGTGTTCCAAATTATAATATGCTGAAATCCATTGGACTTCGTGTAAGATTTTTGTCAGCTGGGCCGCGTCTTCGGCATTCACCTCGCGGATAAAGTCGGCCGTGTTGATCACCCCGTTTTCCAACTGCGCGAGTGCGGCCTTTTTTACCGATGTTCGGAGCGCAATAATTTGTTCGTCAGTTTCAAGGAGCTTTCTATACTTCGTTATTTCTGCATTTTGCTGGCTAAGTAAAAGGTGGGTATTGAATAAAAAAGTTTCCTTTTGCACGTCGATGGCTTTCTGCCTGACCGTTAACAACGCGCGCTCCTTCTTTAACGTGTAAAGGCCGTTTAATGGAAAGGATAGTCGAAGCCCCCCATAATAATAGGGCTCAAAATCATTGCTGAGCATGTTCAGCGCCGGCCGCCCGATACCGCCTTGTAAAAACAGGTTCAGCTTAGGTAAATTCTTTGCGGTGAGTATCCTGTTTTCGATAGCTATACCACGTTGTTGCTGCGCATACCACTCCAGTTCGGGCCGGTTGATTTCGATCGGTACCGCGGTGGGAGCTGCCGGTTTTTCCAATGTCGTATGCTCATCCAATGGTTGGTTTATAAATAATCCGAGCATCTGCAGATAAGCCTTTCGCGTAGCCTGGAGCTCAATGGTCCGCTGTTCAGCCTTGAGCAGTTCGGCTTCAAGCAGGCTCGCACTGCTTTTCAGCGCCGTACCGTTGGTAATCGCCGCTTTGGTTTTGTCTAAACCAGCCTGTATATCCCTTTTCAGCAGCCCATTCTGGGACAGCTGTGCATCCAGCAGGAGGATACCGAAGAATAATTGATTGACGCGTTCCTTAATCTTGTAGAGTTCCACATCCAATGCCTGTTTGTCAATCTCAGCATTAGCTTCAAAGGCTTCCTTGTGGAGCCGGGTCATTCCGCCGTCATATAGATGTTGGTTTACTTCACCGTACAACTTATATTGATCCCTACTTAATTTGGGAATATCCATACCCGGTAGCTGTATGGGAATTTGGGTGACGTCGGACTGATAAGTGGCCTGGCCATTAACAGTTAGTTGCGGCAGATAAGCAGTATTGGCTTTTTCGATCGAATAGGCGGCGCTTTGGCCGATCAAATTGCGCTGCTTTACCATCGGATAGTTCTCCATCGCTAAGATGTGACTTTCCTCAAGTGAAAGTGACTGTGCACGAGTTATGCTGCAACTTACCAGGCTGCAAACAACAAATAGGATGAAATAAGGGTTAATCATTTTATTTAGTAATTTGAATTAATCATTTGATTAATGTTTGAGCAAAAAAAATTTACACCGCTTCTAACATTGCTTTTACCCATGTTTTGATCAGCGTTTTCCGCTCATTCATAATAATCCGGATTTCTTCTGGTTTGGCGCCGATGATCAGTTGTAACAGAGGCTTTCCAATGAATGGAAATATAATGAGACCAAGTACGTTAAAAATGAAATGGATCGGATTAATATCCGGCCGTGCTGCTTTCAGCTGTTTGAAAAAAGCGGAGTCTGCAATTTTGGTTCTGGTATTGACCAGTTCAGCAAATTTGGCGGGGTTTGTCTTGATTTCTCCAAGAACGAATAACGGTATGTCTGGGTTAGCCATTAAGGTATCGATGTAATGCTCGGCAATTTGCTCCACCTTAAGTTCAATGGTCGTTTTCTCATCCATTAAAATCGGCCCAATCTTGCCGAGTAAAAGATGCATTTTTTCCAGAATGATAATCTCGAAGAGCTTTTCTTTGCTGCGGAAATAATAGTTGAGCAACGCCAGGTTTATACCTGCCTCCTTGGCGATATCCCTGGTTCGGGTAGCAGCATACCCTTTTTGGGTGAATACTTTGCGTGCAGCTTCCTTGATTTTTTCTTCGGTGCTGAGATCTGATGCTATCGCTTTTTTCTTTGCCATTTACACTATATACTGGACAAAGGTAATAAGGCTGTTTGTTTTAAGCAAATATTTTAATCATTTGATTAATAATGATAGGATTCCGCATATATTACTTGACGATCCACATACCCATCCACACCAAACATACACCCAGCAGTACACTTGCAGCGGTATAACCGAATGCTAACAATCCCTGTTGGCTATGCATCAGTTGTAAATTTTCACTGGCAAATGTTGAAAATGTCGTGAAACCGCCACAGAAGCCGGTTATCAAAAGAAATTTGAGATGGCCGCCGGGATCAGACTGCCGGCCCAACAATCCGATTAGCATGCCAATGAGCAAGCAACCACATAAATTAACCATAAAAGTAGCCAACGGAAATGTACCGTGAAAGTACCTGCTCGTTACAGCAGATACCAGAAAACGAAGCATGCTGCCTACGCCTCCGCCTATACCGACCAGGATAAGTTGCTTAGTCATAAATCGGATTGTAGTTGGTCGAGCGGCCTGCGGAGGTTAATGCTGAGTTTTTTAAACTCGGAAGGTGTCAAGCCGGTGACCTTTTTGAATTGAGCCGAAAGATAGGCTACACTGCTGTAACCCAGTTGGTAAGCAATTTCACTTAATGTCAGCTCCCTATAGGAAAGCAATTCTTTCACTTTTTCAATGCGTTGGAGAATGATGTATTGTTCAATGGTAATACCTTCTGTCTCGGAAAAAAGCTTACTTAACTGGGAATATTCTTTATGAAGTTCTTCTTGCAGGATCTGGCTAAACGCGAAATGCCGGTCTTCCAGATGATGGATATGATGAATGATGGTCGACTTTATTTTTTCAACGATTTGCTGGTGTTGGTCATCGAGTAATTCAAATCCCATGGATCTTAGCTGCCGTTGTAAAGTCTCGCGTTGCGTGTCCGTTAGCGGATCGGCCAATAATACCTCGCCTAACCGCACGTCTAATGCATTGACTGGTATGGACTCCAAAAGACCGGTCACCGCCTGTATGCATCGGGGGCATACCATGTTTTTAATCGCGAGCTTCATATGTACAAACTTAGATAAATTGGCTTTTATATGCAATGGAGTTAAAATCCCAAACAAGTATACTGTGTTTGTTGTTAATATGTAGCATTCATTTTTTACGAATTGATTATTATGGATACGACAGCTAAAGAACTATTTGAAGACGTTAAAGAGCGGCTGATCGAGGCATCAGAGAACCGAAATATCGCTAATTCCGAACGGGTGTTGTCTGTCGCTGCGGGAGCCTTCGTGCTATACACCGGGATTACGCATATGTTTAAAGCGCCACTTTCATCACTTGCTGAGGTCGCTATGGGCGGTGCACTAATTCTTCGCGGAGCTACTGGATTTTGTCCGGTTAAGCAAGCGATGACAGCCAAAGAAATTACGATTGTAGAGCAGGTGGTGGACGGACGCTAACCTATGCGACCAAGGACACTTAAAACGGTGTTACACCGTGTGTCGATCTCATATGAAGGACATGTAAAGTGCACTACGGTAACTACCGAGGGTTCATTGGGAACGAGATCAGCATTTGGTGAATAATATCAACAACAGGTGGCGTATACTCACACAGTGGCGTCGGAACTCACGAGATGACAAGGCTGGGCTATCCTCTCGACTACTTTGTCGATGTGTAATGGAAAGCACTGATGAATAGCCGTCAAGCGTCCCTTCGTCCGGCTGCACCCTCTCGTTTCAGCGTTACGGTTCCCTAACCGTCAACGCGGTATTATACTTTCCGATGTAAAGGGCCAACAGGGCACAGTGTTTGCAAACCATTAGATTACGGTTGTCAAACGGGCCGGTTCATCGATTGAACTATGTTAATGCGAGCACAAATTAATACGTCGTCTGCTAAGCCGGCTGCTAACCGAATAAGACAGATTTTGTCCGGCTCCCTGTGGGGGATACTTGCCAAGATTTCGGATGCACTCGCAAAGTTTATTTCCATACCAATCCTTGTTGGGTTTTATGGTAAGGTGGATTACGGACTGATCGCGCTTGCGTTTTCGCTGAATGCGTACCTACGATTAATGGATTTAGGTTTTAATGTTGGAGCTGTCCGCTACTTTTCCATGTGGGTAGGAGGTAACGAACAAACGAAGCTGAGTCAGGTGTCTCGTTCAAGTGTCATTTTTTATGGGCTTGTTGGTATCTTAAATGCCGTGATATTTGTAATGATGGCTGATTTTGGCGTAGACCTATTCGGGTTGACGGAAAGTCAGGTACCCATCTACCGTACTATGATGTACGTGCTTGCCATGTCTGCGGTGTTGAGCTGGCTTTCCAGCGTCGTCGTTCAATTGTTAAGTGCTAAAGAGGACCTGGGCTATATCAACCGCGTAACGTTATTGGTAAGTTTACTTAACCTAATGATCGCACTGATTGCAGTTCAGTTCAGGTGGTCGTTAATTACATACTTTGTTTGCTATACAGTTATTACGTTAGTGCCAATCCCGTTTTATGTCGGCCGGCTTAACGTTTTTCAAATGCCGGTAACTTCTCTTCTTGTCCCGAAGTGGTACGGAACAGCCTTCCGAGAAGTACTAAACTATAGCTTAGCTATCTTCGCTATGGGAATATTTCAGTTGACCGCTAATCACTTAAGGCCCTTGCTGTTGGCTAAATTTGCTAACGGCACCGAAGTATTGACAGAATATCGGGTGATCCAAACCATTGCAATGTTAATTGTGGCAATAGGGGGGGTCTTCATGCAGGTGTTGCTCCCATCGTCGGCCAAGGTTTACGCCGAGGGAGATCAGCGTCGAATCGAGCGCCTTGTATTTGAGGGTACTAAATACATCTCCATACTATTAGCGTTGATGGTTTTTGGTTTAATATTAAATGCAAAAGCGATCTTAACCGTATACATGGGTGATACATACCAACATTTAAGCCTTTGGCTATCGTTGTGGCTTCTCACTGTATTGCTTTCCATGCACAATACGCCGGTGGCTAGCATGGTGTTATCCACCGGAAAAACCCGCAAGCTTGTCTATTCCTCCGCCATCGCCTGCTTGCTATCCCTGCCTATTACAGCAATATTTGCATCGCGTTTAGAGGTCGGAGCAGCGGTAGTCGGCTATTTGGTATATATGATATTGCAGATCGGCTTCTTTTACGGTTACTATATCCCTCGCGTTTTAAAAATGGATGGTCTTAAATTGTTTATGAAGGCGTTTCTCCCCGCGACAGCTGGCGCCGCACTGTCCATGGGGGGTACCCAATACTTCATGGAGCAGTTAGCCGAATTATCGACTTACAGCGCGATTATCCTAAATTCCATCGTGTTCATTCTTTTTTATGTCCTGTACCTCAGAGTATTTGTTTTGAAATGTGCTGACCTGGAAAAGCTCAAACATGCGCTAATTCAAAAACGGTAATGCCTCAGTTTTCGATTTGTATACCCGCTTATAAAAGCCAGTTCCTGGACGAATGTATCCAGAGTGTCTTGCAGCAGTCCCTGTCAGATTTCGAACTGATTATACTAAACGACAGCTCTCCGAAACCGGTCAAACAAGTCGTATCTACGTTTTCCGACAAGCGAATCCGTTATTTCGAAAATGAACGCAATGTAGGAGCCGTAAGGCTGGCCGATAACTGGAACAGATGCCTGGCTCTTGCTGAGGGCACTTATATTGTAATCATGGGCGATGATGACCTATTGGCGCCGGACTATCTGTCCGAATTTTCGCGGTTAATTTCCGCGTACCCCGAGTTAGATACATATCATTGCCGTAGCAGGATTATAAACGAAGACGGAAAGCCATTGATGCTGACACCCGCGTGTCCCGAATACGAGCGCGTATGTGACCACATTTGGCACCGTCTGCGTCAATTACGCGCTCAATATATTTCAGACTTCGTTTACCGCACAGAAACACTTCGGCGACTCGGAGGTTTTTATTCATTGCCGCTCGCTTGGGGGTCAGATGACATTACCGCTTATCGAATGAGTGTTGAAAGAGGAATAGCACACACTAACAAACCCGTCTTTAACTACCGGAGCAATAGGTTTTCAATTACTTCAACCGGTGATGACCTGGAGAAAATGCAGGCAAATATGTTATACGAGCAGTGGCTAGAGGATTTTCTGCAAAACTACCGGCCACACCCCACCGAGGAGCTCATTTACCAAACCCTCATAACGGAGCTCCCAGATTTAATCCGGGATCGCAAGCTGTACACCTTGGCACTTTCGATGCGAAAGCGCCTTGCATCTAAATTTTTATTGTGGCTGAGAAACCGTAGACGATTTGGGGTGACGATAAAAGACCTGTTGCTGGCGGCGGCGAAATCTTGGAGGTAAAAACAACAAGCGTAACTCAATGGCCATGGATATTATTTTCAATCCACCAACCAATCACGAAAACCAATATATACGATTAATGGTGGAAGAACTCGTTAAAAAGGGGTATCGGGTAAATGCATTAGATGGTATTTTCTCTAATTACCGTCACTTTAAATCAATCAAGATCGTACACCTTAATTGGTTCGAAAATATAGACGAGCGTAATGTTTTTGTAGCCATCAAAAGCTTCTTCCGAAAGTTCGCCGTGCTTGCCGTTATTCGGGTTAGCGGGAAACCTTTGGTTTGGACGATGCATAACCGCATTTCTCATGAAAAGGGAGTGGCCTTTTTCAGCCGTATACTTGTCCGTCTGCTAGAGCGCTGGGCCCATCGGATTGTTGTTCATTCACGGCAATCGGAAGCCATCCTCTCCGCACTAAACCGTGACGTGGTAAAGAAGACGGTTTATATCCCTCACCCAAATTACATTGATGTATATGGCCACATTTCACCCCGGACTAATTCGGCGGGTCTTCCTTTGCGTTTGCTTTTCGTCGGAATGATCAAACCCTACAAAAACATTGAACTGCTCATTGACGTTGTGAAACGATTCGGGCCTAGGGTAAAGCTTACGCTTGCTGGTAAGGCGGTCAGTCCATCGTATGGTTCGCAAATCCGACGGAAGGTGGTACGAGCAGGGAACGCGGAACTGCTGCCACAGTTCATTCCGGACAGGGAAGTTCCGAAATTATTTGCAAAGGCAGACGTGGTCGTGCTACCATACGATTTAAGCAGCAGCCTCAATTCAGGAACGGCTTTTCTAGCGTTTTCCTATAAGAAAACCGTTATCTGTCCCGAAATTGGAACAATAACCGACTTGGATGGGTATAAAAAATACGTATTTCATTATCGGTACGATACGTCATCGGAACATGAAAAAGCCCTGACCCACCAAATTGAAGCAGCATTGTTACTAAAACAAAACGAACCGGAACATTTAGACTTAATGGGCAACCGATTACGCGATTACGTAGCGTTAAAGCACGACAACGAACAGATCGGCGCATCGTTAAATGAATTATATAAGCGACTCATTAATCAGCGAAATTGATTAGGGATAGTTAATATGAAAATACTTTATATCAATGCCCTATATGAGCCTTACGTAGCGGGAGGGGCCGAAATATCTTTGAAGTTGATTGTGGAGGGTATGCAGGCCAAGGGCCACGAGGTCGTAGTATTGAGTTTAGTGCCCAAGCAGGGTCGGCTATACCGTGAATGGATAAATGGGGTGAAGATTTATCGTGCCGAAATAAACAACTACTATTGGCCATTTACAAAGGACCGTCCGAATAGGTTCCGGCGTCTGGCGTGGCATTTACGTGACCGAAACAACCGATCGGCACGTTGGGGTGTGCGTCATGTCCTGGAATACGAGCAGCCGAATGTGGTCTCCTGCCATAACCTGGTAGGCTGGTCTGTTTCCGTCTGGCGGGAAGTGAGGCGCGCGGGGATCCCGGTCGTTCAAGTGTTGCATGATATGTACCTGCTATGCGCCAACAGCAACATGTTCAGAAATGGACACGTTTGTCGCCATCAATGTTTTAGTTGTGCTGTGTTGAGAAGAGGGCATCGACAATTGTCGAATCAGATCGATGCTGTGGTCGGTATCAGCCGCAGTATTTTGGCCCGATTTGTTAAATCTCAATATTTCACCGACGTCCGGCAATTTGTTGTCTATAACGCGCGTGAGATCCCAGAAATGAATATTGAACATCGACGTGAATTAGCATCACCTCTAAAAGTTGGATACATCGGTACCTTGTCTGAAATCAAAGGCGTTCGGTGGCTGATCGACCAATTTCAGAGATCTGGCCTCGAGGGCAGTTTGCATATTGCGGGCCGAGGTAAGACGGAGGAAGTACGCAAACTTCAACAGCTGGCACTTGGTGATCCTCGCATTCAGTTTAAGGGGTATGTCGATCCTATGGATTTTTATTCCGATATCGATGTGCTTGTCATCCCCTCACTTTGGGACGAACCACTTGGTATGGTGGCTGTAGAGGGGTTAGCCCATAATTTACCGGTGATAGCGAGCAACCGTGGTGGTTTGGCGGAAATCGTTATCCCTGAAGAAAATGGCCTTTTGTGTGATCCCGACGAGCCAAAATCGCTTGGACAAGCATTGATCAAATTGTGGGGAGATCATCGTCTTTACAATGAACTGGCAGAGAAAGCACGGAAGTCAATAACCCCATTGCTTGATACCACTCGAATGGTAAATGAATACGAGGCAGTGCTTCGGACGGTGACAACGGTTAAACGGCATGGCTGACATAGCTAAAACATATAAGACTTTAGGTGGTGAGTGGCTATTTTGTCTCGTCATTGCCTCCGTCTTTATTCCCGTAAAGATTTATCCCTTCGTGTTTTTTCTGGCGTGTCTTGTCTTTTATTTCGATACGCCTAAATTACTGCGTACGTATTGGGTGACTTTTCTTTGCGTCTTTTGTGGCTATGCGACGATCGTTTTTTTTGTGGATTTGCCCGAAAGCAGCCTTGAGTTGATAAATTTTCTCAAAATACCAATTGTATTTACATATTTGTACTTTGCCGTCGGATGGTTGGTTAACCGAGACAACAACAGGTTGCTTTGCATGGTGGATATCACACTCCACCTCGTGTTGGCGCTGACGCTGATACAGCTTTTCGTCTACCACCATGCCGCCGGTTTCCAATGGATTGGCGGAAGTCCTACATCGGCGAAAGGCAACGCGCTGTATCGACCCTCACTGTATTTTTGGGGCCTAATCGATAAAAACATGTTCGGTGCCCGCATTGCACTTTTGGGCTTCGTATACGTACTGTTTCCTATCGCTCGGTTCCAGCGGGTCGAATGGTGGCGAATCGTATTTGTCTTCTTGTTGGCGTGGTTGTCTCTTTCGCGTACCCCCGTGGTTGCGTTGCTCATCGGTGTCTTTTGTCTTTTGTGGGCAGGATTTAATTTACGGTGGCGAATCGTACTGGCCGTCGTCTCAGTGTTAGCCATTCCGTTTCTAGCGCAAAAGATTCTCCGCATCGATACCATTACCTCTTCTAGCGACGGCATGGGGGTACGGATGGTGTACTGGAAAGCCTTTGTTGAATATTTCACTACTATTTCGCCATTAGGCAATGGTTTTATGTCTGGGCGGGATTTTTTGGTTCGGTACGCCGACTTTTATCATGGGGAGCCTCATATCCACAATACGTTTATGAGCTGTTATCTGGATTTCGGCGTCGTTGGACTGTTGTCCTATGGGCTATTTCTTTATTATTTCTATAAGTTCTGCCTTAAATTTTCTCTCGAGAAGACCTTTTGGTGGGTGACGTTTGTTCCTTTACTCGCCATCATGATGATTTTGTATTCGGGATACGATAATGATATCATACTTTACTTGGTCCTCATATTTCTTTTGGGAAGCTCGCGCATCGAGAATGTTAATGAGGTTAAATGCAGGATTGCCTATGAGTAAGCGCGTTTTGATTGACGGCAGATGGGAAGGCGATACAGGCATCGGTAAACTGTATCGGGAAGTTATCGTACGTAAACCGGATTCCGTTAGTCCCATGTTCATTAAAAGTCGAGCCGGGTTAGGTAACCTTCTCAGCCCCCTGATGTTAGCTAATGAGGTGCGGAGAGCGGATGCCGACGTGTTCTATAGTCCATCCTTTATGCCCCCGCTGTATAGCGGAATACCTTTCGTGTTCACCATTCACGATTTAATACATATGTTTTTTTACACAACGTGGCATAGGCTATACTACAAATACGTTTTGGCCAAGTTGGCGACTTACGCGCAACGGATCATCACTGTATCCCAATTCAGTAAAGAGCAGCTGATCTCGCTGTTAGGTATTCCAGAGCATTTAATTACAGTGATCTACAATGGCGTAGACGAGCGCTTTCATAAAAATAAAAGCACATATTTTAGTGATCGGCCTTATTTTTTGTACATCGGTAACCGCAGGAAGAACAAAAACTTGCGACGGATGTTAACCGCATTTTCACGCGCAGTTATTCCCGATGACTTTTTGTTGCTGATCTCGGGAGATGCCGATGTTTCACTATCGGGGCACCTCAACGATCTTGGTATCGCACATCGGGTACGTTTTTTGGGTCATATCACAGAACGGGATTTACCAGAGCTATACCGAGGAGCGTTCGGTACGTTATACGTTTCCCTTATGGAAGGATTTGGCTTGCCTGTTATCGAGTCGATGGCATCCGGCACTCCGGTAATTACATCCAACGTAAGTGCTTTGGCAGAAGTTGCGGGCGACGCGGCGTTGTGCGTTGATCCTTTTGATACGGAAGCCATCAGTGATGGTATTGAACGGCTTGTCAATGACGCGGAATTGTATGAGTATTACGTTCAACTCGGCTATACGCGGTCGCGCCGATTTTCGTGGGAAACTACCGCGAAAAAGACGTGGGAAGCGATTTTAATGATCTCTTAACTGGATGTCATGGTCAACCAAACGGTGTATATTTGTAGGAAAATAGTGGCCACAACGATTTTTTTCGTTCAGCTGCTTGTTGGATGCGGCGAAAGCACCAAAAAAGCGGAAGACAGGAGCGGCTCGGGGTTTGGTCGTTTATTAGACGTCAGGGATTTCGGCGCAAAAGGCGACGGAACGACCGACGATACAAGGGCCATCCAGACAGCAATTAACAGAGCCGATCTTGGTGATACCGTTGTGATACCCAAGGGAACATATGGAGTCCAGACAATACGCTTGCGGTCTAATGTGCATATAAAAGGAATAGGTTTATTAAAGCAGCTTTCCCCGAGGGACAGTGAGGATTACACCTTGCAGCGTCAACATTCCAAGTGGCCGTTGATTCGCGCACACCGGGTATCCGATATTTCGCTGACATTTCGTGCTGAAACGCTAAATGAGGCGATATATGTATCTACAAGTGAAAATATCAGTATCTACGATAGCCATGTCATGGGCGACTCCGCAAGAGTTAGGTCATTTCCTGGAATTTTACTTTACCAATGCAATGGTTGTGTCGTGAGTCGTTCAGAAGTCAGCTATTACGGCAAAAAAAGACAGTCGCCCTCAGTCTATCAGCCAGGAACGGGAATTAGAGTGCTCGCAAGCGAGTCGTTGAGGTTGACCGGAAACAATATACACCATAATGGCGAGAATGGAATATTTATACATGCCACGACCGGAGTGACAATCGACCGAAACGATATCCACCATAACGGTATGAGCGCAGTACAGATCGCCTTCGGCAGTGCTGCATTGGAAAAGGACTTCTTCATAACGAATAACAGGTTTGAGCACAATGCGGCCGATGCAATTGACATCAATAACCGTACTGCTCATCAAGCAGTACCTATTAATGGCCTTATCGCGGGTAATTATAGTATCAACAATGGATATGTCGACGGCGAAAGCACCCCAGACGGTTCAGGTATTGCCACGTTGATTAACGTGAGTGACGTGATAATTCGGAATAATACGTCGTTTAAAAGCAACCGTCCAGCTTTATATCTTGAGAACTGCGGAAATATTGACTTCAATAGTAATCATTCCGATGGCGCGGTCGAAATAGTGCGTCGGTTTGACAACATTCGGATACAGAACAGCATATTCGGCGTGTTGCTGATGTTGGCCAATGTGCAGGGAACTTCACTGCGACTCAACGATAACCATGTAAATCGGCTTTCTTTTCCCACTGGTATCCGGGTCGACTCACTTCTTGTAATGGACAATAATATTAGGAGTGGTCCGGTACACCTCAATTTATCCGGCCATGTTTGGCTCACAGGAAACCGGATTCAAAGCAACGATGCAGCGGGAGCATTACTTGTCGTAAGTGCGTGGAGTACGACTATCCGAAATAATAGAATCAGCAGTACTAACAACTTCGCCATTACAACTCGGAGGAGTGCTTCGGAAGTACGGATCGACAGTAACTTTATCGCGTCCAGAAATGCTTGTGTATTCGATGATGGTTCGCCTGGAATGCAAGTAACCAATAATACGTTTGTCTCGTTAGAAGGTGGTGATATGCGACGTACCTTCATGAGTATCCGACCCAATGGATTGCTGTTGCAGAATAACGAACATCGGGGAGGGGACAACGACAATTCCATCCGCTTAACAGGTCCAGGCACAGCTATTATTAGAGATGAAAAAATCGTAAGTGGGTATCCTGATTATGGTACGGTTGATGTAACCGGCAAGTAAGACGATAGCGAAATTAGACTTGAAGACAGTAAACGTATATATCCCAACTTTGAATGCCGGTCATCGATGGGAAGCGCTTTTGCTTGCGTTGAATCAACAGACCTACCCATTTAGGTGTAAGGTGGTGGTCGATTCAGGTTCTTCTGACCACACAGTCATCCATGCCCTTACCGCAGGTTTTGACGTGGTATTCATCGAGACGCATGAGTTTGATCATGGGGGCACGCGGCAACAGGCAATAGCGCGATATCCGCAGGCAGACATCTATCTGTTCCTTACACAGGATGCCCTGCCCGCTGATTCGGAAACCATTGCTCGGCTTGTCCGGGCGTTTGACGATCCTAAAGTAGGAGTCGCTTATGGGAGACAGCTTCCTAATCTAAATGCATCGATACCAGAAGCGCACGCACGATTGTTCAACTACCCACCAGACAGCCATACGCGGCAATTGGATGACGTCAAACAGTACGGAATCAAAACGATTTTCTGTTCGAATTCGTTTGCTGCCTATCGACGGCGTGCATTCGAGGCGGTTGGTGGTTTCCCAAGAGGTACGATTATGGGGGAGGACACAATTGTCGCGGGCAATATCTTACTTAAAGGTTGGAAAATCGCCTATGTAGCGGATGCTTGTGTATATCATTCGCACAACTATTCAATTCGCCAAGAGTTTGAACGGTATTTTGACATCGGTGTGTTTCATCGTTCGAATCCTTGGATATTTACGACTTTTGGCCGTGCAGCTCGGGAGGGGTTAAAATATGCTGCGTCAGAGCTTACCTATACGGTGCGCCGTAATCCGCTATTATTGCCCTTGACATGCTGTTCTTTTTTTGCCAAATGGATGGGATATCAATTGGGATTACGCTACAAGCGGTTGCCGATCCATCTGCGGAAGAAGTTTTCCATGTACAAGCGGTACTGGGACAAAGAGTGAGAACCTGACTATTTGAAGTGCCCCTTGTTGTGGAATTTTTCCCCATTTTTTTGCTCCCTTTATCATAGATACTTTTCATTAGCTACGTTAGCTGTACTCATTTTGCTTTTTTCAAACATGGCATCTAATTGGCTGTTGGTTTAACTGTGAAGTTACAAAGGGGCTATGATCGGAGAAAGTAAAATACAGGAAATACAATACCACAGGAGGAATAGTGTACTGGTTCATGGTGGGGTATCATTGCAGCGTACCATCGATGAATTCTTTACATATCAGCCAATTGTTCGGGTAGATATGCGGAGCGTCAACAGCCGGGTATTTGTCTATCAGCAAACGGTGATTATGAAACGCATTTTTGATATGCTGTTTTCTTCATTAGTTCTTATTGTTGGATTCCCTGTGTTTTTAGTACTTGCCCTTGTTACAAAAATATCCTCTCCGGGCCCCGTGTTTTATAAACAGCAACGTATCGGCAAAGAGGGACGGCCCTTTTACATTTACAAATTTCGAAGTATGCATGTAAACGCTGAAAAGTACGGTCCACAGCTGGCTTCCGATAACGACCCTAGAGTTACCAGATGGGGAAGATTTATGAGAAGATCCCACTTGGATGAACTGCCCCAATTTTGGAATGTGCTAAAAGGGGAAATGGCCGTTGTAGGTCCGAGGCCTGAGCGGGAATTTTTCGTTAATGAAATTGTACGAAAAGCTCCGGAATATAGAAAACTGTTTCGCATTAAACCCGGTATCACTTCTATAGGCCAAGTTACTTACGGCTACGCGGAAACCGTCGATCAAATGTGTGACCGTATGGCGTTCGATTTAAGTTATCTTGCCCGAATGAGTCTGCGGACGGACCTAAGTATTATATTTCAGACGGTAAGGGTAATGGCTCAGGGCAAGGGCAAGTAGTTCCCACCGGCTGTACGCTAAGGCCATGACGTCTCTGTCATCGGTAACACCATGATTTCGGGAATCACTGTTGCTTCGGGTTGGCATAATACGAATCGGATGGTGTCGGCTACATTTTCGGGGTCTTGCAACAGACTAGTATCAATATCCGGAAAGCGTTCTAAAAGAAATGGGGTTTTCATTCCGCCTGCAACCACTGCAGTCACTTTAATATTTTGCTTTCTACACTCAACATGCAATGCATGACTTAGGCCTAACAGACCCCATTTACTGGCGTGATAAGGGGAAGCATTGGCCCAGGCGCGTTTACTAGCAGTTGAAACGATGTTTACGATGTGTCCATGGCCGGTTTTCTTTAAGTAAGGCAGAGCCGTTTTGGAGACTAGAAACGGCCCCCTGAGGTTTACGCTCATTACCCGATCCCATTCATCTAATGTAAGCTCTTCCACAGACTTCGTGTAATCGATTCCCGCATTATTTATAACGACATCCAGTCGACCAAATTCGGTTACCGCTTTGTTTATTACCTCCTTTACATTTTCTTCATTGCTCACATCCATAAGGAAGTTCCTGGCGCTATAACCCGCTGTTGTTAGGGACACCGTTGTTTTTTCCAACGCGTCCTCGCTTAGGTCAGTCAAGATTGTTATCGCTCCTTCTCGTGCTAGATTTTTACATATAGCGGCTCCTAAGCCGCGGCCCGCACCGGTTACTAAAACTACTTTTCCGCTTAGTGTGTTCATACGTGTATAATAATATTAATAGGATGCATGTTTCGTCTGATAATCAGATGGTTATAGATGATCCTCTGTTGTTTTGAGCAATAATTAAGTTAAATGCGTTCAGCCAGTCTTGCGCAAATCGTGAAATATTGAATTTTCGCTCCGCGGTCTCTTTAGCGCTCATCCCAAGCTCTTTCGCCAAATGGGGGTTATCCAGCAACAACTGCATTTTCTCGATCAACCAGTCTCGGTTTGTATGAATATAACCCGAGATACCGTTATTTATCGTCACCGCCATTTCGGTAGTCGCCAAGCCAATAATCGGTAAACCGATTGCCATTGCTTCGCAAACGGCGAGCCCCAAACTGGTATACCTGATCGGATTGAAGAAAAAGCGGTAATTGGCGATGAAAGCCGGAAGTTCCATAGGGGGAATTTCGCCTAGTCCGCCTACATCGTCGGCTCCCATGCCCACCAAATCAAGTGGTATCTTTTGTCGTAGTTCCATGAATATGTCCAACCCCAACCGCCTTCCGCGATTGGCTATGTTGTTGATGACGACGATTCCCTTGTTCTTCTGTCCGGTATACGTTATATTCTTGGGTATAAGTACGCCATGTTCAATAACAATCGACGGTGTGTGGTTATTATTCCACATTAGTTGGTTGAAGTGTGTGACGTGGACCAACAACATACTTGGATCATCAACCACGTGAAGGGTGTCGGTCGGCAGTTCCCGAGGAGGATCATGCTCCAAATATATACGAGGTAATTTCCGTTGTGCCGGACTCAGAATTTCGAACTGGTCTTCCAAATAGTTTTTTTTCGATTGGAATAAGATAATGTCGAATTCCGTATGCTTGACTTCGTCAGCGTCCACCTCGTGAACGTTTGAACCCCAGTTGAACGATCCGGAACAACCACCGTAACCCTCTGAATTCTGTTGTTTAACAGGCAGAAAAAACTGGCATGGAGCCTGAGTGAGATAAAAAAGGTAATTTCCGTGAATATGCCAGGTGAGTATTCTTAAGGGTGCATCAGACTTTGGCCGCATGTATATTGATTTTAACGTTAGCGTTAAGCTTTCCTGGTATGCCGCATTTATTCCGAACCGGAAGTTTCGTGCCGCAGGACGCCTTTGCGCTAACACGATTATGTTCACTTTGTTTGCCGGACTGCTATTGCGTTATCGGGGCAGTGCAAATCCCAACAAGCTCAGCTAAGTCCAATATGTGCTCTTCCATCGCTTCCAGCACCTGTTCTGACTCTGATTCTGCCGGCAAATCAAGACAGCCGTCCAAAGCATATAACCGGAGCCGATAATGGTGGGTGCCTGAGAAATAGCGAGGACAGGGGCCTTCATAACCGAAAGTATGGTTGTTCGAAAGTCCCTCCGTGGCACCGAGGGGAATAGTCCCCTCTTCGATCCGAGTGATGTCGGGGGGAATATTAAAAAGGTGCCAGTGTTTCCAGGGTTTCGGCACCGCGTCCATATCTTCGAAAATAAGGACAAGACTTTTAGCTTCATTGGGAACATCGATAATCGTCAAGGGAGGGCTGATATTGGGTCCGAGACAGGTGTATCTGATGGGAATTTCCCCGTTGTTTACAAACGCACTTTTGATTTCCATAGACGAATTTATTTTTTGGAAGAGGCAAGTAACTTCGATATAACAATGTCGACGGAAAATAGTTGTTTTTAATTTCCACCACCGCGATAGCGATAGTAAACTAATATTTTTAGTTCGGCAGCCCGGCATGTGCTAGTCTTACATTGTTTGAATATCGATTATTCGCGCAGCCGGCTACAGGTATTTTCAATACCTTTGTAACGGTAATCATCCGAGATCGTCAATACCTTTATCGAGATGGGTGTCATTACCTCACGCCCATACTTAATAAGTAATATAAAATGAAAACAACTCCTTCGGATACAACTTTTACCCGCTATCAAGTTGGCGTAATAGCTATTTTAGCGATTACCCAATTTACGGTAGTATTGGATTTTATGATCATGTCTCCTTTGGGTGACGTTTTGATGAAGTCTATGCACCTAACGCCGACCGAATTCGGTCTTGCCGTTTCCGCTTATGCGTTCAGTGCTGGCATATCCGGATTTTTGACGGCAGGGTTCTCCGATAAGTTTGATCGAAAGCGCCTTTTACTATTCTTCTATATTGGCTTTGTTTTGGGAACTTTGTTATGCGGTCTGGTGCATAGTTATGTGCTTCTAATTGCGGCGCGCATTGTCACTGGACTATTCGGTGGCGTCATTAGTTCGATCGCTATGGCCATTGTAGCCGATTTGTTTGAGCTGCAACAACGAGGGCGCGTCATGGCTTTCGTCCAAATGGGATTCGGTGCGAGTCAGGTATTGGGTATTCCTATAGGATTATATGTTGCTAATTGGAATGGTTGGGAAGCACCTTTCTTAATGATAGCAGTATTAGGATCGATCATCGCAACGATTATCATATTCTTTCTCAAGCCAATAAACGAACACCTGAACGACGGAGGAAAGACACAATCTGCGTTTCTCCATTTATGGAACGCATTGGCCCGACGAGATTATCGTGTGGGCTTTTTGGCTACCGCGTTTCTTTCTGTGGGCGGATTTATGATGATGCCTTTCGGCAGCGCTTTTGCTATCAACAACCTGCATATTGGCGAAAACGAATTGCCCGTTCTATTCATGGTTTCTGGCGCCAGCACGTTGGTGATCATGCCGTTTGTGGGTCGCATTAGCGACCGAATTGACAAGTACAAACTTTTTGTTGTTGCGTCTTTATGGATGATGATGATGTGTGTGTGGTATACCCATCTTTCGAGCACCCCATTGTGGACGGCTATTGGCATCAATGTAATGATGATGATCGGTGTGATCAGTCGCATGGTTCCTTCGTCGGCATTGACAAGTGCGGTTCCGGAATCGAAAGACCGTGGAGCGTTTATGAGTATCAATTCATCTTTACAGCAACTCGCCGGTGGTATAGCCGCGGCTCTGGCAGGTAAGATCGTCGTACAGGAAACAAATTTCAGTCCGATCGGACACTATGATACGCTTGGCTACGTTGTGGTGGCGGTTTCTCTCTTAAGTCTGTTATTAATGTATCGGGTAGATCGGATCGTAAAAAGGGGTGCACAGATGCGCGACAAGAGACTATCCGCAGAGGCTATTCCGCTTTCCGTACAGGACAATGGCTGACGTCGACCCGCTGCGTTCGAATCTTTTTATAACAAAAAAAAGCGCTCAAATGAGCGCTTAGTGTTCCCGAAGGGATTCGAACCCCTATCTTCAGAACCGGAATCTGAAATTCTATCCATTGAACTACGGGAACGAGGTTGCAAAGATATTGATTTGTTAACTTTAATCCTATAATTTTTTACTTGCGCACGCGGTATGTTTAGACATTGAATCGGAAGTGCATAATGTCTCCGTCCTGAACAATATAGCCCTTGCCTTCCACGCCTAACTTACCCGCTTCTTTTACTGCGGCCTCAGATCCGTATTTGACAAAAACATCGTACTTAATAACCTCTGCCCTGATAAATCCTTTTTCAAAATCGCTATGGATTACGCCAGCAGCCTGTGGAGCGGTAAACCCGTTCTCGATTGTCCAAGCCCGCACTTCTTGTACGCCGGCGGTAAAGTACGTGGCCAAGTTTAACAGCCTGTAAGCAGCTCTGATCAGCTTATTGACACCCGACTCAGTTAAGCCTAGATCCTCTAAAAAAAGCTGTCGCTCTTCGTAGCTATCCAACTGGGCGATTTCCGATTCAATTTGGGCAGAGATCACCAAGACCTCTGCCGCTTCGTCCTTTACGGCTTCACGTACCCGATCGACGTAGCTATTCCCGGTGTTCACCGAGCCCTCGTCTACATTACAAACATAGAGGATCGGTTTAATGGTGAGCAACGCTAAGTCGGTAATAAACTCAAAATCTTCTTTAGTGATTGGCGCAGTACGGGCTGATTTCCCAGATTCCAAATGGTCTTTTACTACACTTAATACTTCATATGCGCGCTTCGCCTCCTTATCGCCGCCGGTTTTGGCCATCTTTTCCACCTTTTGGATGCGTTTGGTAACGGTGTCCAAATCTTTCAGTTGTAGCTCGGTATCGATAATTTCTTTATCTCGCACCGGATCGACTGATCCATCAACATGCACCACGTTTCCGTCGTCAAAACAACGCAGTACGTGGATGATCGCATCTGTGTTGCGGATGTTTCCAAGAAATTGGTTGCCAAGACCCTCTCCTTTGCTAGCTCCCTTCACCAATCCGGCAATATCGACAATCTCTATTGTATTGGGTACAACACGCTGTGGCTTTACCAGGTCGGCCAAGGTGTTCAGCCGTTGGTCTGGTACGGTAATCACTCCAACATTTGGTTCAATGGTACAGAAGGGAAAATTCGCTGCCTGGGCTTTTGCATTTGAAAGACAATTGAATAACGTGGATTTGCCTACGTTAGGTAAGCCTACAATACCGCACTGTAATGCCATGGATCTATATATTTATTTAAATTGCCGCAAAGATAAAAATATCGCTCGAACAAATCCGTATCTTTGGTTTTGTAATAACCCAAGTAATATCCTCGAACACTGCGTGAGTCCAACTAAGTAAGCGAGCAAGGAGATGTACGACGTTAAAATTGCGAAGAAGAAGCCTGTATACCCCGTCTCACCGGAGCTGCAAAAATATTTACGGACATACCAGCGCGATGCACGTATGCCGATTGGCTATGCAGACCTGATGGAGTTTTACGAGACCCTACCGGTTATCGACAAACATGGAAAAGACACGTTGTGGGAGACGCCGCTATATCCGCCGCATGTCCAGGAAAACCTGTATAATGGGCTGAAGATTATTTATGCAAAATTGAAGGCCTCTGGCAATACACGTGTAGTCGAACATAAATTTATTGATCGGGTCGAATATTGCGCATTTGGCAATAGCCACCCTTTTCGTATACGTATCGTCAATCGCCTGAATGATGTGTACGACTATTTTTATGTGAAGCAAGCTGATGCGTCGCGCATTTATGGGTTAGAGCTGGAGCAAATTGTCTCGCCCAATCAAGTAAATTATATCGTAGACGGACAGACGCTTGTCGAAGAACATATCGTCGGTATCCCCGGTGACGTATTCACCAAGTCGCTTATTCGAAATCCGGATTATAATCCTAAGCGCATTGCAAAAGAGTTTGTAAAGTTCAATGAGCGATGTATAATCACACTTTTGGGGGATATGCGGGCATACAATTTTGTGATCCAGATTACGCCTGATTTTGATGACTTTCAGTTTCGAATCCGAGCCATCGACTTCGACCAGCAATTCTATGAGGGTAGCCCGAAAGTTTACATGCCGCAATTTTTTAAAGATAACCTCCCTTATGTGCAGCTTTGCATCGACCATCTTACCGCGACCACCGTCACGCAATACCAGCAAGAAGAACGTTCATCCATTGTTCACCGGGTTCGAAGTGAACGCCATCGGATAGCGGCACTGCGCGACGTCTCCAATACGGAAGAACTGTCAACGGAAGCCCACGTGCGGCAATTGCGAGAAGGGTATGCCGAATATCATCGTGACCGGCACTATCACAACTGTCGGACAATGACTGATATTATCGAACTGAACGTAAAGAACGTAATCCGGCAAGTAAAATTATGACCGCTTAAGCCGTTCGGTATTTTCTTTTACAAATGCCTCCCAACCCGAATACGTCTTCTTGCCTGGGCGGCTTTTAAGTTGAAAAGCATGGCACACCGCTACAGCGAGCCCATCAGTAGCATCCAGAAACTGGGGGCTTTCGTCAAATTTCAGCAGCGTCTTAAGCATGGCGGCCACCTGCTCTTTAGCTGCATTACCATTGCCTGTTACCGATTGTTTTATTTTCCGGGGAGCGTATTCAAAAATTGGGATATTATTATTGAGCGCCGCTGCCATTGCCACTCCCTGTGCACGACCCAGTTTAAGCATAACCTGAATATTTTTGCCATAAAAAGGGGCTTCGAGCGCCATACAGTCCGGTTTATATTGCGTAATCAGTGCGCTGGTCTTTTGGAAAATCCGCTGTAGCTTCAGTCCGTGGTCGTCGAGATGCCCGAGCTTTACGACACCGAGGCTAAGCAATGAAAGCTTATTTCCCGTTTCCTTGAGAATGCCGTATCCCATTATGGTCGTTCCGGGATCGATGCCTAGAATTATCCGTTCCTTCGCATTAGGTGAGTGCATGATGCAATATTACGGTTTTTAATTTCAGCAAGCCGCTTGATTCTAAGTTATTCACACGTGTCGTTTTCACTTTCTCCATAGCAGCCCGCATTCCATAAAAAATTAGTAACATTGCACGCTAAAAAAGCGCGGGTTTTGACCAACAGGGCAAGGAAAATAATCGGTCTCTTGATTAAGGCAACCATTTTACTTTTGGTGGCCCTGGTTCTGTATCGTAAGCTCAATAACCATGAGAATTTAAAGACCTTTAATCGGCTGATGTATGAACTCGGCACCGAAACCCTGATTTGGACGCTTACCTTGATCGTTTTCCTTATGTTTGTCAATTGGTTCTTGGAGGCGATAAAATGGCGTTACCTGTGCCGGCATATAGAGCGCATCAGCCTGTGGAAAGCTATTGAAGCCGTGTTTTGCGGCCTTACTTGGGCCGTATTTACACCAAACCGTATCGGCGAGTACGGCGGTCGCGTGATGTTTTTGAAACCCCGCAAGCGTATTTTTGGCGTAGTGGCGATGGGCATTGGAGCTTTAGCGCAATTGGTATTGACAAGTGTGGCAGGATCATTAAGCGTCGCCTGGTTTATTGGCCGATTTTTTGATATCGGCGCTTGGGCGAGTCTGGGAGTTTGGATGCTGGCCGTGATTTATGCAATGTTCTTTTTGTTGCTATATTTCAATGTGCGATGGATTGACAGGCTTGTTAGGCGGGTCGGATTTATGAGGAAGCTATATCGCTTTTTCGCGCTTCTCAACCGATATAAAAAGCGGGAGCTAAGGATAGTTTTTCTTCAGTCGATCGCGCGATTTACTGTATTCACTTCGCAATACTGCATTTTGATGGTGGTACTCATTCCCGACATTGAATTCGTATCGATGCTCCTAATGATTTTTATTTTGTTTTTCGTGCAGGCGGCGTTACCCACGCTGGATTTATTTGATTTCGGACTACGCAGTGTCACAGCGAGCTATCTATATAGCCACATTACTACCCATGATATTGCGGTAATGGCTATCGCTTCTTGTATTTGGTTCATAAATCTTATATTACCGGCCATTTTAGGTTCTGTATTCGTGTTAAAAATTAATTTCTTTGGCAGTTCAACTCATTAGCGTCCTACTGGCCGTATTCGTGACCGTGTATGTAGCATTGGTATGTTATATGCGGCTTGGATGGAAGGCAATTCCGGTGTTCAAAGCGCAAACTGAGCCGCGTACCCGTGTAAGTGTCTTGATTGCAGCAAGGAATGAAGAGGTAAACATCGGCCGCACGCTTTCAGATATACTTGCCCAGGATTATCCCAAAGACTTACTCGAGATCATCGTAGTGGATGACCATTCTACCGACGGCACCGCGGAAGTAGTGCAGTCGTTTTCGGCAGATGGCGTGCGATTACTGAAGCTGAACGAGTCCAAACCATTGAACTCTTACAAGAAAAAAGCTATTACAGAAGCAATTGCAATAGCAACGGGCGATATCATTGTTACTACTGATGCGGATTGTCGAATGGGGGAAAAATGGTTGGCGACAGTAATTGCCTGCATGGAAAATAATCAGTACGTGTTGACTTCTTCTCCGGTGGTTTACTCCGAGGAGCGGAGTTTTTTTGAAAAGTTGCAGACACTGGAGTTTCTCTATCTTATTGGCTTGGGAGCGGCAGGAATTGGGAATAAGCAGCCCGCAACTTGTAATGGGGCCAATCTCGCTTATCGGCGTGACGTTTTTTACGAGTTGGGTGGATTTAACGGGATTGATCAGTTGGCGTCTGGCGACGACGAGCTCTTTTTGCATAAGGTGGCCGAGCGGTATCGACACCGAATCGGTTTTTGCAAATCACCAAATGCTATCGTTTATACGGATGCCAAACGCGATTTACGCGAATTTTTAAGCCAACGTCGGCGGTGGGCCTCAAAAAGCACGCACTATAAAAATAAAGCCATCGTTGCTCTTGGCGTAGCGATTTGGATATTTAATACGCTGCTGCTACTGGCAGGGACGGGAGTCTTTTTTAATTTCCTTCCCTTCGGAATTTTTGCATCCGCGTTTAGTCTAAAGGTACTCGTGGAGTTTATCTTTCTGTTCCCCCTTTGCAAGTTTGCCCAACGGCCACGTCTACTCAGCTGCCTTCCGCTGCTTTCGCTACTCCATATTGGTTATATGGTTTACATCGGCTTGGCGGGTAACATTGGAAAATACCAGTGGAAGGGGAGATACGTAAAATAATATCTGCTTAATGGATTTTTTCTCGGATACTGGCTTCTGCTTGTGCTACAACCTCTTCCGGAAGCCTCCCTTGGGGATCGATTGGCATTAGGACTTCCCAAGTCATAGGAATGAACGTATTAAGAGGAAACGCGCCGAAGCGTACCATTCGCCACGAATTGTTGATGGCAACGGGCACGACCAACGCGTGTGGCACTTTTTTTAATATCGTTGCAATACCACCGGTGTTAAAGGGCTTTATCTTACCGGTTTTTGCCCGGGTTCCTTCGGGAAAAATAAAAGCCGACCAGTTTTTATGCTTCATGTTATTTGCGAGCTTTAGAATTTCAGAAATTGACTGTTTAGGATCTTTGCGATCAATATTCGCGGCACCGCCATGGCGGAGGTTGAACGAAATGCTGGGAATACCTCGTGCGAGCTCGATCTTGGAAATGAACTTTCCATGATGTTTCCGTAAAAAATAAATCAAAGGCGGGATGTCGTACATACTTTGGTGGTTCGCGACAAAAATAAGCGGTCGGTTGGTCGGTAAGTGCTGTTTATTAATGAATTTAACTGTGTTTCCCAGTACATAGTAGGTAGCGATCAAGCACCAGTTGAGTGCCTCTACGGATTTTTTGTGAACTCGATATCCGCCCCATTTCAAGCATAACCACTGTACAGGATGAAAAACGACTATGATCAACCCGAATAGTAAATAATGTACCGGTGAAAGTACATAACCCAAAAATTTACTCATGTACCAAATATTGATGGTTTTAGAATAAAAGAAACAAATATATCATTAAATGCGTGCCTAACCAATTCGACATGGCTATCGACGCCTTATTTCTTCGAAACTTTGGCGCGAGTAAGGGCCAGGCATAGCATGGTCACCCTCAGGGAAATTGAAGTTGACTACCCGCACTGAGGGCAGTTCTGTAAATGCGTAGGTAGCTTCCATTAAATACATCATTGAACCCGAAGAGCCCATTTGCTGAGTGAGGTATTCTGCATTGTTAATTTCGATGTAGACCGTATCGTTAGAAACGCGGTCCAACACCAATTTGATCTCCGGATAATTAAGTGTCAACAATAGCGCAAGGCTATCCAAGTTCAACTTCGTGCGGTCGAAATCAGTATTTGATTTGGCTTCCAATCGCTCAATCTCCTCATTGAATACTGCGGTGTATGGAAGGGAAGGTACCTGCGGAGTAATGCTGGCTTGCGATTCGTTATTTCTCATCGTAGTGGTATCGGCCGTCGTTCCAGTAGCGTTTTCGTTCGTCTCATTCTGGCACGAGATCGCGGCAAACAGGGCGAGCATAAAGACAATGGCGAGTCGTTTAAACATCAACGTTTTCATATGCGGATTATCTATGGGGTGGTAACCGCTACGGGGAGCACCTTCCCATTAAAAAATCGGTGGCCACTTAGTGTAAAATCAGCTATATACCCGCCCATTTCCTCGGCGGTCACCGGTGATCTGTACTGAGGAAACGCTTGGTCAAGCATTTCTGTTTGCGCAGAGCCTAAGGCTAAGCAATTTATTTTGATTTCTTTTTCGGCTAATTCCATTGCCAAGCACTCCGTAAGCGTATGAAGTGCCGACTTACTGGCTGAATAAGCGGCTAAACCCGGAAACTTAGCGCTGCCTTGGAAACCACCCATACTACCAATATTTACGATATGACCACCGCTCGGTATTAACGGAATCATATGTTGGATCATACTCACGTGTCCCAGTAAGTTGCTCTGTAGCAACGCGGTAAAATCGGCCATAGAAGTCTCCACAAACGGTTTGTTGATGAGGTAACCTGCATTATTAATCAGCATATTTACGTTTCCTACTTTCTCCCGGACGAAAGGCAGTAATACTGCGGAATAGTCTGAATTAATAATGTCAAATTCGAGCGGATAAATTTTACTTTCTTCGTTGATTTTTATCTCCTGTAAGCGTTCCAACCCATTTCGCGATCTGGCTAATGCCAAGATTCGGTGCCCGGGTTGAGCAGCTAAGGCGCAGACGGTTGAAAAACCGATTCCTCTACTCGCTCCTGTAACGATGATGTTTGCCATAACTTTTTAATTGTTGTTTTTCACCTTGGGTTGTCGTCAATTTCAGCCGGATCGGGTAGCCTTTCCTCTCCCAAACCTTGCGGTCGGAGAATAAAATACGATCCAAACACGGCCAATAGTGCAGACGTTAGATAGAAAAGTAAGCTAATTAATACAGCTAGATGCGCATCAAGCTGAAAGTACGCTGCGCCATATACATATACCATCTCGCGCGCACCAAGTCCGCCAACGGTAAAGGGTACGATCGCAACCAGCGACGATAAGAGGAACATAAATAAATAGGGAGAGAATTTACCTTGAAACCCCAGCGCATACAGTAATAAAATCGCGCAGACGACTTGCATCGATTGTACCCCCAGCGCTTTTATATGGTTTGATAAAAAGGAGCGGCTAAACGCGTTAAAATACAGGCGAATTACCAAGTAGTAAATTGCCGAACCGGCTGCGACGCCGATAATAGGAATCGCCCGGGGAATGTTCAATTGCGGGATAAAAAGAATCAACGCCGCTGTAATAACGCACAATGCCCAAAGTCCACTCAGACGGTCGAAGAACACAGCGGTTAACAGGCGTCTGCCCTTCACTTCGAATTTTCGGCGTAGAAAGTAAACTTTATAGCCATCGCCGCCAACACCTCCCGGTAGAAACAAATTGTAAAACAGTCCGAGCAAATAGAGTTTAAAATTATAACGCTCCGACAATCGCAGACCGACCCCGCCGAAAAACCCGTTTAACCGAGAAGACCCTATAACAACGGAGCAACTATAAGCGATAAACGCCAAAATCAAAAAAAGCGGATTAGACTGTAACAGAGCCTGGTGCAAATCCCTCGGCTCAACTTTGCTAAACACCCAATATAGCGCTAGCGCAGTGAAACTAATTTTAAGGATGGTCTTGGTTGCTCGCCAAAAATTCATAGAATATCATTAAATGCACACTTTCAACCAAAAACGATGGGATAAATGCGGACATATAACAACACAATATATCCAATAAGTAATAGCGCATTTAGCGAAAGCATCCAATTCAGATCAACCATCTGATATTTGTATCTAAGCGTGAACACTAACAATATCAGGAAGCTAAGAAACAATAGGCCCGGGAATATAAACGCCCATTTGTTGTCAACATAAAAGTAAGTCTGTGCCAAGGACCCGCGTGAATGGTCGTCGAACAAGAAAGGCACAAAAGCAAACAATAATAATAAAATAAATAGACGGACCAGTAACTTAGCGGTAAATTTGCTGATGGTATGGTTTTTGGATGAAATAGTCATACAAAATCTATTATCTTTACATCACAAATGTACGATTACCGAATGACACAATTTCTTTTTATTATGAATAGGTTATTACTTCCGCTCATTACCTTGTTTCTGTTGACCTCGTGTGCCGCTCCGCAGGGCGCCGTTGACGGCTCTCCTTCAGCTGCGGCTTGGCGCAACGGCGTTAAGGGACAATGGGTGCTTAAATCCATAGACAAAGAAAATTTTCCGGAAGCATATTCCGTGAAGACCGTTTTCGAAGAAGCACCGCCTGAATGTTTTATCGGTAGTGTTTGGAATTTTCCCAACAATGGCAACGGAAGCATCACATTTGACGCGAATGGACGACTCTGCGCACCGGGAGCGGTACGTAACATCGTCTGGTCAATTTACAATCCAGGTAAAGGCATGGGCGAACCGCAGTTCCAATTTAAGAAAATCTATCCGGGAGATAAACCGAGCAACGTGACTGCTGGATATCGGTTGGATTTGGCTTATGCTGATGCCGAGAAGCTCGTGTTGCGGATGCCGTTAGACTTGGATGGACAGTCAAGTCACCTGATTTTTAACTTTGTCCGGTATTAAAACGCACTTACTATAAAACTCAATTCCACGATTATGAAAAATGTAAACCTGTTATTTCTTTTTGTTGCCTTTTTGTCCTTCAGTGCATGTGCGCAGGATAAAAGTAAGCGGCCGAGTCCTTTGGACAACGTAACTGTTACCACCTCAGACGGCGTGACGATAAATATCCAATACAGTAGACCCTTCCTGAAAGGACGTCAGTTTGGTGTAGATCTTGCGCCTTACGGAGAAGTATGGCGTACCGGAGCCAATGAAGCCACAACGTTTGAAGTGGATAAGGACGTGTTAGTGCAAGGACAACCACTTCCGGCAGGGAAGTACAGCTTGTACACGATTCCAAGCGAACAGAACATGACGGTAATTTTTAACAAAGAATGGGATCAGTGGGGCACTCAGTACGATGAGTCAGCCGATGTACTTCGCGTTACATCAGACCCTACGGTGCAGCACGACCAAACCGAGCAATTCACCATCACCGCTACAGCGGATGGCGAAATATCATTGCTTTGGGGAGATCATCAAACGTCCTTTACTGTTAAGGCAGGTAATTAAGAGTGAATAGACGGCCTGTGGTACAAACTATAGGCCGTCATCGATATGCACGGTACCGAGACCCCGCTAAACCGGCGGGGCTATGTGCATACTCCCAAAGTTAAGAGAACTAACTACCGATTAGTTGTATGAAGGGGATTATTTTAGCTGGTGGGTCTGGGACACGCTTACATCCACTTACTTTGGCTGTCAGTAAGCAGCTTATGCCTGTATTCGACAAGCCAATGATTTATTATCCGTTATCCACGTTGATGTTGTCTGGCATCCACGACATACTCATTATTTCTACTCCACACGATCTGCCATCGTTTCGCAGGCTGCTAGGCGACGGATCGCATTTGGGATGTACCTTTTCTTACGCTGAACAACCTGAACCGAATGGCTTGGCCCAAGCCTTTGTTATTGGGAAGACATTCATCGGCAATGATAAGGTCGCACTGATATTGGGCGATAATATTTTCTATGGCGACGGATTGTCCCGTTTACTTCAGCAAAGTGTAGACCCAGATGGGGGGATGGTTTTTGCGTACCCCGTTTCAGACCCCGAGCGCTACGGGGTTGTCGAATTTGATGATCAACGGCGGGTAGTGTCGATTGAGGAAAAACCAGTGAATCCAAAATCCAACTATGCCGTCCCGGGGTTATATTTTTATGATAATACAGTAGTTGATATTGCTCAGAATATCCGCCCGTCCGCCCGTGGGGAATACGAAATAACCGACGTTAACAAAGCTTATCTTGAGGCTGGACAATTGAAAGTCGGAATTTTCAGCAGAGGCACGGCGTGGCTGGACACCGGCACCTTCACTTCCCTTATGCAGGCAGGCCAGTTTGTACAGGTGATTGAAGAGCGTCAGGGACTAAAAATAGGATGTATTGAAGAAGTAGCTTATAGGATGGGGTTTATTGATGAGGAGCAACTGGAAACCATCGCACAACCGTTATTAAAAAGTGGGTACGGACAATATCTACTCCATTCTGTCCTAAAAAAAACCAATCTATAACAGAAGTTGTCAATGACCGATAAAGCGACTAAAACCGCATTAATAACAGGCGTCACCGGGCAGGATGGAGCCTACCTGGCAGAATTTTTACTAAAAAAGGGATACCGTGTACACGGTCTAAAAAGACGAAGTTCGCTGTTTAATACCGACAGAATAGACCATTTATACCAGGATCCGCATGAGCTCAATCCGCAATTTTCCCTTCACTATGGTGATTTGACGGATGCTACCAACCTCATCCGGATCATCCAGGAAACGAACCCGGACGAAATATACAATCTCGGCGCTCAAAGCCACGTTAAAGTGAGCTTTGATACCCCGGAATATACCGCAAATGCAGACGGACTCGGTACGCTGCGGATTTTAGAGGCCATGCGCCTACTCGGTATTGGCGACCAATGCAGGTTCTACCAGGCCGCTACATCGGAGCTTTATGGTTTGGTGCAGGAGGTCCCTCAGCGTGAAAGTACCCCTTTTTACCCGCGTAGTCCTTACGCGGTTGCCAAATTGTATGCATATTGGATTACGGTTAACTATCGTGAAGCCTATAAAATGTACGCCTGCAATGGCATTTTGTTCAATCATGAAAGCCCCATTCGCGGGGAGACTTTTGTAACTCGAAAAATTACCCGCGGCGTCACCCGAATTGCCCTGGGTTTGCAGGACCAGTTGTTCTTAGGTAATCTATCTGCTCAGCGTGATTGGGGCCACGCAAAGGACTACGTAGAAGCAATGTGGCTCATGTTGCAGCAAGAAGTACCGGCGGACTACGTTGTTGCTACTGGAGTGACCACTACTGTACGTGATTTCGTAAAAATGAGCTTCGCGCAATTGGGAATAGATATTGAGTTTAGTGGAAAAGGCGAAAATGAGAAAGGGGTGATTATCGACGCTGATGAAAGCAGGCTTGCACAATTGCAGATCGATCCGGACCACGTTAAGTTTGGACAGACTGTAGTCCGTGTAGACCCATTATACTACCGTCCCACCGAGGTTGACTTGCTTATAGGCGATGCGACCAAAGCCCGGGAGCAACTGGGTTGGAAGCCGAAATATGACCTTGATGCGCTCGTCAGGGAGATGGTCCACGCCGATCTCGTGCTTATGCGCAGGGAACAGCACCTCAAAGCGGGTGGATTCGACACGTTGAATTATTTCGAATAGCTTCGGGTGTCGCCGCCGCATGGCGGGGCGGGGTGTTGGAACAATTTTTGCAAGGTTTGCGCGGTGACGTGATGTGCGTCGTTACCGTATATAAAACTATGCAAGAAACAGAGACCATGCGGGAAATGGAGGTCGAATCGAGACCCGAGGAAAATAAAAAAGACGCTACAAAAGTCTATTTTTTTTTAGTGGCAATTGCGGCCCTGCTCGTAACCAACGCATATTTCTATATTAAATATAAGAATTCCGGTGATGTCCTTTACGAGCTGACCACGGGTAAAGTAAATATGGAGGCCGAAATTGATCGGGTAGAGGCAGAGTTAAATCGCTTGTCTGTTGAAAACGTCGAGCTTACTGAAGCGCTAAAGGCGGCACAAGATAGCGTTCGCACCGGAATAACAAAACTGAGAGAGCAAATTGCCCAACGTGACCTTACCAAGGAACAGCTTGCTCTAGCTCAAGCCGAGCTGAACCGTCTAAAGGCGGAAGTTGCTAGTTACTCACGGGAGATTAGCGAATTAAAAGGCCAAAATGCCGAACTTGTCACCGAACGCAATCAATTACAGGCTGAAATAGATCATTCTTCGGAACGTCTTGCGGCGCTTGAAGAGCAGAATGCGGATCTAGCCAGTAAACTCCGTTTGGCCTCTGCACTTAAAGTCTCTGAATTTCGGATACACGCCATCCGTGAACGCAGTAGAAATCGGGAAACGCAGGAGGATCGGGCAAAAAGGGTCGATAAGTTCAATGTTAGCTTTAACATAGTAGATAATCCCCTTGCAGAGCAGGGGTCATATGACGTCTACCTGCGGGTAATTGACCCCAACGGTAATCTTCGTACCGAAAACAACGAATTTTTCGAAGTGGACGGCGCCCAGATGCAATACTCATATAAAACCACCATTGACTTCACAAATGACGGTGAATCCTATACGCTTGGATGGATAGACCCCAAAGGATTCCAAAAAGGCACGTATACCATCTTGTTGTATGCAAACAACTCAGTTATGGGCCAAAGTAGTATCGTACTGAAGTAGTCCCAATTAATGCCGGTTCGCGTATCGGCCGTTTTTCCCCTGCGACGCCTTTAGGGATGGCACCGCGATGTAAAATGTCGTGCCCTTGCCTACCGTCGTTTCGTACCGTATGGTGCCGTTCATCCCCTCTATCGCCTGTTTTACGAAAGCAAGACCAAGACCGGTACCCGAGCTTTTTGTCGTGAAGTTTGGTTGAAATAGGTTTTTCCGCGCTTCGGGGGGAATGCCGTGTCCATTGTCTTTGACCGCTATAGACACCTGCTGTTGCAAATCATATCCAATGCTGATCTCAATGCGGCACCTTCGCTTCCCGATTCCCGCTTCTATGGAATTCTTAATGAGATTATTAAACGTCCGAAGTAGCTGATCCCGGTCGCCCAGAATAACGATATGTTCATCGTCACACAATTTGGCTATCCGGATATCTACCTCTGCATTGTTGTTAAATACCTCGGCTGCGTTGTCAATTATATCGACGATATCAACTTCCTTCAGTTGTATATCGGGCATTTTAGCGAATTCTGAGAATTCCGACGCGATGCGTGAAAGGCTGTCTATCTGTTCGACAAATGAAGAGCTGAACCGCTCGAACCGCTCGTCAAACCTTGGGTCTTTCTCTCTCCAGGAACGCTCCAATTGCTGTATCCCAAGTTTTAAAGGGGTCAACGGGTTCTTTATTTCATGGGCAACTTGCTTGGCCATTTCCCGCCAGGCCGATTCTCGTTCGGAGCGCATAATTGTATTCGCGCTTTGCTCCAGTGCGGCGATCATCAAGTTATATTCCCGGATTAGACTGCCGATTTCATCATGTCTTTTCCAAAATATCGGCTCGTTTTGCTGGCCAATGCCGGTTTTGGCAAGGCTGCGCTGCACTAATGCCAATGGGGCTGTAATTTTGTTTGCCACGAAAACAGCAAAAAGCCCGAGTACTACAATAACCAGCGCGTAAATATTGATCAATGTATTGAGTAACATGCCGACGTTCTGATCAAATTCCTGTTGATAAGAGTAGTGGGGCAAGCTCAGAAAAGCAATTGGTTCGTACCTGTCGTTGCGAATCGGCGCATAGGCCGCGATATAATTCAGTTTGCCGATATCCTCATGTTGAATAAATTCAGATCGTTGCCGTGCTGCCATATGGAGCCAAGCTTGGGGATGCATATAGCGCGAGGTAAGCCTAAGGTCATAAATTCGTGGCTGGGTGGAGTAAACCAATTGCCCATCTGTGCCATATAAGTTTAGGTCTGAAGCGATCGACTCGGCCATTGCCTGAAACTGCTCGTCATTGTGAATACCGCTCGTTATCTCTGACACATTTGACATGCGCGATTCGAGCCTGCGCGATATATCAATAACATATTTCAGGACACTGTTTTCTTGCTGTTTTCTGAACTGACTGCTGACGCTAAAATAGGTGATGATGCCAGCTATGATTAGCGTGAAGACGACCGCAGCTACCATAAACGTCTGTATCCTAGTGCTATACAGAACCCTGTTAGTCAGGATCAAAAAGCTCCATCGAAGATTCCGCAGACTAAAATCGTTGCTGTTCAACGTAAAAGTCAGCCACTGTATGATATACGCCGCTATCGAAAAAATCAACATGACGAGAAAGATAAACGACAGCGACGCCAATTGCATCCAGCTACTTTGTTGAGGCACACTTAGGACGATCAATGTCCTGTCGTTTGGGCGGTACATTAGATGCCCAAAATCGCCACGGTAACCAAGGTGAATGTATTTACGCTCTTCGTCGGGGAAAGAATCGTCGGAAATGGGGTATACGTAGTCACCATATTGGCTTACTAAATTTCCATCGCGGTAAAAAGCGTATGCGTATTGCAGAATAAGATTCGACCGCTGCTGTTCTATGCGGCTATCGGCAAGAATGTCGGGATAATTAGACAGCTGGCTAAATGACCTATTTTGTAATTCGATCACTAATATGCCCAGCTGATCACCAGCTTCGTAGACGGGCAGTTGGGCGAAGTATTCAAAATTGCCGAAGCTACTATTGCCTCTGTAGAAGTTTTCAGACACTTTAATCGCTCCGGAAATCACTTTTTCACGATACTCATTCCGTTTTGCGGCAGAGCCGTTGCCAATCGGAATCCAATCGGTATTATACTGACCTGCACTGAATTCATATTTTGATAGATAGCCGCTTAAGTAAGTTCTTTTAAGGTGCTCATCCAATAGCTCCCAGTCTTTACCTTTCGGATTCTTAAAATATTCAATCAAAACAGGATCGGATACAAGCTCTTTCTCGAGATCAAAAAAGAGCGCAATTGCATTTGCATCGTCCAATGACTCCAGTTTGGATATCGCTAGCCTCTGCTCTTCCTGTTTCTTATGGCTTTGATACTTGGCATGTTGCAGGGAAGTCACCGAGGCGAGTAACAACAATGTCGAGATAAATACCGCCAGGCCAAATTGACCCTGATGCTTAGCATGCCAGGTACGAAGAAGAATCAGCGTGGTTAATAAGACAAAAGATATTGAGAAGCCGTAAACGTAAACGTGTACCAACGCAATCACGAGGACAGCCAATACCAACATCAGAAACAGCCTGCGTGTGTTGGGAATCAACCGGTGCGAAAGATAAACCAACAAGTCAATGAAGAGAAATAATCCCATCATGCTTAGGCAGAGCGCCAAAATTCCAAGCCAGCTGTATACGTTTAGGTTTAATATATTCGCCAGGTCAAAATTGATATTGGAATTGACAATTAGTCCGGAAAAGACCGTCGACATCCCCAGGCTTACCAAGTAGAGGAAAAAACCAAAAATAACCAGTATCACGACAGCCCCGGCCCTCGTATAACCAAACACCGGCAGTTTTAGTCGATCTTTGAAAGCATACAGATACCCGATAAGCCAGGTGAAGGCAATAACATTCAATATAAAACTTCCGAGGTGAGGAAACCAGAAACTGGAAGCATAATTGCGGGGATCGAATATGCCTGTGAAAAAATGATTCGCCAGCCATTCGAAATGGAGGTCGACGTAGCGAATCCCGGTAAGTCCGATGGCCAAAACCACTGCGGACAACCATACCCATCCCTGTCGTGCAATCCACATACAGATGATGTTAAGCAAGATTACCACTGAAAAACCTGCCAATAACCACATGGCCAGTTCCAATTTAGAGAAAAATGTATCGTGTTGTGTATTCCGGAGTTTTACCGAAAACAGGTATTCTCCACCTACGCTGTGAATATTGAAGACTGGACTGTCGTCGTAGTCAGCTATCTCAAGATTGTCGGTGCGGATCAGATCCGGAGCGAATGTATTTTGAAGATAGACGTTGTTTTTCTGAAAATCTGATTTGATGGGAATTAGAAACAAGGCAGAAAAGTTTCCCACGCTTTTCTTGATCGACCCATACCATCCGTTGCCCGCTTTGATAATATCGACGCCGTCCCGTATCCCAGCGTCAGTTTTGGGAACAAACTTATCCGTTCCCCAGAAAACCAGCTCGTTGTTCACATAGGTAAGCGGATAGATGTTATTGGTTTCCACAAAATAGGAGATAAGGCCTTCGGCTAATTCGACATCGCGATCTACATTTTTTAAGGCATTGAATCGGGCAGAATCCGCAAGGAAGTTATTAACCGTTTGCTCTTTGGTGTGCAAGCTGCGTTGGACAGCGCGGGCATCGAGCAACAAAATCTCCTCGTCGTTGAACGTAAGGTGAATGGTAACAGCTGTGCCAACAAAACATAATGTCAACGCCAACAATAACAATCTGATCTTGACAACGGTGCTCACACTCGGCATGCTTTGGTTAATGTAAAAATAAAAAATCCCCACAAAATATGCGATTGTGGGGATTGTAAATTAAAAGTATTCCAGGCTGCTTAGTAGTACGACAGCTTGGCTTATCATCGCTTTAATGTGCTTCTTCTTCTTTGAAGAGCTTGGCATTGAAATATTCCCGGTTCATGCGGGCAATATTGGTAAGTTTTATGCCAACAGGACATTCGGCTTCGCAGGCACCGGTATTGGTGCAATTGCCGAAACCTTCCGCATCCATTTGTGCCACCATGGCTTGCGCTCGGCTGTACCGTTCGGTTTGTCCTTGCGGCAGTAATGCGTATTGCGACACCTTTGCCGATACGAACAGCATTGCAGACGCGTTTTTACAGGCTGCTACACAGGCTCCGCACGCAATACATGTGGCTGATTCAAATGCCGCGTCAGCAATCGTTTTCGGTATCGGAATGCTGTTGGCATCCGGTACTCCGCCCGTGTTGACGTTGACATACCCCCCAGCTTGCTGTATGCGATCAAAAGCACTCCGGTCTACCGCAAGATCCTTAATCACCGGAAAGGCAGCTGCACGCCAAGGCTCAATAACGATGGTCTGCCCATCGTGAAAACTGCGCATATGCAGCTGGCATGTGGTGGTGCCTTGTTTTGGTCCATGAGGCCTACCATTGATATGTAGCGAACACATTCCGCAAATACCTTCGCGGCAATCGTGATCAAAATGTATAGGGTCTTCGCCTTTACGAACCAGATCCTCATTTACTACATCCAGCATCTCGAGAAATGACATATCCGGTGATATGCCATTGGCTTGATACGTTACGAATTTTCCCCGTGTATTATCATTCTTTTGACGCCATACTTTCAGCGTCAGGTTCATGTTTCCACTCATGTCTTTTAAGCTTAATGTGCTACCATAGCTGAGCACCTTCAAATTACAAAGCCCGTTGGCTTATCGTTTGGAGTTCGTCGCCTGTTTTATTTATAGCTTCTTTGCGTCAATTTTACGTTTTCAAATTCCAAGTCTTCCCTGTGGAGTACCTCGGGCACGTTTTCGCCCTTATACTCCCATGCAGCTACATACCGGAAATTTTCATCGTCGCGTTTTGCTTCGCCTTCTTCTGTTTGGCTCTCCTCACGGAAGTGGCCACCACAGGATTCGCGACGGTTCAGCGCATCGTCGACCATAAGTTCACCGAGTTCCAAGAAGTCCGCTACCCGACCTGCTTTTTCGAGAGACTGGTTCATCTCTTCGTTCTCGCCCAATACGGTGACGTCTTGCCAAAACTCTTGCTTCAGTTCTTGGATCAGTCCTTTCGCTTTCCGCAACCCTTCCTCGTTTCGAGCCATACCACAATACTCCCACATGATGTGGCCCAGCTTTTTGTGAATGTCGTCAACGGTCTTGCTGCCTTTTAACGAAAGCAACTGTTGAACGCGCTCTTCTACTTCCTTGCGGGTCTTTTCGAAATTTGGATGGTTCTTATCAACGGGGTCAAAGCCCAGTCCGGCGAGATAGTCGCCAACTGTGTACGGAATGATAAAATAGCCATCTGCTAAGCCCTGCATCAGTGCAGAAGCACCCAGGCGGTTTGCGCCGTGGTCTGAAAAATTACATTCGCCCAATGCGTACAAACCGGGTACTGTGGTCATGAGGTTGTAATCGACCCAAACACCGCCCATGGTATAGTGCACGGCAGGGTAGATGCGCATAGGTTGCTTATACGGATTCTCATCAGTGATCTGATAGTACATATCAAAGAGGTTGCCGTATTTTGCCCGTACTGCGTCCTCGCCCATACGGTTAATAGCATCTTGGAAATCGAGGAATACGGCAAATCCCGAAGCGCCTACTCCGCGGCCTTCGTCGACTACTTCTTTCGCATTACGCGAAGCGACATCGCGGGGTACCAAATTACCAAAAGAAGGGTACTTGCGCTCGAGGTAATAATCCCTATCTTCTTCTTTGATGTCTGATATTTTAATTTCGCCGTTCCGTAGTTTATGAGCAGTTTCGACCGTTTTTGGAACCCATACCCGACCATCATTCCGCAATGACTCAGACATAAGCGTGAGTTTAGACTGATGATCACCCGTCACTGGAATACAGGTAGGGTGTATTTGGGTATAGCAGGGGTTAGCAAAAAATGCACCTCGTTTGTGAGCGCGCCATGCAGCGGTGACGTTACATCCCATTGCGTTGGTCGAAAGATAAAATACGTTGCCATATCCACCCGTACATAGCAATACGGCGTGACCAGCATGTGATTCGATAGCCCCGGTCACCATATTACGGGTAATAATGCCTCGTGCGTGGCCGTCGATCGTCACCAGATCCAGCATTTCATGGCGGTTGTACATCTCCACTTTGCCTTTGTTTATCTGGCGGTTGAGCGCTGAATAGGCACCCAGTAACAATTGTTGTCCGGTTTGGCCACGGGCGTAAAACGTCCGGGATACTTGTGCGCCGCCGAAGGAACGATTATCGAGTAAGCCCCCGTATTCGCGAGCGAAAGGAACGCCCTGTGCCACGCATTGATCTATAATATTAACAGAGACCTCAGCCAATCGGTAAACATTTGCCTCCCTTGCGCGGTAGTCGCCGCCTTTGATGGTGTCATAGAACAAACGGAATACGCTATCACCATCGTTCTGATAGTTCTTAGCGGCGTTTATCCCACCCTGTGCGGCGATGGAGTGCGCCCGGCGAGGGCTATCCTGATAACAAAACGCCTTTACATTGTAGCCGAGTTCGGCCAGGGACGCTGCGGCGGATGAGCCGGCTAATCCCGTACCCACGACAATAATGGTATACTTGCGTTTATTGGCGGGGTTCACCAGTTTTAGATTGAACTTATGCTTCGACCATTTTTCGGCCAACGGGCCCTCTGGTACCTTTGAATTCAACATAACGGATTTTTATTAAAAGCCTTTTGGCAGTAATTAGCTTATTTAAAAAAGTAAAAGTACAACGGCATGGCTGCGAAGCCAACTGGAATAGCTACTCCGAAAACCCAAATGCCCAAAAAACGGATAATCGGTGCATATTTCTTGTGGTCAAACCCCAGCGTTTGAAACGCGCTTTTAAAGCCATGTATGAGATGGAACGAAAGAGCAGCCATCGCCAATACGTAGAAAGCGACCAAATACCATTCGCTAAAAGCGAATGCTACCTGCTTGTATAAGTCCTTTGCTTTGATGACCTCGATGTCGTTGTCCACGTAGCTCACGTATTCCTTAAATTCGCCAGCAACCAGTTCAGTCACCGTCGTTTCATTTGTTTTTAGATCGGTACGGTATTCAATATACGGCACGCCGTCGTTGTGATATTTCCACCAGAAATTCGCCATATGCGTCACGATGAAAACCAGAAGCACCGTTCCCAGAATCCCCATGTTGCGCGAACTCCAAGCGCTGTTGGCCGACCCCCTGTAGACGGCATAACCAACCGGACGTGCCTTTCGATTGTTGATGGTCACTACCAGCGCATAAATGGCATGCACCACAATAGACGTATAAAGGAGGTAGGAAACGATTTTTATAGGCGTAAAGTGGGTCATAAAATGCGCGTAGTCATTAAATGCCTTGCCCTGGTCGTTGTAGAAAAGCTGCAAGTTACCAATGAGGTGTACCACTAAAAAGCTACACAAAAACAACCCTGTTAAACTCATGATCAGTTTCTTCCCCAGCGAAGAAGACAACACATGTTTAGATTTACTCATTCTCCTTGATATTAATTTTGGTAAGCAAAACTACCAATAGATTTAATATCGGTGAAAACAATCCAAAAAAAACACTAATTTAGAACTGTTCTAAGGTTATTGCCCGGATACAGAAAACGCCATGCTGATCAAAGCATGGCGTGGATGCAAGATTTCTCTGAGTGTCGTTAGCTTAGAATAGCCGGTATCCGATGCCAACGGTCCACAGATTCACTTTTTGCGGAGCACTGTTATTTTTACTCAGTTCACTCAGTCCGTGCTCGTAGCGCAGGTCCGCCCGGAAGTTACTGATGTCCAGTCCAAGTCCCCCAGTTACCGCCCAAGCCTGATTTTTGTATTCACTGAATTGTGGTACCTGGCTCAATGCGCTGCCAATGTTTTTGTCTACTACGAATGAGACCACCGGGCCGGCAACTATCCGCAGCCCGGCGGGTCCGAATCCGATCCGTGTACCCAACAACAGCGGTAAATCAAGTGATGTAAACGTGACTTTACCCTCCTCGTTTGTATCTACCAGTTTTGCTTCTGAACTTTTGCCGGTTACATACAATTCCGGTTGGAAGTGAACTCCCGCGCCGCCAATCCGTGCCCATATACCTGCCTGATACCCCGTCCGCGTACTTGCGTCGAGCCAGCCGCCATCTTCCGATTTCAGGTTAGAGAAGTTTAAGCCAGCTTTAACGCCCAGCTGGAAGGTTGGCAGCAGCTGCGCATTCGCTCCAAAAACCGTGGCTGCGAAAATAAAAACAAGGATAAAATACTTTTTCATGGTCAAATAAGTTTAAATTTTTTAATTCTAATCTGGTCGTTTGTGTGACTTTCTGCAAAATTCAAGCCGAAAATGTAAACGTTATTAAACTTTTGCGCGCTATAATGGAATTTCTATTTTTGTAGAAATATGACGATATGGCAACGATTAAGCTGACTCCCGACGATTGGGAAGTATTGAAACTAAAATTTAGAAGGAAATACAACCACCTTACCGAAGAAGATCTTGTTTTCACCGAGGGCAGGGAGGACGAGTTAATAGAGCGGTTGGCGAAAAGGGTGAAGCGCAACAAGGACTACGTGTTGTTTACCTTGAAAAAGGGTCTGGCAGATTTAGAAAGTAATCGACTCTGAAAATTCGATGGAACAAATCTCGTGGGAAGATTTCGAACGTATAGAGCTTCGTGTGGGTACGATCATCGCGGTGTCGGATTTTCCAGAAGCTCGGAAGCCAGCGTACCAGTTGAAGATTGATTTCGGCGATGAACTAGGTATTCGCCAAAGTAGTGCGCAAATCACAACACATTACACACCCGATCAGCTCGTCGGGAAACAAATCATAGGCGTTGTGAATTTTCCTAAGAAGCAAATCGCCAATTTCATGTCCGAATGTTTGGTAACTGGGTTTGCCGATGAAAACGGCGATATCGTCCTCAGCACAGTCGATCGCATAATTCCGAACGGCGCCAGATTAATATAAATATAACTCTGTCTGCTTGACGATGACGCCCTGTTCCAAGCAAACAGGCGCCGACATTCAAGACACTCAAACACAATGAAATATATAAATTTCGACGATGCGGCCGACGCGGTGCCGGACGAGCACTTCATGAAATTGGCGTTAAAGGAGGCCCAGGCCGCATTCGAACAGGGCGAGGTTCCTATAGGAGCGGTTATTACCCACAATGGACGCATTATCAGCAAAGGCCATAATCTTACCGAACGGCTCAATGATGTAACGGCTCATGCCGAAATGCAGGCGTTCACCGCTGCGGCGAACTATGTTGGGGGTAAGTACCTGCAGGGCTGCACCCTTTACGTGACAATCGAACCTTGCATAATGTGTGCAGGCGCGGCATATTGGACCCAGATTTCCCGAATAGTCTTCGGTGCCATCGACCAAAAGCGCGGCTTCTCCAAATTTGGCAATCTGTTGCATCCAAAAACCGTGATCACCGGCGGCGTGCTGGAGGCTGAGTGTGCCGAACTGGTCACGTCATTTTTCCGTAATAAACGTATGTAATCCGCCTTAAGGTGGTTTTCGCCAAACAAATCCCTATTATTTTCGTTATATTTGTCTATCACTTGATACATTTTTAATAACTTTTAAACTACAGATTATGGCTTTTGAATTACCGGCGCTACCTTACGCCACCGACGCATTAGAACCTCATATTGACAAGGAAACCATGGAAATTCATCATGGAAAACACCATCAGGCTTACGTAGATAACCTCAATAAGGCCATCGCGGGCACTGAAGCCGAAGACCTTTCTATTGAGGAGATCTGTAAAAACATTTCGAAATACCCTGCAGCTGTGCGCAATAACGGCGGAGGTCACTTCAACCATTCTCTTTTTTGGACGATTTTGTCGTCGAATGGCGGGGGCACACCATCTGGCGAGCTGGCAGCGGCAATCGACGAAACCTTTGGATCGTTTGATGAATTAAAAAAGAAATTACAGGAAGCCGGCGCTACGCGGTTTGGGTCCGGTTGGGCGTGGCTTGTTGTGGACGGGTCAGGAAAATTGCAGGTTACCTCGACGGCAAACCAAGATAATCCATTGTTTGACATTGCCGAGGTAAAAGGCACCCCGATTCTGGGCATTGATGTATGGGAACACGCTTATTACCTAAAATATCAAAATAAACGCCCGGCTTACCTTGACGCGATTTTCAACGTAATTGATTGGGATGCAGTTGCCAAGCGTTATGCCGACGCTAAATAAGGTTTAAAAGCATATAGTCATGTTAAAAACAGACAGCGGCCATGTAAAAACATTGGCCGCTGTCTGTTTTAACCGCCGTGAATCTTTATACTGCTACAGAGTGTCACAATGCTGATAACCGTCCCCACGGTTAGGGTTTGTTTGTAAATTTGTAAAATGAGAAATCAGATGATGAGAATGGCAATACTTTGGCTGGCTGTTTTTGCTCATTTCGCCTGTACACAAAGCCAAAGCCACGAATCGGACGACGGACCGACCAACGCCCAGGAAGACGCAGCTCCGGTCGTACGGCAATCCGGAAGTCTAGACACGGCGACGTTTGCAGGCGGTTGCTTCTGGTGTACTGAAGTCCAGTTCCAGCAGCTGGCCGGCGTCGATACCGTGATATCGGGTTTCATCGGCGGCACGGTCACCAACCCCACCTATAAGCAGGTGACCACTGGCCGGACCGGTCATGCCGAGGCGATCAACGTCATCTATCGACCGGATGTGATTTCGTATGATCAGTTGTTGGAAGCTTTTTTTACGTCGCACGATCCTACCCAACTAAACCGCCAGGGCAATGACATCGGAACCCAATACCGTTCGGCGATATTCTACCATAACGATAAGGAGCGGGAAAAAGCCGCATATTATATTAAACGCCTAAACGAAGAGGGTGCCTATTCCAATCCCATTGTTACCACCCTCGAACCATATACAACATTTTATATAGCCGAGGATTATCACCAGAATTATTATAATCTCAATCCAGAGCAGGCCTATTGCCGATACGTAATCGCGCCGAAGCTGGAGAAGTTCAAAAAGGTTTTTAAAGAGCGGTTAAAATAGTCTGCTTAGTGGTTAAAAACCGGGTATGGTCGAATTGTGCATTCCCGCGGGTTTTTGGTACATTTGTACGGTCTCACCCAAAAAGGATAATGCGATGTCAAAAGGTTTCTTTACCATCCCTGAGCCTCTAAACGAACCGATTCTTTCCTATGCGCCGCGGACACCCGAACGAAGATTATTGCAGCAGGAATTGCATGCCGCGATGACGCGTGAAGTGGACATCCCGATGTATATCGGGGGCGCTAAAGTTCGTACCGGAAACACAGTTTCAATACACCCGCCCCATGCGCACAAGCACGTGTTGGGTAAGTTTCACAGGGGAAGCCGCGAACATGTTGCGCAGGCCATTGGAGCGGCCTTAGCGGCGAAAGAAAATTGGGAACGACTACCCTGGGAACAGCGCGCCGCGATATTTCTGAAGGCTGCAGACCTGATCGCCGGCCCCTTTCGATATAAGCTCAATGCAGCAACCATGCTTGGACAATCCAAGAATGCCTATCAGGCCGAAATAGACTCCGCCTGTGAGATCGTGGACTTTCTTCGTTTTAACGTGAAATACATGACTCAAATATATGCACAGCAGCCGCCAATCTCACCAAGAGGTAGCTGGAATCGCGTCGAACAGCGTCCGCTGGAAGGGTTTGTCTTCGCGTTGACTCCCTTTAATTTCACGGCAATAGCGGGAAACCTCCCTTCTTCAGCAGCGATGATGGGTAATGTGGTAGTATGGAAGCCAGCCGATACCCAGGTTTATTCCGCCCATGTGTTGATGGAAGTTTTTCGCGAAGCCGGGCTGCCAGACGGCGTGATCAATCTTATTTATGTTGATGGCCCGGATGCCGGAGATGTCGTTTTCCGCCATCCCGATTTTGCAGGTATACATTTTACCGGATCCACCGGCGTCTTTCAGACGATTTGGAAGACGATCGGCGAAAACATCCATCGCTATAAATCGTATCCGCGTATCGTCGGCGAAACGGGAGGGAAAGACTTTATTTTGGTACACCCTTCCGCAGATATCCGGGTGGCCGCAACAGCCATCGTACGAGGCGCCTTTGAGTACCAGGGCCAGAAATGTTCTGCGGCCTCAAGGGTATACATTCCGAAATCCCTGTGGCCGTCGATGAAGGAGTTGATCGTCAACGATGTTCAGTCATTTAAAATTGGTCCCGTAACGGATTTTGCCAACTTTATTAATGCCGTGATTGATGAGAAGGCCTTCGATAAGCTCGCCGGTTATATCGATCGGGCAAAGCAAGATCAGGGGGTGGAAATTATCGCCGGAGGCACCTATGACAAGACCGAAGGGTATTATATCCACCCGACCGTGATCGTCTCCGAAAGGGCAGATTACGTGACGATGTGTGAAGAATTATTCGGTCCTATACTTACGATCTATGTATACGAGGACAGTTCTTGGAAAGAAACACTATTTCTTATTGACCGGACTTCCATCTATGCGCTGACCGGAGCGATCATTGCTCAGGATCGGTATGCGATAGAAGAAGCTACACACGTGCTTCGGAATGCCGCAGGAAACTTTTACATCAATGATAAGTGTACCGGAGCGGTGGTAGGACAGCAACCATTTGGAGGGGCAAGGGGCTCGGGCACCAATGACAAGGCCGGTTCGATGATCAACCTACTTCGTTGGGTGTCCCCGCGAACGATCAAGGAAACGTTTGATCCGCCGACGGATTATCGATACCCCTTTATGCAGGGGGACTAAAAAAAGCGGATGGGGTTGCCATCCGCTTTCCTTTTCGACGGGCCGTTGCCTACTTATACGCAAACACCTCGCCTAATCCTTCGGTGTCGGTAAATGTGATGTTCAGATCAACCAGCTTGCCCGTTGCAATGTCAATCACCATACCGTGTACAGCTAAATCGTCGCGCTCTTTCCATGCATTTTGGATAATGCTTGTCGTACAGAGGTTAAATACCTGCTCGGCGACGTTAAGTTCAATCAGTCGATTTACCCTTGCTTCGTGGTCAGCAATGGCATCGATTTCCTCCCGGTGTAGCCGATATACATCTTTAATATGACAGAGCCAGTTATCGATGACGCCAAATTGCCCACGGCTAAGTGAAGCGGCAACCCCGCCGCACCCATAATGGCCTGCTACAATGACATGTTTAACCTTAAGCACATTTACCGCATAGTCCAGCACGCTCAGCATGTTCATGTCCGAGTGTACTACCATATTGGCAATATTCCTATGTACAAATACCTCACCGGGTAGGGTATTGGTTATTTGATTGGCCGGAACACGGCTATCCGCACAGCCAATCCACAGTATTTCCGGATGCTGGCCTTTAGCAAGTTGTTGCAGCCTGCCGGTGCGATCCTCTTTCACTTCTTTAACCCACATCTCGTTTCCGGCCATTATTTTTTCAAAGCTTTTTTTAAGGGTCGGGTTTTCTAGTTGTTTCTTAAGCATATATCGTTGATTATACTGGAGTCTATTTTAATTAACTTTCTATTTTTCTTCTTGTTTTATCCGCTCTTTGGGGATGTTATTTTTTATGATCGCTTGTGTGAAACGCTTGATATTCGGCACGTTCTTTTTGTTTACTATTCCCACCAATTCAATCGTTTTCCCTTTACTAACAGCATTCTGCTCAAAATCTTTGATCACTTCAATGACGTCTTTGTCAATAAAACGGCTTTGTGAACCATCGATGACAATCTCATTTATTCGTTTGGGAAGGTTGTAAAGCGATTTTTGTATCGAAGCCTTGTTCAAAAATGACACTTCCTCGGCCAGTGTAATCGTAATTTTAGCACCATGGTCATTCACGTCGATGTCATACTCAAAGGAGTTGGACATGTTATTTTTCAAGATATAGAATACGCCAACGACCAGGCCTATCGCCACCCCGGTAAGCAGGTCGGTAAAAACGACTGCTAATATAGTCACTATAAACGGAATAAACTGATCGAGGCCCTTATGCCACATTTGCTTGAACAATGACGCTTTGGCGAGCTTATATCCGGTATATAACAGGATCGCAGCAAGACAGGACAGCGGGATTAAATTAATGATTCTCGGCATTGCCAGCAGCGCGATAAGAAGCCAGAAGCCGTGTAAAATGGCACTCTGCCGCGTACGTCCTCCGGCATTGACGTTTGCCGACGATCTTACAATCACTGCCGTCATGGGTAGTCCGCCTAAAAAACCGCTCGTCATGTTGCCCACACCTTGTGCCACAAGTTCCCGGTTCGTCGGTGAGATGCGCTTGAATGGATCTATTTTATCGACGGCTTCTAAGCTTAATAGCGTTTCGAGACTGGCAATGATTGCAATCGTAAAGGCTACAATCCAGACTTCGGTGTTGAAGATCTGTGAAAAGTCAGGGAATGTAAACAGCCCGAGAAACTCGTTGAATGAATTAACCACCGGTATGGCGACCAGATGGTCATCGCCCAGTTCCATATTGGTGCCGCCAAAAGCCTGACCCAGCAGTACACCGACCACCACAACCACAAGCGGCGCCGGGACCATGCTCAATTTTTTTACTTTCGGCCATAGGATCAGTATAGCCAGCGATAACAGACAGATAACCAGCACCCCCGGATGAATGGCTCCAAAGGCCTTTTCTAATGCGGAAAAGGTGTTTTCATGGTTTAACTGGGCAAAACTCTCTTCGCCAAAAAAACTGGAGTCATACCCGACGGCATGTGGAATCTGTTTTAAGATAATAGTGATACCAATTGCAGCCAGCATCCCGATGATAACCGAGGAAGGGAAGTAATTGCCAATCATTCCGGCCTTAATAATCCCTAAGACAAACTGAAGGGCGCCGGCGATAACCACGGCCAGTAAAAACGTTTCATACGCCCCCAATTGCTGGATCGCACCCAGCACAATAACGGTTAATCCGGCTGCAGGTCCCGATACACTCAGCTGAGAACCGCTGAGCGACGCGACCACGACGCCTCCTATGATGCCCGTCAAAAGTCCTGCAAATAGCGGTGCGCCTGATGCTAGCGCAATACCTAAGCATAAGGGTAGCGCTACCAAAAACACCACGATGCTCGCAGGAAAGTCATATTTTAAGTCGCGTTTTGATAATTTCATAAACGCAGAAACACGTGTACCTAACATATTAAGATGGATTACTGAAAATTCGTGTTACGATACTCTTCATTGGAAAGCATTCCAATGTGTCCGGATAAGCAGCGCCTATCCCGTAAATTAACAGATAGTAATCGGCCTGTTAGGAGGCGGGGTGGGTACGGCAGGATAAAAGGCACGGATATGCCTTTCATCGTCGGCTATAAAATTAACGCCCTTTAAATAATGGAGCGGAAGTTGAGATTGTAGGAAAATTAGGTCTTTTGCGTAAAAGCGGGTGAACAGCTCCTTAGCTTGGTCGCCAAGGCCGGACTTGCCGTTATTGTTTTCGATTTCCAATTGCAGCACCACCTGTAACAACGCATGGCGATCGAAATCACGGACGAATATGGGTGCGGAGGAAATGACCATCTTTGCAAAAAAGATAGTGAAAAACAGGGCAGCGTATATTTTCCTTGTTATGTACGTTGACATTTTCGCGACCAATAGCGCAACTTGTATTGCTATTACAAAAGTAGAAAAAAACATTTTTTTTTGATCCTTTAGCGAAAATTGTTACAAAAAATGTGAAAGTAACCGTCGCAACATCCCCGTAAGCCGGTTCGCGTAGCCACTACCCGCCGTACGGCAAAGGCCGCTTATATGCGGGTTGAGCAAAACCGCAAATTTGTAATTCCGCGCGGAAGTATGTAGCTTTCCCATATAATTTAATGCATGGTACATGGGAAACAATGCACAGTTTATCGAAAAAATAACCGATTCATATCGCCCCAAGGGCGCATCGATCTTTATTGGTGCAGGTGTGCTCGACGGATCTGTTGTTGCCGCGGCGAAAGTAAATCTGCCATTAAAGATGATGAACCGGCACGGGCTCATCGCCGGAGCTACCGGTACCGGCAAAACGCGGACGCTGCAATTGATAGCCGAACAATTGTCGGATGCTGGCGTGCCCGTGTTCATGCTTGATGTAAAAGGCGATCTCTCCGGGTTGAATCGTCCGGGAGTGCCAAATGTCGCATTGGAGGAACGCTGCGAAGCGCTCCATTGGCCTTTCAAACCGACGGGTTTCCCCGTCGAATTGTTTTCACTGTCGGGCAATTCAGGCAATCCTATGCGTATCACCATTGAGGATTTCGGGCCGGTCATGCTGGGAAGGATATTGCAGCTCAACGACACGCAGACTGGCGTGTTGGCTGTACTGTTTAAGTATGCCGAAGATGAGCAGATACCGCTTCTCGATTTCGCAGATCTGAAAAAGCTTTTGCATTTCCTGACGGACGGACCCGGAGCGGCGGCCATTAAAGCAAACTATGGTCGGATTAATGGCAGCACTTCCGGAGCTATTTTACGGAAGATCGTTGCGCTCGAACAACAGGGTGTTTCTTCCATTTTCGGTGAAAGGCAATTCGATGTTCACGATTTACTGGGTCGGGTCGACGGCAAGGGAGTAATCAGCCTGCTAAACATATCCGATATTCAGGATCAGCCCCTCCTGTTCTCGACGTTTCTGCTGAGCCTGTTGGCTCAGCTTTTCAGGAAATTACCGGAAGTTGGCGATTTGGATAAGCCTAAACTCGTATTTTTCTTCGATGAGGCGCATTTGCTGTTTAAAGATGCGTCGAAGGCCTTTCTGACCCAGGTAGAGCAGATCGTTAGGCTGGTCCGCTCTAAAGGGGTCGGCGTATTTTTCTGTACACAAGCCCCTACTGACCTACCCGAAAGCGTGTTGGGACAGCTCGGAAACCGAATCCAGCACGCGTTGCGGGCGTTTACACCAAACGACGCTGATGCACTAAAAAAGATCGTTCGAACTTATCCCCATTCGGATTTTTATGAAATAGACCGCGTGCTCACTACCCTGGGAACGGGCGAGGCGCTGACTATCGTGTTGAACGAAAAAGGAATTCCTACTGAAGTAGTAGCCACACACCTGATCCCGCCCCGGTCGGAAATGGGTCCCTTAGACGACAGCACCTATAATGAGTTGGTTCGGGCTTCGCCCTTTTTTACTAAGTATCACGAGTCGGTAAACCGACGCAGTGCCAGTGAAATATTGGACGAGCAGGCCCAGGCGCATCAAATGCAGGAAAAAATGAGCCGTTCGGAACCCGGATATCCAAAGTCCGGCCGCCGGCGTAATACAACCCGGCAGACTCCGATGGAGGCGGCCACGAAAGCAGCGTCGGCGACGCTGGCGCGCGAAGGCGTCAAACTGATGGGAAAGATTGCCAGCGGCATCCTTGCCGCTATCTTCAGGCGCAAACGCTGACAGAAATCGTATATTTGACAACATTCCATAAGGAAATTTGTTAACCGCTATAAAAGAAAAACGTTAAACATGAGTAAACCCACATTATTGATCCTTGCCGCCGGTATGGCAAGCCGGTATGGAAGTATGAAGCAAACCGACGCCTTTGGGCCCAACGGAGAAACCATCATAGACTATTCCATTTACGACGCCATACGTGCGGGTTTCGGTAAGGTCAGTTTTATTATTCGCAAAGAATTTGAAGAAAAGTTTAAAGACATTTTTGAGCCAAAATTAGAGGGCAAAGTAGCGACCGACTATGTTTTCCAGGATTATGACCTCTCACCTTTCGGCATCCATAAAGAAATTGAACGGGCTAAGCCATGGGGAACTGCACATGCAGTTTTGGCGGCCAGAAACCAGGTCAATGAACCATTTTGTGTAATTAATGCGGATGATTTTTATGGTTATGAGGCTTTTGATAAAATGGCCAAGTTTTTAACATCGGAAGTAAGCGATGATACCTTTTCGCTCATGGGTTATCAAATCGACAAGACCTTATCGGACTACGGCTCGGTATCCCGGGGGGTGTGCCAGGTAGATGATGCGGGGAATATGACCGGCATCGACGAGCGCACGAAAGTATATTTTAAGGAAGTAGGTGGCCAGAAGCGCGTATTTTTTGAAGAAGGCGGTGAAGAAACCGAGCTCCCAACAAGCAGTCGTGTCTCTATGAATTTTTGGGGCTTTACACCGGCGGTTTTTGCCGAAAGCGAGCCGCTATTTAAGGATTTTGTGGCTAATAATGAGCACAACCCGAAGGCGGAATTTTTTATTCCGTTGGTTGCCGACGCACTCATTAAAAGCGGTAAAGCCCGGTTCAAGGTATTGCCCACCTCCGAAAAATGGTTTGGTGTGACCTATAAAGAAGACAAACCCATCGTTCAAGAAAGTATAGCCAAATTGGTCGAGGACGGCGTATATCCGAAAAAGTTATTCTAACAGCCACATGCTAAAAAGGAAAAGCCCCGGAAAAATCCGGGGCTTTTCCTTTTTAGCATACTGGAAAGGTTACTTCTTGTTGTCGTCGTCTTTCACTTCTTCGTACTCCACATCCGTCACATCGTCGGCAGAACCGCCGGATGCCTGGCCAGCGCCTCCATCAGCTTGTTGTCCCGAAGCCGCGTCTTGTGAGGCTTTATACAATTCTTCTGACGCTGCATTCCAAGCATTTTGCAATTCCGTCTGCGCCGTTTCAATGGCGGCAAAATCCTTGGCAGCATGGGCATCTTTCAACTTCTTAAGTCCCTCCTCAATAGGCGCTTTCTTATCAGCACCGATTTTGTCTCCGTATTCTTTCAGTTGTTTTTCCGTCGAAAAGATCAACGCATCGGCAGCATTCAGTTTATCGATTTCCTCTTTTGCCTTCTTATCGGCTTCAGCGTTTGCTTCCGCTTCCTGCTTCATTTTTTTGATTTCATCCTCAGACAAGCCTGACGAAGCTTCGATCCGGATTTTTTGTTCCTTACCGGTCGCTTTGTCTTTAGCCGAGACGTGTAGAATACCATTGGCATCAATATCAAACGTTACCTCAATCTGCGGTACACCGCGGGGTGCTGGCGGAATGCCATCCAAGTGGAACCTGCCGATAGTACGGTTCTGCGCAGCCATCGGCCGCTCACCCTGCAGAATGTGGATTTCCACAGAAGGCTGGTTGTCCGACGCCGTGGAGAACACCTCCGATTTTTTCGTCGGAATGGTGGTGTTCGACTCAATCAATTTGGTCATTACACCGCCCATTGTCTCAATACCCAGTGAGAGGGGAGTCACATCGAGAAGCAACACGTCTTTCACTTCGCCGGTTAATACCCCGCCCTGGATGGCTGCACCCAGAGCTACCACTTCGTCTGGGTTTACCCCTTTAGACGGCTCCTTGCCAAAAAATTTCTTCACAGCTTCCTGGATGGCAGGGATACGGGTAGAACCACCTACTAAAATGATCTCATCGATATCAGAAGCCGTGTATCCGGCATTTTTTAATGCCGATTTACAAGGATCAATCGTCCGTTTGATCAGGTCATCAGCCAATTGCTCAAACTTCGCACGGCTCAGGGAGCGCACCAAATGTTTGGGTCCCGTTTGATCGGCTGTAATGTAGGGAAGGTTAATCTCCGTCGAGGAAGAACTCGACAATTCAACCTTGGCTTTTTCCGCCGCTTCTTTCAGTCTTTGGAGCGCCATAGCGTCCTTGCTGAGGTCAAAGCCGCCGTTTTCGCTTTTAAATTCTTCAATAAGCCAGTCGATGATTACTTGGTCAAAATCGTCACCGCCCAAATGCGTATCGCCATCGGTCGACTTCACTTCGAAAACGCCATCACCCAATTCCAGCACAGAGACGTCGTGTGTACCACCACCGCAGTCAAATACGACAATTTTCATATCCTTATTGGATTTGTCGAGGCCATAAGCAAGAGCAGCAGCAGTCGGCTCATTGATGATGCGTTTTACGTTCAGCCCCGCGATTTCTCCGGCTTCTTTGGTTGCTTGGCGCTGCGCGTCGTTGAAGTATGCGGGTACCGTGATGACGGCTTCACTCACCTCCTGGCCGAGAAAATCTTCAGCCGTCTTTTTCATCTTCTGCAATACCATTGCCGAAATTTCCTGCGGCGTATATTTACGGTCGTCAATCTCTACCCGGGGAGTATTGTTGTCTCCCTTGACGATCGCATATGGCACATGCCCTGCCTCAGCCGCGGCCTCGTCATAGGTGGTTCCCATAAACCGTTTGATGGAGTACACGGTCTTCTTCGGGTTGGTAATGGCCTGACGTTTGGCAGGATCACCCACCTTACGTTCGCCATTCTCCACAAAAGCAACAATGGAGGGCGTCGTCCGCTTTCCTTCATTGTTGGTAATCACTACCGGCTCATTACCTTCCATCACGGCCACACAAGAGTTGGTAGTACCTAAGTCGATTCCAATAATTTTTGACATATCTAAATTTCCTTTTCTACGTTGGTAAACAATATCTGTATTGTGTGTATCAAGGCCTGTGCCAATCCCGGTACCGTGCCAAATATTGGCGATTTGGTACAAAAAGGGTTGGTGTCATACTGAATAACTGACATTGTGTCATTTTGGAGGCTATTGCTTTTAAATGCATGTTTCTCCACGGTAACACCGGGGTGAGTCCACGGTGACTCCACGTTTTTCCGGCGAATTACGGATACGGCATGTATTTACCCCAGCTATATTGCGCGTGCAGCGCGTCCCAGACTATGGGAAAGGATAACAAAATCACAAGCGAGCTTCGGGGTCGGATAACAGATTAATAATGGCACCCGAAGGCTGATTTCTTTATTCTTAAAAATTATTAATTAGTTGTTTTTCAATTATTTGAGTTGTTACTTTGAATCACAAAAACAAAAAAATATATCATGGGAAAGATCGAAAATGGCTACATTAAAGGGCTGGTAGGTGGTATTGTCGCCCGTCGGTTGGGGAACACACAGGTAGTGCAGAGTAGGAGTAGGCTCAAAAGAAGCCGTCAAACGCTTGCTACGAAGGCGGCGGCAGTTGATTTTGGAAACGCCAGTAAAAGTGCACGGATGATCCGCTATGCATTTTGGCAACTGATATTAGGTTATCATGATCCGGCTATGATTAATCGGCTGAACCAGCAGGTACTGCGTACGATGAGGGCTAATACCGAACGGCGACGGGGTACTCTTTGTTTGTCACGCGGGAATCCCGGGCGATTAAAGGGCTTCCAGTTTAACGAGGCCAGCCCCCTCGGGGATCAGTTGTTCGTCGACGTGGATACCTTCTTCTCCGACGGTAGATTGCTCGTCAGGTTGCCGGAGTTTGATTGTGACCAAGATTTAATCTGGCCGTATACAGCAACGCACTGTACGATCCGGTTACAGGTCTATGGTTTCGATTTCCCGGCCGGCCGGACGGTAGGTCTCGGCAATGAATCATTTAGTTTTCCGTTGCGATCCCGTAAGAAACGTGTTGATTCCAAGCAATGGACGTTTGATGTAAGCGTGGTCGAAGGTATGGTGGTCATGGCCGGCATGTCAATCGAGTTTGACCGGGAGATGGACACGCGGCCGCTTTTACTGAATAATAAGAACTATCATCCGGCGGCTCTCGTAGAGGTATTTTCCGTATAATTGGTAAAAAATTTTCGCGACGTCATGCATATAGAACAATTACGCGATCACTGTCTTGCCAAGGCAGGGGCCACGGAGAGTTTCCCGTTTGGTCCCGATACCCTGGTATTTAAGGTGTTGGGCAAGGTTTTTCTGCTTACGGGATTGGATAATCATCCCTTGGCGTTTAATGTCAAATGCGACCCTGCATATGCGCTGGAATTGCGCGAACGGTATCCTGAATCTATATATGGCGCTTATCATATGAATAAGAAACACTGGAACACCGTTGTTTGCGATGGCGAATTGGACGATCGTACCTTGATCCATTTGATCGACTTAAGCTACAACTTGGTGATAGCTAGGCTATCCAAAAGAGAACGCGAAGCGCTCCGCTGACAGGGTAGCCTGGGCAGAATGTGCCTTTTGACAATATGCGGACCTAAGGTGGAAGCGGATTGGGTAACTTTGGGCTTTGTTAACATTGTTATGGATTTCTCTACGTATTTAGCCGAATTCGGTCGGCTATTAGACAACCCCGCGCCCGCCGCGCCCTATACAAACCCTGATTACATGGATTATACGCGTCTCAACTGGTCCCGTATGAACCGATGGCTTAAAAAGGGGGTGCTCATTCCGTTGTTTATCGATGCTGTGCAACGTATCAACCATCCTCAGCGGTGGATCGTTATCACGGAACCCTGGTGTGGCGATGCCGCCCACTCCATTCCTTTTTTGCACCTTGCCAGTGCCCAAAACCCCCTGATTTCGGTTACCTACGAGCTGCGTGATGCCGCGCCTTTCCGGATAAATGATTACCTAACGGCAGGAAGCAAGTCCATCCCCAAGCTAATTATTCGAAACGGGGCAGGAGAGGACCTGGCTACGTGGGGTCCGAGGCCGGTCGAGTGCCAGCGGCTATACAACGAATTGACTGCGTCTGGTGCCGATTTTGAACAAGTCAAGACCGATTTACAACGCTGGTATAATAGCGATCGGGGCGAATCATTGCAGGGAGAACTCACCGCTATCCTGAGCCGTATCACGCCATCCACCGCCTAATGCCTTGTAAAGTGCCACTTTCGCGTTTAGCTGCTGCTGTTTGATGGAAACCAAGTCCAGCTCGCTGTTAAGGGCGTTACTCTGCGCGGTGATCACCTCCAGGTAGGTAGCGTATCCACTGCGAAACAATAAGTTGGCATTTTTGACGCCAAGCCGCGAGGTGTCCACTCGCTTTTCGGCGATCCGATGCTGCTCTTTCAGCTTCTCGATCATGAGTAGCGAATTAGTAACCTCATTTACGGCATCGAGCACCACTTGCTGAAAATAGAGCTCCGCCTTATCGCGCTCCATTTTGGCGATTTCGTGTTGGGTCTTCAGTCGCCGTCCGCTGAATATCGGCTGGGTCACGCCACCGATGATCCCGCCGAAGAGGGCTCCTGGAATGTTGAACCAATTCTGTGGCAACATGGCGTTTACCCCACCCGAAGCATTGATTGTCAGTGCGGGATAACGATATGCCTGCGCCACACCGGCCTGTGCATTGGCGGCGCGGAGCGCTAGCTCCGCCTCGCGGACGTCTGGTCGGTTGGCTACCATTGACAGTGGTACGCCGGCTGCAAGATCATTTTCCGTGACGAAGTCATCCAGATTGCTTGACCGGCGGACTTCTCCGGGCATTCGACCGGTCAGTGCCATTAAGGTGTTTTCCTGTATGGCGATTTCCTGTTCCAATTGGGGGATGAGGGATGCGGCGACGAGCATTTGAGACTCCGTTTGCTGAACCGCGAGGGCGGTTACTTCTCCGGCATCGCGCTGAAGTTTCACGATCCGTAGTGTGCTGTCGTTTAGTTGTAGGTTGCGCTTGGCCACTTCGAGCTGCTCATCCAGCATTAGCAAGTTGTAATATCCGTCGGCAATTGCCTCCACCAGGGCGGTTTGTATGGCCCTGCGCGCTTCATAGGTCTGCAGGTATTCCGCGAGTGCACTTTCCTTCTGCCGACGCATCTTACCCCATATGTCGAGCTCCCAGCTCATATTGATCTCAGAGAAATATTGCGATTGAAACTTATAAAGGCTTTCGGACGGCTCACCCTTACCCGGTTGCTCATACCAGTTTGCTGAAGGGTTGGAGTAATAGTCCCGCGACCGCCATTGTTGATTTACACCGCCGAGCTGTGCGTCGATTTCTGGTAAGAATGCCGCGCGCGCCTGCCGGAGTGACTGATTGGCGATGTCGATGTTTTTCAGTGCAATCCGCATATCGTAGTTCCTGACAATCGCACTGTCCAGGAGAGCCAGCAACGTAGTGTCGGTAAAGAATTCGCGCCACGGAATTTCGCCGATATGTGCGCTGTCTACAAGGCTGTCCGATTGCCGGTAGGTTTCTGGAAGATGGAGTTCGGGCCGGACATAATCCCTGCCGACGTTACAGGAGGCGCCGAATAAACTCAAAAATACCGATATAAGCCCGGTGTATTTCCCAATGAATTGTTTCATAGCAGTTAAATCTTAGGTTAATCGTCGTCCTCGGTTGTCAATTTGCCTTTCACCAGTTCGTCAAGTTGCTTAAATATTACGTAAAGCACCGGGATGATAAATATCCCGAGAGTAACGCCAACGAGCATTCCGCCCGCGGTGCCAAAACTGATGGAGTGATTTCCTTGGGCAGACGGCCCCACCGTCCACATCAGTGGGATCAGTCCAGCCACGAAAGCCAGTGAGGTCATCAAAATCGGCCTCAGTCGCATGCGGGCACCTTCGATCGCCGACTCCAAGATGCTTAGACCCGCCCTGCGTTGCTGTGCGGCGAACTCCACGATAAGAATTGCGTTTTTAGCTAACAGACCGATAAGCATAATAAGTCCTACCTGTACGTAGATGTTATTTTCCAGGCCGACGAGGTTAATGGTGGCATACACGCCGATCAAGCCGACAGGAACGGACAACAGGATGGCCAGCGGCAGTATATAGCTCTCGTACTGTGCGGCGAGAAGAAAATAGACAAAAAGTATACTTAACGTAAAAATGAGCGTGGTTTGGCTGCTCGATTGGCGCTCTTCTAAGCTCATCCCTGTCCACTCGTAGCTATAGTTTCCCGGAAGGAATTCTGCAGCGGCCTCCTCCATGGCGTCCATGGCCTCCCCGGTACTATACCCTTCCGCTGGGATCGCGTTGATGGCAATCGCGTTGTACAGGTTATAGCGGTTCACCACTTCAGGTCCCATCGTCTTTTTCAGCTTTATCAACGTGTTGGCCGGAACCATCTCATCGTTGTCATTGCGCACAAAGATGGATTTGAATGACTCGGGATTTTGCCGGTACTCAAAATCGGCTTGCATGTATAGCCGGTACTGGCGACCGAACCGGTTGAAATCGCTGACGCGCACGCGGCCGTAATAACCCTGAATGGTTCGCATCAAATCGTTGATATCCACACCGAGCGCCTTGGCCTTGACTGGATCGATTTCGAGTTCATACTGGGGAAAATTTGCATTAAAGGTGGTATACGCGGATGCGATTTCCGCGCGTTGTTCCAGCACGGTGATGAATGAGTCGGCTACCAAGCCAAAATCAAACATTGATCCGCCCATCCGATCCTGTAAAACAAACTCCAATCCAGAGAAGTCGCCAAAACCTTGTACCGTTGGCCGCGGGAAAACGCTGAATGTAGCCTCATTGATCTGTGCGAGATCATTCCGGACGGTATCCATAAACGCGTTGATATTTCGGATTTCACCACGTTCTTTGTTGGGTTTCAGGTTGATATAACCTACGGCGAAAGCCGAACTGGCATTCGCGTCGATGGCGTTATAACCCGATACGGTGGTCATTCCTTCGATTGCTTCGCGCTGACTAAGAATACTGTCGGCCTTTGCCAACGCTTCCGTTGTGCGCGCCAGGGAGGCGCCCGGGGGCATTGCCATAGAATAGGTGATGAAGCTGTCGTCTTCCGTTGGAATAAACCCCGAGGGCGTTCGATTCATCATCCAGCCGCCAACTAACGCCACGACGAGCAGGCCGCCAATGCTTGCAATCTTGCGATTAATAAGAAAGTGAAGCGACTTAATATACTTAGCGGAAAATTTATCGAATCCGGTGTTGAACGCAGTGAAAAAGCGATCTTTAAAACCTTTGAATCCAGACAGCGGTCTCGTTTTTGTGCCCGCCGCCGCGGCCTCTTCTTCGAAGTGTTTCGGCCTTTTGAGCAACAGTGCGCAAAGCGCGGGTGTTAACGTCAGCGCGTTTAATGCGGAGATGAGGATGGCCGTAGCCAACGTGTAGGCGAATTGCTGGAAGAAAATACCGGAAGGTCCGTCCATAAATCCGACCGGAAAGAAAACCGCAGCCATAACCATGGTGATTGAGAGGATAGCTCCGGTAATTTCACTCATCGTCGCCAGCGTTGCTTTCTTTGGACCGAGATTGGTGCGCTCCATTTTCTGGTGCACTGCCTCGACCACAACGATGGCATCGTCGACAACGATGCCGATTGCCAACACGAGGGCAAACATGGTTAACACATTGATCGAAAAACCAAAGAGCTGTAGAAAGAAAAAGGTACCGATCAGTGACACCGGTATGGCGATCGCTGGTATCAGTGTAGAGCGGATATCCTGAAGAAAAATGAAAACAATAATGAAAACTAAGATAAATGCCTCAAATATAGTATGCTGTACCTGGCTGATAGACTCGTCGATCTGGTCGCGTACGCTGTAACTTATGTTATAATGGATGCCCTCAGGGAAGCTACGTGACAACCGTTCCAGCACTTGCCGAATTTCAATGTCGATCTCCCGGGCATTGGATCCGCTGGTTTGTAGGATATTCAGTGTAAGACCCGGGTACCCGTTGACTTTGTTGTCGCTTCCGAGATTAGTGGCTCCCAACTCTACACGGGCGATATCCCGAAGGTATAGCACGGAGCCATCGGGATTGGTTCGGATAACAATTTGCTCGAATTCCTCCGGCAGCGTAAACCGGCCTTTGTGTCTAAGGATTGTCTCAAACGCTTCATTGGAAGTTTCTCCAAATTTACCGGGAGCGATCTCGAAATTCTGGTCGCGAATTGCCGCGGTGACGTCTTGTGGCACTAACCCATACAGCGCCATTTTTTCTGGATTCAACCACGTACGGATCGAGTAGTCACGGGCTCCCACACGCCTCACCTGCCCAACGCCGTTTACCCGTGACAATTCACGCATCAGATTAATCTGTGCGTATGCCTGAAGAAAGGTCTCGTCATATACCGAGTCTGGGTGATCGCTGTAAATATCGATCGTCATAATGATCCCGCTTTGCCGCGGCTCCACGGTAATGCCCGATTCGATAACCTCGGCCGGGATATTGGCGTTGGCCTTAGACACCCGTGTCTGGACATTCACCGCGGCCTGATTGGGATCAGTACCGGTTTCAAAAAAAACATTAATATTCCCTGAGCCGGAATTAGTAGCCGAAGACCGAATATATGTCATATTCGGCACGCCATTGATGGCCTCTTCGATGGGCAGCAACACAGCTCCCGCTACTGTCTCGGCGTTTGCCCCGGGATAGGAGGTGGAAACGGTGACGCTCGGCGGGGCGATTTCAGGAAAGCGGGTGATTGCCAATTGCCACATGCTTACCAGTCCCACGATGACGAGTAAGGTAGATACTACGGTAGCTAATACCGGTCTGTTTATGAATGTTCTAAGCATAGAGATGTGCTATTGTAATATCCATGGTTGCCTCGGATGAGGCACCATTGGGATGTTGACTGTAAAAGCGTTGTTTACTTTGAAAACAGCTGGATGCAGCCGGCTATAGACTGCATGTCTTAACTGTCGGAGGCGTCTTTGATAACAGGTTGGATGCGCATTCCATCCGTAATTTTGTCAAACCCTGTCAGGATAATCCGATCGCCGATTTGCAAACCTTCTTCTACGATGTAGTTCGAGCCACTGCTGCCGGATACCTTAATCGCACGCTGCTTTACGGTATTATCCGGGGTAAGCGTGTAAACGAAAATTTTATCCTGTAACGACGTAGTAGCCACCTGGGGAACCAGCAAAACACCCGGTTTGTTTTCCTGAACTTTCAATGTACCGCTATTTCCGGACCGAAGGATGTTGTCGGGATTTGGAAAAGTGGCCCGCAGCGATATAGCCCCAGTAGTACGGTTTACCTGGCCGGTGACGGCGTCTACCACTCCGCGCTCGCCATATACTTCGCCATCGGCGAGCACCAGCGACACGTAGGGTGTAAGTTCGGTTGATTTCGACATAATAGCGGTGTCGCCGCTACTTTCAGAATGCTCTTTGCGCTGATTTTGTTTAGTAAAGTAAAGGAAATCCGATTCGCTCATTGCGAAATAAACGAATACGTCATGCGTGTCTGACAATACGGTCATGGGCTCGGAATCACTCTTTGAGACAAGATTCCCGATTCGCTTCGGAATCCGACCGATATAACCGCTTACCGGCGCTTTTATCGTGGTAAATCCCAAGTTGATGCGTGCAGTAGCTACGGCAGCCGATGCTTGGTCTAATGAAGCTTTCGCTACGTCATATTCCGATTTGGCCGTCCGCAATCTAACTTCGGAGATTACTTCATTCTCGATGAGTGGCCTTAACCGGTCGACCTCCAGTTTGGCATTTTCCAGCTTCGCCTTTTCGACGTTTTCGCGAGCAAGTGCATTATTTAGCTCTTCCTGATAAGGAAGCGGGTTAATTTTGAAAAGTCTTTGGCCTTTTTCAACGTAGGCGCCTTCATCGACATAAATTTCTTCCAAAATGCCCTCAACCTGTGGACGTATTTCCACATTTGCTGTTCCTTCGATTGTACCTAGGTAATCCCTTACGGTAACGGCAGTGGCAGTGTCGACAACGTGGACAGGCAGCGCAAGGGTAGCCTGCTCCTGATCGTTTGTTTTAGAAGATCCAGTGGTGCAGTTCTGTAATAATAAGCACGATAATCCGATTAAAATACTGTTTAGTAAAATGTTAAATTTATTAGAATTAATTCTGTTCATGGCTGTTTTATTCAAGTAATAATATCTGGACTGTTTTTACTGACTGTTTGTTTTCCGCTGTGTTTGTATAGTTACGGTTGTACGTAGCTTGCTCAGATTACATGCCAAAGTTCATTTTTGTTTGTTTAGCGAGTGGCTCTTCAAACATTTAGTTTATTGCGATGTTAACGATATCGGCGGGGCCAAGGGGAGCGATCACAATGAGATGCTACAACAAATATGAATTTGAAGTATTCGATCACAAAAGCGCACAGCCCGATTATTGCGACGGCGATCCACGATGGTCATATCATCGACACGGCCCTATCGCCATACCTTGCCTTACAGGAACATGAGCGTTTCCGCGAAGAAGATCCTTACACCGCCTACCTGGCTGAATTGCCCGTAACCCAAATAGTGGTGGCGTCCTCGCGGTTTCAAACCGACCTGAACCGCAGGCGGGAAGAAGCTGTATACCGGCAGCCCGAGGATGCGTGGGGATTGAAGGTATGGCATCCGGAGCTTAGGGACGAATTGATAAGCCAGCTATTGGAAGGCTACGATGCATTTTATAGCGATATAACCTTATTGTTAGACGATACCATTAATCGATTTGGTAGGTTCGTCGTACTGGATATCCATAGTTACAATTACCGTCGAGCCGCGCCGGATCGGGAAGCTGCCGCATCGGATAATCCCGAAATTAATATCGGGACCGCCCATAACGGCGACCAATGGAATAAAATGGGCGATCGGCTGGTTCGTTATCTGTCCCATTACAGAGTGATGGGCCGCCGACCCGATGTCCGCGAGAATGTGAAGTTTGGCGGAGGGGCCTTCTCCGAATGGATCAATGCCCGCTACGGTGCTTACGGCTGCGTATTTTCGCTGGAATTCAAGAAAACGTTTATGGACGAATGGACGGGACGGGCAGACATCCGTCACCTGAAAGAGCTGAAGCGGATGATGCATGGTTGCCTCCCGTATCTGGAATACGAACTCGATGCGCAATAAGGACTAAGCTGATGACGATTGAAACGAAGAAACAGGTGAACCGTATTGTGGATAAGCTGAAAAAGGACGATGCGCTTCACGTCAATCTGCCCCACGGTGGAAAATTGCATATGGATCGGCCTGTGCCCTTTTTATTGGTATATCGTATACCGCCTGGCGAGACAGACACCTTTACTTCAACACTTGGGGAAACGGAATCAGCCTACCTGGTTTCTGCGGCGCATCCGGAAGATGATATTACACCAACCGTTATCAAATGCATCGCCAATACGTTGGCGGATAAGTTCGGGGGGTTTATGCTGTTGGAAGTATGGTTGGCCGATAGCATGGACGGCGCAACCTTTACCATTCATTTAAACCAAAAAAGCGCGTTGCCAATAGCGGAAAAACTTCACAACGAGCTGGAAGCGATCGAGCTGAGCCAAGGCCGGGCAATAAACGCAGTGCTCGAGCGGAGAAAAAACATGCCTGCGCCGCCGTGTTGTGATGCGCTGATGCACAACGAGGAAGCACGTAAAAGTGAAATCATTTTGATCGGATTGGAAATCGTCCCTATCTATATCAACAAACAGACGGGACAGCCGTATCCATTGTTCCTTCGCGAGCTTCGCGAAGGTTTTGGCAGGGCATTGAGAAAAAGCTTTTTTGAGTTTGTACGGATGCAGACTTCGTATAGTGCCGTTCATTTTCAGATGCTGGGTACTACCGAGTTGCATGGGCTGGTCTGGGAAATCGACGATAAGTTGGCCGAGTATAACAACTTATTCGACTTCCTCCTGCTGGTGACGCCCATCAATGCGAAAGAGGAATGGGAAAGCTTTTCAAAAAGCAAATACCTCAGTACACCATCGTTTCACTACCGTCCAATGCCGATCGATCCCGAACTTATCAAGCGAAAATTGTACAACTTGCCAATTGAGCATATCTCGGACCCGACGCTGGCATACCTATTCCGTGACAAGCGTAAGGAGATCGATCGGATGCTGAACATGCTGGGCGAACGCGAAAAGCCGGATTTCCTCTACAGTAGCCAGCAGCTTTTTGGAAATATTGAGGAAAGCCTCTTAGAAGTTGCCCGGGCAATTTTGGTCGCGGCAGAACCCCATCCATCGCCTAAGCGCGGAGAAACACTGGATGCCACGGCTTTTGCCGGCCTCGCGGAAGCTGAATTACGACTTTTAAAAGAACAGTACGGACAGGTTTCGACAGCAGTGCGTATCCGTGACGATGTGGAAGGCGTCATGGTATCACGTGGGACACTGAATATCAGCAGCCGTTATCACATATCGAAAGCCCGCGCATTCGCATTGGTACAACATGAAATAGGAACACATGTAGTAACGTATTATAATGGTATGGCTCAGCCCTTCAAGCTTTTCTATTTGGGTGTGCCGGGTTACGAGCAACTGCAGGAGGGTTTAGCGGTGTTGGCGGAATATCTTGTAGGGGGACTTACCAACGAGCGGATCCGCACGCTGGCCGCGCGCGTAGTTGCCGTACATCACATGATCGCCGGCAACTCGTTTTCAGACAGCTTTTTTATGCTGACGGACAAGTACCATTTTAAGCCTGAAACCGCATTTTATATCACCATGCGTGTGTATCGGGGCGGTGGGCTCACCAAAGATGCGGTATACCTGAAAGGGTTGCTCAATGTGATCGAATACATTAAGCAGGGCAAAGATATCGCTAAACTGCTCGTGGGAAAAATACGGCAGGATTATCTTCCGGTCATTGAAGAGCTTATGCACCGGGGTCTGCTTAACCCGTCGCCCCTGCGACCACGATTTTTAGAAAAACCGTTTATCGACCGACTCGACCAAATCAAGAATGGAGGAAGTATATTTAAGATGATCAGTTAGCTGCGGCTTTTAAAGACTTGTTTTGTACACTATGAATATTGGATTTTTAATCAACCAGACACACAAAGAGGCCGCGGAATATACGACCACCGGCCTCGCACTGGAAGCCCATCGACTGGGGCACAAAATTTACTACATAGGCGTTGGCGATTTGGCCTATCTTTCGAATGGCCGGATGGGCGCCCACGCGCGGACGTTGCCCGATAAGGAATTCCGATCGCCGGCGACCCTTCTCCAAGCTATCCGACAAAGTGAGAAAATAGCTGTCAGCTCGGATGAACTGGATGCATTGCTGTTGCGCAACGATCCTTCTGTGGATTTGGATGCCCGACCCTGGGCGCAGGATGCCGGCATATCGTTCGGACAGTTGGCCAGCCGGCAAGGGGTGACGGTGCTTAACGATCCCAACGGGCTGGTCTACGCCTCCAGTAAAATGTACCTGCAATATTTTCCTGAAACTGTACGACCTACGACAATCATCACACGAAACATTGCGGATGTGGAGGCTTTTTACCGTGCTCATCAGCGCAAGATCATCCTGAAGCCGCTAAAAGGGTCGGGCGGGAAGAATGTCTTTCTCGTGGATAAGAAAGACGATAAGAACATGAAACAGATCGTCGAGGCAATTTGCCGCGATGGATTCGCCATTGCCCAGGAATATCTTCCTGAGGCGAAGAAGGGAGATGTCCGTTTATTTTTGCTTGACGGTGAGGTTTTACAGGTAGATGGGAAGCCCGCGGCTATCCGACGGGTACAAAAAGCAGGCGATATTCGGAGCAACATCCATCAGGGAGGGGAGGCGCTGAAAGCAGAGATGACAAAGAAGCTTTGGGATATTGTCGAAGTAGTGTCTCCTAAGCTCAAAGCCGATGGGATGTTTCTGGTGGGACTGGACGTGGTTGGTGACAAACTGATGGAAATCAATGTTTTTAGCCCGGGGGGACTCCGGCACGCGGGGAAACTCCATGGTACTGATTTCTTTAATACGGTAGTCGCGGCAGTGGAGCAAAAAGTGGCTAATCGCCGTCGGTAAGCAGCTGGCTCAAATGTTAAAATTGGTGGAAGCGTTGGTAGAAATTGGTAAAAAAAGATATATTAGCCCGGATTGCAAAGCTAATATAGAGAGTTGAATGAGCCTGATCGAAAAAACCATTGCCTGTTTCCTATTCTGTATATTGTTTTCGTCATCGACATTTGCTCAGCAGGATAGTGGCGGGGTAAACACGCTTGTCGAGCGAACGCAAAAGTTGCTGGATGCATATCCCATTGAAAAGGTACATTTACATTTTGATAAGCCGTATTACGCCGTTGGCGATACCATATGGTTTAAAACCTATCTGAGCAGCAACATGTATGATTATGACCTTAGCAAAGTGGTTTATGTGGAGGTCATGAATGGGCGCGATTCGCTAATGCAAACCCTTCGTGTCCCCCTGAATGACCGAATGGGCAATGGTCACCTGGTGCTTGACCAGGAGTGGTATACGCAAGGCAACTACCGGTTTCGTGCTTATACCAAATGGATGGTTAATTTCGACCCGGCCTACTTTTTCAATCGCATTATACCCGTCGGCGACGTACTGAATAACAACCTCCATTATAACGTGAAGTTTAACGACGTCAGCAATGGCAGAAATGCCCGCGCCCAAGCCGTCATTCAATTTAAGGATCGCGAAGGAAAGATCCTGAATAACCGAAGTCTGAATTGGAACATTACTGCGGGATGGGAAGCCATCGACGACGGTAAAGGGAAGACAGACGCGATGGGAAACATCGTTATCGACATCAATGGAAAGGACAGGGCGTTGCTAAAAACGGCCGAGCTACACGTGTCTCTTGAGCGCAACGCCGGTAACGGCTCGTCGCCCTGGATCGCTACGGTACCGTTGAAAAACGCGCTTTGGGATGCAGATGTGCAGTTCTTTCCCGAGGGAGGCGAATTGATTGCGGGATTGACAAAGAAAGTGGCCTTTAAAGCCGTTGGCAGTGATGGACATGGCGTCTCGGTCGCCGGCCAGGTGGTAGACCAACATAATAATGTCGTTGCGTCTTTTGAAGACACGCATTTGGGAATGGGGTATTTTATGCTCGTTCCCCAGCCGGGAAGTAGCTATAAGGCGAATGTAACGTTTGCAAATAAAGAAACGCGCACCTATACCCTGCCACCGGTAGTTGATGCCGGAATTAGTGTGACACACGTAAAGACCGATACCGCGCAGATTCAGCTGGCTATTGTCGCCAATGATGCATTCCATCAGGCGCATCAAAATGAGGTATTCTATCTCATTGCACAGAGTAACGGTATCCTCTGTTACGCAGCACAGGCGACCCTGCGTAATACGTCGATACTGGTCAACCTGCCGAAAGAGCGTTTCCCGACAGGTATCGCGCAGTTTACGTTGTTCTCGTCAGATGCCAAGCCGATCAGTGAGCGGTTGGTGTTTGTCGAAAATATAAAGCCGCTCGACATTCAAATCAACACGGATAAGAAAGCATATGTTACCAAGGAGCTGGTAGACATGACGCTCACGGTAACCAACAATGGCGCACCAACGGCGGGAGGGTATTCGATCGCGGTGACCGACGAAACCAAGGTGCCGTACGACGACGATCAGGGGACAACGATACTCAGCAACCTTCTTCTCACATCGGACCTTAGGGGGTATGTCGAAAAGCCCAATTTTTACTTCAACGACCCCGATGGGATACAATGGGAGGCTCTTGACGTATTGTTGCTCACCCAGGGATATCGCCGTTTTTCGTATGAAGACATAATGGCCGAGCGCTATCCCCAGGTATATTTCCTGCCCGAGCAGGGGATTGAAATTTCGGGCGTCCTGCGGCTAAACAATGGAAAGCCGGTGCCTAATGGCGGCCTGTTGCTCTCGATTCCTGATCGGGGTTTCCGCACCGATACCTATACCGACGAAAATGGGGTGTTCGTTTTTGAAAACCTGATGTTTACCGATTCCACGCGGGTGACCATCAACGCGCGGGGCAATGACAATTACCGGAATATGGTGATTAATGTAGACCCGACCCAATTCCCGGGAATTGATACAACCGATTACCGGATTGATGATGTGTTGAATATTGATGCAGCCCTCGAGCCATACCTGACCAACAGCCGAAACGAATATCGGACATCTATCCTTTTAGAAGAAGTAGAGATTACCGAGCGCGCTGGACCGTCGTTTACGCATAAGGACTATCCCGCCATTTCCGGACTGAGTATGGCCGACCACCGAATCACCGCAGACCGGCTGAAAGGCTGTAATATCTTGATGATGTGCTTACGCACCGTGCTCACCGGAATCACCTACGATGAGCGGAGCCAGAATTTTTACATCACACGCGACTATAACGCTGGCGGGCGCATACCTGTGCAATTCTTCTTGAATGGCATGGCCGTGGATGTGCCTTCCCTAAACGGAATCATGCCGGCTGAAGTGGAGGGGATTGAGATTTTTATGCGCGATGAGCTGGGGGTGGTAAGCCGTACTTATCAAAACAGTGGGGTGGTGTCCATCTACACGAAGAAGAAGGAGAAAGCGCCCAGGATGTCACTTAGTGAAATCGAAAGCATGTTGCCGAAAAGCAACATCATTGACCTGACGCCACTCGGTTATATCGAAGCCCGCCGGTTTTACGTACCCAAATACGACACACCCGAGCGACGTGCCGTGAACGATATCCGATCAACTGTATATTGGAATCCCGATGTTACTACCGCGGCCGATGGCAAGGCGCAAATTAACTATTATAATGCGGATGGAAGGGGTAGTTACCGGGTAGTGGTGGAAGGAACGGACGAGCACGGCAATATTGGGCGGGCAGTATACCGTTACACGGTCGACTGATCCGCGCCATCGAGCTCGACTTCTTCCTGTCTGATGCGTACGGCATAATTAGCGGGAAGAATACCGCTTCCGTATCTGCGCGCATATACTTTGGTAAACTCAGCCCCGAAATAAAGGATAGCCGCCGAATAATATATCCAGAGCAGCAAAATGACGATGGCACCTGCTGCCCCGTATGCAGATGCGGGCGCGCTATACTGCATATACAATGAGATAAGATACCTGCCCAGCATAAACAGAAGTGCGGTGAAAACCGCTCCTCCCGCAATGTCGCGGAAGCGTAGCCGTGCATCGGGCAGCACACCGAAAATGGTTCCAAAGAGCGTGGTAATCACCAAAAACGTGAGGCCAATGTTAATCCACTCGACCATCCACAGGGAAAGCTCCGGAAGATACCGCCCAATTTGATTGCTTAACGCAACGATGATCCCATTTAACAGCAGGGACGCAATAAGCAAAAATCCGAGCACGAGCACCATTGAAAGCGAGATCGCGCGGTTGATAAGCATTTTCAACCACCCTTTTTTGGGCTTGGGTTTCAGCTTCCATATGGCATTCAGGGAATCCTGAATTTCCATAAAAATCGTCGTGGCACCGATTACCAGCGTGCCAATGCCGACGATGATGCCAACAGCAGATTTTTCGGATAAGCTTAGCTGGGCGATGACTTGCTGTATTTGGATAGCGACATCGTCGCCGAATAAAGAGGCCAGTTCGCCAAACACTTCCGCCTGCACGCCTTCCCGACCGGCTACATTGTATAAGACTCCCATGACCCAAATGACGATCAATAAAAGCGGAGCGATAGAGAATGTCGTATAGTAAGCGAGCGACGCGCTCATTTTCATCGCCTTATCGTTACTGAATTCACTGAACGTTTCCGACAGGAGTTTCCAGGCGTCTTTGTAAAATGATATGCTGAAAATTTTCATGGGCATGTTATTTCAAGCGCTCGCGCTATTTAATTGTGGGCAGCAATTAACCTTTATTTGCCCAATAATGCCGAGATCACAAAAACTATGCTATTCGCCCTCATAAATATTTTCGATGGTTTCTGCATGGTGCTGTAGGATCACCTTGCGCTTAAGACTTAGTTTTGGCGTAAGCTCTCCGGCATCGATGCGCCATTCGTTTGGCAGCAGTACAAACTTCTTTACTTTCTCCCATTGCCCGAACCCTTGATTGAGACGATCTATCTCGCGTTGGTATTTCTCGAGGACAGCAGGCGTTTGGATGATTTCCTCCCTGGATAGAAAAGGAATTTCTTTGACATGACACCATTTCTCTAGTTCATCGAATGCGGGGACAATCAGTGCTGAAGGGAATTTTCGGTTTTCACCAACCACCATTACCTGGGCGATCAACGTGGATTCCATATACTTGTTTTCGAGCGCCTGAGGTGCGACATATTTGCCACCTGCTGTTTTGAACATCTCTTTTTTTCGGTCTGTAATACGCAGGAATCCATCGTGGGTCAACTCGCCAATGTCTCCGGTATGGAAGTACCCCTCCGCGTCGAACGCCTCTGCGGTGGCAGCTTCATTTTGATAGTATCCCCTTGACACGCTCGGCCCCTTGCATAGGATTTCTCCGTCATCAGCGATCCTTACGTCAATGCTCTGTAGCACCTTCCCCACAGAACCAAACTTCACACCGTCTTTTTCCAAGCTGTTTACAGCAATAACCGGGGAAGTCTCTGTGAGTCCATATCCTTCGAGCACGGGTATCCCGGCAGCCCAGAAGACGCGTGAAAGCCGTGGCTGAAGTGCAGCTCCACCAGAGACGATCAGCTTGATATTGCCCCCCAGTGCCGCCTGCCATTTGCTGAACACCAGCTTTCTGGCGATCGCAAGCTGCACACTAAACCACGCGCTGTTGTGGCCCGGTTCCTGATACTCAAGTCCGAGTTGCAGCGCCCAGAAAAAAAGGTGTCGCTTCAGCCCGCTTAACTCTTTGCCCTTACCGACAATGCGATCATATACTTTTTCCAACAACCGCGGTACGGTGGTGAACACTTCCGGCCTGACGTCATTAATATCGGCGACAATGGTATCCAGACTTTCTGCGTAATGGATCTCAACTCCTTTAATAAAATACAGGTAAACGACCATGCGCTCAAAAATGTGGCAAAGTGGCAGGAAACTAAGTGCCTTTTGGACATGATCCGGCAGTAAATGATAACAGTCGTTGACATTGGTGATGACATTTTTATGAGATAAATGGACGCCCTTGGGCTTGCCGGTGGTGCCTGAGGTATAAAGTAACGTCAGCAGATCGTCTTCGCGTACGGCCGCCCGAAACGGAGTAAGGTCGGTGTCCAGCTGTTTCCCTTCTTCTACCAGCTTCTGCCACGAAGGGAGACCTTCTACTGGATCAAAGGAATAAATGGGGACGGCCAAATCATTCGCTTTCAAGGCGTCTTCGACTTTCTCATAAAGCTCCTGGTTGCTCAAGAAAATGATTTTAACGGCTGCGTCTTTGAGGATGAACGATAGATCCTGACTGGAGAGTGTTGGGTAAAGCGGTACAATAGCAGCCCCAAGTTGGCTTGCTGCAAAATCGCAGAAATTCCATTCGGGGCGGTTCGACGACATCAGTCCAATCTTGTCGCCCTTTGCTATTCCAAAAGCCACCAATCCCCTGCTAAAGTTGTCTACATAGGCCAAGAAATCATCGGTGGAATAAGTGGTCCACTCTCCAGCTCTTTTTCCGGCGACCATCACGGGTTTGGCATGGTGGGTTTTGTAATGAGAAAGAATATCGAAGGTGCGCGTTGGAGCAGCCATAGTTGTGTTTAATAGGTTTATATACGTAAGTGTGAATATATTACCTCCTAAAGGTAACAATTATTCCAACAAATTGTGGTTTTGAAATCGAGATTGCCAACCGTTTGGCTCGTCCGTACAGTGGAAAAACATGCCTTTGATGCGGCATATGCGCTGATAAGCGAATTTGCCGCCCACTTACGCATCAAGCGAGGTTGGCCAACTTTGGCACTTATTTTGACATAGGGGCGCAAATGGTTTTTGCCATTACTGAAGTATTTTACAATCTAATTCTTTATAGCATGAAAAAAAAATGGTTTGTCTTCGCAGCGGTTGCGATGTTCATGGGGTTAACTGGGAAATCGGCTTTGGCGCAGGAGAGCACGACATATAGTCGGGCAATAGGTGGCCGGTTTGGGGTAGCGAACGGCATCACCTATAAACATTTCCTAACGGAAACCAACGCAATTGACGGAATCCTGAACTTTCAGGGCAATCGCAATTTTACCATTTTCAAGTTGCTGGGGCTGTATGAAATTCACCGTCCGGTTACCTTCGTCGATGTCGAAGGGCTGCGATGGTATTACGGCGTCGGTGGCGGCCTGGGAGTCTACCGCTATAAAGATACCGATGAGAGCGGCATGGCCTGGAGTTTCGATGGCGTGATTGGTGCGGATTATAAAATTCCCGCAGCTCCCATCAACCTTTCGCTCGACTGGAAACCCACCATGGAACTTACTCCCGAATCTGGGGTACGGTTTGACGGCATTGGCCTGTCTATCCGTTTTGTTTTTTAAGGCAGCTTTCGCTGCAATGACCTCTTCCGGGTCATTGCAGCGAAAGCCAAATTTTACCAAGTTTTTGTTGCTCTGACGTGGCGTTTGGCATCGGGACGATGTTAAAGGCGCCCCGGGTATCTTGCTTCAGTGTTACGGTCAGCGAACGCAGGCGACCGTCCCGGGCTATCAAAATTTCCAGCGTATCGCCCACAGCAGCCGTCTGCATGACGCGGTTTAGTTCCTTGCCACCGGTATCCAGTCGTTCGCCATTGATGGCAATCAGTTCGTCATGGACGTTGACGCCTCCGTCCCAGGCTGCAGTGCCCCGGCTGACTGATGTGACGGTAATCCGACCGTCATTTACCGACGTTGAGAAGCCCAGTTCGGGTATACGGCGTCCTTTGTTATAATCTACCAGTTCATATCCGACTGCGTTCAGGTACCTGTTGTAGTCGAGTGGTCCCGCGGAATTAGCTGCCTCAAAAATATCCGCTATGGACGTTCCAGCAATCTCTTCAGCCAGGGCCCGAAATTCATTTGGTTCGAAACCGCGTCTCTCCTGAAGATAGAACTTTTCGTATGCGGTTTTCAATACGTCGTCCAGTCTTTTCCGTCCTTCGGTTGCGGCGATGATTTTTAAATCCAGCAACATGCCGAGTAATGCGCCTTTATTGTAGTAAGAAACCGTGGTATTGGCAGAATTCTCATTGGGGCGGTAGTATTTAATCCAGGCGTCGAAGCTGGCTTCGTCGGCAGATTGTATACGGCTGCCGTACCTATTTTCTACAGCGTTTATATCGTTTACCAGCGCCTGTAGGTAACTGGTCTCCGGCAGAAAATCTGTGCGCCGCAGGATCAGGTTGTCGTAATACGCCGTAAACCCTTCCATGATCCACAAGGACGTCGTGTAATTTTCGGCATCGTAGTCAAACGGTCCCAAGGCCGCAGGGCGGAGCCTCTTCACATGCCACAGGTGAAAATACTCATGGGCTACCAGTCCAAGAAAGCCTACGTATGTGCGCTCGTTTTGGTAACCGTTGCGACTGGCACCCAATACGGTAGAGTTGAGGTGTTCAAGACCTCCGCCGCCCGACTGGTAGTTGTGTACAATAAATACATACCGTTTGTTGGGGTTTGAACCGAAGATCCGTGTACACTCCTCGACGATGGACGCGCAGTCGCGTTTTAGCCGTTCCTTGTCGTAGTTTCCTCCTCCTACCATGGCGATTTCGTGCTGCACTCCGGCTGCTTCGAAAGTGAAAACGTCCTGGTTGCCGACCTCGATGGGCGAATCAAATAATTGGTCAAAATCCGAGGCATAATACGTGTTGGCTTTGTCTGGTACCAATTCTAAACCGGTGGATATTTTTGTCCAGGAAGTATATGGCCTAACCGTTATTTCTGCGGGATGGTTCAGCATGCCGTCTACATACATAAAAGTTGCTGCGGGCGACAAGAAGGCGTGGCTGTCATCAATAAAGTTTGTGCGTACCGATACCTCATAGCCGTAGACACGGTAAGTGAGGATGACTGCATCACTGTTATCCGACGAAATGCGCCAGGTATTTTTAGTGATTTTTCCTACATCCAGTGGATCGCCGGTGCCATTCCGTGCCGTTACGCCCTCCACGTGTTTGGCATATTCCCTGACGAGGTACGACCCCGGCGTCCAAACAGGCATTTTGACGTCAATAAAGTCTTTTTTAATGCCTGATATCGTCATCTGTATTTCCACATAATGGGCCTGTGGCTCGATGAAGGAGACTTCGAAATGGATAGGGGTGGCGCTAAAAGCGGGGGTCGTAGCTACGGACATAAGAACAAGCAAATTAAAAAATAGTTTTTTCATAATCTGACGCATAGGAGCATTGCAAAAGTATGAGTATAGCTGGATGTGTCAAAAGATTACATGATTTCGCTGTAAAAAATGTGATACAGGCGGGATTTGCGGGCTGATAACAGTAGTTTTGACGTGTCGAATGCTTATTTTTATTCTCTTATCATCGAGATAAGCAACGATTCAGATGCCAGATACTAAACATGAAGAGAAAATACCTATACATTGCGATAGCCATTATTGCGGTGGCTGTCGTCAGCTATTATTTGACGCGAAGTGACACCGTTAAAGTTGCCGCGCCGCAGCCGGGGCGGGACAGTGGAGCCATGGAAGTGAACGCGGTGGTCGTTGAACCTCGCGAATTTACCAGTGAGATTACACTTTCGGGTTCTATTGAGCCCAATGAGCAGATACAGATACGAAGCGAAGTATCAGGAATTGTACGGAGTTTGGGGTTTCGCGAGGGGTCTATGGTACAAAAAGGACAGCTGCTGGTACGTATCGATGATTCCGAGTTGCAAGCGCAGTTGATACAAGCCCAAAGCCGCGAGAAGTTGGCCGAAGACAATGAGAACCGCGCCAGACTTTTATTGGAGAAGGAAGCGATAAGCCAGCAGGAGTACGACGTGGCGCATGCCGATTACGAGTCGGCAAAGGCGCAAACCGCATTAATCAATGCTCAAATTGCTAAGACTGCGGTCTATGCCCCGTTCAGCGGCAAAGTAGGACTTCGGTCGATTTCAGAGGGGGAATACCTGACTCCCACGACGGTGGTAGCCAACCTGTTGAGCATTAATCCGGTTAAAATTCTTTTTGCGGTCCCCGAGAAGTATAGCAGTCAAATCCGTGAGCGGCAACCGTTGAAATTTTCAGTAAGCGGATCAGATGCAAAGTATGACGCTGAAATCTATGCGATCGAACCAGGTGTCGATCCGGCGACTCGCACGATCAGCATTCGCGCATTGGCCGATAATCCTGAAGGACGGCTCTTCCCCGGTTCTTTTGCGCGAATCGAATTGCCGTTGGCGCGTATTGATACGGCGGTATTGGTGCCCACGCAAGCCGTTATTCCCGTTCAGAATGGTAAACAGGTTTACCTGTTTAGGGATGGCCAGGCCGTTGCGACACCGGTGGAAGCTGAAAACAGGACGGCCAGTGAGGTGTTGATTAATCAGGGAGTGACTATTGGCGACACCGTATTGACGTCGGGATTGATGTCCCTGGCCGACGGCATGTCGGTACGGGTCGATATTGTTAAACAAGATAAAAAGTAACCGACGATGAGCTTGTCCTCCACTTGTATAAAGCGACCCGTTCTGACGATCGTGATGAACCTGATGTTAATCCTTTTTGGTGTCATCGGTTATACTTTTTTAGGTATCCGTGAGTTTCCATCCATAGATCCGCCGATTGTGTCGGTGCGAACCAATTACTCCGGCGCCAACCCGGAGATCATTGAGTCGCAAATTACGGAGCCGTTGGAGCGTTCGATCAATCAGATTGACGGAATACGAAACATATCTTCTACAAGTAGCCAAGGCTCAAGCCGTATAAACATCGAATTTTTGCTCGGCAAGGATTTGGAGGTCGCGGCTAACGATGTGCGCGACAAGGTGAGCCAGGCCATGAGAAGCCTGCCAGACGACATCGACGCACCTCCGGTAGTATCCAAAGAGGATGCCGATTCGGAACCGATAATCGTCATGACAGCCCGTAGCGAGTCACGTTCGCCGCTTGATCTTGGGGATATCGCCGACAACGTAATAGCCCAGCGCCTACAGACGCTTCCGGGCGTTAGCTCCGTGCAGATCTGGGGGGAGAAGCGTTATTCGATGCGGCTGTGGATTGATCCGATGCGGCTGGCCGCCTACGGACTTACACCCCTTGATGTACGGAACGCTCTAAACCAACAGAACGTCGAACTGCCTTCAGGAAAAATCACCGGAGAGAACACCGAGCTGACCATCAAGACTATTGGTAACCTTACGACAGAAGAGCAATTTAATGATTTGATTATTAAGTCGTCGGGCGACCGGATCATTCGGTTCAGTGACGTCGGCAGCGCCGTGCTTGGGCCGCAGAATCTGGAGACGGAATTCCGCGAATCGGGGACCCCTATGGTAGCGCTGGCCATCATCCCTCAGCCGGGTACTAATTATATCGATATTGCCAATACGTTTTACGACCGCTTTGAGCAGTTGAAAAATGAAGTGCCAGCCGACGTCAAGCTGAATATCGCGATGGACAACACGCTGTTTATCAAGAAATCCGTAACGGAAGTGGCCGAAACGATCTTGATTGCACTGGTCCTGGTAATTTTGATCATCTTTTTCTTTTTCCGGAACTGGGGAATTGCGATCCGTCCGCTGATCGATATCCCCGTTTCGTTGATCGCGACGTTTTTTGTGATGTATTTATGCGGGTTTTCCATTAATGTACTCACCCTGCTTGCTATCGTCCTAGCCACCGGATTGGTTGTCGATGATGGCATCGTGGTCACTGAAAACATTTACAAAAAAGTAGAGGAAGGCATGTCGCCAATACAGGCCGCTATAAAAGGGTCCAATGAGATCTTTTTTGCCGTGATTTCGATCTCGATTACACTGGCAGCTGTATTTCTTCCGGTGATGTTTATGGAAGGGTTTGTTGGACGATTGTTCAGGGAATTCGGGGTCGTGATCGCTTCCGCGGTATTGATTTCGGCATTTGTATCGCTTACGCTCACGCCGATGCTGAATGCATACCTAATCCGGAAGGGCGGACCGAAGCATTCCTGGTTTTATAATATCACGGAACCGTACTTCGAAAAAATGACGACCGGATATGCGGAATCACTGCGGCGGTTTATGCATGTTAAATGGTTGAGTTTTCCCATTTTGGCGATTTGTTTTGGATTAATAGCCTGGTTTTGGATAAACCTGCGGAAGGAGACGGCGCCCTACGAGGATCGAAGTTTAATTAATGCGAGTATAACGGCTCCAGAAGGGAGTACGTTCGAGTATATGGACCGTTTTATGCTGAAACTCATGACGTTGGTGAATGACTCTGTGCCGGAGAAGGTCGTGAACATGGTTAATACTTCACCTGGTTTCTCGGGTACTGGATCGCCAAATACTGGGCGGATGCGTATTGGACTCGTATCGCCCGACCAACGCGAACGCTCACAGGACGAAATAGCACAGGCGTTGAGCCGACAGACCCGCAGATTTTCGGAGGCGCGTACTTTTATTTCCCAGCAACCGACCATTTCCGTTAACAGGCGTGGGGGAATGCCTATTCAATACATTATCCAAGCACCAAACTTTGAAAAGCTTGAGGAACGGATACCGCAGTTTATGCAACTGGCATCCGCGGATCCCGTCTTTGACAACGTGGATGTAAACCTGAAATTCAATAGGCCAGAGCTCAACGTGAGCATCAACCGCGAAAAAGCACAGAGCCTTGGTGTATCGGTGTTGGATGTGGCGCAAACGCTGCAACTTTCACTGAGTGGGCAACGCTTCGCTTATTTTATTATGAACGGTAAGCAATATGAAGTCATCGGTCAGTTTATGGACCAAGACCGAAGCTCACCACTGGATTTAGCCACCATATCGGTGCGTAATTCGACGGGCGAGCTGGTGCAACTGGACAACCTGGTCAGCTTGGCCGAACACAGTAGTCCGCCGCAGTTATATCACAATAACCGTTTTATGTCCGCAACGGTGTCGGCATCGCTGGCCCGGGGCAATACCATTGAAGATGGCATTAATGCGATGGATAGCATAGCAAGCAAAGTGTTGGACGAGAGTTTCTCTACGGATCTAGGGGGTGAGTCTCGCGATTTCCGGGAAAGTAGTTCCAATACGCTTTTTGCTTTTGGACTGGCGCTTTTGCTAGTATACCTTATTTTGGCTGCACAGTTTGAGAGCTTCCTTGACCCGTTTATCATTATTTTGACGGTGCCTATGGCGGTGGCGGGTGCCATGTTTTCGCTGTGGCTTACCGGGGAGTCCTGGAACGTATTCAGCCAGATTGGCACGGTGATGTTAATTGGGTTGGTGACAAAAAACGGGATTCTGATTGTCGAGTTTGCCAATCAGCTTAAGGAAAAAGGTATGCCGCTGAGACAAGCGATAATCGAGGCTTCGGAAGCACGTCTTCGCCCAATTCTGATGACCAGTTTGGCGATCGCACTTGGTGCATTGCCCATTGCGATGGCGCTTGGTGCTGCCGCGACGAGCCGGATCGGCATGGGGGTGGTCATAGTGGGGGGGACCTTGTTTTCGTTGATTTTGACGCTCTATGTCATTCCTGCCGTCTACGCCATGTGGTCGCGGGAACATAAGATAAATCCCGAGTTTGAAGAGATCAAACAAGTTGAAGAGGAAGCCTTGGGCGTAACCCCTGCATAACTGATTAAAAAAAATTGAAAATAGCCTGATCATTTTTTAATGGTAATGAAATTTATTTGGTGTTGCTTGGTGCTAGCGTTGCCTTTCTTCGCAAAAAGCCAAACGGTAATGACGCTGGAGGATGCTATTGCGCTGGCGCTGGAGAATAATTACGATATCAAATTGGTGTCCACGGATGTCGCCGTCGCGGAAAACAATGTAAATATCGGCAATGCGGGGATGCTTCCCTCGGTGAACGCGGATGTATCGGCCGCTGCAGCTATTCAGAACACGACCCAGACGCTACTGAGCGGTGAAACGCGGTCGCTTCGCAATGCAGAAAGCCAATCCAGCGCTTATGGCGCAAGCCTCGACTGGACAATTTTTGATGGATTTCGGATGTTTACGCGCTACGAACAACTAAAAGCGTTCAAGGAGCTCGGCGAAGCCAATTTACAGACAGCGGTCTTGCATACGGTTTACGACGTGGTGAGCAGTTATTTCAGCCTGGTGCAACAGAGGCAGTTAATCGAGGTAACGGAAACAGCCCTCGATCTTTCCGCCTTTCGCCTGCAGACTGCGCAAAACCAATATCAGATCGGACGGGCATCTAAACTGGAGGTGCTGGCGGCAAGAGTAGATCTTAATACCGACACCACCGATTTGTTGCGCCAGCGGGATCTCTATGCCAGTACACAGGTAAGACTGAACGAATTGCTGGGCCGCTCCGTTGATACGGAATTTGGCGTTGCGGATACAGTAATTATTTCAGGCGACCTAAACTACGATGAGCTGCTCGCGTTGGCGAAACGGCAAAATCCAGCCTTGCAATCGGCGCTGATCAGTCAGCGAATCAGCGAACTGGAATTGAAACTGGTAAAGGGCAACCGCTATCCGGTTGTGAATATTTCGTCGGCGTATACGCGGTCTAGATCACGCGCCGAGCTCGGGTTTTCTACACAGTCAAAGAATAACAGCTTTAGCTACGGAATTTCAGCGTCACTTAACATCTTTAACGGATTCTTGCAGCGACGGAATGAGCGAAATGCCGAGTTAGGTATTGAAGCTGCGATGATCCAGGTTGATCAGGTTACTCAAAATATTCAGGCACAGTTGCTGGCTGCATATCGAACTTATCTAATGAATCTTGAGCTAGTACGGCTGGAGGCTAACAATCGGGCTATAGCAGAGGAAAATATGAACATTACGCTGGAAAAGTTTAAACTGGGTAGCATAGCGCCCCTCGAATTTAGGGAAGCCCAGCGTAACTTCATCGAGGCCAGCGCACGATTCAGTACCGCGCAATATGAAGCAAAGCTGGCTGAAATATCGCTTAACCAAATAGCGGGCGTATTAAGAATGAATTGATAGTTAAACAAGGCTACAGTGCGATGAATCTAACCGAATTTCACAGCGCGGTCCCTCATTCGGTCACTTAAAATAACACGATATCCCCACGGGGGCAATAATCGACCGGCTGTATTCAGATGTAAGTACGCCCAGATCCGGCCGTTGTATATTTTTGGTTATATTATGTAAATTTGTATTAACAATCATCTGGTTGGATGGTTATAAAGCTGACTGATTAATATAGTTTGGGGGTTTGATGATATTAGTTGCCGATAGTGGTTCCTCGCAATCCGATTGGATGCTCGCGTTGCCGAATGGTGAAACGTTGTCTTTTACGACCAAAGGACTCAATCCGTTTTTTGTGAATGAGAAAGAGATTTCCAAGATCATTCAAAACGTACCGGATATCATGCCTTATGCCGAGGAGGTTAGCGAGGTCTATTTTTTTGGATCGGGCTGTTCTAATCCGGACAGGCGGGAAATGGTCTCTAATGCGTTGACTCCGCTGTTTAGTCGAGCATTCATATCCGTGGAAACCGAGTTAATTGGTGCGGCTTATGCGACGTGCGGTGAGCGAAAAGGGTATATTGCTACGTTGGGTACCGGCTCTGATATCAGCTTTTTCGACGGGAAGGATGTGTCGTCTACCTGCCGGGGCGTGGGTTATGTCCTGGGTGATGAAGGCTCAGGCGCTTGGTTTGGCAAAAGGCTGATTACCGGATTTTTATATAAGACAATGCCAGCAGACCTATGGGAGGCATTTGAAGCGAAATATAGGCTCAACAAAGAGGTTGTCATTAAGAACGTATACCAGCGAGCCACACCAAATGTATTTCTGGCTTCTTTTGCCCCTTTTATGAGCGAGCACGTAAGCCACCCCTATATCGATACCCTGCTGCGCGAAGGCTTAAGAGAATTTGTTATGACTAATATCCGCCCTTTCCCCGATTACCGCGACTATGTTTGCCACTTCGTTGGATCGATTGCGTTTCATTTTGATACGCAGTTGCGACAAACCTGTGAGCAGTACGGTGTGCAAACGGGAAAGATCCTTAAGCGCCCTATCGAAGAATTGTTCAAGTACGTGGTTGAGCGGGAAAAATATTATGAAATTCAGCCCTGAAAGGTAGTTTATATTCATAAGTGTTCATTAACAAATTAAAAAGATGAAATGGTTATCATTATTATTAAGCATGTCATTGATGGCATCGGCAGATAATGTCCATCAGTTTACGGTGACATCCATTGATGGTTCGCCGATGCACCTGTCCCAGTATAAAGGAAAGAAGATACTCATTGTCAATACGGCGTCGGAATGCGGTTTTACGAAGCAGTATGCCGGTCTTCAGCAATTGGCGGAGTTGTATGCCGATAAAGTGATCGTCATCGGTTTTCCCGCAAATAACTTTGGGGGCCAGGAGCCGGGCAGCAATGCGGAGATCCTGGGATTCTGCCAGAAAAATTTTGGTGTGACATTTCCCCTGTCCGAAAAGACGAGTGTCAAGGGCGAAGATATTTCACCACTTTTTCAGTACCTCACTACCGCAAGCAATCCGGATTTTACCGGAGAGATTAAATGGAATTTCGAAAAGTTTCTGATTGACGAGCAAGGTAACCTTATACACCGCTTCCGCTCAGATGTAGAACCGCTGAGTAAAGAGCTGACCAGCAAGCTCTAAACCAAAACAAAAAAGAAGAAGCCTCCTGATGGGCAGGAGGCTTCAAACTAACCAATTATAAACCTAAAAATTATGAAAAGTCTTGTTCACTATACGAAGGCCGAACCGGCCAGCGTTTTCAGTTACAAAGATACGCCCAATACCCGCATTAGGGGAATTTTTTATGTTAATTTTTGTTAAACCGTAGGTTGTGAAAGCAAATCCGGCAGCGAGGTTCGTAGCTTTCTTTCTCACCAAGGAGTAATTTTTCATCGTCGTCCGTCGTTCGATAGGAATAATTAGCCGGTGCTCCACAGCGCATGCATACCGCATGCACTTTCGTCACGTGTTCGGCGATTGCCAGCAGTGCGGGGACCGGGCCGAAGGGCCGGCCTTTAAAATCCATATCGAGTCCGGCGACGATTACCCGTACGCCATTGTTGGCCAGGATGTTGCAAACGTTTGGTAACTCGTCATCAAAAAATTGCGCTTCATCGATGCCTACAACTCGTGTTTGCGGATCTACCGACAACAGGGCCGTCGAATGGCTTATCGGTGTGGATTTAATGCTCTTGCTATCGTGGGATCTAATATCGGAATGGTGGTATCGCGTATCCAGTGCGGGCTTGAAAATTTCTACATCCAATTGGGCAAGCTTCGCGCGTCGCAATCTACGGATCAGTTCCTCGGTTTTTCCGGAAAACATAGATCCACAGATGACTTCAATGCTGCCGTAATTTACTTCCCTGCGCATAAAGCGATGTTCGGAAAACAACATGGTCCTTGTATTACATTAGGCGGCTAATATCTGAATTAATATTAACCCAGCCAATTTAGAACACGTTTTCGACTTGCATATAAAGGCAAGTTTAACTAAGTTTGACTGTTATTCCACCAAGGCATACAAACGAGAATATGGCGACAAAACAGCAGATTTTTAAGAAAATAACCGAGCTGCTCGAAGATATAAATGAACAATACCAAGCCCAATCATTCGAAGGGAAGGAGACCGAGGATTTGCTGAGAGCCGACTTATTTGAGGCTACGGTAAATTATTTTGCGGCTCATGTCGGTATTTATAACAGGCTATTGAAAAAAGAAAAGGAGCCGTCTGACGCCATGGACACCTCAATCAGCGGAGAGATGGCCGAGCAGCAAAGCAGTCATGGCCCAGCTGCATCCGTGGGCGGTGAAGAAAGCGATCCGGTGATTAACAATGAGGAAGATGCCAGAGAGGAAGCTGATTTGGAAGAAGCGAACCCGCGTGAAGAGGTGATTTTTACTCCGGAATCCGAATCGGTTTATACCGAAGGCGACGCTGACCAAGAAGTGCAACACGATGACAATGGAACGGCAAAGGCGATGACGAACGAAGGTGGAGACGTTGAGGACTCGCCTAAGTCGGAATCCGATACGCGTGAACCTGAAATGCCGCAATCACAAGCTGCGAGCGGCGAAGTAGACGAAGGTACGGAGGAGGCAGCCGGCGATGACTATGAACGACGCATGACCGACGAAAAAAGTGACGAATCGGCCAGCGCATCGTTTCGTCACCGAGCCACTACCGAGAGCGTGGATAACGTTCGCGGCACGAACGATGACGAGCCGCCGATCGAGAAGGTGAACGAGGTAACTATCAAAGAAAAGGCTTTTGAGGCTAATACGAGTGACCTCGCCAGTACGCATCAGGAAAAGCCAACAAGGCCGCTTTCCATCAATGAAATCATGTCTGCCCAACGGAAAACCGGTGGAAATCCTTTGTTTGCGCAAAAATCCGATGCCGAGCGTATTACCGACTTAAAGTCGGCGATTAGTTTGAATGATAAATTGCTTTTTATAAAGGATTTGTTTAACGGATATAGCCTTGCTTACAGCGAAGCTATTGAATTGCTTAATCGCTATGACGATTTCGCCTCTGCCGACGCATTTCTACAGGCTAACTATGCACAGAAGAATAATTGGGCGACCAAGCAAGCCACAGTGGACAAGTTATATGCGATTTTGCGAAAACGCTTCGGTAGTTAGTTGATACTGACCTTTCCGTATGATGCACTGATGCTCACGGAATTGTTGCTGGCCTTATTCCAATAACCCGTGTAGTTTTGCGAAGTATTTCCGCCAGACCGACTATTGATATACGCATACTGGTCGTTGTAATCGAATCCACCATAATTCACGGCGACGTTAAAGTTAAATGAGGCGCTTGGCGCGGGAGTGAGCTTGACTCCGGAATAATTAGCAGCGATATTTGCCTGTTTAATCGTGCTGGCTAGGCCTAATTCAAAGCCACCGCTATATTTCAAACTGATGTCGGCTTTACGATTTACCTGACGGATTTTGCTGTCACTGGTATAACTCAACGCTAATTCAAGCGATTCCGCTTCTCCCAGACGGAATCCGCCGTATCGCACCGACACATTGCCTTCGTTAAGATATCCTACTTGGCCTTCAGAATAGGCAATAGACAACGAATTTCCACGGGCATTTAACCGGCCGGTGGTTAGACTGCCATAGCTGACAGAGACCTGGACTCTACCGTCGCGGTCATCCAACTCAATTGGTCCATAACGGTTGACAAGATCAAGTTCGTTCTTTCTGGGCATATAGACTTCGTAATCAATGCTCAACGCCCGGTTCTGGTCGCCATCCGAAAAAAGCGTCCACCAATTGTTTGACTTAACGGAATTGATTTCGGTCCTCAGCGAAATCCGACCTGCTGCTTTTGACTCTTCAATTCGAACCCGATCCAACGCTTCTTGCGCTTTTCTTTCTGAATCTTCCGCTGTACGCACGCGAATGGTGATTTTAATCTCTTTGCGATCCCAGTTGTGCACAGCCACTTTTCCGTATCGGTTATCGATACGAAGCGCGACGCTGGCATCGACGGAATAACGTTTTTCAATGCGTTTTTCCTTCTGAAAGGCAAATCTCGAAAGTGTGCCCATTTGTTCCGACAAATGCTGCCAGTCTATTTTGGAGAATTCTTCGGCGGCGAGTACGGCCTGTTCAGCAATTACGGGTAGATGCTTCTCTTGTATTTGCATCGCCATTTTCCTGGCTTGCTTTTCGGAAAGTACTGCCAATTGCTGGGCATCCTCAGTCAGTACGGGAATGGTCACGTCCTGCAGTGACCGGGCGACCTCCATACCTACTCGTCGAGCTTTTTCGATTACTTCCCTGCTCGTTGCATCCGACTCTTCTCTTCCGGAATCTGACTGGCCCAATAACGTGGTTGGCAGCGCCAGCAGCATCAGCAAGAGGTATGGATTAAATTTGCTCATCTTTTGTGGTATTTTTTGATGCCTTTTTGACATAATTTATAATTTCCATTTGTTGACTGAGAACTTCGATTTGCATCTGAAGATTGCGGATCATCGCCTCCAACGTACGTTCTTGGTTTGGACTTTTTGCAAGTTCGCGTTTCAAACCGTTATAGTGGGATTCCATTTGCTCAAATACCTTGGTGAATTCATCAGACAGCGCTGGGTCCGAAGCCACGAAAAGCGCGATAGAATCCCGCTTCCTTGTCACCAGCTGCTGATATGTCGCTTGTTCCGCGGCAAGCTGCGGATTAATCCGGCTATAGTTGTTATAGGCCTGTCTTTTGCCATAATGGTACATTGCGAGGCCGGCAATACAGGTAAGTAGTATAGCCGCCGCTATCTGTTGGAGGACTCCGATTCTTCTTGTTGGGACGGGCTTTCGACGCCGGTTGTCAAGTGCTGTTGCAACGGCTTCCCAAACCCGCTCCGGTGGGTTGGCATTATCAAAGTCTATCCTATTCTGTTCAATGAATGATTCTAGTGTTTCTTTCATCTTTTCTTCCCTTTAGTTAGCCAGTACGCTCAACAGTTTCCTTTTTCCCCTTAAAAACTGGCTGCGTGACGTCGCCTCGTTTATTTTGAGTATGTGCGCGATTTCCTCGTGGTCATACCCTTCGAGCAGGTGCAGAGTAAGTACCAAGCGATATCCATCAGGTAATTGATTTATCGCATTTTTGATGGCCTCGACCTGAAACCTAATGTCCGCTTCTTCCTCTTCTTCGTCTGCAACGTGTTCGCCATCCTCGATCGGACACCAAACCGCTTTCCGTCTCCGAAGGGCGGAAATAGCCTTGTTGACCACAATCTGCTTCATCCAAAGACCAAAAGTGCTCTCCTGACGAAAGCTGTCCAATCGGGTAAAGGCGTCGATAAATGCCTCCTGTAGTACATCTGCTGCTTCGGCTTCGTCCTGTACGATACGGAACGCGGTATTGTACATCGCCTTGGCATACAAATTATACAGCCTAAACTGTGACTGACGGTCACCGCGTTTACAGGCGGATACCAGTTCGTAATGCTCGTCGTTAAATGCGGCTTCCAACTATTTGCAGATTTTACTAATGCTTAAAAATACATGATTGGCCACGTCTCTTTCGCTTCTGGCGCATTTTGGTTAATAGACGCCTGAAAGGACGGTACGTTGCATTCTTTTCGAAAAAAATAATCGCTGCCGATTTCAAAAAAGTATTTTTGTGGCTGATGCATACGATACAACTCAAGAAGGGCAAGGACAAGGCAGCACTTCAACGTCATCCCTGGATATTTTCTGGAGCCATTGATGGCAATGGTGGCTCTCCGGCGGATGGTGATACGGTAGAGGTTGTTAACCATAACGGAGATTTCGTTGCTTACGGTTTTTATAATGGTCGGTCGCGCGTGGCGGTTCGGTTGTTGGAATGGCAAGCAGACCAGTTGCCTGACGAGCAATGGATACGTAAAAAAATACGGCGCGCAGTGATGGCTAGGGAACACCTGATTGAGACCCCTGACACAGACACGTTTCGTCTTATTTTTGGGGAGGCGGACTACTTACCGGGCCTCATAGCAGACCGGTATTCTGATTTTATCTCGCTGCAAGTACATGCTGCCGGTCTGGATCGTATGAAGTCTATCGTTGTAGATGAACTCTGTGGCCTGCTTAATCCGAAAGGAATTTATGAACGCAGCGATGACAATGCGCGGATGCACGAAGGCCTGCCGCCAGCGAAGGGCTTGCTTTATGGTGAAATTCCGCCTGAGTGGGTGACCGTTAAGGAACACGGAATAACGTACAGCGTAAATATTTTGGAAGGCCAGAAATCCGGATTTTATTGCGATCAACGTAATAATCGATTGCTGACCGCGGCATACGTCCGGGAAAAGCGGGTACTGGATTGCTTCTGTTATTCGGGAGGGTTTTCCCTTAACGCGTTGGCAAATGGCGCACGCGAAGTCATCAGCGTAGACAGCTCCGCGCTTGCACTTGAAGCGTTAGGCAAAAATGTGATCAGGAACGGATTCAGCGGAAATAGACATCACGGTATACAAGCCGACGTGAATAGACAACTCAGGGCTTTTGCGGACACGGGAGAACGGTTTGATCTTATTGTATTGGATCCACCCAAATATGCGCCATCTCGGTCAAGTCTTGAGAAGGCGGCCCGGGCGTACAAGGACTTGAACAGGCGAGGACTTTTACTGTTGGAAGCGGGGGGCTTGCTGGCTACGTTTTCGTGCTCAGCAGCTATGGACATTGCCACGTTCAAACAGGTGCTGGCCTGGGCGGCCCTGGATGCTGGTAAAGAAATACAATTTATCCATCAATATTCTCAGCCGGAGGATCATCCTGTCCGTGCCTCGTTTCCCGAGGGTGAATACTTGAAAGGTTTGCTTTGCAGGGTGGTGTAGGGAAGTTGACGCTAAATCATGCTAGGCTGTCGAGAGCAGCCAGGATCACGGTGCATGCTGCTTGAATTTCCGATTCATCGATTGTCAAAGGTGGAGCTATCCTAAGGGCGGTCTCACAGTGCAAAAACCAGTCGACCATGACACCGTGCGCCGCACAGTATTTGCTGACTTTTTCGACCTGGCTAAAGGTATCCAACTGAAGACATAACATTAAGCCCTTTCCCCGTATTTCCCGGATGGCCGGATGTTTCAGCTGTTTTCGGAATAGCTGTGATTTTTTTTCGACACCCGGTAAAAGGTGTTCATCTCGAATGACGTGAAGTGCGGCCAATGCTGCGGCACAGCTGACCGGATGTCCCCCAAAAGTGGTAATATGGCCAAGCATTGGATTGTTTTTGATGACATCCATTACCCGTTTATTGGCGACAAATGCACCGATTGGCATACCTCCTCCCATTCCCTTGGCCAAAAGCAAGACATCAGGTACCACGTCATACTGTTCAAAGGCAAAAAGTGTACCCGTGCGACCGAAGCCAGTTTGTATTTCGTCGAAAACCAGTAATGCTCCTACTTCATCGCACCGCTTTCTTACGGCTTGCATATAAGCGGGATCCGGCACCCGAACGCCCGCTTCGCCCTGTATCGCTTCGAGAATCACTGCAGCAGTAGCCTCGGTTATCCATGTGAGATCATTTATATTGTTGTACCGGATGAAACGAATCCCGGGCAATAGCGGTCCATAAGCACGATGATATTCGTCGTTTCCCATTAGGCTGAGTGCACCTTGCGTGCTGCCATGATAGGCTTTTTCGGCCGCAATGATCTCCGACCTGCCAGTAAATTTCTTGGTCACTTTCATGGCACCTTCTGTCGCTTCGGTCCCGGAATTGGTAAAGTAGACGGAATTGAGCTGATCTGGAAGTTCAGCGAGTAGCTCGGTAGCAAACTGCACCTGCGGAGCCTGAACGAACTCTCCATATACGGTGACGTGCAGGTATTTATTAAGTTGGGCTGATATTGCTTCGATTACTTTGGGATGGCGGTGACCGATGTTGCTAACGGCAAATCCGGAAACCAGGTCGATATATCGTTCTCCATTAGGACCAAAGAGATAAACGCCCTCCGACCACTCGATCTCTATGAGCCGTGGTGATTCGGAAGTCTGTGCGGTGTTCAATAAGAAAAGTTGACGGTTGTTAAGCATACGCCATCCTTATGCTGGTCCCATATATCCAACTATTGCCCGCTTCTGCTGTTTCTCCGTTGTTGCAATTCACGCATCAGGTAATCACGAAATTCTTCTTCAACGGCGAAAAACTGTGACGCCCGCGCAGCGCCAATTACGCGTGTAAAGCGGTTTCTGTAGCTTTTTTTGAGTTCCAGCTCTTTAGCATCAAACGCCAAAACATCACGGCTTGAATTTAATCCGCGGGGCTGCAGTGCCTGGTTTTGACGTTGAAAGTACGAAGTTGATTGCGATGGCCGCTGACGTTTTTCTTGCCGTAACTTGGACATTTCTTCCCGATATTGGTTATAAATAGGGAAAAACTTTTCGGCCTCCTCAGGAGCAAGATTTAGTTCTTTGGTGATAAAGGCAATCTTTTCCATTTCGATCCGCTCAAAACGTGCCGCCCGGCTCTCCTGAGCCAATGCTGTCGTGGCACTAGAAGATGCCAATACTGCAACGAAGACGTATAAATATTTTGTTAAGATCATATTACAGCGTGTTATTCAGATAGGCTTCGATATCGTCATCACTTAATTGGTTCAACCCAGTTTCTATATCGACGTCTTGGTCGTTAAGATATTCTGTAATGTAACTGATATCGGAAGGTTCTCCATACAACTCCAGATAGCTCAGTATCTCCTGATCTGACACTGCCTCCAGGCTATGGCCGCTTGTTTGCCGGTCGGCCAGTTCGATGTATCCAGAGATACTGAGGATTGTTGCCAAACAGGCCGCGGCAGCGTACTGCCACCATTTTACACGAATTGTCTGCCTTTCGTGCTTTACTGCCGTTTTCGGGAAAGCCTTATTCAAAATAGCTGCTTGCGAAGCATCGAAATAACCTGTAGGGACGGTAAAGCCGGACTCTCTAACTTTGTTACGTAACTTTTCTTCTGTAATCCTCGACAAGATACCGTCTCGTAATTGGTCAAAATAGCCAGCGGGAACTGCCCACGCCGCCGATGCATCTACGTGCCGACACCGTTGAAGGGTGCGATGGTTTAACGCTTTGAAATAATGATCCGGCACGGTAAAGGGATTGACATGCAGGGATTGAGCTATATCGCCAAGTCCATTTAAGTCATTATCCGTATATTTCTCCTTCATGGTACTGCTTAGATGTAATTCGTATACGAAGGTTTAATCGTGGCGCTCAAAAAACTGTTCTATTTTCTTTACCGCTAAATGATACGACGCTTTCAAGGCACCTACACTTGTGCCAACAATTTCCGATATTTCTTCGTACTTCAAGTCGTCAAAATATTTCATGTTAAACACCAATCTTTGCTTTTCGGGCAGCGTCAGTAATGCTTGTTGTAATTTTAGCTGCGCTTGGTCGCCGCTGAAGTAATTTTGATCGGTGAGCGAGTCCACCAGGTACGCTGAACTTTCATCATCCAATGAGACGTTTTGGCGTTGCTTTTTCTTGTTTAAGAACGTGATGCATTCATTGGTAGCGATCCGGTAAAGCCAAGTGTACAATTGAGCGTCTTCTCTGAAGTTGGCAAGATTTTTCCAGACTTTAATGAAGACGTCCTGCACCAAGTCGTCGGCGTCGTCGTGGTCGATGACTAATCGCCGGATATGCCAATAAATTTTTTGCTGATATTTCTTCAATAGTTGTGCAAACGCTTCATCACGTGTACGCTCATCTGCAAATTTTTCCAGTATCAGGGCGTCTTCCATAGTAATGAAGGCTACGTGCTATTGCACGCAGCTCTTTATTTGCGTTTTATTACCCGTTGCGCAGCGGCAACGATGCTGGCGGCATTCAACCCATACTTTTCCATCAGCTGTGCAGGAGTGCCGCTTTCCCCGAAACTGTCGTTTACTGCTACATACTCCTGTGGGGTCGGCCGATGCGTGGCTAATACCTGCGCCACGCTGTCTCCGAGTCCGCCAAGGCGGTTATGTTCTTCTGCGGTGACGACACATCCGGTTTTACCCGCCGACCGAACAATGGCCTCTTCGTCTATTGGTTTGATGGTGTGAATGTTTATGATCTCCGCATCGATGCCAAGTTGTGCCAATTGTTCGCCCGCCTGTATAGCTTCCCAAACCAAATGGCCAGTAGCGAAAATACTTACGTCTACACCTTCATTGACCACCCAGGCTTTTCCAATCTCGAACTTCTGATTCGCATCAGTAAAAATAGGGACTACCGGGCGCCCAAAGCGCAGGTAAACCGGGCCGTGATGATCGGCAATAGCGATTGTAGCGGCTTTGGTCTGATTATAGTCGCATGGGTTGATTACCGTCATCCCGGGCAACATTTTCATTAGCCCAATATCTTCCAGGATTTGGTGGGTCGCTCCGTCTTCACCAAGTGTTAGCCCGGCGTGTGATGCGCAAATTTTTACATTTTTGTCTGAATAGGCAATTGATTGCCGAATCTGATCGTAAACGCGCCCGGTTGAGAAGTTTGCAAAGGTTCCCGTGTAGGGGATTTTGCCGCCGATAGTTAAGCCCGCCGCGATACCCATCATATTCGCTTCCGCGATACCTACCTGAAAAAAGCGGTCTGGAAATTCCTTGATAAAGTCATTCATCTTAAGCGAGCCGACCAAATCAGCGCATAACGCAACGACACGCTCGTTCCGGCGGCCTACTTCCAACAAACCTGCTCCGAATCCTGAACGGGTGTCTTTCTTTTCAGTATATGTATATTTTTTCATTGATATTTTCGTGTTGTATACAACAGCGTTCGTAATATTATTCTTCCCTAGAGGTTGTCACGACCGCTGGTCCACTACTAGATTAATAATCACCGAGCGTCTCTTCCAATTGGCCAAGTGCATCCGCCAATTGCTCATCATTAGGTGCTACGCCATGCCATTTATGTGATCCCATCATGAAGTCGACGCCGTTACCCATTTCGGTTTTCATGAGAATCAATACCGGTTTTCCTTTCCCTGTACGCGATTTGGCTTCCGTGAGCCCTGATACCACCTCACTCATTACGTTACCGTTCATTTCTAAAACATCCCAGCCAAAGGCTTCCCACTTGGCCCGAAGGTTACCCAAGGACAGCACTTCATCGGTTGCGCCGTCGATCTGCTGTCCGTTATAATCAATAGTAGCAATGAGGTTATCCATACGATTATGGGGCGCATACATAGCGGCCTCCCAGATTTGTCCTTCCTGTTGCTCGCCATCCCCCATTAGCACGTAAACTAGGTGTTTGTCGTTGTTGAGTTTCTTGGCCCGCGCGGCACCAATCGCGACAGAAAGACCTTGTCCCAATGACCCCGAAGCCACGCGAACACCTGGAAGTCCTTCGTGGGTCGTTGGATGGCCTTGCAGTCTGGAGTCAATCTTTCTGAACGTCGCCAATTCGCTGACGTCGAAATATCCGGCCCGGGCAAGTGTGCTATAAAAGACTGGAGATATATGGCCATTGGAGAGAAAGAAAATATCCTCGCCAACGCCATCCATATCAAAACCCTGCTTGCGTTCCATGACGTTAAAGTATAAGGCTACAAAAAAGTCTGCACAACCCAGCGAACCACCGGGATGTCCCGATTGGCACGCATGGACCATACGTACGATGTCGCGTCTTACTTGAGACGCAATTTTTTCCAGTTTGCTGATGTCTTCGCTCATTTTATATGCTTACTTCAGATTATCGGGCTAAAGTTAGTTATTTTAGGTTGGATTTGAACTTGAGGTGTGAGAATTGGAAGAAATGAATAGCCAAAATTAAAGCATCGGTTCCAAAACCTTCCAAACATTGTTCGCCAGAATTCGATGGCCGGCTTCCGTAGGGTGAATGCCGTCGTGTTGATTTAAAGTAGTTTCGCCGGCTACGCCATCAAGTAAAAACGGGATAAGCGCCATGTTGTTCTCTTTGGCCAAAGCGGGGAACAATGCGGTAAAAGCTTTTCCATATTCGCCGCCCATGCTCGGTGGAACCATCATACCAGCTAAAATCAACTTGCAATCGGGGTATTTGCTCTTGACTTTGTCAACAATACTTTGCAGGTTTTTTTGCGTTTGTTCTGTGGGGACGCCCCGGAGGCCGTCGTTGGCACCAAGCTCCAGTACGAAGACGTGAATTTCCTCGTTGAGCAACCACTCAATCCGTTCGTTGCCGCCAGCGGATGTTTCGCCGCTCAGCCCTCCGTTGATCACCCGGTACGGTAGTCCCAGCGAGTCGATCCGTTGTTGAATAAGGCCTGGAAACGCCTGATGCGGATCGTCCAGACCGAGTCCCGCCGTAAGGCTATTTCCAAAGAATAGGATGTTTTTCGTTTCCCCTGCTTCGTAGTCCGCCGACCGCTCCTGTTCCGGTGTTGTTGCGCTTTCTGTCCTCCGTGGGTTCACTGAGCTACCGCAGCCGCAGCTTGCAACAAATGCTATGTTTAACAATAGGATAGTTTGAATCCAAGGGCTTTTTGAGGATAAGGAAGCGAAAACGTGTCTCATGACTCAATCACATCGCTTCTGCAACCACTTCCTGCACTTCGGGCACCATGCGTTTTAACAAGCCCTCAATACCAGCTTTAAGAGTTATGGTCGATGACGGGCAACCGCTGCATGATCCGCGCAACTCTACAAATACTGTCCCTTCGTCGAAGGATTTGTAACTGATGGCTCCGCCGTCTTGTTCAACCGCAGGGCGTACATAATCGTGAAGAATTTGCTGAATTTTGATTTCCGTCTCCGTGCCCTCAAAATTCACGTCCTCTTCTTTTTCAACTTCCTGTATCTTGAGTTCGGATTCGACAGCACCTTTGACAAAATCTTTTAAGATAGCTTCGATATCTTCCCATTCCGCGTCATCAGTTTTGGTGATAGTTACGAAATTACTGGCGAAAAAAACCCCGTTTACAAAATTGAACTTAAAGAGTTCGCGTGCAAACGGCGAGGACTGAGCTTTCTCCCTATCCGGCAAATCCAAACTTCCATTGATCAATAGTTTGTTGACCAAAAACTTCATAGTAGCCGGATTCGGCGTGTATTCGGTATAGACGTTAATAGTAGCCATGTTAGTACACTGTTTTTACAAAGGTATTAATAATCTAGCAGTATTTTGGTCAGCGTGGCGTCAAAGGAAATAGTCAATTCATCCTTCTGGGGTACAGTCTGATATAAACCTCTGCCGCCATTGGGTTAGTCCCGTATATAGCTGCTATATCTTTTGTCGATGGGTACCAGCTTGCCTGAGCTCCGATGGCCAGGTGAGTGTCTATGGGGGTTGCAACAGTCTGCTGTATACCTAATGTGGCTGCTTTCACCCCGAATAGACGATGTTGATTAAATGCCGACCCTAGAAGTAACTCGTCGGCAGTTTTCTCTACCCATTCATATTTTCCGTACACGGCGGTTTTGCCAAGAGTAAGTGCGCTCTCAATAAGTAATGAATGCGCACCATTGTGGTGATCGGAGTTGTTAAACCCCCACACTAGGGTTGAATTTATAGATTTGTTATTTCCTACCGGAACCGAGTGAATTGCCGATGCTGTCGTCTTGCGAACATCTTCCCGTGCTCCTATTTCATGTACATCGTTTATCCACGCTTGGGACAGCTGCAGGGCCAACGATGGTTTAGGATTAAGCGATAGACGCAACGAGTAAGAATCGAACGTCGGTTTGTCAAATCCATATCGTTCTTCATTTGGTTCGCGGCCCGTAAATATGGAGCCCTCCAGCTTGAGGTTTCGATGTCGAAGGCCGACAGTAGCCACCCCAAAGGTGATATGCGTAGCGTCCTGCCAATGGTGGCCCAGTGGGGCGTCTGGATTATATAAGCTGGAGGGTCTGTGCATAAAGGCTACCGGGCCGAATGCCGGTTCCCCAGGATATCCAAAGTATGCAAAAGCATCTGTAGTTGGATTAAACTGATGGGTATAAGCAATGGATAGTTCGGAAAAGAGATCGTGCGGATGTTGCCGATCAACCAATGGTTTGCCTTTCCAGGTTTCGCCGGATTGATATAATAGGGGGTATCCTGCGCCACCCACCGTGATAGGATCTAAGGTTAACATAGCGCCGAAACGGAGCAGTCCACGTTTACCGATCGAACGTTGGCCCATAGCCATAAACCAGTTCGGCGCGTCCACTTTGGCATCTCCACGTGTCCCTTGATCGAAGAGATCCTGGCTGTTGTACCGCAAAAATAAATTTCCATGAAACATATACATCCATTTCCGAGTATGTATCATATATCCAAACATCGGGCTATTGTCAGGAAGCCAAGCCGTGCCTGATCCATTGCGATTCATCGGTAGACGTCGAGAAAAGGCATGTGACATATGTTGCGCCCCATGGTGTTGAAAACGAGGCATCTCCATATTTTGCAAAGAATCGGCATGACGAACGGGCGCGGTACTATCGGGATGGTGATGATGATGTTGTCCAAAAGCGACCGACGAACCTGCAAACATCATGACCAGAAATAACTTTGTTAAATGTCTCATGGTTACCCTTTTTAATATGGGCAAAATTAAGCGGTCGATTACTAACGGATTTATGACATTATGGGAAAAATTTATACTGTATAAACAATGACTGTCAGCGTTATGGCGCGGTTGGGTAAGTATTGAGCGTGAGGGAGTGCGATAACCACTGCTTTAACGAGCTGATCCAATTTGTCCGGTGGTGCCGAAAATAATATTTATTATCTGAGAATAGATATCGTGTTATGCTAACGGGTGGAAGAATAATGGTTTTTCGCGAGGAATGCCTGATGTCAAAGCGTCCGTACCTGCATTTTTACAATCAACGGAAAAACCAAGCTACTAAAGACCGTATCTTTGATCAATTTCTGATTTAAATTGATGAACCGATGAAATTCATACCCATATTTTTGATCAGCTTATTCGTCCCGGTTGCCTTTGTTGAAGCGCAGGAAGCGCCGGATGTCTCGAAGACCATATTTGCAGATTCGTCTCTGAATCAGCAACTTTTCGCTCCAGATGGACGCGTAAGCACAGTAGGACAAGTATTAGAAGCCAACAAGGGAAAAACCGTATTATTGTATGTATGGGCTACTTGGTGCCCCGACTGTTTAAAAGGATTTCCAGCGCTTTACGACTTACAAAGGGCGAATCCGGACATTCATTTCCTCTATCTTTCATTAGACCGAGAAGAACAACGATGGCTTGACGGTATAACCAAATACCAGCTGCGAGGAGAACACTATTGGTTTAAGACCGGTTGGAAGAACGCTTTTACCAATTACATTGATCTCAATTGGATCCCAAGATTCATGGTTATTGACTCGACCGGCAAGATCGCTCATTATTACGCCATACACGCTGACGACCCCGCTATTCAGCATGTTATTGACCAAATAAAATAAGGTTCTGCCCGGGAATGGCGATTCTACCGTACAGCACGACAAAACTATACGCCCGTGTAGTTCCAGGGAGTGATTGCCTTTAGTTCCGCCTTTACCTGATCGTTGATGTTTAGTCCTTCCACGAAGGTCGCGATTGTTTGTTGATTAACCCGCTCATTTGTCCGAGTGAGTTCTTTCAGCGCTTCGTAAGGTTTTGGATATCCCTCGCGGCGGAGAACAGTCTGTATGGCCTCTGCTACCACAGCCCAATTTTGCTCCAAATCTGCCTTTATGGCGCTTTCGTTTAAGATTAGCTTTTTTAGGCCTCTCATAATGGCTTTTTGCGAAATCATGATATGCGCCATAGGAACGCCGATATTGCGTAGCACGGTAGAATCTGTCAAATCGCGCTGCAAACGTGAAATGGGAAGCTTGGACGAAAGGTGTTCGAGCAACGCATTGGCGATTCCAAGGTTTCCTTCAGCATTTTCAAAATCAATTGGATTTACCTTATGTGGCATTGCAGAAGAGCCAATCTGTCCCTTAGTAATTTTTTGTTTAAAGTAATCCATTGAGATATAGGTCCAGACGTCTCGGCACAGATCGATCAGAATCGTGTTAATCCGTTTGAGGGCATCACAGTGCGCCGCAAAATGGTCGTAATGCTCAATCTGGGTCGTCGTTTGTGCGCGGTGCAGACCAAGTATCTCGTTTACAAACGAGTTGCCGAAAGCCACCCAGTCCTGATCGGGGTATGCAACGTGGTGAGCGTTAAAGTTTCCAGTTGCCCCGCCGAATTTGGCTCCGTATGGAATCTTTTCCAATAGGTCCCGTTGTACCGCCAATCTTTCCGAAAAAACACGGATTTCTTTGCCCAAACGGGTGGGGGAAGCAGGTTGTCCGTGCGTTCGAGCCAGCATCGCTACCGCAGACCATTCGCTCGCTAATTGGTTTAATAGGTCGATCAAACTATCAAGTAATGGTAGATACGACTCGCTAATTGCTTGCTTCCAAGAGTAAGGAATTGCGGTGTTGTTGATATCCTGCGATGTCAATCCGAAGTGGATGAACTCGAGGGAATCGACTAACCCCAATGCTTCAAAACGGTCTTTGAGGAAGTATTCAACGGCCTTTACGTCGTGGTTTGTCTCCTTCTCCTTTTCTTTAATCCATTGAGCGTCTTCCAAAGAGAAGTCTTGATAAATCGCCCGCAATTTTCCGTTAAGACTGCCATCAAAATGCCGCAATTGGGGAATCCCGCTCCCGCACAAACTAATGAAATACTCGACCTCGACGAGCACCCGATACTTGATCAGGGCGTACTCCGAAAAATAAGACGATAACTCTTTTGTAGCATTATGATAACGGCCGTCAATGGGAGAGACAGCCGTAAGCGGTAATAAATTCATTCTTCCTGATTTGCTACAAAGGTATAAAATTGCAGCGAGAAAGTTAATTGAACGACGGACTCTGTAGCGAATCCGTGGTTTTCGCCCTTTCTCCCTCTCCGGCCTGCGACGGGTGTTCCCAGGTAGCTGAATCATCTGATGTAGTGTCCTGCATTAGCGAATCAGACCTGTTAACGTACGGCGACTGTTCATTTTGCATCCGATTTTGACAGGAAGTCACAAGAATGCATATAAGCGATAAAAATATTAATTTCTTTTCCATCTCTCTTTATTTAACATTTCATCCGGTGATAAAACATCAAAACCAGATAGATGTTTTAAAAAAAGATAGTTGTCAAAAGCATCTTAATTTCGTAGCGATTGTTGGATAAAACCCTTAACAGCCAGTTTGTTGCGGAATATTATTAACAAAACAAGGCTAAAGTTGTTAAGATTACGTAGACACAATAGCGTAGATGAGCGTTGATAATAGCCAGCGAAATATATTGGTTGCTCTTCTTGCAATCCATAAAGAGCGCATAACGCGCTACGAAGAACTTCTATTACACGTACCTAAGGACGCTATAATGTTCCGATCAGTCATCGAAGACATCATTGCACAAGGGCGTACGTTTAAACAGGCTCTAATCGAAGTTTTATCAGAATATGGCGACGTACAGGACATTACCAGCGAACCAGACAGGCCAGAATTTTATGACGTATGGTGTGGTAGTGTACGGTCAATGCAGGGCAAAACGTGGGTTAATCAGGTTCTGGATGTCGAGAAAGCAATACTGGACGTATATCAGATGATCTTGATTACCCCTACGCTCGATGAATCGCTTGAAAAAATACTGCAAAGTCAGCAGGATGAACTGGACTACGGAATCGCCAAAGTACGGCTCGCGGCGCGAAAAGCGACGCAAAAAGGGTAGTTGTAATTTTATAAGGACGCATGAACATGAAAGTGGTGAAACAGGAACCAACCAGTATCTATAAAGATGCATTGAAATTGCTATTGGATTCAGGCTACGATTTTATGCTGGGAGGTGGCTTTGCAGTAGTTCACTATACCGGCGTATTCCGAGACACTCATGATCTGGATGTCTTCTGTAAGGCCGCAGATTATCCAAAAATCCTTAGATGCTTCGCTGATCATGGTTATCGCACGGAGTTAACTGATATACGTTGGCTAGCGAAAGTTTTTAAGGACGGCTATTTTGTAGACATTATCTTCGATACGGTTAATAATATCTGTCGGGTAGACGACGTGTGGTTCGAGCATTCCGTACAGGGCGATTTTTGCGGACTGGAAGTGAAATTCGTCCCTGTGGAGGAATTGATTTGGTGTAAGCTGTATGTTCAAAACCGGGAGCGATATGACGGAGCTGACGTTAATCATATATTATTGAAGCACGGTCATTTTGTGGATTGGCATCGTTTGTTGCAACGTCTGGGCGTGCACTGGCATTTGTTACTGGCCCAGCTTACGGTTTTTCAGTTTGTCTATCCGTCCGAATATCGAAATATTGTTCCCGATTGGCTTTATAACGATCTATTGGCAAAGGCCAGGGAACAATACGAACTACCTCCGCCTCTTGAGAAAGTGTGCCGGGGCCCGCTGATTGATCAAACGCAGTATGCAGTGGATATAAAAGACTGGGGTTATAAAGCATACACCATAAAAACGGTATAATCCATGGAGAACAACAGAAAGCAGATTCGAATAGCTGCTGCTGGCGATTTACATGTCCGCGAAACTGACCGCGGAAAGTGGAAGGACTATTTTAGTGCAATATGCCACGCCGCCGATGTATTGGTCTTGGCCGGCGACCTTACCGACACGGGCGATGAAGATGAGGCGGCCTTGCTTGTTGATGAGTTAAAAGGGTGCAATATCCCCATCGTTGGGGTGTTGGGAAATCACGACTATGAAAAAGACCGTCAAAAGGTCATTAAGCAAGTGTTGTCTGATGCCAATATCGAAATTCTGGATGGGGAGTCTACGATCATACAAGGAGTAGGTTTTGCCGGAATTAAAGGTTTTGGCGGCGGGTTCGATAGGCGTATGCTTTCGAAGTTCGGCGAGCCGACTATGAAAACCTTTGTACAAGAGGCGGTTGAAGAGGCACTCAAGCTGGAACGCGCATTGTCGCGACTCGGTCAACATCATGGCAACTTGAATAAAATCGCCATCATGCATTATTCGCCATTAGCAGAGACTGTTGAAGGCGAACCTAAGGAGATTTATCCCTTTCTTGGGTCATCGAGACTACTTGAGCCGTTGCAACGGAATAAAGTCGCTGCCGTCTTTCATGGACACGCTCATATGGGACAGTATAGCGGACAAGCGATGGACGGTACGCGCGTGTGGAACGTGTCACTACCAGTACTTGCCAGGCTGGGCCAGCCTTATCCTTTCCATCTAATGGAGGTGGAAGCCGCGGAAGATGCGGTAGAGCAGGGTATAAAATGATACCGAATCAACCATCCGAATACATCTGACGTTTCATGAACCTCGCCGAGAAAATAAAACAATATGGATAAACACTTGTACAACAGCGGTATCATTGGAAACTGTGCATATATGGCCCACGTTCAAATGGATACCAACATCTCGTGGCTTTGTTGGCCGTCGTTTGAAAGTTCATTTGTATTCGGTAGCATGCTCGATTCAGAACGAGGCGGCGAATTCTCGATACGTCCGATAGGCGAGTATCAAAGTAACCAATATTATATTGAAAATACGAACGTCATTCGTACGGACATCACAACGGCCGATGGCGCGTACCGCATAACAGACTTCGCGCCTCGTTTTCGACAATATGACCGGTATTTTAAACCGTTGATGTTGGTCCGAAAAATTGAGCCGCTATCCGACCGACCGCGAATTCGAATCACCTGTCGACCAGTATGCGGGTATGGTCTTGGCCATTTCGAGAAGTTTCGGGGCAGCAATCACGTCGAATTTAGAAACGGCTCCGAGCAGCTCCGCCTAACGGCTAACGTCCCGGTAAGTCATTTCTTCGGCGAATCGCCAATCGTATTGAGCGAAACGAAATACCTCGTGCTGACGTATGGGAATCCGTTGGAAGCTCCTTTGGAACGGACCGCAGAGGAGTTCCTGCGGAAGACTATTTCATACTGGCGAACCTGGATAAAACACGCGACCATCTCTACGTTTTATCAGCAAGAGGTCATTCGCTCTGCACTGACGTTGAAATTGCACCAGTACGAAGATACAGGAGCAATTGTTGCAGCAAGCACCACCAGTTTGCCTGAATATCCGGGCAGTGGCCGCAATTGGGATTATAGGTATTGCTGGCTACGAGATAGCTACTACGTGCTGTCTGCATTGAATCACATTGGCCAATTTGAGGAAATGGAAAAGTATGCCCATTACATCACCGACATCACGCACGCTGACGTAGGCCGGCTACAGCCCCTTTACGGTATTAACGGTCAAATTAAACTAACGGAAACGATACTCGATCATTTAACCGGATATGCCGGAAACAAGCCAGTAAGGGTGGGGAACCAAGCCTACGAACATATCCAAAATGATGTATACGGGCAGGCTATGATTGCATTACTGCCGTTATACACCGACCATCGTTTCGTGTTCAAAGAGCGATCTGATACCGCAAGATGGGTAGAATACATTTTGAAGAAAATCGAAAATACCATAGATGAGCAAGACGCCGGCATCTGGGAATTTCGCAATTTTGCCAACCACCATTGTTATTCAAACCTGTTTCAATGGGCAGGAAGTTCAGCGGCGTATAAAATCGGAATGACCATTGGAAACCAAGAGATTGTTCAACGTGCGCATACGCTGATGCAGCGGGCTGCCCGATATATAGATCGTTGTTACGACAAGGAACGGGGCGTATACACCAACGCCGTTGACAGCCCGCATTTGGATGCCAGCACGTTACAGCTCATCCTCATGCATTACCTGGATCCCGCGTCGGAGCGTGCGCGGAATCACTTGGCGGCATTGGAACGCGAATTGAAGACACCACAGGGGCTTTTCTATCGATACCTTCATGCCGACGATTTCGGCCGTCCGAAATCTACCTTTTTGATCTGTGCCTTTTGGTATGTAGAAGCGTTGGCGTGCGTAGGGCGGATAGACGAGGCTGTTGAAACGTTTGAACGCCTCATGACCTATGCTAACCATTTAATGCTTTTTAGCGAAGACGTCGACGAAAGCAACGGAAGCCAGTGGGGCAATTTTCCCCAGGCTTATAGCCACGTTGGTTTGATGAACGCAGCTTACCGAATCTCGATGAAGCTGGACCGTCCTGTTTTTCTTTATTGAGAAGCCTACCTATTGGATGTCACTGAACTAATGCCCATAGTAGTTCTCGGACATCCTGCCAACGTTTTAGATAATACCGCGCGGCAGACATGACGTCGCCGACTTTGATCGTTATTGCTTCAGAAGGAAGCGCTTGGAATGTGTCCTCGTCTGTTCGGTCGTCCCCGATTGCCAAAATAAAATCGTAATGATTCCGGTGCAGAAGATCAAGAGCGGCACGACCTTTATTTACTTCGGCACTTCTGATTTCAACAACCTTATCTCCGTCCAGCAGTTGCAGTCCGTATGTGGATGCGAAGTTCTTTAAGCTGTCAAGCAGTTCATTGGCGCGGAGAATACCCAAACCTGTCTCCACCTTGCGGTAATGCCAGGCAAGTGAGAAGCTCTTTTCCTCTACAAAGGCGCCGGGGGTACGATCCGCATACGATTCCATCAGCGAGCTTACTTCATCCTTCCATTTGCTCGACAAGCCCGGTTTCAACCGCCATTCAGTTTCATGATCCCTAGTCCAGACGCCGTGTTCGGCAACGAGGGTATATTTCGTGTCGTTGAACCACTTGTCCAATGTCTGGTGCTTCCGCCCACTGATAATAACCATATGGTTGGCCACATCGCCGTCGAGCTTATTTAGCAACGTATAAAGTGCATCGTCGGGAGACGCTTTATCAATATCGTCCTGAAAGCCGACCAGCGTTCCGTCGTAGTCGAGCAACAAAAGACGGCTTGAAGCCTTTTTATAACCGGTAATGATCTTGTCTTTAATGTCTTCGTGAACCAGCCGTGCTTTATTGGATTGCTGCAAGGATTTAATTTCGTTTAGTCTGTCCATAAATAATTTTGCCCAATGATGCACCGTAAATTTGAACACCAATGAACGCATACTTTTCATTCTTTTCCTTTCTTCGTCGCGAGGCATAGTCAATGCTGTGATCAACGCATCTCGGATATCATGGATGTTGTTTGGATTTACAATGAGAGCGTCAATCAGCTCTTTCGAAGCTCCGGCCATCTCGCTGAGTATCAAAATTCCATCAATATTTTTACGGCATGCGATGTATTCTTTACATACCAGATTCATCCCGTCCCGCATCGGCGTCACCAAGCAGATATCCGCGGCATTGTATAATGCCGTAATTTCTTCCATCGGATACCCGTGGTAAAAATATGCAATAGGATACCAGTCGAAAGTACCATACTGTGCATTGATATTGCCAACCAGCTGGTCAATTTGTTCCTTCAAGCGTCGGTACTCGGGCACCGTGTCTCGTGATGGAACCACCACCATGTAGAGAGTGATTTTTTTATGATATTCGGGATATTCACTAAGCAAAAGCTCAAAGGCATGAAGCCGTTGTAATATCCCCTTACTATAGTCCAGACGGTCTATACAAAGGATGATTTTTTGGCCGTCAAAATTTTGTTTGAGCTCGTCTACCCGTTTGCAAACACCAACCTCATGTGACAGCTTGGCAAATTTGTCGCTATCAATTCCCATTGGGTACGGTTCCGCAAAAACAGCGCGACCATCTACCTCCAGGCGGTTGGACCGACTGTGGATGGGGGAGAGCCGGGTTGCCGAACTTACGAAGTGCCTGACGTCGTCAAACGTGTGAAATCCCAGCAAATCAGCACCCAGCATACCGGCTAATAATTCCCCTCGCCAAGGGATAAAGCGGAAAAGCTCCTGCGAGGGAAAGGGAATGTGCTGAAAATAGGCAATCGTCGCGTCCGGGAGGGCCTGCCTCACTAAGCCTGGCAAAAGTAAGAGCTGATAGTCGTGTATCCAAATCGTGTCGTTAGGACCCGCTTGTTCCACAATCACATCCAGAAAACGCTGGTTGACCTTTTTATAAATTTCCCAATTATTAAGATCGTAGTTGGCGTAAGTGCTGATATAATGGAAAATTGGCCAAAGGACCTCATTAGAAAAGCCCTCGTAAAACCCGTTTATCTCCTCCTCCGACAAGAAGATCGGTATTAACCGTTGAGCGGTTAACTTCTCTGTAAAATAATCTTGTTGTTCCTGGCTTTCCACTGAAAGTCCAGGCCACCCAATCCAAATATTTCCTTCCCGTTGGTGAATAGACGCCAATCCTGTCGCTAATCCACCTTCGCTGGGCTGAAGTTCAGGCCCGTCTGCACCTTCTGAAATTTTAACCGGCAACCGGTTGGAAACAATTATTGTTTTACTCACGTCTGTTTGATTTCACTTTACGCGGATCGCTCTGCGGATCTGCATTTACATCTCGCATACTCGTGATGTAATATACTAAATTTTCAAGTTAAACTAAATGGTGATGCGGCCGCCAGTCACCGGCAAGGTCGCCCCGGAAATATAGTTTGCCTCGTCCGAAGCGAGAAACACATAGGCTGTGGCCACTTCCGCGGGTTGGCCCGGTCGTTTAAATGGTGTGTTGGTGCCGAAGTTTTCATGCTCCGGTATGGTCGACGGGATGAGCGGCGTCCAAATTGGGCCTGGCGCCACAGCGTTTACCCGAATTCCTTTTTTCTGCTCAAGTAGTATCTGGCTAAGGTTGGCTGTGAAATTCTGAATAGCTGCCTTTGTTGCGGCATAAGGCAGTAACGTTGCGTTGGGCTCATAGGCGTTTACTGATGTAGTATTAATGATACTCGAACCGGGGCGCATATGTGGTTCCGCCGCTTTACACAGGTAAAACATGCTGTGGATGTTCACCGCAAATGTCTTTCGCCATTCGTCAGCAGGGATGTCTTGAAGTGTTTCCCGCGACATCTGAAAGGCGGCATTGTTGACCAATATATCAATAGTTCCAAATTCACGTAGAGCAGTTTCAACCAATCGTTGGCAATGCGATTCATCACTAATATCGCCCTTTACCAATACTGCTTTTCGCCCGGCCTCGCGTATATGCGAAGCAGTGTCCGCTGCGTCTTCATCTTCGACGTCATCGAGATAGCTAATTAATACGTCCGCGCCTTCGCGGGCAAATGCGATCGCAACTGCCTTTCCGATACCTGAATCACCCCCGGTTATAATCGCTTTTTTGTTTTGTAATCGGCCACTTCCCACGTACGTTTTTTCGCCGTGATCAGCTTTCGGGTTCATCTCTCTCTCCGTTCCCGGTACTTCCTGCGGTTGTTTTGGAAACGGGGGTTTCGGATACCGGTCGGCAGGATTTCCTGCGTTCTCACTATTTCCTTGATTTTTTTGATCGATAGCCATAATCTTTAGTTTGTACAACACACGGATAACAATAGATCGTACAGGGAGTTTTTATTTTATCAAATTAGCCAGACATAGTACGATCACGCATTTTTTTATAAAACTTTTGGATCTTACTCCTGTTATTCGAGAACAAACAGGTACCAGGTTATGGCTATAAAAAAAGAAAGTGAAGCGCTGTCTGCCGACGGCAAGAAACTACGCGACAAGGAAGATAAAGACTTGATTCGCGCACGGCGTGATTTGAAGGACAAACCCGAGAAAAATTATGAAGCAGGGATAGACCCACAAGATGAACAATTGAACACCATACCTGAGGGGTCGGGGCCCGAACGTGGCGATTCAAAGCCCGGAGGTGGTAACCGCTTGCATCGCGACCCCGCTTCCGATAGCGATGAATAGTCTCGTTTACGTGAGCGATCCAATATGCCATCACCAAGCGTACTGCAGTGCGGTCAGGCACTTATAGAAAAAGGAAAAACGATAGCGTTTGCTGAAAGTGCGACAGGCGGGCGCTTATGTGCAGAATTTGTCTTGGCTCCTGACGCAGGCCAGTTTTTGAAGTCGTCTTTGGTTACCTACGACGTTGGCGTTAAGCAAGCCCTGCTGGGCGTTCCTGGATCCGCAATTGAGCGGTTTACGCCAGAGTCGGCGGAGGTTACCCGCCTGATGACCCTTGGATTGCAGCGGCAGGTCGAGGCGGATTTATATATTTCGATCACAGGGCTAACTCACCCTGGAGGCAGCGAACATCCCGGTAAACCAGTTGGTACTATGTTTATTCATATGATGCACGGAACGGTTGAAGTAAGCGTGGAGGAAGTCTTTTCAGGAGATCCTGAGACCATTATTCTGCTGACTGTCGACGAAGTAGCACACCAAATTATAAAGCTTCTGGACGATGGTAAATAAATGCACGATAAATTGTATATTGTGAAAATTCTAAAACAAAAATTTTAGAACAATTGTATACCTACGAAATTGTCTAAAGACATATTTCTTAACGTTTGATCGATAACTGTTAAACAGCTTTAGTACCAAGTGCATCAATGAAGAAAAAGATTCTTTACATTGAAGATGACCCGGATATGGCAGAAATTGTTTCGGAGATTATGCAATTTGAACAATATGACGTCATCACGGATAGCGGGAAGTCGATGTATAAATTTTTAGCCGACGAACAGATTGGGCTTATTTTAATGGATGAAGGACTAAGTTGGTGTTGGGGAAGTAATCTCTGCCGTGAATTACGGGCAAATGAGGAGACCGCGCATATTCCGATCATAATGATTTCGGCGGTACGAGAAATCCCGGACATCGCAGAAAACTGTGGAGCAAATGCGTACATACGTAAGCCATTTGAAATATATGATGTGATTGACGCAATTAACCAACATTACCCTAAAACCGATCTTGTAGAATGATGCGGTTTATGGTTATGTTCGTTCCTTAATCCATCGATGTATACATGTTTGAGGGCACGTCCCTGAGGAATTGTAAAAATTAATTAAACGAATTAACACAGATTGACATGAAAACAAGCAAAGTACATCGTAGTTTAGCCGGAGCCCTTACCGGGTCTTCTTCAGCTTCAGCACATTTATCGCTCTCCGCCCGTCGGAATCGAATTGCCAATATCGAAGGAGCGGACGATGCAACATTTAGAAGTTTCGAGAACTTCAAAATGGCGTTATTTTTTAATGAAATACAAAGCAGATTCGGAAAAAAATAGGAAACATTTACAGTCCTAAACGTGTATATGTAAGTGGAGGAAGTACTAGAATGACCTACTATGCGCAGCGTTTATTACTCCTACTTGGTAGGTGGTCTGTCGGTTCAATTCAAAAGTTTGCGGAGGAACTTCATGTTGACCCGTCCGAACTAGCCGAACCCGTCGTCGAGCTCCAACAGACGGGTTACTTGGTTGCATATGCCATGAACGACCGAAGTTTTCCAACCAATAAGATGCTGGAAATTACTCAGAAAGGCATTGATTTTATGGAGACGTATGACGGACAGATCAATCAAACGCTGTAGCGATCCTTTCCTGAAATTAAAAACGAAATTGACTTACCTTCCAGATCGGGTGCCTGGCTTTGGGCGGGTCAAGAAGGGCCGGAAAATATACTATGTCGACAGGAGGGGCAATCGCGTAAGCGACGAGAAAAAACTCAAAAGGTTTCACATGTTGTCAATTCCCCCCGCGTGGAAAGAGGTTTGGATCAGCCCAAGCAAGAGGGGCCACCTGCAGGCTACGGGTATCGACGAACAGGGCCGAAAACAGTATATTTACCATTCCGAGTGGACAGCGGAGAGACAGCTGGAAAAGATACAACGAATGATAGCGTTTGGAACGCTATTGCCGAAAATAAGAAGGCACATGGCTAATGATATGCGCCGCAAAACGCCGGTTAAGGAAAAAGTGGTGGCAGTCGCACTAAAGGTGATGGAGGAGACGTTAATTCGCGTAGGCAACGAGCAATACCTGCAGAAGTATAAGAGCTACGGCCTCACCACGCTAAAAAAGAAGCATGTCTCCGTCGGTGCCGACACCGTTGAGTTCTGCTTCCGGGGGAAGAAAAGGGTGCTTCAGGAAATACGACTTAGGGATGCCCGTCTAGCGGCTAAATTGAAGGAAATCGAACAACTTGCCGGACCATTTTTCTTTCAGTGTATTAATGAAAGCGGTGAGCGACATCGTCTCCACGCCCGCGATATTAATGGATATTTACAACGGCATGCCGAAATGCCGTTATCGGCGAAAGACTACCGCACCTGGTACGCCGGTGTCTGGACATTCCGTTTGCTGGCCAAGTGCCCGAAATATGACGACGAGAAATCATGCAAATCGAACGTCCTTCGTGTTCTGGACGCGGTTTCTGAGCGATTGGGGAATACGCGGTCAGTATGTAAACAATATTATGTGCCGGATAATTTGATAAGTGCTTATGAAGACGGATCGTTGACTTCGCATCTCTTGAACTACCAGCGGTGTAACCGTCGACAAACGACGAGGCAGGCGGAGATATGGCTGTTGGAATTTTTTAAACAACATCTTATCCAGAAAAAGCAAGCATCATCGAAGTTGCTTCCGGCTAAACGTGCGTTTCAGGAAATTTAATACCGATGTATGGTCTTTTCTGGATTTCATCGGACCTATCACCTCACCATAAGCCTGTAACTCCGGTACGTTGTCACATACAATCTTAACTATACCGAGAAGCGGGATTGCCATGGCCATGCCGGCAATACCCCAAACCAACTCGCCGCCCACTAAAGCCACAATTGTAAATAATGGGTTAATGTTTACGCGTTGTCCAACGACCAACGGTTCTAGGATATAACTCTGCAGAAATTGGACAGTCAGATAAACTGCAAGTACACCCAATATCATGTTGCCGTCGCCCCCTTGCGCCAATACAGCCAAGATAGCGACCAAGTTACCGATTAAGTTGCCTATGAATGGTACTATTTCGAAGATGCCGCAAAGTATTGCAAAAAACAAGGAGCCTTCCAACCCAACAATAGTAAATCCAATACTATACATGATCCATAGAATGCCTACCATGTTGAAGAGCCCGATGAGGTAATCACCCGATACGTCTACCGATTTTCGGATAATAGTTCGGACGCGACTCCTATTCGACTCAGGGACTGCTTTTAATATAAATTTCTTAATGTGTGAACGATAGTATAGCAGTAGGTAGGTATAAACGATGACCAATACCGAATCAACCAGTACGCTCGCAAGTTTGTTTAAAAATACAAGAAAAAGGCCACCAGCAGGTGACGTAGCGTTCTCGCCTTGTTGCGAAACGATCTTCTGTTGCTGGTCGAAATCAATACCAGCCGTGTTACGGAGCCACTCCCTCAGTAAGTTAAGACGTGTCGCGACGCGGCCCTTCATTTCATCGAAGTTATCAGCAAGATTATTTAGTTGCCACCCGAGTACGAAGCCGACGAACGTGACTGTGCCGACCAACACAAGCACAGAAAATAGGGCTGATAAACCCCGCGGCACGCCTTTCTTCTCCTGCCACTCGCTAAAGCGATAGAAGAGCATTGCGAGTAACGCAGCCAGGGCTATCGGAATTAAAAACGGTGCAGCGATATAAAGTGCTGTAACCGAAATTGCGGAAATGATGACGATGTTGGCAGCACGCGTAGTGCGATGTATTTGCATACGGTCGGCGTTAGGTTAAGCACAGTCAAGACAGCAACTGATGGTAGTACCATCAGTTGCGTGAATAGCATTTTAGTTTTTTCTTTAATTGCTGCCGCGCTACGTGAATACGGGTTTTTACCGTTCCAATGGGGATCCGGAAATGGTCGGCGATTTCGTGATATTTATAACCTTCAAAATACATCGAAAACGGTAGATAGTATTCCTCAGGTAGTTTTGATAACGCATGCTGAATGTCCTGCATCATGAATTTACCTTCCGCGTGGTTCGCACATGCACTCTTAAAAAGATCGGAAGAGGAGATCTCATTGGATTTTAAGATGAGTGCGTTGGTTTTCACCTGCCGTCGGTAATAATTGATAAACGTGTTTTTTAAGATGGTATACAACCAAGCTTGCAAATTGGTGCCCTCCCTAAATTTATTATAATAAGAAAAAGCTTTCAGCATGGTGTCCTGTACCAGATCATGTGCGTTCTCTTCATTATGAGTAAAATACAATGCGTAATTATTCAGCGAACCAACTTCTTTGACTACTAAGGTGTTAAATTCTCTCTTATTCATAATCTTTTGATTTAAATCGTTTCTTTAATTGTTAATCGCTCGTCTATAATTATTTTACATTATTTCTCAGCACAATTGATGTCTACGGCTTTCTCACGAAAGATGTTGGTCGACGCATGTTCGGAAAAGCGAGTCTGCAGGTCTATGTTTTCATAATTGGAACTTTTTTGTTAGCTTTTATTAATAATTTGTCTTGTTTTCTATTTTTTGGTAGCTGAACAGTAAATGGAAAACAAAACCGGGCCTGATTTTGTTTTAAAAAATGTAAAATAGTTTTAGCTAGGTATCATTCCGGACTGTCCGCTCGCGGGGGGATGTATCTCACTTCCTTTTCTGTTTCTCGCTCCTCGACGTGCACCGCGAATTCCGCGGGTATAATGCGTATGCCATGGTATTCGGTATAGGCCCGCGTAAACGCAGCGCCCATGTACAGGATAGCCGCCGTATAGAACACCCATAGTAACACAACGATGATGGACGCAGCTGTTCCATATGTCGATTCCGGCCCGGTAAATTGAATATAATAATTGATCAAAGAACGGCCAATCATGAATAATGCGGCTGTGAACAGCGCTCCTGCTCTGACGTCCCTCCAACGGATACGCACATCAGGAAGGAATTTAAATATGATCCCGAATAGCAGGCTGATAACAATAAAGTTGACCGCCACGTCAAGTGCGATGGCTAATACAACCGCCAAGTCCGAAAAAATACGCTTGACATAATCTAGAAAAATCATCAACAGGCCGTTGACAATTAATGAGACGACCAGTAAAAATCCCAGCGATAGGATCAGGGAGGAGGAGAGCAGCCGGTCTTTAATGAGTTTCAGCCATCCACGCTTTGGTTTGGGTTTGATCTCCCAAATTCGGTTGATCGAGTGCTGCATATCGCCAAATACGGTTGTAGCGCCTATCAATAGCGTCACAATGCCAATAATCAGCGCAAGGGTGTTATCTTCCTTCAGTTCCACATTGCGGATAATTTCCTGGATCTGTCTGGCGGCACCGTCTCCAACAAGACCATTTATTTCTGCGAATACTTTGCCTTCCGCTGCCTCCTGACCAAAAAACAACGCGGCTAGCGAGATAGTGAGTACCAGCAGCGGTGCTAAGGAAAATATCGTGTAATACGCAAGCGAGGCGCTAAATTTTAGCCCTCGTAGATCCATAAAAATCGTAAGGGTATTTTTTAGTATCGTAAATGATCGTCGAATGAGGCTTTGTTTCGTCATACTATCGCGATTTATTCCTTAAAATATACAGCAAATAAGATGAGTGCCGTCGCCACGAAAGCAGCCGCAGTTATCATGAGCACTATGCCGGCTGTATGATATATGTAGAGCCGGGCTAGGCGTCCAGACAAACCCGCCAACACTATAAAACCAAAAGACCACCAAAGTTTTCTATTCTTCATTTTTAACACAACAGTTATTCCGGTATTCTGTTTGTAAGCTAAATACAGGGTCAATCTTGAGGACCGGCTAATTCCACACGAGATGAATTTGAAACCAAAAGTCGTATTGACGGAGGCCGAAGTGCAGCGAGGGATGAAAATGGTGATTTGGGACGGCCTGGCCTCCGAAGTTGTGACTTCCTTCACAGGAGGGGCATTTTTGGTTGCGATGGCGTTCTTGCTTGGCGCCAATAATGTACAGATAGGATTATTGGCTTCTTTGCCATTGATCACCAATCTGGCGCAACTACTCTCGATTGTGCTGGTTCGGAAGTTTAATAATCGGCGAGCCCTGTCTGTATGCTGTCTAGTATTGTCACGCATCCCGTTAATTGTCATCGGCATCACGATATGGACAGTAACCGACCCCTCTATTGATATCCTTATTTTTTTCCTGTTCTTCCATTTTTTATTCGGGTCGATATCCGGTCCAAGCTGGAATGCCTGGATGAAAGATATGGTGCCGGAGAAAATACTTGGCGAGTACTTTTCGAGACGTAGCCGATATACACAGACGCTGAACGTCGTACTTAGTATGCTGCTTGCCCTGACGTTGGACTTCATCAAGAGCCGCCATCAGGAATGGGAATTATTCACCTATGCCACGCTCTTTGTTCTAGCTGGCGCAGTCGGACTTGTCGGGGTTTCACTATTGTCAAGAGCCCCCGAGCCGCAGGCTTATCTATCAAATGCCAAATTGTTTACTTTGTTTAAGCGTCCGTTAGCGAATCAAAACTTTCGACATATGCTCGTATTCAATTCGGCGTGGGTATTCGCGTTGAATATTGCTACCCCCTTTTTTACCGTTTTCATGTTGCAGGGTTTAGGAATGTCACTTTCCTACATCATCCTCCTAACAATCGTCAGTCAGCTGTTCAGCATTTTGACCCTACGGACGTGGGGCATATTTACGGACCGTTATAGCAACAAGAGTATTATCTCCATTGCTGCGCCAATATATATTCTTTGTATTGTTGCATGGTCTTTCGTCGGTATTTACTCCCGGTGGTACGCTAACATGGTTTTATTGACAGTTATACACGTCTTTACCGGGATTGCTACCGCGGGTATCAATCTTTCCTTGACAAACATTGGCTTAAAGCTGGCACCAAAAGAAGATGCGGTAGTTTACTTATCGGTGAAAAATATCGTCACGTCGGCCTTCTCTGCCCTGGGCCCGCTGATCGGCGGCGTTTTGGCCGATTTCTTTGCAGATCGACGGCTTGAAATCACATTCGAGTGGACAAGTCCAAATTTAGATGAAGTGCTTAGGTTGGTGTCTTTGCACCAGTGGAATTTCCTGTTTTTGATTGGCGCCTTCCTCGCTTTGCTTTCACTCCAACTTTTGTCACAGGTAAGAGAGGTGGGAGAGGTAGATAAAGATGTCGTTAAGCGCATTATGCGCACCCGCTTCAAAAGCAATATTAAGGACACTTTTTTTATCGGTAACATTATCAACTGGCATAGCCAGTTAAAAGCGATCCTTAAATGGAAAAGGAATGCACTATCGTCTACGGTTCGACCTGTAAATTACATACGCCAAAACAGCAATAAAAAAGATAGCGCCGAATAAAATTGGGAAAAACATCGCTCAATTTTTTGGTCATCATTCATAGTCGGCATTTTTTATACCGAAAACCTTTGACGGAGGAAAGATGCATAGAAACGGGGAATGAATATCCGTCCGAGTCGGAAAAAAGAAATAACGTCGACAAATGTGTACATTTAAGATAGAAAAGCAGACGATGCTCAAACTGTGCATACGAAGACGGTTGGTACACCTAGTCCTCTTCTGTTTTACGCTGCGCCTTCACCCATTCCTGATGGTGACATCTTGTACAGGTATGTTTTCCGCCGGCAAGATGTATGACTTTACCGCAGTAAGCACATGCGTACAAGCCCGGATGGGATATATCTGCGGTTCGTCGGTCGTATCGTTTTGGCAATATGGGCAATCCCGGCTTTACTTTTTCCCGTGAATAATAGTATACACTCATGTTTCCGTTTGTCTCCAGTATTGCCGTTTTTACTTGTCCAAGATGCTCAACACCCTTGTCGCGAAGTTCCGCAAAAAATTCATCTCTTGATAAACTGTCTTTTGCGTCATCTTTAAAAACCATAATGCCGTTTTCGACGATATATACAGGCGTGCCTTCTACCAGTTTTTCGAACCGTTCAAATTTTGGCGTCAGCCAGGTAATAACCCGGTAGATACCAATCGCCGTAACGCACACGATAACCGCTGGAATGAGGGCGACGTCTTGGTTAAACATCGGGTCACCCGCGGCCGATCCGAGGCTTATGATGACGGCCAACTCGAACACAGACAACTGTCGGATGCCGCGCTTTCCCGACAGCCTCAGGATTGCCAGGACGACAATAAACATGAAGGCCGTGCGAAATACGATTTCGAGAGCAAAATCTTCCGTCAGGTCGTTGATAAATATTTCTTGCCAGTTCAGGGATGTCATTGGCGTTTTTGATTTATAACGCTTTGCATGCCCGAATGTTTGAAAAGCGCTAATCGCGGAAGTTTTGTGTAATCATAAGCCCATGAATTCCGCCGTCCAATATGCCAATGCCAACCCGGCCGAAAGCAGGACGTAAAATATTAGCTCGGTGACCGGGCGACTGCATAAGGCCTTCATGTGCGAGGGTTAGGGTTTGAGCCAGGGCAAGGTTTTCTCCAGCCGTGAGGAAAGACAGGTTTGCGTCTCTTATCCGGTCAAACGGCGTGTAGCCCTTAAGGGAGACGTGTGAGAAATAACCGTGCACAAACATGTCATTAGAATGATTCCTGGCAACGGGAATCAAGGCGCTATCTTTCGCCAGCGTAGTAAGACCAACGGCTACACGCTCCCGGTTAATAAGTTGCAGCATTTCATCTTCCAGATCAGGGCGCGGTTTGGCGTTTGCCACTGTAAAAGGGAGCTTCACGCGATCAGACGAGCCGGGGCTGACCGTCATTCGGTTCAGTGAACGGTCCATTGCCTTTCCCATGACCGGCGCAGCGCGTCGCTCGATACGTGCTAAGTTGAGGGTCAGCCGCCTTGCGACATTGCTTTCCCGTGTTTTCGCGGAAATGGATGGCGATAGCGGAAGTAGGAGCAATAGTCCGGCAATAACCGCTGCGTAAAGTATACCTACCACGAAGCCCGGTATCACACCAAACGCCTTATTAACTTTGCTTTCATGAAGCCTGACAGGGATCATTTGAAGCAGCCTACCCAATAAAACGGATAAGGAAACTCCCACGCCCAACATGACTGCCAGAAACGACAATGGCATGGTCCAAATGTTGTCCATGATAGTTGTTTTAACAAAGCTGGTCAAATGTGGATATATCCAAAAAGTTAGTAGCAGGCAGGCAAACCAGACAATTAAGCTTGTCATACTTGCAAAGAAGCCACGAGCAATGCTGCTTACTATTGCCAATAGCACTACGGTAAACAACAACATGTCGATAATGTTCATAGCGAAACAGTCATTAACCCAAACTCGCTTTGAGCTGTTCGAGTAGATCGGTGGCTTTCGTGTTTTTGACTTTCATTTTTCGGATCGACGGACGTTTTCCCTTTGCTTTTGAACGTATGATCTTCATTAAATCCTTGCTGTATTCGTCTTTAAACCCGGTAATATCAAAGGGTTGGTTGTGCCGATTAATCAGTTCGATCGCCATTTTCATCTCTTCTTTGCTGATTCGTAGGTTATCAGGTAACTTCAAATCGTCTGGCTCCCGAATTTCTTCATCGAATCGAAGCGTATTGAGCAACAGCAATTGTCCATGTGGACGGATGATGGCGAGATTGTCGGCGGTACGCATGACAAATGTCGCGAGCCCAGCCATCTTAGTTTTTTCGAGTGCTTTGAGCAGCAATCGATAAGCCTTTTCTCCCCCTTTTTGTGGTTCAAGGTAATAGGGTGTGTCAAAATAAATACTGTCAATTTCCTCCTCCTTAACGAAACTTTGGAGGTTAATTACCTTGTTTTTTTCGGGACTTGCTTCCTCGAAATCGGCATCCTCCAAAATGATGTATCGATCATCTAAGTAATAGCCCCGTACAATGTTGTCCCAGTCGACCTCTTTTCCGGTGTTTTCATTTACTCGTTTGTAGCGTATACGGGCATGGTCTTTCCGGTCCAGCATATCAAGGTCGGGACGGCTATCTGTCGTAGCACTAAATATCTTCATGGGAATATTTACCAAGCCAAATCCGATTGCTCCTGTCCAAATTGCTCTCATAATGTGGTTATTTGTTTCTCCATAACAGCTTGTCGCCTCAAACTGTTTTGAGCAGCAATTCTCAATTCTGTACAACAAATAAAGGGCGACCGTTGTTAACCACAAAGAGTCTCTTGGTAAGCAGTATACCGAGACATTGGTTTCACCCTAAGATAAGATACAATGGCCACACTCAGCGCAACACAACCCACCGTCCCCAAAACCCGGGGCCAAGGTCTTTACTTTTCCCTGTACATGCCCACACAACGCATGCATACGGCTATAGCGCAAGATGTCCTATCGTTCAAGACACTGGTCGAAAACCTTCAAGACATCCGGGAACGATATGACGACGATGTCGACGTCCAATCGACATTTGCCAAACTCGACGCCCTGGCCGACGACCGCTTTTTTTGGGACCAAACACGAGAGGGAATAGCGATCTTCGCGGGCCCATCATTCTTTCATGCCTATATGTTAAATCAGCCAGTACAGGCCCGGTCAGTAGCTGCCGATTATCTCTACACGGAACCGTTGCAGGAATATTTGCAATCGGCGGCTCGCTATCATGTGTTGGTATTGACCGCCAATGAAGCTCGTCTATACGAGGGTAATCGTTTTGAATTAACAGCGCGATCGCTGACCGGGAACTCCATTTTCAATTCGGATACGGATTCCAATCGCCGGCATACAGATCTCTCCGCCACGTTAACTTTTCCTTATGCGGCCGCCGCTCCGCAACGAAACGAGTCCGGTTATGGAGTTGACGGGTCGATGGAACTCGGCTCCTTTGAACAATTTCTAAGCAAGGTCGATCAGGTCGTCCTCGAAGTATATACCAAGCCCTCGGGATTGCCGCTGATTATCGCCGCATTGCCAACCCATGATCGGATGTTCCGTGGTATAACTGAAAACTTGCTATTGATACCAGAAGCGATTCCGTTAGAAGTGGGGATGGTAACCACAGACGAACTGCGAAAAAAGGCGTGGGGGTTATTTGAGCCGTATTATGAGGGCCAGATAAACCATGTCATCCAAACTTATCGCCAGGCGACAGCCCATTTGCGTGGTGCCGATCAAATCGACCAAATCGTGAAGGATACCTACGACGGCAAAGTTGACACGCTATTATTGGAAGACGGCCGGGTGCTTCCAGGGGAAATAATCGATCGCGATCGGATCGAATATTATGGTGATGAATTGCCGCAAGACCATGATGTTTTAAGCAGTTTGGGCGAATTGGTCAAACGCTATGGTGGGGAGGTGGTCATTGTACCCAAAAACAAAATGCCCTCGTCAACTGGCGCAGCGGCCATTAATCGGTTTTAACTGAAAAATGCAATCAAAAGGAAATTAAACCTTTTGGAAAACGCGTCGTTACATAAATATGGCATTTATATTAATAGCTTTATTAACGCCCTATTTATCCGGCCAAGAACCCAGCGCAACAAAGCTTTTGAAGTTTAAGAAGAATAAACAGATTCCCCGAGTTATCGAACAGCATGTACTTACCGCGCTTTCCTATTATCCCGAATTAAAAGACACGCATATCCGCTTTGTCTTTTCTCGGCGGCTTCAGCGTTCGGTGATGGCAGCGCGTCCCGTAGTGACGTCGCTGTTAGGCAACAGAAAGAAACGCTCTTACACGATCTTGATCAACCCCGTGTTCAAACTGAAACACCGTGTAGACCCGGTACGTCAGATACCTGACGAGGTGCTTATCGGCTGGATTGGACACGAGTTGGGCCACATCATGGATTACGAGCAGCGAGACGTTTGGGGCATAGCGGCGTTTGGTATCTCATATGGACTTTCGAGAAAATATATACGCAAAGCCGAGCGGGTGGCCGACACGTTTGCCATAAGCCACGGTATGGGCCACTATCTAGTAGCAACCAAAAACTTCATTCTCGATCATGCAGAACTGCCCCAGCGGTATAAAAACAAAATTGCCGAACTTTACTTGTCGCCAGACGATATTATGGAGCTTGTCACAGAACTTGAGGAGACAAACCAACAACAGGGCTCAGAAGTGTTGGAAGAAGAAGGACGCGTAGACGATGAAATTGGTAAAAGGCGGACTTAAGTTAAAATTCCCCCGCGGGTTCCAGGGCAGAAATAAACGCTTCAAATTCGATAAAATCTTGTTCTTTCATCACCCGAGGTATCTTGGTCTGCCCGCCCAGCTTTTTAAAAGCCTCGCTCCACCGATAGAAGTGATCGGCGGGTACCGTCTGTACTTCTACGCCGTTTAACGCTTTGCGCCTTGCCACTTTATAGTTTTTGTTGAGCTCTGCGAGCTGATTATCCAAATAGTCGGCGAGCGTTTTCGATTGAAGTTGCCTGTTGCTTCCGAGATACCATCGATTGATATAAGTTTCTCCCCGCCGTACCGCAGCCACCGTAAATTCCCGAACCTCTAAATTGAAATGTTGCTCAAGCCGTTGGATTGCCGTATTCATTTGATGAACAGAAAGCTGCTCACCAACTACGTTAAGGTAGTGTTTGGTACGGCCAGTGATGACAATTTCCGCTTTCTCTTTATCCGTTATCATCACCGTATCACCGATCATGTAGCGCCAGGCTCCGGCTACTGTTGATATCAGCAATACATAGGGGATACCTGTTTGCGTATCCTTAAGTGCAAGCACTTCAGCATCTTGTTTTACCCGGCCTTCTTCATCCATATTGTCTTCGGTAAAAGGTACGAATTCGAAGAAAATACCGTTGTCGACAATCAACGCCATTGCCGAAGTGTCCGGACGTTTTTGAGTCGCCAGATACCCTTCCGAGGCAAGATAGGTATCGATATAAGTGACCGGCCTGGCTAACAACTTTTCGAAACTTTTTCGATAGGGCTCGAAGGCAACTCCTCCGGACGTATACACCTGCAGGTTTGGCCAGATGTCGTGAATGGTGTCCACATTGTTGTACCGGATAATTTCCTTAAGGAGGAGCTCGGACCACGAAGGTATGCCCGTCATGCTGCCGACGTCCCATCCAGGTGCCGCTTTTGCTATTTTACGCACGCGGTCATCCCAATTTTCAGTTGATGCGATTCGGGCTCCGGGCTTGTAAAATCCTTTAAACCAGAGCGGGATGTTTGCGGCGCTAATTCCGCTGATTTCGCCCTCGAGAAAGTCCTCTCGTTGTATCAAGGCGGTGCTGCTGCCCAACATCATGATTTGCTTTTCATAGAAATCACTCGGCAAGTCGAAATTTTTAAGGCTCAGGATCTGTTGCATGCCAGCTTTCCTAATGGATTCCAGCATGTCATCGGTCACCGGTATGGATTTGCTGTTGGTGGTTGTCCCACTGCTAAGCGCAAAATAGCGCTGTCCCCCCGGCCAGGTCACATTTTGATATCCCTTGCGCAAATAGTGCCACCATTCCTCATACATTTGATCGTAATCTCGGATCGGCACCGTTTGCTGGAAAACCGACACTGGATCGGCACTCGCCAGTATATCGGCAAAGCGGTAAGTTTTTCCAAAGGCGGTGTACTTCGCTTTTTCGAGTAATTGTAGAAGGACCTGCGATTGAGCCCGCTCGGGATCAGTGGCGAGACTAATGAAACCACCTAGGTCGATCGCTCCTTTAATAATTTTTCCGATGAATGCCATATGGTTTCCTATTAAAAAGATTCTTGCGAAGGATAACAAACAAACCCTTCCGGTGTTTGTCTGGTATAACTCGAAGTTAAACAAAACAATTATCGGCGTGATGGGTTATTAACCGTAGCGTGCTTAAGGCCTATATTCCGTTTCAAATCGATGTTATGAAGATTTACCGACAAGATGAAGATGCCAAATGGACGGTAAACAACTTTCCATTTAACGAAGAGAATCTCAATCCAAACGTTCAGGAGAAGGCGGTTGAAATTGCTAATGAACTCTACGCATCTGGGCGCGAAGAAGGGCCGTTATTGTATCGGGAAGCCATCCGGCGTGCTAAAAAATGGTTTTTGGAGATGGAGGGTTAATAAACGATGCAGAAACGAACGTGGAAGAGAAAATATACGGTCGCAGCCAGTATTATTATATTGTTGGTTGCTTTTCGATTATTGCTACCCTGGCTAGTATTAAATTACGCAAATCGCACGTTGGCCAATATGGATGGTTACTATGGTCACGTCGCCGATATTGACATCGCACTCTATCGGGGGGCATACCAGTTAGACCGCCTTTTTATCCATAAGGTAGATTCAGCCACGGGACAGCAAACGCCTTTTTTTGCCGCTGGCCGGATCGACTTATCGATCGAATGGCGTGCGTTATTTCAGGGAGCGTTGGTCGGAGAGCTATCCCTGGCATCTCCGACGTTACTTTTTACGAAAGACAAGGCAGAAATTGGGCAGGTAGCCCGGGACACCACCGATTTTCGACAACTTCTTCAGGATTTTATGCCGTTAAGGGTCAATCGATTTGAAGTCTTTGATGGGCGGATACATTACCTCGATAGTACCGCGAATCCGGTGGTGGATATTTCTCTTCAACAGGTGGAAATACTGGCCGAAAACCTCAAAAATACCACAGACGAAACGGAAAAGCTTCCCTCTACCGTCCGCGCTGACGCACAGGCTTATGGCGGAACACTTTCGCTAGTGATGAAATTGAATGCACTTGCCCATCAGCCAGCGTTCGACCTTACCGCTGAAATCGAGAACGCCAGCTTGCCGGAAATGAACGACTTTTTTGTCGCCTATGGCAAATTCGACGTAAGCCAAGGTACATTTGGATTATATACCGAGTTTGCCGCCGATCAGGGAAAGTATAAGGGGTATGTCAAACCTATCATCAAGGACTTAAAAGTGGTCGGTGTAGAAGACCGTAATGACAATTTCTGGCAGCGGACCAAGGAGGCGGTTGTGGGTACAGTAGGCAAGTTGCTGGAGAATCCGAAACAGGAACAGGTTGCCACTCGAATTCCTATCGAGGGTAGCTTTGGAGAAACCAACGTCTTTGTGTGGCAAGCAATATGGGAAGGACTGAAAAACGCGTTTATCCGGGCGCTTTTACCAAGTGTCGACAATCAGATTGATATCAGCTCGCCGGGTGCCGTCGACGACGAAAAGCCCGGCTTTTTCAAGCGGATTTTTTCTGGTGAATCGGAAGAGCCGTCAAGCCCCCCCGAACCTGTCGGGCTTGAACAGTACGACACGGCCAATCGCTAACCGAATTTAATGCTGCCTCACCCTACGATATAATATGCCATACAGCCTATCTTTGTCAAAAAACACTATATGAAAGATTACAAGGATTATTTTATCATATCTGCGACTCCCGATGAGGTATTTCTGGCATTGACTACCGAGTCGACCATTAATTTGTGGACCGGCGAAGAGGCCACCATGTCGGCTATACCCGATACCGAATTCTCCCTTTGGAGCGGTTCCATCGTTGGAAAGAACCTGGCCTTCGAACCAGGCAAACGGATCGAACAAGAGTGGTATTTTGGCGAAGAATCGGATCGGTCTATCGTCACCATCAAACTACATGAACACAAACAGGGTACTTCAATGGAAGTGAGACAATCCAATATACCGGATGAGGTGTATGAAGAGATCGTGGATGGCTGGCGCAATACCTACGCCGCTGGTTTGATTGACTTTTATTCGGAGTAGAAGTTTTATTTCTTTGGTAACATTATATTCTTATGAAACACAGGATTGTCATTCTGATAGCTATGCTGGCTGGCTTGGTACCTGCCTTCGGCCAAAATCATCGAGACACATTGGATATCGAACTTACCAATTATGAATACCCCTATGACGTGCGTTTTCTGACGCTGAATAGCCAGCGGCAGGCATTAAAAATGGCCTATATGGACGTGCGCCCGAAACACCCCAATGGATCGGCTGTAATGCTGCTCCATGGCAAGAATTTTAATGGTGCGTATTGGCAATCAACGATAGCTGCGCTGGTCGAAGCCGGTTATCGGGTGGTCGTTCCCGATCAGATTGGATTTGGGAAGTCGAGCAAACCCGAGCAATATCAATATAGTTTTCAGCAGTTGGCCATCAATACAATGGAATTGCTTAATCACCTCAAGATCGACCGGCTAAACGTTCTGGGGCATTCCATGGGTGGCATGCTTGCCATGCGGTTTGCGCTCATGTATCCCGCCACCGTCGGTAAGCTAATATTGGAAAATCCCATCGGTTTAGAAGATTGGAAGCGGGTAGTACCCTATACGCCGGTAGACAAACTATACGAAAAGGAGCTGCAAGCCGATTTTCAAAGTGTAAAAAAATACCAGCTTGAAAACTATTACGATGGGAAATGGCGTCCGGAATATGATGAGTGGGTGTATCTGTTGACCGGCTGGTCTAATCATCCTGATTACCCTCGTGTTGCGTGGAATAACGCGCTTACTTCGGACATGATTTTTACCCAGCCGGTTTACTACGAAATGGCTAACATTCAAGCGGCTACACTATTGATTATCGGTACGCGCGACCGCACGGCGATAGGGAAACAGTATGTCTCCGCCGATGTCCAGGCTACCCTGGGACAATACCAAGAGCTCGGCAAGGCGGCAAAGCAGAAAATATCCAGGTCGCTGTTAGTGGAATTGGACAACGTGGGGCACATGCCTCATATTGAAGCTTTTGACAGGTTTATTCAGCCGTTGCTGCGTTTCTTGTCGGATTAAACCGACAACCTTTAGGAACTCAAACATTCAGCGTAGCCCGTTGTTTCTTTAATAAAATCATACTATGAGTACATACGCATCCATGACACCACTTTCCGTGGTATTGACGCGACTCAAGGAAAAAGGATACGGCCAAGAGCTGACCATTACCGAGGAGGGCGCCCAGTTTGAAGGCGGAGAACGCCAATATAGTCCGAAACAACTAACCATTATCAAAGTTTACCGGTTTGAAGGTGCGTCGGACCCCGCAGACATGTCCGTGGTGTACGCGATGCAGGCTGACGATGGAGAACGTGGATTTCTACTCAACGCATACGGCCCGTACTCCGACCAAGACAACCCAAATTACGACGCTTTTATAAAAGACGTGCCGATCGACGAGGTAGAGGATATTTGAAGTGGGGAACATTCAATATCGGTTTCGACGGAGTAGCACATCATCACCGACGATTAAATAAACATCGGCGTCTTTAGATGGCGAAATTGTCTGGATTCCTGTATAGTTTCCAAAAGCCGGTAGGATCAAAGTCTGGTCGAGGTGATAAAAGCAAGGAAGTCGATAACGCTGCCTTCCCTTTGCTCGAACCATTATTCCCGGGTGAATGTGACCAGCAATATTTACGTAGGTTTTCGGAACGCTTGTAAGGGGGTGGTGGGAGAAAAGCATACCATCCACCGACAAGCTATTATAAATAGCGAGGCCGCCTACGTCGTATTGCTGAAAATCAATTAGGTCGTGGTTTCCAATCACCAAACTACACTCCACTGGTGCTAAGCTGGATAGATATGTTACCAATACATCCCAATCGGCATTCCATGAGCTATGGAACAAATCCCCAAGAAACAAAATGTGCTGTATGGGATAGGTGTTTATTAACTCGGTAAGGTGCTGCAGTTCATCTGTAATCGCATTTTGTGGAACAAAGATCCCGTTCTTCCTGAAATGCTGTAGCTTCCCAAGATGCCAGTCGGCGATAACCAACATCCGATGCACGGGAATATACAACGCTCGTTGGGGGAGGAGGTAGACTTCCGTACGGCCTAAGGTTATGCGTAGCGGGTTACCCAACATGCAGCTCCTTTTTCAATTTTTCCAATCGTTTAACCCAGTCCTCATTACTGTACCGTGTCCGAAACGATTCAGTAAAGATAGGAAAAGCAAAGGGAGAAAATCGCTCATTTTTCTTATAAACAATTTCCTGCTGTCGTATTCGGGCAAACGCTTCGTGCATGCGGGCGATCTGTAGCTGCAGATCATATACTTCATCAAAAGCCTGTTGATACAAAAGATTATCCGGCTCATATTGGGCAAAGACTTTGAAAAAAAGAGACGCATGGGCTTGGACGTGCTTGGTTTTCTGCTGCCTACCGGGATAGCCATTAAACATAAGACCCGAGATTGAGGCAATATCGCGGAAGGTACGCTTTGCCATCTCTTCCACGTTGACACCATGGTTGATATCATGCATTAGTGCGTCCGGATTGAATAGTTGCCTCACCTGGGCGTCATCCAGTTCAAACGGATCGGCCGATAATAATTCAAATCCATAATCGTTGCTGCTTATACTGAAGCTGAGCGGCTGGCGCTGGCCGATTCGGTAAGCCAGGATGGCAGCCATGCCTTCGTGCACAAGCTTTCCTTCAAATGGGTATACAAAAAGGTGATACCCGTATTTTGATTGGTTATGTTCGACCAGCAGTTCGTTTTCTTTTGGCAGATGCGACCGGACTTGCTGCTCCTCGAATAACGGCTTTAAGAAGCTGAGTTCCGGTGAGTTGCTGTTGGTATTATTGAGCACATGCCGGATCGACTTCCCATAGTCGGTGGATATGGGAAATCGTCCTCCAAGCCATGAAGGAATAGACGCTGTGGTAGAGTGCGAAGGTTTAACAACTGCGGCATTTTCTCGTATATATAGCAACTCCAAGGGGCGGCCGCCGAACCAGAAGACATCACCCACCGATAGTCGGCTAATGAACCATTCTTCTACGACGCCGAGGTATTTCCCCGACTTAAACACGACGCGCATCATCATATCCGATACAATGGCGCCTATGCTTAAACGGTGTTGCATTGCGATCTTTCGGGAAACAACTTTATAAACGCCGTCTTCTTCTACCACTTTGTGAAATTCGTCATACCCGTGGAGGGTTTTACCTCCCTGGGTGATGAGCAACAGACAATTGTCAAATTCCTCCCGGGTGATTTTTTCAAAACAATGTGTTTTGATCACCTCCTGAAAAAGCGTTTCAGCGCGGAAACCATCACTAACAGCCAGGGTCATCATAAATTGGACCAGCAAATCGAAGCTGCGGGTGAAGGGTATTCGTTGCTCAATGATATGCTGGTCGACGGCGTATCGCAATGAGGCACCCTCCATAATTTCCAAAGAGTGGGTTGGCAGGAAAAAAATTCGGCTTACCGCGTCGGGTCGATGTCCACTGCGGCCTGCCCGTTGGAGAAAACGGGCTATTCCCTTTGGCGACCCGATTTGTATCACGCAGTCTACCGCCGGAAAATCCACTCCCAGGTCGAGGCTGCTTGTACATACCACAGCCTTGAGCTCGCCCAGTCGAAGCCTGTCTTCCACCCACAACCTGATATCCTCGCTAAGTGAGCCATGGTGCAACGCAAGCTGACCAGCCAGTCGAATATCCGCTTCCAGTAATTTTTGGTACCAGATTTCTGCCTGTGAACGGGTGTTGGTAAACAAGAGGGTGGTATGGTTTGCATGTATGACCTGTAAAGCCTTGTCTACGAGTCGGACGCCCAAATGGCCGCTCCATGGATATTTCTCCAAACTGTCAGGAAAGAGGGTTTCCAGCTGGATTGCTTTTTCGATGTCCGCGCGGATTAGTACACTTTGTTCGTCGCGGGTCAGTATAGACTTCGCGTCGTACAGGTTGCCGATGGTAGCCGAGATACCCCAAACCATCAGGTTGGGCTGGATGACACGTAGATGTTGGATTGCCAGTTCGGTCAACACACCGCGCTTATTGCCCAGCAACTCATGCCATTCATCGACGATAATAAACGATAAATTTTCGAAGAAAGACCGGTATCCTTTGCTGGCCAATAGTAAATGTACACTTTCTGGCGTCGTGATCATTGCCTGTGGCGGATTTCTCCGTTGTTTTTGCCGTTCATGCGATGAGGTATCTCCCGTACGTAGTTCAATGCGATAATCGAGGTCCAATTCGTGGCTGACTTCACGGGTGGCTAATAAGATCTCTTTAGAAAGGGCACGAAGCGGCGTGATCCATAATGCATGAAGACCAGGCTTAACCCGTTTTTGCGCAAGGCTGGTGGCGTAGTAGTGGTCCAATATTCCGAACCACATGGCAAACGTCTTGCCATATCCTGTCGGCGCGTTGAGTAAGCCCGATTTCCCCTTGGCCATCATCTCCCAACAGGTCTCCTGAAAGACATGCGGAGTCCAACCCTTGTTGAAGAAAAATGCGGACGCGAAGTCATTCATTGTCCATATAAACGTAAAAGATCCAATAAATCGTCTTTGGTATTTGCCATTTCCGGCGTTTTGTCTGTCCGCCACCTGAGGATTCTGGGAAACCGTAGGGCAACGCCAGACTTATGGCGGCTACTTTGTTGTATGCCTTCAAATCCAATCTCAAACACGTGTACTGGCTCTACACTGCGTACTGGCCCGAATTTCGCCACGGTATTCAGCTTGATCCATCGGTCTAATGATTTGATTTCTGTATCGGTTAATCCCGAGTATGCCTTCGCAAAAGGTACGAGCGTATCGGCGTCCCACACAGCAAACGTATAATCGGTATACAGGTTTGCCCTTCGTCCATGGCCGCTTTGCGCATAAATCATTACCGCATCAATGGAAAGTGGGTCGGTTTTCCATTTCCACCAATCTCCCTTGCGACGTCCCACACCATATCGGCTTTGCCACTTCTTAAGCATCAGTCCCTCGCAATGGAATTGTCTGGCCTGCATCCGGAAGCTTGCGGCATCTCGCCAATCTTGGAATCGCATTTCTTCAGAAAGCAATAATATTTGCCGAAGGGAGGGGGCCGCGATGCTTGTGGTAAGCCGGGCCCTACGTAGGGTCAGCGGTTCGTTTCGGATGTCCCTGCCTCCGTACTCCAACAGGTCATAGCAAACCATGACCAACGGAGCCGCTTTCAGTATCTTCGGCGAGAGGTTTTTCCGACCGATACGTGTCTGCATAACGGCAAAAGGCAGCGGACGCCCATTCTTCCAAGGAAGTATCTCACCATCGATTACCGTGCCGTCTGGAAGGAGCGCCTTTAACGGTTCAAATTCAGGAAATTTATCCGTGAGCAAGTCTTCACCGCGCGACCAAATAAACAACTCTCCATTGCGGCGGATAATCTGACCACGTATACCGTCGAGTTTCTTTTCCAGCAGCCAATCATCTAATTCACCCAGATCACTCGGGTTTTGCGTTAGTGGGTAGGCAAGATAGAACGGATAGGGGATATGATGGGCTAGTGCCGCTTGTTTCCGCGGGAATAGGTCTGTAAATTTAGCTTCCATCGGGTTCCATTTTCCCATCATCCGGTGGGCGACGGTCGCTTCGTCTTGGTTTAAATACTCGGCGAGTGCGTTGATCACCAGTTTACGGGAGACGCCGACACGCAAACCACCGGTAAGCATTTTGTTGAAGAGAAACAGTTCGGTTCCCGCCAGTGTGGTCCAAAATCGGTAGACCACCCTTTGTTGCTCAGCCGGACTTAGTTGCTGCAATTCAACCATTGTCTCAAATATGGATTTCAGCGACGGAGTTGCGACTTGCTCAGTGGTTGGCGGTGGCATAAGCAGCGTCAACGTTTCTCCGAGGTCCCCGACAACATAATGACTTTCTTCAATAAGCCAAAACGGTATGCCGGCCAGTTTAGCCGCCCATTCCCGCAGGAGCGTGGTCTTTATTGGGCGCTTTGGTTTGTTGCCAATCAGTATCGCTATAGCAAAGATTTTCTCCTCATCGGCTACTTTACCGAGATAATCCACCATGGCGGCGATTTTTCGGTTGGTCTTTGTAGAAGTGTCGATGGCGTCGAATAGCCTTGCAAATGCCTTCATAATTCTTCCCGTTCTATATCTTCGTAAAGGGTGTTCATAACCTCTGCATGGATGCCTCTTTCTTCCTGAACCCATCTCGTAAACTGGCGCTCGTACCCATGGGTTACGTAAACGTGCTCGGCACCAGCAAGATCAATCGCTTCATTAAGCTGCCGAAAATCACAATGGTCGGAGAGGACGAAACCCTTGTCGACCCCTCGGCGACGGCGAGCACCGCGTAGTTGCATCCATCCGCTGCACATGGCCACTCGGTACGCACCCAATCTGCGCATCCACGGACTACCTAAAGCGGATGGCGGCGCGATGATCAGCGCTCCATCGGGCGGTTTGTCCGCCTGCTCGGTGTCTAGCCGTCTGCCTGCGAATTGGTAGCCAACCGATGCAAACGCTTGATTAACATTCGCTACAGCGCCGTGAAGCAAAATAGGAGCATCTGCGTTCTCGTGCAAATGATTTAAGATCGCCTGTGCCTTACCCAACGCATAACAAAGCAATACCGTATTTACGCCTTGCAGTCGGTTTTCAAGCCACCAATCTTTAATTTCGTCATAAATAGCGGAAGGCGATCGGAAAGTATAAACGGGTAAACCGAATGTCGATTCCGTAATCATGTGATGGCATGATACGGGTTCGTAAGGTTGGCTTAGTCCGTCATCTAATAATTTGTAGTCACCTGTGACCACCCAGATTTCATCCCTATAGGCCACTCGGATCTGTGCGGAACCGAGTATATGTCCCGCCGGATGGAAGCTGAATTTTACGCCATGGATTACGAGCTGTTCACCATAGGGAAGGCTTTGAACCTGAATGTCGGCACCGAGTCTGAGCCTCAGTATAGGTACGGTGTCTGGATGACAAAGGTATTTTTCACTGCCCCAACGCGCATGGTCGCTGTGGGCGTGTGTGATCAGGGCATGTTTCACGGGCCGCCAGGGATCGATATATAGGTCTGCCCGTTCGCAGTAGATTCCTCGCTCATTAACACACAGCAACGGCTTCATGTACCAGTCTTTGATTTCCCTATGTAAAAGAGTTCTCTACTTATAAGAAAAAAAGGGTTGCATTTGTTTGACTGGCCACTGAAGCAACGTTTGGACAGATATAGACAGGATAAAAACCGAAAACTACTGGGTCGCTAAGCTGAAAAGGGACCTATCTTCAGCAGGTTAATATAAAAAAACCGGTGCGGCGATCAAATCCGCAGCACCGGTCGGCTGGAAAAGCGGGTACAGATCAGAGCGACGCTCGAACCTTCTTTACCTCGGATGTTGAGACAGTGTCGGCTTCGTTTCCAAAACTATTCCGAATATAGGAAAGCACGTTCGCAATTTCCCCATCATCCAGGAAAGCGTGGGGAGGCATTGCGTTGCTATAAACGATGCCGTTCACTTCAAGCCCCACATTGGAGCCATTCAGGACAATCTTAATAAGCCGATCTTTGTCGCCGGTAACGTACTCTGCACCAGCCAGCGGTGGGTTGAGACTGGAAACGCCCTTGCCATTAGCCTGATGACACGTCATACAGTATTGCTCATAAACCGCTTTCCCTGCCATCATTCCTGCCGTTAGCACAGGAGTTTCGGTTGTTCCGGCGTCAAGCGTATCAGGCAGCGAGGTGGCACCTGATTCATTATCCCTGTTCTGCTGTCCCCCGCAGGACAGGAAAATGCCCGCCAAAAAAGACAGCAACAGACGCTTTACCAGCGTAGGATTATGCACCGCCTTCATAAATAATACGATAAATCGTTCCATTCACGTCATCTGATATGTATAACGAACCGTCTGGTCCCTGTGCTAATCCACACGGACGGTGTTTGGCATCGTCTGGGGCAACAACTTTTTCCACGCCGGCGAATCCGTCAGCAAATACTTCCCATTCACCGCTGGGTGAACCGTTTTCAAAAGGTATAAAAGCGACCATATAGCCCGCTTGCTCCTCCGGAGCCCTGTTCCACGACCCGTGAAACGCGACAAATGCTCCATTTTTATATTTCGCAGGAAACATATCGCCGGTATAGAACAGCAGATCATTGGGAGCCATGTGACCGGGGAAAGCAACCGTCGGCTCGATATAGTTTTCGGTACTTTCTTTCTTGCCGTCGCCACCATATTCGGGGGCGATCACGATTTTCTTTTGTAACTGATCATAAAACGTATACGGCCATCCTGCATTATCGCCTTTATTGAGCCGATACAAAGCTTCGGCCGGTAGTATTGCAGACGCTTTAGCATCGTATAATTCAGGATAAAAATCATACAGGTTGTCCCGGCCGTGCTGGGTTACGAATAGTGCATTTGCTTGTTCGTTCCAGGCGATTCCCATAACATTGCGCAGCCCTGTAGCATAACGTTCTCCGTCGCCATATGTTTGTTTGACGCGATCCGCCCGGAATTGCCAAATGCCGCCCGCCGAGTCGAGTATCGGACAGGGTTGCATACCGGGAGATCCTTTCGTCCGGTCCTGTACCTGGCAGGCGTTGGAATATGCCCCAATATTGATGTATATGTTTCCGGCATTGTCGAGCGTGAATGGCTTAGAATTGTGAGCGCGCCGGTCAATAAGGCCGGTGATAATGGTGTCAGGCGCATCGGGATTGGCGACATGGCCATTTTCATCCAACGTGTAACGAAAGACATCCGTGTTGGAAGAAGCATACAGGTAGTCTTTGGTGAGAAAAATACCAGTACCATTGTAGTCGCCAAATCCGATCTTTTTGTCGGTTTTACCGTCGCCATCGGTATCGGACAGCATGACAATGCCTTCGCCGTCTTCGATATTCCTGCGTTTAACAAATATATCGCCATTCGGGTTAACGACAAGGTGACGAGCTGCGCCCAGGCTATCCGCTACTACCAGAGCACCGAAACCGTCTGGCAGCGTTAGGCCGGCATTGTCTGCATCAGCAATGGGGCCGGTTCTCCCCGATTGGTTGCATGAGGCCAATACGAGCGCCGAAATGCAGAAAAGAAACCAGTTGGCTGGCCTGTTCACCATCCTGTCTTTTTTCGTTTGTTTTTTCATAGTTTGCAGTTTTCTATTGGTGAAGAATGATAAGATGCCTATAATCGCTACACAAATTTGCATTTTTTAGTAATCAATCCAATTTTCTCCGTCAATAAATTCGAAATAGGAGACAGATTTCAACACGATTGTTACGAACTCGTCCGGCGTTTTCGATGCTGGCATGCGCTACGGCTTACTCCATTTTCCGCCATATCTTTTCCATACCGATGGCTTTGTAATTTCCGTAGCAGTTGGCGGTGCGCATGGATTCCTTAGCACCGAGCGCTAAAAAGCCGAGACGCTCTAAACTACTGTCAAACAGATCAAACACGCGACGTTGCAAACTTTTGTCAAAATAAATCAACACATTCCGGCAGCAAATCAACTGAAATTGATTGAAAGATGTTTCGGCGACCAGATTATGAGTAGAAAAGACGATATTTTTACGTAGGTCATGTCTTATCAATGCCTTGTTGTTGCCTGCCGTGTAATAATCTGAAAAGTCTACCAGACCTCCCGCATCCAGGTAGTTTTGTGCATACTGCCTCATATATTGCATTGGAACAAGTCCGCTGGACGCCCGTTTTATTGCTGCTGGACTGATATCCGTAGCATAGATTACCGATTTGTGTAACAAATTAGCTTCCTTTAACAGGATGGCCATCGAATAGGCCTCTTCTCCCGTAGCGCACCCGGCGTGCCAAATGCGAATAAAAGGATAGGTTGAGAGGATCGGCAGCACCTCAAGCCTTAAGGTTCTAAAAAACGCAGGGTGTCTGAACATCTCCGTCACGTTGACGGTTACCTCTTCGATGAATCGACGGAAGTAACTGCTATCGCTTTTAATCCGATGTCGGAATTCCGAAAAACTTTGATAGCGGTCGAGTGAAAATAAACGCACAATCCTCCTCCTTAACGATGCTTGTGCATACTCGGTAAAATCGTATCCATATACGTCGAGGATGTCAATGAGCAGTTGCTCTAGCTCCGCATCGGTAATCGGCGACATTATATGGGAAGACACGGCATTATTTGACTGCATATTTTTTTAACACCCTTAGCAAGTCGTCCACATCAATCGGTTTAGAAATATAATAGTCAGCGCCTGCTTCCAAACATTTTTCCTGATCGCCCGGCATAGCCTGTGCCGTGACCGCGACAATTGGGAACTTATTGAGTTGCTGATCGGCTTTGATTATTCTTAGCATCTGATATCCGTCCATTTCGGGCATCATCATATCAAGTAAGACCAAGCGTATCCGGTTGTTGTTTTGTAACATGGCCAACCCTTCTCTGGCGTCAGTGGCTGACAGACAATAGTAGCCTTTGGTTTTTAAAACAAGGCTTAATGCAAAAATGTTTCGTGTGTCGTCATCAATAATAAGGATATAATCTTCCATGCTGAAATGTGTTAAGCCCTTTTATCGTACAGCCATACGCGCAATAAAGAAATGAGTTGATCCAAGTCAATTGGTTTAGAGATATAGTCGGAAGCGCCTGCCGCAATACACTTTTCCCGGTCACCGAGCATCGCTTTGGCGGTAACTGCAATCACTGGAAGCGAATTAAACTGGGCATGCTGTCTGATTTTTGCGGTGGTCTCATAACCATCAAGCTGCGGCATCATCATATCCATCAACACGATATCGGTTTCGGGATGCTGAGCCAGTTTTTCCAGAGCCTCTTCGCCATCAATCGCCGATATGACATGCATCCGGTGCTTTTCCAATGCTTTGGTAATGGAAAATACATTTCGGACGTCGTCATCAGCTACCAATACGGTCTTCCCATGGAGGATATCCTTAAGGGTCCGAAGCTTTTCGGTCTCAGTGCCTTGATCATTTTGCGTTTCTATCATATGCAGAAAAATCGCCACTTCATCGATAATTCGCTGATAGGAATGAGCGGTTTTGACCACAATAGAGTCTGCGTATTGTTTAATACGGGTCTCTTCGGCATGCGATAAGTTTTTGCCGGTGAAAACGATTATCGGTAAATCTTCCAACCCCGGATTTCGCTTCACCGTTTCCAGCGTATCGTAGGCGTTTCGGTCGGGTACACCCATGTCTAATATGACACAGTCTGCCTCATTGTCTTTTAGACTTTCGATGCTCTCGTCAATTGAGTGTTTGACGGTCGCTGAGATATGAAAAGTTTCGAGGAAATAGGCCAGAGCTTCCGCATGTTTGGCGTTTTCCTCCACAATCAGCACCTTCTTCGAATTTTTGGAAAGCGCATGCTCCAGCTTTTTAAACATTTCATGCATGTGCTCAACGGCCAAGGGTTTATTGAAGAAGTCCACGGCTCCCTGCATGCGGCTCTCCCGTTTTACCTCCAGTGAGGACATAACGTGCACCGGAATGTGCCGGGTTTGCGGGTTGGTTTTTAAGTCGTCCATCACTTCCCACCCGTCCTTGACGGGCAGTTGGATATCTAATAGGATCGCGCGGGGGCGGTAGCGCTGCGCTAATATGATAGCCTCGTCGCCCCGTACGGATACAATTCCTTTGTAATGCTGCTCCCGTGTGAACTTTAACAAGACCTTAGCAAAGGCGGTATCATCTTCGATGATAAGGATAACTTTATCATCAGGTTCCAGCAAATCTCGGTCATCCGGGACGGGCGGCGGTATGATGTCTACAACGTGTCTGGATGACGACTGCTTCGGCATAGCATCCCCCTCTTTTTCGCCAGTCGGCGCGGAGGGGAGAGCAGCCGGGGAACTGGGTTTGTTGATGGGCAGAATCAGTGTGAATGTACTGCCTTTATCCGGCTTACTGACTACGGTGATCTCACCGCCCAGCAACCGCGCCAGCTGCCGACTGATAGACAATCCAAGCCCGGTGCCGCCATATTTCCGTTTCGTCGACCCGTCTGCCTGCGTGAATGCTTCAAAAATTTGTCCCAATTTGTCGTCCTGAATACCAATTCCGGTATCGGCTATACTAAATTCCAGCCAGTTAGGGCCCTGTTCTGAAGCGGTTACCGACAATTCGACCTGCCCTTGCTCCGTAAATTTCATGGCATTGGAAAGAAGGTTTTTCAGAATCTGCTCCAATTTCATCTCGTCTACCTCGATGGAGGTGTCTGCATCCAGGGCGTTGTTAATCACGAAATCTAAATTCTTCTCCGTCGCCACAGGCAGAAATAAACTTTCCATGGTGTGGAGCACCTCGACGACCCTTACGCTGCGGTATTCCAGATCCATTTTCCCCGCCTCTATTTTCGACAAATCGAGTAGTTCATCGATCAGCCGCAGAAGCCCATTACCGGAATTATAGATTACGGACGCTGACTCTTTCTGGTCTTCTGTAAGATTGTTTTCGCTGTTTTCGGCCAGGTAACGGGAAAGCAGGAGAATGGAGTTTAATGGCGTGCGCAGTTCATGCGACATATTGGCCATAAACTCGGTTTTATACTGTGTGCTGAGTTCCAACTCCTTTGCTTTCTTCATGATTTCGGCGTTTCTTTCCCGAATCATGTGGTTTCTTTCCTCCAGTTCCAAATTGTTTTGTTGCAGTTCTTCCTGTTGTACGCGCAGTTCTTCCTCAGAGGCCTGAAGCTTCAGTGTATGTGCCTCCAATTCTGCATTGAGGTTTTCGAGCTCACTGTGCTGTGCCTGCAACTCTTCAGACTGAGCCTGCGTTTCTTCCAGTAACTCCTGAAGTTGTTTCCGGCTTTGGGCACCATGGATAGCCGTACCAATATTTTGAGATGCTACGTTCAAAAACTCGAGATCGCGTTCGCAGTAAGGTTTGAGCCGTGCTAATTCAATAACGCCAATTACGTTCCGGTCATGAAATATGGGAAACGCGATAACACCTCTGGGTCTGATCCTACCGGTCGCATGTGTGATGTCAAAGGATTTTTCCGGGACGTCGCCCAGCACTATTTCTTTTTTATTTACAACACATTGCCCCGCAATACCTTCTCCGAGCTGGATGAGGTGCGATCTCCCTTGTGGCAATGCGTAGCCGCATTGCAATCGGAGTACATCGCCTTCCAACAGATAGACGGCGCCAACTTTACTACCGGTATAATCCGCTAAAAAATTGACGATGTCATTGCAGATCTCTTCTACCTGCCTTTCACCAACCATTTTTTCATTGAGGGCCGCTACCCCACGTTGTAGCCACTCGTTATGCTGCAATTTTTCAAACGAGGAAGCAAGGGAATCTGCCATGCGGTTTAGCGCAACGGATAGGCTGCCGAGCGTATCTTTTTCGGCATCATTAATGCGGATAGCATAGTCGCCTGATGAGATTTGAGACGCGATTCCCTGTATCACTTCCAGGCGTTTCTGGATTTCCTGGTCCTTGGCTTCCAGCGCGACGTGCAACGCCCGTCGCTCTGAGATATCTTTAACAATCCGAATGTAAAAGACGACGGCAACGAGGATTGCACAAAATGCTGCAAGTACGATAACAATGGGTGTGAAAAAAGCAAACCGATCACGAGTTGCAGTCCGGGCCTGTAGCAGCGCATTTTCCTCCAGAATCATTTGATTGGCCAATGAACGGACCTCTTCCATATAAGCACGACCTACTTCAATGTCCCCTTCATGTACGACACCTTCCTGTCGTTTGAGTTCGATCATGATTTTCATGCGGCCGATCCGCCGCTCCAATGCCTTACGCAGGGTGTGCCCCATTTCTTGCTGCGCCGGATTGTCGCGCGTCAATTGAAGCACCTGCCGAAGGTTTCGGTCAGCCTCGTTTAACGCCGTCTCAAATGAGTCGAGGTGTACTGTATTATTGGTGATTAAGAAGCCGCGTTGGGCAGTTTCGGCTGCTTGAATGTCGGATAACGTCCGTTCGATGGTTCGGGTTACCTCGTTGGTATGCTGTACCGTTGCCGAGCTACTAAGTAGCCGGTCAATGCAGATATAAGATACAACGGAACTAATCACTAAAAACAATATAGACAGGCCAAAGCCTATTTTTAGGTTGGTATTCGTTGCGTTTTTCATTTAAATATGGTTAAGCTTTGTCGGCGTTATCTTGTCCGATTGGTAGTGTGAAGTAAAATGTGGAACCCTTGCCGGGCTCACTTCTGACTCCATATTTGCCTCCGTGGAATTTTATAATCTCGGCACAGATGTAGAGTCCCATTCCCAGACCCCGGTATTTGTTAGCCGATTCCTTTGTCCGATAAAATTTTTTAAACAGGCCGGGCTGTTCACGCGGATCGATGCCGATACCGGTATCCCTCACGCTGATCTCCAACTCATCCTCCGAAAGCACCTTTATTTCCAAATAAATTTTGTCACTATTCGGCGCGTATTTCGCTGCATTTAAAAGGTAATTTAATAATACCTGTTCGAGTCGCATGGCGTCTCCACTGATCAACACGTCTGCACCGCCACTCCGTACTACTTCCAAGTCGGGGTGGGTCTGTCTAAAGATGTCGACCGCATTGTCAACCAACTGGTCAACCTTGAACTCAGATACAATATAATCCAGCATGCCGGATTCCATTTTTGAGATATCGAGTAAAGCAGAAATCAGCTGATTGAGCTTATTGATCTGAACGTTCGCTTTCGTAATGCATTGGAGAGTTTTTTCGGTATGCCGTTGGTTCACGGCGATTTCCGCAAGCTGCATGTAAGCCTTCGCAGAGGTGAGGGGCGTCTTTAGTTCGTGGCTGGCGATGCCAATGAATTCGTCTTTGCGTTCCTCGATTTTTTTCCGCCGCTCCATTTCCTTACGCAGCTCCAGCTGTGTCCGCGCCAGTTCTTTAGCTTGTTCCTGCAACTTAATAAACATCCGGATTTTCAGGACCAGGATATCCGGGTCAAGCGGCTTCACAAGATAATCGTGACCACCAGAAGCATACCCCCTGGTGATAAAGTCTTTGCTGATATTTACAGCCGATAAGAAGATAATCGGAAGATCGTTTGTTTTGCTAATGCCTGACATTGCCTCCGCAACCTCGAAGCCATCCATCCCCGGCATTTGGACATCAAGCACCATCAGCTGGTAGTCGTTTTTTAGCACCTTCTTCAGAGCCTCTTCACCCGAAAGGGCGGTGTCAACTACCAATCCCTGCGATTCTAAGATTTTCTTAAGTGCGGTGATGTTTTCGATTTTATCGTCTACGATCAGTATCATAATTTAAAGTGATGCTAAAATAGTGCTTAAATGCGAAGAATCAAATTTAGCCGAAAGGAATGCGGAAAGTCGAGATAATAGAAACGTTTTTATATAAATCCAGGTAAGGGTGTCGGATGCTGGTGCGCCGAACCGTTGGAAGGGCCAAAAGACCGGCGTAGTGACAACTTATTTGACTAGTTTTGCAAAAAAAGATCAAATAAGTAAGGGGCATCGCCTTATCGATTGTCAGATAGTGACATGACAGTAGTGAGCGATCAATTACGGTATCCCGCGGCCGTAGCCGCCGCAGAGACGCATCTTATGGATGAACGACAATTTGAACAATTGTTCAAGCAATTTTACAACCCGTTATATGCGTATGCATATACCATTATAGATGACGATGCAGCCGCTGAAGAAGTGGTGCAAACCATCTTCCTTAAGCTTTGGGAAAAGCGGCAGCATCTCGACGTGCATACCTCCTGGAAGGCATATTTGTACAAGGCGGTTTTCCACGAATGTCTGAATGATAAAAAGCGAGTGCGTCTCCACCAAAAATTTATCGACACCCAGGGTTCCAACACTTCCGTGCAGGATGCCGAAAGCGACAAAGAGTTACGAATCCGGCTGCAAGCGGCGTTGCGGCAGCTTCCGGAGAAATGTCGTATGGTGTTTCAGTTAAGCCGTTTTGAGGAGCTAAAATATCAGGAAATTGCCGACCGGTTGAATATATCCATTAAAACCGTGGAAGCCCATATGGGGAAAGCGCTTAAAATTCTGCGTGTGGAGCTGGCCGACTTCCTGGCGTGCGGGTTCTTTTTACTCATTAATCTTTTTTGAACTATGAATGAGGAAATCTTGGTAAAGTATATGGTAGGCGAAAGTAATGCTGAAGAGCAGCAATCGGTAGAGCAATGGCTTGCCGAAGATCCGGCACACCGGCGGCATTACCAACAGTTTTTGGAAGTTTGGAAGCTAAGTCACCACGCGGCGGTGCCCGCCCCGCGGGACGAGCATGCAGCGTGGGAACGCTTTAAGGGACGCCTCGCTGAAAAGCGAAGGTCGGAAAAGCCGGTTCGCACTTTTGGCGGCCGCTGGATACGAATCGCCGCGACCATTTGCCTTTGCCTTTCAATTGGGGTAGCCGTTTACATCCTGCAAACCCCTGAGGGAAGCTTCGTCGGCAGAGACATCGCCGCGAATAGCTCCGTTTTGCGGGATACATTGGCAGATGGAACCGTTGTCACCTTAAATAAGGGTAGCTCGATTCACGTTGCACCAACTGCACTCAAAGGCAGACGCCGGGTAACTGTAGGGGCGGGCGAAGTGTTTTTCCACGTCGCGCGCAATGAAAATAAGCCATTCGAAGTCGCCGTCGGGGATGTGCGGGTCACCGTGTTGGGTACTTCATTCCATGTTAAGAGAGAGGGTCGTAAGATCGTCGTCATCGTCTCCACGGGCTTGGTACGCGTCCAATATGGCGAATTCTTCCGCGAACTGACTCCCGGACAGCGGGTCGTCATTGATCAGGACGATAGCACCTTTGCCTTGGATACCGTCGCCGGTCAGCTCTATCAGTATTATGTAAACGATCAGTTTGTATTGAAGAATACACCATTGAAAGAGGTGGTTGACGTGTTATCCGATGCTTACGGAGAGGCCATAAATATCGAGCGGCAGGAGGTAGGCGAGCTAACGCTGACCGCTACATTCGAGCGCGATTCCTTGGAAGACATCTTGGAAGTAATTGCCGAAACCCTTGACGTGACGGTAATAAAAGAAAAAAATACATGGGTTATCAAATAACGAAATGCGGATGAAAGAAAGAAAGTTTACTTTTCTTTTTCTCATTTGCCTGGTATTGGCCGTGATACCAGGACTTGCGGTTGGCCAACAACACTTGCAGGCCCCGATTTATTTTGGGGAAGTGAGCAGACAGCCGATCAGTACGATTCTGGACCAACTGGGTGCGCAGAAACAATTCAACTTTTCGTACGGGAACGATCAGGTACCAGCAGACAGCTTGGTATCGTTACCGGCGTTTGAGGGCTCGTTGTATGATTTCTTGGTGCGGCTACTTGGCCACGATTTTGATTTTAAGGAGCTGTCTGACTATGTAGTTATCCGATATGCACCAAACCGGCTGAACCCCGCGCTCGAAATTGGCGCGGCGTCCAGCCAAGAGCTCACCATACGTGGCCGCGTCACCGATGCCAACACCGAAATGGGAGTGGCCAATGCCAGCATATACGACCAACACTCTTTCGCATCGGCGCTTTCGGATAAGCAGGGCAACTTTACGCTTGAAATCAAAAAGCCCGACCAAACGGTGTGGGTAGGCATCAGCAAAGAAAATTACAGGGATACCACCCTTGTCGTATTGATGCCCGTTGAAGTCCGAAACAGAAACAAGTCGTTCATTTACCGGTATTATCCCGGCTACGATGGTGGCATACCTCTCGGACAAACGTGGTTCGGGCGTTTTTTTACCACTTCAAGGCAACGTATTCAGCAACTCAATATCGGAGGATTTTTCGCCGAGCGCCCGTATCAGCTGTCGTTGCTGCCTGGCATAGGTACCCATGGAGCTGCCAACGGCCGGGTGGTCAATGACGTGTCACTAAACATTATCGGTGGACATGCCGGCGGGGTGGACGGCGTCGAGCTTTCGGGTGTCTTTGCCGTCAATGAAGTCGATGTTTCACATATTCAGGCCGCGGGAGGCTTTAATTTGGTGGGCGGGGATGTGTATGGCCTGCAGCTGGCGGGCGCCGTCAACCATTCGGTTGGTACGGTATCCGGATTACAGGTTGCCGGCTTATACAACGCGGCGCGAAGGGGCGTCAATGGCATGCAGATAGCTGGCTTGGTGAATCGTGCCGGTAAGGTCAATGGCGTACAACTAGCCGGTCTGGTCAATATAGCTGACAGCAGCGATTATCCACTCGGGCTGATCAACCTGATAAGGAATGGGCAGCGTAGTATCGCTGTAGAAGGCGATACCCAGGGCCGCTTATCGGTTGGCTTTCGGTCCGGTGGCCGCGTAATGTACGGTATTGTTGGGATGGGGTATGGCGTCGTGCCCCAAGAATTCCGTTACCTTTTTCGGGCGGGTATCGGGGCGCACCTGGTCACTGATCGATTTTTTGGGCTAGCTGTTGAACTCTCCAGTAAATCCGTCACGGATTTTAGAAATTCGCAATCCCAGGCAGATATTTCAATACTGCCTCAGCTGACGCTTATCGATGGCGTTAGCCTGCATGCGGGCCCAGTTGTTGGCTTAATTACGGCCGACAAACAGCCTGTCACGGGTACGCCGATTTGGGTGTTTCGGCGCTTCAATGACGAAAGGGCTATGTGGTTTGCAGACGTTTCGCTTGGCATACGCTATGTTTGGTGATTTCACGCGTCGATCTTTTATTTTTTTTAAAATCGGGTAAGGGTAAGACGCGTCACAGTTGTCTTCGATCAAACAAAAATTAAAAAGCAGTTTATCATGAAAACAACAACACACCTGACGATTTTACTCGGTACATTAACCCTTCTTTTTACCGCTTGCGATAAAACCCGCGTGGTCGGCGAAGACGATCTTCCAAAAGAAGCCCGTCTATATGTAACGCAGCATTTCCCGTCGTATGAGGTGCTTCAGGTAGTAAAGGAACGAGACGACCTGAAGACAAGCTACGAGGTTCACCTGAGCGAGGGCTATCAACTGGAATTTAGCAAAAAGGGTGGTATCCGGTCAGTCGAAGGGATCAATCAGCTGCCCGACAGTGTAATACCCGTTGCGGTTTTGGAATACGTTGGTACGAACTATCCCGACAACGTTATCATAGACTGGGAACTTGACGACCGTGAGCAGGAAGTAAAGCTCAACAACGGTTTAGAGCTGAAATTTGATAAAAACGGCCGATTCCTGAGGATCGACTAACGCTAGGCACCTCGCACAGAAAAATTGCCTCTCCGCCAAGGTTGTGGCGCGGGTTTTGCACAGGAGAAAAAAACAGCTATGATGTTTAACCTCCCATACGTTATAACCCTCGCAACAGCCTTGGCCTTTGTTTTTGGATGCCAGTCGAGGGCCGACCGAAACCAGTCACAAACCGGCGACCAGTACATGGCGGTAGGTGCGACGCCGCAAACGGCAGCCGACTCCCTTGTCGCCGTGTTGAACATGGACAGCATCGTCACCCTTGCCGACGGCCTACCCCTCCGGTTCACGGTCGTCAACCCCACTCGTGATACATTGCGATTCACCGAATACCACACGCCGTTCGAAGGGTTCATGAATAATTTTTTGACCATTACTCATCGCGACGGCCATGACGTTCCCTATATCGGCGTCATGACAAGGCGTGTGATGCCGCCTGTGGAAGCCAGCTTCCATGCTGTAGCGCCTGGCGACAGTGTGAGTGTGGAGATTGATTTGGTCCGGGGTTACCGGTTTGAAAAGCCCGGTAGTTATACGATAACCTACACCGGAGGCAGCGTCAGCGGAATCGCGGGTAAAGAAACGATTTCTGTGATAGTAGAGCAATAATACTGAACCGTGTCGCGTTTAAACCAAGTGCGGCTTGGATAGATAGGTCACGTTATACTATTGAACATGCGTCGTAGAGAACAAAGAATCGTCGCTAAGAGCCTACTGCCGCAGAAGTCGCAACCTCGGCGCCGTCGCCGCTGGATGTGGCCATTAGTGACGGCATTCATTAAGGTCAGCCATTGGGAGTATTGGCCGGTGTACGTTTTTTATGCCCCAGTGGTGCCCTATTGGCTTTGGCTCAGCCTAAAGGCACGTACCTTGTTTTTCTTTAGCGCAGCTAATCCATTATTACCTAATTCCGGTTTTACCCTTGCTAAAAAGACGGAAATCTACAAATTGATACCGGAGAAATACTACCCCAAAACTAAGTTATGCCACGTCGGAGCTGCAATCAGCACATTGATGGAATCACTTGAAGAAGGCGGCTTCCGCTTTCCCCTGATCGCCAAACCTAACATCGGCGATCGCGGGGTACAGGTAAAGTTGTTACAGAACGCTACAGAATTAGTCGCATATCACAACCGGAGTAGGGTTGATTTTCTCATACAGGAATTTGTTGATTACGAATACGAAGCGGGCATTTTTTACTTCCGGATTCCCGGCGAGCAGCGCGGCCATATCTCAGGCATTGTCAGTAAAGCGTATCTTGCCGTAACCGGAGACGGCCGATCCACGATTGAACAACTATTAATGGCGGAAGACCGCTATTTTATCCGACTACCGCTGCTTCGCACCGCGTACAACACGCTATTAGACGACGTATTGCCCAAAGGGGCACGGTATGTGCTTCCTTACGGCAGTCATTGCCGGGGGGCTAAGTTTACGGACGTCAGTCACCGGATCGATGATGCGCTGATCGATACAGTGGATGAAATATGCCAGCAAATACCGGGATTCCATTATGGACGGATGGATATCAAATTCCGTAGCTGGGAAGACCTTCGTGCCGGCAAAAATTTTTCCGTCATCGAACTCAACGGTGCAGCGAGCGAGCCTGCCCACATCTACGATCCATCTCATTCCGTATTCTTTGCCTGGAAAGAAGTGTGCAGGCATTGGCGGCTGCTCTACACCATCAGTAAAGCCAATTCGGTTGACCGGGGGCTTAAATTGATGAGCATTCCGGATGGTGTAAACATGATGCGTCACCATTTTAGCAATCTCAGGCTAATGAAGTAGTCAGTCCAGCTGGTATTCCATATGCTCGCAGACGATATCCTCTTTTCGCAGCAGGGCTTCAACGCGTGTGGGTTGCAAATTTGATGCTACGATTCTCAAAATCCGGTCGCAATCTTCCAGATCAAAATTCCAGTGCTTGATCTGGGTAATGGATCGAAGGATAGCTTCTACTTTTTCGATGTGCTCCCTGGCATTAACGTTGGTCCTGAATATCAAAATTTGATCCATGATATGCTATTTTTCGTGATTTTCATTGTCGTTGAGGTCTTGCTTTGTAACCTCTGGGTCGTTCCAACTACACCATTTTGCGCGCAGGTGTGCTTTCATTCCTTCGCGTTCTTCCTCGCTGAGGCGGGCAAACCGCCGAAACCTTGCTTTCTTGCCCCAGGGCGGGCCATCACCTTTCGGGCTACCCTTACCGAAACCGAAAAGTATCTTGCACAAAAAGAATAGCGCCATGGACTGCCACAAGTTAATGGGGCGTACCGATAATAGTTCAGGCAGCGCGTAATTCCACAGCGCCATCACCAGAAAACTTACCAGGAAAAGACATCCGATTGCCAATACGGGGATGGCGACAAACCGGATCCTGCTTCTAAATATTTTTTTCATTATACTGTATTTTAATTAGTCCTTCAATTCATCATAATAGATCTTCATGCGTTTTCGCAAATGTAGTACAGCGTACCGCTTGCGCATAACCAGCTTGCTAACCGGCTCTCCCGTTAATGCAGCGATTTCTGCGAAAGGTATATCGTCTAACTCATGCCATATAAATACATCACGTTGTTCTACAGGCAATTCATCCAGTGCGCGGTAAAGTTGTTGCCAAATTATGCGTTCCCGATACTCCAGTTCCGGATTATCGTCTCCCGCGAATGCCTGCTCCATTTCAGCTGATTCCTGTTCGTCGTTTAACCGGCTATGCCAGTTATACTCTTTCTTTTTCCGGTGTTTATCGATAATTCTATTTTGGGCTACCCGGTAGAGCCAGGCGCCAAGCTGTTCCACGGGCTGCGAATTGATGATTGAGCTAAGCTGAAACCAAACGTCCTGAAGTACATCCTCAGCATCCGCGTCACTGCCTACGCGCTTGCGGATAAACCCAAGCAACCCTTTTCCATACGAGGCAACAGCCGTTACAACTTTTCGCTGCTTTTCTTCAGCTGTGCGGTATGTTTGTGACACGGTTTCCATTTAATGCTTATCCGTATAGACGAACGATTTGCGAAAACATTTCAAAAAAAATCATTTTTTTTCGCCGGTTTGCTTTACTACGACAGGTCTGCGGCACCAACCTGCGGGCAGATTTGTCTTGTTCTCTATGTAAAACGATTGGACGGATCACGTTCGTCAAACGTCTGACAGTGCTTTGATATGCAACCCAACTGTTTGCAACCATGGACCGCACTGGCTCTGCCAAAAGTCGATAAAAACGTGGAGTCACCGTGGAGTCACCGCGGAATTATGGTGGATTCACATGGCGCCAAGCTAAAGCTGGTCTCGAATGACTCTCCGGCTTCAACACAGCGACAAACGCCGATTAATCGTGTTAGAAAATTTTGGTTAAGTTTGCACATACACCCGTATAACCATGACGACATCGAAATTCCGAGAGTACGCTTTGGCACTGCCGGGGACAATCGAACAGTCCCACTTCGACCGGCTGGCGTTTAAGGTGAAAAATAAACGCATATTTGCGACGCTACATAAATCGGATGGATCGGTGAACGTCCGATTACCGCTGGTTGACCAAGATGTTTTCTCGAAGTTTGGAAACGGTGCCGTCTATCCGGTGCCCAATAAGTGGGGACATCAAGGCTGGACGACATTTGAATTGGGCAGCGTTTCGGATGAATTGCTCCTTGACGCACTGGAAACCGCGTATAATGATGTCTTTCGGAGCGGGCGCGAAAAATGAAACGTGGATCAAAGCAAACGCTGCTCCCGATTTGCCCTAAACCAGTAGCAGCATTTGCCTATTATCGATCGTTCTAGTTGGTTGCCATGGCCGACAACTTGGTATTGACGATGACGGCTCGTACATAGTTACTGCGACGGCCAGATGGTGCGATCACCGTGGCTTTAAACACCCGTTCCTCGCCTTCCGGTACGGTCACCTTCACAGGTTCGGTATACTCCAAATCGGTATCCGACGGATCGTAGTCGTCGATGGTATAATAAATCTTTCCGCCTGCTACGGAAGGCAGTAAATCGCGAAATGTGTATTCTGAACTGTAAATAAGGGTGTCGCGCAGTCCAATTACTTCGGGCACACGGTATACGGTTTCGGTCTGGTCTAACTTCGCTAAATGGGCAGGCACGCGGACTGACGAGAAGTTTTCCCAGTCCTTTTGTTCCGGCCTTGTCCACGCGATTTCTGAAAGTGCATAGAGCCGTGGGAAGAGCATAAATTCTACCTTCTTGGGAGTTTCGATATATTCTGTCCATAAGTTGGCCTGCACACCGATGATGTATTGCTGCTCCGCTTCCGACAACGAACTGGGGGAAGGATCTGAGGAATACACTTTTTGAAGGGTCGACAGGCCGCCGATGCTCAGCGGCTCTCGATTTACGTCTGGCCCCTGCTTATGGTCGAAGTAGAGGCCGTAGCTGTTGGCCGTCATGATGACATCGTGGCCCTGCTTGGCTGCGGCTATACCGCCCGCCTCTCCGCGCCAGCTCATCACTGTTGCATTCGGCGCCAATCCCCCTTCGAGGATTTCATCCCAGCCGATAATCCGGCGACCCTTATTGTTTAAATACTTTTCGATGCGCTGGACGAAGTAACTCTGTAGTTCATGTTCGTCTTTTAAGCCTTCCGTTTGTATTCGCTTCTGGCAATAGGAGCACTTCTCCCAACGGTCTTTCGGACATTCGTCGCCGCCAATGTGAATGTACTCGCTTGGAAAGAGCGTGATCACTTCGTCGAGTACGTCTTCGAGAAACGTAAAGGTTTCTTCTTTGCCGGCGCAGAAGACGTCTTCGAATACGCCCCAGTGCTGGGCTACGTGATAGGGTCCCGGATTTTCACCGCAGCCTAAGTGCGGATATGCGGTCAGGGCTGCCTGCGCGTGGCCCGGCATCTCGATCTCAGGTATCACATTGATGTAGCGCGCTGCCGCGTAGGCCACGATTTCCTTGACTTCTTCCTGGGTATAAAAGCCGCCATATCTGATGCCATCATATAAACCCGGCTGACGGAGATGGCCGATCAACGTCTGTTCTCGGAATGCGCCGATCTCGGCGAGCTTGGGATATTTTTTGATCTCAATGCGCCATCCCTGATCATCAGTGAGGTGCCAGTGGAAGGTGTTGAACTTGTACGAAGCGATAAAATCAATGTATTTTTTGATGAACGATACAGGGAACATGTGGCGGCCTACATCCAGATGCATACCCCGGTAGGGGTAGCGCGGCTCATCCTTAATGTTGACAGCAGGAATGACCTGCACTGTCGCTCCGGGTTTAGGAAGGAGTTGTATAAGCGTTTGCATGGCATAAAAAAGCCCTGCATCTTTTCCACGTAAGTCGATGCGGTCCGGCGAAACGACCAGCTCGTACGCTTCCGGGCCGGTAATACTCTCGTCGCCTTCTGAAGAAAAATAAATAACGCTGTTTCCGCTAGGCTTCGATTCCACGGAGATGTCTAAATTCAGTGCTTGTCGTAGATAGTCGCGGAAAAATTCTGCAATTTTTCTGCTAGACTCGCTATTGTATGCTATACGGGTCGAGGGTTTCAGGTCGAATCTTCCGTCATTTGCCTGCAGGGATGCAGGTTTGGGAATAAGGGTAAAGATGAAATGGTCTTCCTGGGCTGCCACGACGGACACGAAGCACCATCCCACCAGCAGTAAAAACATCTTTTTCATATTCGTTATGTTCTAAGTTGGTAAGCTCCAAAGATATAAATGTTGAATTAAAGCGCAACTTCCGCTTAGGATATTTGGAATTATACCCAATATTGCCTTTCTTAGCGTGTACGCTCACGAAAATCGTTGCCGGCGTCATACTAATCATTAATGGCCCCCCGTGCCGTAAACCTTAATGCTAAATGATAGAAAAAAATCAGAGTAGAAGAACATTTATCAGATCGGCAGCTGCCGCCGGGTTGGGACTTTCGATCGGTAGTCTAAAATCGTTTGGTGGTGAGGAAAAGCCCGGTAAACGAGTCGGTATCATTGGCTTGGATACCTCGCATAGCATTGCTTTTGCAAAAGCGCTGAACGCCTCCGAGGCCGACCCCCAACTCGGTGGGTATAAGGTGACGGCTGCCTACCCTTACGGTAGCACGACCATTGAAAGTAGCTTTTCACGTATTCCTGGTTACGTTGATGACATTAAAAAACTTGGGGTAGAAATTGTGGATACGCTGGCTGCGCTGTTGGAACGTGTGGACGTGGTACTGCTCGAAACCAATGATGGACGTTTGCATCGTGAGCAGGCCCTGGAAGTGTTTAAAGCTGGTAAGCGTGTGTTTATCGACAAACCAATCGCCGCCTCGCTGGCTGATGCACGGGCTATATTTAGCGCTGCAGAGGCCCATCGGGTGCCGGTGTTTTCAACGTCTTCACTACGGTACGCAGACCACATCGCCGAGCTTAAAGCGGGCAGCATGGTTGGCCGCGTTACCGGCGTAGACACATATAGTCCGGCGCCTATCGAGCCTACGCACCCCGATCTGCTTTGGTATGGGATTCACGGCATCGAGATGTTGTTTGCCATCCTGGGTACCGGCTGCGAACGCGTGACGCGAATATACAACGAAGGCACGGATATCGTCGTTGGTACATGGTCAGATGGTCGGGTAGGGACGTTCAGGGGAATTCGAGCGGGGAAGAGTGGATATGGTGGAACGGCATTTGGCGAGAACGGACAAGCAGCAATTGGCGGGTACAACGGCTATACTCCATTGCTTTACCATATTATTCAATTCTTTGAAACCGGCGTTCCACCGGTGGATCCACAGGAAACCCTCGAACTCATCGCGTTCATCGAAGCGGCTGATAAAAGTAGAAGAGGAGGCGGTCAGTCGGTCTTCCTGGAGCGGAGCTAACTCATTTAGTTCACTTTAGTATTTTAAAAAGGAGCGCAAAATGACGTATAATACCAGTAGGGTCACAAGGAGAGCCTTTCTTAAAGCTGGTACAATCGGCTTGGCAGGTGCGGCTGTGGGCCTGCCCTCGGGGGGGAGTGCCCGGGCGCATGAGACAATCAAGGTGGGAATCATCGGTATGGGAAACCGTGGAAGTGGCCTTGCGAATATCCTCCGGTCGCTCCCAGGCATGGAACTGGCGGCGTGTTGCGATATATTGGACTTGCAACTCCAGCTATCGGCTTCGGTACCTGATAAAGTGACCCGTTACACAAATTATCGGGCTCTTTTGGAAAATCGAGCTATCGGAAGTGTAATCATCGCCCTACCGGAACATCTCCATTTTTCGGTAGCTGCTGACGCCTTGCGTGGCGGAAAGCACGTATACTTGGAAAAGACAATGACACATACCATGGAGGAGGCCGATCAATTGGTCGAGATCGCAGCCCAGCACCCCGACCAGGTATTACAGATCGGTCATCAATACCGGTATTTTATGCTTTACCATAAAGTGTACGAGGCGATCCAAAAGGGATGGATTGGTGACGTGCTACAGTACGAGTGCCAGTATCATCGCAATTCGGATTGGCGGCGACCCGTGCCCGACGGGGCTTCAGAGCAGCAGATAAACTGGCGCATGTATAAAGCCTATTCCGGAGGGTTGATGACGGAATTATGCGCGCATCAAGTCGACATCCTGAATTGGTTTGCCGGAGGGCCTCCCCTGCGGGTGACAGCGGTTGGCGGCATTGATTACTGGAAAGATGGGCGGGAGACGTATGACAATATCCGCGCGATCTATGAATATCCGGGAGGCATCAAAGCAAATGTCAGCTCGATATTGACCAATGGCTATAAAGGCTACTCCATCCGGGTTTTGGGAACGACGGGCACCATTGAGATTCAGCGGACGGGGGCACTCATCTATCCCGAAAATACCAAAAGGCAGCTCACCACGGTTGACGGGGTAACGGGCGCGACCAGCGAGTCTTGGGGACAGGGAAAGCCTGTGCCATTGTCGTTCGAAAGCCAGGACGGCCAGGAGCGGGATCCCACGGCCTATGCGTTGCTTGATTTTGTCGACTGTATCCGGACCGGTAAGAAACCCTTTTCCAACGTAATAACGGGCTGTGAGTCGGCAAAGGCGGTTATGCTTGCAAACCGTTCGGCTGATACCCAAACTGTTCAGCAATGGCACTGAAACCGGATACCACGAGCGAAGGACGGCAATGGCCGATTAAGCGCTGGATTGCCACTATCGGCCCCGGCATTGTAACGGCGGCGATAGTATTCGGACCGAGTAAGATTACCATTACGTCGAAAATGGGTGCGCTATACGGCTATGATCTCTTATGGGTCGTGGTGTTGGCCATCTTCTTTATGATAATTTTTACGTCCATGGGTTCGCGCATAGGTCTGGCCACGCAGCAGACCCTGCTGCAGACTATACGCGGTCAATACGGGCGGTGGGTGTCAGCCTTCGTAGGTATCGGCGTCTTTCTGGTAGCTACTTCGTTTCAAGCGGGTAACGCCATCGGTGTGGGTATCTCCGTTGGTGAGGCGACAGGCACTTCGCCTACACCATGGATTCTATTGGTTAACGGCATTGGAATTATTTTACTGTTCTTCCGTAATTTTTACCGGATCCTGGAACGGCTCATGATCGCCATTGTAGGGGTGATGCTATTTTCGTTCCTGACCACCATGTTTTTGGCAAAACCCGAAGTGCCGAGGTTGTTTTCCGGCTTTCTGCCGTCATTACCGGCGGGCGCGTCGGCTTTGATTATTGCTTTTTTCGCATCGTGCTTTTCGGTAGTGGGTGCTTTTTATCAAAGCTATTTGGTACAGGAACGGAAAAAAGCCGGTGGTGCGGCGCAGGCTGGAAACAATGGGATAACCGGCATCGTAATTCTCGGCGTGATGAGTGCGGTCGTGATGGTTTGTGCAGCTGCTGTGCTACATGCGCGGGGCATCGCGGTAAACAGCGCGTCCGACATGGCTGTGGCATTGGAGCCACTCTTTGGAAGCTATTCGTCGCAGCTGTTTCTGTTGGGCTTATTCGGCGCGTCGTTTTCATCGTTGATCGGTAACGCAACGGTTGGCGGGTCATTGCTCGCCGACGGATTCGGCTACGGGAGTCGGTTGGAAGCTTCGCGGGTCAGAATCTCTATTGCCGTTGTTATGATCGCCGGTAGCTGTATAGCAATTGGATTTGAACGGCCACCGCTGGAGATTATTGTCTTTGCTCAAAGCGTAACCATTTTTCTCGTGCCATTTATTGGGATCGTACTATTTCTTATTTCCAGTGACACCACCCTTATGGGGGGTTACGTCAACATGCCGGTGGTCCGGTATTGTGGCATCGTAGGATTACTGATCCTCATGTTGTTAGCCGGTTATAACTTTAACGCCCTGTTTTTAGCTTAAGAATTAAATTTATTATGCACAACCTGACACAACTCGAAGAACGAATGCTGACCCCTACTGCGGCCCTGGTAGAAGATATCAGTCGCATAAGGGGAGACATTGTATTGCTCGGTGTTGGAGGAAAAATGGGCCCCTCTATGGCGCGGTTGGCTCGCCGCGCGGTGGACAAGGCGGGTACGGGGCAACGGATAATCGGCGTGTCGCGTTTTTCGGACGCAAAGGCACGGGCGTCCCTTGAGGCCTCCGGTGTAGAAACCGTGGCGGCCGACCTGCTTAATGAACGTGAGCTGGCAGCATTACCGGATGCACCCAATGTGATCTACCTGGCCGGCCAGAAGTTTGGTACCAGCGGCCGGGAGGCGTTTACGTGGGCGATGAACGCGTACCTGCCCGGGCGGGTGGCCGAGCGATACCGCAACTCACGAATTGTGGCCTTCTCCACAGGAAACGTTTATCCTTTTTCTTCTGTATCGATGGGTGGCTTTTCGGAGGAACAATCCCCGGACCCCAAGGGAGAGTATGGCCAGTCCTGTCTCGGACGTGAACGCATTTTTCAATATTTCGCTGAAAAATACAACATTCCTGTATTGATATACCGGCTGAATTACGCGATCGACTTTCGCTATGGCGTGCTACTGGAAATCGCCAAATCCGTCAAGGACGGTGTGCCTATAGACTTGTCTACTGGACATGTCAACGTTATTTGGCAAGGCGATGCGAATGAAATCGCCCTCCGGGCGCTTTTGCACTGCAGTACACCGGCAAAGCTGCTGAATGTAACGGGGCCGGAAACGGTGTCGGTACGTTGGCTCGCGCACCAGTTTGGTGAACTGTTCGGGCAGGAGCCGACATTTTTGAATACCGAACAACCTACGGCGCTGCTGAGTAATGCTGCTGAAGCCCATCGGCTTTTTGGGTATCCAAAGGTGACGCTCAAAACGATGATACAATGGACGGCGGATTGGCTGCTTCAAGGCGGCGAAATGATAGATAAGCCAACCCATTTTCAGGAGCGAAACGGGGAATTTTAGAACAGTAGAAGATGCTATCGAAGAAAAAATACGAATTATTACGCAGTGGAACAGTCATACCCGCACATCCTCTGGCGCTCACTGCCGACCGAAAATTGGACGAAGAGCGGCAACGTTTGCTAACGCGATATTACATTGCCGCCGGAGCCGGCGGTGTGGCAGTTGGGGTACACAGTACACAATTCGCCATACGTGACCCGAAAATCAATTTGTACGAACGGGTGCTGCAACTGGCGGCCGACGAAATTGACAATCGCGGCGCGGGTAACAGTGTCCTAAAGGTGGCCGGTATTTGTGGCGCAACGAGGCAGGCAATTGAAGAAGCGGAAATCGCTCGCAGGCATGGGTATGACATGGGGCTGTTGAGTATGGGCGGGCTGCCTGATTGGACTGAAGATAAATTGTTGGAGCGGACGGTTGCCGTTGCGGAGGTTATTCCCGTTTTTGGATTTTACCTGCAGCCGAGTGTAGGAGGTAGAATATTTTCATATGACTTTTGGACTCGGTTCATTGCGATACCCAATGTTTTGGCGATCAAGGTGGCGGCGTTTAACCGCTATCAGACGCTGGACGTCATGCGCGCAGCATGTATGGACGAATCAGGCAAGGAGACGGCGTTGTATACCGGAAATGACGACAATATCGTCGCCGACCTGCTTACTGATTTCAGTTTTGAGGTTAACGGCCGAACGGTGACTAAACATTTTGTGGGTGGACTGCTCGGGCAATGGGCGGTTGGTACACATCGTGCCGTACAGCTACTTCGGACGGTCAAATCTTGTCGACAATCGGGGTTTGAAGGAATGACCAAATTGCTGGAAATGGGGGTGCACCTCACCGATGTTAATGCGGCAATTTTTGACCCCGTGAATCATTTTCACGGCTGTATCCCCGGTATTCATGAGGTGTTGCGAAGGCAGGGAATCTTAGAAGGAATTTGGTGTCTGGATCCGGATGAACGCCTTTCGGCTGGGCAGTCAAACGAAATTGACCGGATTTTTGGGCTTTACGCCGACTTACTCGATCGGGATTTTGTATCGGCGTTTCTTCAGCAGGAAAAATTTAAAATAGATGCTAGCAAATAAGGTTAGGTCAATTGACGTTGTGCGGCGCGGGCTACTGCCGGTGCTGTTCGCTGTCTTTTGCGCCTGCTGCGGGGAAGGCCGGTGGAGTAAGCCAGAGGCTTATTTTACATTCGGTACCTCCACATTGGCCATGCACACGGCGGTAGACAGCCTGGATGTGGTATGGGAGATCAGCAACGGACCCGATGAACAAATTTGGTATGCGGAACAATCTGGAACGATTACCAGGTATGATCCCGAGACCGGGGCAAAGCGGGAATTACTGCATATAAGCGATGTGTACCGGGAGCGAACTGGCGGATTGCTGGGGATGACGGTGCATCCCGATATGGCGCGGCACCCTTACGTGTTCATCGCGTATGTCGCAAAGAAAACAGCCGCGGAAGCGGAGCCCGTGTCTCGCATCGTCCGGTACACCTACGCCGACGACACGTTGCGATCTCCGTTAGTTATGCTTGAATACGCTGCGTGGAGTGGTCACTTCGGCGCCAGGCTCGCCATCGCACCGGATGGCAGGTTGATGATTGCAACCGGTGATGGCGGGCAGTTCGATAATGCGCAGAATCTCGACGTACCTCACGGTAAAATTTTGCGTTATAACATAGATGGCACCATACCTCTTGATAACCCCATCGCCGGCAGCGCAGTATGGGCCTGGGGCCTGCGCAATCCGCAGGGTTTGGCGTTTGCGACGGACGGACAGCTGTACCACGCCGAGCACGGCGATGCGATAGCCGATGAAGTAAACCGTGTGGTTAAGGGAAAAAATTACGGATGGCCACAGGTAGAAGGGACCATAGATACCGACATGGAGGCCGCGTTTGCACGCGATTCTGTAATTCAGGAGCCGCTGTACGCCTGGACGCCGACCATTGCACCAGCTGGAGTGGCTTTTTACGCTTCGGAGGCTATTCCGGAGTTCTACAACAGCTTGTTGCTGACGACGCTTAAAGGCAACGCACTTCACGTGCTGAGGTTGGCTGACTCGGGAGACAAAATCGAGTCCGACAGCGTTCTGTTTCAGCGGCTTTTTGGGCGGTTGCGGTCTGTTTGCGTCACACCCGAAGGCCACATTTATGTTGGTACCAGCAACCGCGACTGGAATCCAAATGGGTTCGCCGGGGTACGCGATGACCGGATTATCCGGCTGTCGCCGGTTGACCGACGTGATCTTAAAGGGATAATTCCCCGCCCAGCTGCTCTGCCCAGACAGCGCGATGTGGCGAGCCGCGGGGCTATGTTATATACGGATTATTGTGCTTCCTGTCACCAGGAGAGCGGCAGGGGTGTTGAGGGGATGGTTCCTTCGCTATACCGGGCAACGCCCGTTGCAGTTGCAGACGGGGACTCATTGATCAGTCTGGCACTGACGGGAAGAGGGGAAATGCCCGCATTCGACTTCCTGTCGGATGATGATTTGGCTGTTGTCCTCTCATACGTACGAAAACGCTTTGGCCCCCAGGCGAGCCAGGTCTCAACGGCAGAAATCGGCAAACATCGGAAGTAAAATAGGATAGGACAACGATCACGTTGTTATTTTAAAAGCATAAACGATACCGGACATGAAAAAACAAACCAACACACGGAGAGACTTCATTAAACAGACAGCTTTGGGTACAGCAGCCTTATCTTTTGGCGGAATATCTTCAGGATTTACCTCTAAAAGCTATGCCCGTATTATGGGTGCCAACGAGCGCATCCGGGTAGCTGTGATGGGCGTCAATGCACGTGGCCTGGCGCTTTCAAAAAACTTTTCTTCGCAGGCGAACTGCGAAATAACCCACATATGTGACGTGGACACCCGGGCCGCGGCGAAGTGCATAGCCGAAGTGGAAAAAAATCAACGGAGACGTCCAATAGCTGAGCCTGATATTCGCAAGCTACTGTCATTCAGTGACTTTGATGCTTTGGTGGTGGCAGCGCCGGACCATTGGCATGCGCCGGCAGCGATTTTAGCCTCGCAGGCAGGGAAACACGTATACCTGGAAAAACCCTGTAGCCATAATCCCAATGAGGGGGAGCTGCTGGTGGCCGTGCAAAAAAAGTATGGCAACGTCATCCAAATGGGCAACCAACGACGCTCTTGGCCGAATGTAATCGAGGCGATACAGGCACTTCATGGGGGAGTGATCGGCAAAACTTATTATGCAAAGACGTGGTACACGAATAACCGCGGGCCTATAGGAACCGGCAGGCCTGCGCCGGTCCCGGAATGGCTGGATTATGAATTGTGGCAGGGACCAGCGCCGCGACGGCCATACAAAGACAACCTCATTCATTACAATTGGCATTGGTTTTGGCATTGGGGTACCGGGGAGGCGCTTAATAATGGTACGCACATGGTCGATCTGGCGCGGTGGGGCCTCGGAGTCGATTACCCGACCAGGGTGACGTCGTCAGGTGGGCGTTACCGGTATCACGACGATTGGGAGGCGCCGGATACGCAGGTTATCGAGCTTGATTTTGGCGGCCGGGGACTGATATCCTGGGAAGGCCGTAGCTGCAATGGACGGACGATAGAAGGCTCGAGTGTGGGGGTCATCTTTTATGGCGAAAACGGTGCGCTGCAGATCAACGGGGATAACGGCTATACGATCTACGATCTGGATAATAAGGTGGTCAAACGGGTCGAACACACCGCTAGCATCGATTCGCGTAACCTAACCAATCCATCGCAGGCACTTGATGCACTGCATATTCAGAATTTTTTTGACGGTATCAAGAGCGGCACACCGTTACATGCCGATATTGTCAGCGGGCATATCAGCACATTGTTGGTACAATTAGGTAACATCGCGCAACGCAGTGGCGGGTTAGTGGAGACTGATCCATCCAATGGACATATCCAGCACCATCCGACCGCACAGCAATATTGGAGCCGGGAGTATCAACCCGGATGGGAGCCCCGTGTGTGAGCCCGTGTGTGAGGGCATACAAGAGATGTTGTAACGCATTTCGTAGCGGTAATAATACGGATTCGATATTGACGGTGACGTGAAAAAGCGTAACTTTGAAAGTTATTGATTCCGGTGTGCCGGGATCTTTTCTGGAGGGACGTTGAATAATAGGTATGAATCATTTGGAAGATCAGATTTCCACCGCACGCATTATAAATTATCAAGTAGTTGCCGATTGCGTAACGCCACATGTAAGCCACAGTGAATGGCAGTGGCTGGTGAATCAGTTAGACCGGATCACCGTTGATCCCCAGCCGTCGCTTGTGGCACGTGTTTTTACTGCCATTCCGAGAACTCTAAAGTCGGCCGACCGAAACCTCAGGGTTTCGCTACCTGAAGCCGAACGTCTGGGACGCAATGGACTGCCGCTCCTGATAGCAGACTGGTCACTTATCAGACTAATCCGCGTATGGACGCTGATGCAGATTCCGCCGTCGGAGGAGAACACCTATGTGCAATTGATCGAGCGGCTATTTACCTACGGTGAAATGGAGGAGTTGGTCGCCCTTTATTCGGCCCTTCCGGCATACCATTTTCCGAAAGCTTGGCATCAGCGCTGTACTGAAGGGATCCGCAGCAATATGGCGCCTGTGCGTGACGCCGTAATTCTAAAAAATGCCTATCCCAGTGCGTATTTGAATGAGGGTGAATGGAATCAACTTGTGTTGAAAGCGTTCTTTACCGACACGAGTATCGGGGATATCGTTGGTCTTGATGGGCGTAATAATGAACGCCTTGCTCAGGCGCTCGTGGACTATGCCTACGAGCTGCACGCGGCTAAAAGGCCGATCAACCCCGTGCTTTGGGCGCTCGTTGCCCCCTATATGGATATCCGTGCATATTCCCTTATGGAATCGATCATACGGACGAGCGAATCGCCTTCAGTGCGGAAAGCACTTGCCCAGGCGTTTGGGCAGAGTAATTTTGCGCCCGCAAAAAAATTCTTAAACGAAAACAGCGAATTAACGATTTAATAACATGTGTAATTATAGTGACCGAGACCAGGCATCGATGGGACAGCGTATCGCACTCGAGTTGGAGCTGGTGAAGGGGTTCCGTTTTTTTGATCCGCATATTCATATGGTCTCCCGGACGACCGACGATTATCAGGCTATGGCCGACGCCGGGGTGGTTGCGGTGATCGAACCTGCGTTCTGGGTTGGACAACCGCGTACGGGTGCCGATACATTTCGCGATTATTACAGCAGCCTGATTGGTTGGGAACGCTTTCGGGCTTCCCAGTTTGGTATAAAACATTTCTGCACCATAGGCTTAAACTCACGGGAAGCGAACAACGAAGCGTTGGCCGAGCAGGTAATGGACATGCTGCCATTCTTTATTCATAAAGAAGGGGTGGTCGGTGTCGGGGAAATTGGTTTCGATGATCAAACACCTGCAGAGGAAAAGTACTACCGGCTGCAGCTCGAACTCGCTAAGGATGCCGGCCTTCCGGTACAAGTGCATACCCCGCACCGGGATAAAACGAAAGGCACGTCAAGAAGTATGGACATCGCGCTTGAGCATGGGCTGGACCCTAAGATGGTTATTATCGACCACAATACGGAAGAAACGGTCCGGGAAGTGTTGGACAAAGGATTCTGGGCAGCTTTTACCATTTATCCGTTTACGAAGATGGGTAACGAACGGATGGTACAAATCGTTAAGGAGTACGGCCCGGATCGGATCATGATCAACTCCGCTGCCGACTGGGGAATCAGCGACCCGCTGGCAGTGCCCAAAACCGCTGCGCTGATGGTGAAGAGCGGGATCAATAGGGAAGCCATTGAAGCGGTATGCTATAAAAATGCAATTGCAGCGTTCGGACAGAGTGGCGAGCTAGATGAGGAAATGCTCCTCAAGCAAACGCCGATCGATCAAGCCCAGAAGTTTGAAGGAAATTCCATTTTACGCGGTGGCCAGCAGCCACGCCGCGATTCCGGATCGATCGTAATTTCCTAACTACCGTAGCATGAAGTGGAAGGCTTATTTAACGCTTATGCGGCCGGCGAATGTCGTCACGGCAATATCCGACGTCCTGGCAGGAGCGGCCATCGTAGTGCTATATGCCGGCGGATCTGACAGTTTAGTGCCATTATCCGCGTTTTTGCTGGTCAGCCTGTCAACAATCGGTTTATATGGGGGAGGGATAGTTTTTAATGATGTTTTTGACGCTAAACTAGATGCAGTTGAACGGCCGGAGCGACCTATTCCCAGTGGAAAGGTGCCGCAGAAACAGGCGGTGTCGCTGGGCGCTGGGCTGTTTGGCTTTGGCGTCGTTGCCGCAGGCTTGGTTCATCCTACAGCTGCCGCCATAGCCGTCGCAATTGTTGCAATGTGCTTGCTCTACAATAAATGGGCGAAACACCACCGCGTTGCCGGTCCCGTAACCATGGGACTCTGCCGCGGCTTAAACCTGTTGCTCGGCATGAGTCTGAGTGTCGAGTTGATACCGACGGTTTGGTGGCTGTCAATCATCCCGGTGATATACATCGCCGCCATCACGGTGGTCAGCCGGGGCGAGGTGCACGGAGGCCGCCGGGGGCCGCTCGTGTTTGCAGCGTTGCTTTATGCCGTGGTTGTGGGATTAATTGCTTATTTCGGTGTATCTCGAAGTGGAGGATGGTTTGGCTGGATAATTTTGCTGGTATTTGCCATTTCAATCTTTCGGCCGCTAGTCGAAGCGATCCGCACGAAGGAGCCGAATGCTGTTCGGAAATCCGTTAAATATGGCGTGCTGTCGCTGATTTTCATGAATGCCATATGGGTGGCCGCGGCGGGGATGATCGGGCTGACTGTCTTGGTATTGTCACTTTTCCCGATCTCCATTTGGCTTTCGAGGATGTTTTCTGTTACTTAAACTAAATTTCGTGCTTGGAGAAGCACGTGTTACAATAAACTATGGTTAAGGAATTTATTCAGCAATCGTTTCAAGTGGCTTATAACTATCGGGTACATTTTACCCGGGAGCTGTTTGCATCGACGAATTTGCTGCTGCAACAGTTTTTTGTTGAGCATACCGCAGGTGCAGATGCCAAAGCCCTGATTGTGGTAGACGAGGGGGTCGCCCGTTACCACAGGCATCTGCCGGCACAGGTCAATGCCTACTTTGAGTCCGTTGCCAACGTCTCGTTGGTAAGCGCCCCCATGGTGGTGAGTGGTGGAGAGGCTGCTAAAAATACAAGTGAGGTCGTAGACCAAATTATTGCGGCGGTAGACAAACACGGCATAGACAGGCACTCGTACATCATAGCAATCGGCGGTGGTGCGGTACTGGACGCGGTGGGATATGCCGCTGCAATCGCCCACCGGGGCATCCGCCACATCCGTATACCCACGACGGTGCTTTCGCAGAACGACTCCGGTATTGGTGTAAAAAATGGTGTTAACTACTTGGGGAAAAAGAACTTCATCGGTACCTTTTGTCCTCCGTTTGCCGTATTCAACGATTTTTCTTTCTTGACTACGCTGTCCGACCGTGCCTGGCTTTCGGGTATATCCGAAGCGGTAAAGGTAGCACTTATTAAGGACGCGGAGTTTTTCGAATGGATCGAACAGCGTGCGGCAGCGCTTCGCAATAGGGATAGCGCTGCAATGGAATACCTCATTTACCGCTGCGCGGAATTGCATTTGAAACACATCGGAGGCGCCGATCCGTTTGAGTTTGGGTCTTCCCGGCCGCTGGATTTCGGTCATTGGAGTGCACACAAGCTGGAACAGCTATCGCGGTTTGAGGTGATGCATGGCGAGGCCGTGTCTATCGGTATCGCGCTGGACAGCACCTATTCCTACCTGTCTGGATTTCTTTCTAATGACGATGCGCAACGGATCGTACGACTATTGCAAGATCTGGGGCTCCCCACCATTCATCCCCTCATTGAGGAGGAGAGTGGTCAACATCCTTTGTTGGTAGGACTGGAAGAATTCCGCGAGCACTTGGGCGGGAAGCTTACAATTATGCTGCTTCAGGGCATTGGAAGGGGACTCGAAGTAAATGACATAGACACCAGCCGCATTCTCGAGGCGGCAGCGATGTTACAAGGAGATTTCCAAATTCAACCATAACGACGCGGGGGTATGCTGACACGCTGGGGCCATCTAACTTATTGCACAAACATTCACGGCGGCGAAACGTGGCCGGATCACTTTGCTGCATTACGGGCTAATTTTCCGCTGATTCGTCAGCAGGTAGCCCCGGGGCAGCCGTTGGGGATTGGCTTGCGGCTTTCGGATCAAGCCAGCAGAGACCTACATGACAAAGCTGTGCTCGCCGATTTTAAAGAATGGCTGTCAGACCAGGGCAGCTATGTGTTTACCATGAATGGGTTCCCGTTTGGAGCGTTTCACGACCATGTGGTTAAGGCTAATGTTCACGCACCGGACTGGACACATGATGCACGGGTAAACTATACCCTACGTATGTTTGATACACTGGCGGAATTGATTCCCGACGGCATCGAGGGGGGAATATCAACTTCTCCTTTAGCGTATCGGCATTGGTATATCGCTACAGAAAGCCGGTGGAAAGCCATGCGGGAACAGGCGACGCACAACATTATTCGAATCGCCGAACACCTCGCTTCGCTGCACCGCGACGAGGGTAAAATGCTTCACCTTGATATCGAACCTGAGCCGGATGGGGTCTTAGAAACGGGACCGGAGTTCATGACCTGGTTTGAGGATGAACTGATCCCCAAAGGCGTGCCGATCCTTGCCAAACAATTAGGTTTCACCACATCACAGGCCGAGACATCGCTGAGAATGCATGTCCGAATTTGTTATGACGTCTGTCATTTTGCACTGGGCTACGAAGACCATGAAACGATAATTGCCGAGTTAGGTCACCGAGGGATACAAATCGGAAAATTTCAGATCAGCGCTGCCGTCGCGGCCTTAATGCCGACGGATGATGAAGGGCGTGGAGCGGTTGGAGATGCGTTTAAGGCATTTGATGAACCAACATACCTGCATCAGGTCTTGGCAAGGCAAACGGACGGGAAGGTTCGCCGCTTTAAAGACCTGCCAGATGCCGACGAATGCTTGTATGACAAAGACGTGGCCGAGTGGCGTGCCCACTTCCATGTGCCTGTCTTTTTTGAAGACCTTGGACTTTTAAGATCTACCCAGAGCGACATTAGGCAGGTTCTGGAATTACAGCAAAAGACGCCGTTGACGCAGCACCTGGAAGTTGAAACCTATACGTGGGGCGTGCTGCCAAAGAGTCTGCAGCTGCCACAGGCGGGTTCCATTGCCCGCGAACTGGATTGGGTACTTAACGAACTGAATAATGAGTAATACCATGAGGAAGACGGTTGTTTTGGACGTGGTCGGCCTGTCGTCCGCGTTGATCGGCGACCATACGCCCTTTTTAAAGTCGTATTTGAACCGGACACATTTGAGCAGGATCCAACCCCACTTGCCAGCGGTAACCACGTCGATGCAGTCTACCTATCTGACTGGCTGCTGGCCAACGGAACACGGTATCGTGGGGAATGGATGGTATGACCGCACCGATTGTGAGGTTAAGTTCTGGAAACAGTCGAACAAGTTGGTGAAGGCCGAATCCGTATGGGATACTGCCAAACGCCGGAACGGCGATTTCACTTGTGCCCAATTATTTTGGTGGTACAATATGTATTCCACCGCGGATTATTCGGTGACCCCGCGTCCGAATTACCTGGCGGACGGCCGGAAAACCCCAGATTGCTATTCCCATCCGGCAGAATTGCGAGACGAGCTACAACGCAAGTTTGGACAATTTCCGCTGTTCAACTTCTGGGGCCCGGGGGCAAACATCGCCTCGTCGGAGTGGATTGCCGAAGCTTCGATGTATGTTGAAGAGCGGTATAACCCTACCCTGAGTTTAATATATCTGCCTCATCTTGATTATTGCCAGCAGAAATTCGGTCCGGATTTGGCCCGAATTGGTAAAGAAGTAGGCGAGATTGATGCTTTGCTGCAACGGCTGGTTTTATTTTATGAACGGCGGGGCGCTAACGTAATGCTCCTATCCGAATACGGCATTGTCCCGGTGTCCCGAGCGGTTCACATCAACCGGATCCTGCGGGAAGCCGGTTTACTGGGCATCCGTGTCGAGCGCGGACTTGAGTTGTTAGATGCGGGTGCCTCAAAAGCGTTTGCGGTAGCCGACCATCAGGTAGCCCATGTTTACCTCAATGATAAGTCGGTGAAGGACCAAGTAGTGAAACTGTTGGAGAATACGGCGGGTGTTGCCTTGATATTGGATGAGGTCGGTAAAAAGGCACATCACCTCGACCATGAACGGGCGGGGGATTTGGTGGTAGTTGCCCGGTCCGATAGCTGGTTTACGTATTATTTTTGGCTCGATAATGACCGTGCACCGGACTATGCACGCGTGGTGGATATACACAAAAAACCGGGTTATGACCCGGTTGAAATGTTTATGTCATCTAAGATACGGGCAGGTTATAAGCTCCTGCGAAAGAAATTGGGTTTTCGATATGTCATGGATGTCATTCCTCTGGATGCCACACTGGTGAAAGGATCACACGGCGCCATCGATATTGCTCCTGAGTTTTATCCGGTTTTGATCACAAAAGAAAAGCACGGATCGGACCTGATCGCTCCCGTCGCCATCAAGGACCTAATCCTGGCTAGCATTTTCGAGTAGCAGGTTGTCTATCAACCTGACGCCTTCTACCCACGCGGCTATCAATGCGACCGCTGGCTGGTTCCCGTTTGTAGGGTCGAGCGGCTCGAGGTTACGTGCGTCACATAAGGCAACGTATTCAACGTCGACTCCCGGACTGTTTTCCAAAATACGGATGGCCGCTTCTTGTACCTCGGCCGGCGATTTTTGGGCAAAATCTGCCGCCATTTGTTGCAAGGTGCGATAGAGTGCTAAAGCCTGTATTCGCCCCGATTCCGAAAGCCGGACATTACGTGAACTCATTGCCAGGCCGTCCGGCTCACGGACGGTGGGAGTCATGACAAGCCGTACGGGAATCCGCAGCTGCTCGACCATCCGTTCGACGACCTTGAACTGCTGAAAATCTTTCTGCCCGAAGCAGGCCAAATCAGGTTCGACCAGGTCGAAGAGCTTTTTGACAATTTGCGTAACGCCTTGAAAGTGTCCGGGACGGTGTTTGGCTTCCAATATTTGGTCGAGTCGGCCCAGTTCCAGGTGCCATTGTTCGCCGGCTTGGTACATTTCGTTGACTTCGGGGTAAAATAGTACCTCGCAGCCGGCATCCTCGAGCATGCGGATGTCGTTTTCAATGGGGCGGGGGTATTTTTTTAGGTCGTCCGAATCGTTAAACTGCGTCGGATTCACAAATATACTACATACCACAACGTCGGCTTCCTTTTGAGCATGCCGAACGAGCGATATGTGTCCCTGATGCAATGCTCCCATAGTTGGGACGAACGCGATGCGCAGGTTATTTTTACGATAGCCCAGCAAATGCTCACGCAAAGTTTTTTTGGTTTTGAACCGTTCCAAACGTATAAAATTTAGTCGGACAAAAATGGTAATTTTTTGTCGCATATCACTCGCAAAGCCGGTAACTTATTGTTATATTGACAAAAAATGATTATCTTTGCGAATCAATTTTACTTTTCTAATAAAAAAAACAAAACAATTGGAGATGGCAAAAACGAAGATTCTGTTTGTTACCCACGAGATGTCGCCTTTCCTCGAACTAAGTAAAATTTCTGAAATCACCCGCCAACTGCCGCAAGCCATGCAAGAAAAAGGATATGAGATTCGTATCCTCATGCCGCGTTTTGGCAATATTAATGAGCGTAGGAACCGCTTGCACGAGGTTATCAGACTTTCAGGGATGAATATTGTGGTGGATAATAATGACAACCCGTTGATTATCAAGGTTGCTTCAATACCTGCTGCTCGCATGCAGGTGTACTTTTTGGATAACGAAGAGTATTTTCAGCGTAAGCATGTGTTCTGCAACGAATGCGGCGAATTTTTTGAAGATAATAATGAGCGTACCGTGTTTTTCTGCAAGGGTGCCCTTGAGACGGTTAAAAAGTTAGGGTGGGCGCCCGATGTTATTCATTGCCATGGCTGGATGAGCGCGTTGGTTCCGGCTTATGTAAAAACAGCGTACAAAGACGATCCAACCTTTAAAGACGCTCGGGTCGTTTACTCGCTATACAAAGAAGAGTTTAATAGCTCCCTGGGGGAGAACTTTGCCGAAATTGCCCTAACGGGTAATATGACGTCCGAGGATGTGGCGCCCTATGGCGCGGGGGATTATGTAGGACTGTATCGTGGGGCATTGGCTTATTCCGATGCTGTGGTGCTGAGTGATCGCGAACTGAGCGAGGAAGTGTTAAATATTGTTAAAAAGAGCGATATTCAGACTTTTGAGCTTGAAGACGACAAAGAATTCGAAAATTATTGTAACCTTTACGAACAGTTTTCAAGGGCAGAACTGGAAACAGCTGTGGAAGCGTAATCGTTGTCTAAATTCTTTGTAGGCGGAACCCTTAACCTGATATAACGGGAATGGCGGGTTTCGTTAGCCATAAAATAACTAATGATTCGAATGAAATATCATCGTAGAGACTTATTAACGTTGTTGATAAGTCTTTTTGTTTTGGGGAGTTGCGAAAACCCTTCAGGTATTGGCTTGGACGTACAACCGGAAGATGAGATTGCCGGTATTCTGACCGATACGCTAACCTTGCATGCTGTAACCCTTAAGGACGACAGTGCACGCTCATTTTCATTCAATCAGACCACATTTGGCTTGCTTCACGACCCGGTCATTGGCAAGACGGTAGCGGATCTCGCGTTAGCCATAGGAAAGCCTTCGACGGTTCCTCGCATACGGGAAGATGCCGAAATTGATTCCGTTATTCTGGTATTGCCCTATGGGACGGATTATTTCGGGGACTCTACCAGTTCGTCTTTTACATTGCAGGTAAGACAACTGGCTGAGGCTTATATCGACGGTAACTATTCAAACAAGCAGTGGACTGTAAACGATGAGATCTTAGGTACGAAGGTAATCAGGCGCTTTGCATATAAGGATAGCTTGAACGTATATAAGCATATCGAAGAAAAAGATTCGTTGACCAAGGTGGCTCCCCAACTCAGAATGGCGTTGTCTCCAGAATTTTTTAAGGAGTTGCTGAGCGAGTCTATTGATTCGGCGTCGATTTCGACGACAGCGGGCTTTAATGAACATGTGAAAGGATTGTACCTAAGCGTTGACGAGGACGCCATGACCGGAGTGGGTGGTCTGGCGACTTTTCGCGGCGAGAATGAGGTGACAGGTATCGAGCTGGTTTATCGGCAGCCCAACGGAAAGGATGGTGACGATGCAGCCATCGACACGATACGTACTTTTCTGCCTACTACCGTGTCCAGCTCGGGTAGTTTTGCCGCGCGCCTTACTACGAGTATCAGACGGGAGTATACGTCCGCAGTACAAGAGCAGTTGGCTAACCCGGACGGCAACTTTTCAACCTTTTATGTGCAGGCACCCGCTGGTTTGCGGGCTAAATTGTCGTTGCCACATATTGACTCGCTCAAACGACTTGGCCTAGCCATCAATAAAGCAGAGCTGGTACTTTATGTGGATCAGGAAGCATCAGGCGGTGATGAGTTCGGCTACTATGCCCCCAGGTTGACTCTTTATCGACAGGATGTCGCAGGACAGCGGCAGCCGGTGCCAGACGGTGATTCGCGAAGCAATGGTCAAAGTTTTTCGGGAGATCCACGCAGTCTTTGGTCGCGCTACAACGGTTTTTGGCAGGCATTTGGCGGAGGGTATGATGAGGAGCACCAGCGATATGTATTTCATATCACATCCTTTATTCAGGATTTGCTGCGCGACCGGATCAAAAGCAGTGAATTTTTTGTTGCGCCAGTATCTGCATCCGATCGAAATATTCCTTATCAATCCGTGTTGAATGCAGGTAGTCGGGCGGTTATCGGGGGAGGAAATCACCCCGACTATAAAATGAAGCTCAATATTTATTATACTAAATCGAATTAAGGCATACCGCTTCGGAAAGAGAGGCCACTATGACGTGGTCTCTTTTTTTTTACACGCGATTTGGGTATGTTTGGCAGTATAATTGTGCGACAAGCGCAAAAACTTAAATTATACATAATCTTATAAACAATGTGCGGAATAGTAGGTTATATCGGCCGGCAGGATGCCTGGCCAATTGTTGTAAAAGGCCTAAAGCGCCTCGAATATCGTGGATATGACAGCGCGGGTGTTGCATTGGTAGGCACTCAAATTAACCACTATAAAAAGACGGGAAAAGTGAGCGATCTGGAGGCCCATGCCGAAGGCGCAGACCTGCGGGGCATGACCGGAATTGGTCATACGCGATGGGCTACCCATGGCGAGCCATCTGACCGAAATGCGCACCCTCACCTTTCTGAAGACGGACGATTAGCCATTGTTCATAACGGCATCATAGAAAACTACGGGCCTTTAAAAGAGGAACTGACCAGCCGTGGCCACGTGTTTGAGAGTGATACCGATACCGAAGTGTTGGTACATCTTATTGCGGACATTTTGCAAGAGGAACGTATAGACCTCTTGGAAGCTGTTCGGATTGCACTTACGCAGGTGATAGGGGCCTATGCTATCCTGGTGGCGGACCGCGATCATCCCGAGCAATTGGTAGCTGCCCGCAAGGGAAGTCCGATGGTGATCGGCGTTGGCGATGGCGAATATTTTATCGCCTCGGATGCGTCGCCTATAATCGAATACACGCGCAATGTGATCTATCTTAAGGACCGGGAAATTGCTTACATAAACGGTAATGAGCTACTCATCAAGACCATTGACAACGAGGTGCAAACGCCCTACGTGCAAAAGCTTGAAATGCAGCTCGAAATGCTGGAGAAAGCAGGGTACGATCATTTCATGCTGAAGGAAATCCACGAGCAGCCCCGTTCGATCCGCGATTGCATGCGGGGAAGAATATATCCTCAGGAGGGGAAGGTTCAGTTGGGGGGCATTAAGGAATACGCAGAAAAGCTACGCAATGCCGACCGCATAGTTATTGTCGCCTGCGGTACTTCCTGGCATGCCGGCTTGGTGGGCGAGTACCTGATCGAAGAATATGCCCGTTTACCGGTCGGTGTAGAGTACGCATCGGAGTTTCGTTATCGCAATCCAATCATTACAGAACGGGATATTGTGATCGCTATTTCCCAGTCTGGAGAAACGGCGGACACCATGGCCGCCATCGAGTTGGCAAAAGAACGCGGCGCAACAATACTGGGTATCTGTAATGTAGTCGGTTCATCTATTCCAAGGTTGACTCACGGAGGTGTATACACCCATGCCGGCCCCGAAATTGGCGTTGCTTCAACAAAAGCATTTACAGCACAGGTGACCGTATTGACCTTGATAGCGCTGTATACGGCACAATTGCGGGGTACACTTCCGCAAAGTAAGCTAATTGAACTGCTTACATCACTTGAGAATATACCAAACTTGGTGGAACAGGCGTTGGAATGCGATGCAGCGACCCAGTACATTGCGGCAGAAATCAAAGATTCGACTAACGCGATATTCTTGGGTAGGGGTATTGGATTCCCCGTGGCTTTAGAAGGCGCATTGAAGCTGAAGGAAATTTCTTATATCCATGCTGAGGGCTATCCCGCTGCTGAAATGAAACATGGCCCGATCGCGTTAATTGACGAGGAAATGCCGGTAGTCGTGATCGCGACGCAGCACTCGTCATATGAAAAGGTTATCAGCAACATCCAAGAAGTAAAGGCACGAAAAGGGCGCGTCATTGCTATTGTCACCGAGGGCGATACTGCGGTACGGGCGCTTGCCGATTATGTTATAGAAATACCGGATGCTGATGAGGCGTTCTTACCGTTGCTGGCTACAATCCCGCTTCAATTGCTCTCTTATCATACCGCACTCCTTCGCGGATGTAACGTAGACCAACCGAGAAATCTGGCAAAGTCGGTAACGGTTGAGTAATTGAGTAATTAGGCTTTGTTAACGATCAGCTGATCGGTTCAGCTGATCGTTGTTTACACTAAAATATTCCAAGGAATTTTCCTCCCCCGTTTCCCTGCCCTCTTGTGCGGTTGGCAGGGAAAGTGGGTTTGTCTCGCGTGTTGATTTCTGGCGAACCCACCAATGTCATTGCACATCGAAATCCCACCGTGGCGCTCGATTGGTCCTGTTGCATAAAACGACGGGTCGCCGGATTGAGCCAATAAGCCCGATCGTTCCACGAGCCACCTTTGTAGACCCGTGATTTGTCGTTGATCAGATTGGTTACGCCATATAGTTCGCCGTTACTCTCGTCATTAAATCCGCGGACGTCGTGGTCAAATTCGTTTTCAGCTGTCGGGTTCGCTGCTGATGCCTGGAGTTCTTCCCAGGTCTGTTTCCGGGGAGCTTTTGCTGGCGCCTTTATTGGCCGACCGTATTTGTCTTTAGCGATGATACCTTTTTCCGCGTCTTCGTATTGCTTGTCCATATACACATTACCGCGAAAAGGATTAAAATCCTCGAAGTCTTCAAACGACAGTTGCCGATATACGTCTGACACCCACTCGTTAACATTTCCAGCCATGTTATAAAGGCCATAATCATTTGGCAGGTAGCTGGTCACCGGTACGGTGATGTCACCAGCGTCATTTAGGTAACCGGCCACGCCCATATTGTCACCGCTTGTGGGTTTGAAATTGGCCATTATTAATCCTTGTGTGCGTCTTTTCCCGGAGCGCACGCCAAGCCCATTCCACGGATAAACTTTACTGCTTTCGATGTTTCCGAACTCTGTATTTCCTACAAGGCCAAGCGCTGCATACTCCCATTCCGCTTCTGTAGGTAGCCGGTAAGGTTGCTTGAGTATGCCGTCTTCCATTCGAACTGGCCTGCGAGCGCCGTCTTCGGCACCGGGCCTGTTGTCACTGGGCATCCGCTCGCCGTCTATGCCCTCGCCGCGGTATTGGCCGTTTAAGTAAATATCCGTGTTGAAGGGTTCACTTGGACGCGACTGCGATTCGGAGAGCGTCCGGTAGTCTACCAACGCTCCACGCTCGCGAAGAATATGTTCGTTTACTCGATCCGTGCGCCAGACGCTGTAAGCGGTCGCCTGTTCCCAGGTCACCCCTACAACCGGATAATCCTGATAAGCCGGATGGCGCAAGTAGAGATCTACATAGGGCTCATTATAAGACAACGGCTGCCGCCAAACCAGCGTATCGGGAAGCGCGTTATAATAAAGTTCTTTGTCGTCCGGGAAGTTTTGGGAGATCCAGTGCAGGTATTCCAACCAGTCAGCGTTGGATACCTCCGTTTCATCCATATAAAATGACGCCACAGTCACGCGCTTCTTCAAGTTATCATGCGCGTAAGTGATATCCTCATTGAGGCTTCCACCCATGATAAACGTACCGCCCTCGATGACGACCAAGCCGGGACCAGGTCCTTCCTGTACCTTTCGGTTGATCTGTAAACCGCCATTGTGGGGGTCATTGTATGGAACACCTGTTTTTGACGATACGCCATTCCGATTGCAGGAAATTAGTAATACACTACAAAAAAGCAGAAAAAAAGCGAAAAAAAAGGTTTGTGTTGTTTTCATCTTAACTATTACACCGTCCAATCACCAAAATTAAAAAATTATTACAGATTATCGTATGCGGCAACCAAGTTGTTAGAAAAAATAATAAATACGTACACTTCGATTTTAATATTATTTGAGATTGTATAGGCATTTGGCTAAGTTTGACAGCTAACGTTTCATAGCTTATGTCAAAGATAAAAGTAGGATTTGGCTTCGACGTTCATCAACTTAGAGAGGGACAGCCGTTTTTGCTGGGCGGTGTGCGGATAGACCACCATGCCGGCGCTTTCGGACATTCCGATGCGGATGTATTAGTACACGCTATTTGCGATGCTATTCTCGGCGCGGCTAATCTGGAAGATATAGGCCATCACTTCCCTAATACGGATGAACGGTGGAAGGGGATAAGTAGTTTGGTTTTATTAACCGAATGTGTAAAATTGCTGTCGGCAAAGGGTTGGAATATAGGGAACGTTGATGCCATGTTATGCTTGGAAGCCCCGAAAATTAAGCGGTACATCCCAGATATGAAGAACCGTATTGCGCAGGCAGCAGGTATATCGGAAGAAGATATCTCCATTAAGGCGACGACCAATGAGACGATGGGCTTTATTGGAAGGGAAGAGGGGCTCGTGGCTTATGCTGTCTGCTTAATCGAACGGATGTCTGATTAGCCGCGTGAGAAAGCACTTTAAGGCTGGGTATGTTTCGAGAACGTGCTAGCGCAATGCAAACGCCGACTAAGTAAACGTTCCAAGTAGCCCTCGCGGATTCCGATGAAGCAATTTTCTAAAAAGGGCCGTACGAACAGTTGAAAGCGTTGAGTTCAAAGATACGAAGACGCCCCGAGAATCGGGATCGGCGGCCATGGTTTATTTACGCAGCGGCCACTAACGCAACTATATTTACATTTAGATGTCCGAAACGCTGATTTTGGATGAACGGATTTACTTATTTCGGATCACGGCCTTAATAACCGTGTAGATGCTGATACACACCCCGGCCAATGCAAATAGAGCCGTCCATAAAACACTGGAATTGCTTTTTGCCGCGTCAATGCGGTATCCGATAAAAGTAAAAAGCCCTATGATCGCTAACATTTGCAAACCCACTCCGCTGAAGTAGGCATATTTCCGCAGTGAATCATTTCTTTGAATTTTAGTCGATGAGGACTTCGGCTTTTTCATAATCAATCAACTTGACCTCTTGCAAACGATTGGCCGTCTCCAAACTTTTGTTTGTTGTGCAGTGTCCCGTTATTGTGGCACCGCTTTCAACAATGAATTGCATCGACGTAATATCGCCTTTCACAATAGCTGTTTGGTTGAGTTGGAGCGTATCAATCGCTATTATCTGGCCCTCCACTGCGCCAGACACTTCTCCGGATTGGCAACGTATGTTGCCAATTACAATTCCATTTTCTCCGATAACTAATTTTGCCGTACACGAAACGTCCCCTGCGATTCGTCCGTCAATACGCAAGTCACCTGAAGTCGTAATATTGCCGTTAATATCGGTTCCCGCGGCAATCAGGTTAAACGAGCGTTGTTGTTCCTCTCGGTTTTTTTCGTTCTTCTTATTTACGAACATGTTGATGTTATTTAGGTGACATATTAGGTATTCAAAACGCGATATAATCAGTAGGATTTACTGGATTACCATTATACCACAATTCGAAATGAAGGTGCGGTCCGGTAGTCAACTCGCCGGTCGCGCCGGCAAAAGCGATGACCTCACCTCCTCGTACAAAGCTACCAACTTTTTTTATAATTGAGGTACAATGTTTATAAAGTGAAAGCAGGTTGTTCCCGTGTTGTACAATGGCAACGTATCCGGTCTCTGGCGTGTACGATGCGAAAACCACGTGTCCGCTCAGGGTTGACCGAATCGGCTCGTTCAATTTAGTAGCAATATCTACCGCCAAATGTTGTTCTTTAGGACTGTAATCTGAGCTGATAATGCCCCTGATCGGGCTGTAGAATGTGTAAGACGATATGCCCGATTTGGGTCGATTTGTATTCTCGGGCAGATCGTAGGGAGCACCTGATTCTACCAATTCCCGCAGGGCCAGTTCATCTTCTGACGGCGCAACACCTTCTGCTCCCGGTGGGTTAATCGGTTTGCTGCTTTTGGGATTGGCGTCGCCGGCAGTTGACGGTTCCGTCGCGCCGGCCCCTCCGCCTATTATGGCTCGAAGATTTTCTAAATAGACGTCGTTAGAACTAGCTAACCGTTCGAGCGAATCTATCTTTGAATAGGCTGCCAAAAGCCGACTCCGTTCGTACCCACTTAACGTGGATCCGATAACGTATTCCCGAAGTGATGTGGAGCGGATGAGGACGATAGTCAATATGACCAATACTGCTGTCGCCGAAAGTAGACCGGTAATCCAATACCATAATTTGCCGCTGAAAGAAGCCTTTTCTTCAAAAGTTTCTTCTTGAAGTACAACCACCTTATAACGCTGGCGTAAAGTCTTAGTGAGTTTATTGCGGTGTTTAGCCAACTTGAGAAAATAAATGATATTTTTGCATGCTTTCTCCTGCAAATATATTGATTTTATGTATGATGGAAATGGTTAAGTTATGTTAAATATCCTCGGATATCCATCAGCGCGTGAAAAACATAAATCAATATTGTTATATTGGAATGAGTTTATGAGAAGCGTGAATTAAACTAAGGATAGTTGAATTGAAAAGTAATATTTTATTCTTGTCACGGGCGCGTCTTTCATTAGTTGCCGCCATAGTATGGCTGTGCGCGGCGTGTGCGGGGAGAAAAGGAGGGATGCCGGAATACGACATGATGGAGAATATTACCGCAAGGTATAATATTGTGTACCATGGCCGAAAAATCATTGGTGACGTAATAAAGTCTGATTTTGCGAGCCACAGAGAAAATTTTCAACAACTGCTTCCAATATTTATTGAGCCTACTGAAGAGACCGCATCTGCTAATGCGCAATTAATGGACTCCGTGATCGGTAAGTCGCTGGACATCATTAACAAGAAAAGCAGAAGCAAATACATCAACGAAGCTTATATGCTCACAGGTGTGGCTAATTATTTAAAAGGAAATTACTACAACGCAGCTGAGTTCTTTACCTATACGGCTAATACGTTTGCAAGCATTCCTGCTTATCGGCAGGCCGCGTTGACATGGAAAGCACGTGCGCTGATCCAACTGGGCAACTTTACTGCAGCGGGTTCGGTCCTCGATACGGTATTTATGTCATTGGAATCTGATCCCCGATCCATGGGAATGGCTTTTGCGACGCAAGCTAAGTACTATTTACTTACAGACGATTCTGAAGCTGCAATCACCATGCTTCTACAGGCGCTTGAGCATACTAAAGATAAACCAACACGCCTGCGCTGGCATTTCTTGCTGGGACAACTCCTGCAATCCCAAGGCCGTCAAGAAGAAGCTTATAAGCATTATAGCCGGGTAGTGAACAGCAATGCGCCGTATGACATGGCATTCCATGCTGATCTCAATCGAATTTTTCTTACAACAGAGGATAACAAAACCAACGACGAACGGATAAAGTTATTGCGCCGTATCCTCAAGGACGGTAAAAACAGCGCATTCAAAGACCAAATTTATTTTCAAATTGCAGAATTGTTGTATCAAGCCGGCGACATTACAGGCGCTTTGACAAATTATCAGTTGGCACTGCAGCAACAAAGCGATAATCAATACCAAACCACGCGTACGTACCTGCAGTTGGCCGATCACTATTTTGGTCGGGCACAATACGAAACAGCGAAATTGTACTACGATAGTGTAGGCATGTTTATGCCATTGGATTTTCCCGATGCCGGCCCCGTGCAGCGTAAGATCGCAAACCTTGATGAACTGATCGGTCAGCTAAAGATCGTGTCTCGTCAGGATACCATGTTGTACCTCGCGGGATTGTCCGAAGTGGGACGAACAGTCTATCTGGATAGCTTGGTAAGATCAAGATACGCACAAATACAAATAAGCAGTTCGTCTACGGAGAAGCAACGCGGTCGTCCGGAAATCCGGTCTCCTTTTGACAATGCAGTACCGCAGCAGGCGCAAAGCTATTCCGATAACAGGTTTTACTTCAACAACCCCGATGCCATGGGAATGGGAATGTCTGAATTTAAGCGACGTTGGGGAAACCGGCCACTTCAGGACAACTGGCGTTTTAGTGATATGGTCGATGGTAAGGCGCCTTCCGATCCTGCACGCCCAGGTGCAGAGGAAGTGGAGGTGGCCGTCGTTGACTCCGCTCTCCTGGACAGCACCGCTTGGGCAACCCGGATGCGGGACGCTTACATAGCTGAGTTGCCGGATAGCGATGAAAAAGCCGCATCTGCCCACCGCCAAATTCACGACGCACTGCTAAAAATTGGCGTCCTGTACCGTGATGACCTGCGTGACGAGCCGGAAGCTATCGCTACATTCGAGGAGGTGCTTGAACGCTACCCCAATACGGAAGATGCGGCGATGATATACTACAACTTATACCGGTTGTATGAGGGGATAAACCCAACCTTTTCGGTGGAGTATCGAGAAAAGTTGTTGAGTAGATTCCCAGACGCATTGTATAGCCGCATTGTCGTGGATCCTCAATATTTGGCTAAAGTAGAGGCGCAAAAACAAGTCCTCAACCGAGTTTACGAAGAGGTCTATACGCGATATACGCAGTTGGACTTTCAAAGTGTTATCCAAATGGTAGATAGTCTCTTTCAACAACCACACGAACAACAGCCAGTGTTAGTGCAATTGGCATATTTGAGAGCTTTGGCGTTGGGAAGAATTTCACCGCTTGATACCTTTGAAACCGCTTTGGTTGAGTTAATCGAAAATTTTCCGGACGACAGTTTGATCCGCCCTTTAGCGAATGAACATCTTGCGTTCATTGCCCAAAACAGGGCCGCGCTGCAGGCCCGGCAATTTGCCTTGCAGCACGTCAACGAAGGGAGGGAGCGTTTTGTAGATGAGCCCACCATGACACTTTGGCCGCAATTGGTCATTTACCCTAGACCAGACCGACGGACATCACGGCGCGAGTTAACGGTATCCGCCGCCGGACAAGCCAGATCGGCTAACCGCATCGTCCCTGATCGTCGTGACCAACTAACACCGCAACAGGTGGCGAGAGTTGTCGAGATTGATGAAATCGGAGAAAATACCTATCGAGATCGGGATCTACTGCCCGATTCGGCGGTATATTATTTTGTGATCAATATTATGAATGAACGGGTTAACCTTGCTCCATCACGCTTTGGTATCGGGCAGTTTAATCGTTCCCGGTATGCGGGATGGCAAATTAGTCACCAACTTACGGTGATCAATGATGAAAATCAATTGATTTACATCGGCCCTTTTTCAAACTATGAAGAAGCGAGGGGTTACGAAGCTCGGATCACACCGTTACTGGCGGATATTATGAAAATACCACCGAGCCTTTACAATACGTTTTTGATAACTGAAAGCAATTTTGGCACGTTATCTGATTTTGACAAAATTGACGACTACTATTCCAGCTATCACGAACAAAAGCAAACAAACAACAAGGATTAAAGATGGGGGAATTCCAGCCATCTTTGTACCGTTAATAATTGATGATGAAGCAACCGGCGAAGAAGAAAAACACACTGACCAACGAAGACGTTAGGCGCTACACCCGCAACTTTTGGAAGTTGCTTATCGGCGCTATTTTACTTGGATTCCTATTTATTTTTAGCGTAGGTCTGGGTTTGTTTGGTGAGTTGCCAACATTTCGTGACCTGGAGAATCCCAAAAGCAATCTGGCCTCGGAGGTGATATCCGAGGACGGCGTGGTGCTGGGTACTTATTTTGTTCAAAACCGCTCCAATGTGCGTTATAAGGAACTATCTCCGAATTTGGTTCAGGCGCTTATAGCCACAGAAGACAAACGCTTTTACCGCCACTCCGGAATCGACTATAAGCGTACCCTTTCGATTATTTTTTATAATCTCGTAGGTAAAAGGCAGGGCGCGAGTACCATCACCCAACAACTCGCACTGAATTTGTTTTCCGAAGGTCGCGCCAGGAGTACTGCGAAACGCATCATCCAAAAGTTTCAGGAGTGGATAACGGCAGTTCGGTTGGAACGAAACTATACGAAGGAAGAAATCATTACCATGTACTTTAATACTGTGGATTTTGGCGCTTACAACACCTATGGTATTAAGTCAGCGGCGCGTAGGTACTTTAATACTACACCAGACCAGCTAACCATCCCCCAGGCCGCCATACTGGTGGGAATGCTGAAGGGACCTGGTATTTATTCGCCAGTTCGCTATCCCCAAAATGCCATTCGGAGGCGTAATGTCGTTATCGAAAATATGCGGAAAGAGGGCTTTATCAGCCGCGAGGACTCGCAGCGCCTTCAGAAGGAGCCGCTGGTGTTGGATATGCAGATGTCCAATTATGGTGACGGCCCTGCGCCCTACTTTCGCGCGGTGTTGAAGCGTGATATTCAACAAGAATTCAATAAATTGTCCATTACAAAGGCAGATGGTACACCGTACGATTTGGACCGGGACGGGTTGAAGATTTATACAACGATCAATTCAAAAATGCAGCGGTATGCCGAGGAAGCACAGAAGGAATGGATGACCACACTGCAAAACGACTTCGATCGGCAGTGGCGCAATGTAGACCCTTTCCGGGGCGAAAAGGCGGCGCTATTGGAGTTGGGAATGAAGCGGTCCGACCGTTACCGGATGTTGAAACAGGCAGGGAAATCTGACGCCGAGATTGAGAAGAATTTCAATACGCCGGTGCCAATGACGGTGTTCACCTGGAAAGGCGATCGCGACACGGTGATGACTCCGATGGATTCCGTCCGTTATAATAAATTGATCCTTCGTAATTCCATGATGTCCATGGAACCCCACACCGGATATGTGCGCGCCTGGGTGGGCGGGATTAGCTTTGAGCATTATAAGTACGATCAGGTTAAGATGGGCACGAGACAAGTCGGGTCTACAGCGAAACCGTTTACCTATGCCGTTGCAATAGACAACGGCTATTCCCCCTGTTTCCAAGTGCCAAATGTGCCGCTAACCATTGGCAGTGGGCCGAACGCATGGACACCGCGTGGCGAATCAGTGGGTAGTCCGATTACGTTGCGCCGCGCCTTGGCCAATTCACAGAATTTTGCCACCGCATATATGATTAATGAAGTGGGGGCTACAGCCGTATCGACACTCACCAAACGCATGGGAATTACGTCAGACGTACCTGAATATCCCTCTATTGCGCTTGGTGCATATGAAGCATCGGTATATGATATGGTGGGCGCGTATTCCGCCTTTGTAAATCACGGAGTGTGGACAGAGCCGGTCTATATTTTACGCGTTGAAGACAAAAATGGTACGCCGATCTATGAGAAAACGCCGAAAGTGACCAAGGTGCTCAATAGTGAGACGGCTTACATTATGGTAGACATGCTCAAGAGTGTCGTAGACGGTGGGTCCGGCGGACGGTTGCGGTGGCGGTATAATTTAACTTATCCCATGGGAGGAAAGACGGGTACGACCAACGATAACTCGGACGCCTGGTTTGTCGGCATTACGCCCGAGCTGGTAACAGGCGTATGGACGGGCGCAGAAAACCGTGGCATCAGCTTCCATTCAATGGCAGCCGGACAGGGTGCCCAAGCGGCACTGCCGATTTTTGCACTGTATATGCAGAAAGTATACGCGGACACTAGCCTTCAGTATTCAAAGGAAGATTTCCCGTTGCCGGAGGGCGGGCTTACCCGCACGTTGGATTGTAACCAATACCAACAGTTTTATGGGGAAGAACCCGAACAGCAGCTGGACGACCGGCTCGGCTTTTGACGTCACCCGATATGACACGGGTGATTATTAGCTGAGCATCCGAGTCAGGGCGAAGAACGGGTTGATTATGGAAAGTGGAAAGTAAGATGACGAAGTTTGACTACCGTAAGGCACTTGAAGAGATACCGCACCGACCCGGTGTATACCAATATTGGGATGCTGAAGGAAATCTCATTTATATCGGTAAGGCTAAAGACCTGAAGAATCGGGTTAGCTCATACTTTGTTAAAAACAGTCAGGTTAATGGTAAAACGCGTGTGCTGGTCCGCAAGATTAACCGGATCACGTTTACCATCGTAGATACTGAAATCGACGCTTGGCTATTGGAGAACAGCCTCATTAAAAAACACCAGCCGCGGTACAACGTGATGCTCAAGGATGACAAGACCTATCCTTGGATCGTAATTAGGAACGAGCGATTCCCGCGTGTTTTTCCGACGAGGAAAATGGTTAAAGATGGCTCACGATACTTCGGCCCTTACGCATCCGTAGGCATGATGCACGCCATCATGGATACGATACGCGAATTATATCCGCTACGCACCTGCAACCTGGCACTGTCGCCTGAAAACATTTCCAAGGGCAAATTCAAGGTTTGTCTGGAATACCAAATCGGCAATTGCAAGGGGCCCTGTGAAGGTTACCAAAGTGAGGTAGATTACGAAAAAAGTCTTGATGATATACGTGATATCCTCAACGGGAAGATCGGTGTAGTGATTCGTCGACTGAAAGAGCAGCTCGACGGCGCCATTTCTGAGCTTAATTTTGAATATGCCCATCAGCTCAAAAGCAAACTCGATTTGCTGGGCAAATATCAGAGCAAATCCACTGTTGTCAATTCATCGATTACGAACGTCGACGTATTCAGTATAGCCTCCGAACAACACTATGCGTTTGTCAATTACCTCAAGGTAATGAATGGCGTCATCATCCAAACGCAGACGGTAGAGATCAAAAAGCGGCTGGACGAAAGTGATGTGGAACTGTTGAGCCTCGCTATACTGGAGATCCGCAGCCGCTTTGGAAGTACTTCCAAAGAGATTATTGTTCCCTTCGATATTGATATCAAGGCTGACAGCCTTAAGTTTTCCGTTCCCAAGCTTGGGGAGAAAAAAAAGCTACTGGAGCTTTCCCAAAAGAATGTTTTGTATTTCAAAAAGGAGCGTCTGAATCAATATGAAAAGCTTAATCCCGAGCTCAAGACCGAGCGGATTCTTGCCCAGATGCAACAGGATCTTCGTATGAATGTATTGCCGACACATATCGAGTGCTTCGATAACTCTAATTTTCAGGGCAAATATCCGGTGTCGGCGATTGTTGTATTCAAAGATGCCAAACCCTCGAAAAAAGACTATCGACACTTCAATGTAAAAACTGTCGAGGGGCCCAATGACTTTGCGACCATGGAGGAGGCAGTGCACCGACGTTACCGACGACTATTGGATGAAGGACAACCGCTACCCCAACTTATTGTAATAGATGGCGGGAAGGGACAGCTATCTGCCGCTTTAAAGAGCTTGAGGCTATTGGGAATCGACAAACAGCTTACAGTTATCGGTATCGCTAAACGGCTGGAAGAAATTTATTATCCGGGTGATCAATATCCATTGTATCTCGACAAAAAATCGGAAACGCTGAAGGTAATTCAGCACCTTCGTGACGAAGCACATCGATTCGGGATTACCTTCCATCGTAATCAGCGCAGTCGAAAAACCTTTCAAACCGAACTTGAACAAATCCCCGGAATTGGAAAAACGACGGCCGAAAAATTGCTTAAACATTTTAAATCTGTTAAGAAAATCAGGTTAGCCTTGCCCGATGAACTCCGACAAGTGGTTAGCGAGAAGCAGGTAAACGCACTACGGGCTTATTTTTCGGAACCGCTAACTAATAATTGACAGCCGCGTGGTTTTGTCGCTTACGGTATAACGAAAATTGGCGCTCGATGCCCTATTTTCGCTCAACCGATAGGTCACGCGTCGTTCTGTGCATCACTGGCTCCGGATGATTGGAAGGATTGAAAGGGTCGTAGTAATAAACCCCCTGCTGTTGATACCAGTCGAAGTGTTGCTTTAAAATGGTACAAAACAGGTCGAACGCTTGCTTCTCAATCGGTGTCCACGCCATTTCAGCCAAAGCTGCCATGCGGGGAAACATTAAGTATTCAAGGCGCTGACTGTCTGCAATCGGCTCAGACCACACATTAGCTTGAACGCCTAAAATCAAATCCTGTTCGGCCGGAGTGGATGCAAGTTGCTCCACACGATAGTTGTATACGGCTTCCAGCGGATTGTAAGCTCCTTCCCAACGGCGGCCAAACCGATGAGTGCTATCTTGAACGAAATCCAGATAAAAAGGCAGCCGTGGACAGATGACGGTACGGTAGCCATTGGCAAGCGCCGTTTGCAGCTGTTCCGGCTTATCATGGCGCCACCAAAAAATGATGGTCTTGTCGGCGGGTAGTCCGCTATCGGCAACTTCATCCCAGGCGAGCAGATTCGCGTTTAACTGATAAACCGAGTCGGCCATACGCTGCATGAAATAGCGTTCCACGTCCTTTAGTGTTTTTAAACCTTCACGCGTCATTAACGCCTGTATTTCGGGATTGGACTTCCACGCAGCGCTCCCAAAACTGACCTCGTCGCCCCCGAGGTGAATTAGCTGCGATGGAAAGAGCGCGTTGGTTTCCCGAAGAATATCGGTTAAATAGCCATAGGTTTCTTCTTTACCAGGGTTGAAGGTAAAATTCGGGTGGTCGGGCGTGCCACCGCCGCTGTATTCGGGGTAAGCGCGGTTTGCGGCGGTAGCGTGGCCGGGCATATCGATCTCGGGTATAACACGTATATTCCGTTCGGCTGCGTATGCGACAATCTCGTTGATATCCTGTTGGGTGTAATAGGCAGCGGGTACCGTTCCGTCGGTAAAAGTACCAATGCCGCCAATAAGGGTCAACAAGGGATATTTTTTGATTTCAATTCGCCAGGCGGGTTCGTCGGTAAGGTGCCAATGGAAGCGGTTAAGCTTATAGAGTGCCATCCAATCCAGAATCGATTTTACCTTTTCTTTTCCGAAAAAATGTCGCGACTCGTCGAGCATCAAACCCCGCCAGGGATACCTTGGTTGGTCGATTATTTCCCAGGCCGGTATCGCAACGGACGTCGTTGGTGTACCGTCTTCCAGAGCCAGTTGCAGCAGGCTAATGATACCGTAGTGTAGGCCGGCCTGTGTGCTGGCCTGTATGACGACCTGGTCTTCCTGAATTCTTAACGCGTAGGCTTCTTCACCTTCAATTGATGAATCAATTTTGAGATGAATAGTCGTTGAGCTGTTTTTTCCCGTGTTTACCGCCAGCGGTATCCCGCGTAAGCGGAGCGTCTCCCGTTGCAGAAAGTTGGCGGCAGAGATAGATGCTAACCCCTCTGCTCTGATTGAGGTGTGCTTGTCCAATCGAAAGAACCCCCCGCGTTTTTCGGCCGAGACGGGCTGCGGGATAACGGGACAAATTTCCTGCGCCCAAGCCGTATACACGGTGGTACAAACGAATAGGTAGGCAAACAAATAACGTAGCATAATAATAAGCGTTAGGACCGATCAGTTTCCAATAATACGTAGTCGCAATGGGTTTTGCAACAGCAGGGGCTGTGCAAACGGTTGTGTAATCAAACGGAATGGTGATGGTCGTGGCCCCTGTCTTCAAAACTCCCCATCACCAGGGGTATCTGCTGTATGAGTAGACTGGCTGGGACTACGGCCATGCCCTGGCTGGCCAGCTGATCGCCCGCGGCGCCGTGAATATAACAGGCGAGTACGGCGGCATCCTGTGCAGTATACCCCTGTGCTAAGAACGCAGCGAGCATTCCGGTCAGCACGTCTCCGCTGCCGCCGGTAGCCATAGCGGCATTCCCGGTAGGATTGATCCAGATTTGACCTTCGGGTAAAACAATAAACGTATACCGGTTTTTCAGCACAATGATGACTCGATGACGACTGGATGTTTTCCGCGCTGTTTGTATTCGCGTCCACCAATTGGCATGTTGTCCAAAGAGCCGGTCAAATTCTTTCATATGGGGGGTCAGTATACAACCTGGAGGTAGCCGCTCGACCAAAGATGGGTCTTCGCTTATCGCGCTTATGGCATCGGCGTCCAGGACGAGCGGTTTCGCAGCATTGCTAAGGACAGTTTCTAGCAGACGGGCACAGTCGCCGAGCCCCGGCCCTAAGGCGATAGCATTGTACATATTGCGCCGGCTGGCCAATTCCTCGCGGGTACAATACATAACCTCCGGATATCGCATGTTGAGGGTTGTCAAGCCGCTTTTCGGAATGCATGCGGTAACCAGGCCAGCGCCGCTATATAAACTCGCTCCGCTGGATAGTAGCGCCGCGCCCATCCGGCTCTCACTGCCAGCTACGATCAGCGCATGCCCGTATGTACCTTTATGGGAAAACGGTTGTCGCGGCCGATATATCCGTTGTACGTCCTGAGTTTCGATGACCCGAAAATCCACGGGAAGCTGTTCCATAAATGTTTCGTCCAACCCAATGTCCACTACGCGAAAGCGTGCCATGGCTTTTGCCGATTCCGGAAAGAAGAAGCTGATTTTAGGGCGTTGAAATGACACCGTGTCATGGGCGTATATTGCCTGCTCCGCATCGGGCATTATGCCGTCAGCCCTTAAGCCCGTGGGAATGTCAACGGCGATTACGTGCTTTCGACTTTCGTTGATGTGGTTTGCGATTCGCAGCCAATCACCTTCGAGTGGTTTATTTAATCCGGCCCCCAACAAGGCGTCGATGATCACTTCCTGCGTGATGGGCGGCAGTTCGTCTCCCGGAAAAAATTCCGTTATGGGAACAGGAGTGTGGTGCAACCGGTTAAGGTTTGTCGCGAACTCCTCACGCTCTTTATCCGAAAACCGTATCACCCACACGGCTAACGCATGGTATCCCCTGGCCTGTAACAAACGGGCGACAGCCAGGCCGTCTCCACCATTGTTGCCAGTACCGCAGCAAATCAGTATGCCGGTATTTCTGTCACCGTATCGCGTTTCAATGACATCCGCAAATGCTGTGGCCGCATTTTCCATCAAATTAATAGAGGCAATCGGCACTGTTTCGATGGTATGCTGCTCGGTGGCGCGTATCTGGTCCGCGGTAAGGATGCTTTTCATAGTTTGGCGCTACTACACTGCTTTTGGGTTTGTAAGCGAAAGATACGGTTTTGTGGGCTTAATGTCAATTGTTGTATTGAAATTTAGCGATGTGCATGAGATATGTATATTTAGCCATTGAAGCAGAAACGGCAATTAAAAATTAACCCAGTAAGCCGGTGAATAAAAACTTAAAGCGAATCCTAATGACACTATTTTTTACCGTGGTTGCCTTTGCTTTCGCAATAGTGGTATTCATGCAGCAACCCATGTTTGGAAAAGCTCCAGCTGGTGAGCGCCTGGCACGGATTAAGCGTTCGCCAAACTATAGAAATGGCGCGTTCCAAAATCTACACCCTACACCAAATTTTACGGACGGAGCAAATTTTTTCACGGTGTTGAACGAGTTTCTTTTTGGTGGTAGCCCTAGGGTTAAGCCGACGGATACCATTCCTCATATTTGGACCGATTTACAAACGCTCCCTACAGATAGCAATATCCTGGTTTGGTTCGGACACTCGTCCTACTTCATGCAGTTGGGCGGCAAACGGATATTAGTGGATCCAGTATTGAGCGGGGGCGCCTCTCCGCTTTCTTTTACTACGCGAAGTTTTTTGGGAACAGACCCCTATACCGTGGCCAGTCTTCCGCAGATAGATTACCTTTTTATTACGCACGACCATTGGGATCATCTGGACTACGATACGATCCGAAAGTTGCGGTCAAAGGTCAAGGAGGTGATCTGTCCCCTGGGAGTGGGCGCCCACCTCGAATATTGGGGTTATGATGGTGCTTTCATCCACGAGGAAGACTGGAACCAGACGATTTTATTAGCAGATGGGCTTACTGTTTATACGACACCGGCCCGTCATTTCTCAGGACGCGGTTTTCGTCGGAACCAAAGTTTGTGGACCTCCTATGTACTGCAAACACCGTCTTTGCGCATCTTTATGGGTGGAGACGGCGGGTATGACACACACTTTGCAGAAATTGGAAAGCGATTTGGCGGATTCGATCTGGCTATTCTGGAAAATGGCCAGTACAACAAGTCGTGGAAACACATTCATACGCTCCCGCACGAAGTGTTGGTGGCAGCCCAAGACCTGAATGCCAAAAACGTCTTGCCGGTTCATTCTTCTAAATTTCCGCTGTCTACACATGCTTGGGACGAACCGTTGATCAAGGTGGTTGAGGCCAACAAGACGGCCGGTTTGCGTGTCGTTACGCCGATGATCGGCGAGGCCGTGCACTTGGATGACACGGCCCAGACGTTCCAACGGTGGTGGGAGGGGCTTCGCTGATGTTAAAATAAACCGTAAATTTGCTTAAAATAAAGCTGGAGGAATCGCAATGATCGTGTTGGACAAATTAAATCTCGCGCCTGCCATTAAAGCCGTGTTGGAAACAGTTTATGATCCGGAAATTCCGGTAAACATCTGCGAATTAGGTTTGGTTTACGAGTTAATCACGAAAGAGGATGGCACTGCCAAAATCGTGATGACCCTTACCGCTCCGGGATGTCCCGTGGCCGGCGACATCATCGACGAGGTGCAACGGAAGGTAGGTGAAATCGATGGCGTAAAACAGGCCCTTGTCGAATTGACTTTCGACCCACCCTGGGATAAAAGCATGATGAGCGATGTCGCCCGATTAGAGCTTGGATTTATGTAATGGTGCTGTCCCCACGCTGGCCACTTTCCAGGTCGCTTAAGGTTTTAACCGGCTTTTGGGAAAGTTTATCCTTACCAAATAGCGCGTACCAAATGCTGCGAGACTCCTTGGTCAGCAACGGTGCCACGACGGATAAGATAAGTACGTAAACGACTACGAACGATTGTACCACCGGCAATAAATTTCCCGCTTTACCAATATTGGCCATGATAATCGAAAATTCGCCCCTTGCAGATAACGTAAAACCGATGTCAAACGAAGTTTTCTTTTTAAGGCCCGAAAAACGGGATGCAAAGTAGCCTGACGCCACGTTGCACAGTACCGTTACGCCCGCCGCTATCGAAGCCCACATTACCGCTCCCCCTAAGGACAGCGGGTCGATGGAAAGTCCAAAACTAAAAAAGAACATCGCTCCGAAAAAGTCTTTGTAGGGAAAAACCACCTGTTCAATACGTTTGATGTATTGGGAATCGGCCAATACGAGACCGGCCATTAGTGCGCCGATTGCTTCGGCGACATGGATCGTTTCCGAAAAGCCGGCAACAATAAACAGGAGCGCGAAAATAACGAGGATGAAGACTTCGGACGATTTATCCTGAAGTAGCTTGTCTATCGCGGGAACAAGCTTGCGGCCGAGGATCAGAAATGTTAGGATAAATCCCAGGGCCAGCAATGATGTCCCGGCTACCGTCCAAAACGAACTGCTTCCGGTAAGAATCAGCCCCGATAGGAACGAAATATGCATGGCGATAAACAGATCGTCAAACATGATCATCCCCATGATAACCTCCGTCTCCGGGTTGGCAGTTCGCTTCAAGTCTGTCAAGACTTTCGCAACGATGGCCGTCGACGAACTGGTCATGATACCGCACAAGACCATGGTTTCCTTAAAAGGCATGTCCATCAACCAACCGATGAGTAATCCCGAACAGAAATTAAGGACAACGTAAAATGTGCCGCCGGATAAGATGGATTTTCCCGATTTAATGAGTCGGCCTACGGAAAATTCCAGACCCAGATAAAACAAAAGAAACAACACCCCCAGGCGCCCCATAAAATCAATAAATGGCTTGCTTTCGGTAAAGGTAAGGTCGATAGAGCCAAATTTTGGGGCGTGTTGCCCGAGTACCATTCCGATCAATATGAAAAAGGGAATTACCGAAAAGCGAAGCCGGTTGGAAATCAATCCCACCAGTGCGACTAGGCCTACGGCGATACCTACTTCTAAGATCAGGGTTTGCGACATATGGTTACTGTTGGCATGGTTTACAGAATAGCTTTCAACAATTTGATGTGGCTCCTTTTTCCCGCAACGACCAATGTTGTATCTGAGGTGATGACATAATCAGGACCCGGATTGATAATGGTATCATCTTCTTTAATCGCCGCGATGATGGAAGCTCCGGTCCGCTGGCGTACTTCCAGCTGGCCAATCGTCTTTCCGGCGCTGGAAGCGTCCCCTTCGACCTTATACCATTCGATAATCAGGTCATCCAACGCCACTTCGATCGTTTCAAGCGCCTTCGGTTTGTATGACAATCCGCCAATAATGCCCGCTACTTGGCGGGATTCTTCATCCGACAAGGTCATCACACATTTCGACTCACTTTCCTCTTCGTCGTAGCGATAGAGTTCCCGTCGGCCATCATCGTGGATTACCACCACCATGTTGTCACCGGCATCGGTTTCAATCTGATATTTTTTTCCAATACCGATCAGGTCTGATTCTCTAACAATTGACATAATGGTCTCTCCCTAAATTGAATTGCACAAAGATACGACTTTAATTGGGTTCTTAAACGGCCGACTCGGCGGCATCGATGATGCGGTAATCACCGTCCGCTTTCAATGCAGGACGCCCGATCGAAATGTTAGTAGAATGATAAAAGAAGAAAATCCAACCTTCTCTGGCTCCCTGTTCCCAATACCGTTGGCGCAACGCCATGGATTTGCGGCCGTCGTAATCATACTTAGCCGCGAAATTCCGGAAAAACTGTTCCGGTTCGGCGGCCTCATCGCCGCCGAAGAAAAAATGCTCGCCCTGCGTGTGGATGTGGAACACCTGATGATATGGCGTATGGCCGCCCGACACTTCGTAGCTGATCTCGGTGTTCAGCATGCCGTTGCCCTCCACCAGCAGTAAGTTACCACTTCGTTGAAGCACATCAAATAATTCGGTTTTATAAGAGTCTGACTTCCCACTATATGCGTCTTCCCACTCGCCGCGTTGGACTACGTACTCCGCATCGGGAAAGGCGAGTCGAAGCGCACCGTCCTGTTCTACAACCATCCCGCTGGCGTGATCTTTATGCAAGTGCGTCATCAACACATAACGCACGTCGTTCGGTTCGAAGCCCGCCTTCCGAATGTTGGTGTGCAACAGAAGTTGTCCGGAGTCGTCGGTAAATCCGAGACCAGTATCCAGCAAGAGAAGCCCCTGGCTGGAGACCACTAAAAAGGGGTGCACATGTACAAACAGCGAGCCGGGCCGGTCTTTCTTTTGGTGTTTGTTCGGATCAAACGGGATAAACTTCTTTGACGCATCAACCGAAAATGAACCTTCATATAGGGAATAAGCCTGCATTTCTGTATGGTATTGAACACTTGTATGTTATAAAAATCGATAGGGAATGAGAATACCTCCGTTAGGTAAATATCGTCTCAAACCGTATCTTTACGCAATCGAAGAATGCAAAGATATGCAAAAAAGATGGGCAATAACGTCGTGTCATAACCCGCTGACTTCACAAAGGCATCAAATGGAATTGGGTATCCATGAAGTACTCGCCAATATGTTGGTCAGCCGCGGCGTAAGCAACTTCGATGAGGCTAAACGATTTTTCCGCCCCGCCCTGGCCGACCTCCATGATCCGTTTCTTATGCGCGATATGGACAAAGCGATCGCACGGATCGAACACGCCATCGGGAACAATGAAAAAGTACTGATCTATGGCGATTACGATGTAGACGGCACTACTGCCGTTGCTGTTGTATACAGCTTTTTCCGGCAATTTCATTCACGACTGGAATATTATCTGCCCGACCGATACGCCGAAGGTTACGGAATTTCCATTCAGGGTATTGATTATGCCGCGGCGCACGGATTCTCATTGATCATAGCATTGGACTGCGGCATTAAATCAGTTGATAAGGTCGCCTATGCCCGGGAGAAGAACATCGACTTCATCATCGGCGATCATCACCTACCGGGCGACCAGCTACCGGAAGCAGTGGCCGTACTCGATCCCAAACGTGGCGACTGTCCTTATCCCTACAAAGAGCTTTCAGGTTGCGGGATCGGGTTTAAAATGGTGCAGGCATTTATCCAGAAAAACAACATGGATATCGCGCAGTGCTATCAATATTTGGATTTAGTTGCCGTCAGTATAGCGTCGGATATCGTGCCGATTACCGGAGAAAATCGGGTGCTTACCCATTATGGGCTTCAAAAACTAAATACCAATCCGTGTTGCGGTTTAAAGTCACTCATTGATTTATCGAATAATCGGAATAGCCATTTCACTGTAAATGATATTGTTTTCCAGATCGGTCCACGTATCAATGCCGCGGGACGGATTGATCACGCCAAGGACGCCGTACAACTGCTGACCGCCAAGTCGTTGCAGGATGCCGCGGTATATAGCAGCAGTATTGACGTACAAAATGCTCAGCGGAAGGACTTCGACCTCCGTATAACGGAAGAAGCCTTGGCCATTATTGATGCCAACGAAATACTTAAAAGCCGGGTGACGACGGTGGTATTTAAACCCGATTGGCACAAGGGCGTTATCGGAATCGTTGCATCCCGTCTTACCGAAAAGTATTACCGCCCCACAGTTGTGCTGACTCAAACCAATGGGCACGTGGCCGGCTCAGCGCGCTCTGTCGTTGGCTTTGACCTCTATGAGGCACTACAGGAATGTAGTGATTTACTCGATCAATTTGGAGGACACAAATATGCGGCGGGACTGACCATGAAACTGGAAAACATTTCCTCGTTCCAGGAACGTTTCGAAGAGGTCGTGTCCGGCAGCATTCATCCACATCAATTACAACGGGAGATTGCCCTCGAAGCAGAGCTGTCACTATCAGATATCAACGGGAAATTTTTCCGCGTCTTACGCCAGTTCGAACCATTCGGCCCTCAGAACGAAGCTCCGATGTTTCTCAGTCGAGATGTCGTCGCTTTGGGCCCTGCAGTAGTGGTGGGAGGGAATCACCTGAAAATGACAGTCCATCAGGACGAAAGCATCCGTTTTGAATGTATTGGTTTCGGTCTTGGTGAATATGCCGATATAATCAATACTGGTAAAACCTTCGATATTTGCTATACAGTAGACGAAAACATTTGGCGCGATAAGCGCTACTTACAACTCAATTTGAAGGATATACGAATTTGAATGATACTCAAAGCAGAACACCTGATCAAAAAATACCGCCAGCGTACTGTCGTCAACGATGTTTCGTTTGAGGTGGCACAGGGCGAGATTGTAGGATTACTGGGGCCAAATGGAGCTGGAAAGACGACGTCCTTTTATATGATTGTCGGACTGATTAAGCCAAATGAGGGACATGTGCATCTTGACGATCAGGAGATTACCGAAGACCCCATGTACCGGCGGGCACAAAAGGGCATCGGATACCTGGCCCAGGAAGCCTCGGTGTTTCGAAAATTGTCGGTAGAGAACAATATTATGGCCGTCCTTGAAATCCACTATCCTGACAAAGCGGAGCGCAGGGAAAAACTGGAAGAGCTGCTGGCAGAATTCAGCCTGAACCGCGTGCGGCACAACCGGGGCGACCTGCTGTCAGGGGGTGAGCGCCGGCGTACCGAAATCGCACGTGCGCTTGCCGCCAACCCGAATTTCATCTTGCTGGATGAGCCTTTCGCCGGTGTAGATCCTATTGCTGTAGAAGAAATACAAACGATTGTTTCTAAACTGAAACATCGGAATATCGGTATCCTCATTACGGACCACAATGTGCAGGAAACACTATCGATAACCGACCGTGCCTATTTGCTTACGGAAGGTAAAATCATGCTTACCGGGACGCCTGAAGACATTGCGGAAAATGAAATGGCACGTAAATTTTACTTGGGTCGTAACTTTGAACTGCGCCGGAAGAAACTTTGACATCGGCGCGTTACACAACACCTATTAAGCCAAAGCACTAACTGACATAAGTACTAACGACAAGGTACGGACGATATGGCCATCATTAACTCGATTTTTACCTGGATCATGAAAAAGCGAATCCACCAGATCGAGCTTTTCATGAAATATCCGCACGAAGTGCAAGAAGAATGGTTTCAAAGTCTTATTGCCACCGCCGAGGCCACTGAGTGGGGTAAAAAGTTTGGTTACAACTCCATTTTGACCCCCGAAACGTATCGTGATAGAGTGCCAATACAAGATTATAATAGCCTTAAGCCCTACATCGATCGAATGATCCGGGGCGAGCAGAACATTTTGTGGCCCTCTGATATTAAATGGTTTGCCAAATCCTCGGGCACCACGGCTGACCGCAGTAAATTCATTCCCGTCAGCGAGGAAGCCCTCGAAGATTGTCACTACCAGGGGGGGAAGGACATGTTGTCTGTGTATTGCCACAACCGTCCGGATACGAAAATATTAACGGGCAAATCAGTCGTTTTGGGGGGCAGTTCGCAGATCAATAGTTTTAACTCCGACTCCTATTACGGCGATCTCTCATCGATTATTCTTAGAAACTTGCCTTTCTGGGCGGAGTTCCACCGGACACCCAATCTCGAAATTGCGCTAAATCCGAATTTTGAGGAGAAGATCGAAACCGTCGCGCAGCTTACCATTAAGGAGAACGTGACCAATCTGGCAGGTGTTCCCACATGGAATGTCGTCTTAGCCAAACGCATCCTCGAAATAACCGGTAAGGATAACTTATTGGACGTCTGGCCGAACCTCGAATTTTATAGCCACGGGGGTGTGAGTTTCAAGCCCTATCGGGAACAGTTCCGTAAGTTGATTCCGTCGGATGACATGTATTACCTTGAAAACTACAACGCTTCGGAAGGTTACTTTGCCCTGCAGGACCAGTCGGATTCCGAAGATCTCCTGTTAATGCTCGACTACGGAATCTATTACGAATTCCTGCCCCTGGAAAATTTGCATGATGACCACCCTAAAACGGTTACGCTCGATGAAGTGCAGCTGGATAAGAATTACGCGCTGGTCATATCGACAAATGCAGGCCTTTGGCGCTACCTCATTGGCGACACAATCAAGTTCGTCAGTCTGAATCCTTACCGCATCCAGATCACCGGACGAACAAAGCAATACATCAATGCGTTTGGTGAAGAGCTTATTGTCGATAATGCGGATGACGCCCTTAAGCGCGCCTGTGCCGAAACCGACGCTGCAATTCGGGATTATACCGCGGGACCGGTCTATTTTGGCGACAAGCAAGCCGGCGCGCACGAGTGGATTGTTGAATTTGAGGAAGATCCGGCGGATTTCGATAAATTTTGTAACGTGTTGGACACTGCGTTGCGCGAGGTCAATTCCGATTATGACGCCAAGCGTTTTAACAACCTAGCACTTCGGTTTCCCGTCATTCACCGGGCACCGGCGGGCACCTTTTATCGGTGGATGAAAGCGCGGGGTAAGCTTGGTGGGCAGAACAAAGTACCGCGACTCGCGAACGATCGCGCTTATCTCGAAGACATATTGAGGCTCATGAAAGGGCAGTAGCGTAAATTATGTTACCTTTGCACTTTATGTTTCGGCATGCGGCTGCCATTTTTTGCAGCTGCCTTTGTAAACACAAACTATAATGGCAAACATCATCGCAATCGTAGGACGCCCCAACGTGGGTAAATCCACCTTATATAACCGGCTCACTGAAAGTAGAAAAGCGATTGTAGACGACTTTAGTGGCGTGACGCGCGACAGGCATTACGGACAGGCCGAGTGGACAGGTAAAAGATTCACCGTGGTGGACACAGGGGGTTATGTACACGGCTCAGAAGACGTATTTGAGGCAGCCATACGCGAACAGGTGCTCATTGCCATTGAGGAGGCAACGGTAATTCTGTTTATGGTCGACGTGACAACCGGGATAACCGACCTCGACGATTCCATTGCCGACGTGTTACGGCGCAGTAAAAAGCCGGTGTTTGTGGTGGTCAACAAAGTGGACCATCCGCTGCTGCAACAGGAAGCTAGCATTTTCTACAGCTTTGGCCTTGGAGAAATCTATCCATTGTCTTCCATCACCGGATCGGGCACGGGCGAGTTACTTGATGATGTGGTACCCCACTTAGCAGTCGAAGAAGAAGTCGAGGACGAGCGGCCCAAGTATGCGATCGTAGGCCGGCCTAATGTCGGAAAGTCATCTTTTACCAACGTGCTCATTGGTAAGGATCGGAACATCGTAACGCCGATCGCGGGTACTACCCGCGATTCGATCCGTATTCCGTACAATCAATTTGGTCATGACTTTATACTCATCGATACGGCGGGTCTGCGGCGTAAGGCCAAAGTGAAGGAAAATATCGAGTTCTATTCGGTCATGCGTACCATCAAAGCGTTGGAAGACTCCGATGTCGTGATTTTGATGCTCGACGCCACCGAGGGCGTCGAGGCACAGGATATCAACATTTTTCATCTAGCCGAAAAAAATCGCAAAGGGGTAGTTATTCTGGTCAACAAATGGGACCTGATCGAAAAGAACCATAAGACCACGAAAGTGTTTGAAGACCTCATCCGTGAAAAAATAGCTCCGTTTACTGACGTTCCGATCATATTTACATCTGTTACTGAAAAACAGCGTATTTTCAAGGCGATAGAGGCGGCAGCGAAGGTGTATCAAAATAAGGTAAAAAAAGTGCCGACATCCCGTTTGAATGATGTCATGCTTCCGATTATTGAGCACTATCCGCCGCCGGCCACCAAAGGTAAATACATCAAGATCAAGTACGTCACGCAAATCACGGGTAAGTCACCGATGTTTGCATTCTTCTGTAACCTGCCGCAGTACATCAAAGAACCGTACGCGCGCTTCCTCGAAAACAAGCTCCGTGAGCACTTCGACTTTGAGGGCGTACCTATACAGTTGTACTTCCGTCAGAAATAGGTTACGCTGTACGTGTTCTCGCCGACCTTTCACCTTTAATTTGTATTTTCGCCCACATGGATCATCAGTTGGTTTTATACAACACGCTAACGCGCAAAAAGGAGAGATTTGAGCCATTGAACGCCCCCTTTGTGGGTATGTACGTGTGTGGTCCCACGGTTTATAGCGACGTGCACCTGGGCAACTGCCGTACGTTTGTGTCGTTCGACCTGATATTTCGCTACCTGCTTCATCTTGGATACAAGGTTCGCTATGTGCGTAATATCACTGATGCTGGGCATCTGGAAGGCGACAACGATGAGGGGGACGACAAGTTTGCAAAAAAGGCCAAACTGGAAAAGCTTGAGCCGATGGAAATCGTGCAGAAATACACGTTGGGATTTCACGACGTGTTGCGTCTTTTCAATACCCTGCCACCAAGTATTGAACCCACTGCTACAGGCCATATTTCCGAACAAATTGAAATGGTAAAGCGTATTATCGAAAACGGTTATGCCTACGAGGTCAACGGAACGGTCTATTTCGATGTGGAAAAATATGTCGAAAGCCATAACTATACCATCCTTACCAACCGCAAGCTGGAAGACATGCTCAACAACACCCGTGAACTGAATGGGCAGGACGAAAAGCGAGGCCGGCTTGATTTTGCCCTGTGGATCAAAGCGAAGCCCGAGCACATCATGCGGTGGCCGTCACCCTGGGGTATCGGTTTCCCAGGATGGCATATTGAGTGCTCGGCCATGAGCAGCAAATACCTGGGCGATGAGTTTGACATCCATGGCGGGGGGATGGACCTCGCTGCTACCCACCACACCAATGAGATTGCCCAATCCCAGGCGTGCAATCACACGCAGCCGGCGAAGTACTGGATGCACACCAATATGCTCACGGTAAACGGCGCCCGTAT